>ERZ791809.2-NODE-2-length-415656-cov-163.544773_pt1 | contig 415656 bp, 354 predicted proteins | sample MGYA00509946_ERZ791809 | MGnify/ENA primary metagenome ERZ791809 (study PRJEB30046, sample SAMN00791993) | human gut metagenome | study: EMG produced TPA metagenomics assembly of the A metagenome-wide association study of gut microbiota in type 2...
ACGGACTTGTGACCGGGCTGACGCAGAATGTGGACGAACTGCTGCGCTCCGACACCGCCCGCCTGATGCTGGCAAACTCGGAGTTTCTCGTGATGCTGAACCAGAGCGCCACAGACCGCGCGGAACTGGCGAAGCTGCTGAATATTTCCGACAACCAGCTGGGCTATGTCACCAACGTCCCCGCAGGCTGCGGGCTGATTCGGTGCGCGGGCAACATCGTGCCATTCACCAATTCCTTCCCGAAGGATACAAAGCTCTATAAATTGATGTCGACCAACCCGTCTGAGAGGAAAGAGTAAACCTATGAACCATAAAAGTAGAGACCCTCCTATGAGATACTCAAACCCAAGGCATAGAGCGGAAAAGCAGATTATACTTAACAACTTGTTACGGTCATATGGTTACGGTATGTAAGTGCTTATTTTTGTTACTAAATCCATCATTTCTTTTGGATGTTGCTTGGCAAATACATCTTTTGCTAACTCCGTTAAAATTGGCTCGGAATCTAAGCCAAATAAAGCGATTGTATATAGAGCCTTTTCTTTTTTCTCTTTAATGGCATCTCTTTTAGGAAGTGAGAGAATTCCGTTAGCATCGTCGTGCTCAAAATATTCTGAAGGATCGTCAAGATATGGATGGACTAAGTTGAAAGTCCATTGTTTGTAGTCTGTCGTTCCATTTTTTGACTTGACTGTGTTGGTTTGACCTTTGCAACCAGACGAATTACAGTGATGACACGCATACACAAGATTGATTGGCAAAAATGTACATTCTGGATAATAAGGGCGTTGTTTGCCTCCCTTTGGTGCAATATGATCAATTTCAGGATTACGACTCTCTAAGGGAAGACCACAATATGCACATCGCCCATTTTGGTTCTCAAGCAACTTCTTTTTAAGTTCCTCTTTGAAAGATGTGACACAAGGTGCGTTAGCATTCCAACCACCCGGAATATTATATTGTTCGACTTCTTGCTGAATGGCATCGGTGATTACTATATGTTCGAGTTTGTGATCAATCACTTGATTTTCTCCTTGGCATCTTTTAGTATCAAATATAATGGATCATTTGCATTGAAAACATACTTTTCCAGTTTGTCGATTTTCCTTTGAATATTGATTCTTTCATTTTCGCTACCATCAAAAGAATTCAAATTATCTAATAAATCGCTTAGGTCACTTTCAAAATAAAAATTGCGAGACGTTCTAATTCCAAATACATTATAAATGATATTTTCCGCCGACCATGAATAAGTGTCGAACGGTATCACCTCGGCTTTAGGGGCGTTACAAGAGAAGTCCTTTTTCAAAACAACAATTGTAGACGAATCGCCCTGCAATTCGGAAACAAAGTAGTGCGAATGGCTGGCCAAAATGAAGCAACAATTTTCATATTTGTCAAATAGTTTCGACATCGTAGAAATATATTTGAGTTGCCACTCAGGATGAAGACTGATTTCTGGTTCATCAATTAGCACTAGAGTGCGATTGCTGATTCTACTCAGAATGCCAATATAAGCGAATAAAATATGCTTTTCGCCTGAGCTACATAAATCGAAGGATATTTTTTGTCCGTTTTTGAAAAAACAGGCGTTAGAGTATGATAAGTTGTTGACTGGTTGCTTATCGGAAAGTTGGGAAATATGAGAACTACTTTTTGTTAAATCTATTTTAGCGGTAACGGTTTTGCCTTTGCTTTTCCATTGGAATTCAACCATTGGATCAAATTTTAGGATTGAAAAAATTTCGGCAACTTGAGTTGTCAAGCCTTTTTCGATGCAATGGATAAGGTCAAAGGCAATACTGCGGGCAATAGAACTAGTGTATGTCGAATTTGTAGAAGATCTTACGCCATGATATGTGTAAATCCCACCATCTTCATCTTTGTTGAATTGAAATTTATCATTTACCATAAAAGAAATCGCAAGAACTTTTTGAGGCAAGGCAACCTCCTTGTAATCGATTTTCTCTCCGTTTCTTTTAGCAATAATTTGGGAACCTGAAATTCTGTTAACACTATAAATATCATTGCATAACTGATACTCAATGTAAAACGAAGTGTACTGGTAGCGGGGTTTGCGTTTTCTATGACAATCTTGCAAAGTTTCTAAAAAACAAAAAATGTCAATGATGGCTTTTAAGAGAAAACTTTTTCCTACACCATTTTCTCCTAATACGAGTGTTGTATAATTGTGCGCACAGGGGCTTTGACATTCAGCATCTGAGAGGCATATGTTTAGAATTTCTTGTTCTTTGTCAGAAATTTTTATCTGTCTGATAGCGAACATAGATACATCTCCTTACATTAAAATTGGATAGAAAATAGATACTTCAAGGGTATGACAACTTTTAATTTGTACGACAGAGTTCAAATGTGTTCTTTATATTGACATTGCCTGTAAAACTGTAGGAACAATATAGCTCTATTATAGCGAGAATTTTTAATAATTGCAAAGAAAAAGCTGTATCGCCCAAAATCGGGAGATACAGCATTGTTTTTATATGTAATGGCCCTTTAGCCCAATTTGTTGTCTGGCCTTGACCGAGCGATTGCTCTGGCATGGTCTAAGGCGCAGTGGTGTGCGGGATGCTTCCCGCGTTTGTTTCTTGATTACGAGAATTATTATAGCAGCGACTTGTGTGCAGAATTTAAAAGGCGTTTGAACGATTTTGAAACTTCTTTTGAAGAATTTATGACAGGAGTGATGCAATGAAAGAGATAAAAGAAAAGCCAACCAAGCGCGTGCCGAGAAGCAATGCGGCAGGGAAGATCCCGAAAGCGGCGCTGAAAAAGGCATGGACAGAAGCCAAAGAAAAAAGCCGAAATAAGCTGCGGGAAAGCACCTCCACGCAAGAGGATGGCAACTACACCGCAGCCCAAGACACTGGCACGGTGATGGTCGATACATCCTATTTCGCTATCAATCAAAACACCGATTTCACCGTAGAACAAGGCCGCAGGTTTGCCCGCAAACAGTTTCAAAAATACCGGAAACGCCGTACCGCAGAGCAAGCCGAAGCCACCCGCACCTACGCCGCCAGTGAGCGCGGTGTCAGCCCGAAGCAGGCCAGGCACGGCACGCTGCCCGATGCGGAGCAGCACCCGCGCCGTGGGGCGGATTTGCCCCGACAGAGGGCAAAAGAAAAAGTCGTCACCGCCAAGACTGCACCACGCGATATTCGTGGTGTGACCCAAGGCCAGCGCCAACTGCACACCGCTGCAAATGAAACGGTGCGGAGCATAACAACCCAAGCACAAATGCAGACCCGTACCCGCCAAGTACAGCTTGCCATCCGGAAAGCCGCTGCCAACGCCCGCAAGACCATCACGGCGGTGCGCTCGGCCATACGGAACTTTCTTGCCGGCTTACATAGCCTTGTCACAGTCATTGCCACAGGCATCAGTGTGGTACTTAGTATTATTATCGTAATCAGCCTTGTGGCATTTGTTTCCGGCTCGGCCTACGGCATCTTTTTTGCCGCCGACGCGCCCGGCGCAGATACCATTACCGTGCAGCAGGCGGTGGAAACACTGACGGAAGAATACCGTGATCGACTAGAAGAAATCTCCGATATGGTACAGCATGACCGCCAAGACATTACCACCAACGATGACGTGTACTACATTCGCTGGCAGGATGTCTTGGCGGTCTTTTCTTCGTATGCGTCCGGCAATGAGCAGGGCTCCTCGGTGGCGGCGCTGACGGAAGAACAGGTGGACAAGCTGCGGGAAACCATGTGGGCAATGAATGTGGTAGACTATTCCACCCACCCGGAGACGGTCATCATAGACACCACCGACGAGGACGGCAACCCTACCACCACGGAGATAACCGAAACTGTCCTCGTAATAGAGCTTACCCATAAAACGCCCGACGAGATGGCATCGGACTACCACTTTACCACTCGCCAGAATACCTACCTGCAACTATTGCAAGACCCGCAGTACGAGGAACTGTGGGCAGAGTTGCTCGGTGGTTTTGCACAGGGCAGCGGAGAACTTATGAACCCGGACAGCACCCGCATCCCGACAGGCAACCTGCAATGGCCGCTGCCGGTTGCGGGTGCAATCACCTCACAGTTCGGCCACCGCGTGGACCCGATTACTGGCGAAGTCAGCTCCCACACCGGCACCGACATTGCCTGTGCCGAGGGTACGCCGATCCTCGCCGCCGCAGATGGCACCGTCACCGTTGCCAACGGTCTGGACAGCTGGGGCGGCAGCTACGGCTACTACATTCAAATCGACCACGGCGGCGGGCTGGAAACGCTGTATGCCCACTGTTCGTCCATCTGCGTCACCACCGGTCAGCAGGTGCAGTCGGGAGAGGTTATCGGATATGTTGGGCATACAGGAAGGGCAACAGGCAACCATTTGCATCTGGAGGTGAGCGTTGACGGCAATCGTGCGGATGTATTGCGCTACTTTACATTATAAAAAATCTCAGGCTGAATGATTTACTCTACAGCTTTCTTGCGTAGAAAGTGCATACCCATGCCTCGTTACGGTTTTCAATTCATTTTGCCCCAAGTCCAGCTTCTTCCGTAATTTCGCGATATGTACATCGACCGTCCGTGTCTGAATCGGTGCTGTGATATGCCAAGCGGATGACAGCAGAAGATTCCGGGAGCAGACACACCCGGAATAGTCGAGCAATGTGACAAACAGCTGATACTCCATGGCAGTCAGGTGAATCGGCTGGCCCTCTTTTTTAACGGTACAGTTAGATTCATCTATGGACAGATTTTTATAGTACTTCATCTGGAACACCTATCATGTCATAATCGTCAATAAGAGCCTGACCAATCGCCCATGCGAGGAAGAATGCTGCGCATACCAGAAAAATCGGAATCCACATTGCGTTGTAGCTTTCTCCGTTGGCGTTATAGCCTTGGTTTTGCCAGAGCGCTGCAGCATGGAATAGAGGATAGAATCCCAGCCACTCGATACCATTTTTCATTCCGGAAAGGCTCAGCAGTGTGGGCAGGCAATAGGTAACTGCACTGATAAAGAGCGCAGTCAGCAAATTCCCCAATTTCTGTCCAAGCCATAAGGTGATCCGGCTCATGCAGAGGCAGGCGGCAAAACGGCAGATTAACCAGAAAATCAGCAAATCCGACAGGGTTATAAACTTGGGTACAGCCTGCAAGTCGGAGATACTCATTGCCGGTCCCAGCAAAGAGGGGAGGCCATAGTCGCGCAGAACCTGCCATAGATGAGGCAAAACCGTTCCGAAAGCTATTACTGCCGCAACCGCTGTGCTTTGCCGCAGCTTTGCTTTCACGGTGTATTTCCGGCCTAAAGGAGTAGATGCCAGAATTTCATCCATTCCACCCTTACGCTCCATCGCAAATAGACCGCTGAAGCACAGTGCGCACAGTAGCCCGGCCCACAGCGTGTCCTGCACGTCAGCGGTACCGCTGAAGCCGAACAACTTTTTGTAGCCGCTCTCGTACACCAGCCACGCGCCGGGGTGCTCCTTTAAGTAGTAGTTGATATTGTTTTGCACGACCTGCTGGTAAATATTGTACTTCTGCTGCAGTGCGCCGTAGGCCAGCATTGCCTCGTTGCTCAGCTCTCCGCGCGCCACGCGCCGCTGCACGGCCAGCATCGGGGCAAACTCCTCGCCCTGCGCGGTCAGCCAATCGCGGCTCTCTGCCGTCCACGGGCCGGAGATATGCTTCATGTAGTAGGCATAATAAATTTCGTCGGCGTCGATGTAGCTCTCGCTCGTCACGCCCTGATACACGCCGAACGCCAAGAACGCTGCCAGGAACACCGCCGCGCCGTTCAGCACAAACAGCTTGCGACCCTCTTCCTTTATAATGGAGGTTGCTTTCGTTTGGTGCGTCAGCCCCAACACAAGGCCGCGCTTGGCGGCGGGCAGTAGCTGTGCGCGGGCGAATACCGTGCAGAACGCCGCGGCGAACAGCGCTCCGTAGAACACCGCCGCCGTCCACTCGACGAACGGCAGCCCGATCGGTGTGCCGAACCAGAACAGGTTGCGATAGTTGCCGAGCAGTTCGTTGGTCTGCAGCAGGCTGACGAGGTTCGCGTATTTAACCACGTTGAGGTGGCTCGTGGCCGGAATAGCCGCGCGCACGCCGTACATCGCCAACGGCAGCGCCAACGCGCCGATCCAGCCCGCGGCGGCGCGGCGCGCGGTCAGCGCGGCCAGCATGACCCAAAGGCCCATCACGAACGCCCCGACCCACTTGGCCAGCAAAAACCGCAGCAGATACTGCCCGACCGTAATCTGCATCGTGCAGCGCATCAGGGCGGGAACACTTTGAATGGTGCGATTCAGCGAGCCTAAACCGAAGGACGCCGAGCAATAGGCAAGGTTGACCCCATACAGCACCGTAAGAACGACCAATAAGCTGGCAGCAAATGCCGCCAGCTTGGCAAGGGCTGTTTTCAACCGTCCGCCCGGCAGGCTGCGCACAAGGCTCAGCAGTCCGCTGTCGCGCTCCTGCCGCACAAGGATCAGCGCCAGCAAGAGCATAGATGCCAGCAAAATCAGGTCGGTAAAGGCGTAGGAGATTGCCGTGTACAGCCCCTTTTGCGGGTAATAGTCGATCTCGGTCGCAGTCAGCCCCGCATACACCTTGGCCGTGGCTTCGATGTTCTTTAAGTCGTAGCCCGTTTTGTCGTTTTGAAAAATCGAGATGCCCGCCAGCTGCGTCGCCTTGGTCTGCACGCCGTCCAGAAAATCGGTGTAGGTGGCCACGGTATCGTACTCATTCTGCAGCTGATTGAACAGGCGATATTCGGTGTTCAGATTGTCGGTGAACAGTGTATAGCTTTTGTCCTTGTATTCCTGCTCGTAGGCGTCGAACATCGCAGCGTTCTCGTCGCGGTAGGCTTGCAGGTAGCTGCTGCCGGCGTAGGCCATATCGCGGTAGAAGCCGCCGATCTTGACAAGGCTCTCAATCTCGGTATATTTTCCGTGCAGGTACGCGCCCTTTTCTTCCATCGTCAGGCCGTCGAGCTGCGCGCCGACGGCACGATAGGCTGCGGCGGGCGGCTGGTTGGCGGTGGGGCGGGTGCCCATCCACAGCAGCAAAAGATTGGCAGATGCCAGTATCGCCAGCAGGACGGGAAACACTCTGCCGCCCCATACCTTGCGGAGTTCAGCAAAAAACAGGCTCATTTGCCGTCCCCCTCACCGAACACATTCAGGTAGACATCCTCAAGACCTTGGCCGGGTGCGTATTTTTCAATCAACTCCGGCACGGGCGCGGCATCCACGATCTTGCCGGCGCGCAAAAGAATAACCTTGGTTGCTACTGTTTCTACATCCGAAACAACGTGCGTTGCCACAAGAATAATGCGGTCTTTCGCCATATCTGCCAGCAATTCACGCAGGCGAACGCGCTCCTTGGGGTCAAGACCCGCCGTCGGTTCGTCCAAAATCAACAACTTGGGGTCGCCCAGCAGGGCGGATGCCAACAGCAGCCGCTGCTTCATACCGCCGGAATAGGCAGAAAGCCGCTTGTCCAATTCGGCAGTCAAATTTACGGCGGCTGCCACGCGGGCCACCTCAGATGCAACGGTCTTGCGCGGGATTTCCTTCAGCGCTGCCATGTAAGCGAGGAAGCGGCGGCCAGTGTAGCTATCATACAGCCCCTGCTGCTGCGGCATATAGCCGAGCACGCGGCGGAACGCGATGCCCCGCGCAGGGCGGCCGCACCAAAGCACTTCGCCGGAATCCGCCGCCAGCCCGCCGGTGATAATGCCGATCAGCGTGCTTTTCCCCGCGCCGTTCGGCCCCAAAAGACCATACAGGCCCGGGCCGAGGGTGAGCGACACCCCGGCCAGAGCCTGTTTGGCTTTCGGCTTACCCTGTCCGCGGCGGTGCAGAAGCGGGGCGGGCAGCAGGTAGGTTTTGCGCAGATCGTTCAGTTTGAGATTGATTTCATGCATCTGGTTCATAGTGACGTCCGTTCTTGTCCGCGAAAATCTTGTATGCTTGCGTATCAGCCGATTTTTTCAAAATCGCGGTAGTTGGCATTTCCTGACCAATAGTCCGCTTTGGAAATCAGCGCATAGCGCCTCTCGCCGCTCGAGACGTATTTAGACGCACCATCGTCTGCCTGCACAGCGGCAGTATCTTGCACTCCGGCTGCCACGAGATAGGTGTCGGCATCTTTCGCTGCAACGACAGCGCAAGCGGTATCTTTATCATAGAGCGAGTAGGTCAATGTCCATGGGGAAGGTTCCTTGTCGCTTTCCAATACATAAAATCCGTCCGCATATTGTGAGTCTGCACCAGCATTTGAGCATTGCTCAAATAGTAGTTTGCCATCGTCGGCATAGTAAAGGTTCACATAGCTGACTGCCTGATCGGGCACCGTGTACCCCGCCAATTCGGTGTCTTGCCCAGTGGAAAGGTCAAGGAGATGAAAATGATCGCCCTTTTGATAAACCAGCGTTTGACCGTAAACGGCGGCAGGTTGCAACACGCTGGAAGATTCTGTATAGAGAACGGCTTGCTCCCCAGTGACCGGGTCATAGGTGAACCATTCCGAGTTGTCGCCGGATGTGCTTTTCAAAAGCAGTTTATCACCTACAACGCCTTTGATCCATGTGCTGTCCATGGAAAACATCTTTTCGCAGGTTCCGGCAGTTGGGTCGATGCGTACCAGAAAGCTTTCCATTGAGTTGTCGGAGGTTTCCCACATACAGGCATAAATAAAATCCCCGTCTGTGACCATTGGGCGCAGAAACTCTTGGTTGGCTGCAAAGGTGATCGTTTCGGTTCGGTCGGAACCGTCTAACCCCATCGTTTCGATGCGCGGCAGGGTTGCGTTTTCTTCGGCATGAACATTGCCCGGATAAAACAGCACCAGATTTTGACCGACAATTTCCGGCACGATGCCGCCCGCCGAATAGGGAAGATACCCGTTACAAGCGGCTGTATTGTGCGCACAGTTCGGTTGGGAGCATAGTAAAATCTGCTGCATGGTGTCGTAATCGCAATACATCAGCGAGGTGGAATCGTCACTTCGGACTGCTGCGCTCACAAAATAAAAGCCCTTTGCGCCTGCGGCACCGTAAGACCAGCCATCATTACTTTGCAAAAGTGTCAGCGGTTTGGAGACAATGTCCGATGCAGCTTGCGATTCTGCTCCGCTTTGTTCAGAGGTTACAGTGACGTTCTTGGCACTGTCATGCGATGAACAGGAAACCAAGACCATCATTCCAAAGAGCGCTGCCACATATAAAAATTTGTTTTTATTCATAACAACTTCCCTCAAAGTATTCTAAAATGGACAGACGCAAACTATGTCTGCCCATTTTAGTTTAGTGCCAAAACAGTTCTAATGAGTTCCGAAATTACGAAAGTTCATTCCAATACTGGATCGAAGAACTCCAAAGCACATTATGAGTAGAGTCGGTCAGCGCATGGACATACAGACCAGAACGAGCCAATTTGATGCAGAAACGCGCCATATCGCCGATAATCTGGACACGGGAATCTGCATCATTCGACGAATAATCAGGATAAACGTTGCAGTTATTCGTGTTAGTGTTGATGTTAAGTGTATAGCGGTTTCCGCTTGTATCCGTGCGGTTATTATACACTTTCTTCACATCACGAACTTTATTCGTGATGTACCATACCTGATCATCCGACGTTGTACGGGGATAAACGGTAACATCACGCGATGCATACACACCGCCAGTGCCATACAGGTTCAGATACACATAGTCACCAGCAATGGTGTTGTTCTTGATATGATAGGTATGAGTCGTGCCGTTGTCAAAATCGGCAAACGCCGGTACAGCCATAGCCATAGCCATAACACAGGCGATTGCAAGGGTGAGAAAACGTTTGCTGAGTTTCTTCATGATGTATTCCTCCATTCTGAAAGAAACTTGTATCGGGTTTGTTTCGGGGCGGATATGTTCAGCATCTGCGCGCCGATGCTTGAGCCTTAGATGTGGATGGCGGTTCTTTGGAACAACTTCATTATACCAAAAAGTTTTCACATTCGCCACGTTTCGGCATTATTTCAAGGGTTCCATGCAGCAAAAGACGAGTTTTGCCCAAAAATTGTGAATACGCTTCAAATCAGCTACGTCAGCAGACCCAAGCCGAATCTCATGCCGCGGTAAGCAAAATTCACATCGTACCGTACCTACGCGGTCAGTCACCGCCGGCTGCTTTTCAAATTCATCGGTCAGGTGACGGTAACAGCCACGCGCACGACCTCGTCAGGTACGCTGCGGAACGCGATGGCGTGCGCTGGGCGGGCAGCAGGTAAGTTTTGCGCAGATCGTTCAGTGTAAGTTGCATGGCAGAGGTACGCTTTCTTTGTTCCAAAAGGTTGAGATAAGAATGATCGAACCATCAAGTGCGTATTATGATTTCCTGCTATATACATAATCATCGAGGAGTATGTAGTTTGAAATATTGTTCCAATAATCGCTTTTTGCAATCAGGCGAAGGTTTGGTAAAAGCATTGTAGTGGTAATTTCGCGTCCATCCGGAGCGTAGTCTGGCACCTCATATTCCATCAGGCCATACCTAACAAGAAAATATTCCGATCCTTCTGCTAAAATCAAAACACTTTTCTCATCATCCGATGTCAGAGTCAGCTTTTGGAGTGACTTGCTGATTGGATCAAATGCACACGAAACGGCTTGACCGTCTGAATCCTGCACGGCAGTGGCCAACAAATGCCCATCGAAAGAATCTGCACTTAATGAAAGTTGGTCGTAAGATACTTCATCATCGAAACGAATCGGGCCGGCGAATAGACATTCCGGCGTATCGCTTTCCAAATCCCAGCAATAAAGGCCGTTTGTTTCCTTGTCCCAATAGTACATATTCCCGTTCATAAACATCTCGCTTCGCTCATCTTGCTTCCAGCGGCAAAGCTCCTGCTGTTGACCATCAGTTGAAAGCAGTGTAAGCTGATGTACCTGCTCTTGGACAGCGCGTACGATATCATCCGCAGAAAGGTCATCGCTTAACTTGGCCGGATTCAAAATGCTTTTTAGGATAATTTTATCTTGATGCGCTCCGACGATGAAATGTCGTGATTCCGAATCGAGTTGACATATTTCCCGTCGCGTACCATCGGCAATCTTCAACTGAATCAATGTGCGTGGGGTTGTTGTGCCATCGTCTTGAAGCAGACAAGAAAGATAGTAAAGATTTTCGCCGTCGCAGGCAACACAGCCGCTTACGATTGATTCATTCGCAGCCAATTTCGTCAAGATTTGTCGGTCTGCACCATCGAGGTTACATCGTGCAATATACCCTTGTCGCTCAGAAGTTTCGTCTGCCGCAAAGGATGGCGTGTTCAGTTTGAAAATAAAAAGGTAATCATCACTTAGGGCAAGATAACAACCGCCAATTGTACTTTCCAGATAACTGGTATCGGACTCATTGTTGTGATCACTGTTAATCTGGTTAGAAAGATAAATATGGCTCTTTGTAGCATAGTCGGTATATAGTAGGTTTCCGCCGTTGGCAGGTCGATCAAAGACCTCGTAGCAGCCCTTTTCATTTCCCAACATGCCAGAAGCGATAATACCATTGGCGGATGAAATGATTTTCATCTGCGCGGCATCAGAACTTCCGTCAGATGGCTGCGTCAAATCCACAGAATCCGTCTGCGATGTACTTTCTGTGACAGTTTCTTTTCCTTTGGCGTTTGCATCGGAAAGAGAAGCTGCACATCCGGAAAACAGCAGACAAATACAAAGGGTAAAAGCCATTCGACAAAACGATGAATTATGCATGATTCTCCCCTATCGCAATTGTATCTGGATGGATGCCAGAGCATCACCAGTCTTTTAATTTGCTGCCATTAAATCAGGATACATGTGTCCAGTTTGTGGGATTGCCCGTCCAACGGCAAATTCTACCATAAGTATTATAAGGGCTTGTGTTTTGGCTTGTCATTGTGACGCCAAAATTGGCGTACGTTCCGGTTTGATATGCCAAAGTCAATTTGCCATTGGTCAAAACGCAATCATTATAATCATTTCCCATATAAGCAACGACATTTACTTCCGGTTGAGAGCCAGAGCGATAAATGTTCAGGGCCAGGTTGGGCTTTGCATTGGTTGTCACAACCCAACGTCCGGTTGTGGTAGGCACAATATCCCAAGCCTGTGTGATGTCATCGGTCTTTTCCCATGTGGTAACGCGTGTACCGGATACGGGGGATTTTCCCCATTGGTTCAGGTAGTAATTACCGTAATGAAAATAATGACCGTGTGGGGTGTCTATTTCTCCAATATCACTCCATGTGAATTTGCCATTTGGCGCTGCAAACGCCGGTACGGCCATAGCCATAGCCATAACACAGGCGATTGCGAGGGTGAGAAAACGCTTACTGAGTTTCTTCATGATGTATTCCTCCAATCCGAAAGAAACTTGTATCAGGTTTGTTTCGGGGCGGATATATTCAGCATCTGCGCGCCGATGCTTGAACCTTAGATGTGGATGGCGGTTCTTTGGAACAACTTCATTATACCAAAAGTTTTCACATTCGCCACGTTTCGGCAGTATTTCAAGAGTTCCATGTAGCAAAAGACGAGTTTTGCCCAAAAAAGCAGGACCGCACGCAACCGCGTACAGCCTTGCTTAAAAATTTTGGTATTTACTTTTTACAGCCCCATTGCCTTTATAACTTGCAAAAGCAATCGTGTCCGTGCAAGCCCGTCCTTGTCGTTGCCGTCGTTGTACAGCGTCAACCCCTGCAATAAGTCCGCAACAGCGCGCTTTTGCTCCGCCGCCAAGTGTTTTGTCGAAAGCACTTCCGCGTTCTCGCCATAAATCAGCTCGTCGATGGACACGCCGAACAGCTCCGACATGGCAATGATGGTATCGACCGACGGCGTTTTGCTGTCTGTCTCATAGCTGCTGATCGTCGAAGTCTTTTTATCCAGCTTGCGCGCCAGATCGCTCTGCGACCAGCCGCGCTTTTTGCGCAACTCGTAAATATTTCTGCCGATATACCGATGTGCCATTGTTCACTACCGCCCACTTTAGCCTTGTATGTTTACTTTACCACTTGACTATGCGCTGATAGTGTATTACTCTCGTATAAAATATGCTTACAGCGCAATTTTGCGGTTTGGCAGCAAAATCGCTTGACATTTTGGGGGCACGGTATTATGTTTGAAAAAAATCAGGGCATTCTACTCCATCCGAAAGGGGAAACAACCATGCCGACAGGGATCAAGGCGCTGGTTTGCGATGACGACGCAGCCTTTTGCCAAAAAATAGCCGATCTGGTGCGCAGAAATCAGCCGGAAGACGGTAGCAACGTTGCTGTAACGATCTGCTGCGACCCCACTGCATTGACGGACAAAGCCTTGGGGCAGTTCGATATTGCGTTCTTGGATATCGACATGGGCGCATACAGCGGGCTGGAACTGGCGCGCCATATCCGCAGCCTGAACCTTGATACGATCCTGATCTTCGTCACCAACTATGTGCAGTATTCGCTGGAGGGGTACGAGGTGCAGGCGTTTCGCTATCTGCTGAAAAGCGAGCTGGAAGAAAAGCTGCCCGGCTATTACCAAAAGGCGTTGGAAGAATTGCAGCATTCCGCCGATGAAATGACATTTAACGCAAACGGCGAACAATTACGCATCAAATATCAGGATATCCTGTACATGGAAAGCCGTCAGCGCGTGATGCGGCTGTTCACGCTGACTGATACGCGGTCGCGCGGTTACTTTTACGCCAGCATGGAAGATACCGAAAAACAGTTGGCCCCGGCCGGCTTCTTGCGGGTACAGCGCAGTTATCTCGTCAATATGGCGCATATCCAAAAGCTGAATTATGACAAGGTGATTCTGACGGACGGAACGGAACTGCCGGTCAGCCAGAAAATGTATGCGAGCATCAAGGCCAAATATCTGCGTTGGAGGAACTGGCAATGATTGAACATCTTGCAGCAATGCTTGTCTCTGCCACTGCGTTTTTTGGCGCGATTCTTCTGTACGGTGCATTTTCGCCGCGCCGATTGGGTGGCTGGAAGTTTTGGATTTGCTTTGCCGCGTACTGCGTTCTGATGGAGGGGGCTGGGCCGCTGGCAAATGGGCTTTATTCCGTTTGCGGGGTCATAGGCAATAATGTGGGGCAACAGATTCTTTATAATACAACGATTTATTGTCTTCTTTACGTTGTTTTATATAAAGAAAGGCCGATGGTGTATCTTTCCATTACGGTTGTTTTCTATTCGTGGATTTGCTGTATTGAAAACCTTGTCGTCGGCTCAATGCTCATGCTTCAAGCCGATACGGTTCGATCGGCGCTTGAAAATCCGACGAGAAGCTGGCTGTTTTGGATTGATCAGTTGTTGGCGCTCTGCGGATGCGCCGCGATCCGTAAAGCACATCCCTTTCAGCCTCAGACCAACGGTTCACAAAACAGATTCGCAATTCCGGCCATCATATCGTTGGTGTCGTTGGTAATGGCTGGTCGATTGCAAAACGGATATTATCAGGACGAAATCAACGGTGCATTCTTATTTTATTTTTCGGCGGTTTTGCTGTTTGCCGACGTGATGCCGTTTGCGCTGATTGTCTGGGACGAGAAAAACGAGCGGCTCAAAGGAGAAAATTTAACGCTCACCGCACGCTCACGCACGCAGACGGAAAGTATTGAAGCGCTGAGCGCTTCTTACACAGCCCAAAGAAAGCTGACGCATGATTTTAATGCACATCTGGCAACGCTTTCCTCGTATCTGGACAACGGGCAGATCAAAGACGCGCAGGATTATATAACGACGCTGCAGGAACGCCAGACTGATCGAATTCTGATCGCCAATACGCACAATTCTACAATCGACGCGCTGCTGAATCAAAAAGCGCAGGTGGCCAAAAAGAACAACATTGATATTCGTTTTAAGGTCAATGACCTTTCGGGAATACAGGTCGCTCCGATTGATCTGGTGATCATCATCGGCAACCTGTTGGATAATGCCATTGAGGCGTGCGTCAAACTGCCCGCAGGTGAGCGGGAAATCTATGCTCAGCTTTTGTTGGAGGATACACTGTTTCTGTCTTTCCGTAACACATCCCCACCGGTGGAAATCGTAAACAGCTACATTGCCACGACCAAAAAGCCGCCCGACCTGCATGGGTTCGGGCTGCAAAACGTAAAAACCGCATTGAAAAAGTACGACTCGTTTTACGATATGGCCTATGAGGACGGTTATTTCGCCTTTACGATAGAAATGGAAAACGACTTGCCTTCTGCTACCAAAAACTCGTCTTTTGCTACATGAAAGTTGAAATTTGGCAAATTTGGGCGTATTTCTGTGTTATAGCCGAAAGGAAATGATCCTATGCAAAAACTGGCCGCCAACCTGACAGAAAAAATGCTGCGCCGAAAGCTGATCTCGCCGGAGCAGGCAGAGTGGTGTGCTTATCTTGTGGAGTGCAAGCTCGAACAGGTGCTTTGCTTTTCCGTACTGATTGCACTCGGCTGCCTGATCGCACCGCTTTGGGAAGTACTACTGCTGAACTGGGGCGTCGTGTTTTTGCGCCGCAAAGCGAACGGGTTGCACTTGCATACGTTCGCGGGTTGTATGCTTTCCTCGCTGTGCTGTGAACTGACCGCCCTTTGGGCGTGCGAAAAAGTAACACCAGCGGTTGCCGTGCTGCTTTTGGCCATTTCGCTGCTGACGCTCTGCCTTGCCGCGCCGGTCAACGATGTCAACATTCATTTTGACAGCGATGAAATGCAGGCATTGCGCGGCGGGATGCAAAAACGGCTGGCCGTGTATGCAGCCGTTTCCGGCACTGTGTTTTTTGCGTGCCCGCAGGTATTTGGTATCCTTTCCGCATCCGCTTGTATCATTGCCCTGTGCGTGCTTCTGGCACGGATGGGGCTTGGAATCACCGTAATTCAATGACGAGGAGGAACATCATGAAAAAACTCGATATTACCGCTCAAAAAATCGTGCAGCACACACTGCAAAGCGCCATGGAGGGCGGTCCTAATTGTCCTATTTCATGGTTTTACCAGCCCCACCGCCCCGAAAAGCCGCTGCCCAAACCGCAGGACAAAAAGTAAATCTCACGCTGCAGTTCTAAGCCCGTCGCATCTCAAATGCGGCGGGCTTTTTTATGCCTGCTTCTCGAAAAATTCACAAAAAGTTCAAATAATTAGAGAACATTTTCTGCGCTATTAGTCTTTAAGATGATGAGCAAGGGAAAAACGAGCAGAAAAGAGGTGAGAGTGTGTCAAGTGCCGATCGACGCCAAGCCGAAATATTAGAACTGTTGTATATGCATGAAAAATGCAATGTCAACGATTTTGTCGAGCGTTTCGGAGTCAGCAGACGTACCATTACCTCAGATATTGTAGTACTTACTCGCAAGCACAATATCAAGTCGAAGTCCGGTCCTCACGGTGGAATAGAAATAGACAGGGACCTAAAAACCGATGAAGTGCCATACCTAACAGATTTTGAAACTTCATGGTTGAAACGGAAATATGACGAAGCTGAAATCGAAGAAGATCGCATAGCGGCACACTCCATTCTCCGGCGTTTTTCTCTTTAGCGGATATAGTCCGTTCCCCAGCACCTTGACAACCGAATACCCAGCATAACAGGTACGTTACTTTCTCGGCAAGCCCCTGTGGGCGGTCCGGCAAACCAGAATTGCGGCGGGGAAAGATCACAATGATACGCCAGCAGCCTCCCGCGTCAGAGGGGGTGACCGAGCCGGAGTTGTAAGCAGTAAGACTCCGGCGGAGTCAGTGAACGGGTGTGCCAACACCCTGCCTGTTGTGTTCCCGGTGTCAGGGGTGCGGGCGGCAAATGTGGCACACATACTTAACTATCTACTTTTGCCGTTTAGGGCAAATCGTGGGCAGCAGGAACCCAAGCACCTGCTGCCCATCATTTTGCTTTAAACGGGATAGAAAACAGGGGTGTAAACCAATGCAAACCTATCCAACGGGCTATACGGAATCCCACCGCATAGCCGAACAGATTTTCCGGGAGATTTTACCCCGGCACGGTATGGCGGTGCGTGAGGAACAAATCGCGCTTTGCCATGAAGTTTTAGATACCTTATATAATAAGGAAATTTCCCTGTGCGAAGCAGGTGTAGGCACCGGCAAAACGCTGGCTTACCTCGTGGGCTGTATCCTTTGGCAGATGCATCGCCCCGAACGGATGAAACTGCCCATCGTTATCTCCACTTCCAGCGTTGCCTTGCAGGACGCTATCCTTACAGAGTATCTGCCCGAATTGTCCGATGTCTTGCTGGACGAAGGTATCATCACCGCACCCACCACAGCCGTTGTCCGCAAGGGCAAAGAGCGTTTTGTCTGCGATGCCCGCCTTGCCGAAAGAGCATCGCTGGTGCTTCCGAAACGAACGCGGGAGAAAAGAAGCCTGCGCATTGCAGAAAATATTCTGGACATGGATCATATCCCGGAACTTTCCCGGTATGATCGCTGCCGCATTTGTGTGCCGCAGTCCTGCCCGCGCGATTGCTTCATGCGGTTGGATTGCCGCTACCAGCAGTATCTGCGGGATTCCATGAAAACCGACATCCAAATTTGCAATCACAATTATTTGCTGGCAGACGCATCGCACCGACTTGAAGATAGACCTCTGCTCCTGCGCAGCTATCAGGCACTGGTAGTGGACGAGGCGCACAAGCTGCCCGATGCCGCCCGCCAGATGTACACAGAAACCTTATCCCCGCACAACATGGATGAATTGTGCCTTTTATTACAGCAGGCGCACTACAAGGATTTTGCCAGACAGCTGCGGACGGCGTTCCTTACGCTGTCGTTCTCCTGCACGCAGGGGGTTTCCAAGCTGCGAAGAAAAGTGAGCGAACCGTTCGTGCTTACGCCGTTCCGCCGCGCTGCGCTCATCGACTGTATAGCACTATTGCAAAATGCTGGCGAATTGCCGGATGTGCCGCGATACCTGCTGAACAGGCTGGGAGAAGCAGAAAGTCTCCTGCGCCTTTTTCTCTTGCAAGTGCCAACGCGCATCCTCTACATCGACTACGATGCCGATGGTCAGCCCACATTCTGCGCAGCCAGCAGCCGCGTACCGCAGTTGCTTCGCAGTGCGCTGTGGAACACCCGCGAACCTGCGATTCTGACCTCCGGCACATTGGCTGCAGCCGGAGATTTTAGCCACACGGAACAGCTTTTGGGGCTGGCGGCTTATCGACCCTTGCGTCATTTCCGAGCAGATTCTCCGTTTGACTACAAGAAAAAATGTCTGTTGTACTTTCCGCCGTGCGTAAAAACGAGAATGGACAACCGCAAAATGGCAGAAGAAATCGTCCGATTGGTGGATGCCTGCCACGGCCATGCTCTGGTGCTGTTCACGTCTTACCGCCAAATGGCCGAAGTCCGCGCGCTGACGGACGGTCAGTGGCAATACCCGACCTATCAGTCGTGGCGCAACGGCGGCAAAATTATCCAGAAGTTCAAGCAATCCGGCAATGGTGTATTGTTCGCTGCTGGCTCCTGCTGGGAGGGTATCGACTTTCCCGGCGATATGGTGTCTCTGCTGATTATCGCAAAACTGCCGTTTCCGATTCCTGACCCGGTCAGTGACTATGAGCGCAAGCAGTACCCGAACCTGCGCGACTACATAAACGCCGAAATCATCCCCGAAATGCAAAAGAAACTGCGGCAGGGTTTTGGCCGTGCCATCCGCACCGAGCAGGATTCCTGCGTAGTGGCAATTCTGGACGAACGTGCGGGCATCGGCGGCAAGTACCATGACGCCGCGCTGGCAGCGCTGCCGTCCTGCCCGACCACCGAGAAAATTGAAGATGTGCAGCAATTCATCCGGGAGCAGAAGCGCCCGGATTACTTTTTGTGAAAAGAGGAACCTGAGATGTACCTTATGCGAAACCACGATGTCTGGATCTATGTGCGCTGCGCCAACAGCGATCCGCGCATTGCCTTTGACCAGCTGTATGACCTTATCGACGAAGCAGCTGGGCACGGTTTTCTCGTGCGCGGCACATCTTTTGACCATTGCAGCGGAAACACCTTGAAAGACCGCATCGGTCTGCGCTCTATGCTGGACGCAGTAGAAAACGGTCGGATTGAAGCCGTGATGGTGCGCGACTTGGAGCAAATCAGCCGCAACAGCTACATACTGGTGGGTGTCATTGAAATTCTTCGGCAGAATGATGTCTACCTCATCACCACCGAATGTGACCTGAACGCCGAACTCATCAACAGCGGGCTGGAGCTTTTTGTTGGTGACCGTTTCACGCGGACATCGTTCGGCAAGCCACGCTTTGATGTTCGACTCCCGCTGATGGATCAATTCTGAGGTGTGCCCATGAAAGAATACAAAGTTTGGGCGTTCGCCCGCAGCGCTGCACCTAACCTGCCCGCATTGGAGGATCAGCTGGCGGATGTCATGCGCGAAGCCGACAGGCGCGGCTATATCATCGTAAACTCCTGCATGGAGCAGAAGTACGGCACCGAATTCTGGCGTCCTGCCCTGTTCGCCATGCTTACCGCTGTGCAGCAGGGGCGTGTCAACGCCGTCATGGTGCAGAGCCTTGACCGGTTGAGCCACGACATTACAATCTTGTACCGCATCCTGCGATTTCTGCAAAATTACGGTGCAGTGCTGATTACGACCGAAACCAATCTGCAATATGAACTCTATCTGACGGGGCTGGACGCACGCTTGCTGCGCCGCCACAACCGAAAACCAATTTACTATGTGGAGTGTGAAGAACGATGAAAGAACCTGTGCAAATGCCGCCGCAGGCGTCCGCCTGCGAAATTGAGAAAATCACCCTGCCGCAGATTGTCAGCATCAAACAGGCCAGCGAGATTATGCACCTGCCGCCGTACTATCTGCGGCGTGTCTGCCGCGAGAATCCGGACCTTGCATTTCAGTCCGGTGTTAAGTGGTACATTAACCTTGGCAAGCTGGCGGCCTACTACAACAATAAAACGGAGCAATCTGAATAATGGCATCGGCAAAACTTATGATACCCAAACGCAGCGCCCCTTATTATGTACTGACCGCTAATGTGACTGTACATGGAAAAAGGGTGCGGCGATATGGCCGCTTTGACTTTGACCCCACTGTATTGAAAACCCACCGCCAGCGTGAAAACGCTGCCATTGAAGCCGCACTCGTTTTTGAACGCGCAGAGCAGCAGAAAGCCAACGATGAAAAAGATGGCAAAAACACGCCTTTTCGAGATGCAGCAAGAGCATACATTGATTCCAAAAAATCGATGCTCGATCCCTCCGTTCGTCTGGAGGGCGACTACGAGCAGCACAAGAATAAAGCCAACACCACAGCAGGTAAGGAAACCATGCTGCGGCGAATCTGTGAAATCAGCCCGACATTTGCAGAAATGCCGATTTCAAAGGTAAATAAGCGCGAATGCGAGAAGTTTCTGGATCTGCTGGGTGAGGCCGATGTGCGCAGCGTGAAAGGGTATGCAGTGCTGAAACCCAACGCAAAGCAATATAAGAAACTGTCCTGTCCCCAAATTGCAGCACAATGTTCCATACAGACAAAATCTGTAGAGCGAGTGTTCCGCGGAGAGCGTACCACACTAAAAACAGCACAGGAAATTGCAGCAGCTCTCAAATGTAAGCCCGAAAAGCTGTTTCATATTGAACTGGATCACCGCCCGATTGCACGAAAAACTATCAAGGAGTATGCCATCTTTCTGCGGCTCGTAATGCAATATGCCGAACGCGAGTACGGCATAGACAACGATACCCAAACACTCGCGGTTAAAGGTACGCGCAGCCGCCCGGTAGACTGCCTGCACCCGGAAGAAGTAGAAGCACTTTTCAAGGTGCTGCCGCGCTGTTCCACGCTGGAGCAAGTCATCGTCATGGGACTGCTGAATACAGGAATGCGGCGCGGCGAGTTGGCCGGGCTGACATGGGAAGATATCGACTTCGACCACTGCACCGTCCATGTGGATAAGTCACTGCTCATCGTAAACAAAGGCTACCACCTGACGACCACAAAGGAGGACAATGTCCGTGACATTGATGTTGCTCCGGAATTTATGGAATACCTGAAAACATACCGGGAGCAGTGGCTTGCACAAAAGCACCGTATGGGCAGTGCTTGGCAGACCTGCATGGACGGAAAGTGGGAATCGTACCGGGAATCCCTGCAAAAGCTGCGCGGGAAAAATTTTATCGTTATCAATGATTTTGGCTGGCCTATCAGTCCTGACCACTACGGCAAAATCGTTGACCGTGTGGCTGAGAAAGCAGGCATCCGTAAAATTCACCCGCATATGTTCCGCCACACCTTTGTCAGTATCCTGCTCTCCAACCCGGATATCGGCGTTGCCACGGTAGCCGCCGAAGCAGGTCACGCCCAGCCTAGCACGACGCTGGCAATTTATACGCAGGTCTACCACAAGCGACAGGACTCCATCCGAAACCAAATGAGCGAGGCTCTCTACAAGAACAAAAATCCAGAGAGATGAAAAGAGACGTGCAAACCTTACGATTGCACGTCTCTTTTTGGTGGGCCAGGCAGGAGTTGAACCCGCGACCAGTCCGTTATGAGCGGACAGCTCTAACCAATTGAGCTACTGGCCCTTATGAAGCATCTGCGGGTAGATAAAACCACCCGTAGATGAATTGTAGATGAAAACGGTAAAAAAGTCAAGAAGAATACAAAATATAACGGATTATCGTTAAACTGTAAACGCGAAAATCCCAACATCAAATGTTTATGAGCCGCCAGCTCTGACCAGCTGAGCTACTGGCCCGCATATTACAATCCACCGAGGAGCCGAAAGGTGCTCGTAGATGAATTGTAGATGAAAGCGGAAATTGTCTTGAGAAAAAGCGAATACTCTGCGTTGAATCGTTACTTTGCGGGGAGCGGAATCCGGACATCCAATGTTTATGATCTGCCGGCTTTAACCGTTAAGCTAACGGCCCACACAGGTGTACTGTATAGTATACCAGAAATTATCCGTTTTGCCAAGGGTGTGCGGGTCGAAATATGAGATTTTTTTCAGGCCGGTGCCCTATCGGGCGGGCAGGCGTCCTGCAGGTCGCTGCGGCAGCGCCAGACTGCCAGCAGGATGAACACAAAGCAGATGATCCATGTCGTTGGTTCGCAGAAGCAGACAGCGCGGTAGCCCCAGACCGGCACCAGCCAGACTGCAAAGATCACCTTGCCGATCAGTTCCAGCGCGCTGGCCAGCAGCGGCTCGACCGTGTGGCGGATGCCCTGCAGCATATTGCGCAGGATCACTAGTACGGCCATAGGCGGGATGATCGGTACGCTGATTTTGAGATACAGCATCGCGTTGGAGATGATGCGCGCGTCGCTGCTGCCGGTGATAAGGCGCAGCACCGGCTCGCCCAGCAGGAAGGTAAACGCCAGAACAAAAAGCCACCAGACAAAATAGATCTTCAGCGCCACGCGGACGCTCTGACCAATGCGGTTGCGGCGGCCTGCGCCGAGGTTCTGGCTGCTGAAGGTTGCCACGCTGATGCCAAGCGCACCGCCCGGGATAAAGTACATCTCTGCCATGCGGCGGGCCGCCGTTTGGGCCGTGATATAGACACTGCCCAGCGCGTTGATACTGCTTTGCAGCGCCACGCTGCCCAGATTGTAGATCGCACTCATCAGGCCCATGCTCATGCCGGCCCAGAACATATTCATGACCGCGCGTCGGGTAGACTTTTTGAGATGCGCGGGGGTGAAGTGCAGCTCCGGATAGCTGCGGACCAGATACACCGCGCCCAGCACGGCGCTGATGCCCTGCGCCAGCACCGTGGCTACAGCGGCACCGCGCACGCCCATGCCCAGCGGGCCCATAAAGGCGGCGTCCAAGCCGACATTCAGCACACTGCTGAACAGAAGAAACAAAAGCGGTGTAACGCTGTTGCCCACAGCGCGCAGCAGGGCGGCCTCCATATTGTACAGCATTGTCAGCGGAATGCCCAGCAGAATAACGGTCAGGTAGGCAGCTGCACCGTCCCACACCTCGGCAGGGACCTGCAGCGCCTGCAGCAGTGCACCGCGCCCCAGCAGCGACACTGTGGTCAGCACCAGCGACACCGCCGCCGAGAGGGTGACCATCCAGCCAACGGCGCGGCGGATGCCCTCCTGCTCCCCTGCCCCAAAGCAGCGGCTGACCGTCAGTGCCAGACCGTTGTTCATGCCGAAGGCAAAGTTCATGATCAGCCCGTACAGTGCGGCGGTAGCGCCGATCTCCGCCAGAGCGGCGGAGCCGAGCAGATGCCCCGCCAAAGCGGTATCGGTCAGGTTGTAGACCTGCTGCAGCAGGTTCGAGCAGAAAAGCGGCAGCGAGAACTGCAGCACCAGTCGGAACGGGTCGCCCCGGGTCATATCCAGCACGCGGCTTTTGTGTGCGGTGGTCATAGGGGTGTACATCTCCTTCATGGAACTTGCAGAGGCTGGTGCCCGGCACCGGCCTGCGGCAAGGAAATTATTCCTTTACAATATTCTTCACCCAGATGCCCTTTTTCACCAGCACAAAGCCGATGGCGCATTTGACAATGTCCATACCGTTGACGAGCAGATAGATCGCAACGATATTCAGCCCGGTAAAGCGGGACAGGCCGTAGGCCAGCGGAACCGAGACAGCCCAGGTAAAGCAGCTGTCAAACAGGAAGGTGATAAAGGTCTTACCGCCGGACCGCAGCGTAAAATACGCGCAGTTGGAAAAGCCGTACAGCGGCATGCAGAGCGCCGCCATGCAGATCAGCTCGGTCGCCAGCAGGCGGATGGATTCCTCGGTATTATAAATGCGCGGGATATAGGGCGAGCAGAGTGCCAGCAGCGTACCCATAATAACGCAGCTGGTAAGGCTCAGGGTGATCATGCGCCAGGCCGTGCGGCGCGCCCCGGTCAGCCGGTCAGCACCCAGCTCCTGCCCGACAACGATGGCCGTGGCGTTGCCCAGCGAGAGGAACACCTCATTGAAGATCTGGGCGATGGTGTTGCAGATGTTCAGCGCGGCCACCGCCTGAATGCCGCGCACCGAGTAGCACTGCAGCAGCACAGCCTGCCCGGCACCCCACATCAGCTCGTTGGCCAGCAGCGGCGTGGAGCGGATCAGGATGTCCCGCACCAGAACGCCGGGGATCGCAAAGCTGCTGTAGATGCCCCGCAGGAAGGGGTAGCGGTCGCTGCTGCGGTGGGCGCCCACCACCACGATGGCCAGCTCCACAAAGCGGGACAGCACCGTGGCAATGGCAGCGCCGGCCACGCCCATGCGCGGGAACGGCCCTATGCCGAAGATGAGCAGCGCATTGAAGATAAAGTTCACGACCATGGCCAGCATACTGGCCTTCATGGGCAGCACGGTCTGGCCGCTTTCACGCAGGGTGCCCGCATAGCACTGGGTCAGGCCGAAGGGCACAAGCCCGATGAGCATAATGCGCAGATACCCCTCGGCATATTGCAGGGTCGCAGCGGCGTCCGCCGGGGAGGTATCCGCCGCGATATAGGCCCCGATGAGTGAAGGCCCTGCGGCGAGAAACAGCCCGATGGCTGCCGCTGTGATGGCAAGCGCCACCAGCAGCTTGAACCGGAAGGTGTGGCGCACGCCCTCCATATCTCCGCGGCCGTAGAACTGCGCGCCGAAGATGCCTGCGCCCGCAGTGCTGCCCCAGACTGCCAGATTGTAGACGAACAACAGCTGGCCTACCACGGCAACGCCGCTCATAGGCAGCGTGCCGACCTGCCCGACCATGACATTGTCGAGCAGGGAGACTACATTTGTCAGGGTGTTCTGTACAATGATCGGCAGAACGACCACCAGCACATGCCGGTAAAATGCGCGGTCGCCGATCAGACATTCCCGCAGCGTCAGCTTTTCCGTTTTTTCCATACCTTCTCCTTTTTTGCCGTGTACGGTCTATTATACGGTTCGGCGCGCAGGCTGTCAACCGGAACTTTTCACATAAAAAGCCGAGACCCCATCATCAGGTCTCGGCGTTGTGTCATGCTGCGGCGGTTTCCGGGGTGGCGGTGCCGTTCAGGGCGGCAAGGCGGCGCTCGACCTCGCTGTCAAGGTATTCCTTGGTCATGCTTTCGCCATCGTGTGCTGCTTCATACTCCTGCGCGATCTCATTCTCCAGCTGCGCCCGGATATAGCTGTCTCGGTTAGCCTCGGTGGAGAAGGCGCTGCCGTCATAGTAATACTCCTTCTCGACACGCCCGGCCAGCTGGGCAGCGGTCAGTCCCACCGGGAAAGCAGCGTTGCAGTCCAGAGTGTACCGCGTTCCCTCCTGCAGATCATCATACGAGCTGAAGTAGTAGGTCGTAAAGCCCAGCCCGTTTGCATCGGCGGCCTGCACCACTGCCTGGCAGTCTGCGGCAAATGCCTCGTCACTGTCATACTCTGCCGTAAAGCTGAGGTACAGCGCACATTCATCGCCGGCCTGCAGCGCGTAGCTGTCGCTTGCCGTATGGCTGATCCAAACTTTTACATGCGCATTGGCAACGCGGGATTTCAGCGCCGGGTCCCCGGTCAGGGCGTTATAGATGCCGGCGACCTTTTCGGACTCGATGCGGCTGGCCGCATGCTCCCGCTCGGGGCCCCACAGATGCCACACCGTGGGCAGGACGGCCGCTGTGCCCACTATGCAGAGGATAAAGGCACAGCCAAGCATCGACAGCCAGTCAAACCGTACCCTGACATCGGGCTTACTGCTGTAGAACAGCAGCTCGATGCCCAGCACGATGAGGATTGCAGGCGAAAACTTCAAGATCCAAAGCAGGTCAAGGCTGGGCATTAGCTGGTAGAGCATCAGCAGAACGCCTGCCAGAATCAGCACCAGCGCAAACGCCAGCGTTCCCACGCGGCGTGTCTTTTTCGGGGTGGTTTTTTCGTCCATGATTTATTACCTCATTTATTCTTCGTTGCACAGTAGGGGCCGGGCATGCCCGGCCCGCGCGTGTATGGCGGGCACAGCGGCGGTGGGTCAGCAGCGGGCGGGACATGTCCCGCCCCTACCCTGCGGCAAAAGGCAGACGAGCGGCGTCCGTAAGGCCGCCCCTCATCCGGCGCTGCGGCGCCACCTTCCCCCAAGGGGGAAGGCTTAGCGTTATTCATGCGGATACGGCGGCAGTTCGTCATCGCTGTGCTTCGTTTCGGGGTGCAGGCCCAGCAGCTTGAGGCCCGCGAAAATCAGCAGTGCCGCAATGACAACATTCGGTATACCGGTGATGATGTCGTAGGCGTAGCCGTTGCCCACAAGATTGCACAGCAGCGTATAGAGCCAGTTTGAGATGAATGTCTCATACAGTGCCCAGACGCCGATGCCGACCAAGCCCCAGCCAATCAGTCTGTTGTGCTGGGGGAGCAGCTTTTTGATCTCCTCATAATTGCCCAGAACCAGCAGGGAATCCTCCTTCGGCTCACCGGCTGCCATGTGGCGGATGAGGTCATAGGTGTCAAAAAAGCTGTACATCCAGATGACAAGGCAGAGGAACAGCAGCGGCTGAATGACGGTGGCCGCCATCATGCAGAGTATCAGCATCATCGCAATCGAGAGGCCGCGCTGCATATAGCCGTAGTACATCTGCCCTGCACCGGGGATGCAGGCGAAGATAAAGGTCAGGAATCCATTCTTTTTCATAGGTCATTCTCCCTTGGCGGTGCTGCCGCCGATGCTTTGTGCTCGGATTTGGTCAAGACCATTTTCCGCGGTCAGGGTAAAGCTCTTAAAGGTGTCGTCGAGGCTTTTGTAAAAGCCGTTGACGGCGGTGCTGAATTTGGTGCCGAACCGCTCATGCGGGGTGGTGGGCTGCTGGGCGGTCAGGGCGGAGACATCCGGCAGGCCGAATGTGCTGACCGCGCCCCACAGCACAAAGCCCAGCACCACCGCCGCAGCGGCCGACACATACCGGTTTGTCATGATACGGAAGCTGCGCAGCCGCATCAGGTTCTGCACCTGAGGGATCAGGTCGCGCATGGGCTGTTTCATGGCCTCGGGCGCGGCCTCGATCAGTGCCGTGTAGCGCAGCAGGCAGTAGTCGCAGAAGCTCAGATGCTCGGCGGCCTCCAGCGCGCCAAGGTCATCGAGCGTGCCGTCCTTCAGCGCGTACAGGCCCGCATCGGTCAGGTGGCCCTCGGCGTCAAAGAGTTTTTCGTTATCAAAATAAAGGCTCATTCCCTCTGCCTCCTCTCAAGTATCTGCTGGCGAAGCAGCAGCTTTGCACGCCAAAGCTGGCTGTTGACAGTTGCGGGCGGGCGGCCCACAAGCCTTGCAATCTCAGCGCTCTCTTTGTGCTCCAAAAAGTACAGGACGGCGATTTTTCCGTAGGGCTCGCGCAGGGTGCGCACAAGCTGCTCCAGCTCTGCGGCACCGGCGCGCGCCAGCACACTTTCCGCCGGGTCATCGGCATCGGTGCCGGGGGCGCCGCGCGGCTCCGGCATGGCATCGTCACCCGGGGCCTCCACCCGGCGCACCCATGCGCTTTTCAGGTGGTCCTTGCATTTGTTGGCCGCCACCCGCACAAGCCACTGCTTATAATACTGCGGCTCGCACCGGTCTATGGCCGAAAACGCCGAAAGAAAGGTGTCCTGAGTCAGATCCTCAGCGGTGTGGGGGTCGTGAACAAACTGCAGGCAGACTGTGTAGATCAGTCTTTGGTACTGCTGCATCAGCCCGGTAAATTCTTCATTTGTCAGCGCCCACACCTCCCTTGCTTTGTCCTTCTGTATACTAAAACGAATTCCCCGGCGCCGATATTGCAAGCGCGGGGGAATTTTTCAAAAATTTTTTCTGCTTTGGCTTCCCCCGAGGGGCTGCGCCCGCAGGCGCGTGTCGAAGCGCAACCGCCGTAGGCGGCTCTTAGCGCGGAGACTGAAGCTGTCTGCGAAGCAGACTGATGAGGGGCAAGCGTACCGTTATCGCCCATTTACCGGGCAACCCCCGGAAAGCCGCCCCTCATCCGGCCTACGGCCACCTTCCCCCCTTGGGGGAAGGCTTTACAGGTCGATATCCAGCTCCACCGGGCAGTGGTCGCTGCCCATCACATCCATCAGGATCGCAGCGGTCTGGATTTTGTCGGCAATGCGGTCGCTGACCAGAAAATAGTCGATACGCCAGCCCGCGTTGCGCTCCCGCGCGCGGAACCGCATGCTCCACCAGCTGTACATGCCGGTGGCATCGGGGTGCAGGCGGCGGAAGGAATCGGTAAAGCCTGCCGCCAGCAGCTCGTCCAGCTTGCCGCGCTCCTGATCGCTGAAGCCCGCCGCGCCGCGGTTGGGGCCGGGGTTTTTCAGGTCGATGTCCTCATGCGCCACATTCAGATCTCCGCAAAGAATGACCGGCTTTTCAGCGTCAAGCCTCTGCAGGTAGCGGCGCAGGTCATCCTCCCACTGCATACGGTAGTCGATGCGCGCCAGCTCGTTCTGGGCATTGGGAACATAGAGGTTGACGAGGTAGAAATCCGGGTATTCCAGCGTGATGGCGCGGCCCTCATGGTTATGGACATCCTCGTCCAGACCGTACCGCACGCTGAGCGCCGGTGTTTTGGCCCAGACAGCCGTGCCGGAGTAGCCCTTTTTATCGGCGCTGTAGATGTACTCGGTGTAGCCCTCCGGCGCAAAGTCGGCCTGCCCGGGCTGCATTTTCGTTTCCTGAATGCAGAAAAAGTCCGCGTCCAGCGTGCGGAACACATCCTCAAAGCCTTTTTTAAGACAGGCGCGCAGGCCGTTGACATTCCAGCTGATGAATTTCATTGATAGACTCCTTTTTAAGCCTCCCCTGTCAAAGGGTGGCTTTATTTGCTATACCTTTTTTACTGCGCTCTTTTGCCATGCACCGCTGGCAAAGCGGATCACAAAGCAGGTCACACGGCAGATCCAGTCCACGACCATGGCCAGCCAGACACCGACCGCGCCCATGCCCATATTGACACAGAGGACCCAGCTCAGGCCCATGCGCCAGACGATCATCGAGAGGATCGAGGTGAGCATCGTGAACCGCACATCGTTGGCGGCGCGCAGGGCGTTGGGCAGCACAAAGCCGGCCGGCCACAGCAAAATCGCCACACCGTTATGGATCATGACCAGCGTCCAGGACAGGGCGCGCGTCTCCGGCGAGAGGGTGTACATGCCCAAAATCCGGTTCAGGAAGAGCAGCACCAGCAGATTCACGGTGCCTTGAGCGATATAATCCCACAAAAGCAGCTTTTTTGTATAATGCTTTGTCTGCTCAAAGTCCTGTGCACCGACACAGCGGCCCACGACCGTAATCATGGCAAGGCCCATTGCGTTGCCGACGATGCAGCCGACAGCATCGAGATTGTTGGCCACCGCATTGGCCGAGATATGCACCGTGCCGAACAGTGAGATCATCGAGACAACCAGCACCCGTCCAAGCTGGAACAGGCTGTTCTCAAACGCTGAGGGGATGCCGATGTAGAGAATGCCCTTGACGGTGCGCCCCTCCAGCCGGGTAACCGTGCGCGGCGTGATGCACAGCGCATAGTCCCGCCTAGCGGCCAGTGACAGAATGATGACCGCCCCCACCGCGCGGGAGACCAGCGTGGGCACTGCAACGCCCGCAACGCCCATGCGCAGCACAAAGACGCAGAGCGCGTTGCCGCAGAAGTTGATGGCGTTGACAAGGACCGAGACTTTCATCGACACCGCGCTGTTGCCGGTGGAGCGGAAGATCGCCGCGCCCGCGTTGTAGAGTGCCAGAAACGGAAACGACAGCGCCGTGATCGTAAAGTAGGTCAGGCACGCCTGCATGACATCCTCGCTGATCGTGCCGAAGAAGAGCCGCAGCTGTGCCGTGCGGGTCACAAGGCAGAACACCGCCACCGTCATGCCGAGAATACCGCTGAGCCCCACCAGCTGCCCGGCGCTGCGGGCGGCCTCCTCGGGCCGCTTGGCGCCCAGATGCTGGCTGGCCACGACCGCGCCGCCGGTTGCCAGCGCACCGAACACTGTGATGATAAGCTGATTGATCATATCCACCAGCGACACGCCGGAGATTGCCGCCTCCCCCACCGAGGAGACCATGACGGTATCGGCCATGCCCACCAGAACACCGAGCGCCTGCTCGATGATAAGCGGCCAAAGCAGCGCCAGCAGCTGTTGGTTTGTAAACAGTCGTTCTTTTTTCACCTCATCGTACATCTCACTTTCCCAGTATGAGTATAACACAAAAAAGTCCCCCGCGCAATGCGCGGGGGCAGAGTTTACTCGTACCGCAGGGCCTCGATGGGATCAAGCTTTGCGGCCTTGTTGGCGGGATAGTAGCCGAAAAATACGCCGATGGCCATGCTGAAGCCGACTGCTACCACGATGGCGGTCAGGCTCGGGCGGGCGGCGTAGCCCACGGCCTTGCTCAGCCCCGCACCGAGGGCCAGCCCCAGCAGGATACCGGCGATGCCGCCGATCAGGCAGAGGATGACGCTCTCGGTGATGAACTGCATCCGGATTGCCGCCGCCGGGGCGCCGAGCGCCTTGCGGGTGCCGATCTCGCGGGTGCGCTCGGTGACGGAGACCATCATAATGTTCATAACGCCGATGCCGCCCACCAGCAGCGAAAGCGCCGCAATGGCGGAGATACCCAGCGATACCGTGCTGAGCATTGAGGACATCGAGTCGAGCAGGCTTGCCAGACTGGAGGCGCTGACCGTCCATGAGTCGTTGCGGGTGTAGTAGCTGGCGAAGAAATCGCCGACCGTATCCACGAACGAGGTCACATTGACCGCCGTGCCGTCCGCCACGACCGTGATGCTCTGGTAACCGGCCCCCGCCCCGGCAATGGACTTTGCCACATCGAGCGGGATATAAAAATCCGTCTGGATCGAATCATCGTCCGTACCGGAGAACATGCTGGAATAGCTGTCCTCGGTGTAACGGTAGACGCCCTCTATATAAAAGGTATACAGGTCCTTGTTGATGGTCAGCGTCACCGCCTTGCCGATGGCATCCTGCGCGGTGCCGCCGATGGCCTGCGCAACGAACTTTTCCGACACGCAGGCCACCTTGCGGCCTGCATCCTTGTCATCGTCCAGCCAGCGGCCATACAAAATCTGCGAATCCGTGTCACGATTTTCCAGCGTGGCGGCGTTGGCACCGCTGACCGTGGCTGTGATGGTCGTGGTCGGGTCGCCGTATTTTGCCACCGTACCGCTGCCGACCTGCTGGGTCAGCTCAATATGATCGACCTTGCCGGGGAAGGCATCCAGAAAATCCTGCATCATCGCATCGGTGATAAGGTCGGCGTCCGACGGCTTGGAGTCCTTGAACCGCCGCAGCGTGACGCCCTGCGCCGTGCCGGAGGTATTGCTTGCGCTTTTCTGCACAACGCTGACTGAAATGTTGCTGGCACCCATACCGGCCATTGAATCGGTGACCGAGCCGGTCATGCTGTTGCCGACCGTTTCGATGGCAATGACGGCCGCTATGCCGATGATGATGCCCAGCATGGTCAGGGCGCTGCGCATCTTGTTGCTTTTTACACTGGCCAGCGCCATGCCGATATTTTCAAAGAGCTGCACGTTCGCCTGTCCCCTTTCGTTCCCCCACAATCAGCCCGTCGCGCAGCGTCAGCACCCGCTGGCACTCCTCGGCCAGCGCAGGGTTGTGCGTGATCAGCACAATGGTCTTGTGGTATTTTTCATGCATTTCGTGAAAGAGGTCCATCACGACACGGCTTGTCTGGCTGTCCAGCGCGCCGGTCGGCTCATCGGCCAGAATCAGCGCAGGCTCGTTGACCATGGCGCGGGCGATGGCCACCCGCTGCTTCTGCCCGCCGGAAAGCTCGTTGGGCTGGTGGCGCATCCGCTCGCCCATGCCGACACGGTCCAGCCAGTCCTTGGCGCGGCGGGCGCGCTCAGCCGCAGGCACACCCGCGTAAAGCATCGGCAGCTCGACATTTTTCAGGGCGCTCTGCCGGCCGATCAGGTTGTAGGTCTGGAACACAAAGCCAATCTTGCGGTTGCGGATGGCCGCCAGATCATTGTCATCGGCCTCATGGATGTTCACGCCGTCCAGCACATACTCTCCGGCGGTCGGCTTGTCCAGCACGCCGATAATATTCATCAGAGTGGACTTGCCCGAGCCGGACTCGCCCACGATCGCAACGAACTCGCCGGGGTAGACGGTCAGGTCGATGCCGTGCAGGATCTCCAGCTCATTGGGCTGGCCAATGTAGTAGCTTTTGCGGATGCCGCGCATCGCAATGAGCGGCCGGGCCGGGTGGTCAGCCTCCGCCCCAAGCAGGCTCTGCGCGATCGTCTGGGCAAACTGTTCGGTGTTCTGCATCACTGACCTCCCGGCCCGCCGGGACCGCCGTCGGGGCCGCCTGCATCGTCCGTGCGGGCAATCGTCACGCTGGCAGGCATACTGCTGCCGTCCCCCACATAGAGGCTGCCGTCCTCCATCATCTGGGCGGCGCTGTCGGTGCTGCTCTCAATGCCCTGAGTCAGGTCGGCGGTGGCTCGGATGATGTCGCCCTCGTGCAGATCATCGCCGGTGATTTCCACATAATAATCGTTGGTGTCGCCCTCGGTGACGGCGACCTCCTCAAAGGTCATATCGATGCCCTCGCCGCCGGTCCTGCGCAGCACATAGGCCGTGCCGTCCTCGTTCGTGCCCACAGCATCACGGGGTACGGTAAAGACATCGTCCTTCTCGCTGATGACGATCTCGACTTTGGCCGAGATACCGATGAGCAGGCCGCTGTCCTGCCCGTTGACCGTGACAGTCGCGCCGAAGCTGCCGCTGTCATTCGCCACGGGGTCAATGCGGGTCAGCGTGCCGCCGATGACGGCATCGCCGGTGGCATCGCTCGTGATGCGGCAGGTCATGCCGGTGGACAGCTTGCCGACCGAGCTTGCGGGGATCGTGACCTCCACGGTCAGATTCTCCACATCCTGAATCGTGGCCACCGTGCCGCTGCAGACATCGCCGACTGTGGCGTTCAGGGCGGTGATCGTGCCATCCATCGTGGCGGTCAGGGTACATTCCTCCAGTGCGGTCTGCAGGCTGGTCAGCTTATCGTCCTCGCGCTGGGACTGCGCAAGCTTGGTAGCGGCATCGTCCACATTCCGCGCGGCATTCGTGGCCGACTTCTGGTAGGACTCCTGCGCCTTTTGCAGCGCATCGGCGTAGGTCTGGATGCTCTCATAGCATTTCTTCACCGCGTCAAAGCCCTGCAGCCCCAGCTCCGGGATGCTGCACTGCGTCTTGACGATGCTCTCACGGTTTTGATAGTCCTCGATCTGGCCCTGCAACCCCTCGGCGCGGTCCGTCTCGCCGCTCTGCCGGGCCTGCGTCAGCTGGATCTGCAGGTTGGCAAGGGTGTTCTCGTACCCGGCGATCTCCTCGGCATAGCGGGTGTACCAGTCTGTCACGACCTCACGGTTCGTCTTGCCGGCGTTGCCGTCCGTGGTCATGGTGCTGTAGTAGTCGTTCAGCCCGAGCCTGTCATAGTCCTGCTGGGCCTTTGCCAGCTCCTGCTGCGCGCTGGCCTGATCGGCGGCCTGATCCTCCACGCTGCGGGTATAGCTTTTCTCGGCGCTCGTCCGGGTATCGCTGCTGTCAAGCTCGGCATTGGCGATCTGCTTTTCGACATCGGCGGTGTCCAGCGTAGCGATGATGTCGCCCTTGCTGACCGTATCGCCGACCGCGACATTGACTGCCGTGACCTTGTAGGTCTTGACCGCATCCGCCGCCGTAACGCTGGCGCTGCTGCCCGACTTGACCGTGCCGTTGACGTTGACCGAATCGCTCAGCGTTGTTTTGCTCAGCACGGTGGTGCGCACATACTGGTAAGCCGTGCCGCCGGCCTGCCGGGCCTTGCCCCGCACACCGGCGATGGCAATGCCCACCGCCAGCAAAACAGCCAAAAGGGCGGTCATTTTCTTGTGCTTTTTGACCCACGCAAGCGGGTTGTGCTTTGTCTTTGTTTTCTCTGCCATACCGGCTCCCCTTCTTTATGCAGGTGATATTTCAACAAAATGAGTATATCCTGCAAATGTGTTGATTTTTTGAAAGAACCATGAAAAAAACGGCACATCTTCCGTAAAAGATGTGCCGCGCAGCCTTCTTTACCGTTCCTCGCGGAAGTAGGCGAGCCCCAGATGGGCCGGGGGCTGATTTTCCTTTTTCTTGCGCATCGAAACCACAATCAGCACTACGATGGTGACGACATAGGGCAGCATCTGCACAAGGTCGGTCATATAGCTGGCCAGCGTGATACCGAGCAGGCTGGGCAGGAACTGGTACAGCCAGTAGAGCATACCGAACAGGTAGGCACCCCAGATGGCGTTGAGGGGCTTCCATGTCGTAAAGATGACGAGCGCCACGGCCAGCCAGCCCAGCGCCTCGATCTGGCCGGTGGTGGCCCAGATGCCCTGATTGTAGTCCAGCACATAGTACAGGCCGCCGATGCCGCAGATGCCTGCGCCGATGCAGGTAGCCAGATACTTGTAAAGCGTGACATTGATGCCCGCCGCATCCGCCGTGGCGGGGTTTTCGCCCACGGCGCGCAGGTTGAGGCCCGCGCGGGTGCGGGTCAGGAACCAGTGCAGCACAACGGCCAGCACGATAGCCGCGTAGGCCAAAAAGCCGTAGGAGAACACGGTCTGCCCCAGCGCACCCAGACCGGACAGGACGGGGAGCTTTGCGCTGAACGCCTTGTTGGCAACGGGGGCGGCGGAGTAGCTGGCACCGTTGAGGATAAAGACGCCGAAGAAGTTTGCCACACCCATGCCGAAGGTCGTCAGCGCCAGACCGGTGACATTCTGGTTGGCGCGCAGGCTGATGGTCAAAAAGGCGTAGATCAGGCCGCCGGCCATGCTGGCCAGAATGGCGCAGGACATGGCGATGAGGATGCTGACAAAGCCGTTGGGGTTGGCGGCGGTATTCTCATACGCCCAGGCGCTGGCAAAGCCCGCAAAGCCGCCCAGATACATGATGCCCGGCACGCCGAGGTTGAGGTTGCCGGATTTTTCGGTCACCGTCTCGCCGAGCGCACCGTACATAATGATCGTACCGAACGGGATGGCACGCATGATCCATGCAATCAAGCTGCTGTGCATATCACTTGCCCTCCTTGTGTGCGCCGCGCGGAATGACGCGGTAGTTGATGAAGAACTCACTGCCGAGGATGAAGAACAGAATGATGCCGGTGATGATGTCGGCAGCATACTCGTTCAGCGAGTAGGCGGAGGCGATCTCCGAGGCGCCGCGCTCGAGGAAAACGAGCAGGAAGGAGATCAGCGCCATATAGAAGGTATTGAACTTTGCCAGCCACGCCACGATGATGGCCGTGAAGCCGCGGCCGCCCGCGCTGGTGGTCGAGATGGTCTGGTCCTTACCGGCCACGATCAGGAAGCCGCAGAGGCCGCAGATTGCGCCGGAGATCAGCATCGTGCGCACCGTGACGCGGCGCACATTGATGCCGGCATAGCGGGCGGTGTTCTCGCTCTCGCCGACAACGCTGATCTCATACCCCTGCTTGGAGTATTTGAGGTAGGCGTACATGACAAAGGTCAGCACCACAACAACGATGATGTTGATGGTGTAGCGCTGGCCCATCAGAATGGGGAACCAGCCCGCCTTGGTGGCCTTGTTCAGCGTACCCAGACTGGAGGCCTGACCGCGCATGATGTTGGTCATGCAGGCAACGATGCTTGTGGCAACATAGTTCATCATCAGGGTGAAAAGCGTCTCGTTCGTGTTCCAGCGGGCCTTGAACCACGCAGGGACAAAGCCCCACAGCGCACCCGCGGCAATGCTGCCGCCGGCCATGGCCACAAACAGCAGCGGCAGCGGCAGGTTGTTGCCCTGATAGACCATGATGAGGGCGGCGGTCAGGCCGCCAATCAGGATCTGACCCTCACCGCCGCAGTTCCAGAAACGCATCTTGAACGCGGGAGCCAGCGCAATTCCAACGCAGAGCAGCGTAGACAGATCGCGCAGCATCCAGCTGAAGCGGGTCATGTTGGCGAAGGTGCCGCCCCACATAACGCCGTAGACGGCGAGCGGGTTCAGCCCCGTGACAAAAAAGATAAAGACAGCATCCACGACCAGCGCCAGAATGATGGCGATGGCACGGACGGCGATCTTCTGGGGCATCGTGGTGCCCTCGCGCTTGGCAATGCGCAGCAGCGGCTCGCGGGCCGCAGCAGCAGTCTGACTCATGCCTGCTCCTCCTTTACCAGATTGGTCATACGCAGACCGACCTCTTCCTTCGTGGTCTTGCGGCCGTCGAGGATGCCGTTGACCTTGCCGCCGCAAAGCACGACAATGCGGTCGCACAGCTCCAGCAGGACATCCAGATCCTCGCCGACATAAATGACTGCTACACCGCGCTTTTTCTGCTCATTCAGCAGGTGGTAGATCGTGTAGGAGGTGTTGATGTCCAGCCCGCGCACGGCGTAGGCGGTCATCAGCACAATGGGGTCGGCGGCCAGCTCGCGGCCGACCAGCACCTTCTGCACATTGCCGCCCGACAGGCGGGAGACCGGCGTATTCAGGTCGGGCGTAACGACACCCAGCTCCCGCTTGATCGTCTCGGCCAGCGCAAGGGGGGCCTTGCGGTCCACGATGGGCGAATGGCCCTTGCCGTAGCTTTTCAGCATCATGTTGTCGGTCATGCCCATCGAGCCGACCAGACCCATGCCGAGGCGGTCCTCCGGCACGAAGGAGAGGTGAATGCCCGCCTCACGGATGGCCTTGGGGCTTTTGCCGACCAGCTGCACGGGGGTGTCGGCATCGGGGGCAAAATACTCGATGCTCGCACCGCTCTCCGTCGGCTGCAGACCGGCGATGGCCTCGAGCAGCTCCTTCTGGCCGTTGCCGGAGATGCCCGCAATGCCGAGGATCTCGCCGCCGTACACCGCAAAGGATGCATCGTCAAGGACGGTGATGCCGTCCGCGCTGCGCACGGTCAGGTGCGACAGCGCAAGCCGCTTGACCGGATCAACCGGCTCGGGGCGCTCGATGTTCAGCTCGACCTTCTCACCGACCATCATCTCGGTCAGCTTGGCCTCATCGGCATCCTTGGTGGCAATGTCACCGACATACTCACCCTTGCGCAGGATGGCCACGCGGTCGCTGATGGACAGTACCTCGTGCAGCTTGTGGGTAATGATGATGACCGCCTTGCCGTCCGCCTTCATGTTGCGGATGACGCTGAAGAGCTTCTCGGTCTCCTGCGGGGTCAGAACAGCCGTCGGCTCGTCCAGAATCAGAATATCCGCGCCCCGGTAAAGCACCTTGACGATCTCAAGCGTCTGCTTCTGGCTGACGCTCATCTCATAGACCTTCTGGTTGAGATCGAGGTTGAACTCATACTTCTCGCAGATGGCGCGGGCCTTGTCGTGGACACGCTTGAGGTCGAATTTATCCTTGCCACCCATCGACAGGGCGATATTCTCGGTAGCCGAGAATACATCGACCAGCTTGAAATGCTGGTGGATCATGCCGATGCCGAGGTCCAGCGCATCGCGCGGGGAGCGGATGGTCACCGCTTCATCACCGACATAGATCTCGCCCTCATCGGGGAAATAGATGCCGGCGATCATATTCATCAGGGTCGTTTTGCCGCTGCCGTTCTCGCCCAGCAGGGCCAGTATCTCGCCGCGGCGCACGCCCAGAGAGACATCCTTGTTGGCCACGACAGTGCCAAAGGTCTTGGTAACGTGCTCCAAGCGCACAGCATATTCGTTCTGCGCCATTATGCAGGCTCCTTTCGGATTATAATAAGGTAGGAACAATTTGTAGTTTGTAGGGGGCCGAGGAAAGGCTTCCCCCTCGGGGGAAGCTGTCTGCGAAGCAGACTGATGAGGGGCAACCTTGCCATATTGCGGCCTTACGGGGCGGCAGCCGCAGCCCCGCCCCTCATCCGGCCTTCGGCCACCTTCCCCCAAGGGGGAAGGCTTTCTTTCTATAACCGCCAAAAGGGAAGGCCGCGGTTTCACCGCAGTCTTCCCTTATAGATTCAGACAGAATCAGGCGACGGGGTCAGCGTCCTCGATGATGCCATCGATGCGCAGAGAGAACGTCGGGGCAGCGCGCAGCTCACCCTCATGGAAGTAACCGTCAGAGACAGCCTCCTTGGTCTCGCCCTGATACACGGCAACGGGGCTGCCGGTGCTGAAATCATAGTAGGTCAGATCGACCGGGCAGGAGGTGACTTCCTTGCCGTCAACGGTGAACTTGCTGGTGTCGAACACACGCAGGCTGCCATCCTTCAGCGCTGCCTCAACCTCGGCAACCTTGGCGGCAGTGCCCTCGGCAGTCTCGGGTCCCAGCTCGGTGATGGCAACGGCGCCATCCTCATAGCCCTTGCACCAGTTCTGGGAGATGCTGCCGTTCTGGGCGCCCTCGATCAGCTCCTTGTAGCAGACGCTCCACACATTGGTGGCGGAGGTCAGCGCGGCGGTGGGGGCGGTGGAGAGCATGTCGATGTTGTAACCGACAGAGTAGCAGATCTTGCCGGCATCCTTCAGCTTCTGGGTGGCGGCGGGGGCACCGGTGGAGTCGGCGTGCTGGCCGATGATGACCGCACCGTTGGCGATCAGGGCCTCAGCGGCAGCGCCCTCCTTGTCGATGTCGAACCAAGAGTTGGTGTACATGACCTCCATCTGGACATCGGGGTAGATGCTCTGAACGCCAAGGAAGAAGGCAGTGTAGCCGGAAACGACCTCGGCGTAGTTGTAAGCGCCGACATAGCCGATCTTGACCTTGCCGTCAGCGGTGAAGCTGTCGGGCTGGGTCTCGGGGGTCAGGGTGCCGGACTCGACCAGCTCCTTGATCTTCATACCGGCAACCACACCGGAGACATAGCGGCTCTGGTACACAGAGGTGAAGGCGTTGTAGAAGTTTTTGCAGCCGGAGATGGCGGCAAAGTCACCGGTCATGGCGACAAAGTTGACATCGGGGTACTTCTCAGCCTCCTCGACCATGTAGGTCTGGTGGCCGTAGGAGTTGGAGATGATCAGGTTGCAGCCCTGACCGACCAGGTCCTCTGCTGCATCGGCGGTCTCGCCGCCCTCGGGGATCTTGTACTTCCAGACGATCTGGTCATTGCTCATGCCCAGCTCGGCAGCGGCCTCCTTGATGCCGTTGATATGTGCGGCGCTGTAGCCCTCGGTCTCATCGCCCAGAACGATGACGCCGATCTTGACATCAGGCGCTGCGTTCGTGCTGCTGCCCTCGGCAGTGGCCGTGGTGCCGGCGGCACTGCTGGCGGCAGTGCCAGCGGTGGAACCGCAGGCGGCCAGGCTGAACACCATAGAGGCGGCCAGCAGAATGCCCATCAGTTTCTTCATGTGTGTTGTTCCTCCCTGTAATATCTGCATATAAAAGGCAAAATGCGCCGTTTCATGTCGGACCGTGCCGGGAATCGACGCACTGTGCTATCTTGCAAAACTCATTGTAGCCGCTTTACACAGCTTTTGCAATAAGTTTTAAATTTTTGTGAAAAGTTTGGCGAAAGCGGTAAATGTTTTGCGCACGCGGACACTGCTGTGAGCAGGACGCACAAAGAAAAGCAGCAAAAGTCATACTGTTTGCACAAAATGTATGACTTTTGCTGCTTCTTTCCGCCGTTGTTCCTTTTACCGCTTATGGATAAATTTTTTATCCAGCCCCTGCTTTACGGCGGCGTTCAGCACCATCCATGTCAGAAAGACCTCAATGGGCAGCATGATGGTGTTTTTCACCGCGCCGGAGGTCATGTAGTAGAGGTAGCCCTTGCCGTAAAGCATCGCCTTCCAGACGCTGCCCAGCAGCACATTGCTGCCGTAGTTGATGATGAGCCGTGTGATGATGACGCGCGGCAGCGTGGGCTTTTGCCGGTAGAGCATGACGCCGTAGATCAGCCCCGACAGCACAGCCGAGATCAGGTAGCCGGGGAAATACGGCTCACCGTAGCCCGCCAGCAGAAAGCCCACCGAGTCGATGATGGCGCCCGCCATCATACCAGTCACCGGGCCGTAGCACATGCACCCCAGCGAGACAGCCAGAAAGCTGAAATAGATCTTGAGGCTTGGCCCCATCAGGTAGATGGGCAGGCTTTCCAGCACGATGGAGATCGCGCAGACAAGCCCTGCAAAGGCCAGCACCCGCGGGTTTTTCAGCTCATTGCGGGCGGTGCGCCAGTAGGCGCCGGAAAAGACGGACAGTTTTTCTTCGCACATAAAAAATCCTCCTTTGTGCGTTGCCGCACAAGGGAGGAGGCAATTTGACAGGATGTGTACAACGCCACATCCGCCGTTGCACACCGTCATGCAGCAGTGGGATGCGGAACCGGCACCGCGGGCCTTACGGCCGCTTCGTCCTGCCACAACTCCCCGTTGGTCAGGCACTTCGGGGCATGACGCCCCACGCGCAGGTTCCTACTCTGCGATATCGCTTTTATTATACACAGGTTTTGGAAAAATGCAAGAGAAAGTTTCGGGTCAAGCCCGGCGGGTAAAGCCCTTCCGGCCTTGCTGGCGCGCGGCCACCTCCCCACATGTGGGGAGGCTTTCTCGCGGGCAAAGCCCGCGCAATAAGGCGCCCCACGCAGTGGGGAGCTGGCCGAGTTTACGAGGCCTGAGGGGCTTTGGGCAGCTTTCCCCTTACTGCCCGCTTGCACCGTAGTTGGCCAGCACACGGGCGCTGGGGTCGCTGACATCGCAGTGCGGCCATGCGCGGTTGGGCATCCAGTAGTCAACGATCATGCCGGCCTGACCGGGGTAGTATTTCTCAAAGAGTTCACGGTAGAGCAGGCTTTCCTTGGTAAAGGGGCGGCAGTAGCTGTAGCGGCCGCAGCGCTCGGCAAACTCGCGGTCCGTGTAGACGGTCTCGGCGTATTCCTTCAGATCATCCACCATCGAGTGGCCCACCGCATCGCTGAAGGCGGCCTTCTCACGCCAGAGGATGCTCTCAGGCAGCCAGTCCCCCTCAAACGCCTTGCGCAGCAGGTACTTGCCCTTGCCGTAGGTGTTCAGCTTCTTTTCGGGGTCGATGGCCATGACATACTTGACAAAATCCAGATCACCGAACGGCACGCGGGCCTCCAGACTGTTGACGCTGATCGAGCGGTCGGCGCGCAGGACATCGTACATATACAGTTCCCGGATGCGCTTCTGGCTCTCGGTCTGGAAGGCGGCAGCGCTCGGCGCATAGTCGGTATACTTGTAGCCGAACAGCTCATCGGAGATTTCGCCGGTCAGCAGCACCCGGATGTCGGTATGCTCATGGATGTATTTGCAGACAAGGTACATGCCCACCGAAGCGCGGATCGTTGTGATGTCCCAAGTGCCCAGCATCGCAATGACATCCTCGAGCGCGCGCAGCACGATCTCCCGGTTGATGATGACCTCGGTGTGGTCAGCGTGGAGATAGTCGGCCGCCTGCTTGGCGTATTTCAGGTCGATGGCGTCCTCGCTCATGCCGATGGCAAAGGTGCGGATCGGCTTGCCGAGTTTTTTGGCGGCAATCGCGCAGACCAGACTGGAATCCAGCCCGCCCGACAGCAGGAAACCAACAGGGGTGTCAGCGTCAAGGCGCTTATCGACACCGGCCACAAGCTTTTCCCGGATGTTCGCCAAAATCTCGGGCAGCTCATCCTGCGTATAGGCCGGGGTGTCGGCAATATCGCAGTACCGCACAAACTGGCCGTTGCAGTAGTAGCTGCCGATCGGGAACGGATAGATCTTTTTGCACAGTCCCACAAGGTTTTTCGCCTCGGACGCAAAGGCAATATGCCCGCTCTCGCTGTAGCCGTAGAACAGCGGACGGATGCCGATGGGGTCACGCGCGGCGATAAGCAGCTTTTTGCGGCTGTCGTAGAGGATCATTGCAAACTCGGCGTCCAGATGCTTGAACATAGCAAGACCGTACTTATAGTAGAGCGGCAGGATGATCTCGCAGTCGGAGTCGGACGCAAAGGTGTAGCCCTCGGCCTCCAGCTCGGCCTTGACAGGGCGGAAGCCGTACAACTCGCCGTTGCAGGCCACGCAGTCCGCGCCGCGGGTGAAGGGCTGCATCCCCTCCGGCGTCAGGCCCATGATGGCCAGACGGCCGAAGCCCAGCAGTCCAAACTCGGTCTCGATGACGCGCTGGTCATCGGGACCGCGGCTGGCGGTGCGCAGCAGATACTCGGTAAAGGTTCCCTTGGGCAGATCATGCCCGGCATAGCCCATGATACAGCACATTTTCGGTGACACTCCTTTTTATACTTCCAACACCAGTTGCTGCAAACGGCAATAAAAAAAGACAGCCCATTCGCCCTGTATTAGGACGAATCGCTGTCTTGGATCCGCGGTGCCACCTAAATTACCGCAGCCGAAATACAGGCATACGGTCACTTTTTCCGTACGCGTTCACCTTTGAAACGCTGCCGCTGTAACGCACGGCCTGCGGCGCACCCTACTCCCCTGCCGGGTTTTAGGCGGCGGCTCCGGGGTGTTCCTTCGCGCCCTGTCCCCGTCCCGACTTACACCATGCGTCAGGCTCTCTGTGCGGATCTTGGGCGGTACTTTTCCCCATCAACGCTTTTGTTGAGTAAAGAATAACACGGTCATGCAATCCTGTCAAGAATAAATTTCAGATTTTTGGGCGTCCGCCCTGTTTTTTTCAGCGGGTCGGCGGCACAGCTGGCGCGCCGTGCTTCGTCATCTTGCACAACTTTGCCCCGGTTCCGCAATTTTTGCAAGGTTGCCGAACGATTCTTGCAAATAATCGTGATGCAAAATTCCATACTATGGAACGCTATTCCATCTGCTGAATTTTGCCGCGCACTGCCGTTCCACCCTGCGGAACCGCACCGTTCTGCCGCCCGCGCCGTATCTAAGCAACCGCCGCAATGGTAAATGCCGCCGCCGCATGGTACACTGAGGATGACAAAATTCGTGTGCTTCGCGGCGCCTCTACCCGGCCGGGAGCATCCCACAACCAGAGGCAAGCACTGCTTGCAGGAGGAAAACTATGGCAAAAAACGCAATCGTCGGTCAGTCCGGCGGCCCGACTTCCGTTATCAACGCAAGTCTGGCCGGTGTCTATGAAAGCTGCAAGCGCCGCGGCGCGGGCAAGGTCTACGGCATGCTGCACGGCGTTGCCGGCCTTTTGGAGCGCCGCACCTGCGTGCTGGATGACAAGCTGAAGACTGCGCTGGACATTGAGCTGCTCAAGCGCACCCCGTCCAGCTACCTCGGCTCCTGCCGCTACAAGCTGCCCGACTGGCACACCGCCGAGGGCGAGGCCGTCTATGTTCAGCTGTTTGAGATTCTGAAGGAGCTGGACATCGGCTACTTTTTCTACATCGGCGGCAACGACTCGATGGACACCATCGGCAAGCTGGCCGACTACGGCGCACACATCGGCAGCGACATCCGCTTTATGGGCGTGCCCAAGACGATCGACAACGACCTGATGGTCACCGACCACACCCCCGGCTACGGCAGCGCCGCCAAGTACATTGGCGTTGTCATGAAGGAGATCATCCGCGATGCTACGGTCTACGGCACGAAGTATGTGACGATCGTTGAGATCATGGGCCGCAACGCCGGCTGGCTGACCGCCGCCGCCGCACTGGCCAAGGCCGAGGACTGCGAGGGCGTGGATATGATCTGTCTGCCGGAGGTTCCCTTCAATGTGGATCACTTTGTGGAGAAGGTCGAGCGGATGCAGAAGGAAAAGCCCTCCATCGTCATCGCCGTGTCCGAGGGCGTCAAGCTGGAGGACGGCCGCTATGTCTGCGAGCTGGCCGATGATGTACACGCAGTCGATGCCTTCGGCCACAAGGCCCTGACCGGCACGGCGCGCTTTTTGGCCAACACGGTCGCCCGCCGTCTGGACACCAAGACCCGCTGCATCGAGCTTTCGACCCTGCAGCGCTGCGCCGGGCACCTGACCAGCCGCACCGACATCACCGAGGCCTATCAGGTCGGCGGTGCCGCCGCCAAGGCCGCTTTTGAGGGCCACACCGGCGAGATGGTCGCGCTGGACCGCATCTCCAACGCGCCGTACCAGTGCGGCACCAGCCTGCACCCGATCAGCGAGGTCGCAAACCTTGAAAAGAAGGTCCCGCTCGAGTGGGTCAACGCCGACCACACCGCCATGACCGAGGAGTTCCTCGCCTACGCCCTGCCGCTGGTGCAGGCTGAGCTGACCCCGATCTATGTAGAGGGTCTGCCGCATCACATCTACCTGCCGGAGGCGTAAAGCCAAACAAACTTAAAGAGCCGCTGTAGCGAAAACGCGTTACAGCGGCTCTTTTCGGCAGAGTGCCTCCCTTGTCAAAGGAAGGCTCAGCTTGTAGAAAAAGCCCTTTTTCGGGTAGTAATGTAGGGCGTGTGTCTCGACCGCGCCGTACCGCTGGCCGCGCGCAGCGCATTCAATCGCGCCGAATGGCGCGCGGTTTTCTCGTAATGTCGTGCTTTTGGTACGGCGGCACGGAACGGTCAAGACCGTTCCCTACAAACCAAGCGAAAGGTTGCAATCGTCCCGTTAGGTTTATCGACAGTCTGTGCCTCCCTTGTCAAAGGGAGGCTTTTTCTTTAATAGAACCCAAAGCTTGGCAGCACTCCCAGTGCGTCGGCCCACCATGCGGGGATGGGCAGACCGGATAGAGCCGGATAGTAGACGGCAAACAGCACAGCCGCTGCTGCGCAAAGCCCGGCGGCCAGCCAGCGCGCCCAGTCCCGGCGGCGCATACGGGCCAGCACAAGGGCCAGCGCCGCCAGACAGAACATCGAGCTGGGGAAATAGTGGTACAAAAAGGTGCAGCGCGTGACAAGCATCCATGGGATAAGCTGCGTGCCGTACAGGATCAGCACCGCTGCGCCCTGACGGCTGCCGCGGCCGCTGACCTGATGCCAGAACAGCCCCGCCAGCGCCGCCAGCCCCACGACCCAGATGACCGGCCCGGCCATGCCTGCAATGCTGGCCTTCATGCCGTAGGGCAGGCTGCCGTTGCGGTAATACCACACGGGGCGCAGCCCCAGCAGCCATGTGTACCAGCGGCTCTCAAACGGGTGCGTTGCCTTGAGGGTTGCGTGGTAGCTGTACATCGAAAGCTGGCACCGCCACCAATCGCCGAGGCTGAAATCCGGCTGCCGCCACCAGTACGGCAGGTAGGACGCCACATAGATGCAGAGGGGCAGCACCACATAGAACAGCACCCCGCCCAGCGCCGCCAGACGGAACTCTGCCCAAAAGCCGGGGCGGCCCTGCTGCTGGCGCGCCCAAAGCACACCCAGATAAAGCACCGCCAGCCCGGCCCCCGCATAGATGCCGGTCCACTTGGCTGCGCAGCCCAGCCCGAAGGCGATGCCGCCCAGCGCCATCGGCAGCAGGGCATGCTGCACGCCATCGGTCAGCACCCGCTGGCAGTACCACACCATGCAGTACGCGCCCAGCAGGATAAAAAAGGTGCCGTAAATGTCGATCGTGGCAAGGCGGCTCTGGGAAAAGCGCATAAAGTCGAGCGCCAGCAGCACTCCTGCCGTTGCCGCCGCCCCGGGCCTGCGTGTCAGACGGCGCACAAAGCACCACGCCAGCGGCACCAGCAGCACACCGAACAGCGTACCGGAGAACCGCCAGCCGAACCCGGTCATGCCGAACAGCGCAATCCCCAGCATGATAAAATCCTTGCCGAGCGGCGGGTGGGTCGTCTCATAGACAGGCATCCGGTGCAGTTGCTCATAGCCGGTGCGGCCGTGGTAAATCTCATCAAAATACATGCTGTTTAGCTGGCTGATCGCATCGGGCACGGCGTCCTGCTCGTCAAACAGCGCACCGCCGCCCACGGTCGGCACAAGCCCGCCCGCCGCATCGCGGAAGGCCAGCTCAAGCATCTGGGCGTTCTGCACCGTGACGGTCAGGCTCTGCCCCGCTGCGGCGGTCACTGCGTTGACAGTCCAGCTGAAGCAGGTGCCGTAGTCCAGTTCTTTCTCAAACACCGTGTTTCCCTGCGCGTCCGTCACCGTCATCCGCCCGCCGAAGGAAACGCCCGGGTAGACCCACAGCGAAACAGCGTCCCCCTGCAGGGTGACTGTCTCGGTCAGCACGGTGTTCGTGGCATCAATCGGCTGCTGCGGCGCGGTGCGGCTGCCGAGATAGGCAAAGCTCAGCACAGCCGTAGCCGCCGTCAGGGCCAGCAGCGCCCCCACCTCGCGGCGGGTCCAAGCGGGCTGGGCATCGGGCGTTGCAGCGGCGTTGACACGCCCGGCAGGCAGAGCCAGCGTGTGGCCGTGGCGGGTGATGTCCCACACTGCAAACAGCAGCAGCACAAAGCAGACCGTCTCCCCAAGGCCGGTCAGGATGGCAACTGTAGCGCTCGTTGCACTCGTCAGCCATTCGTCCTCGGTACCGGTCAGCGAATAGACTGCCGCCAGATTGATAAACCCTGTCAGCGACAGCCCCACCCCTGCCGCATAGAGCCGGATGTCGTTCCACCGGGCCGCTGCCAGCAGGGTCAACAGCACGCCGGGCACCATGTACCGCTCATGCATGCAGTGGGAGAGCGTAAATACGCCGATGCCGTAGTAGGCCGCCAGCAACAGCGGCGAAAAACGGCCGCTGCGGCTGCTGCATACCGCAAAATAGGCAAGCCCCGCCGTGACCAGCAGGATATGCACCCAGCCCAGCTGCTGCCAGCTCATACCAAACAGCGCAGGCTCGGACAGGCTTTTCCAGTTGCCGCCCAGCGCCGCAAGCCAGTTGAAGGCGTTGATGCTGGCGTAGGGGTAACCGGACATCGTATCTGTGTATTTTTCGACAAGGCGCGGGCCAAGCTGTGCCAGACCGAAAAAGGGTATGCCGGTCAGCAGCGGTACCAGCAGCGCCAGCGCTGCGCCGCCGAAGCACCGGCCAAAGGCGCGCAGGCGATCCTGCTCCACCGCGATGCCCGCCAGAAAGCAGGCCGCCAGCACCGGACCGAACAGCAGCGCCTGCGGCTTGATGGCCAGCGCCAGACCGAACCAGACGGCGGCGGGCAGGTAGCGGCGCTGCTCCAGCAGCAGGAAGCAGAGCAGCAGCGGCAGCGTAAAGGCCCCATCAATCTGCTTCCAGACGGCGGTATCAAACAGCAGCAGCGGGTCGAACGCCGTGAACGCAGCCAGCACCAGTGCCATCTGCCGCCCCACCGTACCGCGCCGTGCCACCGCATAGACCAGCGCCGCCGACACACAGTCGCAAACCGACGGCACCAGCGCCAGCAGCAGGTAGGTCCACCGCGATTCATACGCGATGCCAAGCGCGGCGCGCACCGCCCCCACCAGCCCCAGCACCCAGAGGTAGCCGGGCGGGTAATCGGCAAAGTACCCCTCGCTGTAGAAGGTGGCGGGGCCTTGGGCGGCCAGCTTATCCCCCCACGCAACAAAGCAGCTCATGTCATAGGGGTAACCTTCGGTGACAAGGGCAAGCACCAAACGCAGTGCCAGCGCCGAGGCCAGCACCACCCAGAGGGCCGTATTCGGTTTTGTTCGTTGTTTCGTCATAGCCATACAAATAAGGCAGGGGCAGCCCGCACAGCCTGCGGCACACGCGCAGCTGCGCAAGGCCGCCCCTGCGTCTGTTATCGGTTACAGTTTTGCAATTTTCGGACCCTGTGCGGTGTCGGTAACGCTCCAGCCCATCTCGGTCAGCTGGGCACGGATGGCGTCTGCGCGGCCCCAGTCCTTGGCCTTCTTGGCAGCGGCGCGCTCCTCGACCAGCGCCGTGACCTCGGCGGGGATGCTGTCGGTCTTTTTGCGGTTGTACAAAAGACCCAGCACGCCGGTCAGCTCGTCAAAGGTCTTGGCGGCTGTCTGCAGCGTGGCCTTGTCGGAGGCATCGGACAGCGTGTTGATGTCCTTGACGAGATCAAAGATGGCAGCCAGTGCATCCGGCGTGTTCAGGTCGTCGTCCATCGCCGTCTTGAACTTGGCGCGGGCCTCCTCACACTTGGCAGCCAGCGCCGTATCGGTGCCGTGGGCATGCTCGATAGCAAAATCGAGATTGTCACGGCAGGTGTACATCCGCTCAAGGCTGCTCTTGCAGCTCTCGATCAGCTCAACGGTATAGTTCAGCGGCATGCGGTAACCGGCCGTGAGCATAAAGTAGCGGATCGGCTCATAGCCGTACTTGTCCGCGATCTCACGCACGGTGAAGAAGTTGTTCGCACTCTTGGACATCTTCTCGTTGTTGATGTTCAAGAAACCGTTGTGCATCCAGTACCGGCTGAAGGTGCAGCCGTTGGCGCACTCGCTCTGGGCAATCTCATTCTCATGATGGGGGAAGATCAGATCCTGACCGCCGGCATGGAGGTCGATGGTTTTGCCAAGGTGCTTGCGGGCCATGGCGCTGCACTCGATATGCCAGCCGGGGCGGCCGTGGCCCCACGGGCTCTCCCAGTAAGGCTCGCCGGGCTTGGCAGCCTTCCAGACTGCGAAATCGGCGGGGTCCTCCTTCAGATCATCGTCCATCTGGCTGCGCAGGGCACGGTTGCCGCTCTCCAGATCATCGAGGTTGAGGTGGCTCAGCTTGCCGTAGTCCGCGTCAGACTTGACGCGGAAATAGACATCGCCGTTGCGCGCCACATAGGCGTGGCCGGACTCCACCAGATCCTTGACGATACCGATGATCTCGCCGATATGCTCGGTCGCACGGGGACGCACGGTCGGTGCCATGACATTCAGGCCGTCGGAATCCTTGATGTACTCAGCCTCAAACTTGCGGGCAACCTCCTGCATGGAAGTCCCCTCCGCCTGTCCCTTCTTGATGAGCTTGTCATCAATATCGGTGATGTTGGAGACATAGTAGACCTTGTTGCCGCAGTATTCCAGATAACGGCGCAATGTGTCAAAGACGATCATCGGGCGGGCATTGCCGATATGGATATAGTTATAGACCGTCGGGCCGCAGACATAGATGCGGTACTCGCCCTCCTTCTGGGGGGTGAATTCCTCTTTCCGGCGTGTCATCGTATTGAAGATCTGCATAGCTTGCACATTCCTTCCTCTGTGTAGGGATATCTATTCCATTATAGCCAGCGTGTGCACAGGTTGCAAGGGGGATTCAGCCGTTATTTGCAAATTGCACGGCCAGCGCGTCCCAGACGGCGCTGAAATTGTAGGGGAACCGCGCATCCTCCTCGGCCAGCCAGCTGCGGTAGGTGTCCAGCTCCGCAACGGTGGGGGCCTTGATGCGGCGGTAGGCGGTGATCGTATAGCCGTTGCCCATGTCAAACTCTGCCCCCACCTCAAACGGCGCATACTTTTCCTGATTTTCAAGGAAGGCCGCGTTCAGCTTTTCGGTATGGTTGTTGGGGTCAAACGGTGTACAGGTCAAAACGACCTGCGCCGTGAACAGCTCCTTCGGGAAGGCATCGTTGCCGGGGTTGCAGGCACCGTAGGGCAGGATCTCGCGGATGGTTTCGTCCGGCAGGGCCGAAACGCGGAACACATCCGGGCTGTATACCACACCGTGGCAGATCATATAGGCCGAATTGGCGCCGCTGCAGTTTTGCCGCAGCCAGTCATTGACAGCTGCCACCTGCGCAAGATCGCTGCGGGGGCTGTCAACATAAAAATACAGCCCGCTGTTGACCGCGTTGGGCAGAATGACCGGCAAAAGCTGGCTGCATGCCCCGAAGTTGAGGCTGCACAGCACGCCCAGCACAGCCGCCGCAGCGCGGCGCGGCCACACCCACGGCAGCTCGCTTACAAGCAGCGCGCAGAGAAAGCAGCCCAGCAGGTAGAACGGCGCAACCGCCAGCGACTGGTGGTCGTCCATATTCTGCACCCGGGTGACAAGCAGCACCGTCAGGACCGCCCCCACCGCAGACAGCACAGCGAGGGAGCGCGTCCGCTTTTTATACAATCCGTATAATATGCCGATCAGCATAATACCGAACACGAGCCAGCCCAGATAGATGCGCTGGTTGTCAAGCTCTGCCAAAAAGCCGCCGGTCTGGTAGGTGGCATAACGGTCGCTGTAATCGGCCCGGACGATGCGCCAGAACATCGGCAGCAGCGGCACGCCGACACAGAACAGCGACGCTGCGGCAAATTTCACAAAGCGGACCGCTGCGCCGCCCTGTTTTGTGCAGGCAGCCCGGGCCAGCACCCAGACGCCATAGAGCAAAAAGAACGAAACCACGGTGAACATATAGCTGCGCCGGGTCAGCATCAGCAGCCCGGTAAAGGCCGCAAGGCTGACCAGCCGTGCGGGTGCCGGGCAGGCAAAATCATAGCCGACACCCAGCGCAAGCAGCATAAAGGCGAACGCCACGCCCAGCAGATCGGGCATGCCGCGGTACAGTGCAATGTGCAAAAGCGGCAGCAGCAGCACAAACGCCATTGACAGCACTGTAAAGAGATACGGGGCGCTCGGCTTCATCTTTTGACGCAGCACCGTCAGGAATACCCATGCGCTGTAGTAGACCAGCGTGGGGATCAGCAGCGCACAGAGCAGCGCAAAGGTGTTGGCTGTGCGCGGTGTGAACATAAAGAACGGCTCTGCCAGCAGGTTGATGACAAGCGGTGCATAGTCATTGAACCATGTCTTATAGACCGTGGAGCCAACGCCAGTGAATACGCCGTCTGCAAAGTTGGACTCCAGCCGCACCTGCAGGTTGTAGTAGGTCGCATTGTCCCAGAGATACAGGCTCTGGCGGCCCACCATGGCGTGCAGGTAGAAGGCGGCGCTCAGCGCGATGCAGACCGCCAGAATGACGGCATCCGCTTTCGTCAGCCTTGCGCCCACGGCCCCGGCCGCGCGGCGGTACAGGCAGAATGTCCCCAGCACCGCCGTGCAGGTGAGCAGCAGCAGCCAGATATCCACGGGGTTTCGCCCGCTGCCAAGCATGTCGATGCCCTGCAGGGGCGTGAAGAAATGCGCGGCTGTGCTGAATACGAACTTGACTGCAAAAATGCACAGCAGAAACAGGACGGCCCGCTCAGCCCGGGTCATCCTGCGATAGATGCTTTGAAAACAGGTGGGGAGGTTGCACTTTGACAAGGTGGGAATCTCCTTATTGGTAATCCTTGCAAATCCGCCTTAACGCGCACTCTGTAGGGGTCGATGCTTGCATCGACCCGCGGGCGGATGCAAGCATCCGCCCCTACATGGACACACATTGAGGATTTATTTTGCCTGCATAAACAGCTTGCGGTTCTGCCACAGGTAAATACCGCCCGAAAGCACGGTGGCCGCGCCGCACAGCCAGCACAAAATCTGGGTAATCAGCCCCACGGCCATCACATCGGTGGGGCCTGCCAGCGCGGCGGCAAAGTAGTAGAACAGCACGGTCAGCATCTGCAGAACGGTCTTGACCTTGCCCCACATATTGGCGGCGATGACGGTGCCGGTCTCGGCGGCAAGCATACGCACGCCGGCCACGGCGAACTCGCGGAACAGAATGACCGCCAGCACCACAGGGCTGCAGATGCCGCACGCCACCATATAAATAAAGGCGGCGGTGGTCAGGCATTTGTCCGCCAGCGGGTCCATAAACTTGCCGAAATCGGTGACAAGGTTATTTTTGCGCGCCAGATAGCCGTCCAAAAAGTCGGTAAAGCTGGCAACGGCAAAGATAATCCCGGCGACAAGGGCAAATGTGGGGTTGAAATCGGCGGTGCCGTAGCGGCTGTAAGCGGCAAACACCATAAAGACAGGCACCAAGATAACACGCAGCATCGTAAGTTTATTGGGCAGATTCATACATCAATCCTCCAGCTTTTCTTCCGCATAGCCGTACAGATCGTAGGTGTCGGCATCGGTGATGGTGACATTGTAGAACGCGCCGGTCTCCAGCGGGGTGTCGGCGGGGGTCAGCACATTGCCGTCAATCTCCGGGCAGTCGGCCTTGGTACGCAGCAGGTACATGCCGGTCTCATCGTCCACCCCATCACAGATACACTCCAGCGTTTGACCGACCTTTTCGCCCTCGCGCGCGGCGCTGACCTCGGCCTGCAATTCCATAATGTGGTCGGCGCGGCGCTGCTTGGTTTCCTCGTCCAGCTGGTTTTCCATGCGGGCAGCGACGGTGTTTTCCTCGGCAGAGTAGGCAAAGCAGCCAAGGCGGTCAAATTTGACGGTCTTGACGAAGTCGCACAGCTCGGCGTACTGCTCCTCGGTCTCACCGGGGAAGCCTGCAATCAGGGTGGTGCGCAGCGTGATGCCGGGGATGGCGGCACGCAGGCGGGCGATGGCGTCCTCAATTTCCTTGCGGCCGCCGCGGCGGTTCATCGCCTTCAGCACGGCATCATCACAGTGCTGGATGGGCAGGTCAAGATACGGCACGACCTTGGTGTTGCGCACCATGGCGGCGATAAATTCGTCAGTGATGCGTTCCGGATAGGCGTACAGCACGCGAATCCAGCGGATGCCCTCGATCTTTTGCAGCGCGTCCAGCAAATCGCAGATGGCGCCGGGCTTGCCCCAGTCCTCGCCGTAGGCGGTGGGGTCCTGTGCCACAACGATCAACTCGCGCACACCCTCCCCCGCCAGCCAGCGGGCCTCGGCTACGCAGTCGTTCAGCTCACGGCTGCGCAGCTTGCCGCGAATCAGCGGGATGGCGCAGTAGTAGCAGCCGTTGTTGCAGCCCTCGGCAATTTTTAAGTACGCATAGTGGCGCGGGGTCGAGATAACGCGGGCACCGCCCAGCTGCATATCGCTCTTAGGGCCGTAGCTTTCGACCTGAGAGGCACCCGCGGCACAGACGCGGCGGACGATGGCGGGCAGTGCGGCGTTGGAGCCGATGCCGACCACAGCGTCCACCTCGGGGATTTCCTGAATGATCTGCTGCTTATAACGCTCGGCCAGACAGCCGGTGACAATAACCTTGAGGTCGGGGTTTTCCTGCTTGTACTGGCAGGCCATGAGGATGTTCTCGATGGCCTCCGTCTTGGCAGACTCGATAAAGCCGCAGGTGTTGATGATGATGATATCGGCCTCGCCGGGGTCCGCCACGGTGACATGGCCATCCTTGATGAGGGCATGGCAGAATACATCGGCATCCACCTGATTTTTCGGGCAGCCGAGGGAGATAATGGCAATTTTCATTGGGTAGTCCTTTAATATAATATTGTATGTTTGCGTAGGGTTGTAGGGGGCGGCGTCCTCGACGCCCCGCAGGGTGGCAGATGCTTGCCGGAAATTGTAGGGCGGCCAGCCCTCTGGCCGCCGCGGAGGGGTCAAGACCCCTCCCTACATTGCGAACCGGTAAGGGGATGCAATCGACAGGCTGAGGGCCGGGCATGCCCGGCCCCTACGGTGCGGTTTTACTCGTCGTCGGATAGCACCTCGCGTATGACCGCGTGGCTGAAGCCGCGCCTTGCCAGTGCGGCAGCGACCTGATCGCGCTTACCGGCGGCAAGCTTTGACGCATACTGCCGCGCGACCAGTGCGCGGGCTGTTTCCAGCTCGGGGCTTTCGCCGTCCTCGTTCTCGGCAAACAGCTCCTCCACCACCTCGGCGGCGGTGTCGCGGTCGATGCCCTTGGCCGACAAATCATTCAAAATTTCCCGGCGGGACTTGCGCTTGCGCAGCAGCTCGGCCGCACGGCGGCGGGCAAAGCCCGCGTCATTCAAAAGGCCCAGCTCCCCCGCCCGCGCCACCGCGTAGGCGGCGCTGTGGGCGTCAAACCTGCGGCAGAGCTTTTGGTACAGCTCCCCCGCCGCATGGTCGCGCAGGGAAAGGTAATCCATCGCCTTGTCCAGCGCACGGCGGGTCTCGCTTTTCTTGCGCAGCTCCTCGATCTGCCAGTCCTCCAGCAGGTCATCCTGATGGAGCGCGGCATCGGCAAAGGTTTGCTCATCGAGGGAAAAGGCAAATTCCCCATCAAAAAACAGCGCAAAGCGGCCTTTTTTTGTTTCCTTGATCTGTGTCAGGCGCGGCATTTCGATCACTCATCGACCATGATATCAAGGTCAACCTCGCTGCCCGTTGTCTTGGCAGCCGGAGCGGCAGGGGCCTCGCCCGGGGCAACCGGCTTGACGATCTCACTCGGGTCCAGCGGCTTGACGGTGCCCTTCTTGCCGGCGGCCAGCAGGCGGTCGGCGTTGGCGCGGACGATCTTTTCGATCTCATCGGAGACCTCGGGGTGCTCCTTCAGGAACTGCTTGGCGTTGTCGCGGCCCTGACCCAGACGCATCTCGCCGTAGTTGAACCACGCACCGCTCTTCTGCACGACACCCAGCTTGACGCCGAGGTCGAGGATCTCGCCCAGCTTGGAGATGCCCTCGCCGAACATAATGTCGAACTCTGCCTCACGGAACGGGGGCGCGACCTTGTTCTTGACGATCTTGGCGCGGGTGCGGTTGCCGATGAACGCGCCGGTGGAGTCCTTCAGACCCTCGATGCGGCGCACATCAATGCGGACGCTCGAGTAATATTTCAGTGCGCGGCCGCCGGTCGTGACCTCGGGGTTGCCGTAGACGATACCGACCTTCTCGCGCAGCTGGTTGATGAAGATACAGACGGTGTTTGTCTTGCCGATGACACCGGTCAGCTTGCGCAGTGCCTGGCTCATCAGACGGGCCTGCAGACCAACATGGCTGTCGCCCATCTCGCCCTCGATCTCGGCGCGCGGCACCATGGCGGCAACGGAGTCCACTACAACGGCGTCGATTGCACCGGAGCGGACAAGTGCCTCGCAGATCTCCATGGCCTGCTCGCCGGTGTCGGGCTGGCTGACCAGCAGGCTGTCAATATCAACGCCCAGCGCGGCGGCGTAGGTCGGGTCCAGCGCATGCTCAACATCAATAAACGCGACCTCGCCGCCCATCTTCTGGGCTTCGGCCAGGATCTGCAGCGCCAGCGTTGTTTTACCGGAGGATTCGGGGCCGTAGACCTCAACGATACGGCCGCGGGGCACGCCGCCGATGCCCAGCGCCAGATCCAGACCCAGGCTGCCGGTGGGGATGGCATCGACCTGCATCGTGACATTGGCGCCCAGCTTCATAACGGCGCCCTTGCCGAACTGCTTTTCAATCTGGGCCAGCGCGGTTTCCAGCGCGGCCTTTTTGTCAGAGGCAGGGCCTGCCGTCTTGGGGGTAGTATCTTTTTTTGCTGCCATGTTGCGGTTCTCCTTTTATATACAAGTAAGTCTAGGATTTGCGTTTGCATCTATTATATACGATTTACGAACAGATTACAACATTTTGTTGTGCGTTTTTTGTCCCATAAATCGGATTTTCAGCAGCTTTTTTCGGCTTTTTGGAGCAGCACAGCCCGGTCATTGCCGCCGTAGTCCTTGCGGCAGCTGGTGTTGACCCAGCCGCAGGCGGCCCCCAGCGCCAGCACGGCGGGGCCTTGGGCATAGCCGATTTCCAGCACAAGCCAGCCGCCCGGCCGCACGGCGTCCCGGTACTTTTCGGTCAGCAGACGGTAAAAATCCAGCCCGTCCGCGCCGCCGTCCAGCGCCATGGCAGGCTCCTGCGCCGTTTCCGGCATCAGCGCCCGCATCTCCGCACCGGTCAGGTAGGGTGGGTTGGAGATGATCAGGTCCGCCCCCTCGGCGGGCAGTGTTTTATAATAGCTAAAGACATCGGCCTGCACCGTGCGCACACCGGTCTGTGCCGTGTTGGCGGTCAGGTAGCGCCATGCCTCCGGGCTTTTTTCCACACAGGTCACCAGCGCGCCGGGGCTGTGGCGCGCAATGCCAAGCCCCAAGCAGCCTGTCCCTGCGCAGAGGTCATACACCACCGGCCGTTCCCTGCCCTGCAAAAGCGCGAGGGCGCTCTCGCAGACGATCTCGCTGTCAGCCCGGGGGCACAGCACACCCGGCCCGACCTTGAGCGTAAAGTCCATAAAGTCCCATTCACCCAGAATGTACTGCAGCGGCTCGCGGGCTGCGCGGCGTTCGGCAAGCGCGCTCAGGCGGGCTGCCTCGGCGGCGCTGGGGCCGTCATCCAGACGGGGGTCGCGGCCGGTCGCAAGGCGGTACAGCTCAGCCGCGTCAAAGCGGGCATCGGGCACACCGGCGGCCGTCAGCATGGCGCAGAGCTTTTGAAATGCAGCGTTCACCAGCGGGCATCCTCCTGCTTTTCCGGCAGAACGGGGGTGACGGCGGCAATCGCAACCTCGATCATCGAGTCATCCGGCTCAAAGGTCGTCAGCCGCTGCATCCAAAGCCCCGGCTGAGAGATGATTCTTGCCGCCGCACTGTCGGAGCGGCCGGCCCATTTCAAAATTTCATACGATATGCCGACCAGAAGCGGGAACATGCAAAGCTTGTACACAACACGCATCGCCGTGCTGGTCCAAGGCAGCACTGCATACAGGAAGATGCTGATGATGATGACGAGGATCATAAAGCTGGTGCCGCACCGCGGGTGAAAGCGGCTCTGGCGGCGGATGTTTTCCACCGTCAAGGGCAGACCGGCCTCATAACAGGCGATGGTCTTATGCTCGGCACCGTGGTACTCAAACACGCGGTGCAGCTCCTTCATGCGGGTGCAGAGGAACATGTAACCGAGGAAGATGACCATCTTGAGCACGCCCTCAAGTATTACGCGCGGCCAGCGCCCCAACGGCACGGCGCGCATGACAAGGCCGGTCAAAAATGTAGGCAGAAAGGTGAACAGGAACAGCGCCAGCGCCACGCCCACAAAGGCGGCACAGGCCATCAGCGCGTTCTGCACGGCGGGGGTGGCGTGCGCTTCAAACCATTTGTCCAGCTTGGACTCGGCGGGCTCGGTCTCGCCCTCCATGGCGATGTCGGCCGCATGCATCAGGTAGCGGTAGCCCTTGTAGAGGTTTTCCGCCATGTTGCAGACGCCCCGGACCAGCGGGACCTTATTGTACCAGTGGGTCGTGACGGTGTCATAGCTCAGGTCGATGGTGCCGTCCGGCTTGCGCACGGCGCAGCAGATCTTCTCCGGGCCGCGCATCATGATGCCCTCCATCAGGGCTTGTCCCCCGACGGAGGTGCGAAATTCTTTGGACATAGGCGTTCTCCTTCGTCATTTTTGCCTTCCCCTGAGGGGGAAGGTGGCCGAGTAAAGCGAGGCCGGATGAGAGGCGGATGTATCGCTATTGCCCGTTACCGGGTTGTCGCGGAAAGTTTGCCCCTCATCAGTCCGCTTCGCGGACAGCTTCCCCCTCGGGGGAAGCCTTAAATTTTTTCATGCAGATGCTCCTGCCCGGGGTGGTAGACGGGCAGGGTCACTGTGACGGTCGTGCCGCAGCCGAGGGCGGAGGCAATGTCGAACCGGCCGCCAAGCGTCTGGACGATCTCGTCCACGACCGCAAGGCCGATGCCGGAGCCGCGCACCGAGTTCTTCGCCTTGAAGAACTTCTGCTTGACCTTTTCCAGATCATCGGGCGCAATACCCCGACCCTGATCACGGATTGATGCGCTGACTGTGACCGGTGTGCGGCTCAGGGTCAGAAAGATCGTACCGCCCGGCTCGGAATACTTGATAGCGTTGTCAAACAGGTTGACAAACACCTGCCGCAGCCGCGCCGGGTCTGCCCAGACCGGGTAGGGCTCGGGCGGCTCCTGATAGACAAGCTGCATTCCCTCCTGCCGGATGCGGGCCTCGACAAAGAGCGCCGCATCGGTGGCCTCGGCCACAAAGTCCAGCACCTGACAGTTCATCTTGATGCCGTTCTGCATACGGGAGAAGTCGAGCAGCTCCTCGACCATCGTGTAAAGGCGGTCGGTCTCGGTGCCGATGACCGCCAGACCGCGCCGGTAGTTCTCGTTGGAGGGGTCGTCAATGTTGCTGATCGTTTCGACCCAGCCCTTGATCGAGGTCAACGGCGTGCGCAGCTCATGGCTCACCGAGGAGATGAACTCGTTTTTCAACCGCTCGGTCTCGGCCAGATCCTCGGCCATCTGGTTGATGGTCTTGCACAGGCGGCCGATTTCGTCATCGTACCGGGTGTCCGGCAGGCGCACCTTCATGTCCCCCTTGGCGATCCGGGTGGCCGTTGCCTCGACCTCGCCGAGGGGCCGCACGATGGAGCGCACAAAAAACAATCCGCTCCAAACCGTGAAACACAGCACAAGCAGGCCCAGCCCCACACAGATGGCCACGGTGCGCCACCAGAGGTTGTCCACCAGCACAAGGCTCGTCACCATCCGCATGGCGGCGATGCTGCCCGCCGCGTAGGGCACAAGCATCGTCACCGCCATGACACGCTCGCCCTGCGGCGTGGTAAAGATGGCCGACCCCAGCCCATTGGCGGCGGTCAGCGCGCGGCCGTAATCGGTGCCGTTGGTCAGGTCACGGTTCATCGTGCCGCTGCTGGTTGCCAGAATCACGCCCTGATTGTCCAGCAGCATAAACTCAAACTTGTCCTTTTCGTCAAACTGCTCAACCACGCGGCGCAGGACCTGCCCGCGGCTTTCGGCGGTAACGGCCATATCCCCCGCCGTGCCGGTGGCCTGCAGGCGGCCCACCACGGTGGAAAAGCGGTTTTCCACAGCGCGCTCAACGCCGCCGTACAGGTCGTTATAGCTGTAATAGAGGAAAAGCCCCTCCGCCAGCACCAGCACCAGCACGGTGATAAGCAGGCTGCCGCGCACCCATCGGCGGATGATACTGCTGCTGTTCGGCTGCATAGGGGGTTCCTCCTTTCGCGTTTTTATAAGGGACCGCCGTCACACATTCCAGCGGTAGCCGTAGCCCCAGACAGTCATGATATGGCGGGGGTTGCTGGGCTCGTCCTCGATCTTCATCCGCAGGCGGCGGATGTTCACATCGACGATCTTGACATCGCCGAAATAATTCTTGCCCCAGACGCCCTCCAGAATTTTTTCACGCACCAGCGCAGTAGCCGGATTGCGGAAAAACAGCTCCATGATCTGGAACTCGACCTGCGTCAGGTCGATCGGCGTACCGGATTTGTAGAGGATGCGGCTCTTCTCATCCAGCACAAAGGGGCCGCTGACAAGCTGCTCCGGCTCCTCCGCGGGCTTGGCGGCGCCGGTGCCGCGGTGGATGCGCCGGGTCAGCGCCTCCAGCCGGGCGATCAGCTCCGACACCGAGAAGGGCTTCGTGATGTAATCGTCCGCACCGATGGACAGGCCGCGGATCTTGTCGCTCTCCTGCCCCTTGGCCGACACAATGATGATGCCGATGTCGCTGTCATCGCGGCGGATCGTTTCACACAGGCTCAGCCCGTCCATGCCGGGCAGCATGATGTCCAGCAGGGCTGCATCGCAGGGCTCGCCGCCGTGCATCAGCTCCAGCGCACGCTCGGCGCTGGGGGCCTCGACAACCTCCCAGCCTGCCATTTTCAGGTTCAGGGCTACCATTTCGCGGATGCTGGCTTCGTCCTCGACTACCAAAACTCGTTTCATAAGCCTTTCCCTTCCTTATCAATTTGACCCCAGCAGCACGGTATTCTGGCTGATGGAATCGAGATTCAAGCCGTAATAGGGCGTAATGACCCGCGCCTGCAGCTGTTGGCTGCCGATATTGGCGATGCGCAGATAGTTGCCCTCGCCGCTGGCCGTGTCTGTGGTCGGGTCAACGACCCGCATCTCGCAGTAGACGGTGTTTCCCTCGGCGTTGCAGATCAGCCAGCCTGTGCCGCCCTGATTGGCGCGGATCAGCACGCTGCCGTGCATTGACTCGGGCAGCTCCATAAACAGATCGTACTCACTGTCGTAGACACCGAACCGGCTGTTGCCGCCCGCGGCGGAGGTGTAATCCTTCCAGAGCAGGAAGCTCAGCCGCTTGTCCATCGGCGTCTGCAGGGTGCCGCCATCGTCGATCTCCACGGGGATGTCCACCGTGCCGTTGCCGTCAATGTCGCAGCTGAGCAGGGTGTCGTTGTAGCGCAGCGTGCTGCGCTGAATGTCGCTCATGCCGCCGGGGCGGTAGGGCTGCAGAAAGCCTGTACCGCCATCGTACAGGATAATGTCCGACACAAGGCTGCTTGCCCCGGTCCATGCGTCCATCACAAGGTACATAGCGTCATCGCTGCCGGTTCCGGCATGCAGGGCTGCACAACTGCTGTAAACGCCCTCGCCCAGATTCAGCGTCTGGGTCGAGCGGAACTCCCCCTCGTTGGCGGTCAGCAGCTGCAGCGTCACGCCGCCAAGCTCAGTGTCCGGCGGCAGAGCCAGCACAAGATCCTGGGTATCGCCCTTGCCGGTGAAATTGGCCACGATCATATCGGTGTAGCTTTTGCTGATGACGGTGGACAGACTGCCGTTGTCGTACTGGTAGACGGCCAGATACTGGTCCCCCTGCGGGGAAATGTACCCGGTCAGCAGCTGCTTGCTGGCCGCGTCCTTCAGGCTGGCGGCGGAAAAGCTTTCCACCTCAGAGGACATACCCTCGATGGCCTGACTGACACGCCAGCCGCTCTCGCCGCTCGGCTCCAGCACCGCAAGCCAGACATTGGAGCTGGTGGTGTCGGCCGTGTACAGGACTGCGGCCTCGTCAACGCCGTCACCGTCCCAGTCACCAAACGCAAACGGGGAAAGGAAATCGCCGCTGGCGGGATATTTCAGGGTGGCGCTGCCGCCCAGATAGCTGTTCAGCGCCTTCTGCAGGGCCGCGCTCTCGCCGGAAAGCTGCGGGGCGCGCAGCAGGGTTTCTACATCGCCCGCCGCACTGCAGCCTGCCAGCAAAAGCAGTACAAGGAGCAGGGCGGTGATTTTTTTCATCATGGCGGTCTGCTCCTTTCTCACAAAGTCATCAATCTGTGTACGGATTATTGGAAAAGCCTTTCTCATTCAGCCGCTTAACCATCGGATTCAATATACTGCGCCATATTTTCTTGACAACTACACTTTTGCTAAAAGTGCGTACCAATGTAGGGCTGATTGCATAGTATACCGCAATAAAGGTGCGCCCAAGCACCGAACTTTTCAGCACGATGTCTCTATATCGCCGCAGCGTCCAAACTTGCGGACAATCATACGAGCCATACACACAAGTTGCAATATAGCATCCCTGTTTTCCCTTATGGGTTTTATTGTGCTGTTCTGCCTGCACATCCCAATCAACCGCCTGCCGTGCGGCATTTTCTTTCTCGAATGTATTCGGCTGCGCAGTATTTTCTTTTGTAAAACTCGGCACTCGTTGAGGTGGCGTCTCCAATGCCTCACGGATACGTTTTTCGATGTACGGTCTATTTACGCCATAATTTGTCCAGAATGTAACCAGTGGTATTCCTGCATCTGCGCAAATAGCAGAAACCTTTTCATCGCGTTGGCGTCTTTCCCACTTATGATGTGTATTGTCATTTATTTCCACCACGATTTTGGGCGCAAATTCCCCATTGGTAATCAAAAAATCAACGTTGCGGAAAAGTTCGTTATGATATACAGAATTGTCCACTTTTTCGAGAAATGCTGCTAGGTTGATTTGTGGAAACACATGATATCCTTGCGGGACGATTTCTCTCAAGGCGTCAAAAAAGCCCTGCTCATTTTTTGTAATCAGCCTTTTCTTCGGTTCATACAAAAATTCCAGCTGCACGCGCTTTGGGCACGGTTCATCACCATAATGCCACTGCCCACACACTGGGCACTTTATAATATAGCCCAATTCCTTTTGTTGGTTGCAGGCACGGCACAGCGGATAGCGACCACTTCCCGCACCACAAACGCAGCATTTCATAGGCAGTCTTCCTTCCTCATCCCTTACATCAATACAGTTTATAGTATACCACATTTACGGCAGCGCCGCAATGCCTAACAGCATCAGCAATGTACCTGCGGCGGCGCCCAAAATGCCGGCGGCGCGATGTTTAAGGGCAAACGCATCGGGCAAAAGCTGGGCAAAGGACACCCACACCATAATGCCTGCCGCCAGCACGACCGTGCCGTTCAAAAAGCCGGGTGTAAAAAACCGGCGCAGGAACAGCCACGCCAGCACAGCCCCCAGCGGCTCGGCCAGCCCTGAAACGAGCGCCGCCAGCACACCGGCCGCACGGCTGCGGGTTGCGTAGGCGAAGGGCACCGCCACAGCAAGGCCCTCCGGGATATTGTGCAGCGCGATGGCTGCCGCCGTGCGCAGACCGAGCGCCGGGTCCGCTGTCCCGGCGAAGAAGGTAAGTACACCCTCCGGGAAATTGTGCAGCAGCAGCGCCGCGCCGGTGATAAGAGCGGTGCGCATAGCCGCCGCACGGGCGGGGTCACGGCCCCGGCCGAAGCGGACGGCAAGCTCGGATTCCTCCGGCAGAAGATTGCCCAGCAGCCCCGCCGCTGCCATGCCAAGCGCCGTCAGTGCCGCAAGCGCCCCGCCGCACGCCAGAGGCGGCAGATAGCCGCCGTAAAAATGCAGCGCCTCAGGCAGCAGATCGGCCAGCGATGCCGTGAGCATGACCCCACCCGCAAAGCCCGCCGAGGCGGCCAGAAGCTTTTCCGTTGGTTTGCCAAGCACCGCCAGCACCCCGCCCAGACCTGTAGACAGACCGGCGAGGGCGGTAAGGATCAGTGGTGAAGTTTGCATATCGGTACACCCCCAAGCTTTAGACTTATAAATGTATACGGTGCGCAGGACGGCATATGACAAGGGCGCAGGGGTGTACTTTTGCGGGTGGGCATGGTATACTTGCTTTAGTATATCAAGTCGAAATTTGCAGGTGTGATTGATGAGAATTGTAGAAGTTTCAGACAACAAAAAACAATATCTTGATTTGCTCCTATTGGCGGATGAGCAAGAAGATATGGTTGACCGTTATCTCTGTAAAGGTAAAATGTATGTTCTCGATGATGACGGAGTGAAATGCGAGTGTGTCGTAACGGATGAAGGGACTGGAATACTTGAAATTAAGAATATCTCTACAGTTCCCCCATTTCAGCGAAAAGGCTATGCCAAAGCACTGATTGAATTTCTTGTTGAAAAATACCGTGGACAATTTTCGATACTGCAAGTGGGAACCGGCGACAGCCCATTGACGATACCCTTTTATGAAAAATGTGGCTTTGTACGCTCGTATATCGTGCCAAATTTCTTTACGGATCACTATGATCACCCGATATATGAGTGTGGTGTACACCTTGTAGATATGGTGTATTTGCAAAGGCCTCTATAAAACCAATTCCAGTTTGTTTAATTGGACAAATCGGAATTTTATAAGGAGTGAAAAGAAAAGTGTGTGAGGAATGTTACTCTGATGAAAATAGAATAACGCCTTTACTAAATCCGCTGGACTGTTTGGAGAACCACACTCAATATATTTGTGGAACTTGTGGACGGTGCATTTGTATCGAGCATGACCCAAATAGAGGATTGCAACGATGGAATTTTCCTTTTAAGTCATTGGAAATTGCAAAACTATATTTGCGAACAGCGGACTATACAACGAAAAGTGCGTGTGGTATTTATGAGATAGAGAACAATAAAGGAAGATTATCTTATAAAATATTTCCAGGAAATGATGAGTTAAATCTATTTTTGAAAAAGAATAAAGACAAGAAATGCAGGCAAATGATGCCTGCGTTTAGTGCTGGAAAGTATAAAGAATATCCACACACAGAAGTACGAAAATTGACGTCTGATGAAATAAAACAATATATGAGTGAACGCTAAATTCCAATTTGTTTAATTGGATAAATCGAAATTTGAGGAAAAGATGAATGGAAGATAAAAAAGTATTACTCGATAATATTAACAAAATTCATACAACCGAACTGGGAGTTGATAGAATTAAAAGAAATCTAAAAATAGATATAGTAGATGTTGTTGCGTATTGCAAAAATAAGGTATTGGATGAAAATTGCCATATATACAAACAAGGTAAAAATTGGTATTGCGAAATTGAAAATGTCAAAATCACTATCAATTCATATAGTTATACAATTATTACAGCACATATTATTAAGTAAATTATCAATTTGCAGAGATGATAGGAGTACTTATGAATAAAAAGTTGGTGAAAGAATTTTTAATAATAACATTTGTTATAATGCTAATATTTTGGGGTGGCTGCGCTTTAATCAGTCAAATATGTATCTTGACAATAAATAATATATTTTTAAGGATTATGCACCTTATAGGAGGATTTTCCCCAACTATTGCCTCTTATATATCACTAAAGAGAAATAACAAAGTTACGAATTTAAAAGAATGGCTAAAAAAGATATTTGATATAAAGCATACTATTTGGACTTATGCTTTGGTAGTCTTATTTGTACTGATTTATTATGCTTTGGGGTGTGCAATAAATGGATTTGAATTTGGTACTCCTATATTTATGCTTATCGTCATTTTACCAATGATGTTGTTTGGTGGTGGAAACGAAGAAGTTGGATGGAGAATGATTTTACAGCCTGAATTGGAAAAGGAATTTGGATTTCATATAGCAACCATCTTTACTGCTATTATTTGGTGGTTATGGCATTTACCAATATTTTTTATAATAGGAACAGCAAATGCAAATATGAACTATTTTCTTTTTGGAATCATGTGTTTAACCCTATGCTATGCTTTGGCAACAATAAGAAAGGTATCGAAAGGTGTATTTCCTTGTATATTAACTCACTGTTTAATAAATGGGTTATCTGCAATATTTGTATTTAATTATAGTTTGTTGAGTTGTTGTATAACTTTAATTGTAACAATCATAGTATCCACACTAATTTTACATATAAATAAAAGCTATATAAGATAATAACAAATTCCGGTTTGTTTAATTGGACAAATCGGAAGTTGTGGAGGTAATTATCAATGAGAAATATTTACGATAATAGTGAATTTTTTGCCGCATATGCGGAAATGGGAAGAAGCAAAGATGGTCTGAAAGCTGCTGGAGAGTGGCATCAGTTGCAACCGTTATTCCCTAAATTACAGGGAAAAAAAGTTTTGGATTTAGGATGTGGTTACGGTTGGCATTGCAAATATGCCGCACAAATGGGAGCTACTGAAATTCTTGGTATTGATAGTAGTCAAAAAATGATTGCAAAAGCAGTAGCTGATAACTCTGATGACAAAATCAAGTATAAAGTTTGCGATGTTGAAGAATACATTTATCCTGAAAATACTTATGACCTAGTTGTTTCTAACCTGGTACTGCACTATATCGAAAATTTAGCTAATGTTTATCAAAAGGTGTATTGCACATTAAAAGTAGGTGGGTATTTCCTATTCAATATTGAACATCCGACTTTCACCGCAGGTGTTAATGAGGATTGGATTTATGATGAAAATGGGAAACCTAAATATTGGCCAATCGACAATTACTATTATACAGGCGAAAGAGAAACCAATTTTCTTGGTCAACGAGTAATTAAACAGCACCACACATTAACGCAGATATTGAATCCACTTATAAAATGTGGTTTTCAAATTGAGGCTATTGAGGAAGCAATGCCTCCGGCAGATATGATGGGTATGCCGGAAATGTGTAATGAAATGCGTAGACCTATGATGTTGTTGGTTAAGGTTAAAAAGGTTTAATAAACAACTTCCAGTTTGTAGGGGCATAGGCAACCTGCACAGGAGGGATGAATCCCTCCCCTACAGATGAAAGATCACGCTGCAATGGCGGGAATGTTGCGGGCCGGGCATGCCCGCCCCCCTTCAAGTTCCACATCAAAAGGCGCTGCTGTCACTCACTGACAGCAGCGCCTTTTGTGTTGTTTTATTGGAATTTCTTCGGTTCCTTCTTTGTAAAGAAGGAACACCGTGCCCTCTTAGTATCCGCTGCCGGCCTCGCCGGAGGTGAGCAGCTTGACCGCACGGGAGGTACCCAGACGGTCAGCGCCAAGGTCGAGGAATTTTTCGATATCCTCCACGGTGGAGATACCGCCTGCAGCCTTGATTTTGCAGCGCCCCCGGACATGCTCAGCAAACAGCGCAATGTCATGGAAGGTCGCACCGCCGGTGGAGAAACCGGTGGAGGTCTTGATGAAGTCGGCACCGGCCTCGGGCACGATGTCGCACATCTTGATCTTCTCCTCCTCGGTCAGCAGGCAGGTTTCGATGATGACCTTGAGGATCTTATCGCCCACGGCAGCCTTGACGGCGGCGATGTCATTGCGGACATCGTCATACTGCTTGTTCTTCAGCCAGCCGATGTTGATGACCATATCGACCTCGGACGCGCCGTTCTCAACGGCAGTTTTGGCCTCAAAGGCCTTGCTGGCAGTGTCCATGGCGCCCAGAGGGAAACCGACCACGCAGCAGACCGGTACGCGGCCCGCCATATACTCGACTGCCTGCTTCACATAGCAGGTGTTGATGCAGACGGAGGCGCAGTGATTGGCAACGGCCTCGTCACACAGGGTCTGGATCTGGGGCCAGGTGGCCTCGGGCTTGAGCAGAGTGTGGTCCACCTTGCTCAGCATCTCTTCCTTCGTGTATTTCATCGAAAATTTTCCCCTTTCTCACAATGCTTGCACAGGCGCGCCTGATGCAGGCCCAGTGCCGCAAATACGATGGAGGTGATGCTGACCGTGGCACCGATGATGCCGAGGATCAGACCTACCAGACGGAATGCGTGGCCGCGAACTTTCTGTTTCATGGGGGATGCCTCCTTTTTGGGACGAAGTTTTTTGTGCAGCAGCCGGCTGGCGCTGTGCGTCAGCATCGGATGCCTGAGAGCGAATTTTGCTACCTTAAAAACAAGCATGCTCGGCTCCTTTCGGAATATGCGTCACTTCTTTTTAAAGATAAACAATTTGCTGAAAACATAGTTGGAGAGGATCACAACGACCTGACTGAAAAGCTTTACGCCCATAGCCCACAGCTTGGGATCGGCTGCTGCAAAGCGGACTGCCGGCCCCAGCACGCTGACGCCCAGCCAGATGATGAGCTGATCCATGACCATGGTGGCAATGCGGCAGGAGACGAACTGGCCGAACTCCGCAAGGGCCGCCTTGCCCTTGTTGGCGCTTTTGAACACGAAAGTCCGGTTTGTCCAATAAGCAAAGAGGATGCAGAGGATATTGTCCAGCACATTGCCAAGGCCGGTCGCAAAATCGGTGCCGAACGCCGCCTGAAAGACCGCGAACACCACCAGATTCAAAAGCGTAGCCACGCCGCCGAAGAAGAGGTAGGCCAGACCCTCATAATATTTTTTGATGAAGTCTTTGAGTTTTTGCATGAGCTTTCCCTATCATGGCGGCAGCCTTGCAGGGGTCGATGCAAGCATCCGCCCCTACAGAGCTGCACGCCGTTTTTCAAGCAAAAAGGGGCCTGCCTGTTACAACAGGCAGGCCCCTTACGGTTGCTCAGTGACTAAGGATTATTCAGCGTCCTCGCCGTTCTCCTCGTCGAGGCAGGCCTTCATGGACAGGCTGATGCGCTTGCGGTCGAAGTCAACAGCAGTCAGCTTAACGCGGACCTCATCGCCGACCTTCAGAACATCGGAAACCTTGTTCACGCGCTCGTTGCTGATCTCGCTGATGTGGACCAGACCGTCAATGCCCGGCATGATGCGGACAAAGGCGCCGAACTTGGTGATGGAGACAACGGGAGCGGTAAACTCAGTGCCAACGGGAACCTCGTTCTCCAGCTTGACCCAGGGGTTGTCCTCTTCCTTCTTGTAGCCAAGGGAGACCTTCTGGTTCTCGGGATCGTAGCTCTTGACATAGACCTCGATCTCATCGCCGACCTTAACGACCTCAGAGGGATGCTTGATGTTGTTCCAGCTCAGCTCGCTGATGTGGCACAGGCCATCGACACCGCCCACATCAACGAAAGCGCCGTAAGAGGTCAGGCTCTTGACAACGCCCTTATACTGCTTGCCGACCTCAACATTGGCCCAGAACTCCTCGCGCTTAGCCTTGTTGGCCTCGGCAGTGACCTTGTTGATGGAGCCGACGATCTTGCGGCCGGCGCACTCGGTGATGACCAGCTGAACATGCTGGCCGACGAGCTTGGTGTAGTCCTCATCACGGCGCATGGTGGCCTGAGAGCGGGGCACGAAGACGCGAACGCCCTTGACGTTGACAACAACGCCGCCCTTGTTGGCTTCCATGACATCGCCTTCCATAACGGTGCCGTTCTCGGCAGCCTCGGAGACATCCTTCATGCCCTTCTGGGCCTCAAAACGGACGCGGGACAGGGTGTCAACACCCTCCTGATCGTTGGTCTTGACAACCACCAGATCCAGATCGTCACCCTCTTTAACAAGGTCTTCCATCTTGGCGTTGGGATCATGGCTCATCTCGCGCAGGGGCACAATGCCGGTGTGCTTGGAACCATCAATACCGACGGTGCACTCCGTCGGGGAAACGCTGATGACCTTGGCTTTTACAATCTTGCCTGCGTACAGGGGCTTTGCCTCGGATGCGTTGAGCATCTCCTCAAAGCTCATGTCGTCACGGATCTCTTCACTCATACTGTTAAGTACCTCCTCAATTATAGACGAAGGCGTTGAAGCCCCGGCCGTCACGCCCACACGCGCAGCACCGGCGAGCCATGCGGGGTCGAGTTCATCAGCAGTCTCGACATTGATGGCCCTGGTATGCCGCGCGGCGACCTGTAACAGCTTTTGGGTATTGGAAGAATGATGACCACCAATGACGACCATCCGGTCGCATTTTTGGCTGAGGTCTTCCGCTTCCTGTTGCCTCGCCCACGTTGCATTACATATTGTATCAAAAATTTTGGCTTTTGTACACTCTTTTTTTAAAAAAACCTTGCAGTTTTCCCAACTTTCCACGCGAAATGTCGTTTGGGCAACCACATAAATGGATTCTTGTTGCAAAAGCGCAGGGAGCAAATTTTGCAGCTCCTCCAAATTGGCGAAAACCCGCACGTGGCCTTTTGTATGGCCGACAATCCCCTGTACTTCGGGGTGGTCAGCATCCCCTGCAACCAGCAAAAGCGCACCGATTTTGTCCGCTTCCATTGCAATTTTATGGATTTTTGCTACAAACGGGCAGGTGGCATCATGATACGCCAGGCGGCGTGTGCTTATTCTGTCATAGACCGTTCTGGGCACGCCGTGGCTGCGTATGACGACCTCATACCCGTCAGGTACGGCGTCAATATCCGGGCAGGTCACCGCCCCCTTAGCCTCAAGGTCGGCCACGACCTGTGCATTGTGGATCAGCGGGCCGAGGGTCGCAACCTTGCGTCCCTCCGACAATAAATCATAGGTCAGCTTGACGGCGCGGTCCACGCCGAAGCAGAACCCGGCCGTTTTGGCACGAATGATCTCCATAGATTGGCTCCTTTTTTTAATGCAGGGGGCGCCGAGTACGCCGCCCCCTGCAGCTTACGGCTGCTCGCTTTTTTCAGGTAGCTGCTCCGGCTCCGGTGCAGCCTCCACGGCGGGCGCGGCAAACGCATTGTCGGCCAGCAGCTGCTCAAGCTCATCACGCAGGCGGTTCTTCATGCGGCGCAGCTCGGCCATCTTGTGGCTCTGGTCCTTGATCTGCAGCTCCTCGGCCGGGATGGGGGTGCCGAACACGATGCGGATTTTGCAGAACAGGTGCATCCTTCCATCCTTGCTGCCGTAGATGATGCGCACAGGCAGCATATCCGCACCGGCTGCGGCAGCAATGACAAAGGCACCGCTCTTGATCATGCCAAGCTTGCCGGTCTTGGTGCGGGTCCCCTCGGGGAAGATCATGATGCCCGTACCGTTCTTGCACTCGTTGGTCAGCTGCTCCACCGTGGTGGTGTCACCGCGGCCGCGCTCGATGGCAACCGCGCCCATGCAGCGCAGAAACCAGCCTGCCAACGGATTTTCAAACAGCTCCTCTTTGGCCAGAATACGCAGCCGTTTCCAGTCAAACACCGTAATAGCGATAAAAACAGGGTCCAGATTGGCGATGTGGTTGGGTGCGATGACATAGGCGCGTCCATCGCGGACGGTCCTCAGATTCTCGCGGCCGATGACCTCAAACCGCCAGAGGATATGTGCCAGCACCCAGACGATGGGCAGCAGAATCCAATACAAAAGCATAAGCAGCCCCCTCAGATATGCGCAAGAATCGTGCGCTTCAGCAGGTCAAAGCTCTCCTGCAGACCGATGTCACTGGTGTCAACCAAAATGGCATCCTCCGCCTGCTTCAGTGGCGCAACGGCGCGGTGGCTGTCCTGATAGTCGCGCTGCCGGATGTCCGCCAGCACGGTGGCAAGGTCGGCGGGCTGGCCTTTCTCCGCCAGCTCTCTGGCACGGCGCTCGGCGCGGGCCTCGGCAGATGCCGTCAGGAAAATCTTGACCGTGGCGTTGGGCAGCACCACAGTGCCAATGTCGCGGCCGTCCATCAGGATGTTCTGGCTTTCGGCAAGTCCGCGCTGGGTGTCCAGCAGGAAGGTGCGGACGGCCGGGTGTGCCGCCACAGCGGAGGCCGCCATGCCGATATTTTCCGCACGGATCGCCGTGCTGACATCCTCACCGTTCAGGTAGACATGCTGGGTGCCGTCCAGCAGGCGGATGTCAAGCTTGATGCCGGGCAGCAGTGCCGCCACAGCGTCAGCATCGTGGGGGTCCGCCCCTGCGCGCACTGCGTACAGCCCGATGGAGCGGTACATGGCGCCGGTATCCACATAGACATAGCCGAGATCCTTGGCCAGCGCCTTGGCCAGACTGGATTTTCCGGCCCCGGACGGGCCGTCGATTGCGATAGAAACCATGATATATCACCCTTTTTAAATAATAAATACCACTTTGGCTTCTCCCTTGGGGGAGAAGCTGCCGCCCGCAGGCGGCTGATGAGGGGAGAGTTTTCCGGCACACCCCATAAACATGTTGCCGCCGTAAGGCCGCCCCTCATCCGGCTCTGCGGAGCCACCTGCTCCCCTTCTGGCGCTACGCGCCACCTCCCCCGTACCGGGGGAGTCTGTCCCGTCGGGGGAAGGCTTAGGGTTACAGCGCTCTCACCGCCGCCTGCGCGGTCGACCAGGCGATCTGCAGGTTATAGCCGCCGGTGCGGGCGTCCACATCGAGGACCTCACCGGCAAAGTACAGCCCCTCGCAGAGCTTGCTTGCCATCGTCTTGGGATCGACCTCGCGCACATCCACGCCACCCGCCGTGATGACTGCGTGTTCCTTGTCCCCCAGTGCGTTCACCGGCACCTGCCAGTGCTTGCACAGCGCAACAAGCGCCATCTTCTGCTCGCGCGTGATCTGGGCGGCCTTGGTGGCGGGGTCAACGCCCCACTTTTCCACAGCCACGGGGCGCATTGAGTTGGGCAAAAGCTTTGCCAGTGCGCCCTGCGCGCTGTGGCTGCCCTGCTCGGCAAAGTCGCGGGTCAGCCGGTCATAGAGCGTCTTTTCGTCAAGAGCCGGCTTTAAGTCAAACTCGCAGATATAACGATGCTTCGTTATATCCTCAATGTAGGTGCTGGCCGACAGCACCAGCGGCCCCGACAGGCCAAAGTGGGTGAACAGCGCCTCGCCCTGCTCGGTAAACAATGGTTTGCCATCGCAGAGCAGCGTGAGCGTCACATTGCGCAGCGCCAGCCCCATCATGCGGCGGCAGGCCGGGTCGGGGCTGACAAGGCTGCACAGGCTGGGCTGGGGCGGCACAATGGTGTGCCCCGCCTGCCGCGCCAGTTTGTAGCCGCTGCCATCGCTGCCCGTGACCGGGTAGCTGATGCCGCCGGTGGCGATCAGCGTATGCGCCGCGCGGTATGTTTCCCCCCGATCGGTGACGGCACCCTTGCAGACGCCGTCCTCCAAAAGCAGCCTTTTGGCGCTGCCGCGCACAAACTGAGCGTCCCGGGCATAGTCGCGCAGTGCCGCCAGCACATCGGCGGCGCGATCCGACTGCGGAAAGACCCGCCGCCCGCGCTCGGTTTTAAGCGGCACGCCGAGAGTTTCAAACAGCTCCATCGCCGCAGACGGCGGGAATGCGTAAAGGCTGGAATAGAGGAACCGCCCGTTGCGCCGCACATAGGGTAAAAACTCCCGTACATCGCTGTCACTTGTGAGGTTGCAGCGTCCCTTGCCGGTGATGAGCAGCTTCTGCCCCGGCCCCTTGGGGTTGTGTTCCAGCACGGTCACGGTAAGGCCGCGGGCACAGACAGCGCCCGCCGCCATCAAGCCCGCAGCACCGCCGCCGATGACCAGTAGATCCGTCATGCAGTTTCCTTTCTTTTCAGCGGCCTGCCGTACAAAAACAGCCCGACAAATGCGTACAGAGCCAGCAGCGGGTGTACCGTGGCAAGGTACATCGTACTGGTGCCGATGCCGAAGCTGGACACCTCGACAAAGGCGATCATGGCACAGCGCAGCAGCGCCATGCCGAAAATACCAAACAGCAGCAGCCACGGCACGACCGTTTGCGCTGTGCATTTTTTGCGTATCCACGGCAAAAGCTCCGTCAGATGGAAGAACAGTGTGCACACCACCCCCACCGTGAGCAGGATGCTGTACACCCACGCCCACCCCTGCATAACGGCAAAGACTGCCTTTTGATAGAGGCTGTAATAGGGCGTATCCTTGCCGGCCTCGGCGGCGCTGTTAAAGCCGCAGTGCAGGTAGCCGGACCATGCGGCAAAGTCCTCCTCGGTGCCGATCGAGCGCAGTGCCTCATAGGGCGCACATCCGCGCAGCCCTGCCGCATGGCAGAGTCCCTTCCATGTTTCGGAAAGGGTCGCGGGGACATATTCCGCCTTGATGGGCTGGCTGGTCGCGGTGCGCTTGCCGGTGCGGCTGGGCAGGGTGCCCGCGTCACAGGCGGCGTTGATCTTGTCTGCCACGGTCTGCCAATAGCCGGCCGCTGTCTTGGCGTCGGCATAAACGCCCTCAAACTGCGCGGCGCGGCGGATGGCCCAGTAAAAGCTGCCCGCGCGGTAATCGTCCAGACCAGGGTCGCGGAAGTCGTTTTGCAGCTGGTCGTCCTCCTCCAGCCAGTAGGCCAGCGGCTCCAGTTCCGGCACAGCTGCGTAGATTTTTGCGCGCGCGTCGGCGGGCACCGACAAATACGGCTTATCACTGTCTGTATCGACCCGCATCATCGCGCCCATGGCGGCGGCGAACGAACCCTCGGAGAAATCCGACAGCGCAAAAACGCCGTAGTGCGTGTAGTTGAGGGTGCAGAAGGTCAGCACCCCCGCGCCAAGCATCAGATACGGGATCAGCTGCGCGGCCAGCGCCCTCCAGCGGCGCTGGCCCACAAGCACGACCGCCACGATACCCGTGGCAGCTGCGGCAAAGGGCAGCAGAAACAGCCCCGCATCCTCGCGGTCAAGGTAGCCGCAGGCAAAGCCCGCGCCCGCCGCAGCCAGCCACGGCCAGAGCGGCGCGGGCTTTTCCTGCACGGCGCGCAGGGCCATGCCCGCCATGCCCGCAAAAAAATACAGGCAGAGCGCCGGAAAGATATTGTCCCGGTAGACCCGCAGCGTGTAGGACGCCCAGCTGGACGGCAGGAACGCCAGCCCCGCAAAAAGCGCCAGCGTCAGCACGCGGCCCTGCTCGGGGTCTTTTTTGCGCCACAGCGGCGAAAACGCGAACGCTGCCGTCAGCGCCGCACCGCACCAGAGCGCCGCGCCGCTGATCAAATACGGCAGGTGCAGCGCATGCAGCAGCGCCAGCCATACCGGGAAGAACATCGCCTTGGAGAGGGTCAGATAATCATATGCCCCCAGCCATTGCCCGGCCGTAATGCTGTTGGCGGCGCGGAACATCAGCTCATCGTCCAGCGGTGCGCCGCCCACCCAGATGTACGCCTGCTGAAAGCCCGTCAGCGTCAGGCGCAGGCAGACCAGCAGGGCGCAAAGCACCCAGAATGTGCGGCGGGACAGCCGCGGACGGTTACATTTCATCGCAAAATTCCTCCTGCGTTATTTCTGCAGCTTTTCAATGCTCTCCACCAGATACTTCTGCTGGCGGAAGTTGAGGTTCAGCAGCAGGCAAAGGTACTTGACCACGATGGTCAGCACGGCAAACAGCCCTGCAAAGCCCACGGTGATGACAAACATCGTTGTGGTCCAGCCGGCAACCGGGTGGCCTGTGGCAAAGATGATGAGGGTGTAGACCAGCTCGGCCAGCGCCAGCGCCAGCATACATAGGGTGATCGTCATGCTGGCCTTGAAGCCGAAATCGGTATACAGCGCCAGACTGTCCACGGCCAGATTGAAGCGGCCGCTGCCCTTGACGGTCAGCTGACCGTCAAATTCAAGATCGGTCATCTTCAGGCCGCTGGCCGCGTAGGCCGCCTTACGGTAGGGCAGGTGTGCGCTGGAGGCATGGACCCGGTTGATGGCCCGCCGGGTGACGAGGCGGAACGCATCGGTGCGCAGCTGATAGGCGCTTTGGCAGTTGGCGTTGAACAACTTATAGAACAGGCTGCTGCCGCCGCGCACGGTGCGCGGGCAGACCGACACGATGTCGCTGCCGGTCAGCGCCGTGCGGTACGCCTCAAAGATCAGCGATGCCGGGTAGCAGAGCTCGGTGGAGTCAAATTCATACACATAATCGCCGATGGCGGCGTCCAGCCCCGCATTCATGGCGTCCTCAAGCCCATGAAAAAGGCTCATGTGCAGGATCGTCAGCGGGGCGGCCTGCTCGCGGCCCCATTCCCGCAGGCGGGCCACGGTGTCATCGGTACAGGCATCGTCCACGACCACCAGCTCATACTGGGCAAAGTGGGCGTCCAGCTCGGACGCGACCGCGCGGCAGAACGCGACCGCGCGGTCGCCGTCATTATGCAGATAGACGACCGCCGAAATAAAATTCTTCTCTTTTGTATTCATACTTCCAGCACCTCGTCCAAATCATATACGGTATTGATCTTGCCGGACAGCACGCTGACCAGCTTGGGGGCCTCGTTCATCACGCGGACCACCGTCGGGCGCGAGTCATCGATCTCGCTGGCCTTGAGGATGGGCTTCATGCTGAAAAGGCTGCTGTGGTAGGCAAAGCCGTATTCTTCCTTCAGATATTTGCGGGCAAGCTGGCTCATGTACGGCCAGGCGCTGGCCGGCTTGGCCGGGCACTCGTTGCAGTTGTACAGGCTGCCGGGGGTGCAGCGGCCGCCGCTCTCCTTCTGGCAGGGGAAGGCTGCCACGCTGTCATAGCTTGTCTCATGCGGCGTAAAGGTCACGCTGGTCAGGCTGTGCAGACCGGTCTGGCCGAAGGGCATCAGACTGAAAAACGGTCCGTCCATGACCGTGATGCCGGTGTTCCGAAGTTTTTCGTCAACAGTACACAAAATGATCTCGCATTTTTCGTACTTAATGCCGAAGGGCGGCAGCCCCAGCATGGCATGGATGTCGTTGACGCCCGCGTAGGTCGCGTTGAGCAGGTAGGGTGCCTCGGCCGTGTACTCCCCTGCCGTGACCCGCCACACGCTGCCGGCCTGCTCGATGCGGTCCGGCCTGCGGCTGTAGAGGATCTCCACATTGGGCAGCGCCGCCAGCTGTTCCAGAAACCAGCGCTTGAGCACCTGCGCATCGTAGGTGTACTCGGTCGTCAGGAAGGCGCCGTCACACAGGCCGGGGTTAAAGTACTTTTCCGGCGGTACATCGTCACAGCGTATCTCTGCCGCTGCGCAGAACCGGCGGAACTCCGCCGCGTTCGTCCAAGAAAAATGGGCGCTTGTTGCGTACACCTGATCAAACTCCGTATGCAGGCAGAAGCCGTAATCGCGGCAGAACCGCTCAAAATAATGGGCGGACTTGATGGCCGTGGAATAGCTGCGCGGATAGTGGTACCCCATGTGAACGCGGGCCTGATTGATGTAGGTTGCCCGCATAAAGGGGGCGGGGTCGCGCTCCAGCACCAGCACCCGCTGGCCCGCCGCGCCGCATTTCTGCGCCGCATACAAGCCATACAGTCCCGCGCCGAGGATGATTTTATCGTAGGTCATAGAGCGTTCCCCTTTTTCATTTACGGATTATACTTCCCTGCAAGGGCGTTGAGGAGGATCTTCATCAGGTCGCTGTTGCCCTTGAAGCCGGTGATCTTGGTGGGGGTCTTGCCGGTGGCCGGGTAGGCGCGGGTCACGGGGACCTCGCAGGCCTTCAGCCCCAGCTGGGTGGCGCGGATGCTTAAGTACGCCAGCAGCTCATACCCGACAAAGACATCGCGCAGCGGGCGGACCTCGGGGTGGGTCAGATACTCGCGGCTGTAGGCGCGGTAGGCGTTGGTCGTATCGGTAAACCACTGGTGCGCGCCAAGGCTGACGAGCGGCGCATGAACCAGCCGCACGGCGGCATAGCGCACCGGCGGCGTGTTGATTGCATGACCGCCGCGGATAAAGCGGCTGCCCTGCACAAGGTCATAGCCTGCCTGCAGCTTGGCGATAAATTCCGGCACATCCTCGATCGAGTCCTTGTTGTTGCCGTCGATGGTCAGGATGCCCTTGTAGCCGCGGTCCAGCGCAAAATAGATGCCCATGCGCAGCTGTGCGCCCTGCTTGCCGGGGCCGGTCTTGGTCAGCAGCGTGTTCACATGGTAAAGCTGCAGCGTGTCGTGCTTCATGCTGCCGTCGGTCGAGCCGCCGTCGCAGATAACAATGTCGCACACACGGTCGATGCCCGCTGTCTGGGCGCGGCCCAGCTCGGTCAGGATGCGGGCGCCCTCGTTGATGACGGGGATCAGCAGGCAGTAATCGCTGCGGCGGCCCTCAAATTCGGCGGCGGTAAAATCCGGCACGCCGTTCAGCTCCCTGCGCTCATATTCGATCATGCGAACACCTCCGCGATATAGTCCATCGTGCGGCGAACCGTGTCAAGGTCGGTGCGGGCCATCTCGATCGAGACAAAGCCTCTGTAGCCCACCGCACCCAGCAGCAGTGCCAGCTCCTTATGCTCGGGGCGGCGCTCGATGGGGGCCAGACCCGGCTCACTGATATGCACATGACTGACATACTGCATGTCGTCAATAAAGCTCTGCAGCTTTTCGCCCTGCGCCAGCACGGTGGACAGGTCAAGGTTTACGGACAGGCCGGGGTTGTCAAGCCGCTTGACCAGCGCAAAGGCGTCTGCCGTGTTGTTCAGGTAGTTTGTATACATCGGGGGGTTGGCCTCCAGCGCCAGATGCACCCCATACCGCGCCGCAAGGTTGCCGGCCTGCATAAAAAAGGCCTCGGCCGTGGCATCGCTGCCGCCCAGCGGGCGCATACGGTTTTTGGGGCAGCCGAACACCAGCGAGGGGCAGTTCAGGCTGTGGGCAAACTGGAACGCCTGCGCCGTGTAGTCAAGCAGCGGCTCGGTGTCGGCGGCATTGAAGATATTACCCTGCTGCCCGTACCAGATGCTTTGCAGGCTGGGCACCGAGAAGCCCCAGCGGTTCTTGAGATAACCGCCGAACAAGAGCGCGCTCGTCAGGTTTTCATACGGTGTTTCGGAGAAAATGCGGGTCGGGGCCAGCTCCAGACCGGTAAAGCCTGCCTGCTGCATGGCTGTGTAGACCGCCTCGTCATCCTCCTTATGCCATGCAATGTTGGAGATGGAAAGCTGATAGTTCGGCATGGGTCAATCCCTCCAGTCGCGCAGAAAGCGCGTAATATCGTCCAGTTCCTCTTGCTTGGTGCAAAGATAGGCCCCGCTGCCGCCCAGCAGCTGTGCATAGCGGCTGCGCAGGTCATAGTCAAACGGCGGCTTGGCCAGCTCATTGCGCCAGTCGGCTTGCCCGGTGACGGCGGAGTAGACCTCGGCAGCCGAAACCGGCGGCGTACAGAGGTGCAGCATTTTTATACCTGCGGCGCGGGCCCTGCCGATGTCAGACCAGAGTCGCCCCAGATCGTAGAACTGGTAGCGGCTGCGGGAATCGGTGAACGCCAGCGCGTTAAAGTCGTTGTGTGCAAAGAACTGCCTGAGCGCGGCGCGGTCGGCCGTGCCGTTCAGCTTGTAAAAGCCATTGTCCGCCAGCGTGTATGCCGCCTTGACAAGGTCGGATTTCAACGCCAGCTCGGCATATTTCTCCGGGCGCAGCATGGCCGGGGTGATGGTGTGCAGGTCAAAGAGGAAGTTTTTCTTCAGCCCCGCGCCGTAGAGCGCCGGCAGACGGACGATGAGGGCCTTGGGGAAATCCTCGCGCACCCAGCTTTCCAGCTGCAGGCGGTTTTTGCCGTAGGCGGGCAGTCCGTCAGGCAGGGGGGTATCGTCCTCATATTTGCCGCGGCTGTCCGGCCAGACGGCGATGGATGAGATCAGCACCAGCTCCTTCGGCGCGATCCTGCGCAGGTTTTCCCGCGCGGCGCGCATGACGGCAAGGTCAGCCTCCGGGTCAGCGTTGGCCAGAAACATGGCGGCGGGCACCCCGGCGTAGACACAAAGCTCCGGCCGGGTGCCGTACTGCGCGGCAATATCGCTGCTGTGGCAGGCTGCGGCAAATGTATGCTTTGCCGCCAGATTGCCCCCCACGAACCCTGTGGAGCCGACGAGCAGATCAACGGACATGGTTCATTCCCCTTTGCACATTTATACAAAATACATTATAGCGTATCGCAGCGGAAAAAGCAACGCCCTGCGCAGAATCGCGCAGGGCGTTGCACCTTATAAAGCCTTCCCCCCTTGGGGGAAGGTGGCCGCAGGCCGGATGAGGGGCAGGTTTGCCATTATTGCCCGTTGACGAGCTGCAACGGCAAGGTCGGCCCTCATCAGTCAGCGGTCGGAGCCGCTGACAGCTTCCCCCCATGGGGGGAAGCCTTTACTTCTTCAAAAACTCCTCAATGATCTTTAACCCGACCTCGCCCGATTTTTCCGGGTGGAACTGGCAGCCGAGGACGCTGCCGTGGGTGGCGGCGGCGCAAATCTGCCGCCCGCCGTAGGTCGTGTAGGCCAGACAATCCGCGTCCTGCAGGGGTTTTGCCTCATAGCTGTGGATGAAATAGCACTCCTCCCCTGCGCGCAGCTGCGCCAGCGCGGTACCGACAAAATCAGCGCGGCCCCCGCCGGGATAGAGCGGCTCCCAGCTGATGTGCGGCACCCGCTGGGGGCAGCCATCCGCATCGGTGCCGGGGATTTTGACTACCCGGCCGGGGATCAGCCCCAGCCCCTTGTGCAAGCCGAATTCCTCCGACTCGTCAAACAGCATCTGCATACCGAGGCAGATCCCCAGCAGCGGCGTACCTGCAGCGGCCTTCTGCCGGATCGGCTCGATCAGGCCCAGCCTTTCCAGCCCGGCCATCCCATCCCGGAACGCCCCGACCCCCGGCAGTACCAGCGCGTCAGCGCGCAGCACCTCCGCCGCCTCACTCGTCAGCAGCGTTTGTGCCCCAAAGCGTGCAAAGGCATGCTGCACGCTGAGCAGGTTGGACAGGCCGTAATCCACGATCGTCACCTTCATACCTTGCGCACCTCCACACCGCCCGCGCGGATGTCATCCTTCAGCTCCTGCACGGTCTCTTTTTTGTAATGCAGCACCGCAGCACAGGCCACGGCGTCCGCACCGGCCTGCGCGGCATCGACAATGTCATCGCCGCAGCCCACACCGCCGCCGCAGATGACCGGCACATTCACAGCACTGGTCACAGCCTTGATAAGCTCCAGATCCATGCCCTGCTGCAGCCCCTCGCAGTCCACGCTGGTCAGCAGGATCTCGCCCGCGCCCAGCGCCACACCGCGCTTGGCCCACTCGACCACATCGTAGCCGGAGTGAGCGCGGCCGTTGTCGTAGTAGGCCTCCCACTTGCCGGGCCATGTACGGCTGCGCTTGGCCTGAATGGACAGCACCATGCACTGGCTGCCGAAGGCCTCGGCCACCTCGGTGATAAGCTCGGGCCGCTTGATGGCCGCCGTGTTGATGGCAACCTTGTCCGCCCCCATCGACAGGATGTGGCGCACATCCTCAACGCTGCGCAGGCCGCCGCCCACGCAGACAGGAATATACACATCATCGACCGTTTTGCGCACAATATCACTCAAATTATTGCGGTTGTACAGGCTTGCCACAATGTCTATGTAGAGCAGCTCGTCAATGCCCTGCTCATAGTATGCTTTCGCAAAGCTGTTCGGGTCGCCCAGCTTGCGCAGCCCCTCCAGCTGGATACCCTTGACAAGGTTGGTGTCTTTGACATCAAGACGGGCGATCAGGCGGATTTTCTTTTGCATAAGTGAACCTCGTTAAAGCCTTCTCCCGAGGGAGAAGGTGGCCGAGCGAAGCAAGGCCGGATGAGGGGCGCGTGTGCCGCGATTGCCCGCAAACGAGCTGCCGCGGAAAGTCCGCCCCTCATCCGTCCGCTTCGCGGACAGCTTCCCCCAAGGGGGAAGCCTTGTCTCAAATTTCGTGGTGCGTGCCTCTCGGGTCGCCCCACAGCACCTCGCTGTCGCCCTCGTAGGGGGTGTAGCGCAGCTTCCACATGTTGTCCTCCCACTTCCAGATGTGCGGAGAGCGGAACCGGTCGGCCAGATCCATAAAGTAATCACGGTCCATCCGGGGCTGCTCAAACAGCTGGCTGGCCCACGGGAAATGCTGGCGATCCAGCGACAGATACTTAAAGATCTCTTTTTCAAAGCGGTCGGGGTACTCGCCGTCAAACTTCTTGCAGAGTGCCTTGCCCTCGTCCAGCGTGATCTCCTCGTTGCGGATCTCCTGCGCGGCATCGTAGGTGGTGCGGCCGATGCCGTACTTGATGTAGGTCGTGTAGTAGAAGAAATCGTCGATCTTGTCATCGATGGAGTTGTACTTGGAGTAGGTGCCCTGCGTGCGCTCCGGTGCAGGGCGGAAGCCGCCGTGCTCGACGCTGTAATAGTACGCGCCCTGCGGATGCCACTTCTCGTAATAGCCCAGATACCGCACCTGAATGTGGTTTTTCTCAAGGTTGGAGGTCTCACTCGGCAGATAGATGGCAAGGTCTGCCTTATCCACCTTGTAGTCCTCCTCCAGCTGGCGCAGACTGACGCCGCCCAGATAAATATGGTCATAGTCGTTGACAGCGAAGAAATGCTCATCGCGCAGCGCGGAGTTGTTGTCGGCGATGGGGTTGCCAAACTCTGCCTCGTTCTCGCCGTAGAACACCAGCGGAATACCGAATTTCGCGGCCATCTTGGGGGCAAGCTGCTTTTGCCCGAGAATAAACGGCTGGAACGGATGGAAGAGGTTTTCCGTGGCCAGACGGGTCAGCAGGCGGTGGGTCATGCCGTTGGGGGTACACAGGTAGTTGTCAAAGCCAGCATGAATCCACGCCTGCATATTGTCCCACCCCCACGGGGTGTAGATGTGCGGCGCCCAAGTCACTGTCAGCGGGTGCATGCCGTACTTGTATTTCAGCAGGTGGGCGGCGTAAAAGCTGTCCTTGCCGCCCGAGCCGGGCACCAGACAGTCATAGCTGCCATCGTTTTTGCGGTATTGGTCGCACAGCTCGCGCAGTTCCTTTTCGCGCAGCGCCCAGTCGATGTGACCGTTGGCCTTGTTATGGCAGGCGTGGCAGGCATCGCAGACGCCATCGTCCTGAATGACCATCGTCTTTTTGATGGATTTGATCGTATGCTCAAACTCATAGCAGGAGTTCGGCTTCTGGTTGCTCATCACGCACTCTTTGCAGAACTGCACATGCTTGGGCAGGCCGTAATAAGCCTCCCGCTTATCCTCCGGGATGTCGGGGGCGTACTTGCTGTAATCAATGTCCACATGACGGGGAAGTTTTTCCATATTTCTACACTCCATTCGGCTTTGTACAAAATAAAAAAGGCACCGTCCGATAGCAATGCTATCAGACGGCGCCTTTGCCGTATGTGGGTATTATAGCACAGTTTTGTACCGGATGCAAGCATACGGTGGGAATTTTGTACGCAAACAGGGGAAGATGTGGTATACTGTTTTAAAAACCCCCTGCCTTTGCAGGGTATCGGGCTGAGCCTTCCACCGTCCATTTACAGAAAGCGAGGTGTCCTTCATGACCGACCCTGAAATTTGTGCCGCCGTCCGGCAGCACTACGGCCTTGCCGTGCGGGCAGTGGAGCGCATTGACCGAGGCAGTGCAGCGCTTTTTAAGCTGTACGGCAGCGAGGCGGCCTTCATTTTAAAGGTGTTTCAACCCAAGTTCCGCGCGGACAGCATTTTGCGGGAGGTACATGTCACAGATTTTCTGCGACAGAACGGGATTTCTGTGCCCGAGTACATTCCCTGCCGAAACGGAGACTTCTACTTTATGCAGAACGGCCGCATCGCCATTCTGCAGGCATTTATTCCCGGGCAAACACGGGAAAAGGGCTGCTGTTCCAAAAGGGAGCTGCTCGACTCCGCCAGACTGTTGGCGCAAATTGTAAATGCCTTAGAGCACTACCCCTACGATGATCTGTTACCCTGTGAGATTTCCAGATACGGCAGCGCAGCGCGGCTGCTGCAGGCCAAAGCCGCCTGCGCGGACTTGATGGCAGCAGCCCACGCCGATGCCGTACACGGAGCAGAGATCTGCCGCGACTTGCAGGACCGCCTTGTAATGATTGCCCGTGTGTCCGATGCGGGTGCATTTGTGAACACAAACGCCCTGACCCTCAAACGCTCTCACGGCGATTACAGCGTAATGCAGCTGCTGTATGACGGGTCAAAGATCAAGGCCGTGCTGGATTTTGTCAACGCCGGAGAAGTACCGATTGCGTGGGAACTGATACGGTCATACAGCTACATGGACTGCACATTCAATGCGGCACGACTGGCCGCCTACACAAACGAATACCGCAGGTACGCCGAAGTGAGCATGGACGACCTGCGGTATATGCCGTATCTGTATTTAGACCAGCTTTTGAGCAGCACTTATGGGTACAAACAGTATTTACAGACCGGGGATGAGGAATTGCTGGCCTTTGGGCGATGGCGGACGGAGATGTGCCGCTATTTAATAGCCAACGCCGGGGAGGTTTCCGCAGAGTTGGTACGGCTTGCTTAAAGATGCCACACTGTACGCAATTACTCCGCGATACGCGACCCGTCAATAAAGACTGCCTTTACCTCGGTCAGCACCTCAAAGGGGCTGCCTGCGGTGATGACGAGGTCGGCATCCTTGCCTACCTCCAGCGAGCCGACGCGATCGGCTACGCCGATGTGCTCCGCCGGGTTGATGGTGATGGCCTTCAGCGCATCGAACGGGTCCATGCCCGCCTTGATGGCCATACCGGCGCAGAGCGGCAGATACTGCTGCGGAATGACTGAGCTGTCGGTGATGATGGAGACATGGCAGCCCGCTGCAGTCAGCACCGCAGGGGTGGACCAGGATTTGTTCTGCAGCTCAAACTTGCTGGCAAAGGTCAGGCTGGGGCCGACCGCCATCGGCACATCCTTCTCCCCTGCCAACTCGCCCGCGATCAGGTGTCCCTCGGTCACATGCTCCAGCGTCAGGCGCAGGTTGAACTCCCGCGCGATGCGCAGCGCTGTAAAGATGTCGTTGGCCTGATGGGCGTGGGCTTTCAGGGGGATCTCCCGCGCCAGCACCGGCAGCAGCGCCTCAAGCTTTTGGTTGTAGGCGGGCATTTTGGTTATATCGCCGTTCGCCGCCTGCTTGCGGGTGCCGTAGTCCCGCGCCTGCATCAGCGCGCCGCGCAGAAACGCCGCCGTGGACATGCGGGTGGAATCGCACTTGTCGCGGTAGCAGCGCTTGGGGTTCTCGCCGAAGGCGCATTTCATGGCAACCGGGTCGCGCACGACCATTTTGTCCACGCGATCACCCACGGTTTTCATGGCCAGAAAGGTGCCGCCCAGCACATTGGCGCTGCCCGGACCGGTACAGACGCAGGTCACACCGGCCCGCCGCGCGTCCGCCAGCGAGGGGTCGCGCGGGTTGATGCCGTCAATCGCGCGCAGCTGCGGCGTCCAGATGTCGTTCATCTCGTTGTAGTCGCAGCCCTCGTACCCGATCCCATAGCCGTCAAGGCCGATGTGGGTGTGGGCATCGACAAAGCCGGGATAAACCTCCAACCCGTCGGCGTCAAACACAGCGGCGTCCGCCGGGGCCGTTAGGCCGCTGCCGATGGCGGCAATCTTGCCGTCAGCCAGCAGAATGTCAGCCTTATACGCATCGCGGTGTACGGCATCATGGATGAGGCCGTTTTTGATTAAAGTTGCTGCCATAACCATTTTACCTCCGTTACCTCGTAGGGGCGGATTCCATATCCGCCCGCTAAGCCGCTACGACCCGCGGGCGGACAGGGAATCCGCCCCTGCAATACTTTTTATTCTTATACCGTAAAATCCAGACAGGTTCGCACGGCCGTGTAGGGGCGAACCTTGCCATTGGCCACAGCGACATGCGCCGGGTGGGTCGAGTAGCCCTTCAGCGCCTCGGCATCGGTGAAGGTCGTGTCCAGCATCAGGTCCGCATTCGCGGAGCTGGGCAGCGCCTCGGTGTAGACATGGACCTCCAGCAGGCCGGGGATCTGGCCGACCAGCCCCTCAAGCCCTGCCTTGATGCCGGCCTTGACGGCGGCCTTCTCGGTGTCGGGCATCTCCTTCAGCTTCCAAAGAATAACATGTCGTACCATTTATTTATTCTCCTCCCAGATGGGGTGCTTGAGCTGCCACTCGCCGCAGTCATTCTTCTCGAACAGGTCGCGGTTGTAGAACTTGTCCATGATGGCCCAGAACTCGCTCTCGGTATAGCCGCAGAAGTCGCAGAAATCGCGCACGCAGAGCGGGTCCAGCTTGCCGTCGCGCTCCTTGATGACGGGGATGGCCTCCTCGCGGGTCATCATGCCGTAACGGATATAGCGGGCGGTGTAGTCGGTTGCAGCAGCGTGGCCGAACTTCGGGTACTTCAGCCAGCTGTGTACCAGATAGGCGCGGGAATCAATCTGGTCGAAATTCTCAGCATGGTGGGTGCGATCCCACTCATGGGTCAGGTCGTGGAAGCCGTGCGCCTTGGCGATCTGGTAGTTCTTGTAGCTGTTCCACGGCACAAAATAGCTCATGTAGAACGGGTCAAGCTTGGCGCGCTCCTCGGCGCTGGGGGCCAGCGTCAGGCTCAGGTCGTTTTCGGTCACGCCGTCACCCAGCAGTTCCTCCATCGGCATGCCCACGGCCACGCCGTTCTCGATCTGACCCATGGCGGAGTAGGTCTCCTTGTCGGCGTTGCCGCCGTACTCAAAGCTGACATTCTCGCCGTAGCAGAGCATAGGGGTGTTGAATTTGGCCGCCATGTGCAGCGGGAAGGTGTAGATCAGGCGGTCAACATACCATGTCGGCTTGCCGTATTTCTCAAAGAATTTGCGCATCAGCGCCTTCTGCGCCCTGATGTTGGGCTTGCAGGAGATGATGGTGCAGCCGAATTCCTCGCTGATATTTTTCAGGTTATGGATGCCGGCCTGCGTCATGGGGAAGTTATCCTCGACCGTGAAGAGGATGGGGTTCATGTGCATGACTTCCTTGAGCATCCAGACCTGAAAGTGGCTGTCCTTGCCGCCGGAGGCCGCCACAGCGCAGTCATAGCCGCCGGGGCCATTCATGCCGCGGTACTTGTTGCAGAACGCCTCAAACTCCTTAAAGCGGGCGTCCCAGTCCACATTTTTGCGGGATTCATAGTGGCGGCAGGCGCTGCAGACGCCCTCGGCATCAAAGGTAATACCGGGGCGGGTGTCGGGCATCGTACATTTTTTGCAGTAACGCATAAGAATACTCCTTATTTGATAATGCAGTCAGTTTTGCAGACAGATTCAATTTACAGCTTGGTGGAATGTTTCTCTTGAAAAGAGGTTTTCCGTAAGACTACTATACCGCATTTGCCGGAAAATAGCAAGATAAAAGCGGAGAGGGCGGGTACCGGCTGTTGTGCTTGGGCATTGGCCCGCAGGCTTTCCCATAGGCGGGTGCTGCCGGGCAGCTTCCGCGGGCGGAGCAGAGCCCCGCCCCTACTGCGTTGTTTGCGGTAAATGCCGTCCCTCACGTTTCCCACAAAAAAGCGGCAGGCCAAAAGCCTGCCGCGGGGTATTGGGTGTAAAATTACTCGATGATGCTCTTGCCGGTCATCTCTGCCGGGACGGGCAGGCCGATGTAGGGCAGCATGGTGGGGGCGATGTCCGCGAGGCACCCGCCCTCGCGCAGCTTCACATCGCCTGCGCCGATGACGGCGAAGGGCACGACATTGGTGGTGTGCGCGGTGAAGGGAGAGCCATCGGGGTTCTTCATCTTCTCGGCGTTGCCGTGGTCAGCGGTCAGGAACACCACACCGCCGGCCTTCAGCACGGCATCGGTGACCTCGCCCACGCACTTGTCAACGGCCTCAACAGCCTTGACGGCAGCATCAAAGACGCCGGTGTGGCCGACCATATCGCAGTTGGCAAAGTTCAGGATGATGACATCGTACTTGCCGCTCTCGATGCGGGCCTTGCACTCGTCAGCAACCTCATAGGCGCTCATCTCAGGCTTGAGGTCGTAGGTGGCAACCTTCGGGCTGGGGATGACCTTGCGGTCCTCGCCCTCGCAGGGCTGCTCAACACCGCCGTTGAAGAAGAAGGTCACATGGGCATATTTCTCGGTCTCGGCAATGCGCAGCTGGGTCTTGCCGTTGGCGGCCAGATACTCGCCCAGCGTGTTCTTCAGCTCAACCGGCGGGTAAGCGACCTCGCAGTTGGGCATGGTGGCATCATACTCCGCCATGCAGACATAGTGGACCTGCTTGCGGCCGCCGCGGCGCTCAAAGCCGGTGAAGGCGTCATCGCAGAAGATGCGGGTCATCTGGCGGGCACGGTCGGGGCGGAAGTTCATGAAGATGACGGTGTCGCCATCCTCAACGCGGCCGCCCTCGCAGGTGACAACGGGAATGACAAACTCATCGGTCACATCGGCCGCGTAGCTGGCCTCGATGGCCTCGGCAGCGCTGGCGGCGTGGTTGCCCTCGCCGTAGACAAAGGCGGCGTAGGCCTTCTCCTCGCGGTCCCAGTTGTTGTCGCGGTCCATGGCGTAATAACGGCCGGAGACACTGGCGATCTTGCCGATGCCCAGCTCATCCAGCTTGGCCTGCAGGTCAGCCAGAAAGCCCTTGCCGCTGTGGGGGTCGGTGTCGCGGCCGTCCATGATGCAGTGCAGGAAAACATCCTTTGCGCCCATCTGCTTGGCCATCTCCAGCACGCCGAACCAGTGGTCAGCATGGCTGTGGACACCGCCGGTGCCGACCAGACCCATCAGATGAATGGCCTTGCCGGCGTCAATGGCCGCTTTCATGTTCTTGACCAGCACAGGGTTCTTGAGCATCTCGCCGTCCTTGATGGACTTGGTGATGAGGGTCAGCTGCTGGTAAACGATGCGGCCTGCGCCCATGTTGGTGTGGCCAACCTCAGAGTTGCCCATCTGGCCATCGGGCAGGCCGACAGCCATGCCGGAGGCCTCGATGGTGGTCATGGGGTAGTTGGCAAAGATCTTGTCCAGATTCGGTTTGTTGGCGGCGGCCACGGCGTTGCCGTAGGTCTCATCCGGTGTCCAGCCGAAGCCGTCCATGATGCAGAGCATAACAGGTTTTTTAGACATAGAATTGTAGACTCCTTTTCGTTGAAAAGCCTTCCCCCGCCGGGGGAAGGTGGCGCGGGACGCGCCGGATGAGGGCGGCGTTTCCGGCGTTGCCCTTAAACGGGCGGCTCCATCAGCTTTTCCCTCATCAGTCCGCTGCGCGGACAGCTTCCCCCAAGGGGAAGCCTTTGCTGCAATCAGCCCTTGGTGGCAGCGTCAACGATCACGGCAAACTGGTCGGCCTTCAGGGAAGCGCCGCCGATCAGGCCGCCGTCAACATCGGGCTTGCCCAGCAGCTCCTCGGCGTTCTTCGGGTTCATGCTGCCGCCGTACTGGACGGTCAGGCCCTTGGCAGCGTCCTCGCCGTACAGCTCGCCGACGACCTTGCGGATAGCGGCGCAGACCTCCTCGGCCTGATCCGCGGTAGCGGTCTTGCCGGTGCCGATGGCCCAGATAGGCTCGTAGGCGATGACGACATTCTTCAGCTCGTCAGCAGTGACGCCGTTCAGGGCGATCTTGACCTGCAGGCGGACCAGCTCCTCGGTGACACCCTGCTCACGCTGGGCCAGACTCTCGCCGACGCAGATGATGGGCTTCAGGCCACCGGCCAGAGCCGCCTTGGTGCGCTTGTTGACGGTCTCATCGGTCTCGGCAAAATACTGGCGGCGCTCGCTGTGGCCGATAACGACATACTCAACGCCGAGGTCGGTCAGCATGTCAGCGCTGATCTCGCCGGTGAAGGCGCCGGACTTCTCGAAGTGGACATTCTCGGCGCCGACATGGATGTTGGTGCCCTTGGTCATCTCAACAGCGGTGACAAGATCGGTGAAGGGAACGCAGATGACGACCTCGCAGCCGGCGTCCTTGACAGCGGGGATCAGCTCGTTGATGAGGGCCTTAGCCTCGGTAGCGGTCTTGTTCATCTTCCAGTTGCCGGCGATGATAGCTTTACGATTCTGTTTATCCATGGTAATTACTCCTTCCATAATAAGCCTTCCCCCGCGGGGGAAGGTGGCGCGAAGCGCCGGATGAGGGGCGGGTGTGCGGATATGACCCGTCAACGGGATAATATGGCAAACTCGACCCTCATCAGTCGCCTGCGGCGACAGCTTCCCCCTCGAGGGGGAAGCCTTTACATAAAAAGCGCGGCGGCTTTGCCGCCGCGCTCTGCGGGTTTCTTAAAAAATCAGGCCTTCTGGATGACGGCAATGCCGGGCAGCTCCTTGCCCTCGAGGTACTCGAGAGAAGCGCCGCCGCCGGTGGAGATGTGGGTCATCTTGTCGCCCAGACCCATCTGCTGAACAGCAGCTGCGGAGTCGCCGCCGCCGATGACGGTGGTGGCATCGCTCTCTGCCATAGCCTTGGCAACAGCCAGCGTGCCGGCAGCGAGGGTCGGGTTCTCAAACACGCCCATGGGGCCGTTCCAAACAACGGTCTTGCTGGCCTTGACGGCATCAGCAAACAACTTCATGGTCTCGGGGCCGATGTCGCAGCCTTCCATGTCGGCCGGGATAGCGGTGGTGGGGACGATCACGGTCTCGATGGGGGCATCAATGGGATCGGGGAAGTCCTTGATGCAGGCAGCGTCAACAGGCAGCAGCAGCTTGACGCCCTTCTCCTGTGCCTTGGCCATCATCTCCTTGCAGTAATCCAGCTTGGAGTCATCGCACAGGCTCTTGCCGATCTCATAGCCCTGCGCCTTCAGGAAGGTGTAGGCCATGCCGCCGCCGATGATCAGGGTATCGACCTTCTCAAGCAGGTTGGAGATGACATTCAGCTTATCAGCGACCTTGGCGCCGCCCAGAATGGCGGTGAAGGGACGCTCGGGATCGTTCACGGCGTTGCCGAGGTACTTGATTTCCTTCTCCATCAGGTAGCCGACAGCGGTATCCTTGACATAGTCGGTCACACCGGCGGTGGAGCAGTGGGCGCGGTGGCAGGAGCCGAAGGCGTCATCGACATAAGCGTCGGCCAGGCTGGCCAGCTCCTCGCTGAACTCAGGCAGGTTCTTGGTCTCCTCCTTGCGGAAGCGGGTGTTCTGCAGCAGAACGACATCGCCATTGTTCATGGTGGCAACGGCAGCCTTGGCATTCTCGCCGACAACATTGTCGTCATCGGCAAAGACAACGGGCTGGCCCAGCTTCTCGCTCAGGCGCACAGCAACGGGGGCCAGGCTGAACTTGGCCTCGGGGCCGTTCTTCGGCTTGCCCAGATGGCTGCACAGGATGACCTTAGCGCCGTCGTTGATCAGCTTCTTGATCGTCGGCAGTGCGGCATTGATGCGGTTATCGTTGGTGATAACGCCGTCCTTCATCGGGACATTGAAGTCGCAGCGAACCAGCACGCGCTTGCCGGCGTAGTTCTCATCGTCAATGGTCTTTTTACCCAAACCCATAGTAAAAGCTCCTCTCGGTATGTTTCACATTTTTGGCGGGGCGCACCGCGCCCCAAGGGGTTTCTTCTATTATACGCACAAAAAACCTTTTGCGCAAGTGTTTTTGATATATTTTTAACCGCCTTGCCGCAGCAGGGGTGTAAAATTTCTGTGTACGGCACTATTCCTGCCGGAAAGTGCGGTAGGTATCGGCTGCCCTCTGCCGCTGGGCCGCAGCCTCACCCTCGTCTATAAAGGCGGCAAGCGCCTTTTCCGCAGCGGCAAAGGCCCCGCCCTCACAGATGCCGGGCAGGGCGTACAGGTCCTGCAGCGCCGCCCAGTACAGCCACAGCTCCATCAGCTCAATGACCTCGGCATAGTCCAGTCCGTAGACAAATTTTTCGTCACAGCACAGTGCATACCGCCGCTGCATTAAACGGCAGTGGCGGGCGCAGCGCTCCCAACGGCCCTGCTGCACAAAAGTCTGCAGTCGATTTTCAGCCTCGCGGCTGTGTTCTGTCTCGGTTTTCAAACAGAGTACCCCCCCCCCGGATTTTTTCAGCGCCAAGACGCAATTTTGTTGGTGCCTTTATCATTAAAGAATCAATGTTATTTTACCACATTTTTTGCAATCGCACAAGGGCAATACCGCATAATTCTAAGGCCCATTCCAAACAAAATCCGCCGCATGAACATTGCGTTCCGCAACGGAATCCGCTATAATGAGCTATATATCGAAAGACCGCCCGCACAGACAAGGAGCCTGCCATGAAGCCGAAGCTGACCCGTTGGACAAACACCGCCCTGGCCGTGCTGCGCCGCTATCTGGCACTGGATATGACGGTCTACGCCGGGTCGGCCACGCTGTTTTTGCTCACAGCGTCCTTTCCGCTTTTGATGTGGGTGCTGCTGCTTGTCAATTTGATCCCCGCCTTTTCGGTGGAGGGTGTAGCCGAGCTGCTGGCGGATTTTCTGCCCCCGATCCCCGAGATTCAGGCCGCCGCCGTGCAGCTTTTGCAGAGCCTGAGCGGCCAGTCGGCCCAGTTTGTGGCCTCGCTGGCCGTGCTGACCACCATCGTCTCGGCGTCCGGCGGCGTGAGCGCGCTGCAGGTGGGGCTGCAGCGGCTGACGCCCGGCTCCCGCCGCACCCTTCTGAACCGGCTGCTCGCCATCGGGTACACCTTTGTGTTTGAGCTTTTGCTGCTCGTCATGCTGGCCCTGCAGGGCATACGGTCGCTGTTCGCACATTTTGCCGACACGCTGCCGTTTATCCGGCATTATGCAGCGGTGGTGCATCATCTGCAGCGGGTGGCCGACATCGGCCGGTTCGTGACGATCCCGCTGCTTTTTGTGCTGCTGCTGCTGATCTTTACCTATGTGCCGGGCGGGCGGCGCACGCTGCGCAGCCAGCTGCCGGGCACGATTTTTGCCACGGCCGGGTGGCTGATTTTTTCGCGGGTATTTTCCTTTTATATCGCGCATTTCTGGCGGCGGTCGTATATCTACGGCTCCCTGACGGCGGTGATCCTGCTGATCCTGTGGCTGTATGTGATCATCAATCTGCTGTTTATCGGGGCAGGGCTGAATGCGGAGCTGCTGCCAAAGGGCTTACCGCCCGAGAGGGGAGCCGCCCGCAAAGCGGACTGACGAGGGGCGGACTTTCCGCGGCAGCCCATTCCCGGGCAATCACGGAAACGCCGCCCCTCATCCGTCTGCGGTCGGGGGCCGCAGACACCTTCCCCCGAGGGGGAAGGCTTTCCAAACAAAAACGCGCCGTCCCAGACCCAGGACGGCGCGTTTTATATACGATTTACCGCTTTATATCGTAGTTCATATTCATCAGGTTGCGGATGCTGTCCACATCGTCGGTGATGTTCGCATCGCCGTGGATGGTGTGCTTGATGGCGCTGGACGCCACTGCAAAGTTGACCATATCCATCGGCTTGTAATCGTGCATCATGGCGTAGATCAGGCCGCTGGCAAAGGCATCGCCGCCGCCCACGCGGTCGAGGATGTTGAAGGTGAAAAGCTTGGACTCAAAGGTATGCCCCTCATACCAGAGGAAGGCCTTGAGGCTGTTCTCGCTGCCGGAATGGGCGTAGCGCACATGGCGGGCAATGCACTTGAGGTTGGGGTAACGGTCGATAAAATGCTGGAAGATTTCATCCTGCTGCTCATAGCTGGGCTGCAGGGGGACGCCGTCCTTCCAGTCGCCCTTGGCGTGGTTCTCATCATCCTTCCACAGGTGGTACGGCTCGATGCCGAACAGCACATCCACATAGGGCAGGCACTGGGTGCAGTAGTCGCGGGCCTCCTCCCAAGACCAGAGGGTGGAGCGGAAATTGCCGTCCAAGCTGACGGTCAGGCCCTTCTCCTTGGCGGTCTTGAGGCAGCGCAGGATAAAGTCGGCGCAGTTGCGGTTCAGCGCCGGGGTGATGCCGGACAGGTGCAGCCAGTCAAAGCCGTCAAACAACGCATCGAGATCGACCTTGCTCAGGTCATACTCAGTCAGGGCACTGTGCATACGGTCGTAGATGACCTTGCTGGGGCGGATGCCGTAGCCGGTCTCAAGATAATAGGTACCCAGACGATGGCTGGGGGTCTCCTCCTTGGTGGAGAGGATCATCGGCGTGCAGTGTACATCGTTGCAGCGCAGCCAGCGCACGGCGCTTTTGCCCAGCGAGTTGTTGGGCACCACGCTGAAGAAGGTAGAATCCACCCCAAGGTTGGCCAGTGCCAGCGCAATGTTGGCCTCACTGCCGCCGTAGCTGGCCTCAAAGGTGGAGGTCATGCGGATCTTTTCATAGTTCGGCGGGGTCAGTCGCAGCATCACCTCGCCGATGGTGATGAATTTCTGCGGGCTGTTGTTGCCCATCAGGATCGGATTGCTGTGCTCCATTTGGAAGTCCTCCTGTTTTTGCCGTAATTCGTTAGATTAAGTGTACCGCATTGCGCGGCGGATTGCAAGGCAAAAAGCGCAAAATCCGTGCGGTTAGTTTTTTAACAAGAGGGATGAATAAGGGAAAGCGGCTATAATGGCGCAGGCGGCGCAGAGCCCCGCCCCTACGCACATCCCATTCCCACTGCGGGGGTTCGGGGGAACACCCGACTCAAAAGTGGAGGAAGGCCCGTTGGCGTTAAGCGCGAACAGTAATACTGCGTTCGCGTAGCCAATGGGCCTTCCGACTTCCTTATTGGGGTTCTTAGGGGCGTGCAGCCCCTAAGGCGCGGGTCCGCTGCGTCGCAACAGCGGCAATTTTCTTTGGTTCTTTCTTTTGTTGGCAAAAGAAAGAACAGCCTTCTGGGAGGATGCCGTTCATCCTTCAGCCTCACATCTCCTTCTCAAACCGGGCGATCTTGGTGACCTTGCCGATTACGGCCATGACATCGCCGTCCTTAAAGGTATAGTCTGCGGAGAACTCAACATTGGTCTGGTGGGCATGCTCCACCGCGATGACATTGATGCCGTAGACCTTGCGCAGGTCAAGCTCCCGCACACTCTTGCCCAGCATTTTGCCGCCCACAGCGATGCGGCGCACCTCGACACCATCCCCCAGTGCGACATAGTCCAGCAGGTTGCCTGAGATCAGCCGCTTGCCGATGCGCACGGCCATGTCGGCCTCCGGGTAGACGACCTCGGCCCCCAGCCGCTTGAGGACCTCGCCATGTACCTCGCTGGCCGCCTTGGAGATCACATGCGGCACACCGAGCTTGGTGACAAGCATCGTCGTCAGGATGCTGATGTCGATCCGCTCACCGATGCAGATCGTGACGGTGCCGCAGTTCTGCATGCCGGTCTCCTTGAGCGCGGCCTCGTTCAGCTCGTCAACGACAAAGGCGTAATCGGTCCAGCCGCGCACCGCCTTGACCTTGGCCTCGTCCTTGTCAACGGCGATGACCTCCTTGCCGGCGTCCGACAGCGTTTTTACCAGTGCGGTGCCAAAGCGGCCCAAGCCGATGACACCGTAGCTTTCGGTGGAATTTTTCATTTTATCAAACATATGTGTACCCTTTCTGCGCCGCGCCGGGCGGCAGAGTATGTAGGGGCGCATTCTATATGCGCCCGCGGAGCCGTGCCTGTGGCAGGCGGGCACGGGCGGATATGGAATCCGCCCCTACGGTGGTTGCCTTGCAGCTTCGTATTTACCCAATCGTGATAGCTTCTTCGGTATAGCGGGAGGTGGGCTCGGGGCGTTCAACCCAGAGGGAGAGCAGCGTCACCGCACCCACGCGGCCGATGAACATGGTAAGGATCAGCAGCACCCGGCTGCCGGCGCACAGCCCCGCCGTGATGCCGGTGGAAAGCCCTGACGTGCTGTAGGCCGAGATCTGCTCAAACAGCAGCCGGACAAAATCCGTCTCCGGCTCAAGGATGCAGAGGCCGAAGGTGCCGCCCAGAACAACGATGATTCCCATCAGGGTGATGGTCGCAGCCTTGGGCAGCGCAGCGTCCGGCAGGCGGCGGTGGAATGCGCCGAGCCGCCGCTTGGTGAAGATCGACCGCACCTGCTGCATCAGCACAAAAAAGGTGGTCGTCTTGATGCCGCCGCCCGTGGACCCCGGCGATGCGCCGATAAACATCAGCAGCATAATGACCAGCAGGCCCGCGTTGCTCAGGGTGCTGAAATCCACCGTGCAGAAGCCCGCCGTGCGGGCCGTCATGCTCTGGAAAAACGCCGCCATCCAGTCAAGGCCGTCGGTCAGCTGCAAAAGCGCCATGCCGCCGAACAGCAGCACCGCCGTGGTGGAAAGCACAACCTTGGTATGAAAGCTCATTTTGCGGAGATTGCCGCGGCAGCGGCCGACATCGAGGATGACCATAAAGCCGATGCCGCCCACGATGACGAGCGCATCGGTGACGATGTTCAGCAGCAGATCATCCCGGTAAGGGATCAGGCTGGTGCCGCCGCCCAGTGCGTCAAACCCCGCATTATTAAAGGAAGCAATCGAGTGAAAAATACTGAGCCAGACCGCCCGCAGCGGCATGTGATCCCGGGCAAAGGCCGGAAAGCTCAGCGCCGCGCCCGCTGCCTCGCACAGCACCGTCATGAGCAGGACAGCCCGCACGAGCTTGACCATGCCGTTCAGGCTTTCGATATTCAGCGCCTCCCGCACAAGAGAGCGGCTCTTCAGGCCGATGCGCCGCCCGGTCACAAGGGCCAGCCCCATGCCGATGGACGCCACGCCCAGACCGCCGATCTGGATCAGCACCGCGATGACCAGCTGGCCGAACAGGCTGAAGGTGTCGCCGGTGTCCACCACGACCAGCCCGGTGACGCAGACGGCGCTGGTAGCGGTGAAAAGTGCATCCAGCGGTGTGACATGCACCCCCGGATGCACCGAGAACGGCAGCATGAGCAGCGCTGCACCGCAGAGGATCAGCAGCGCAAAACCGATGGCGATGATCCGCGCCGGGGGCTGCGTCTTTAAAAATTGTTGGACCGCATTGCGGATATGCTGCATGGTATATTCCCTCCTGCTGCTTGCATTGGCTGTATTATAGCACACTTTCTGCTGCATGACCAAATTTATTTTTTTACCGCCCGCCGCGCGCCGCAGGGGGCGCAAATCGCCCTTGCGGTATTGCGTCAAATCATGTATAATGGATTATTACTGATAGTATATTGGGAGGTGCGGCCATGAGCCTGCAGAGTTTCGGGTTCTTCGGCTTTTTGCTGGTGGTGGCCGTGGTGTATCTGCACCTGCCGCAGCGGCTGCAAAGCGTTTTTCTGCTGGGGGCCAGCTGGGTGTTCTACGCGCTGGCCATGCCGGCCATGCTGCCCGTGACCATCGCGGTTGCGGTGTTCACCTACCTGTGCGGCCGCGGGCTGGCGGCGTGGGGCGGCGTGCATAAAACGGCAGCGCTGCGCCTCGGCGTTGGCGGGCTGCTGGCGATCCTTGCCTTCTTCAAATACAACGGCGCGTTTGCGGCGGACGGCGGCTGGCAGGCCGTGGCCATGCCGCTGGGCATCAGCTTTTACACCTTTGCGGCCATCTCCTACCTGATTGACGCCGCGCGCGGCGACTGCGAGGTAGAGACAAGCTTCATCGACTTTGCGCTGTTTCTGAACTTTTTTGCCACTGTGACACAGGGGCCGATCTGCCGTGCCGGGGCGCTGCTGCCCCAGCTCAAGGCCGAGCATCGCTTTGACGCTGCCCGCACCGTGCAGGCGCTGCGGCTGCTGGCGCTGGGCCTTTTTAAGCTGGTGGCCGTCAGCGATGTGCTGGGCCTGCTGGTGGACGAGGTGTTCCCCCACTACGGCAGCTACGGCGGCCCCATGCTGGTGCTGGCCGCTGTGTTTTATACCTTCCAGCTGTATTTCAACTTCTCCGGCTATTCTGAGGTTGCCCGCGCGGTGGGGCTGCTGCTCGGCCTGACCCTGCCGGAAAACTTCAAAACGCCGTTTTTTGCCACAAACTTCTCCGGCTTCTGGAGCCGCTGGCACATCAGCTTTTCGTCATGGCTGCAGGACTATCTCTTTATGCCGCTGGCGTGGGCCGATGTTTCGGGCGCAACGCACGGCAGGCTCAGCCGCCTGCCCGCCGAGGTCTGCGTATTCACGGTGTTTTTTGTGTCGGGCTTCTGGCACGGCAATACGCTGCCCTTTGTGGTGTGGGGCCTTTTGCAGGCCTGCTACCGCTTGGGTGAGGAATTGCTGCACCGCCGCCTCGGCAAGCCCAAAAAGAAGGCCCCCGCCCGCGTGCAGTGGGCCAAGCGCGCCGGCGTGTTTGCGCTGTGGTGCGTGAGCATGGTCTTTTTCCGGGTGGGGTCCTCCCCTGCCGCCGCGCCGCTGACCGTGGGCGATGCGTTCCGGTATCTGGGCGGCTGTTTCCTTAACTGGGCGCCCGCGCGGTTTGCGGCCGAGCTGTACGCCGCCGCATCCAACGGCTTTTACGCCAACGCCATCATGGTGGCCGCGTACTACGCCTTCACGGTGCTGGTGCTGGCGCTGGCGTTTTATCTGGACGCCCGCCGGGCGTTTGCGTTCAAGAACAAGCCTGCCGAGATCTGCCTTGCCAAGGAAAAGCACCGCTGGGCCGTCTATTATGCGCTGGTGCTCGCGCTGCTGATCGGCTATATCATGCAGAGCGGCGGCTTCGGCAGCTCCGGCTTCGGCATGTATGCGGGGTTTTAACTCCAAGCCTTCCCCCCAGGGGGGGGGAAGGTGGCGCCGCAGCGCCGGATGAGGGGCGGGCTTCCCGCAACCACCCATTTAAGGGTTGTATCGGCGCCGTCGCCCCTCATCAGTCAGCGGGCGGAGCCGCTGACAGCTTCCCCCGCAGGGGGAAGCCATTCTAACGAAAGGAGGCTGCTTGGCCCATGAAAAACATTCTCAAAAAAATGGCGCTTCTGGCGATCCCTGTGGTTCTTTGGTTCGCATTCTTCGTTGCGTTTGAGCCGAACAACTACTTCGGGCTGAAGGCCTCCGCCTCGTCCAGCCAGCCGGTGGCGCGGGTGCGCGCCTACCAGCAGGAGCCGGGCACAAATTTGATTTTAGGGGACAGCCGCCTTGCCCATTTTGATATGCAGCTGGTCAACAGCCTGACCGGGCAGCCGTGGCAGAACCTTGCGTTCGGCGGTGCCTCGCTCAAGGAGACGCTTGATCTGGCGGACTATATACTCGACTCCGGTCATGAGGTCGATACCCTGCTGGCGGAGGTTTCGTTCTATACGCTGAACGCCGGGTACAACACCGACCGCTTTGCCGCGTTGGAGGAGACGCTGAACAACCCCCTCGCCTACTGCTTTAACCTTGAGTACAATGTAAACGCCCTGACCGTGGCGATGGACACGCTGCGCGGCACACCTGACACGATCGAGTCCGGCGACTGGACCGAGAGCGATTATCTGGCCGATGACGGCACGGTGCTGCCGCTGCACCGCCGCCTGTACGACTACACCGCCACCATCACCCCGCGCTGCAAAGACTGGTCGGTCAACACCGGGCAGCTTGAGCGGCTGCGCGCTTTGGCCGAGCGCTGTCAGGCCGAGGGTGTGCGGCTCATCGTGGTTTTGCCGCCGATGGCGGAAAATGTGCGCACCGAGGTCTGCGATGCCTTCGGCATCAGCGATGCGATGGAGGATGAGGTGCTGCCCGCGCTGCGCGCATGGGCCGACAGCTACGGCTTTACCCTGCTGGACTACGAGTGGGGCGGCAGCTGCATCACAGACGATGACACGCAGTTTTTTGACGGTTTCCACCTTGATGAAAAATACGGCCTGCCGCTTTGGACGGAAGAGCTGTTTGACGATATTATGGGCTGATATGCCGCGGCGGGGTGAGGGCACCCCGCTTTGCAGCACGCGAAAAAGGGCATCCGCCCCTACAGCCGACATTGCATGGGAGTAGCTATCAATGGCATTAGATTTCCTGATTTTATACGAACACACCGTCCGCGAGTATGAGAGCGACCTTTTGCTCAAGCTGGAGCTGGAGCGGCGCGGCTATACTGCCGAGATCCGCCAGTTGCTTGACCCCAAGCGGCTGCGGCTCTTCGGCAAGGACAAGCCGGAGGTGCTGGTGGCCAGCTGCATGTACGACAACGAGGCCATCAACAGCCATGTGTACAACAACATCGGGCGCTGCAACAAGATCGTCAACCTCCACTGGGAGCAGATGCTCTCCGACACGCAGGAGGAGGGCGACTGGTTCAACATGAACGGCAATGCCAAGCGCTGTGTGCAGACCTGCTGGGGCACGCGCACCGCTGCCCGCCTGCAGGCCCACGGCATGGAGGCCAAAAACACCCCCGTGACCGGCGCCGTCATGATGGACTTTCTGCGCCCGGAGTTCAACGGATACTTCAAGGATAAGGCGGCGCTGTGCAGGGAGTTCGGCCTCGACCCCGAAAAACAGCTGCACCTGTATATCTCAAGCTTTGGCTATGCCAGCATGAGCGAGGAGGAGGTAGCCGAGCTTTCCAAAATGGCAGGCACCGACTTTACCGGCTTTGCCAAAACAAACCGCATCTCGATGCAGGAAACGCTGCGCTGGTTCGATGAATATTTAGGCCAGCACCCCGAGGTCGAGCTTGTCTACCGCCGCCACCCCAGCGAGTGGAACTCCCCCGCGCTGGAGGCGCTGGCGAAAAAGCGGCCGAACTTCCATGTTATTTTTGCCGACTCGGTCAAGCAGTGGATCGTTGCCGCAGACTCGATCTCGATCTGGATGAGCACCGCCATCGCCGAGGTGTATATGGCAGGCAAAAGCTGCCACATCCTGCGCCCGGTGCCGATCGAGCATGAGTACGACCCGGTCATCTATAAGGACGCGCACTATGTGACAAGCTACGATGCGTTCGCTGCCGCCATGGCCGAGCCGGAGCCGCCCTTCCCCATCGCGCGGGAGGTCATCGAGGGATATTTTGACCCGAGCGAAACGCCCGCCTACAAGCGGATGGCCGACCTTTTGGAGGATGTCTACAAAAATCCGCCGCGTGACGAGCCGATGGGCGCGGGCTTTACCCCGCATTTCAACAAGCTGAAGCTCTGCGCGCTGGCCGGGGTGCATTTTCTCTATAAGCACGGCTGGGAGCCGAAAAAAGTATTTGCCTTCTGCCCGCCGCTGGCAGACTTTGCGCAGCGCATCTACGGCTATGTGGACAAAGCGCATGTAACGCCGGAGCAGGTGGCAGCAATGACGGAACGCATTAAGCCGTTCGTCCGCTGAGCATGTAGGGGCCGGGCATGCCCGGCCCTCCGCAGTGCGGCAGACGCGCAGTAATGGCAAGGCCGCGGGCCGGGCATGCCCGGCCCCTACAACTCTACGACAGGACAAATAATCATGTCAGACCAGAAAAAAACCTCCGGCGAGTCCTTCGCCGGGAATGTAATGAAATATTCGGTGGCGACCTATCTGGGCTTCGCCATCACGGGGCTGGCCCTTATCGTCAAGGGGCTGCTGCCCGCCGAGGTGCTGGGCGCACCGGTCACCTTTATGACCTACACGGCCACCATCATGAACATCGGCATCCTTGGTCTGGATCAGGCCCTGCTGCGCTTTTACCATGAGCCGCCCGCCGGGGCCGAGCCGCGCCAGCTGTTTGCGGCCTGCACCCGCATCTCGGCGTCCTTTATGATGCTGCTGGGCGTTGCGGGCAGTGTGTTTTTTGCGCAGCCCCTCGCCGCCGCGTTCGGCCTTGGCTCCGCCGGGCCGGGCATCGTGCCGCTGCTCTTTCTCAATGCAGCGCTCTATATGCTGGTGCGGTATCTGAATGTCCTGCTTCGGCTGGAAAACGACCTGCGCGCCTACACGGCAGAAACGCTCTGGATGCAGGGCTGCTACAACCTGTTTTATCTGCTGCCGGGCTTTTTCACCTCCAAGGTCTTTGTGCTGGCGGTCGCCGCCATCCTTAGCTTCGGCGTGGTGGCCATCGCGTTCGGCTACAAGTATCGCACCGCCGTGCTGGCCCAGCTGCCCACGGCGCAGCTGGGCGGCATTGCCCGGCAGGCCGTGCCCTACGGCATCGCGCTGGCCCCGGCGCAGATTTTGTTCAGCCTGTCCAGCGGCATCTGCCTTTCGTTTGTCGGCAATGCCTGCGGCGAGAGTGCGCAGGGGCTTTTTGCCTTCGGCTACAGCCTTGCGCAGCTTGTAACAGCCATTCAGGCCGGGTTTTCAACCTACTGGGGGCCTTATGTCTACGCCCACTACCGCGAGGAGCAGGAGCGCATCTGCCGCGTGCATGATGTGCTGAACCTGCTGATCTTCGGCTTTTTCTGCGTGCTGGTCATGCTGGAGGACATCGTCTTTGTCATCTTCCCCGACAAGCGGGGGTGTCTGGCGATCTTCCCGCTGCTGATGCTGGCCGTTGTCTTCAACATTTTGTGCGAGGGCACGGTCTACGGCAATTCGATTGCCCGCAAGCCTTGGCATGATACGATCGGCATCGGGCTGGGGGCGCTGTCCAACTTCGGGCTTTGCGCGGTGCTGGTGCCGCGCTTTGGGCTGATCGGTGCAGCGCTTGCGCTGGCTGCCAGCAACGGCGCAGCCTTTTTGTACCGCAGCGTCACAGGGCAGATGTATTACCGCACCGTGGCCAGCTACCCCAAGACGATCTCCGGCTTTCTGCTGGCGTTTGCGGTCGCGGCGGTCGGCACGCTGCTGTGGCAGCACTTCTTTATAAAATTCGCGCTGGTCGGCGTGATTTTGTTTATCTACTGCACACTCTACCGCGCGCAGCTGGCCAAGCTCTGGACCATGGGACTGGGCATCCTGCGCGGCATCTTCCACAAGAGGCGAGGGAAATCATGAAGCATTGCGGCACACAGGAATTGGAGACGCAGCGCCTTGTTCTGCGGCGGCTCTCCATTGATGACAGCGAAATGATGTACAACAACTGGGCCAGCGACAAACAGGTCACGCAGTATCTGCGCTGGAACGCCCACCACAGCTGGGGCGAGACCGCCGAGACGCTGAACGAGTGGGAAAAGCACTACGATGACCCGGCCTTTTACCAGTGGGGCATCACCGACCGGCGCACCGGCGTGCTGTTCGGCTCGGTCAGCCTTTTCCCCGCACCGGCGCTCAAGACCGGCTGGCACCTGAACACGGAGCGGCTTGGCCCTGCGTGGGAGGTCGGCTACGCACTCGGCCGCAAATGGTGGAATAAAGGCTATGCAACTGAGGCACTCTGTACCGTGCGGGACTACTGGTTTGACACGGTGGGCGCCGACTGGCTGGCCGCCGTCCACGCCAACGAGAATATTGCCAGCAGTGCCGTGCTGCAAAAGGCAGGCTTTGTCTACGACCATGATGTGACCGACCGCAAGTTTGACGGCACCCCGGTCCCCTGCCGCGCCTACCACCTGCTGAAAGAGGAATTATGAGCGATAACACAACAGAACTTGACTTTGGCACGACCGCCCAGAAAACCACCGACGCCGAAAAGCTGCCTGTGGTGCTGCTGGCGCTGGATCAGGGCCGCTATGATATGACCCGCAGTCTGGACGAGCTGCGCGCACTGGCCGATGCCAACGGCATGGATGCCGTGGCCGAGGTCGTACAGAAGCGCGCCACGCCCGAGGCCGCCACAATGCTGGGCGAGGGCAAGGTTGCCGAGGCCCGCCTTGTCTGCCAGAATGTGAACGCGGCTGCCGCGATTTTTGACGGCGAGCTGACCGGCAGCCAGATCCGCAACCTCTCTGCCGCCCTGCAGCTTGAGGTGCTGGACCGCACGATGCTGATCCTTGAAATCTTCCGTGCCCGCGCCACTACGAACGAGGGCAAATTGCAGACCGAGCTTGCCACCCTGCGCTACCAGCTGCCGCGCCTGCAGGGGCTGGGCGAAAGCCTGAGCCGTCAGGGCGGCGGCGGCGGGGGCGGCGGCGGTGCGCGCCGCGGCGCCGGTGAGACCAAACTGGAGCTGGACCGCCGCCACCTGCACCACCGCATTGAGCATCTGGAAGAAAAGCTGAAGGAAATGGAAAAGCGCCGCGGCGAGACCCGCCGCGCCCGCCAAAAGAACAATGTGCCCGTGGTGGCGCTGGTCGGCTACACCAATGTGGGCAAATCCAGCCTGCTGAACGCCCTGTGCGGTGAGCAGATCTTTGAGGCGGATATGCTGTTTGCCACGCTGGACCCCACCGCCCGCAAGCTGGTGCTGCCCAGCGGCCTGCAGATCATCTTGGTGGACACGGTCGGCTTTGTCAGCCGACTGCCGCACCATCTGGTCGAGGCGTTCAAATCCACATTGGAGGAGGCCGCCTTTGCCGATGTCATCATCAAGGTGGCGGACGCCGGGGACGAGCAGGCTGCCGAGCAGCTGGCCGTGACCGATGAGGTTCTGGGCAGCCTTGACTGCGAGAGCATCCCCCAGCTGGTGGTCTACAACAAATGCGATATGGCAAACGCCGTTGCGTTTGACCCGGACATTCTGTTGACGAGCGCCAAGACCGGCTACGGCCTGCCCGGGCTGCTGGCCAAGCTGGACGATGTGCTGGGCCACCGCGTGCGCACCATTGAGCTGGTGCTGCCCTATGACAAGCTGGCGCTGGCCGACATTTTGCGCAGCCGCGGCAGCGTGGCGGCGGAGGAATACCGCGAGGACGGCGTTTTTTACCGCGCCACCGTAAAAATTGATGACCTGCACCGGTTTGAGCCGTTTTTGGTATAACGCGGCGGGCAGTCGCGTTTGTTTAAGGCGGACAAATCGGAAGTTGAAAGGAGAAAACTCATGTATCCGTTAATATCTGTTTTTATTATAGTAGTTGGTGCGCTACTATTGGTTTTTGCAAATAAAATTATAAAAAATAACAAGGTTAATCGAATTGGCATTAAAGTGGTTGGCGGTATTCTAATTATAGTTGGTTTACTTCTGCTGTATTTTTTATTATCAGGAAAATTGACATTGCCATTATCTAAGTAAGTGAAATTCCAGTTTGTTTAATTGGACAAATCGGGATTTATATATAAAGGAGAATATTGATGAAACTATTTTTATGTTCGCACTTTTCAAGTGTGGGAAGTCTGATAAAGGAAGAAATTGAAAATAAGAAAGTCGCATTTATTCCAACAGCTTCACTGCGTGAAGGCTACACCGGTTATGTCGGCTCGGCTCGAAAATTATTCAAAAAGTTGGGAGCAATCGTAACTGAAATTGATATTTCAACGGAGGCTTATTCAACGATACAGTCTGTTTTTGAAGAAGCAGATGTGATATATTTTACCGGCGGAAATTCTTTCTTTCTTATGGACCAGCTCCGTAAAACGGGAACTGATGGGCTGCTGAAAAAGGAATTGGCAAATGGAAAATTGATGATCGGCGAGTCGGCAGGCGCAATTATATGCGCTCCAAGCATCCAATATATCGAGCAAATGGATGAAAAGCCGGAGGACTACTCACAAGAAGATGATGCAGGGCTTGATTTGATTGATTTCTATGTTCTTCCGCATTATCTTACAGCACCATTTAAGAAAGTTACCGAGAAAATAATGACTGAGTTTTCGGATTTGAATCTATGCCCAATTAACAACCGTCAGGGAATTGTAATTGATGGTGAAGGTTCAAAGGTTATTTGCAAAGACTAATTTGAAAATTCCGGTTTGTTTAATTGGACAAATCGGAATTTGACGAGGTATTGGTAGAATGGTAGAAGTTAAATTTTATGACAATATCGCAGATGAACTTTTGAAGTTTGCAGTAATAATATCAAAAACAGACAACAAGTGGGTATTCTGTAAACACAAAGAAAGAGAGACTTATGAAGTGCCAGGCGGTCACAGAGAACCTGGAGAAAGTATTTTTGAAACAGCCAAAAGAGAATTACAAGAAGAAACAGGGGCAATTGATTTTAAAATTGAACCAATATGTGTGTATTCTGTTAAAGGAAAGACACGAGTAAATGAAAATATTGATGATGAAACTTTTGGAATGTTATTTATTGCAGACATTAGCTCATTCGTGGAATTACATTGTGAGATTGAGAAAATATTGATTTCAGATAAGTTAGTTGATAATTGGACATATCCTTTAATTCAACCTATATTGATTGAAGAAGCAAAAAAAAGAGGCTTTATATAAAAATCAAGATAAGCAACGGAAACTTCCAGTTTGTCGGACTGCGGTGACTGATGAGGGGGTAACTGCCGGATATTTCCCCCCTCATCCTACGCAAACACGCCATCCGCATTGACACCTTATGCCGATGCGCTTATAATAAAACTACTTACGCAACTTAGAAAAAGGGGAAATCACTATGGCAAATGTTCGTACCCGCTTTGCGCCGTCCCCCACAGGCTATATGCATGTAGGCAACCTGCGCACGGCACTGTACACCTATCTGCAGGCGCGCCACAACGGCGGCACCTTTATCCTGCGCATTGAGGACACCGATCAGGGCCGTCTGGTCGAGGGCGCTACCGACATTATCTACAATACGCTGAAGGCCACCGGCCTGACCTGGGACGAGGGCCCCGACATCGGCGGCCCTGTCGGCCCCTATGTCCAGAGCGAGCGCATGGGCATGTTCAAGCAGTATGCCGAGCAGCTGGTCAAGGCCGGTAAGGCGTACTACTGCTTCTGCACCGAGGAGCGCCTGAACGAGATGCACGAGGCGCAGCGCGCCGCCGGTGAGATGACCCACTATGACGGGCATTGCCGCAGCCTGAGCGCCGAGGAGGTTGCCGCCAAGCTGGCCGCCGGGGAGCCGTATGTCATCCGCCAGAAAATCCCCGAGAGCGGCGTGGCCGGCTTTGACGATGTTGTCTACGGCCACATTGAGGTCGATGTCAAGGAGCTGGACGACCAGATTCTGATCAAGACTGACGGTATGCCCACCTACAACTTTGCCAATGTTGTGGACGATCACCTGATGGGCATCACCCATGTCATCCGCGGCAGCGAGTATCTTTCCAGCACGCCCAAGTACAACCTGCTGTATGAGGCGTTCGGCTGGGAGAAGCCCATCTATGTCCACTGCCCGCCCGTTATGAAGGACGCACAGAACAAGCTGAGCAAGCGCAACGGCGATGCCAGCTATCAGGATTTGGTGGCCAAGGGCTACCTGCCCGCCGCCGTGCTGAACTATCTGCTGCTGCTGGGCTGGGCACCCGAGGGCGAGCAGGAGATTTTCTCTCTCGATGAGATGATCAAGATCTGGGACCCGTCCCGCATCTCGAAGTCCCCCGCCATCTTTGACCCGCTCAAGCTGCGCGCCATCAACGCCGCCTACATCCGCGCCCTGCCGGCCGAGGAGTTCCGCCGTCTGGCCGATCCGTTCATCGACAGTGCCGTGCATTGCAACATCGACCGCGACCTGCTTTGCGCCAATTTGCAGCCCCGCTGCGAGGTGCTGGAGGATATCCCCCCGCAGCTCGATTTCTTTGATGCCGTGCTGCCCATTGATGCGGAAATGTACCGCAACAAGAAGCAAAAGACCACACCGGAATCCGCAAAGGAGGCCCTGACCGCGCTGCTGCCGGTGCTGGAGGCCCAGACCGACTGGACCCGCGATGCGATCTTTGAGGCCTGCAAAACGCTGGCCGAGCAGATGGAAAAGAAAAACGGCTGGCTGCTGTTCCCGCTGGGCATCGCCCTGTCCGGCAAGGCCCGCACCCCCGGCGGCGGCACCGACCTTGCCGCCATGATGGGCCGCGAGGAGACCCTCAAGCGCGTGAAGGACGCGCTGGAAAAGCTGTAAATGGACAGTAGTTCACCCTTGCCCCGGCGAAAGATCGTTCGCTTGCCTGACTATGATTACAGTCAATGTGGCGCGTATTTTGTAACGCTGTGCACGGAAAATCGTGCAGAAATCTTGTCACAGATCGGTAGGGGCGGGGCTCTGCTCCGCCCGGTCGGGCGTATCGCTGAGCAGCTATTACTGGATTTACCGCAGCATTACCCTGTGCAAATCGACAAGTATGTTGTTATGCCGAATCATCTGCATTGTATCCTGCGTATTACTGTGCCATCCTCTGCGGTTTCTTTGAGCGGCATTGTCTGTGCCTACAAATCACTTACCACAAAGGCCGCCAATCAAGCTATGCAGACACCAGGCCGCAAGCTCTGGCAGCGCAGTTACTATGAACACATTATCCGTGATGAGCCAGACTATCAAGAGATTTGGCAATACATAGACGAAAATCCGCAAAAGTGGGAAATTGACCGCTTTTATGGGAAAGGCACGCGATAACGGCAAGGTGCCACGGGCGGAGCAGAGCCCCGCCCCTACGATGCAATAAAGTAAAGAGGAGTTATACCCGGCACATGGGTATAACTCCTCTTTTTTCAAATCACATAATCGTTTCCCGGCTGGGAGGTGTTGACCAGATCGGCAAGGGTAATGCCGTCAAAATAGTCGTTGATCATCGTGTTCAGCTTGCGCCACATCGGCAGGGTGCGGCACTCGCTCATGCGGCGGCACTCGATCGGGTTCTGCTCCAGACAGGCAACCGGAGCCAGACCCCCTTCTGTCAGGCGCAGGATGCTGCCCACGGTGTACTCCGCGGGCGCACGGGTCAGGCGGTAGCCGCCGGACTTGCCGCGCAGCCCCTGCAGATACCGCTCCTTGACAAGGCTTTTTACGATTGCCTCCAGATATTTTTCAGAAATCTCCTGTCGTGCGGCGATCTCCTTCAAGGGAATGTAGCCGTCGTGCTGATGCTCCGCTATATCGATCATGACACGCAGCGCATAACGGCCCTTCGTTGAAATCATCATGGTTGGCTGCTCCTTTGGGCATGGGGCACAGCCCCCGGCCTGCAGTGCGCAGGGGCGGCGGGCTGCCCTTGTTTATCTTATTCCTATTATATAGGTTGGTTAATGGGAAAGCAAGCTGTTTTGCAGAAAAATATTTGCAAAAATTCCCTATTCCCCTATTGACAAACAGGAAAATATGTTGTACAATCCTATCAACCTACAAGAAAGGTATGAATAGATATGCGAAAGGGCTTTGCACCGTATCCGCGATGTCGCTGTCAGACGCTGTGACTGCATGTTTGCCCCGATTTATAAACAGAAATGATGATGGAGGAACCTATCATGAGCAAGATCTACACTTCCGCTGACCAGCTGATCGGCCGCACGCCCCTGCTGGAGCTTACGCATATCGAGGCCGCCGAGGGCCTGCAGGCCAAGATCCTTGGCAAGCTGGAGTATTTCAACCCCGCCGGCTCCGTCAAGGACCGCATCGCCAAGGCGATGATCGACGATGCCGAGGCCTCCGGCAAGCTGAAGCCCGGCTCGGTCATTATTGAGCCGACCTCCGGCAACACCGGCATCGGTCTGGCCAGCGTGGCGGCTGCCCGCGGCTACCGCATTATCATCGTCATGCCTGAGACGATGAGCGTTGAGCGCCGCCAGCTGATGAAGGCCTACGGCGCCGAGCTGGTGCTGACGGACGGCGCCAAGGGCATGACGGGCGCCATTGCCAAGGCGGACGAGCTAGCCAAGGAGATCCCCAACAGCTTTGTGCCCGGCCAGTTTGTGAACCCGGCCAACCCCGATGCCCACAAGCGCACCACCGGCCCCGAGATCTGGGAGGACACCGATGGCAAGGTCGATATTTTTGTGGCCGGTGTCGGCACCGGCGGCACTGTGACCGGCGTGGGTGAGTATCTCAAGAGCCAGAATCCCGCCGTCAAGGTCGTGGCTGTCGAGCCTGCCACCTCCCCTGTGCTGAGCAAGGGCGTGGCCGGTGCGCACAAGATTCAGGGCATCGGCGCAGGCTTTGTGCCCGATGTGCTGAACACCAAGGTCTATGACGAGGTCATCCCCGTTGCCAACGAGGACGCCTTTGCCGCCGGCAAGCTGGTCGGCCACCGCGAGGGCGTGCTGGTCGGCATCTCCTCCGGCGCGGCCGTCTGGGCCGCCATTGAGCTGGCCAAGCGCCCCGAGAACAAGGGTAAGACCATCGTTGCCCTGCTGCCTGACACCGGCGACCGCTACCTGTCCACCCCGCTGTTTGCAGACTGATTGCAATAGCGCAAAAAATTTGCTATAATGAACGCGGTAGGCGTGTGTCTGCCGCGTTTTTTGTGGTTTTTAATACATGTAGGGGCGGGGTTCTACTCCGCCCGGGAGCCTTGCTGCTGCGGGAATGTTCCGGGCGGAGCAGAGCCCCGCCCCTACGCTGTAATCTCTTTTGGGAGGACACTCTTATATGACTACTACCCCAGGTGCGCTGATCGCCATGAGCGGCGGCGTGGACAGCACCGTTGCCGCCTACCTGATGAAGCAGGCCGGTTATCGCTGCATGGGCGCAACGATGCGCTTATACCAGAACGAGGACCTTGGGCAAAGCGGTTTCCACACCTGCTGCTCGGCCAAGGATGTTGAGGACGCCGCCGAGGTAGCCTTTGATCTGGACATCCCGTTTGAGGTCGTGAACTACACCGAGGATTTCCGCGAGAAGGTCATTGAAAAGTTCATTGCGACCTATGAGGCCGGCGGCACGCCGAACCCCTGCATCGACTGCAACCGCACGATGAAATTTGACAAAATGCTGGATTTTGCCCGGGCGCACGGGTTGGATTACGTCGTGACCGGCCACTATGCCCGCATTGAGCAGGACCCCGAGACAGGCCGCTGGCTGCTGAAAAAAGCGCTGTACACCGACAAGGACCAGAGCTATGTGCTGTACGCGCTGACGCAGGACCAGCTTGCCCACACAAAGTTCCCGCTTGGCGGCATGGATAAGCCCTCCATCCGCAAAATTGCCGAGGAGCAGGGCTTCTGCAACGCCCGCAAGCACGACAGTCAGGACATCTGCTTTGTGCCGGACGGCGATTATGTCGGCTTTATGGAGCGCTACACCGGCAAATATTACCCGGACGGCGATTTTGTTGACCTTGACGGCAGGGTCGTGGGCCGCCACCGCGGCGCGGTGCGCTACACCTGCGGCCAGCGCAAGGGGCTGGGGCTGGCGCTGGGCGCACCGGTCTATGTCTGCGGCAAGGATATGGAAAAAAACACCGTCACAGTCGGCCCTGAGAGTGCGCTCTTTACCACCACGCTTGTGGCGGGGGATTTCAACTGGATTTCTATCCCAGAGCTGACCGGCCCGATGCGCGTTAAGGCGAAGGCCCGCTACCGCCAGACCGAGCAGCCCGCCACCGTGCGCCCGCTGGACAACGGCCTTGTGCAGGTCGTGTTTGACGAGCCGCAGCGCGCCATCACCCGCGGTCAGGCCGTTGTGCTCTACGATGGGGATGTCGTTGTCGGCGGAGGCACGATCTTATAAGCACCAAACATAAAAGGCGCAGCCGAGGAAAACTCAGCTGCGCCTTTTTGGTTTTATGAAATCAGACGATCTCGACCTTCTCCATGACAACGGGGGTCTTGGGCTTGTCGTTCCAGTCGGTCGCAACGGCTGCGATCTCGTCCACGACCTCAATGCCGTTCACGACATGGCCGAAGGCGGCGTAGCTGCCGTCCAGATGCGGGGCATCCTGATGCATGATGAAGAACTGGCTGCCGGCCGAGTTGGGGTCCATCGAGCGGGCCATGCTGATGACGCCGCGGGTGTGCTTGATGGGGTTGGCAACGCCGTTCTGCAGGAACTCGCCCTTGATGTGCCAGCCGGGGCCGCCCATGCCGGTGCCCTGCGGGTCGCCGCCCTGGATCATAAAGCCCGAGATGACGCGGTGGAAGGTCAGGCCGTTGTAGAAGCCCTGCTTGACGAGCTTCTCAAAGTTCTCGCAGGTGATGGGAGCTGCGCTGTGGTCCAGCTCAAGGTCGATGGTCTTGCCGTTTTGCATGGTGATACGAATCATACGATGGTCTCCTTTTCCGTTGGTTGATTTTGTGTTTCCGGGTCACTCTCCGGGGTGGCGATGCCCTTGGTATAGCTCATGCTGCCGAGCTTCTCGGCAAATTCAGCGGGGGTCAGCTTATCCATCCAGTAAAGCAGCGCCGCCCCCATAAACTGCTCACTGCGCAGGGTCGCGCGTGGCAACAGGGCAAACAGGCCGCCGTCCCGCACCGTGCCGGTGAAGGGGTCGGTCCATTCGTCCGGCAGGCGGGCATCCAGCTGCCGGGGCGACACATGGCCCGTGATGAAGCCGCGCCCGCCGAACAGCGGCTCGATGAGCCAGAACAGCACCCTGCGCACGCCGTGGCGGCTGGGGAAAAGCCCGCGCAGCCGGTAGGTGTGCCAGAAGGCGTCCGCCAGATATTCCACGGGAATATCCTCGCCGTAGGTTTCCAGCAGGCAGGTGTGCAGCAGCGCCGTGATGTCGGCCAGCTCCGCGCCGGTGGGCAGCGGGCTGACATCCTCGACCGGGACCAGACTGGAGCCTGTGTCCTCGGCATGGAGGGTAGAGTCGAGCGCGATCTCCAAATAACCGTGCCCGCCCTTGCCGGCATAGGGGCAGCCGGGCTTGCACATGGCATAGATGAAGGGATGCACCACGGTGTCGGCGGCATAGTGGCTTAAAAAGCCGAGCGCGTACTCCACCTGCGGGCGGGTCTTGACATTGGCGCAAAGGCTGCGCAGGAACGCGCCCGCCTTTTCCTCATGCATACGGTTGCCCAGCCCCGGCAGGTCGTAGTGGCGCTTTGCGCGCTTTTTCCAGACCTCGTAGCAAAAAAAGCTGTCCGGGCCGTTGGCCCCGGCCGCAAACGCCGCCGGGCACTGGATCTTGTAATGGATCGCCTCCGCCGCCTTATAGGCGGTGCGCACATGGGTATAGCCTTCCGGCATAAAGTGTCCCCTTTCCATGGATGAGCTTACCAGTAATTGTACCGCGCGGCAGCGAAAAAGTCAAATTGGAAAACACAGCGCGGGTGCTGTCATCTCGACATTTTTACGCAAATCTGATATAATATTATGTATCTATAGCCTTACAGGGGGAATTTCAGCATGCCGCAGCCGTTTGTGTTGTTTGACAATGTGTGTAAATATTATCAGATGGGTGAAACGCGGATCGCCGCGTCCGACCATGTCAGCTTTGAGATCGAAAAGGGCGAGTTCTGCGTCATCCTCGGCCCCTCGGGCGCAGGCAAGACCACCGTGCTGAATATGCTGGGCGGCATGGACACCTGCGATGAGGGCACGATCCTGCTGGACGGTGAAAAGGTCAGCAGCTTTGACAAAAAGCGGCTGACGACCTACCGCCGGTATGATGTAGGCTTTGTCTTTCAGTTCTACAATCTGGTGCAGAACCTGACCGCGCGGGAAAATGTCGAGCTGGCCGCCGAGATCTGCCGCGACCCGCTGGACGCCGACACCGTGCTGGACGAGGTGGGGCTGGCGGACCGAAAGAACAACTTCCCGGCGCAGCTTTCGGGCGGTGAGCAGCAGCGTGTTTCGATTGCCCGCGCGCTGGCTAAAAACCCGAAGATCCTGCTCTGCGATGAGCCCACCGGCGCGCTGGACTACAAGACCGGCAAGCAGGTGCTGGCGCTGCTGCAGGCCACCTGCCGCAGGCAGGGCCGCACAGTCATCGTCATCACCCACAACAGCGCGCTGGCCGCCATGGCAGACCGGGTCATCCGCATCAACAGCGGCCGCGTGGTAGACCAGACGGTGAACCCTGCCCCCACCCCTGTGGAAAGGATTGAATGGTAAATGACACGCAGCTATCGCAAAAACACCCTGCGGACATTTAAAAATACCGTGAGCCGGTTTGCGGCCGTGTTTGCCATCGTGGCGCTGGGCGTAGGCTTTCTGGCCGGGCTGAACGGCACCCCCATCGACATGAAGGAGTCGATGGAGCGCTATATGGACGATGCCGATTTCTACGATCTGCGCGTTGTCTCCACGCTGGGCCTGACCGATGCGGATGTTGCCGCACTCGGGCAGGTGGACGGCGTGCGCGAGGTGCAGCCGGGCTACTCAGCCGATCTGCTGGTCGAGGCAGACGGCGACACTATCGTCAGCCGCGCCCACAGTCTGCCCGCGCCGGACAACAACACGATCAACCGTCTGCGCCTTGTGGATGGCCGCCTGCCTGCGGCCTCCGGCGAGTGCGTGGTCGAGGCCGGTGCCATGGAGCTGAACCCCACCTACCCCATCGGCACCCAACTGGTGGTAAGCAGCGCGAACGAGGCGCTGGACACGAAGCTGAACACCACCGTTTACACCGTTGTAGGCATTGTGCATAACGCGAACTATTTCAGCTTTGAGCGCGAGCCTGCCAGCGTGGGCAACGGCACAGTCAAGCTGGTATTCTACATCCCGCAGCAGGATTTTGCCTTTGAGGCCTACACCGAGATCTACCTGACCGCCGAGGGTGCCCTTGCGCAGGACAGCCTCGGCGATGATTACCGCGACACGGTGGACGCCGTCAAGGCCCGGGTCGAGGGCATTGCCGATGCCCGGTGCGAGGCGCGGTACAACGGCATCGTTGCCGAGGCCCGCGCCGAGCTGGACGATGCCTGGGCTGAATACAACGATGCCAAGGCCGAGGCTGACCAGCAGCTGGCAGATGCCGCCGCAGAGCTGGCCGATGGCAGACAGCAGCTGGCCGACGGCCAACGCGAGGTCGATGACGGTGAGCGGCAGTATGCGGACGGCCTGAACGAGCTGGCGTCCAATGAGGCACTGCTCCATGACGGCGCGGCCCAGCTGGCCGAGGCCGAAGCGCAGCTGCAGGCCGCCGAGGCACAGCTGCAGGCAGGCGAGGAGGAGCTTGCCGCCAACGCCCCCAGACTGGAGGCTGCCCGCAGGCAGCTGGAGGACGGTCAGGCCCAGTACGAGGCCGGGCTCAGGCAATACAATGACGGGCTGGCGCAGTTGGACGCCGCCGAAAAGCAGCTGACCGAGGCCAAGACCCAGCTGGACGCCAACGCTGCCGCCTACGAGGACGGCATCCGGACAATGGCCGATGCCATGGGCGTGGATGCAGAGCAGCTGGATGCTTTCATCGGCTGGCTGGCCCAAAGCTGCGATGCAAACGGCACACAGCCGCCCCAGAATGCCGAGGAGCTGTGGCAAGCCCTGCAGGAGTACGGCGATCTGACCATCATCCCCGCCGACATGACGCAGGAGCAGGTCGATGCCATCCGCACACAGGCCGGTGACCTGCTGGCCGTGATGGATGCCATCCCGACCGACACCCTGCCTGAGGAGCAGAAGCAGCGCCTGCAGGAGGCACGGGCGCATATCGCCGCAATAGCCGATGCCGCCGACCCGGCCGCCATGCGGACGGCACTGCAGCGCGCCGCTGACTGGGTGCAGCAGTCTGCCCCGGAGCTGCCCGATGAGATCCGCGACAGGCTGAATGCCGCCATCGAGGCATGGTGGGCCAGCCTGCCGGAGGACAGCAAAAAGCAGCTGGATGCGTTTGTGGCCGGTGTGGGGCAGCTGACCCAGTACCGTCTGGGGCTGCTGCAGTACGAAAAAGGTGCCGCCCAGCTGGCCGCAGGCCGCGCCGAGCTGGAGGCCAATGCCCCCCGGCTGGCCGAGGCCAAGGCCCAGCTGGACGAGGGCTGGCAGCAGTACAACGCGGGCCTTGCCCGGTATGAGGCCGGCAAACAGCAGCTGGCCAGTGCCCGCGCCCAGATTGAGGACGGCTGGGCCACCCTGCAGGACAAAAAGCTGCAGATGGCCGATGCGCGCCGCCAGATCAATGACGCCAGAGGCCGCCTGCGCGATGCCCGCAGCCAGCTGGACGATGCCAAGGCAACGATCGCTGAAAACCTGCAGAAGCTGCGCGACGGCGAGATCGAGTATGAGGACGCCCGGGCGGAGGCCGACCGCCAGCTGGCCGATGCCCGCGCCCAACTCGAGGATGGCGAAGCCGCACTGCGCGAGGTGGAGTACCCGACCTGGTATGTCTGGGACCGCAGCAAAAATGTCAGCTATGCGTCCTTTACCGCCAATGTGGATAAGCTGACCGCCATCACCACGATCTTCCCGGTATTTTTCTTCCTCGTTGCGGCGCTGGTTGTTTCAACGACGATGACCCGCATGGTCGAGGAGGAGCGCCTGCAGATCGGCACGCTGAAGGCCCTCGGCTATTCTGACGCAGCCATCATGCAAAAGTATCTGCTTTACGCCTTTACGGCGGCGGCAGCGGGCACGGTGTTCGGGCTGGCGGTCGGGTTCAAGGCCTTCCCTTCCATCATCTGGTCCGCGTATTCCATGATGTACTACATGCCGTCCATCGCCACACCATGGCGGCTGGGGCAGGCACTTTTTGCAGGCGGCACCCTTATCGCGCTGACGGTCGGCATCACGGCGCTGACCTGCCGCACCACCCTGCAGGAGAATCCTGCTGCCCTGATGCTGCCCCGCGCCCCCAAGGCCGGCAAGCGCATCTTACTGGAGCGCATCACCCCGCTGTGGCGGCGGCTGCCCTTCAGCTGGAAGGTCACCTGCCGCAACCTGCTGCGCTACAAAAAGCGGTTCTGGATGACCGTCATCGGCGTAACCGGCTGCACCTCGCTGCTGGTGGCTGGCTTTGGCATCTCTGATTCGCTGAACTCCATCATCACCAAGCAGTACGGCGATATTTACCACTATGACCTGCTGACGATCGTCACCAAACAGGAGGCCACCGAGAGCGGCCCCGTCCACGATTACCTTTATAACACCGACAACGCCGCTGAATCGCTGACCGTTGCGATGGAATCCACCCGGCAGGACAGCCCGGACGGCGAGATGGATGTTTACCTGATGATCCCCGAGGACGCGGACCGCTTTGCCGATTTTGCCGACCTGCATGAGCGGCTCTCCCGCAGGGAGGTTCCGCTGGGGCAGCAGGGCGTGGTCGTGACCGAGAAGATGGCCAAAACGCTGGGCATCGCAGCGGGCGATACCCTGACCCTGACGAACAGCGATGACCACACCGCCGACTTTACCGTCAGCGGCGTTTGCGAGCATTATGTCAGCAACTATGTCTATATCAGCCCGGCCGTCTACGAGGCCGGCTTTGGCGTAGCACCGCGCTACAACGCCATTTTGAGCATTTTGCCCAGCGATGATGAACCGGCCCGCGATGCCATCTCGGCCGATCTGCTGGCAATGGAGCAGGTGGCCAGCCTGAGCTTTACGCAGGACAATGTGGCGCAGGTGCTGAATATGCTGAACTCGATTGATGCGGTGGTCGTGCTGATCATCGTCTGCGCGGCCTCGCTGGCGTTCGTGGTGCTGTACAACCTCTCCAACATCAACATTGCCGAGCGCGTCAAGGAGATCGCCACCATCAAGGTGCTGGGCTTCTACGACCCCGAGGTCTACGCCTATGTCAACCGCGAGAGCGTTGTTCTGACGCTGATCGGCACACTGTTCGGTCTGGCGGGCGGCATTTTGCTGCACGGCTTTATAATACGCACGGTCGAGGTCGATGCCGTCATGTTCGGGCGGGAGGTCAGCGGCATGAGCTTTGTATACGCTGCTGCGCTGACGCTGCTGTTCAGCACCCTTGTCAACCTTGTCATGCAGCGGCTGCTCAAGCGTATCTCGATGGTGGAAAGCATGAAAGCGCCGGAATGACAGCGCTTTTCAGCAAAACAGCCAGACAAATAACGGGGAGCCGGTGCGGCCTTATGCCGCACCGGCTCCCCTCTTATTATATTCTGTTCTGCCTCAGATTTTTCGCTCGTCCTTTGTCATGGTGCGGGGCAGCACGGCAAAGTACAGCACCGCGCCAACGATGATGATAAGGATGACCGACAGGATACCGTAGGGCCCTGCCGCCCTGTTGATGGCGTCCACCTGTTCAGCGGTGGCGGTGGCAGCGGTCAGGCCCTGCGCAGCCATCATCCGGTTTGCGGCAAGGGCGCTGACGGCACCCACCAGTGCCGGCCCAATGATAGAAGAAAATTTGCCGAAGATGTCAAAGAAGCCGAAGAACTCACCGCTGCGTGCCTTGTCGGGGATGAGCTTGCCGAACATCGAGCGGCTCAGCGCCTGAATACCGCCCTGACTGGTGGCGCAAAGCACGGCCAGCATCCAGAACTGCCACAGGCTGTTCATGAAAAAGGCAAACACACAGATAAACATATAGACGCAGATGCCGACACCGACCATCGTGCGGGCGCCGAATTTTGCCGCCAGCTTCATGTACAGCAGGCAGAACGGCAGGCCCAGCACCTGCACCAGCAGCAGCGCCAGCAGCATACCGGCGGAGTCCAGCCCCAGATTGGTGCCGTAGCTGGTGGACATGCTGATGATGGTATGCACGCCGTCAATGTAAAAGAAGTAGGAGAGGATGTAGATGAGCATCGGCTTGTCCGCGCCGATCTCCTTGAGAGTAACAAAGACATTTTTGACGCTGGCGCCAAGGTCACCCTTTTGATAAGGCTTGCCGGTGGTCTGCTCGCAGTTTTTCAGCAGCGGAAGGCTGAACAACAGCCACCACACCGCCGTCAGGGCGAAGATAAAGGCCAGACAGGTCAGCATCGGCACGCCGACCGCATTCATGATCAGGAAGATCAGCAGCGGGATCGTGGAGCCGCCGATATAGCCGAAGCCGTACCCCAGCGTTGATACCGAGTCCATCCGCTCCTCGGTCGTTACATCGGTGAGGAAGGCGTCATAGTAAATGCAGGATGCGTCAAAGCCGATGGTGCTGAGTATGTACAGCACCAGCACCATCGCCGCCACCCGGCCCGCTGCGGCGGTCGAGGCAGTGAAGTCCATGAGCGGGGTAAACGCCAGCCCTGCGACCGAAACGACGCCCAGCAGCATAAACACCGTGAACAGCTTTTTGCGCATACCGCGTATGTCGCCGAATACGCCGAGGAACGGCGCGCTCAGCGCCACAATGGCCATAGCCAGACTGGTGGCAAAGCCCCATGTGGACATGCTGGAGACACTGTCGGCGGTGTAGCCCGCCACCGTGTCGAAAAAGATCGGCAGGATCGTCACAACAATGACCGAGTGGGCGCTGTTGGCCCAGTCATACATCATCCAACTGATTTCCTGCTTCGTGAATTTTTTCAGGAATCCCATGTAAGAAGCTCCTCCGTTCGTTGGGCGGTGCGCCCCAGATGCCGCACATTTTTTACACCGTTTTTTCTATTGTAGCACCCTCCGCGCCTAAAAACAACACACCCCGCTGCTCTTTTGGTCAGCGGGGTGTAAAATTTCCGTCATTTTTTCGGCAGCTTACCGCTTGCGCAGCTCCCAGAATGCCACCGCACCGGCGGCGGCCACATTCAGCGAATCGACACCGTGCTGCATCGGGATCATGACCGTGTAGTCGCAGCGGGCGATCGTGCTGTGCGCCAGACCGTCCCCCTCTGTGCCAAGGACGATGGCCAGCTTTTCCTCCGCCTGCAGCGCCGGGTCGTCAATGCTGACGGCGCGGTCATCCAGCGCCATGGCGGCGGTTTTGAAGCCCAGCGCGTGCAGGCGGCCCATGCCCTTTTCGGGCCAGTCGGCGGGGGTGTCCCCCAGCGTGGCCCATGGCACCTGAAACACTGTGCCCATGCTGACCCGCACCGCGCGGCGGCACAGCGGGTCGCAGCAGGAGGGGGAGAGCAGCACGGCGTCCATACCCAGCGCCGCCGCCCCGCGGAAGATGGCCCCGATGTTGGTGGAGTCCACAATGCCCTCCAGCACGGCCACCCGGCTGGCGCTGCGGCACAGCTCCTCCGCCCGGCGCGGTGCGGGGCGGCGCATGGCGCACAGCACGCCCCGGGTCAGCGCGTAGCCGGTCAGCGCCTGCAGAACGCTGCGGTCTGCGGTGTAGACCACAGCCCCGGGGCAGCGGGCCAGCACCCCGGCGGCCGGGCCGTCGATCTGGCGGCGCTCCATCAAAAAAGAGAGCGGCTCACACCCGGCATCCAGCGCCGTGCCGATGACCTTGGGGCTTTCGGCGATGAAGATGCCCTTTTCCGGCTCAATCTTATTGCGCAGCTGGGATTCGGTCAGCTTAGTGTAAGGAGCCAGCTCGGGGGCGGATAAATCTGTGATTTCGATGATATGGGGCATGGGGATAGCTCCTTTGTGGGAGAATTTGTATATAAATGATACAACAAACATCGACGCAGTGCAAGCCCCAAGCCTTCCCCTTAGGGGGAAGGTGGCCCCGCAGGGCCGGATGAGGGGCGGGTATGTGGGGGAACTATCCGTAAACGGGCAATTGCGGCAGGTCGCCCCTCATCCGTCTGCGGGCAGAGCCGCAGACACCTTCCCCCTGGGGGGAAGGCTCTCTGCGTAAACAAAACCCGCCGCCCATGGGGCTTGCAACCCACGGGCGGCGGTGTTCTATATAATCCCTATTTCCTCTAAAAGTCTTTACAAATTACTCGACTGCGTTCAGCGCCTGATCGAGATCGGCGATGATGTCATCGACATGCTCAGTGCCGATGGACAGGCGGATCGTGTTGCGGCCGATGCCCACATCGGCAAGCTCCGCATCGGAGAGTTGGCCGTGGGTCGTGGTGGCCGGGTGGATTACAAGGCTCTTGACATCGGCGACATTGGCCAGCAGAGAGAATATCTGCAGGTGGTCGATGAACTCAAAGGCCTCCTTCTGGCCGCCCTTGATGTTGAAGGTGAAGATCGATGCGCCGCCGTTGGGGAAGTACTTCTCATACAGGGCGTGGTCGGGGTGATCGGGCAGGCTGGGGTGGTTGACCTTCTCCACCTTGGGGTGGTGGGTCAGGAACTCGACGACCTTTTTGGTGTTTTCATTGTGGCGGTCCAGACGCAGGGAGAGCGTCTCGGTACCCTGCAGCAGCACCCATGCGTTGAACGGGCTGATGCAGCCGCCCAGATCGCGCAGGATCACGGCGCGCACATAGGTCACAAAGGCGGCGGGGCCGGCAGCCTCGGCAAAGCAGACGCCGTGGTAGCTGGGGTTCGGCTCCGAGAAGGCGGGGAATTTGCCGCTGGCCTTCCAGTCGAACTTGCCGGAGTCAACGATGATGCCGCCCAGAGAGGTGCCGTGGCCGCCGATGAACTTAGTGGCGGAATGGACAACAATGTCGGCGCCATGCTCGATGGGGCGGATCAGGTAGGGCGTGCCGAAGGTGTTGTCGATGACAAGCGGAATGCTGTGCTTGTGGGCGATAGCGGCAATGGCGTCAATGTCTGGGATGTCGGCATTGGGGTTGCCAAGCGTTTCAATATAGACAGCGCGGGTGTTATCCTGAATGGCAGCCTCGACCTCGGCCAGATCATGGGCGTTGACAAAGGTCGTCTGCACACCGAACGCGGGCAGCGTGTGGGCCAGCAGGTTGGAGGTGCCGCCGTAGATGGTTTTTTGCGCCACAATGTGCCCGCCGTTCTGGGCCAGTGCCTGAAGGGTGTAGTCGATGGCAGCGGCGCCGGAGGCAACGGCCAGCGCGGCAACGCCGCCCTCCAGAGCCGCGATGCGCTTTTCAAAAACATCCTCGGTGGAGTTGGTCAGGCGGCCGTAGATGTTGCCCTCGGCCCGCAGGGCAAAGCGGTCAGCGGCATTCTGGGAATTGGGGAACACATAGGAGGTGGTCTGGTAGATCGGCACCGCGCGGGAATCGGTGACGGGATCGGCCTGCTCCTGGCCGACATGCAGCTGAAGGGTCTCAAAGTGCAGTTTACGCTCGCTCATGATAGAATCCTCATTTCTGTTTTTATTCTGTTTGATTTTGTATAAAAGAAAAGCCGGGGCTGCTTGGCGCAACTCCCGGGCAGAATATACAGTGCGGCGCGAAATTTTACAGGCAGTGCAAAGCAATGCCCCGCGCCCGGACTGCTGCCGCCCGGGAGATGGGCATTCGGCCGCAGCGGAAATTCTGACGCAGCAGACTGCCAAAGACATGAGCCATTGTGCTTTGCACCTCCTCTTTTTCGTGATAAACCTATGTGATTTATAGGTTGACTATATGGTAACACGGAATTTACCGCATGTCAATAGGGTTGCAGGGATTTTTTGTAAAAATGGGGAACGGGCAGTAAGGCAAGGTCTGCCCTCATCAGTCAGCGGGCGGGGCCGCTGACAGCTTCTCCCGAAGGAGAAGCCTTCCCGCCGTGAGCCTTCCCCTGCGGGGGAAGGTGGCCGAGGCCCCGCCCGAGGCCGGATGAGGGCCGCGTTCGCGCAACCGCCCATTCACTATTCGTAACTTACAGTTGAAATCTTCCCCGAAATCGGTTATACTGTTTTGTAATAAAGTGAAGTATGGGGCACTGTCCCCTTGAATAAAGGAGCATACAATGGCACATTCCGTTATGGTCACCGGTGCAGACGGCTTTATTGGCAGCCATCTGACCGAAGAACTCGTCAAGCGCGGCGAAAAGGTCCGCGCATTCTGCCTGTACAATTCCTTCGGCTCGCTGGGCTGGATCGACACCCTGCCGCCGGAGATCCGCAATGAAATTGATGTCTTTATGGGCGACGTGCGCGACCCCAACGGCGTGCGCACCGCCATGCGCGGGCAGGAGCGGGTGTTCCACCTTGCCGCTCTCATTGCGATTCCCTTCTCCTACCATAGCCCGGACAGCTATGTGGACACCAACATCAAGGGTACGCTGAATGTGCTGAACGCCGCGCGCGAGCTGGACACCCAGCGCGTACTCGTCACCTCCACCAGCGAGGTCTACGGCACGGCACAGTATGTGCCCATCGACGAGAAGCACCCCTTTCAGGGGCAAAGCCCCTACTCCGCCACCAAGATCGGTGCCGATCGTCTGGCCGAGAGCTTCTACCGCAGCTTTGATTTGCCCGTCACGATCGTGCGGCCCTTCAACACCTATGGCCCGCGCCAGAGCGGCCGCGCCATCATCCCGACCATCATCACCCAGCTGCTGGCCGGCCAGACCGAGATCAAGCTCGGCAGCCTGACCCCGACCCGCGACTTCAACTATGTCAAGGACACGGCCAACGGCTTTATGACGATTGCCGACTGCGATGCCGCCATCGGTCAGGAGCTGAACATTGCCACCGGCGTGGAGCATTCCATCGGTGACCTTGCCAATGAGCTGATCGCCCAGATCAACCCCAATGCCAAGATCGTCTGCGAGGCAGAGCGCCTGCGCCCCGAAAAGAGCGAGGTCAACCGCCTGCTGGGCGATGCTACCAAGCTGCGCGAGCTGACCGGCTGGGCACCCCAGTACACCTTTGAGCAGGGCCTTGCCGCGACCATCGAGTTCCTGCGCGGCAATCTGGACCAGTACAAGGTCGGGCAGTATATCCTGTAATCTATGAAAAATTCGTCAAACAAACGCAAATTTTCACCCACCGTGCAGCACCCCGCCGCCCGGTGGGCTTTCGTGTTGGTGCTGTGCGCCGCGCTGGGCGTGGTGGTCAGCTACTACTGGCGCGTATTTTACGGGCTGGACGCCCGGGGCCTTGCGCCGCTGGCCGTCACCGGCTTTTGCGTGGGACTCAGCATTCTGGCGGGCGCGGCGGCGCTGTTGCTGCGCCGGGTCAAAGATTTTGCCAAACAGGGCGCCGCCTGCATTTTGCTGTGCGGCATACTGTTTGCCTTTGCAAACCCGCCGCTGCAGACCCCCGATGAGACAGACCATTACCTGCGCACCTACGCAATCTCGATGGGGCACTTTGACTTTGACGCCGAGCGCGGCTACCCCGAGGACGTGAACGAGCTGGTCGCGGCGTTTCCCGGCGCATGGGTCAACGCCCACACCTCGGCCGGTGTCGGCACTGACCCTGACACCCATGCCGAGCAGCCCTACAACACCGCAGGTTACGCCTTAAAACAGTATGGCAAAGACGGCCGGGTGGAGAGCATCTGGGATAGCTTTACCCAGTACATCAACTGGGAAAAGCGCGATTCTGCGGCAGATTCCGTCACCGAGCCCATCAGCTTTCTGATTTTGCCGTTTTTGCCCGGGGCGCTGGGCATGGCGCTGGCGCGGCTGTTTGGGCTGGGGGCGCTGGGCTGCCTGTACGCCGGGCGGCTGGTCAACCTGCTGGCCTACACGGCGCTTTGCTATGCGGCGCTGCGCAGTGCGCACAAATGCCGCCCCGCATTTTTGTGCATCATGCTTATGCCGATGTCGCTCTACATGGGTGCCTCCCTGAGCTATGACGCAACGCTGCTGGGCTGCTATTATCTCATGCTGGCGCTGCTGACACAGGAGAAATGGAACGATAAGACGGCGCTTTGCTATGCGCTGGCCTGCGTATTTGCCAACGGCACCAAGCCCTACCTCAATCTTTTGTGGGTCGTGCTGCCCTTTGTGGTGCGCAAGACTGCGTGGAAGGTGCGGTTCAGCCGTGCCGTGTACACCGTGCTGACGGCGGCGGGTGCGCTGGCGCTGACCTTCGGTGTTGAGCAGTACGGCACGCTTTTGCGCCACAACTACGGCGCGATTGCCCGGCAGGGCGGCGCAGCCGTCAGCGGCGGCGCGCAGCTTTTGTTTGTTTTGAAGAATCCGCTGCGTTACATCGCAGTTTTGCTGGGCACACTGTATGAGAACGACGGCTTTATCGGCCAGCTGGGTCTGTTCGGCTGGAAGGATATGCCCGTGGCGTTTATCAGCCTGACCGCACCGCTGGTGCTGCTGCTGGCCGCAATGCTCTGCACACCCGCTGCAGATGCACTGGGCCGCCGCCGCACCGGCTGGCTGGGCGTGTTCGGGCTGGTCTATGCGGCGGGTGCGATGACGGCGATGTATATCACCTACACGCCGGTGGCCATGGTGCGCATCGTGGGGCTGCAGACGCGATACTTCCTGCCGGTCTGGCTGCTGGTGGTGGTGGCTGCTGCCGCGCTGGCCCGCCGTGCGCTTGCCCCGCGCCTGACCGCAGAAAAGGCCGCCGCGCTGGCCCTGCCCCTGTGCGGGTGGTATGCGTTTGCCGGGGCGGTGCTCTTGTTCCAGCACTATTTTGTGGGGCCGGTGTATACGATTTATAAGTAAAGAAAAGGCTTCTCCCCTCGGGGGAGAAGCTGTCACCAAAGGTGACTGATGAGGGGCGGCGGTGCCTCTATAGCCCATGTAAGGGTTATCACGGGGACTTCGCCCCTCATCCGGCCTTCAGCCACCTTCCCCCAAGGGGGAAGGCATTCCACGAAAGGAGGCTCCCATGCTGCATCTTCTCTATGCCCTTGCGCTTTTGCTTCTGCTTTGCGGTGCTTGCGCGATATTGGGCGAAAAATCCGGTCTTTCCCCCGCCCTGCTGCCGCTGCCGGTGTTGAGCGGCGCGGTCATTGTGCTGTATCTCTGCGGCATTGCGGGCATCCTGCGGGCCGGTGCGGTGCTGGTGCTGCTGGCACTGGCCGCCGTATGGGTGCCGGGCCTTGTGCGCCTGCGCCCCGCCGGGGTGTGCAAAGCGTGGCAGAACGCCCTGTGCACGCCGGGCTTTTCCCTGTTTTTGGGCGGTGCTGCGTTTATCTGGGTGCTGTTCTGTGTGCAGGAGCCGATGCTTACCCAGTGGGACGAGTTCACGGCATGGGGCCTTGCCCCCAAAATGCTGGTGGAGCGCGGCGCGTTTTATGTGGCCGACCCCGTCAACCTGAAGGCCAGCTTTACCTACCCTGCCACCAGCCTGCTCGCCTTCCTGTTCCAGCCGTTCGGCCGCTGGGCTGAGTGGGCGTGTCTGGCCGCCATCGACACACTGGCGCTGGCGTGTCTGGCCGCTGCCGCCGCGCTGCCGCGCCCGAAATGGGCCGAGGGCATTCTGGTGTTTGCCGCAGGGTTTCTGCTGCCGTACTTCTTTTCGGCCACGCCTGCGGGCAGCTATGCCGTGCAGTATGTCAACGCGATGGCCGACCTGCCGCTGGCGATGCTTTTCGGCGGCACGCTCTGCCTCTATTTTGCGGTGGGACGCCATAAACACGCCTATTGGCTCGTTGCCCTGCCGTTGGCTGTGCTGACCTTGACCAAAGACATCTGCTTTGCCTACGGGCTGATCGCCGCATTTTTGATCGGGCTGGACCTGCTGCTTGCGGCGGATGCGCCCATCAAAAAAGCCTTCCCGAAAGCCCTGCTTCAGGCCGGAGCGCTGGCCGTTGTTGTGCTGGCGGCGTTTTTAAGCTGGGGCCGCTATACGGCAGCCGTCACCCCCACGGCGGACACCGCTGCCAGCGTGGGCAGTGAGGGGCTGAGCTACGGCGCAGTGCTGATCGGCGGCGTCAAGCAGCTTTTGGGCATCGGCCGCACCGAGAAGTTTGCCCAGATCATGACTGCGATGGGCAGCGCGTTCTTTACCCGGCGCATCTGCCTTTTGGGCAGCGGCGCCATAGCCGTTGCCGCCATCACCATGGTTGCCGCCGCTGCGTGGCTGGCTGCGGAAAAAGGCCCGGCCCGCCGCCGGGTGCTTGCGGCGCACCTTGGGTTTGCGTTCTGCTTTGCGGCGCTGTATCTGTTCCACCTGATCCTCTACTGCTACAACTTTTCCGACCTTGAGGGTCTGATGCTCAAGGATTACGACCGTTACCTTGCCCCCTACTATCAGGCATGGATGCTGGCCATGCTCTGCCTGCTGGCAAACGGTGCGCGGCAGCGGCTGGGCCGCCTTGCGCTGGGCGGGGCTGCGGCGGTGATCCTTGCCGTATTCTGCTGGCGCGGCATCCCGGCTGCCGGGTTCTGGACCGGGGCCGACAGCCTGTACACGCTGCGCGCCGATGTGCAAAGCCGCGCCAGCACGATGAATACCGTGCTGGACTGGCCTGACCGGGTGCTGGTCATCAGCCAGGGCGATGATGCCACGCGGTGGTATTATTACCGATATGAGCTGACCGCGCAGGTTGTGAACGGCTTCGGCGGCTTTTACGGCCGCTTGGGTGAGACAAAGGACCGCTGGGACAGCGATTTTATGAATCTGGTCGAGAGCGAAAACTGGACGCTGTACGACTACAAGGCCGTCTGCGTGCCTGACACGCTGGTGGCCTACATGGCCGAGAAGGACTGCGATTATATCTTAATTGACCGTGCCGACGACTACCTGCAGCGGGAGTTCAGCCCCCTGTTTGAGGGCGGCCTGACGAACGACATGCCCGCGACCCTTTATCATTTTGAGGGCGCGGACGCCGCCGTACCGTTTACACTGGCGGCCGTGGCAGAAAGCGGGGTGGCGTAAATGAAGAAACCGCTTTTCAAGCCACGCCAGCTGCTGGCGCTGGCTTATCTGCTGGCGGCTGTGTTCTGGGTGGTGCGCTGCCTTGTCGGCTGCGGCGTGATGCTGAACTACCAGCTGCAGGGCAAGATGCCGCAGACGCATCTGGACGCTGCGGATCTTGTGACCGAGAGCTTTGCGCCCTATTCCTCCAACGAGTGGTGGACGCCGCCGGACGATGACCCTGCGTGGTATCTTTCGACTGACAGCGACCCCCGCATCTACTGGCAGGGGCAGGGGTATATCGAAACCGTGGTTTTGGACGCAGCGCACCGCCTGCCCCCGGGCGGCGTAGCGCTGTATTACCTCAAGCCCGGCCAAACCGACTACACCGAGGCGCAGAAGGTCTTTGCCCGGGTGACAGCCCCTGGCGTCTATACCTTTGATCTGGGCGGCAAGTGGGTCACCGGCCTACGCATCGACCCGGACAGCGTGGGCGGCGTGCCGACCCTTTTCACCGGTATCGAGCTGAACCCCGTGCGGCCGTGGTATCTGCGGTTTGTGCCCTCTGCCGGCTGGTGGCTGGTGCTGGCGTTTGTGCCGGCGGTGGCGGCGGCGTTGTGCTCTCTCTTTGCCAAAAGGCAGTCATAGGGGAGGGATTTATTCCTCCCCGTGGCGCGCGATGGCGGAGGCTTCCACGGAGGGGGCAAGACCCCTCCCTACAAGCCAACGTTTACGGGTGCCCTGTAGGGAGCGGTCTTGACCGCTCCCTGCCCGTGTGCGGCAATGGAAAACCTCACGGGAGGGATACTCCCTCCCCTACTCATTTTTCCAAAATCAGGAGAACTCTATGGAACTACTCTGCGTACTTTTCGCCGTGGCGGCGTTGTTCTGCGGCTGCGCGGTGCTTACGCTGAAATGCCGCGTCCCGGCGGCGGTCGCACCGCTGACGGCGCTGTCGCTGATTGTGGCGGTGCTGACGCTGGCCGCAATGGCGGGCGTGCTGTACCCCGCCGCATGGGCGGTGTACACGCTGTGTCTGGCGGGCGGCGTTTGGGTGCTGCTCACCCGCAAAAAACACACAGATGCGCTGCAGATGCTGTTCACACCGGGCAGTGTATTGTTCTGGGGCATGGCGCTGGCGTTTACCGTCTACTTTTTTGTGCGCCAGCCGATGGCCGCCGATTTTGACGAGCTGAGCCTTTGGGCCACCGCTGTCAAGATCACCAAGGTCAATAACGACCTGTACGCGACCGCTGAGCTGGGCACCCCGTGGGCTGCGACCCAGAACCCCGGCCTGCCGCTGCTGGCGTATTTCTTCCAGTTTTTTGGCGCTTATGCAGATTGGAAAATTTATGTCGGTTATGACATTTTGTATTTTTCCGTTTTTGCTGCTGTTGTCGGGGCTATCCCGCGCAGCAGGTGGCGCGTGGCCGTGCCGATGGCCGCCGTGCTGTGGTGCGTGCCGTTCTTCTTCACAAACTACAACCACACCATTTATTTAACGACCACCTACATGACCAGCTACGGCGATGTGCCCGCGGGCCTTGTGTTCGGCGGGGCCGTGGCCGCTTGGCTGGCGCTGCGCCAAAATTCGGCCCCCAAATGGGCCGTGCTGCCGATTCTGGCACTGTCGGCCAACCTGAAGGCCAACACCTTTGTGCTGGCGCTGGTCGCCGCCGGGCTGGTGGCTGTGGACGAGTGGCTGTTTGCCGATGGTGATTTCAAGACCGGCCTTGTGCATCGCACAGGGTTCAGCCTTGCCTGCTTTGCCGCGCCGATGGCAATCTACTATTTGTGGAATGTCCGCTATGTCGGCTGGCTGGTCAGCCGCAGTGCCAGCGATTCCGGCGTCGGCGAGACGAGCGCCCCGCTCTCCGCCGTCGTGGTCAACGGCATTAAAATTCTGCTGGGGCAGCCGGTCGAGGGCTTTTACGCCGAGCGCGAGGAACAGTTCCGCACTGCGATGGCTGACATGAGCCACCAGTTCTGGACGAGTGACGGCAAGCTGAGCATGATCGGGCAGGGCCGCAATGTGGTCGCGCTGATTGCCATCGTGTTTGTCGTGGCGATTCTGGCGGCAGCATCGCGGCGGCTCAAGGCGCGCATTGCGGTCATCGGTGCGCTGTCCGGCGTCTGCTTTTTGGGCTACAATCTCATGCTGGCGCTGAGCTACGGCTTTATCTTCAAGACCTTTCAGGCCGAGCAGCTGACCGACTACAACCGTTACATTTACAGCTATTACATCGGCTGGTTCATCCTTGCGCTGGGGTGCCTGTCGGCAGCGCTGCTGCCGCAGATCACAGTCATGGGCGGGGCCGATGGCCCGACAGCAGTTTTTACGGCGCTCCGCCGCCAGCCGCACGCTGTGTTTGAGTTGTTTGTGCTGGCGCTGGCCTGCGGAATGCTGTTCCGCCAGAGCCAGCTGATTTTGCCGCAGCTGAGTGTGCTGGGCTTTGCCGACAGCGAGTTCACCGACCGCCGCGCCGAGCGCGCCGAGGCCGAGCTGGTGTGCAGCTATCTTGCCCCTGACGACCGTGTGTTCTATGTCGGGCAGGGTGACAACGGCGAGGGCTGGTTCAGCGCCGTGTTCGACTTCTACCCGATTCTGGTCGATTACTCCGGCACAGTCACGACCGACCCCGACACCGGCGAAACAAGGATGATCGGCGGCGGCGGCGAGCTTGGCCTGCCCGAATTGCAGCCCGGCGAGGGCGTGAAAAACACCTACTACCACGCCTTTACAGCCGAGGAGCTGGACAGCATCGTGCGCGGCAACGGCTGCACGGTGCTGTATATCCAGACGCTGGATGATATTTTTGTGCAAAGCTACGCCGATCTGTTCACCGACAAGCTGGCGGCGGCGCAGAGCGGCGAGACGCTGCTCTACCGCGTGACCGATGCGGGCTTTGCCCCGATGCAGATGGAGGTGAGCGCCCGATGAAGGCCCTGCAAAAATGGTTTGGGCGGCGCGGTGCGCTGCCGCTGACCTCCTATCTGGCGGCGCTGGCCATCTGGGTCGTGCTGGGGGCATTCCACCTCGGCAGTGACAGTCTGGCCCGTGCGCAGGGCCGCCTGACCGAGGAGACAATGGCCGCGACCGACTGGCAGCTGGTGGGGCTGACCCCAAACGACGACGGCACGCTGACCACCGTGGACGGCGACCCGCAGATGATTTTGGAAAATGTCGGCGACCGCGTGGTGCGCACCATCAGCTACACCGCGCAGTTTGACGGAGAAGCGCGGGAATTGTGCCTGTACTACACAACAAAAGTCGGCGAGGATTACTCTGCCGACCGCCGGGTGTTCCCCCGGAGTGTGGGCGAAGGACGGTACATCTACACGCTGCCCCGCACCAGTCTGGCCGCGCTGCGCCTCGACCCCTGCAGCCCGGAGGAAAACAAGACCGTGACCCTGACGATGAGCGGCATCACACTGAACGCCGCTGACACGCTGCCGCACTTCTGGCAGTATTTTGTGCCAAGCTGGTATCAGGCATTCTGTCTGGTGCTTTACCCCGCCCTGGCGGCAGCCGCTGTCAGCATGGCGGCCGCCATCGTACCGGGCAGAAAAAGAAACTGACCCGCAAGCCCGCCGTGGGCTTATTGCTGTGTTGCGTTATACCGGGCAGCCCGCCCGCCGTGGGGGCTGCCCGGTTTTTTGCACCTTATTTTTCGACTATTTTCGACTATTTTGCACAAATCTGTTGCTTTTGACGGTAGTCATATACTATAATGTAGACAGTATGGGGGCCTGCGCCCCCTTCCCCGTGCAGGTTAAATTTTGTAAGGGCACAGGTGAGAGCATGCGTGAAGCGAAACAGCGAATTCTGATTGCGGACGATTCCGCCATGAACCGCGCCATACTGACAGAGATGCTGGGTGACGGTTATGAAATTCTGGAGGCGGAGAACGGCCTGCAGGCCGTGTCGGTCATGCAGTCGGACGAAAATATCGACCTGCTGCTGCTCGATATTATGATGCCCGAGATGGACGGCTTTGAAGTGCTGGCCATGATGAAGAAATGTCACTGGATCGACGACATTCCCGTCATCATGATCTCTGCCGAGAATGCGTCCAGCTTTGTGGAGCGCGCCTACGACCTCGGCGCAAGCGACTATATCAGCCGCCCGTTTGACACCGCCGTGGTCCGCCGCCGCGTTATCAACACCCTGATGCTCTACGCCAAGCAGAAGCGGCTGGTCCGGCTGGTGGCCGAGCAGGTCTACGAAAAAGAAAAAAGCAACTCCACGATGATCAACATCCTGAGCCATATCGTGGAATTCCGCAACGGCGAGAGCGGCCTGCATGTGCTGCACATCCGGACGGCAACCGAAATCCTGCTGCACACGCTGGTGCAGCAGACCGACCGCTACAAGCTGACCGCCGCCGATATATCGCTGATCAGCACAGCGTCCGCGCTGCATGACATCGGTAAGATCAATATTCCTGAGTCCATCCTGAACAAGCCCGGCAAGCTGACGAAGGAAGAATTTGACACGATGAAAACCCACACCACAATCGGTGCGGAGATTCTGGACAAGCTGCCCTTCCAGCAGGAGAGCGATCTTGTCAAAACGGCCTACGCCATCTGCCGCTGGCACCATGAGCGGTATGACGGGCGCGGCTACCCGGACGGGCTGAAGGAGGAGCAGATCCCCATTGCCGCGCAGGTCGTGGCGATGGCCGATGTCTATGACGCGCTGACGAGTGAGCGCTGCTACAAAAAAGCCTACAGCCATGACACCGCCATACAGATGATCCTGAACGGCGAGTGCGGCGCCTTCAATCCGCTGCTGCTGCAGTGCCTGCAGGAGGCCGCGCCGCGCCTGCAGGCCGAGCTGAGTGCCTCCGCCGCAGCCGATGCCCCCCGCAACGCCCTTGCCGAGGCCCAGCACCTCTCGGAGACGCTGCTGGAGGAGAACGCGCTGCCCGGGCAGAACCGTATTCTGCGTGTGCTGTCGGTGCTGCGTGCCAAGGCGGACTTTTTTGCCAAAAATGCCCGCTGCATCCAAATGGATTACGACGACACCACGGGTCTGGTCCGCTTCTACCCGTGGGCGGTTGCGCATATGAAGGTCCCCGCCGAGCTGCACCTGCCCGAGGATATTGACAAATCCGGCTTCACGCAGGAGGATATCCGCCGCATCCAGAAGGCGCTGCACGCGACCACCAGTGCCCACCCCAACACCGAGCTTTCGATGCTGCTGCCCGTTGACGGCGAGCTGCACTGGCACCGCATTGCCCTGCGCAGCATCTGGAGTGAGGACGATCCCCCCTTCTATCTGGGTGCAGTGGCGCAGGCCACCCCCGTGGAGGAGCTTTGCGACTATCACCGCGAGGTTTCCCGCGATATGCTGACCCACGCCTACAACCGCAGCTTTTTTGAGAGCCAGCTGCTGCAGCTGATGGAGGCGGACGGTGTCCTGATGCTTGACCTCGACCATTTCGGCGCGGTCAGCGGGACCTACGGCCGTCAGGCCGGCGACATTGCGATCCGCACCGTGGTGGGCGCGGTCTCGGCCTGTGTGCGCAACAGCAGCGATGCGCTGGTGCGCTACGGCGATGACGAGTTCCTGCTGCTGTTCCACCATATCCCGGCGCATATCTTTGCGCAGCGGGCCGAGGAGATCCGCGCCTCGGTCGAGGCGATCCGGCTGACCGACTACCCCGACCTGCGCCTGACGGTCTCACTTGGCGGCGTGTACGGCACCTGCCCGATCGAGCCGGCCATTGTGCAGGCCGAGACACTGCTGCACGATGCCAAGCAGACAAGAAACTGCTGCCTGCTCCGCCAATATACCGAGGAAAAATAATTTTATTGTCAGAAAGGTGATTTGCCATGACATTACAGGAATTTTATGCCCGTGTCGGCGGCGATTACAGCGCCACCCTCAGCCGCCTGCCCAGCGAGGCGCTCATCAAAAAATTTGTTCTGAAATACCCCGGCGACCCCAGCTTTGAGCAGCTGCGGGCTGCGCTGGACGCGCAGGACTGGGAGCTGGCCTTCCGTGCCAGCCATACCCTCAAGGGCGTGGCCCAGAACCTCGGCATGGACCGCCTGTACAAGGCCGCCGCCGCCCTCTGCGATGCGGTGCGCGGCCCCAAGCCGCTGGAGGATGCAAGCCTCTGGCCGCCCGTCCTTGCCGCCCACGAGGAAGTGCTGGCGGCGGTCCGGGAGCTGTAAAGCACCCACTTGCAGGCCGGCCCTGCAGAATACTATGTGCGGTGCCTCTGCCGCCGCACAGGAAACCGGAGTGCCCCTGCCATGTATAATACTAAGGAGAGCTTCCCCGCCCTGCGGCGCGCGGTCTGCTGCCTGCTGCTTGCCGGTATGCTGCTGGCCGCACTACTGGGCTTTGCCATGCCCGCCAGCGCGGCGGGCAGCAATGACACCCCCCAGCGCACCCTGCGCGTAGGCTTTTACGCCTACACGGGCTACCATATCATGGACAAGGACGGCCATCGCAGCGGCTATTCCTATGAGGTACTGCAGCGGATTGCCCAGTATGAGAATGTAAAGTTTGAGTATCTCGGCTACGACTGCGATGCCAACGAGGCCGCCGACATGCTGGAGCGCGGCGAGATCGACCTGCTGCCCACGCTGCGCATGACACCGGAGCGTGCCGAGCGCTTCGCCTTCTCCAGCGAGCCGATCTCCAATCTGGCCACGATGCTGACCGTCAAGGCCGGCAACCGCAGCATCGTTGCAGGCAACTACGAAACCTACAACGGCATGACCGTCGGCATGAGCCGCCGCGGCAACGGCCGCAACCAGAGCTTTATCCATTACGCCGCGGAGCACGGCTTTACCTACACGCCGATCTACTTCGACACGGACGAGGAACTTTCGCTGGCGCTGCGCACCGGGGTGATCACAGCGGCCGTTTCCAACCGGCTGCGCAAGACCAACAACGAGTGGATCATCGACACCTTTGACCCGCAGGACTGCTACATTGCCGTGCGCAAGGACGACAGCGCCACCCTGCAGCTGGTCAATGACGCCCTGACCAAGATGGACCGCGATGACCCCGCCTGGCGCACGACCCTGTTTGACAAGTACAACAAGAACATCCACACCAGCAACAAGCTCTACCTGACCGCCGCTGAAGAAAACTACATCACCGCCCACAACGCAGCCGGCACCACCTTTCAGGTTCTGGTCAACCCGGACCTCTACCCCTACTCCTATCTGGACGAGGACGGCTGCCCGACCGGCATCATGGTAGACCTCTTTAAGCTCGTGGCAGACCGCGCCCAGCTGCACTACAGCTTTTTGGCACCGGCCAGCCGCAGCGAATACCGCACGATGCTTGATAGCGGCGATGCTGATTTCGTCATAGACTTTTCCGATGATTACTCCATGGCGGAGGATTACGGCTACCAGTTGACAAGCTCCTACCTGTCGGCCGAGTTTTCATGGGTCATGCTGCGCAGCCACAGCGGCGGGCTGCACAAGGTGATCGTGCCCGACAATTTCAACTCTGATTCACTTGAGATGCCGGGCCTGCCGGATATTTCAAATGTCAAATACGCCGCCTCCTTTGACGACTGTCTGGCGGCTGTGCGCAGCGGCGATGTGGACGCCTGCTACACCTACACCTATCAGGCCGAGCGTGCCATCTTTGACGACAAGTATAACGAGCTGCGCGCGATGCTCAGTGATGAACGCCGCAGCTTCTGCATCGGTGTGCGCGCTGACTATGATATACTTCTGCTCGATGTGCTGAACAAGAGCGTGGATAGCCTGACCCGTGCCGATATCGTGGCGCTGACCAATAAGTACATCAATCTGGGGCAGCAAAAATTCTCGCTGGTGCGTCTGGTCTACCAGTACCCCCTCTTTGTGGTGCTCATCGTGCTTTGCGTGATCATCACAAATGTCTGCGTGGTGCTTTCGATGCGCGCGCGCCGCTTCCGCGATCTGACCGAGGCTGCCCTGCACCGTGCCGAGGAGGCCAGCACCGCCAAGACCGAGTTTTTGTCCAATATGTCCCACGACATCCGCACCCCCATCAACGGCATCATGGGTATGCTGGATATTGCCGAGGAAAACTTTGAGGATCAGGCCCGCGTCAGGGACTGCCTTACCAAGATGCGGGGCGCGGCCTCCCACCTGCTGTCGCTCGTCAACGATGTGCTGGACATGTCCAAGATCGAGTCCGGCAGCATGAAGCTGCTCAACAATCCCTTTGACCTGCGCGTGCTGCTGCAGGCCTGCTGCGACATCGTGGCGGGGCAGATCATTGAGCGCAATCTCACCTTCACCAAGCAGATCGGCCCGTTCTGGCACCCCTATCTCGTCGGCAGCGAGCTGCATGTCCGGCAGGTACTGATCAACATCCTCTCCAACGCCGTCAAGTACACGCCGGACGGCGGCACGATCCGCTTCTGCGCCAAGGAGACCCTGTATGAGGAGGGCCTTGTCCATCTGCGGATGGAGATCACGGACAACGGCATCGGCATGAGCGAGGAGTTCCTGCAGCATATTTTTGAGCCTTTTACGCAGGAGCAGCGCTCGAGCCGCACCCACTACAAGGGCACGGGCCTCGGCATGGCCATCACAAAGAAGCTCGTTGACCAGATGCACGGCTCGCTCGATGTCGAGAGTGAGCCCGGCAAGGGTTCGACCTTCATCGTGCGGCTGTCACTGCCGGTGGACCCCACGCCCCACCCTGTGGCCGCGCAGCAGCCCGCCAAGCAGGAGGAAACGCCGACCCTTGCGGGGCTGCACCTGCTGCTGGCCGAGGATAATGAGCTGAACAGTGAGATTGCCGTGACCCTGCTGGAGGCAGAGGGCGCCAAGGTGACGGCCGTGACCAACGGCCGCGAGGCGCTCGAGGCCATGCAGCACGCCGCGCCCCACACCTATGACGCCGTCCTGATGGATGTCATGATGCCCGAGATGAACGGCCTTGAGGCCACCCGCTGCATCCGCGCCTTTGAGGGTGTCGGCCCCGATGAGGGCACGCCGATCATTGCAATGACAGCCAATGTCTTTGCCGATGATGTGCGCGCCTGCCTTGATTCCGGCATGAACAGCCATGTCGGCAAGCCGCTCGACATGAAGGTCCTGATGCGCGAGATCCTCAAGTACACCCACCGAAGCTGAAAAATCTAAAGTTTTTGCCTATATTTTTTAACAAAAATTAAAAATTACGCCCGCCTTATTGCAAAAATGATTTTTCCCGATGTATAATGGGAAGGAATTTTTTGGGATACGGCGGGCGTTTCTGCGCCCCCGGCATGGAGGGTGAATTATGGGAACGAAGTATATTTTTGTGACCGGCGGCGTTGTCTCCGGTCTGGGCAAGGGCATCACGGCGGCCAGTCTGGGGCGGCTGCTTAAAACGCGCGGGCTGAAGGTTGCCAGCCAGAAGCTGGACCCCTATATCAATGTGGACCCGGGCACGATGAGCCCGCTGCAGCACGGCGAGGTCTTTGTGACGGACGACGGCACCGAGACCGACCTCGACCTCGGCCATTATGAGCGCTTTACCGATGAAAACCTGAACAAATACTCCAACCTGACCACCGGCAAGGTCTACTGGAATGTCCTGAACAAGGAGCGTCAGGGTGCCTATCTGGGCCAGACCGTGCAGATCATCCCCCACATCACCAACGAGATCAAGAGCTACATCTATAACCTTGCCAAAAGCACCGAGGCTGATGTTGTCATCACCGAGATCGGCGGCACGACCGGCGACATCGAGAGCCAGCCCTTTCTGGAGGCCATCCGTCAGGTCGGGCTGGAGCAGGGCCCCGAGAACTGCTGCTACATCCATGTCGTGCTGGTGCCCTACATTTCCGGCTCCGATGAGTACAAGTCCAAGCCGGCCCAGCACTCCTGCAAGGAGCTGCAGGGCATGGGCATCTGCCCCAACATCATCGTCCTGCGCGCCGACGGCCCGGTCGGCAATGACATCAAGCGCAAGATCAGCATGTTCTGCAATGTGCGCCCCGACTGCGTGATTGAGAACCTGACGATGCCGAGCCTTTACGAGTGCCCGCTGATGCTGGAATCCGCAGGGCTTACCAATGTTGTGGCCCGCCAGCTGCACCTGCAGACCCCGCCGAGCGACCTGACCGAGTGGAAAGAGCTGATCAGCCGCATTGCCACCCGCAGCAAGACCTGCACCATCGCACTGGTGGGCAAGTATGTCAAGCTGCACGATGCCTACCTCAGCGTTATGGAAAGCCTGTACCACGCCGGCTTTGAGAACGAGAGCAAGGTCGAGATCAAGTGGGTGGACAGCGAGCATCTGGTGGACCAGAGCTGCTGCGCCGAGGAGCTGGGCGATGTGGACGGCATCATCATTCCCGGCGGCTTCGGCGACCGCGGCATCGAGGGGATGATTCAGGCTGCCCAGTACGCGCGGGAGAACCATGTCCCCTACTTCGGCATCTGCCTGGGTATGCAGATCATGGTCATGGAGTACGCCCGCAATGTGCTGGGCTACACAGACGCCAACTCCAGCGAGTTCGCCCCCGAGGGCCAGCACAATGTCATTGACCTGATGCCCGACCAGCAGGGCGTTGAGACGAAGGGCGGCACGATGCGCCTGGGCAAGTACCCCTGCACCATCACCCCCGGCACCAAGATGGCCGAATGCTACGGCACGACCGAAATTGATGAGCGCCACCGCCACCGCTATGAGTTCAACAATGCGTTCCGCGCCGAGTTTGAGGAGAAGGGCCTTGTCATTGCCGGCACCAGCCCTGACGGCCGCCTTGTCGAGGCGGTCGAGATCCCGGGGCGCGACTTCCACCTCGGCGCACAGTTCCACCCCGAGTTCAAGAGCCGCCCGAACCGCGCCCACCCCCTGTTCAAGGGCTTCATCGCCGCCGCGCTGCAGTACCAGAGCGCGCATACCCCGACCGACCACCCTGCCTCGCTGGGAGAGTAATTTCATAAATTTTGCCCCGCCGTCAAGGCGGGGCTTTTTTAGCCTTCCCCTGAGGGGGAAGGTGGCGCGAAGCGCCGGATGAGGGGCGTGTTATCTCAGCCACCCGGTACCGGGTGATTCCGGCAGCTCTGCCCCTCATCAGTCACCTTCGGTGACAGCTTCCCATCAATTTACAACTCTTTCACATTCTGCGCGCAGTAACACTTCCCCCTCGTTCGTATTAGTATACAGAAGCAGGCAGCCAAAGCCGCACAATATTCTGTCGAAAACCCGGCTATATCTTGTGCGGAATTTCGCTTGTTTTATGCCCCGCCCGGGGCGTATAATGATACATCAACGAAAGGATGCAAACTGTATGCGCAACTGGTGTTCACGCCATCCGGTCTGGTTCATGGCGTTCTATGCTCTGTTTTATCTGACCTTTTTCGCGCTGCTGGAGCGCACGATCCAGTCCCCCGACCTGTGGGTCCACTGCCGGCTGGATGATCTGATCCCCTTCTGCAAATATGCCATTGTGCCGTATCTGCTGTGGTTCCCGTGGATTCCGTTCACCCTGTTTTACCTGCTGTACAAGGCCCCGCGCGGGGATTTCTGGCGGCTTTGCCTGCCGCTGTTCACCGGCATGACGATGGCGCTGCTTTTCTACGCCATCGTGCCGAACGGGCTGGCGCTGCGGCCGCGCTTTGTGCCGGGCAGCGACATTTTTGCCCAGCTTGTGCGCGCGATCTACCGCAGCGATACGCCGATGAATGTCTGCCCGTCCATCCATGTTTTCAACTCGGTCACGCTGATGTTGGCCTATTACCGCAGCCGCATTTTTGACGCGCCGCGCCGCCGCTGGATGCGCCCGGCCGCCATGGTGCTGTGCGTGTCCATCACAATGTCCACGATGCTGCTCAAGCAGCACAGCGTCATTGATGTCGTATTTGGTCTGCTGCTGGCCCTGACACTGGATTACGCTGCCACAGCGCTGCAAAGCGTGCCCGAAAGACGCAAACGCCTGCCCGAGCGGCTGTAAAACAAAGCACCCCCTGCCTGTACTTGCCGTACAGATCGGGGGTGCTTTATTGTTTATGGTAAAGTAAGGGGTTTTGCTTTTCTGTTACAGCGCATACACCAGAATGCCCGCCACGATCATGACCAGCGCCGCAATTTTCTTAGGGTTCATCTTCTCATGGAAGATCGTCACGCCGAAGATCGTCACATACAGATAGCCGGTGGCCTCCAGCACAGGACCGATGTTCAGCGGCACGCCCTTGTATGCCAGCATCGTCAGCAGCGTACACCCCACAAAGAGGCCGTAGCCCAAAATCACACGCCAGTCGGTGTACTCTGCCACAAGGGAGGTATGCTCCCGCATAGCGGCCTTCTTCAGCAAGACCTGCGACACCGAGGACAGGAAGGTGCTGCACAGGTAAAGCAGCACATAGGGCAGCTGTGCCTGATTCATTTGCCGCCCTCCTCTTCGTTGTCGGCACGCACAAACAGCACAATGCCTGCAATGATGATGACGGCCCCCACGACCTGCCGCGGGGTGACGGCCTCGCCAAAGACGGCCATGCCCAGCAGTATGCCCCAGACGACCGTGACAGCCTTATTGGCGTAGGCCGTTGTCAGCGGCAGATGCTTGATGACCTGCTGCCAGCCGATGGCATAGGCAACAAGCGCCGCCAGCATCAAGCCGTACAGCAGAAGGAACGCCGCGCTCAAAAACGGCTGCTGCGCCGCCAGCTTGCTGCACACGCTGCTGCCCGCATAGACCCCCAAAATGACATGCAGCAGGAGGAACCATTTTGCCTGCTGCCTCATGCGTTGTCCTCCTCATGGCGGATGACCTCACGCTCAACATACTGCGGTGCGGCGTTGGCGCACATATAGATGCGGCCGACATACTCGCCAATGATGCCCAGCACGACCAGAATCATGCCGCCCAAAAGCAGCAGCAGCGCCGTGGTGGACGCCCAGCCCATCGGGGCTGCGCCGCGGGTGAAGTGGTCAATGACGATATAGATCAGATACACAAAGCCCGCTGCTGCAAACAGCGTACCGAAATAGGTGGCGATGCGAAGCGGCTTGACGGAAAACGAGGTAAAGCCGTTCATCCAGAGGTTCAGCAGCTTCCGCAGCGTATAGCCGGAGCTGCCCTCCTCCCGGGCGCGGTGATGCACCGGCACATTGCAGATATGCTTGGTGGAGCGCAGCACAAGGCCGATCACATACGGGTAGCAATGCTCATACCGCAGCATCTCCTCCACCACAAAGCGGCGGGCGGCAAAGTAGCTGTTGACGACAAGCTCCGGCGGCTTGCCCAGCATGATCTCGGTCATCTTGCTGTTGGCCCAGCTGCCCAGATTGCGCCAGCCGGCCTGCCTTTTTGTGTCGTAGCTGGCGTAGACGACATCGTAGCCGGCATCGATCTTCTCCAGCAGCTTGCCCACCTCATCGGCGGGGGTCTGGCCGTCATCGTCCAGACAGACAATGATGTCCCCGCTGCATTTGTGGAAGCCTGCCATCAGCGCGGCATGCTGCCCGAAGTTTTTGGCCAGATCCACCCCGGTCACATGATCGTCCGCGGCCACCAGCGCGCGGATCGTGCCGATGGTATCATCGGGCGAGCAATCGTTGACCAGAATGACCTCATAGTCATACTGCGGCATCGTCTTCATGGTGGCGGTGATCTCCGCCACCACCTCCCCCACCGTATGCTGAGAACGGTAGCAGGGGATTACATAAGAAATTTTCTGCATAGCTTCGTTATCCTTCCAGATGTGTTCCACTGCGCTTATAGATGACCAGATCCTCGGTGGAGACAAGCTCCTGCCAGTTTTCGGCCAGCAGGCGTTCCTCCACGCGGGTACCGTGGCCGCACATCACATAGCGGGAGTAGATGGGGTTCTCGGCGTCCCACAGGTAGGAGTTCTTGTCAAACTCAATACCCATGCCATCCGGCACGGCGTAGAGGTAGCCGTGGAACACGCCGTCGTCGTAGGTGTAGGCCAGCGTGTTGTCCCAGGGATCGGCATCGGCGGCCTGCACATCGGCGGCCAGGGCGTCCTCGACCACAGTCATCTGGGCGGCCATGACCTCATTCATTTCCGGCTGGCTGCCACGCTCAAAGTTCATGGGCAGCAGCAGGACGACCAGAATCGGCAGCCAGACCACCGCAGGGGCGGCGTCCTCCACAACAATAGCCCCCAGTAGCAGAATAGCAAGCAACATCATGTGGCGCGGGTCGATGTTATACATCGTCAGCAGCACCAGCGCAATGGCGGCGCTGCAAAACAGGGCACAGGCTTTCAGCACCACCGGGCGGCCCTTGCGCTTATCCCAAAGCAGGCAGCCCACCGCCGCCAGCACGACCACCAGGAAGGTGACGCAGCCGCCGCCGATGTAAGTCTTGCCGCCCTTGATGGTGGGCCAGATATCGTAGAGCCAGGCGTTGCCCAACAGGGCCGTTGCGCGGATCCACTCATAGCGAATCGCCGCGATGGGGTGGCCCTGCAGCAGCAACTGCACGCCGTCAAAATCCATTCCGCCGTCACTGAAATAGGGCGCGGCCAGCTTAGCCATCGCAAAGAGCGAGACGCCGAACCCCGCCGCTGCCGTGATAAAGCAGACATTGCGGCGCCGTTTGTTCTGCCACACCGCCGTCAGCGGGAACCCCCAGAACAGCAGCGCGTAGGGGCGGAAGATCGTTTCCACCGCACAGGCCGCTGCGCAGACGGCGAGCCAGCCGGTCTTATCGGTGCGGTGCAGCGCCGCAGCACTGCCCACGATGAGAAACGCCAGCATATAGTGCATGGCCTCCGACGCGCCGCTGATGCAGGAGCGGATGGGCATGGCAATGGCAAACAAACCAGCGCAGAGCACAATGCACTGCCACCAGTTCAGCTTAGCGCTGCGGGCAAACGCCGCAATGCCCAGCGTGATAAACAGCAGGTTGCACCACAGCACCACGTTGACGCTGCTGCCGAACAGAAAGCCCGGCAGCGCGTAGGCCCAGATGAGCAGCGGCCCCCAGGTGCCATAGCGGCCAATGTCCGCCGTGCCCTCCTGATAGCCAAAGTACCCCTGCGGGCCGCCGTGGGTGATGACGCTGACGACCTGGCGATTATAAAGCACTTCATCGTTGTTCATCGTGGTGGGCAGCCAGATTTTGTTCAGCGGGGTGCGGCTGGTCAGGAGGTAAAATCCCGCAAGGAACACGACTGCCCCCAACAGGCAGAGCAGTGCGTTGGGGGTCTTTTTGAACAGCTTTTGGATTTTTTGCAGTCGCTTTCCCATCGTTATTTCTCCGCCAGCCGGGCCATGAACACTACATCGCGGTATTGGCCGTCCAGCAGCTCCATATCGCGGAAAATGCCCTCCTGCACAAAGCCGGCCTTTTCATAGCTGCGGCGGGCGGCGGTGTTTTCCGCCAGCACCCGCAGACTGATGCGGTGCAGCTGCAATTCAGCAAAGCCAAAATCGGTAAAGAGCTTTGCCGTCTCGGTGCCGAGGCCTTTGCCGCGCGCGCTTTCCTCGCCGATAAAAATACCGTACTCGGCGCTGCGGTTATGGCCGTCTATATCGCGGTAATAGACCGACCCAACGGGCTTATCATCGGCCTTGTCGATGATGATATACTGCACGACCTGCCCGGTGGCGACTTTGGTAGCCAGCCAGCTGCGGTGCATTTCCGGCGTGAAGGTCTGGCGGAAGATAAAATTCTGCACGACCGACGGCGTATTGCGCCATTTCACGATCAGATCGGTGTCCGCATCGGCAATGGGCCGCAGCCGGACAGCCACGCCCTCCAGAACCGGGAGATTTTTTACATCCATAGTGTGTCCTTTATCCTGCTATCTTGCGCGCTCATACAGCACGCACTTTTCACTTTCATACAAAACCGACCAGCCGTCTGCAGTCAGGCGGGCGGCTGTATTGCTGCCCGCGCTTGTAAAGACATACCGGGCATAGACCGGATTGGCTGCATCCTCCAGATAGCTGTTCTCGTCAAACTGGATTCCCATGCCGTCCGGTACGCCGTACAGCAGACCGCAGTGAACCTCATCCAGAAAGGCATATGCCGCCGTATGATCCCATGGGTCCTCGCTGTTGACTGCAGCCTGACTCTTTTCCAGTGCCATTTGCACCTGCTGCACCTCATTGTCCCAAACCTCGCTGTAGCGCGGCAGGCCATAGCCCTTGGCCAGACTGAGCACACCGGTCAGCGCCAGCAGCACCGATACCGCGGCCGTGGCTGCGGCAGGGCGGCGGTTCTCCAGCAAAAGGCTTGCCAACAGCAGCAGATCCAGAATCAGCGTATGGCGTGAGCCCTCGCCCGGGCGGTACATCAGCATCAACGCCAGAAAAACGATGCCTGCGGTCGCAGCGGCGCACCCCTTCCAGAACACAGGGCGCTGCCGCCGGGCATCCCATGCCAGACAGGCCAGCACAATGCAGAGCAGCAGAAAGAACAGCAGATAATATCCGCCGCTGCGCTGGGTAAAATCCGTAAGGATCGTCTGCCCAACGGTCTGCAGCGCCCTTATCAGCTTATGGACAACATCCTTCAGCGCTTCGATCGGGTGACCGTGGAGAAGCTCCTGCACGGGGGTCATGTCCACATTCGTGAAGAAGTAGGGCGCGTAAAATTTCGACATCAGCACCAGCGTGCCGCCCAACGAGACTGCACCGCCCGCAACGCACACCGCGATGCGGCGCCGGTCATGCCACGCCAGCGCCAATGGGTAGAGCCAAAGCACGGCCTCATAAGGGCGCACCAAAGTGGCGACGGCACAAAGCAGGCAGAGCGCGCCCCATGCGGCGCGGCTTTTATCCCGCCGGGCCAGAATACCGCAGCCCAGCACCGCCAGCACAAGCGCATAGTGAAGCGGCTCCTGCATGGCGGAGAACACATAGCGTATCGGTGCGTTGAAGGCGGCCAGCGCGGCAGCAAAGACTGCCTGCTGCTTGCCGTTCAGCCGTGCAGCCCGCGCGAAAAAGGTCCACCCTGCAACCACAAACAGCAGATTGCACCACAAAAAAGCATTCTGCCCGCGCAGGAAAAGCCCCGGCAGCGCGTAGACAAAAAAGACAGCCGGCCCCCATGCGGCAAAGGTGCCGCTGGCGGCATGCGATTCATTAAAGCCGAAATATCCCTGCGGCGCACCGCAGCGCACCACAGCGGCCAGCTGCTTGCTGTAGATGACCTCATCACTCCAATAGCTGCACGGCAGAAAGATCTGCTGCAGCGGTACGCGGTAGACTGCCAGCTCATACACAAGCAGAAAAGCCAGCGCCGCAGCGGCGGTGCCCAGCACCTGCGCCCAGCCCGGTATACGCTTACTGCGCATAAAATTCCAGAACTTTTTCGATGACCTGCTTGCGGTCGGACTCGGTCAGGCCGTAATACATGGGCAGGCGGACAAGACGCTCGCTCTCGGCGGTGGTGTAGACATCCGTGCCGTCAAAGCGGCCGAACTTCTCGCCCGCCGGGGCGGAGTGCAGCGGGATATAGTGGAATACCGCCAGAATATCGTTGTTTTTCAGGTGGCGGATCAGTGCCGTGCGCTCCTCAAGGTCCTTGCACTTGAGGTAGAACATGTGCGCATTGTGTACACAGTCTGCCGGAATCACAGGCAGCTCGACCTTACCGGCATCGGCCAGCGGCTGGAAGGCGGCGCGGTAGGCGTTCCATGTGTTCATGCGGTCGTTGTTGATCTCGTCCGCGTGGAGCAGCTGCGCCCACAGGTAGGCTGCATTCAGCTCACTGGGCAGATAGCTGTCGCCGAAGTCCACCCATGTGTACTTATCGACCTGACCGCGGAAGAATTTCGCGCGGTTCGTGCCTTTTTCGCGCAGGATCTCGGCGCGCTCGTTGTAGGCCGGGTTGTTGATAACCAGCGCACCGCCCTCGCCCATCGAGTAGTTCTTCGTCTCATGGAAGGAGTAGCAGCCGAAATCACCGATGGTGCCAAGCGCACGGCCCTTGTAGCTGCTCATGACGCCCTGCGCCGCATCCTCCACGACCTTGAGGCCATGGCGGTGCGCGATTTCCATGATTGTGTCCATCTCGCAGGCAACACCGGCGTAGTGCATCGCCACGATGACCTTTGTCTTGTCGGTGATGGCCTGTTCGATCTTCGTCTCATCAATGTTCATCGTGTCGGGGCGGATATCCACAAACACCAGCCGCGCCCCCGCCAGCACCGCAGAGGTCGCCGTGCTGGAGAAGGTATAGCTGGGCAGGATGACCTCATCACCGGGCTGCAGGTCGCACAGCAGCATGGCCATATCCAGCGCCGTGGTGCCGCTGGTGGTCAGCAGCACCTTCTGGGCATGGAAGCGTTCCTCCAGCCATGCGTTGCACTGCTTGGTAAAGGCACCGTCACCGCAGATCTTGTGGGACGCAATGGCCTGCTTTACATATTCGATCTCTTCACCCACGCAGGGGGGCACATTAAACGGGATCATAGGAATCCTTCTTTCACGGCTGAATTTTTATCAGATACTACAGTATACCACAGTTTTCGGATTTTGTCACTTTTTTACGCGCGCATCGTTGTAAGCGCGGATCATGACCGCTGCAAACCAGAGCATCAGGACGCTGAACGCCACAAAGGCCACAGCCGCCAGTGTGGTCAGCGCAGGCAGAAAGTGCGCCACGCTGTAGACAGTCAGCGGCAGCGCCGCAAGGTACGGCACCCTGCTGCTCTGCCGCCCTGCCAGCCGAAGCAGCACCACCGATGCGCCCCAGAACAGCCAGAGATCCGCCACACGCAGCGCGGGAATCAGCCAGACCGATGCACCACCCGCAGGCGCACCGCTGAGGATCAGTTCCAGCACTAGGCCCGCCGCACCGAAAAGCACCGGCAGCCTGCTTTTGGAGGCCAGCAGCAGGTAGCCCACCAGCGCCAGCACGGTCAGCGAGACCTCCTGAATGGCGGCGTTTTCCGGCACAGAGAGCAGTGCCCGGCCTGCCGCCGCCACACCGATGAGCAGATAGGCCAGCGCGGTTTTATTGCGTTTATCCATGATTGGGGTTCTCCTGTAAATCGAATAGAATCTGCGCAGTATAGGCATACTGCTTAATTTTTAATTATACTGCTTTTATATCAGCCTTGCAAGCACACCGCGGGCGAAAGGGACGCAAAAAACACCCCCTGCCGCGTTTTGCCAAAAAAATACCGCCGCCCGGTATGGGCAGCGGTGCTTTTTTGAACGAATCCAATCCCTCTGGCATCTGCGCACGATCCATGCGCTGCGGTTTGCTTTACTGCGTATTTTCGCGCAGGGCGGCCCGCATCTCCTTCTGGATCGCAGGGGTCGTTTCCATCTTCTGCATCAACGCGGCGAGCAGCTCCGGCAGCTGCTTCGCGGGCAGCTGCTCTGCCACTACAGCAGCCAGATATTCGGCATGGGACATTGCCGGCTCAAAGGTGCGGGCATAGGTCTTGCCGCTGCGGACAAAACCGACCTCACGCAGGACGCCCTTTTCCATCAGACTGTTCAGCATCGAAAAAATCGAGCGTTCCTTCCATTTGCGCTCCACGCAGGTGGAAACGACCTCCGTCTGGGCCATCGCATGATCGGCCTTCCAGAAAATCTCCATGATCTGTTGTTCGCTTTTTGTCAGGTGCACTTGGTATACCTCTCTCCCTAAGGCACTGCCGCACGGCGTCTGCCCTGCTGGCCTATGCGCCGCCCGGCGGCTGCGCACCCTCCGCCCAAAACGCTGCGGCACTGCAGGCATTTTGATCTTTGCAGAGGGCACACTTCGCCCTTTACAGCGGCGCATAGAACCATGCGGTGTAGCCCATAATTTCGTTTATACTTTTATACTATCTGGTTGTGAGTAAAATGTCAATGATTTTTTGCGAAATATTTTCGGAATTATGGTTACTTTATAACATTTTCACGGCTTTTCTACATTTTACGGTGCAACTGTCTGTTTTTTTATTTCCTACATAGATTCGATGCTTCATCAAGGTGTGGCACATGTGCGGCACAATTTGCCACACCTTGCCACACATCTGCCTCGTACAGGTACACTACGCCTTTCAGATTTGATTTTATTTCGATTCTTTCCATTGCTCGCGCAGCAGCTTCAGCGCCCGCTTTTCCAGCCGAGAAACATAGCTGCGGCTGATGTGCAGCGTCTGCGCCGTCTGCTGCTGGGTCTGTGCCGCACCGCCGAAGCCGTACCGCAGCCGCATGATCTGCCGCTCCCGCCCGGGCAGCTGCTCCACCATGCTGCGCAGCCGGGCCGCATCGGCACGCCGCTCGCAGTCTGCCTCCATGTCAGTCTCATCGGGCAAGGTGTCAGCCAGCGTCAGCTGACCGCCCGCCTCCAGCGGCTCCTGCAGTGAAAGCTGCGGCCCTGCCCTGCGTGTGCGGCGCAGCTCCATCCGCAGCTCATTTTCAATACACCTGCTTGCATAGCTGGCGAATTTTTTACCTTTGCCGGGGTCGAAGGTATCCACAGCCTTGATGAGGCCGATGGTGCCGATCGAGATGTAATCGTCCTGCGCGGCATCCCCCGCGTAGTATTTTTTGCAGATATGGGCCACCAGCCGCAGGTTGTGGCGTATCAGCGTGTCGCGCGCAGCGGCGGCAGCGGCCCCACCCTGGCGCAGGTCGGCAAAGGCCGCGCGCTCCCGCTCCGGCGGCAGCGGCCGCGGAAAGGACCCGCTCTCAAGATGCAGCGCAAGATACAGGATATGCCCTGCAGCCACCTGCAAAAAATAACCCAAAATGCCCAGCATACACACCACCTCGCGGAAATGTATGCCGGGTATCTGCTTTTTATCCCTGTCTGCAGGCTCTGTGCGGCGCTTTTCAAAAAGCGGCCCGGCACACCCGCTGCCTTTGCGCAGCGGGTGTGCCGGGCCAAGCCTGTGTTGTTTACAGCGTGAACTGCACAGCGCAGAAGGCTGCGTAGATCGCCAGCAGCAAAATACCCTGCGCACGGTTCAGCTTGCCCTTGCACAGGGCGGGAACCGTGAGGATCAGCATAACAGCCAGCATGACCGGCAGCTCCAGCACAAGGCTGGAGTTGATGCCGAACAGAGTGGCGCTCTGCGGAACGGTGAAGGGGGCCAGCGTGACCGAAACGCCGCTGACCAGCACCAGATTAAAGACATTGGCACCGACCACATTGCCCAGTGAGAGATCGCTGTGACCCTTGGCCAGCGAGGTTATGGCGGTGACCAGTTCGGGCAGAGAGGTGCCCAGCGCCACAAAGGTCAGCGCGATAACGCTCTCCGGCACACCCAGCGCCTGCGCGATCAGGGTACCGTTGTCCACCAGCAGGTTGGCGCCCAGCGCGATCAGCACTGCGCCCAGCACCAACAGCACCAGCGTTTTGGGCAGAGACATCTCCTCCTCGGCGTCCTCACGGGCCTCGGCGGGGGCGTTTTTCATCTGCAGTACATTGGCAACCATGTAAGCGACAAACATCGCCAGCATGATGATGCCCATGACGCGGGTAAACCGGCCGAACACATAGGCCGCCGCACAGTAGATGGCTGCCGCCGCAAAGAAAAAGGCGACCGGCGTCTTTAAGGCCTTGGGGTCCACCTTGCCGGGGCGCACCGCGATGGTAATGGCTGCAATCAGCGCCGCATTGCAGATGACCGAGCCGATGGCGTTGCCGTAGGCGATCTCGCCATGGCCGGAGAGTGCGGACATCGTGGAGACCATAACCTCCGGCAGGGTCGTACCGATGGAAACGACCGTTGCACCGATGAGAAGCTCCGGCAGATGAAAGCGGCGGGCCAGTGCGGACGCACCGTCCACAAACCAGTCACCGCCCTTGATCAAAAAGAGCAAGCCGACAATAAACAGCAGTACAGGGATAAGCATAGCGATTCCTCCCATTAAAAAATGACGATTGATGTCGGAATTTTTATTATAACACAACAGCCGGCCTGCCGTCAAACCCGGAATCAGTTAATAATAGTAACGAAATCAAGGGCTTTGCGGCTCCTGCCGCATACATTTGCTTACTTTATTCACCACGTCGAAAAATCCTAACCGTGAGGGAGCCAAGAAGCAAGCACCGCCCTTTTCGACAGTCCGCTTTTTTATAGCGCACTTGCCCGCAGAGATATTTTGAACACTTTTACTTATTTTGTAGCAGATACAAACACAAAGCCCCGCAGGGGCTACCTGCGGGGCTTTGTGCATAGAGGGGTGGGAAAGTATATAAAGGTCAGTGAATGTCTTGATTGATTACAAGTTTTATTATAGCAGGATTTCTTAAAATGTCAAATGTCATACTTGCATTTTGGTTTTCAAAAGATTATAATAAAACCATCGGCGCTTAATTTTATTTAGCGGCGGCACAAAAAAGCATACTTTTTCAACTTTGTTAAAGACAACAATGTCTGTATACTTCACATTATTTTTTTGTGCGCATTATACAAAACAAAAGCAAGGAGTCATTTCATGGACGAACTGGACCACAAAATCATACAGCTGCTGGCAGAAAATGCTCGTATGCCCGTCAAAGACATTGCCCAGCGGGTCAGCCTGACCAGCCCCGCCGTTTCCAGCCGCATCCACCGGCTGGAGCAGGAGGGCATCATCGGCGGCTATACCGTTGTGCTGCGCCACCCCGATGCCCCTGCCCGGGTCGAGGCGCTGATCTCAGTGCTGGTGGACGCTGCCACCCGCACAAGCTTCCTTTCGATGATTGAGCAGGAGTCTCAGGTGCTGCAGTGCTTCCGGGTGACGGGCAGCTACAATTTTATAATCAAGGTGAGCTGCACCGACATTGACGCGCTGGAGCATCTGCTGACCAAGATGCAGAAGATGGGCTCCACCAACACCCAGATCATTCTGAACACCCAGCTGGATCGCAACCTGACATTGGAGGAATAACGAGGTTATGCTACGCTTCTGCAAAAACTGCGGCCTGCTGGTGCCGCATGACGCCTGCAGCTGCCCCCAGTGCGGCGCACCGGTGCCCCCGGCCGCCTGCACAGCCCCGCAGCAGAGCCCTGCCCAGCCGCTGTATGACACGCCCGACCGGGACGAGGACGCTGCCGTCACCGCCATGAGCCAGAGCGCCACGGCAGCCGCGCTGATTTTCTTTGCCATCCCTCTGGTCGGGCTGGTTCTGTCACTGGTGTGGAGCTTCGGCGGCACCCGCAGCCCCGCCCGTCAGCGGCTGGCGCGCGCCTATCTGATCCGCACCGCCGTGGTGGCAGTCGCCTTTGCGGTGTTCCTGCTGGTCGGCGCGCTGGTGCTGGGCGCCGTGGTGCACGCCGGTCTCACCTACTACTACGCCAACCCCTATTTCTGGTAAGGAGACGCCATGAAAGCATCTGTCATCATCCCGAATCTGAACGGTGCAGGCTGGCTGCGGGATTCCATCGAGTCGATCTGGGCCCAGACCGAGCAGGATTTTGAGCTGATCGTCATCGACAACGGCTCCACCGATGAAAGCCTTGCGATTGCCCGCAGCTACTGCGGCCGCGACCGCTACACCCTGATCGAAAACGCCGACAACACCGGCTTTTCCCACGCGGTAAATCAGGGCATTGCAATCGCCAAGGGCGAGTACGCCGTCCTGTTCAACAACGATGCCTTTGCCGAGCCGGACTGGCTGGCCGAGCTTATCCGGACCGCCGATGCCGACCCGAAGATTTTTGCGGTCAGCAGCCTGATGCTGCGCTACTATGAGCCGGAGCTGGCCGATGACGCAGGCGATTATGTGACGATTTTGGGCTTTGCCTGCAAGCGCGGCGATGGTCTGCGGGCCAGCCGCTACACAAAGCCCTGCCGCATTTTCAGCGCCTGCGGCGGCGCAGCGCTCTACCGCAAATCCATTCTGGACGAGATCGGCGTTTTTGACGAGCTGTTCTTTGCCTATTATGAGGATGTGGACCTGAGCTGGCGCGCCAACAGCTTCGGCTACAAAAATGTCTACTGCCCCACGGCCAAATGCCGCCACATCTGCGGTGCGACCACCGGCGCGGTGCGGTACAACCCGTTCAAGAGCATCCAGAGCGGCCGCAACAGCATTTTGCTGCCCTACAAAAACCAGCCGCTGCTGATGCTGGTCCTGAATTTCATCCCGATGCTGCTGGGGTACCTGTTAAAGGTCGTTATGTTCCGGCTGCGCGGCTTCGGCAATGACTACGCAAAGGGCTTCCACGAGGCATGGGTTGCCCTGCCCAAGATCGACAAGCCCAAGTTCCGGTGGAAGAATCTGCCCAACTATATCTGGGTGGAGGGCAGTTTGATCGTCGGGCTGTTCCGGTATATTGTGTATCGGGTGCAGCGGGCGCTGAAGATTACCTGATTGGGTATTGCCCTGATTTTTGATGCCCCGCGGGGCACCGGGGACGCCGCCCCCTACAATGCAATACTACAACGCAATACAGCAAAAGCACCTGCTGACCGGTCACACGCATACCGGTCAGCAGGTGCTTATTTTTTACGCTTTAATCCTCATCTGCAAAGTTGCCGAGGGCCTTGGCCTGCTCGATGACCTTGCTCTCCAGCATCTGGGGCAGGGTCTCATAGCGGACGAAATCAAAGGTGAAGTAACCGCGGCCCTGGGTCAGCTGGCGCAGGAAGGTGGTGAAATCCTGCATCTCCGCCATGGGGACCTCAGCCTCCACGACCTGCAGGCCGTCCTCATCGGGGTTCATGCCCAGCACGCGGCCGCGGCGCTTTGTTACCTCGCCCATGATGTCGCCGGTGTTGTCCGCCGGGACATGGGCCTGCAGCGCGCCGATGGGCTCCAGCAGGACGGGGCCGGCCTCGGGGATCGCAGCCTTGTAGGCGATCTTGGCGGCCATGATGAACGCCATCTCGCTCGAATCAACGGGGTGATAGCTGCCGTCCAGCAGGGTGGCCTTCATGCCGACCATCGGGTAACCGGCCAGCACGCCGTGCTCGGCCGCCTGACGGACGCCCTTCTCAACTGCGGGGAAGAAGTTCTTCGGCACGCTGCCGCCGAACACATTCTCGGCAAACTCGATGCCCTCGCCCTGCACAGGCTCGAACTGAATCCACACATCGCCGAACTGGCCGTGGCCGCCGGTCTGCTTTTTGTGGCGGCCCTGTGCCTTGCAGCTCTTGCGGATGGACTCGCGGTAGGGCACGCGCGGGGCCTCCAGCGTGATCTCAACGCCGAACTTATTCTTCAGCTTGGCAAGCGCGACCTCCAGATGCTGGGTGCCCAGACCGCTGATGATCTGCTGCTTCGTCTCGGGATCGACCACAAAGCTGATGGCGGGGTCCTCCTCGATCAGGCGGGCCAGCGCGCCGCTGACCTTGCCCTCATCGCCCTTCTTGGCGACCTTGACAGCCATGCGGTAGCAGCTGATGGGGTAAACAGGTGCGGGCAGCGCCACAACGCGGGCGGGGTCGCACAGGGTATCGCCGGTCTTGGCGGTGGCCAGCTTGGCAACGGCACCGATGTCGCCCGCCGCGATCTCGGCGGTATCGGTCTGCTTTTTGCCGCAGACAGTCAGCGTCTTGCCCATGCGCTCCGGCTGGCCGGTGCGGGCGTTGACGGCGTTGCTGGCAGCGGTCAGCTTGCCGGACAGCACCTTGATAAAGCTCAGCTTACCGACAAACGGGTCTGCCACGGTCTTGAACACATAGGCACACAGCGGCGCAGCGTCATCGACCGCGATGTCCACAGGGCTGCCGTCCTTATCCTCGGCCACGGCTGCGGCGGCATCTGCGCCGGGCAGCAGCACATTCATGTTGTAGAGCAGCATATCCAGCGCCTGCATGTTGACGGCGCTGCCGCAGAACACGGGGGTAATCTGGCCGCTGCGCACGCCGGCAGCCATGCCCTGAACGATTTCCTCGGTGGTGAAGGCCTCACCCTCGAAGAACTTCTCCATCAGGGCCTCGTCCGTCTCGGCGATGGCCTCGCTCATGGCTTGAATCAGGCCCTCAAAGCGGTGGCCGATGTCGGGCACCTCGATCTGCACCTGCTTGCCGCCCTCATATTTGAAGGCCTTCTGGCTGAACAGGTTGATGTACGCGACCGTGCCGTCATCAAGGCGGACCGGCACGACACAGGGGCAGACGCTTGGGCCGAACTTGATCTTCATCTGCTCAAGGATCTTAAAGTAATCGGCGTTCTCAAGGTCAGTCTTGGTGACAAAGATCATCCGCGCCTTGTTGTTTTTCAGCGCCAGCTGGTAGGCCTTTTCTGCGCCGACGGTGACGCCGGAGCGGCCGGATACACAGATCAGCACGCTCTCCGCCGCCATGATACCCTCGGCGGCGCCGGTCTCAAAGTCAAACAGACCGGGGGCGTCGATCAGGTTGTACTTGGTGCCCTCATACTCGACCGGCACAACGCTGGCATTCAGCGATGCCTTGCGGCGGGTCTCCTCGGGGTCGAAGTCACTGGCAGTGGTGCCGTCCTCCACGCGGCCCATACGCTCGGTAGCGCCGCTCATGTACAGCAGTGCCTCGGTCAGCGTTGTTTTGCCGCAGCCGGCATGGCCGGCCACCAGAATGTTGCGGATGTCTTTGCTTGCGTAGCCCATGGATCGTCAAACCTCTTTTCGCGCCGGGGCGTTTCCAACCGCCCTGCGGCGTAGATATTCTTTGCGGCGGAGTGAATTTTGAACACTTCCCACCTGTTTGATACTACTTTACCACATTGTTGTGGAAATTTAAACAGTTTTTTTAGATTTTTTGTAAAAAATTTTAGGCAAAAGATTGTGTAAAGTGTAAAAAAAAGAGCCGCGCACCGGCGCGGCTGGGAAAATTGCTTATTTCTTCGTTGTTTTTTTGCGGCGGCGGGCGCGTCCGCTGTCAGCCTTGATCTCCGGCACATAGACATTGTAGCTCAGCAGATACCGGCCGTGGGCGGGCACGCGGTAGAAGGCCGCCTTGATGCGCTCCAGCGGGCTGGAGCCTGTCTCGGCCGCGCTGCCGCTGAGCATGATGACATACTGCATATCGCTGTAGCGGGCGGCCACATCACACTGGCGCAGCGTGGTGTGGATCAGCTCGCCAAGCTGCTCCACCATGGCAGCGGTCTCGGCAGGCTCGGCATTCTGGCCGGGGGCCACCGTCACGATGGCCAGAAACACCGGCAGACCGTAGCGGGCCTGCACACCGCGCAGCACGCGGTAGGTCTCCTTAAAGGTTTCAAAGTCGCAGAGGCAGGCGCCGGTGTTTTCGGTGTCGGGCAGGGCGGCGGTCAGGCGGGAAAGCTCGCTCTCCATGTTGCGGTCCGCCTGACGCATCTGGCGGTAGGCAGAGCCGGCGCGCCCCGGGTCAATGGCATGGTGCAGGCAGCCCATTGCGTTGCCGCGGCGGGCAAGGTTCTGTGCCTCGGTGTGGCGGCCCAGCGATTCCAGCGCCACAATCTCCTCCAGATAGAGGCGCTCCTCGTAGGGGTCCAGCTCAAGCGCGCGGGCACACAGCGATATAATGCGGCTGCTTTCGCCCCACTTTTTGCAAAGCTCCAGCAGGCCCAGAATGGCCGTGCGGTACTGCCCGTGCAGCCGGACGCTGACGCTCTCGACCCATGGCTCGGTGGCAAACTGGGGCAGCAGACGGCCCTTGTACAGGTTGACGATCTCCTCATACAGGCAGCCGCGGCTTTCGGGGTCGGCCTCGCTGCGGGCCTGCTCAGACAGGTCGTTGACCTCAAACACATCCACGCTGCAATCCAGCGCGGGGTTCCACTGGTAGCTGCCGCGGCTGGTCTGGATACAGCCCTGCAGCTCGGTCAGGCCCTCGGCATCGATCATATTGCGGAAGCGGTGCAAAATCGCGCGCAGCGCCATATCCGGGTTGGTCGAGCGCTCGCCCGCCCACAGCGTATCGGTGATGGTCTTGTGGGACACCCGCTCCCCGCGCTGCAGCACAAGATACTGCACCAGCGCCATTGCCTTGCGGGACTGTGCCAGCTGCGCCAGCACCGGATTGCCGTTTACGCGGATCTCAAAATCGCCCAACATTCTGATTTCGATTGTTGCCATGTGGTATTCCTCTCTACTCTATACAACGGGGCGCAGCGCCCCACCCTTCCCATACTGTTTTATAGTATAACAAAAGTTAAGGGGTTTGTCCAGCATAACATGGAATATCCCGCATTGGGCGGCGCTTCAGGACACCGCCGGGTTGCTGCCGTCCCAGCTGCCGGGCTCCTCGATATACACCGGTGCGCCCGGCAGCGGCACGATCGCCTTTTGGGTACACAGCGGCACAGCGTTGCCCTGCGCGTCCTTCTGGGCTACGGTCAGCACAACGGTCAGCGCCGTAACATGGGCGTATTTTTCCCCCTCGGCCTTGGTATAGCTGCGGGCATAAAACTGCAGGTCACTGATAAACATCCCCATGTAGGCGTCCTTGGGGTAGGCTGTCGTGTAGGCGTAGGCAACATTAGGCAGTTTTTTTCCCTCTAATGTCACTTCATGCTGGGGCTTATAGGTGTTTTCTTCCTGCAGATAGAACCGCATGTGCAGGTAACCGTCCAACTCGTTCGCAGCATCTTGGCTCAGCAGCGGCGTTCCGTCCGCCTTTGTCAGCGCCGGGACCTTATCCTTGTCGATTAGCTCAATATGATTGGGATAGACGCTGAACTCCAACGCCGTACCGCTGCTGACACCGGTTTTTTCTTTGAACACCGTGTCCAAATCACTGTCTGTTGCGCCGTCCGCAAAGCGGATATACCCGTTAGCGTTCAGCAGCTCGCCGCGGATGGTCTCGATCAGCGCATCGGCCAGATTCTGGGCGCGGGTCTGCTGCTGCACCTGCATATACGCCTGCGCGCTGGGCTGTATCAGCGTGACAGCCGCAAGCGTAAACAGCGACAGCAGCACCATGCAGACAACAAGCTCGACCAGCGTTGTCCCCCTTTTGTTTTTCAGCACTCGCATCATGGTGTTCCCTGTCCCCCGCTGGTATTTGACTGACCTTTTCTGTAACGGTGGAAGGTGTAGGATTCATCCGTGCCATCCTGCGAAGTCTTTGCCTCAAGCTTTTGCTTCTGAACATTTCCAACAACAAACTGTGCGCCCGTACCGGTAAAGGTATAGCTTGCAGTGCTGCCGTCATTCACCCATTGGGGCTTTCCATCTCCGGCGGGGTACAGTTGCTCGCACTGTGCATAGGCCGTCTGGCGGATCGTTTCCGCCTTCAATGACATGGTGCGCGCATAACGCAGGGACACCACAAACAGCGCCGTAAACATAAGCAGCAGCACAAAGGAAACGATCACTTCCACAATCGTTTCTCCGCTTTGATTTTTAAGGTATCTCGACATAGCCGCTCCTTTCCGGGTTATTGGCGCACAAATTTACTGCTCTTATCTGTCTGGTTCAGGTCATAGTGGATCTTGATTTCAGTATCAGCGCCCGGGCTAAGTGTATATGAGTTATCAACATCCGTGCGTTTAAAAACGAGTTGTTGATTCGTTCCATTTTCAACATCCTTGGTCAACCGATAACTGCTATACCGGGCCGTATCCGTGCCAATCGTATAGTACGCCACTTCGCATGTGCTTGTGTGCTGGTAGCTTCTTGTGTAGGAGAACTTCTCGCTCCCCTGCTTTGCAGTCACCGTCACCTCCACAATATAATCCGACAGTTCCTTATCTTTAAAGCTGTCAAGCTGGCCGTTAAGTGCAGTAATGTCATAGCCCTTTGTCGCCAGCACTGCAACATACTCGCTTTTATCTACCTCGTCAGCCGGCGTCTTTTTGAGCGTGATCTCCAGCCCGCTGCTTTCGTCCGCAAAGGTATGCTCCGTGGCATCGCTGTAGGTAGTCTGCAAAAGGTAGTTTTTGTCAATGAACGCTGCCAGGCTGTCCGCCTGCGCACTGCCCGCTGCCGTGCCGTAGCTGGTCAGCTGGTCATCCAGCACATCGGAAAAGCTCGTTGCAAGGGTATACACCTCCTGCTCTATCAGCTGGCGGTTCGCGTTCGCCGTCAACACAGACGCCGCATAGACCAGCGCCGCAGACAGCGCCGCAAAAACCGCGCCGATACACAGCACAAGGATCATTGACAGCCCCTGTTGATTTTGCATGATACCGCGGGCTTTTCTGCCCATAGGTATACCCTCCTTCATTGTGTTATCCCACTGCAGGCAGCTCCTCTTTCTCCGCTGCAGCCGTTTCGGGCGTTGCCCGCAGGACCCGCACCGCCCGCAAAACCGGTGGTGCTGCGGCAGGGCTTTGCTCTGCTGCAGCATCCTGCGCGGGCTGCTCCTCTGCTGTCAGGGTCAGGGCGGCAGCTGTACCGTCATTCGGCACAGCCAATTCCAGCTCATCAGACGCAGTGGTCTTATCCGCATCGCCCTCGGCCAGCACAGTAACCTTACCGGTAATGCGCTGGCGTGTATCGTCCTTGTGAAGCAGATCGACAAGGTCAGGCAGCGTTACGCGGTAGCCCGGCTCACCGTCACGGTCAAGGTATTCCAGCGTTGCAAAGGTTTCAAGCTTATAGCGCGGCGTACCGCTGGCGTCCTTCAGCTCATAATGGCCCGCCAGCGTCACATGGTTCGTTGTAAGCACGGGAGTATTATCCGCGCCAAGGACTGCCGCGCCCTTCTCGTCCGTCTTGACCGTAGTGGTCAGATCATAGAATGTGCGCCCGTTTTCTTCGGTCGGCAGGATCGTGATCGTATAGGCTTTATCCTGTATTGCAACTTCCTTTGTCACAGACAGGATTTTCCCGCACTTGGTTGTGATCGTACCGTCCTCGTTCATTACATTCCGCTTGGCCACAGTAAAGGTGATCTTGTCGGTTGTGTTGCCATCGGCAGAAGTGATCTCCAGTTGATACTTGTCTGCCAGACCTTCCCCTGTTTCCTTGCTGTAGTTTACGGCGTTCCATTCCACTGCATAGCGGGAAATATCCGCCTCTATGCTTTCGGGTGTCCATGGCGTCGCACCATCAGCGCCGAACAGCTGCAGGGTTGCCTTGGAATCTACAGTTGTAAAGGCGTTCTGGTTCGTCTGCGGTGTATCCAGCTTGATCTTGGGCAGCTGCATTTGGGTGGGTGTTTCGTCCAAGCTGTCTGCAACATAGTAGTACCAGTTGGAGCTGGCAGTTGTGTCGTTGGTGGACATGCTGCGCAGGGCGGGCAGCAGCCAGTAACCGGCATACTCCGGCTTCATGGTAAAGCTTTCATCGCCAAGCGCAAACGCTGCGCCATTCTCTGTTGTTTCTGCCTGTGCGCCGCCGTCCATCTGGCCTTCCGGCAGCAGGCGCAGCACGCGGCCGGTCGTGTCGGTCAGCATTGCATTCAGCGCGTCCGTCAGGGCTGCCAGCTTTTGGGCCTTTGCATCGGGCGTCTGCTCCTTCTGATAGCTGTTCGCCAGCACAGCAATTTCCTTGTAATCCGCGCCATTCTTAAAGAGATAGCCCATGTAGTAGTAGCTGCTGCCGCTGCTGGCGTTTTCAACCGTCAGCGTCAGCTTTTCCCCGGTCAGGAACTGGGTCTGGCTCGGTGTTGGGTAGCTTAGCGCGGCTGCGGTCACAACAGGTGCAGCAAGGCGCGTTTCGACAAGCAGGGGTTTGCTGTACTCGCCGTTCGGGCTGCAATACTTCGATTTGTCAACCGCATTTGCTACGACATAGAACCGCAAGGTCACGCCCTGATACTTCTCAAGGTCAACGGTGCAGCTGTTTTTCGTGATGCCCTGCCAGTTGGCAAGCGCCGTCCAATTATTGCCGTCTTGCTTTTCCGCGTACAGGGTATATGTCACCGTGGCATCGTCTTTGGCGTCCGCGCTTGCGGGCCAGGTGATGTCGTAGTTCAGTGCATTGGCGCTGTTGTCGTTGGTGCGCATGATGCTGTTGACCTGACCTACCGCAGACAAGCGCTGCATAACAGCACAATCCGCCTCGCCCGCCAGACCGATTGCATGGGTGTCCGCCTTGTCCGGCTTGCGGGTGACATGCAGCCGCACCGTATCATAGCGCCAACTGCCGCTTGCAAGGTCATCATCCACGCAGAGGGTCAGGGTATAGGTGCCGGTTTTGGCGTCAAATTCGGTTTTATCCGCCAGCGACACGCCGTCCTTCAGCTCGATTTTTTCCTTGTCCGCGATTGTGGTGGTTTCGCCCGTCTTTTGGGTCAGCAGGCCGTACAGGGTTACATCGTAGTCATGCTTGCTTGTATCAGCACTGCCGTCCGCCTTGTACTGCGTCCATGTAAAGGTATAGTTCAGCTTGTTGCTATCGTCCACTTGACCCGTGGCAGTATTGCTTACCGTGGGGGCTTTCAAGAGTGTGAGGTTGAGGTCATCCCTGCGAATCTGCTTTTTAGCCATGCTGTACCACAAGTCATCGGTTGCAAAGAACTGCAGCGGGGTCAGGTGGTAATAGCTGAATTTGCCGTCCGCCCCGCGCACGATCTCGATGCCGTTGTTCCAGCTGACGGGGTTATTGTTACTTCCAATAGCATTCAGGGCCTCATCTGCGGTGATTTCCCAGCGGGTCACGACCTGCGGATAACCGGCATCGACAGGCACAGAGACGACCTGCAGGTCGGTGTAGCTGCCGTCAAAGACCTCGGCGGGCAGGTTGCTCAGCACAAATTCCGTGCCGCTGCTGTAGACCGGTTTTTCCACCGCAGCAAGCGTCACATACTGGCCTTTCAGCGGCTGCGTGTTGGCTGCCGTTGCATCCTCTGCCGCATTGCTGATTTGTTCCTTACCGGTATATTGACCCAGCAGCATAACGCGGTAGTTCGGCACGGTGTTGGGGATTGTATCTGCGGTAAATTGCAGGGTCACGGTAATCGACAGATCATCTGCCGTGCTGCCGGTTATGACCGGCTGTTTTATAGCCGCCGTACCGTGGACAAGGCCGCTGTTGCTCTTTGAATCACCGGTAGCATAGTATGTTCTAGGAATACCGATCTCCTCATCATAGCGGGCAGACTCCATCCATGCACCCGTTGCATCTGTACCCGGGGTTGCCGTGGCGCGCAGGCGGGTGGCCGAGCCAAGGCCATTTGCTATCAATGCCTCGGTTTTGCTTTGATTCAGCGTAATCACCGTATTGGGTTGGTTCATCAGGTAGGCGGTTACCTGCCAGTTGCCCGCGTTTTGGTAATCGCTTGCGTTTGTCAGCACAAGATACTGGCCGTAGGGCTGTCCACCGCTGTTCTGCTTTTTCAGGCGGATCTCCAGCTTCGGGGTAGGCAGGGGGCGCACGAAGTCCTGCGGGTCAGACTTTACCTCATCACCTGTGGTGGTTCCGTTCACGGCCTTTACACCGACACAGAATTGGCTGTTGCCAATAGCTTTCGCCAGCGCATCATCTGCGTCAAACAGATAGCGCGTGCCGTAGACCTTTATGTCTTTGTAGCCATCCAAAGCCGTCTTGCTATCGCCGTCAACCTTATACAGCGTTACCAGATAATGGCTTACATTCTGTATCTTGTTATCTGGGAAAATGCCATCTGTGGCCGCGGCCGACCATGTCACCTCATAGCGGCCATAGACAGCGCTGCTATCGTTTTTATGCGTAACTTTCAACTCGGAGACCGTACCGGGGCCGCGCTTGTCCAGAATTTGCGTATAGTAGTTCTGGATCAAGTCGTCCGTGATGTCCTTCATACTCGGGGCATCGCTCTTGTCCGTATCGCCGTACCACAGCAGGATGGTGGCAACTTCTTGCTTCTTTAGATTCGGACGATATATTGTTGCCAGCCCGTCCTTGTCAGTAGCTTTCTTGATATAACATGTTTTCGCATCAACTGTATTAAGATTATAGCCATTGACCATACCCGCTGCAAAGTACTTGCCGTCAGTATTGTTTATACCCGCGTACAGCCGTGTGCCGTAGAGATAATTATCCTTTTGGCTCGCACCATATGTCGAAGTTTGTGTTTTTACTTCATTTTCATACATCAACTTCATGGCTTTATTGTAGGCATCGTTAAAGCTGTACCCTTCGTCCATAAAGTAGTTGCCGTAGGCCACAATGTTTTCACTTCCACGGTTCAACGCAATGGGCGCATTTTTGGAACTAACAGTATTTTTATACAGGGCAAAACAATTCGTCACTGTGGTGGATGCACTCGTTTTACTGCCATTGCCACGGTTGCCGCAGATACCCGCTAACAAGGGGGTATAGTTGTATTTACGTGAGATTGTAATATCCGTAGCATAGTTACGGCAGCGGTCAATATAAACCTCGACCTTATTTGGAATTTTTGTTCCACCGTCGCCATATGGTCCCAGCCAGCCCATGATGCCGGCTGCCAGCGACTCGCACTGCATCTTAACATCGCCGTTCACGCAATCGACAATGTTGATGCGCAGATAGTCATTTGTACCGTCCGCCATGACCACCTTGCCAAGGATACCGGCAACATCGTTGGCGCCATGCTTATTGTTATTGTCTCCCGCCCAATTACCGCGGGACAGAATATTGCCGTGGTTCTGGCAGGAGAGGATATTTGCCGTGCCGCCGGGGGTAGGCTGGTCAAAAAAGCCCACAATGCCGCCGACCGTACCCGAACTGCCGTTACAGTTGGTATTGGTGCTGAGGCTGCCGAAATTGAAGGATTTTTCAATCGTGCCGCCGTTTTTCAGCCAGGAGGCAATGATGCCGCCGATATAGTTGGAGCCACTGTCAAACACAGTGCCAAGGTTCACACATTCGCTGATGACCCACTTGTCATCGGCCGTATTCTGCTGCACGCCGATCACACCGCCCACATAGGCAATATTTGCGTTGCCTCTATGGGTCGTGTCATCGTCATTTGTGCTGCCTGTGCGGGTAAAGCGGCGCACGGCGGCGCAGTTGACCAGCAGCTTGACCTCGCCGGTTGCCTCGTTCATGCCGATCATACCGCCGATTTTGGATTCATCGGTCGTGTTGTCACCGTAGACAAACCACTTGCCGGTTGCCGCACCTGTGATTGTGCCGTTGACAGTGTTGAAGCCTGCCACGCCGCCCAGATAGCCGCTGGATTTGCCGTTTGCAGCAGTTGTGCCGCGCAGACCGACCAGCAGGTCATTTTCGGCAAGGCCGGTGGCGGTGTAGACTTCGCTGTAGTTATTCTTGGACACCGTGTCAACGCCTTTAAGGCTATTATAAGTATCGCCTTTCAGGGTGCTGATCATCTCATTGGTGCTGCCATCCTTAAACCACCCCTTAACCTTATCGACCAGAGCTGTTACTTCTGTTGCACCGCTGCCGGTAATACGGCCGTTGTTTGCGCCTGCCACGCCGCCCACAAAGCCGTAGCGCGCGGTGATGATGCTGCCGCCGTTCTTTTCTGTGGCAACATAGCAGGATGTAATTTCGTTGTTATTACGGCCCGCAATGCCGCCCACGCTGCTGGCGCTTTTCAGCTTTTCCGCATAGGTCTGGCTGTCGCTCAGGCCCGAGGCACCCATCACCTGCAGCGCGATTTTGGGCACACTGCACCCATTGACCTCACCATTGTTCAGGCCAACGATGCCGCCTACGGTGTCCTGCACATTAGCTGCGCCCGTGGTGATATTACCGTTATCAGCCTTGCCCAGCGCGCCCTGATAGGTACACTTTAACAGAGTGCCGCCGCCGGCATTTTCGCCGGCTACGCCGCCCAGATTCTTGTATTTATCCAGAGTATCTGTAATGTTCAGTGTAACATTTGTTCCGCTGATGGTTGCGCCCTGCATATTGACGCCCGCCGCACCGCCAAGGCTGATGCTGTCTACCCGGGCCGTAAGGCCGCCGAGATTCAGCGCAGGGCTGCTGACATTGCAATTACCAATCGTACCAGCGTTTTTGCCCGCAATGCCGCCCACATTGGTGGCCGGGCCTTGGTAAACAATGGCTGCGTTCTCTGCAAGCGTAACGCCGCTGATTGTTGCATCCTTATTGTTGATGGCCGTGACCGCGCCGATGCTTTCCCCTGCAAAGGTAATCGTACAGCTGCCGACAGTGCCGCCCTGAATGGTGCCGAAGTTGTTGGCCGCAATGCCCGCCGCATCGCACTTGGCAACGCCGATTTTAACGCCGCTTACATTGCTATCTACAATTTGGGCGCCGCTGTCATTGCTGCCTGCAATACCGCCCGCATTGCCGTTGGTGGCATATACCGTGTAGTTGTTCCCGGTCTGCCCCGCAGTGTTGGTGCAGCCCGTAATTGTGCCGGTCTGCCCGTTACCAGCCCTATTACAGCCCGCAATACCGCCTGCAAACTGGTCATTGGCGCGCACACACGCCCCATCAATCAGCGTAACATCGCTAATATTGGCATAGTTTGCACCGGCTGCGCCGCCTGCGTAGCTCTTGGTGGCCGTGACGGTGCCTTTCACCTCGCCGCCCGCAATGCTGGCTGTTATGGCGTTGCGCGTGTTGTTGCTGCCCGCAATGCCGCCTGCATAGCTTTCTGCCGTAATGTTGACCTGCAGGGTTGTGCCGCCCAATGCGATGCTGCCGCAGTTTACGCCTGCAACGCCGCCCGCGCACTCATTCGCCTGCACCGTAACGGGGATACTATTGGAAGTGTTATAGGTTATGCTCGCATTCGTCAGGTTCAGGCCCGCCACGCCGCCGATGATGTACCGGCCGCGCACGGTGATGCTTGCTGCCGGGGCCGAGTTTGTGACCGCCCCGCTGTTGATGCCGACGATGCCGCCAAGGTAGGCATAGCCGTCCTGCTGGGTGCCCAATGTGGCGTAGGTAGAGCAGTTGTTGATGCTGCCGTCATTCCAGCCTGCAATGCCGCCCGCCGCGCTCTTGTGGGAGACAATGCCGTAGTTGGTGCAACGCTCCAGCGTTGTTTTTTTGGTCACACAGCCGATGATGCCGCCCGCCATAGAGCCGCGGGCATCTTTACCGCCAACATAGTCGTTATAGTTAAAGCTGTCTTTATACCCCTTCAGGCTGACACCGCTGCCGAGGGTGCCGGTCTCGCCCCGCATTTTCAGGCTGCCGACCGATGCCGCATTGTTTTGGCTGCCGTTTGTTGCGTTGCGGATGGTCAGGCGGGTTTCTGCATCGTTATAGCCGACAATACCGCCCACATAGGCGTTGACCTCAAGATTAAACTGGTTGGCCGCGCCGTTGAGGGTCATGGTATTGGCCGTATTGCGCGTCACTGTCTCGCTGACCGTCACAAGGCCGGTATCCCGCGCCACGGTGGGCAGAATCGTTGTCAAATCGGTCGGGGCCGATGCCAGCAGGCAGTTATAGCCGATGATGCCGCCCGCCAGACCGTCGGCCTTGATGCGGCCCGCCTTTGCGGTGGTTGTAAATGTGCTGGCCGTGCCGCCGGGTGTGGCGGTGTCTTTGATGGTAAACGCCGTTGCGTCCGTGCCGGCCACCGGCATGTTAGCGCCGATGACACCGCCCACGCAGAGCGTGCCGCTGATTTCCGTCACCTTTATATCGGCCGCGGGCAGGGCCGGGGCAAGGTTCAGGCCAATCATACCGCCGACCGCCTTGCCTCCCACGACCTCGCCGCTGACGGTCAGCAGCGAAGCGTTGTCATTTGTAATTTTCGCCGTTGCATCGTTGCAGCCGACCAGACCGCCGACAAAATCGCTGCCGCTGATGACCGCGCCGATCTGCACCGTGCTTGCCTTATCATCCCATGTAAGCACGGCATTTTTGCCGTTGCAGCCGACCAGACCGCCCACATAGTCCGCGCGGGTGGTCGTTTCTTGATTGTTTGCATTTTTATAGGTGCTCAGCGCCTGCAGCAGGGCGCTGCGGCTGCTGTTGGTGGCTGCGTCCGAGGCCATGCTGCTGACGCAGTTTTTGATGGTAGCAGTTGTATTTGCTGCGGTGCTGCCCCAATCGGCATCGTTCAGGCCCGCAATGCCGCCCACATAGGCCGCATTTTTGCCAAGGCCCGCCACAAGGCCGCTGTTGGCAACGCCGCTGACCGTGCTTTGGCTGCCGTTGACCGACACGACACCGCCCACATAGCGGTTGCCCAGCACGGTGCTGCTGTTGCTGCCGCCGGTTGTTTCAAACCGGCTGCCGCTGAAGCCGCCCGCCATGCCGCCGACAAAGCATCGGCCCAGCACATAGCCCTTTTGCGTGGTGCAATTTTCCAGCGTACACCCGCTGGCAAAGCCCACCAGACCGCCGACAAAATCACCCTTGAGCGGGCTGTCATCGGTGAGTGCGCCATCGTTAGCATACCCGCCCTTGACGGCGGTTTTCAGCTGTGTTTCGGTCATATCGCGGCGGGTGGTGCTGGTGCTGCCGCTCAGCGTGACATTTTTGCAGTAGCCCGCAATGCCGCCGAAGAACTGGCCCAGCACGCGGCTGTTTTGCCCCTCGGCACTGCCAAGGTAGTTGGCACCCGCGCTGACCGTGCCCTCGTTCCGAAGGCCGGTCAGGGTGACAGGCGCACTGCCGCTATTATAAAGGTTGCCCACAACGCCGCCCGTAAAGGCGCTGCCGGTGACGGCGGCCTTGTTGGTCATGATTTCTTTATTGGAACCAAGCGTCAGGTTGGCGGCATCCATCGTGCCGACCACACCGCCCACGCCGACGCTGCGCCAGATCGAGCCTTCCCCGCTGGCAGCGGCTGCGGCGTAGCGCGCCTGTTCTGTAAGGGTATTGTCCGCAGCTTTTAGGCTGTTGTCCTGCAGCAGACCGGCTACCGTCACATTGGCGTCCACCGTCAGCGCGGAAATTGTTTGCGTCTGGCCGCTTTTGGGTATGGCAACGCCCACGAGGCCGCCAATGCCGCGCGGCTCGTTTTCATAATAGGCTGTGCCATTTACTGTTGCGTTTGTGCGGTCCATCGCGGTGGCGTTGTCGTCAAAGGGCAGCATTGCCAGCACCTGCGCGGAAACCGCATTGTTTTTGCCGTGGGTCAGGGTGCAGTTTTCCAGTGTGCCGGTGTTGACGCCGCACAAAGCACCGACCGCACGGATGTCGCGGTACGCGCTGTCAGTTGTTTCCAGCGGCTGCAAGGCCGTGGTCCCGGTCAGCGGCAGAGTGCCTGCTGCGCGGGCAACGACCTTAACATTGACCTGCACATCGGCATCGCGCAGGGTCATGTTTTTGATTATGCCGTTATTCTCACCCACAAGGCCGATGTAGCGGTCACGCAGTTCTTCCTTACCCTGTCTGCCGGTCCGGGAGACGGAGCCCCCGCGCAGCTGCAGGTTCATGATAGTGATATTTCCGCCGTCCAGCGTCACATTTTTGGGCAGGGTCAGAATGGTCGGCCACGCCACAGCCTCCTCTGCCGAGGGGACCTTTGCCTCTGGCGGGAAGTTTTTGCCCTGCGCCGGGCAGTAGACCGTAACGCTGCCGCCGGTCCAGTTCAGGCCGGTGGCGCCAAGGCTCTGCGCGGCGAGGGTGTAGGCGGCGGCAGTCTGGCCGGACGCCCATCTGTCCGCCCAGCGCAGGTTGTACAGATGGCGGAAATAGGTAAGGTTGCCCTCAGTGACTGTTGCCTTTTTTGCAAAAAGGCTGTTCTCCACATTGGTGTCAGCAGGTGTGCTGGGGGTATAGCTGCCGGAATAGTCGTCCCGCGCCTTGGCCTGCAGCGTGACATAGAAATCCTGCGGCCCGTCCGACATCAGGCGGGTGATGCTGTACAGGCTGGTGTCGGCCACACTAATGCCGCTTATGCCGCTGCCATTCTCGCAGGAGCGCAGCAAATCAGCGCTGGCCATTGCGTCCAGCGTCAGGACAAAGTTGCCCTTGTTGTAGCTCAGGGGGTAGTAGAGGGTCTTTTCAACCGGTGTTTCCTTGCCATCCGTACCATAGCTGTAGATTCTTGTTTTCAGCGGCACCGGCTCATTGGTCTTGACTGCCGGCAGCTCCACCTCGATCTCAAACAGCTTTTTCGTGCCGTCCTTGCTGTAGGCTGTCGCCACATACTGGACCTGCGTGTCGCGGGTCACATCGCCGCCCCAGCTCAGGGTCAGTGTTTCGGTGTTGGAGAGGCGCGGATTCTTGACCTTCAGCTTGGTCTGCTGCAGCTCGACCACATTTACGCGGTCCTCGGCTGAGTAGTAGCCCACAAGGCTGTCATGGCGGCGGTGGTCATAGCTTCGGTCATAAATATTCGTTGCGCCGTCTGTTTCTGTAAAACGCAGCTTGTCGGCGTTTGTGTCATAAAACACCGAGTACACCTGCCCGCTGGCGGCGTCTATCTCAACGCAGACGGCCGCATTCAGCAGCGAATCATCGTAGATGTAATCGCCCAGCAGCTCGCGCAGCAACTCATTGTCGCTGTCGGTATCTGTTACTTTATCATAATACAGGGCATAGATATTCTTGTTCAGCTCATCGGCCTTCTGCTTGCGTGTTTCTTCGTTTTCCTCGCCGGTCGGCGTAAGCGCGGCGGGGTCAAAATGCGCGCCTGCCTGACCGTTCAGCAGCACCTTCTGGCGGAAATCGTCCAGCTCGCCCGCTGTGTCCTTGCGGGTCAGGGCGATCTGCGCGGTCTGGAAAAGGGTGCGGGCGTTCGCCTCGTTCTTCTCAAACCGGGCCAGACGGATATAGGCAATCAGGCCGCCCCCCACAAGGGCCGCCAAAATTGCCATGATCGCCAGCACGACCATAAGCTCCACCATCGTGAAGCCGCTGCTTCTGCGCGTTTTCTTGTTGCAATGCACCATAGATGCTCCCGTTTATATCACGGCACTGCCGCACCTTCCCGCCCGGCAGACGCCGTAGCGGCCATTGGAATTTGCGGCTGTGCCCTGCAAATTTGTACAGTAAGGCATAATAAGACTATATATGATAGTATTATACTCGGTTTGTGATGTTTTCGCAATAAGTGCGGTGAGATTTCGACAAATTTACACCAAATATAGTGCTGCACACGGGCGGCACGCACTATTTTGACAGATTTCATGTTACATTCCAACAAAAACATGGGATTTTTTTGTGAAATTCCTTGCAAATACAGTCTTTGCGGGGTATACTGGTTAGTGTATCATATATAGAAGTAGAGGAAGTGAAACCATGCTGGCAGCACGTCTGGGTGCCTGGCTGCGCAACACCGGTGAAAAATGGGCCAGGACCTCCTTTGCTGAAAAGCTGGCCCTGCTGCTGGCATTGCTCGCTGTGATCTATACTGTTGTGACCGGCGCGGCTGAGCTGCGCTATCAGGCCCGCGCGCGGGAGGCGCTGGCTCAGGTCAAGGCGGCGCGGCTGGCCGCCGGGGCCGTGTCCGCGCAGTGCTATTCCACCGGGCGCGCCTTTGCCGACCAGACCACTGCAGACGGCTTTGCCGACGGCGTGGCTGAGGAGATCGAGGAACTGGGCGCACTGCCCGGCAGCGTGAGCCTTCTGCAGGTAGCGGACAACGGCTACACCGTGCAGCGGCTGCTCTATCAGGAAAACACCATCTTCGCCGTCTATGACGCTGCCGAGGGGTATCGTGTCTTTCGCGCGGAGGACCGCCTGCATTACCTGACGGAGGCGAGCCATGCTGCTGCTTGAGTGCCTTTTGGATCTGATCCGTTTTTTGCTGGGCGCAGCGCTGTTCAGCTTTATGAATGTCGTGGCCTGGCGGCTGCCCCAGGGCATGGACCCCCTGCAGGGGCGCAGCCACTGCCCGCAGTGCGGCCATACGCTGGGCGTGCCCGACCTTGTGCCGGTTTTCAGCTGGCTGCTTCTGCGCGGGCGGTGCCGCCACTGCGGTGCCCGCATCCCGGTGCGGTATTTTCTGGTTGAGCTGCTGGGCGGCGTGCTGGCGCTGGGCTGCGCCCGCCGCTTCGGCACCGCGCTCAGCCTGACGCAGGGGCTGTTCGGCATGAGCTGGGCTGCCCTCACCGCGCTGGCGGTCTGCGGCATTTTGCTGAGCGTCGCGCTCATTGACGCTGAAACACAGCTTATCCCCGACCGGCTCAATCTGGCGTTGGCCGTCTGCGGCGTTTTGGGGACGCTGCTCTCCCCCGCCGGGTGGCTGTCCCACCTGATCGGCGCGTTCTGCGTCAGCGTACCGATGCTTTTGCTCTGCCTTGCCATTGACGGCGCGTTCGGCGGCGGCGACATCAAGCTGATGGCGGCCGCCGGGCTGTTCCTCGGCTGGCAGAACACGCTGCTGGCGATGTTTTTGGGCATTCTGGGCGGCGGCCTTTACGGCATCTGGCTGCTGGCCGCCAAAAAAGCCGACAAGAAGGATCACTTCGCCTTCGGCCCGTTTTTATGTGCGGGCATCGTCATTGCCATGCTCCTCAGCGAGCCGATCCTGCAATGGTACTGCGCGTTTTTGTAAGGCCCGAGCGCCCGCCTGATTTTACTATCCGTTCGGAGGTTTCTCCCCTATGCCACAATTTCGTTATACTGCGACCAACGCCGAAGGTAAGACTGTCCGCGGCATGGCTGACGCCCCCAGTGAGGAGGCGCTCTACGCCAAGCTGCGCGATGACGGCCTGTACATGAGCGAGGCGCTGCAGACCAAGCGCGTCCGCAGCACCTTCCGCCCGTTAAAGACCGCCGTGCTGGCGGATTTCTGCCGCAATCTGGGCACCCTGCTGACCGCCGGTGTGCCGCTGGTGCGCGCCTTCCGCATCATGGCGGATGAGCGCAGCATCGACCCGCAGCAGCGGGCCCTGTATGAGGCCGTGCTGGGCGAGCTGCGCAAGGGCATCCCGCTGTCCGATGCGATGGAGTCCTGCGCACCGGCGTTCCCGAACCTGCTGCTGGCGATGATCCGCAGCGCCGAGGGCACCGGCAGCATCGACCACGCCTGCACCCGGATGGCCACCTACTATGAGCGCGAGCATAAGATGAACCAGCAGGTCGGCAACAGTATGATGTATCCGCTCATCCTCTGCGTGCTGATCGTGGCGGTCATCGCAATTTTGATGACCTTTGTGCTGCCCCAGTTCAAGCCGATGTTTGACCAGATGGAAAAGCTGCCCTTCCTGACGCAGCTTCTGTTTGATGCCAGCGACTTTGTGGGTGCCAACTGGCCGCTGCTGCTTGTGGCGCTGGCGCTGCTCTTTTTCGGCTTCAGGCTGCTTTTGGCCCAGCCCCGCATCCGCCGCCAGTGGGACCGCTTTATCCTGCATGCGCCGGTCGTGGGCGTGCTGAACCGCAAGATCTGCACCGCCCGCTTTGCCAGCACCCTGTCCAACCTGTACGGCAGCGGTGTGCCCATCATCACAACGCTGGGCGCGGCGCGCGACTCAATCGGCAACCGCTGGATCGAAAGTCAGTTCGGCACAGCGCTGGACAGCATCCGCGCCGGTCACAGCCTGTCGCAGTCCATCGCCGCGATCGACGGCTTTGAGGTCAAGCTGGCCTCCTCCATCGCCGTCGGTGAGGAGACCGGCAAGCTGGACAGCCTGCTGGCCACGATCAGCGAAACGCTCGACTATGAGGCCGAGATGGCCACCAAGCGCCTTGTCACCCTGCTGGAGCCTGTGATGATCGTCATCATGGGTCTGGTGGTCGGCGGCGTTGTGGCGGCTGTTATCGTGCCGATCTACCAGTCCTACGGCACCATCGGCGCATCGTCCGGTGCCATTTAAACTATATTCCGGAGGGTTCCTCATGGCATCACTTACCTCTTTGTATCTGTGCAGCCGCACGGTGTACGCCGCGGTGGGCAGCCCCACCGCCAAGGGCGCACGGATCACCGCCGCCGCCACGGCCCAGCTGCCCGAGGGCTGCCTGATCAACGGCGTCATTACCAACGAAGCTGACCTCGCCGAGGCGCTCAAGGCCTTTTTTGCCCGCTATAAGCTGCCCACGGGCCGGGTGGCGCTGATCGTAGGCGGCAGTCAGTTCGTACACCGCGTCATCTCCCTGCCCGCCATGAGCGAGAAAAAGCGGCTGACCGTGCTGGCGCATGAGCTTTCGTCCGGCGGCGCCGAGACAACAGCCCCGCTTGACGACTATATGCTGCTGGCCCGCGATGCCAAAACCCGCGCTGACACGGTGCTGGCCACCCGCGTGGAGCAGAGCGTCATTGCCGGGTATGCGGCGCTGGCCAAGGCTGCCGGCTTCAAGCTGTACAGCATTGATCTGGGTCTGGCCGCCCCCATCAAGGCGGTGCGCACGATCCCTGCCCTGCAGAGCGAAACCTTTGTGCTGCTGCATTTTGACGATGACACCGTCTCGGCCTGCCTGTTTGTGAAGGGGCAGTACACCTACTCGACCCGCAGCCGCCTGTTCAATCCGCGCGGCTCGGCAGAATCCGGCGCCGAGATCGCACAGAAGCTGTCGGGCATCCTGCAGTTCCACATTGCCGGAAAGAGCGAGAACCCGATCACGACCGCCTACTTTGCCGGTGCAAACGCCGATGACCTTGCCGTCTGCCGCCCGGGCTGCGAGGCGCTCTCGCTGCGGGTGGCGCAATTCCCGGATTCGCCCACCGTCAAGCTGCCTGAGGGCACAGCCCTTGCGCAGGCGCTCTACGCCGCAGGCAATCTGATCGCGCGCTGACCCGCGCACCAACTATACAAGCCAGGGGAACATACAAATTATGGCTATGAAACAGAACAACTTTTATCTGCGCTGGCAAAAGGCCGCAGGCGCCGCCAAGAGTGAGCAGCGCAGCCGCAGCATCCGGACCGCTGCCCCCGGCATTGCCGTAGTGGCCGCCGCCCTGCTGGGCTGGGGTGCCATGACGCTGTACACCGCCTCCCTGACCAGCCAGCGGCAGGACATCGTAAACTGGTGCAATGACAACAGCGCGGCGTTCCTTGCCTCGAGTCAGGATGCCGAGGCGGCCGTGCAGTTCCAATCTCTGACGCAGTACGCCGACGGCATGACCGACCTGCTGGACGGCTACCCTGCTGTGACAAGCAGCCTGCTGCACCGGGTCGAAGCGGCGGGCGACGCTGCCATCACGATCCAGTTCACCAGCTACAACGCCGCCACGGGCGAGCTGCAGTTCAACGCCAACTCCAGTCAGGTCATCGACATTCCGACCTACATTCGCTCGCTGCAGAGCTGCGGCGTTTTTTCGACCGTGAGCTATACCGGCTACAATGCCGACGATGACGGCTATTCCATCGACCTGCGCTGCGTTCTGGCAGCGCCGCAGTAAGGGGGGTGCGGTTATGGATATTGCACCGATGACCAAGCGCGACAAGATCCTTTTGTATGTCGTGCTGATGCTGGCCTTTATCGTGCTGTATGTGCGGTTTTTGCTGATCCCCGGCATCGGCAGCCTGCAGCAGGCCCGCGCTGACCTGACCGAGGCGCAGGACGCCCAGATCACCATGCAGGAGACAATCCTGCAGGCGGGCGTGAACGCCGCCAATAAGAACACCGCCTGGGGGGAGCTGCAGACCGCCAACGCGCGGTACTACAGCATCCTGACCAGTGATGAGCTGGACACGCTGGTGACCGGCCTTGAGCTGAACCACAGCATGCAGCCCGTCTCCCTGAGCATCGGCCAGCCGCTGCCCCAGAGCATGACCGGCTACATTGCCGGCACACAGGCCGGGCAGAGCCCCGCCCCCTCCGGCAGCGCCGCGGCCGCCGTCACGGCAGATCAGGTGGACACCACTGCCGCAGGCAATGCCCTGCTGCAGCAGTTCCTTGCCGCCGACCTTGTACCCTACTATGACCAGCCCAGCTACCTCCAGACCTCCGATGTGACCTTCAGCTGTTCGGGCGAGGCGAGCAATTTCCTGAGCCTGCTTGATGATCTGGCGGACAACTATCCGTCCATCCAGCTGCAGAACTTTTCCATCACCACCCGCAGCTTTGCCGCAGCGGACGGCACCTCGTCCAGCGGCAGCATCTACAATGTGACGCTGCGCGTTGTACTCTGTGACAAAGGAGGCGTACAGCCGTGAAAAACATCCGTCTTGGCGATGTTCTGATCGAGTTCGGCTACATCACGGCCGAGCAGCTCAACGCCGCCCTTGCCTACCAGAAGGAGCACCGCGACCTGCGTGTCGGCCAGGCACTGCAGGAGCTGGGCTATGTCAATGAGCGGCAGGTCCTGCAGGCCCTTGCCAAGCGCCTGCAGATCCGCATGATCGACATTGAGCACACCAACGTTGATGTGACGGCGGTTGAGAAGGTTCCGCAGGAGCTGGCGCAGAAATATGACATGCTGCCCATCGCGCAGAGCGGCCATACGCTGACCATCGCCGCCAACGACCCGCTGAACTACTACGCCATCGAGGACATCCGCCAGCTGACCGCTATGGAGCCGGAGATCGTGCTGGCCGAGCTGGAGCCGCTGCGCCGCGCCGTCCGCTACTATTACGCCGAGGTCAGCGCCCGCAAGGCGGCCCGCAACGCCAACAGCAGCGATATGGCCGCCGCGCAGACCGAGGATCTCGCCATCGACATGACCGCCGAGGGCGGCGATCTGGACGCGCCGATCATCCGCCTGCTGAACAGCCTTGTGCAGCGCGCCGTGACGACCACCGCCTCGGATATCCACATCGAGCCGTTTGAGGGCGAAACAAAGGTCCGTATGCGCATTGACGGCGTCATCATCGACTATGTGACGCTGCAGCGCGCTTTGCACCAGCCGCTAATCGCCCGCATCAAGATCATGTCCAACCTTGACATTGCCGAGCACCGCATCCCGCAGGACGGGCATTTCCGCGCCCGGCTTGAGACCGGCCCCGATGTCAATGTCCGTGTCTCGATCCTGCCGACCGTCTTTGGCGAAAAGGCCGTGCTGCGTATCCTGTCCAGCAACACCTACATTAAAAATGCCAACCACTTCGGCATGAACGATGAGACCTACCGGCGGTTTTTGCCGCTGCTCAACCGCCCCAACGGCATCGTCTACCTGACCGGGCCGACAGGCTCCGGTAAGACGACAACGCTCTACATGGTCCTGCAGACCATCGCCGAGCGGCAGGTCAATGTCTCGACGATTGAGGACCCTGTCGAGCGCAATCTGGCCCGCATCAACCAGACGCAGGTCAACAACATTGCGGGCCTGACCTTTGAGAGCGGCCTGCGCGCCCTGCTGCGTCAGGACCCCGATGTCATCATGGTCGGCGAGACCCGCGATGCCGAGACGGCGTCCATCTCGGTCCGCGCGGCCATCACGGGCCACATGGTTTTTTCGACCCTGCACACGAATGACGCGCTCTCCTCCATCGTCCGTCTTGAGGACATGGGCGTGGAGCGGTACATGGTCGCCAACTCGGTGGCCGGTCTGGTCGCCCAGCGCCTGATGCGCCGGGTCTGCCCCCACTGCGCCCGGCAGATGCCCGTCACCGAGGAGGAGCGCACCTATCTCGGCCCTGACATTCCCTTTGTGCGGCGCGGCAGCGGCTGCACCCAGTGCAACGGCACCGGCTACCGCGGCCGCGTGGCGATCCACGAGCTGGTCATCATCAACCGTGAGCTGCGCGAGCTGATCTCCGCCGGGGCCACGCAGGAGGAGCTGACCGATGCCGCCCGCCGCAATCAGGGCATGACCAGCCTGCGCGAGGCCGCCCTGCAGCTTGTGCGCGAGGGCGAAACCACCCCGGAAGAGCTGCTGAAGATCACCTTCTATGAGGAATAAGGGGAACGGGTGCTGACGGCAGCGCTCTCTCCGGTTTCTCTTTCTTGAAATTGAGGTATGTCCCATGCAAATCCATGAACTCACCGCGCTGGCGCGGCAGATGAAGGCCAGCGACATCCATCTCTCCGAGGGGCTGCCCCTGATGTTCCGGGTGGATGGGCGGCTGATGCAGCCCCCCGTGCAGATGAGCGCTGACGAGACCCGCTCCCTGATCCTTGGGCTGATGGATGAGGCACACCGCGAGGCCATTCTTACCGAGCGGATCGATGCCGATTTTGCGCTGGTCGCGCCGGACGGCACCCGCAGCCGCGTAAATGTCTTTTTCCAGCAGGGGCGGGCTGCGGCCACGCTGCGCCTGCTCAACGATGCCATCCCCACGCTGGCAGAGCTGTCGATGCCGCCCGTGCTGACAAAGCTGGCGGACGAGCCGCGCGGTCTGATCCTTGTCACCGGCCCCACCGGCAGCGGCAAGTCCACCACACTGGCCGCGATGATCGACCATATCAACGAGACCCGCAGCGACCACATCATCACGATCGAGGATCCCATCGAGTATGTCTATCAGGGCAAGCAGGCGCTCATCCACCAGCGTGAGGTCGGCGCTGATGCGCGCAGCTTTGCCTCGGCACTGCGCAGCGCCCTGCGCGAGGACCCCGATGTCATTCTGGTCGGCGAGATGCGCGATTACGAGACGATCTCCGCCGCCGTCACCGCCGCCGAGACCGGCCATCTGGTTCTCAGCACGCTGCACACGATCGGCGCAGCCCAGACCATCGACCGCATCATTGATGTCTGCCCCGCCGGTGCGCAGAACCAGATCCGCGGCCAGCTGGCCGCCGTGCTGCGCGGCGTCATCACCCAGCAGCTTCTGCCGCTGGCCGGGGGCAAGGGCCGCTGCGCCGCGACCGAGATTCTGGTCGGCACCGATGCCGTGGCAAACCTTATCCGAGAGGGCAAGTGCTACCAGATCCCAAGCATCCTGCAGTCCGGCGCCGCACTGGGCATGCACAGCCTGAACGCCGATCTGGCGCGCCTTGTCAGTATGGGCCGCATCACCCGCGAGGCCGCCGAGCGCTGCGCCACCGACAAGAGCGATCTGCAAAATTATTTATAAACAAACCAAAAAACGGGGTATCCGCCATTGTACGGCAGATACCCCGTTTTTGTTTGCTTTATTGGGGGCGCCGCCCCCTGCATCACTTGTTTACGCCCTCCTTCCCCTCGGCCAAAATCCTTACCAGCCACGCCGGGACCGGTGCGCCCATGGCAGCGGCATTTTCGGCAATGCTGCCCAGCTCCGTAAAAATATACCATACCAGCACCACGGGCAGCACCACGCCGTCCAACTGCAGCCCCAGCCCCGGCAGGTTGGCAACCGCCATGCCCAACACGCCGTCAGTCAGGGCGCTTACCAGCACCACAACGACCATACCGGCCTTGTGCCAGATACCGGCGCGGGCCGCCGCGCTCGACCACTGCCCCCGGCAGGCTGCCGCCGCGCTGCCGCTGGCCCAGTCCAGCGCCATGCAGGCACCCCACGCCAGCACCAGCCAGCCCAGCCAGCCGAACACCGCCGTAAAGGCCCCGCAGGCTGCCGCCACCGCTGCCTTGCTGCACTGCAGCAGGTTTCGCTTTTCCATCATGTATCCTCCCATCTGCTCTTGTACAGGCCCGCCTGCACCAATCCGCGCTGCAGGCAGAGCGCAAGCACCGCATCGGCGTCCCCCTGCGTCACCGGCCCGACTGTGATAAGCTGGCGCTTTTCCGCCCCGCCGTACACGCCCGGCGCGTTGCTGCACCCGGCGTAGGCGGTCGGGTCCAGCCCTGTGCCGTTTGCTGCGGCGCGCACCTCAAAATGGCAGTGCGGGTAGGGCGGGTCTGCCAGCGCCGCATTGCCGGTATTGCCCATAACGCCCAGCGCGTCCCCGCTGGCCACCCGCTGCCCGGCCTTGACCAGCAGCCGTGCGCAGTGGGCAAAGTAGAGAAAATTCACCGCATCTGGGGTCTGCGCACGATCAAGCTGCACACAGACATACCAGCCCCACTCCCAGGTCCTGTTCTGTCGGTCGGTCACGATGCGCGCCCGCGTCACCCGCCCGGTGATCCGCTTTCCTTTATAATAGGGCATCCGCACGGTCGTATCGTCCAGCCCCACCAGATCCAGTCCGCCGTGCCACACACGGCCGCCGCCCCGTGTGAACCCAAAGCAGGCGTAGGGGTAGGCGATCCGGGTGCGCCCTGCAAAGATACCGCTCTGCCTCATGCCGTCACGCCCCCCTGCGCAGTGTGTAGATGACCTTCATCGTCTTGTCGGCGGTCTTTTCCACCGCCTTGGGCAGGTCGTTGATGGTCGCCAGATAGTTTGCCCGCAGCACCCGCTCGGTGCGCATACGGCTGTCGCTGTAGTAGCGGCGCAGCGGCGTTACCGGCTCGCCCAGCACCGGCACCATGGCGGCAAAGCCGGTGGTCGAGGTATCGTAGCCCGCTGCCTCGCAGGAGAACAGCTCGTTTTTTTCGGTGTTCAGCACCACGCCGCGGGTGCGGTAATAGCAGTAGAGCCGCCCGTCATGCGCATCGCTCAGGTATTGCAGGTTATCGCCGTGCATTGTGACGGCCTGCACATCGGTCGGGTCCGCCAGCGGAAAGCGGTAGATCTGATAGGTCGAGGGTGCCGTCATGTACAGGCTGCCGCCGTAGACCGTGCCGTTCAGCGGTGTGGACTTTGCCTCGCTTACAGCGGCGCGCAGCGCACCGCCGGTGTTGTTGGGGACGGTGTAGTCTCTCGCCGCCAGCGTTTTGCGGTCATACTCCCGCACCCGGATGCTGCCGCCCGCCGCGATGGTGCTGCCCTCCGGCGCTGCGATAAGGTAGAGCTTGTCCGCCTCGGCGTCAAAGCAGAGGCGGCAGTACCGGCCCGCATTGCCGGATACCGACTGCAAAAAGCCGGAAATATCCACCGTATCTATCGAGATAAGGCTGTCCCATCCGCCCTGCGTATCGCGCCGGAAAAGATCCAGCGTCCTTAGCCCAAGGCAGTGGCGGCGCAGCTCCAGCACACCGCGGGCGGTGTCCACCCTGCCCGCCAGCGCTTCATCAGCCGCCGGGTCCGCATAGAGCAGCACCCCGCGCTCGCCCGTGGGGTAGCAATCCTTGGCCAGCAGCCCGGTCAGCAGCTGGTCGCCGCCCAGCGCCCCGCCGAAGCGCAGCCGGCCGGCCATCACAGGGGAAGCATTGGGCGCATCGATCATCTCGGAATAGTACGCGCCCTGCGGCTGGGTCAGGCAGACGGACTGTATGACGCCGTTGCCCTGATTGGTGGCAAACTCATAGACATAGGTCATCGTGCCGCCCGCCGGGTCCAGCTTTGTCTCGGTCAGGTTGGCGCTGCCGCGGGTCGTGTTGGTCGTTGCATTGACAAGACCGGCGATGGCCGTGCCCGTGATGCCTGCCGCCGCCGGGGCAAACCGCGTTGCCGGGTCTGCGCCGAGGGGGCTGTCATACAGGAGAAGCCCGCCGTAGAACATCGTGACAAGGTCCTTCGGTGCGTTGGGGTCGTCCTGCTGGCCGCGCCAGAGCAGCATCGCCTTGTTCAGGCTGCCGCCGTAGCCGTTGAAAATTTCCCCCACCGCGTTCGTGATGATGTTGTCCTTCTCGACCACCTCCACCGCACCGGTGTGTATGTCGGTCAGCTCCAGCCGTGTATGGCCGTGCAGTCTCATTTCGGTTCCTCCTTCGTTATCCCGGCGCCGCCGTCCTGCAGGGGGCCCAGCACCAGCGTGCGGGGCGTCAGGCGCACCGGCGCGACCAGCTCCTCACATTCCAGCAGGCCGTTCCACGGCGTCTCCCCCGCCATGCCCTGCCCGGTCACGGTGGCCTTGATGCCGTACTGCGCCACCCGCACCGTGCCGCCGCTGCAGACCAGCCGTACCGACAGCCGCTTGACAGTGTTTGCCTCGACATTTGCAAACGGGTAAAAAAGCGCCAGCGTGTGGGGGCCGGCCTCCATCCGCTGCTGCGGCGTAAAATTTTCGATCTGCTGATCGTTCAGGTAGTAATGCACGCTCAGGGTCAGCGCCGCATCGTCCGGCTCAGCGTCCGCTGTCAGCTGCGCAAGGAAGATCGCGCTCGTATCCTCGATCGCCGCAAAGGAGATCGTGACCGCCGGCACCTCCGCCGTGCGCACGGTCAGTGCCGCCGCGTTTGTAAAGCTGTAGTAGGTCAGCCGCTTGCTCTCGGCGCTGTTCTGCAGGCGGCGCAGCGTGCGCTCGGTCGCGCTGTCCCCGGCCCCGGCCAGATAGGGGTTGCGCCCCACGCTTTTAAGGGTCTGCCGCCCGCGGTACCGCCATACAAAATGCGTGACCAGCATCTCGGGGGCGCTGCCGTCCGCGCGCGGCAGGGCAATGCGGTCCCCCGGCTCAAACGCCGGGTCGCCGGGCATCGTCACAGTGGCCGGGGTGTAGTCAAGCTTTTGCAGCACCGCAAACAGATGCTCGGCAATCTGCGCGCGCATCTCGGGCAGCCCCTTCTCCGCCAGCGGCATCTCGGTGATCGTCATGGTCAGGCCGCTGTCCTGCTCGTTCCCTGCCGCAAACCGGCCGTTGGCTGTCTCAATGCTCAGCGCCGCATAGTGGCAGCGCAGGTCTGAGATACCGGCCTCGCTGCGGTCCCCGGGGCCGAGTGCCGCGCACGCCGCTACGGCAAAGGGGCGTATGACGAGCCGCCCGGCCCGGTCTGCCGCCGCAAAGCCGCCCACCAACTGCGCCACCGCCGATGCACAATCCCGCCAGCTTTTCAGGCCGTCCGCCGGGCCGATCTGGCAGACAAGGGCAGCGTTCTCGTTGAGCGCTGCCACCTCCCCGGCCGTCTGGCCCAGCGTCAGGCCGCAGGCATCGGCGATCTGGCCCAGCAGTTCATATGCCGTGCCCTGCAGCACGGTGCCGTCATAGCGGCGCTGCAGCGCCAGCAGATTGTCATACGCCTTGATGCTGACATACAGTGCCCTGCGCTCGGCCTCCGCCACGGTATAGCTGCCAAGCGGGACCTCCTCCCACTGGCCGTCCGGCAGCTGCAGCCCGTAGGCAAGGCAGAGCCTTGCGCCGTAAAAGGCATGGCGGCTCAGCGCCGTGCGCAGGTTGAGCGCCGCCTGCCCAAGGTAAGCGCAGCCGAAGGTCAGCTCCTCCCCCGTGACGCACTGGTTGTCAAGGGTCAGCGACCCGCTCATAAGCTCGGCCGCCGTCAGCGGCAGCACGGTGCCGTCCGTCAGGGTCAGTGTGCCTGTCACCCGGTCGGTGCGGGTGCGTGCCCGTATGGCGGCCTTGTAGGCTTCCGATACCGGATACATCCGGATTCCCTCCCCTCAAAATTCAATCAGATGGACCGAGGCCGCCCAGACCGCCCTGCCATCGCGGGCGGCCTTCAGGTCAGCCGTGCGGTCCCCGGCGTACATCCGGGCCGTGCGCATCTCGCCAAAGAAATACTGCACCTGCATACTGTCCGGGGCGGTCGCATTCAATACGGCGGCGCACTGCGCCGTGGTCAGGGCCTCCCAGCTGACGCTGATCTTGGCCACACCGCCGCGCACCCGCTCGCGCACCAGAACGCCGTCCTCCGTGCGGCCGGTGCCGCTGCTGTCCAGATCGGAAAGCTGCACCTTGTACGCGCCGGGCGCGGGCAGCGCCGTGCCGTCAATGGTTAAGATTTCCACGCTTCACCTCCCGCCGCTGCGCAGTGCGCGGCGATTCTGACTGTTGGCGATGACGCTGTCAAGCAGTTCCTCGCCAATATAGATGTTGATGGGCTGGTCGCCGCCCTGTGCGCCGCCCTGCCATGCGGCCAGCGTCTCCGCCAGCGCCTGCCGGATCGTGTCCAGCGGTGCCTCGATGTTCGTACCGCTGCGCTGGTCGCCCAGCATAGCCAAAAACTGACGGTTCGGCGGTATGACCGCCCCCTGCGCCAGCGCCGGCACCGGCACGGCGGCGGCATAGCCCAGCCCGGGCAGGGCGGCTCGGGCGCTCAGCAGCTGCCCGGCACCGCCCAGCACGCCGCCTGCCGCCGCTTTGGCCTGCCCGATGGCCGACAGCAGCCCATTGATGGCCGCCGCGATGGCGCTGACCATGCCGCGCACGACCGCCAGAACCGTGCCGACCGCTGTCTGCACGATTGAAACAATGCGCCCCCACACGGTCGAGACAGTAGCCGCCATTGCGTTCCATGCGGTGTCCCACGCGCCCCGCAGAACAGCGGTCAAAAAGTCTGCCAGCCCGCGCAGCACGGCCAGCAGGATCGTGATGCCGTCCGCCACGATGCCGGCCGCACCGGTCACGGCTGTACCCAGCACCGTGAACACCTCAACAGCCGCCGGGGCCAGCGCCGTCACAAGCCACTGCACGAACGGGGCCAGCACCGTATTCCAGACCGTCAGCAGCAGCGTACCCACCGCGCCGAGGCAGGCAGTCAGCTCATTCCAGAGCGGCTGCAGGTGCGCAGCCCAGAGCGTATCCAGCAGCGCAAAAAGCTGCAGCAGCACCGGCTGCACCACTCCGGACCAGAGCGCCGACACAAGGCCCGCCACATTCTGCCAGCCCTCGGCCAGCCCGGCCAGAATGGGCTGCCCGTAGAGTGCCCATGCGTTCTGCAGCCCGGCCCAAAGCCCCTGCCAGACTGTGTCCAGCAGCGCCGCCGCAGGGGCAAGCACCGTTTCCAGCTCGGCCCAAAGCGGCTGCCAGACGCGCAGCACTGCCTCACGCAGGGCGTTCCACACGGTCTGCCATGCTGCGGCAAACGGCGCAAAAAAGCCGCTGAGATACGCCCAGAAATCCGCCCAGACGCCGCGCAGGCTGTCCAGCACAGCCCGCCAGCCATCGGCCCAGTCCCTGCCGTCACTGCCTCTGGCGGTGCGGCGGGCCGTACCGGCGGCATTGCCCGCTGTGCGCCTTTCCTTTTCGGGCTGTGCAGCCTTTTCCGCTGCGGGGGCGGGCAGGCGGTTGATCTCGTCAAATTTCGCAAGGCTGCGGGTGGTTTTCACGCTCTGCACCGCGGTTGCCTGCAGTGCCGTGCGCAGCTCCTCCACGACCCTGCGGGCCTGCTGGCCCGCATCCCCCATGCTGCCCAGCGCCTGCGTGATGCCATCGAGCGCCGCCCGCAGGCTCCCCGCCGGGAGCTTGAGGGTTGAAAGCTCGTCAAATTGAATCGTTTGCGTAGGTTTCCCTCCTTTTTTGTCTGGTCACTGCAGCAGGGCAAGCAGCCTTTGCTTTTCGGCCTCCTGCGCAGGGCTGGCCGGGCTGCGCAGCTCGACCGCCGCGCGGTGGGTGCGGTAAAAGTCCAGCTCCCAGTTTTCCAGCCGCTTGCCGCGGCGCAGCTTGTCGCGGATGGCCACCACCGTGGCAAAGCTCCCCTCGCCAATGGCATCAAACCATGCCAGAAAGCTCCACCAGTGCAGGTACGGCAGGGTGCGCACATCCTGCCCGGCCGCCCGGCTGATGCCCGCTGCGATGAGCGGTGCATCCTGCTGCCAGTCCATCAGCGGCGGGCCGGGGCGCACCTGCTCACGGCGGCCCGCCGCCAGAAACCGCGCCAGAAAATCTGTGGCCTGCGGCCAGCAGGTCTGCGGCATCTCGGCAAATGCTGGGTAAAACAGCCGCATTGCCACATACCAGCGCCCGCTTTGATCCAGCTGCGGGTCAGCCGTGCCGCCCAGCCAGCGCAGCAGCTCCAGAATATCGCGGTAGTCGGTGCGTATCGCATACACTGCGCCGTCCAGCTCGGCCTGCATCGGCAGGCACCAGCAGCCCGTCATTCCGCGCCCCGGGCTGCGCGGGCGGCCTGCGCGGCAGCCTCGGCCGCATCGGCGGCGGCGTGCAGGCGGCGCTCGGCCCCCTCGCGCAGGATCGGCGTCAGCGCCTCGAGCAGGTTCTGCACCACGCGCCGCCCGTTTGCCCCGACCCCGGCCAGATTCACACCGTTTAGGATCGCATCAAAGTCATTCTCCGCGCCGAAGATCTCCCCCAGCAGCCGCTTGATCCGCCCGTCATAGTCCTGCAGCAGCGCAAGACCGGCGGCGGCGCGCTGCTGCTCGTCCCCGCCAAGCTGACCCAGCGCGGCTGTCAGCTCGGCATCGTACCGCTCCAGTGTTTTGCCCGCTGCAAAAAAGCGGTGGTAGAGGTTCGGGTCTGCCGGGTTGAACCGCAGCACGCCCCGCCCGTTGACGGAAAATTCCTCCACACCGGTGTCAATGTTCAGTTCCATCGGATACTCCTTTCCATAAAGCCTTCCCCCGCGGGGGAAGGTGGCGCCGCAGCGCCGGATGAGGGGCGGCCTTGCCCTGCCGCCCCCTGCCGTTTTTACGCTTCGGTAAATTTCTTAGCCGCCGGGTCAAAGCTGCCCTTTGTCTTGACGCCGGTGTAATGCACATTGAAGGGGATCTGGTAGCCGGTCGTATCGCCGCCGTAACTGACGATCTCGATGTAGCATTCCTCGCGCACGGCCGGGTAAGCGCCCGCCGTGTCCTTACCCCACAGCTTGACCTCCACCATGTCGGTCTTGAGGTCGTCCAGCACAAGATCTCCGTCAATGATGGCCTGCAGCTTTTCAAACAGCGGGTCGCCCTCCTCGGCATAATAGGGGCTGACCTCGCCCTGCTTCTGGTAGCTGTCGATGACCACCGAGGTCTGGCCGAGGATGTTGGACTTCTTCTCGACATTGGCCGTCAGCTCAGGGGCGTATTCCTCCAGATCCTGCCCCAGACGGGTGTAGCTTGCCTCGCCGCTGCCAAAGGCGGCGTTCAGGTAGTGGGCCATGTATCTGCGTTCAATTTTCATTGCATTTCCTCCGTATAAAGCTGTGTGTATTCTGCCTGCAGGCGCAGGGTGTATACCGCCGTGCCGCCTGCCTCGGCGCGCTCCATCCGGCCCTGCTCCGCGCGCAGGCACTCCTGCTGCGGCTCACTGCCGAGCATCGGCGTGCGGTGCGCGGCGCTCTCTGCGGCGATCCACGCCTGCAGCGCCAGCAGCCGCGCCTCGTTTTCGGCGCGGGTATCCGGCAGGCAGAGCCGCAGCGTGAACTCTGCCCGGCAGCGCTGCCTTACGCCGCCCAGCAGGTTCTGCCGGCGGTCCAGCACCGTGATGCCCCCGGCCCACAGGCCGGCCGTGCCCGGTGCGGGGCCGACATCACCAACCTGCACCGTAAGCCCCTGCAGGGCAGGGGCCCGGGCCAGAAACGCGTAGAGTTTTTGCATCATGCTAGTCCTCCTATCTCTAAGCCTTCCCCCTTTGGGGGAAGGTGGCCCCGCAGGGCCGGATGAGGGGCAGCCTGCCACCCGGCGTCCCTTTCCCGTGCAGCAGCGGCCGGCTCGCCCCTCATCAGCCGCCTGCGGGCGGCAGCTTCTCCCCCGAGGGAGAAGCCAAAGGTTTTTTCACCTCGTCAGGCTGTGGATGCCTGTGCCGCTGCCGTTCCACCATGCACCGGCCTCGACATGGTGCAGCCTGCCGCGCAGCCGCATCGGCAGCACATACTGCACCACCGCCGCATTTTCCACCGCAGCGGGTACAAAGCCCGGCCAGTCCTCCCACTGCAGCGCAGGCCCCTCACCAAGGCAGAGCCGGTCACCCGGGGCCAGTGTGTAGTCCGCGCCGTAGCGCGCAGCCGTCTGCGGTATGACCACCAGCAGCGCCGTGCCCTGCCGGGTGCCGCCCGCATCGGGCAAGGCGCGCCTGCCCTGCTGCCAGTACACACCCCGCACCACGCGGCGCACCACCAGTCGATGCGCCGCGTCGGGGTGGTAGAGGGTCACGGTCTCGCTGCAGAGCTTATCCATCATTCACCCACCGCCCTATGCTGTAGTAGTACCCGGCTTCGCGCCGGTAATGCCGCGCACGGTCGTCCAGCGTGCGGGCGCAAAGCTCCGGCGGGGCGGTGTAGGTCTCGCTCACGCTGCCGATGCTCACCCGCGTCAGACCGCGCCGCTCGTCCTCCTGCGCAAATTCATACATCGCATCGGCGATCGCGCAGAGCGCCATCGCGGCGGCGGCGTCCTCGGTATACGCCCCCGCCGGGGTCATGGGGTAGATGCGGCGCATACGCTTCAGCTCAATCTCAGCACGCTTCAAAAAGCGCGGGAACTCGCTCTCGGGGATATCCTCCCCGGCGAACTGCTCCTTATAAAAGGTGTAATCCGGCATGCGCCCGCCCCCTTATGCCTTAAACTTTGCCAGCACGACCTTGGCCTCGTTCGACAGCACGGCGACATAGAACTCGTCTGCGGTGATCTCGGTGGTGCGGGTCTTGGGCTTGCGCTCGGTCTCGATGTTGACCTCGCGCTTACGGTAGATGGTCAGGGCGGGGATCTCATCGTCCACCTCGGGGTCAGCCTCCAGCTTGACGATCGGGCAGGCGTAGACGCCCTCCACCAGCGGCACCTTCTTGCTGGGCACCAGGCGGCAGCCTGCGATCATGCCGATCTCACCGGTCAGGCCGACACCGGGGGTGTACTTGTCCGCGCTGAGGAAGTCAGGGTTTTTGCGCAGTTGCGTGACCTGCTTGGGGTGGATGAACAGCACCTTGTCGGAGCAGCCCATCTCCTCCTCAAACAGATCGACCGCGTCCACGATCGCATTGTAGCTGATGGCGGCCTTGCTGCCGTCATAGATCAGGCTGGCCGTCTGCAGCGCGTCCATGCAGTCGCTGTCGATCTTGGCTGCGATGGCCAGCGCCAGCTGGGTGTTGGCCTCCCCCACCGGGTTGCCGTAGCCGGACAGCACCGCCTCATCGGTCAGGCCGATGCCCTTCATAGCCTTTTTGATCTTGGCCTTGCGGGTGGAGGTCGTCATCTTCTCGATGGCGACCTCGCCGCCCTCGGCCACATCGGACGCATCGCCGATGTAGGTGTAGGCGGGCACCGTGATGGTGTCGCCGGGCACACCGGCAAGCGTATCATCAATTTTGGCGAACGGTGCCACGCGCAGCTTTTTGGGGATGCGGGCCGAGACCATGTCGCCCATGACCTCCGGGTCGATCAGATCGGACAGTTTGGTAATAAAATCAGACATAAAATTTTCTCCTTTTTGATAGCTGCCTCATTTTCGGTCGCATTGTAGGGAGGGGTCTTGACCCCTCCGCGGCAGGGGGATGGCCCCCTACTTCTTCAATTCCTGATACACCTCCGGGTTTTCCCGCTTCAGCGCCAGACGCTCGCGGTAGCCCATGCGGTCAAATGCCGCACGGTCAGGCGTTACCGGCACGCTGCCGGTGCCCGCCGCATAGGGTGCCGGGGTCATCTGCTGCTCCTGTTCGCTCATCAAGCCTCACCTCCCTTCTGTCGCTTTGCACCGATAAACCGGCGCCGTATCTCTGCCAGCTCCGCCTCCGTCTCGCACGGCAGGTCAAAGTACCATGCCAGCGCCAGCTCGGGGCGCAGCAGCCCTGCATCCACCATCTCGCGCTGCTCTGCCCAGACGCGGGCGCGGTCATACAAAACGCCGTCGCCCCAGTCTATAGCTGGGGCCGCGTCCGCTGCACCATGCGGCACGCCATACAGCGCGCCCAGCGTGGCGCAGAGCGCCATCGCCTGCCGCACGGTGTCCGCCCAGGCGGCCTGCAGGTCGCGGATGGTCAGGTCATAGTCCACCGCAGTTGCGGTGATCTCGGTCGCGGTGCGCGGCTCGCCGGTGCCGTCCAGCTCGCTCAGGATTCCGCGGCGCAGCCCCAGCAGGCTTTCGCAGCCGCGTAAAAGATCCTGCTTGCGGGCCAGATAGCTCTGCTCCCGCAGGGCCGGGCTGTAGACCGTCACCCCCACATTGGCGGGGTCGTCCGGCAGGCCGACAAACAAATCATCGCGCAGCGCGCGCCGCCCCTGTGCATCAGGCCGGAGCAGATCCTCCGACGCAAACACGCGCGAGGCACCGTTCGCAAACTCGGTGTTCAGCTGCTCCTCGCAGCGGGCCAGCGCGTGCAGCAGCCCCGCTGCCGGGGCGTAGATGCTCACGGCATCGGTGCTGCCGTCCACGCAGTTCATCAGCGGCATCCGCAGCACGGCCAGCCCCACCCCCTGCACGCCGGGCAGCACCAGCTGCGGCACCAGCGCCGCACAGGCGGGCAGGGTGCTCAGCGGCACGCACCGCCCCAGCACCTGCCCGTTCAGCTCAAACAGCCGTGTCTCGATGGTCAGCCCCTCGGCACCGGCCGTGCGGCGCTCCAGCAGGGCATACTGCTGCCCGTCACAGCTGTGGCGCTCCATCGTGCCGACCGCCAGCAGGCGACCGTGTGCATCCCGCGCCAGCGGCACATAGCAGTCGCGGCGGATGGCCGTAAAGTCAAACCCGCCGTCCGCCGGTACCGGCTTGAGCAGACATTCCCCGCCGACCAGCGCGTACTGCATGGCGGTGCGCGCCGCCGCGTTCAGGGCTGCCAGACTGCGCTGCACGGCCTCAGGTGCAGCGGGCGGCAGCCGGGTCTCATACTCAGCAAAAGCCGTGCGGCAGAGCTTGCCCACGATGAGCGCCGCCAGCCGCGGGGCCGCATTCTCGCCGGGGCGCGGCGCGCCGTAGTACAAATCCAGCCACTCCCGCAGCGCGGCCCGCATTTTTGCCGATGTCACATCGCTTTTTCCAAATGCCTGTTCCAGATAAGTTTGTATAGTCCGTTCCTCCTTTCTTAAAGCCTTCCCCCTGCGGGGGAAGGTTGCGCCGCAGCGCCGGATGAGGGGCAGCGTTTCCGGCGCATCCCATAAACGGGCAATCCCGGCAGCTTCGCCCCTCATCAGTCAGCGGTCGGAGCCGCTGACAGCTTCCCCCAAAGGGGAAGCCGCGCTGCCTCAATTTCCTCTCCTCCGCCACACCCCTTCCAGCGCGTAGCGCACCGCATCAATGTGGTGGTTGTTCACATCGGGGTAGCCGGGCAGCACCTCGCCGGTGCGGGGGTCGCGCTCATACTCATACTCGCTGAACTCGGCCGCCGTGTCCGGGCAGCGCGCCGGGTCGATGACGATGGCCGCCAGCCCCTGCAGCCACTTCATGCTCTGCCGCACGCTGCCGGGGCCCTTTTGCGCCGCACGGCAGGCCAGCCCGGCGGCGCGGTAGTCGGCACAGGATTTCGGCTCGGCGGCGTCCGCCGTAAGCGGGCCGCTGGCGGGGTCGGTCAGGCCGCGCTCCGCCAGCAGCCGGGCCGTCTCGCGGTTGGGGGTGCGGCGGCGGGTCAGCTCATCATAGATGATCAGCGTGCGCCGCGCTGCATCGTAACACACCGCATTGTAGGCCCATGGGTCGGGGTACCAGCCCCAGTCAACGCCGTGGTAGACCCGGTCGCAGCGGTCCAGCTCGTCCTGCGCAAGGGTGCGCAGCTGCAAATTGTCAAACACCGCCGCGCCGCTGCCCACCACCTCGCCGCCGTACTCATGCCGGTATGCCGCCGGGTTCGTCCGCTCAAGATGCGCTGCATCCTCCCAGAACCGCTCCCCCAGCAGCGCGCGGGGCAGGTCGCGGTAGGTCGAATGGTGTACCAGCTTGCCGGGGCGCTGCTCCAGCGCGTAGCGGTTGACCCAGCTGCGCGCCATAGCCGGTGGGTTGAAGCTTTTCAGCGTCAGCGCCCAGCTGCCGCCGCGCAGCACAGTCTGCTCGACATTGCGCACCTCCTCGGGGCCGTCAAACTGGTCAAGCTCCTCAAACCAGCAGATCCCCACCGAGCCGAACGGCAGCTTCAGGCTTTTCAGCTTGCCCGGATCATCCAGCCCGAAGAACAAAATTTTCTGCCCGGTCGGCAGGTAGGTACATTCCATCGGGCTGACCGTGCAGCGGAAGTACCCCGCGCAGCCCAGCTCCCCAATGGCCCATACGATCTGGTTGTACACACTGTTGCGCAGCGTGCCGCCCACCTTGCGCAGCACCACGGCATGGCAGTCCGGGCGGCGCAGCAGCTGCCACACAAGCTCGATGGACAAATAGCTGGACTTGCCCGACCCGCGCCCGCCCTTGGCCACGACCTCGCTGATGCCGCCGCTGCGTATCGCGGTATGCACCGGCCAGAAAACGCCCGGTATCTTTTCCTTCAGTCTTACCCGCATCCGTCTGCCGCCTGCTCCTCTCTCTCATTCGTCCACGATAACGACCCCCTCCTCCCTTGCGCCGTCCCCCAGCCCCAGATGCTTGTAGAGCATCTCGAGTGCGCGCAGCTTATCGGCCACCTTGACCGGCGGGCCGCCCTCCTCCCCCGGGACGGCGAAGGCGATCTCGGCCAGTTCACCCAGCACATGATCCGCGTTAATTTCGCACAATGGCATTCCTCCCTTCGGGCATGAAAAAACTCGCGGGCGACTTACCTGTCTCCCACGAGTTTCGATGCTACCATATTACCACTATTGGTTGTGAAATACAATGAAATCCCGTGAACTCTCTGCGAAATTCCGGGAAATGTTTTTCACGCCCCCTTTTCCGGCTCCATCCGCTCAACAGCCGCGTGGTGCAGCTGGTAGACCCGGCGCTGCACCACGCCCATCGCATCGGCGATCTCTGCAAAGCTTTGGCCCATGAGGTAGCGCCGCTGCAGCACCTGCCGCCCTGCGCTGTCCCCCACCGTCAGGATGCCGCGCATCACCTCCATCCGGGCCGCCATGCAGCCATCCAGCTGCTGCGCCAGTCTTTTCTGCGCATCTTCGATATGTTCTACCGCACGGGGCAGCCGGTCAGCATCGGGGCCGCTGCGCCCCGGCATACCGGACATGCACGCCGTCACCCGCGCTGCATCGCTGCGCAGCACAGTGATCTCCTCCTCCAGCATACGCTGGCAGCTCAGCGCGGTCTGGTAGCGCCCAAGCCACGCCACTTTTTCCTGATAGTTCATCGCGTTCCTCCTTTATTGCCTGTGCCATTGCGGAAAATGTTGGTTATCTCCATCCTATATCAACAACCGCCAGTTGTCAATAGCATTTTAACAACTTTTCTTTGTCAATACAGAAAATAGGACTTCCACTCTCTTTTTCATCTTCCGCGGCCCCAGCGGCTCCTGAACCTACAAAGCCCGCCCCGGAATGACCCGGGACGGGCTTTGCTTTTATCTTATGTTCTTCGGTAGTGGCGAGCATCGCTCGCCCGCCACCTCCCGCCGCTGCCTGTTTCCGGGGCATCGGGGACGCCGCCCCCTACAACCCCCGGCCAGCAGCCGCCCTGCATCGCCTCAGCACAGCGGTGCTACCAATCTCAGCACCGCGCTGTACATCGTGCCGAAGAACCCTGTGCGGCAGTCCGCCAGCTTCACCTCGGCGCTCTCCTTTTCGATCTCCGCCAGATCGCGCCGCACATCGTCCAGCACCGCGCCGCCGTAGATCAGTACGCTGTTCTCAAAATGCAGATAAAGGCTGCGGTAATCCAGATTCACCGTGCCCACCGCCGCGATGCGGTCATCTATCAGCCATGTCTTGGCGTGCAGAAAGCCCGGCGTATAGCTGAAGATCCTGACCCCCGCGCGCAGAAGATGCGGGAAGTAGCTCCGGGTCAGCTGGTAGATCGTCGGCTTATCGGGCACGCCGGGCGTGTAGATGCGCACATCCACGCCGCGCTTGGCCGCCAACCGCAGGCAGGCCAGCAGGTCGTTGTCCAATATCAGGTAGGGCGTGCAGATCTGCAGCCGCCGCTGCGCCTGATTGATCAGCTCCAGATACACATTCTTCGCCACGGCCTCCCGGTCCACGGGGCTGTCGGCAAAGGGCTGCACCAAGCAGTCGGTCGGCACCGGCGCAGCGGCGGGCAGGTCGCGGTCGATGTCAATATCCTCATCGGGGTACTGCGCCTTCCAGAAGGTCAGAAAAATGTTGGCCAGCGCCCCCGCGCCCGGCCCCTCCAGCCGGACGCCGCTGTCCTTCCAGTAGCCGAACCGCACCAGCCGGTTGATGTATTCATCGGCCAGATTCACGCCGCCGGTAAAGCCGATCTTTCCGTCAATGACCATGATCTTGCGGTGGTCGCGGTTGTTCATGACAAGGTTCAGCACCGGCACGCAGCGGTTGAAGCTGAACGCCCGGATGCCCTCCGCCCGCAGCAGCTCGGCATAGTTGTGGGGCAGCAGGCTCAGGCAGCCCGCATCATCGTAGATGACCCGCACATCCAGCCCGGCAGCAGCCTTGCGGCGCAGGATCTCATGGATCTGGCCCCACATCTCGCCCATGCCGATGATAAAGCTCTCGACAAAGATGCTGCGCTCGGCGCTCTGCAGGGCGGGCAGCATGTCGGCCAGCATCGTCTGGCCGTCCGGGTAGTATCGCACCGCCGTGCCGCCGTACAGCGGCGCCGGGGCGTAATCATGCAGATAACGCGCTGTCAGCGCCGCCCGCGGGTCAGCCGCGCGCAGTTGGGCCGCAGCGGCGGGGTCCTCGCGCCGGGTATCCGCCATGGCCTGCTCGGCCCGCTCCTGCCGATGGCGCAGACCAAGCGCCGGGCGCTTGTTGCCCCACAACAGGTACAAAAGGCCGCCCTGCACCGGCATGACTGCAAACAGGATCATCCAGCTGATCTTGAACTCCGGCACGGTGGAGTCCTGCCGGATCAGCGCCAGACACATGATAATGCTCAGCGTCAGGCCGGCGGCGTTGAACCACCGGGCATAGTCTGCCAGCCGGTAAAACAGCGCAAACAGCCACACCACCTGCAGCACAAGCAGCACGGCCGTCACAACCAGACGGCTGAACACAAGGTTCAGCACCCGGCGCAGCATCAGCCGCCAGTTATGTTTTTTCATAAGGGCCTTTCCTCCTGCTGCATGATCCCGTAAAACAAAACGCACCCCATCGCATAAGACGGGGTGCGGCAGCATTTTATTCCATTACAGTCGGTCAATGGCGGCCATGCAGTCGTCCATAGACATAAAGGTCACGGCGCAGTTGGAGCCGATGAACCACCGTTCGTCCCCGTTGCAGACGATTTTGCGGATAAGCTTGCCGTGGTACTCAGTCTGGATGTAGATCCCGTTGGGCACTTTGTTTCCCTCCCAGATATAGTAGTATGGGCCGGGCGGCTGCGTAAGATGATGGGTTTTCCGCACCGCGGCTTTATATAAAGTATAAAGCAAAACCTCCCCGCGCGCAAGGGGCTTTTCGCCGTAGTTTATGTACGAATCGCGCCATTTTTTGGCACAACGCACAAAGGGTGCGCAGCATCGCACTTTGTGCAGCGAGCGGTTTTTTCGCCGCCGCGCCGTGCAGCCACGAAAATTGTAAAAAAATCTTGCGTGTTTCTGCGAAATGTGTATAATAGAAGTAGTATATTGTGTAGTGGTATCTCAAAATGCCACCCGATTTTACCAATAGTGACCGGAGGAACTTAGCTATGACAAAACTGGAAACGCTGCAGTTGAAATTGACTGCGACCCGCGTGCGCATGGGTGTGATCGAAGCCACCCACGGTGCCGGGTGCGGTCATCCGGGCGGCAGCCTGTCCGCAGCGGATGCCTTTACTTACCTGTATTTCCGCGAGATGCGCATTGATCCCGAGCAGCCGCAGGACCCCAACCGCGACCGCTTTGTCCTGAGCAAGGGCCACTGCGCGCCCGGCCTGTATGCCACGCTGGCGGAGCGCGGTTTCTTCCCGGTCGCTGACCTGCCCACCCTGCGCCACTCCAACAGCTACCTGCAGGGGCATCCCAACATGAACACCGTGCCCGGTGTCGATATGAGCACCGGCAGTCTGGGTCAGGGCGTTTCTGCCGCCTGCGGCATGGCGCTGGGTGCCAAGCAGTCCGGCAGCGACATCAATGTCTACACCCTGCTGGGCGATGGCGAGATCGAGGAGGGCGAATGCTGGGAGGCCTTCATGTTCGCCAACCACTACAAGCTGGATAACCTGTGCATCATGATTGATGTCAACGGCCTGCAGATCGACGGCGCCACCCGCGATGTCATGAACTCTGAGCCGCTGGACCACAAGATGGATGCCTTCGGCTTCAACACCATCGTCTGCAACGGCAACTCCTTCTCCGATCTGGAGCAGGCCTTCAAGATGTTTGACCTGTCCCACGGCAGCGGCAAGCCCACCTGCTTCCTGCTGCGCACCACCAAGGGTCTGGGCGTCAGCTTTATGGAAAATTCCGTCGGCTGGCACGGCAAGGCCCCCAATGACGACGAGTACGCACAGGCCATGTCTGAGCTGCGCGCCGCCCATGCAACGCTGGAAAAGGAGATCGAGTTCAACAATGGCTGAGATTAAAAAAATTGCTACCCGTGTCAGCTACGGCAACACGCTGGTAGAACTGGCCCAGCAGGGCGCTGACAATCTGGTGGTTTTTGACGCCGATTTGGCCGCCGCCACCAAGACCGATATCTTCAAGAAGGCCTACCCGGACCGCCACTTTGACTGCGGCATTGCCGAGCAGAACATGGTCGGCGTTGCCGCCGGCATGAGCACGATGGGCTATGTTCCCTTTGTGTCCAGCTTTGCGATGTTTGCTGCGGGCCGCGCCTTTGAGCAGATCCGCAACTCTATCGGCTACCCCCACCTGAATGTCAAGATCGGTGCCACCCACGCCGGCCTCTCTGTCGGTGAGGACGGTGCCTCCCACCAGTGCTGCGAGGACATCGCCCTGATGCGCTCCATCCCCGGCATGGTGGTGCTGAGCCCCGCTGACGATGTCGAGGCCCGCGCCGCCGTCATCGCCGCCTACAACTATCAGGGTCCTGTCTATCTGCGTTTCTCCCGTCTGGCCACCCCTGTTTTTCACGATCCGGAAACCTATGAGTTCCAGATCGGCAAGGGCGAGAAGCTGACGGACGGTTACGACATCGCCGTCATCGCCACCGGCCTGATGACCAATGAGGCGCTGCGCGCCGCCGTGCTGGCCAAGCGTCAGGGCATGAATGTCCGCGTCATCAACATGCCGACCATCAAGCCCATTGACGAGGAGATCATCCTGACGGCTGCCCGCGAGTGCGGCCGCATCATCACGGTCGAGGAGCACAGCGTCATCGGCGGTCTGGGCGAGGCTGTCTGCGCGGTTGTCAGCGAGAAACTGCCCTGCCTTGTGCATCGCATCGGTGTGCAGGATCAGTTCGGCCACTCCGGCCCCGCCAATGAGGTCCTGCGCGATTACGGCCTGACTGCCGAGAACATCGTCAGCGTCATCCGCGAGATCGTCCGCCCCGAAAACAAGTAATTTCCCCAAAATAACCCAACAGCCCTTGAGGATAAGTTCCCCAAGGGCTGTTTTTTGTTGTAGGGGGCGGCGTCCTCGACGCCCCGAAAAGCCTCCCCTCTCAGGGGAGGTGGCCGAGCGCAGCGATGGCCGGAGGGGCTTTTCCGGGCCGTGCCATTGCCGCGCCGTTAAGCCTTAAAATTGCTCCACCCTAAATACGGTCGCTCCGCTGGCCTTGGCTGCTTCCAGCCCAATGCCCGAATCTTCAAAAATCATCGTCTCGGCAGGTGTCACATGGAAATACGCCATTGCCTTGCAATACCCTTCCGGGTCGGGCTTCTGCTTTTCCACATCCTCACCGGTCACGATCAGCCCAAACAGTTCCCGCACACCGAAATGTTCCAACACCTCGGTGGCGTTTTGCTTGCTGCCGGTCGTCACACAGGCCAGATCATGCCCGGCCGCCTGCATCGTGCGCAGTATCTCCATCAACGCCGTGTTAGGCCGCACCATGTCCAAAAAGTCACTGTACAGCTCCTTTTTGCGGTCATGCACCCGCTCCACATCGGCATCACAGGGGTCGCCGCCCATCAGCGGGCGCAGAAAGCGGGTGTAATGCCCGCCGTTGCAGGACGCCGCATAGTATTCATCGGTCACGGTAAAGCCCATTTCCTCCAGCGCCGCGCGGTAGGACGCCGCATTGGCCGGCACCGTGTCCAGCAGGGTCCCGTCCAGATCCACACAGATCAGCATAGCTTTCCCTCTTTTCCTTCACAAAAATCAGCCACATCGTTGGCCACCATCACCAGCCCTGCATAGAACATCGGCGCGCGCTTGCGGTCCTTGGTCAGCTTGTAGGGCATCAGCCGCAGCCAGTGGATGACCTCATGCATCAGGATGCTCTCCACCTGCACACGCGGGTAGCGCTGCTTCAGATCCTCCATCAGGGCCGCCAACAGCGCATCGTAGGCCGCGCTGCGGGTCAGCTGAAAGTCGATGCGGTTTTCCTGCACCGCCGCACGGGGCGTTTTCATCATGAATTCATAGCTGCCATGCAGGCTTTGCAGCAGCTTGCCGTAATCGAGGAAGGGGCTTTCGTGCAGATTGCCGGTGTTCGGGTCGATGAGATACCACCCGTCATTGTCGGTACGGCAGATGATGTTTTCAATCGTCAGATCGCCGTGGATCGTCCCCACAGGGTCCGCCGCAAACAGCTTGCGCAGCCGCGCATGGTCAAACAGCCCGTCCAGCCGGTTCAGATTTTTGTACTCTGTACCGTTGATCCAGAGCGTATCGCAGCTGACCAGCTCGCGCAGGGCGCGGTCCTCGCGGATCTTTTTAAGGTTGCCGTCCACCTTTGTCTCGATGTACTTTTCAATCGCTGCAGGGTCTGCCGCGCGGGCGGTCGGGCGGTACAGCTGCTCCTCCAGCGTCTGCAGCACCTCCCGCAGGATGCGCCGGCTCTTCTCGACCGGGTTGGAGTGCAGATAGCGGAACATCCCCACCGCCTGCGGGTTGTAGGTCATGTCATACCAGCAGCAGCCGTCCTCCCGCGCAGTGCGCAGGATCTCGCACAGCGGCAGCCGGTCCTGCTGGGCGCGCAGCCAGTCGATCTGCTCGGCCAGCTTGTCTCCATCCGCGCCGAAGGCATATTTGCGGTAAAAGGTAGACTGCTTATCCATGCAGAGCATCGTTGTGGCGTTGGAGCCCGCCGAATAGTCCTGCAGGATCGTAATATCCCGGTTCATCTGCAGAAAGCGCTGCAGATACTCCTTGTTTTCCAGTCCGAAATACTTGCCCAGAAAGACGGCACGGTCATGCTCATTGGCCTGAGGCAGCAGATTCAGATAGCTTTCCTCCGCCGGGGCAGCCTGCGTTGCCTGATTGACCGCACCGCGCACACGCTCGGGCAGCAGCGTGGCTGCCCACATGGCCGCCAGCGGCAGCACAAACCACGCCAGCAGCAGTCCGCGCGCCGCAGGGGCGGCGTTGCCCAGCGCACCGCCGGGCAGCAGCGCCGTAAACCCGGCTGCGCTGCGCCCGAACAGCAGCCCGAACACATCCACCAGCTGCATCGGCTCCCCGGCCACGGTCAGCGCCGCCCCCAGCGCCGTGTAGGACCCCAGATACGCCGCCCACATCAGCACCGTATTGGCGGCAAGGCGGCCGATCTTAACCCGGCCAAGATCCTTGAAGGTGTTGATCAGGCTCCAGAAGAACATCATGCCGTCAAGTTTCAGCGTATCATTGAAGATGCCGCAGAACGCCAGACAGATCTTTTTCAGCCAGTCACGCAGCACCAACACCAGCACCAGCGCCGCCGCCAGCACCAGCGAGAACACCAGATAATACCGCGCCGCACCGCGCACAGCGGCCCCGCCCTGCCCCAGCAGCGAAAAGGTGATAAAGCCCAGCGCCACGAACCAGATATCAAGGAACCGGTCCATAATGACGGTGGCCAGTGCAAAGCCGACCCCACTCTTCATCCGCCGCCCGGGGAATACCGCGCGGAACACATCCCCCAGATGGAACGGCAGCACAAAGTTCAGCGCATAGCCGCCGGCCATACCGCGCAGCATCTGCCCGCGCAGCGGCCGCTCATAGATGCGGATAAACTGCTCCCACCGCAGCAGTCGGAACGCATGGCCCACCAGCACCAGCACCAGTGCCAACACAAAATAAAGTCCGATCATCAGTCCGTGACCCTCTCCCGCTTCCTTTTATCTTTCATCACCGCATAGATGATCCCCGCCGCAGACAGAATCACAGCCGGACACAAACCCTTCTTTGTCACCCCAGCGCGTCAAATCCGGCGCGGTTCTCCGGCTTTTCTGCGGTGCGGTATTCGTCCGGTGTGCCGAAGGGCAGGTGCAGATCACACGCAAAGCCTGCGATCCGTGCGCCCTGCGCTGCCAGCACATTGTAGATGCCGGATACAAAAAATTCCTTATACTCACAGTTTTTCAGATATGCGGCGCAGGCATCGGCGTAGGTGCGCTTATCCTTAAAATAATACGCGCCGCAGATGGCGTCATGGCTGACGACCTGCTTTTCCACCGTATGGCAGACATTGCCGTCTGCGCCGTACTGCAGGTAGCTGTAGGCCGGGGAATCGCTCTCAAAGGTCAGCAGCGCCCCCGCAGGGCCGTCGGCAAAGCGGCCCTTTTCGCAGAACGCATTGAACGCGCTGCAGATAAACAGGTGGTCGCAGTCATTAAAAAGGATCGGCTCACCGTCGGGCAGGCCCTCGCAGCCCTTCAGCGCTGTGACAGCCGCCCCCTCGGTCACCTCCGGCAGGGCAATGATGCGTGCCTCAGGCCAGTAGGTCCGGATCTTTTCGTCAATCGCAAAGTCGCGGATATGCTCCTGCAGCACAACAAAGGTGATGTCGGCGCAGTCCACATATTTCTCAATACTGCGCGCCGCCCAGTAAAAGAACGGTTTGCCGTTAATTTCAATCAATGGCTTCGGGCAGACAAATCCGTTTTCAAAAAAGCGGCTCCCCCGACCGGCCATGGGGAGAATCAGGTGAAGTTTAGACATGATGTACCTCTTTTCAAAAAGCCTTCCCCTGCGGGGGAAGGTGGCGCGTAGCGCCGGATGAGGGGCGACCTGCCACCATTGCCTGTGCAATTTTCCGCAGAAGAGTTGCTCCATTCGTTCTGCCCTCATCAGTCGCCTGCGGCGACAGCTTTCCCCCGATGGGGAAGCCTTTTTACTTTCCCAGCCCTGCCAGCATCTTCGTTTCCGCCTCGATGACCCGGCTCAGGCCTGTCTCGATGTCCACCTGCGGCTGCCAGCCGTAGGCCTCGCGGGCGTGGGTGTTGTCGCACTGGCTGAACTTGTTCACCTCATGGTCAAGGATCTCCGGCTTGATTCCGTAGGCCCCGCCGTACAGCTCGGGATATTTGGCCCAGTAATGGCTGCTCGGGCAGTATTTGGCCTCGATGCTCTTGCCCATCAGGCGGCTGGCAATGGCATACAGCTCTTTAACGGAATAGCTGCGGTTGCTGGAGACATTCACCGCGTCAAAGCCCTTCCGGGGCTGCTCCACCACGCGCAGCGCGAGCGCAATCAGGTCATCGACATAGATATAATCGCGGCGCTGGTTGCCGTCAGAGTGGAACTCCGGCGTGCGGTCGTAGTACAGCTCGCGGATCATGTAGCCCACAAACGGCGGCTGCTTGCGCAGGCAGTCGATGTGGGGGCCGTAGACATTGGCAAAGCGCAGGCAGGTCACGGTCATGCCGTAGGTGTCGGCAAAGCTCTGGGCAAACCGCTCGCCGCAGTATTTTGTGTTGGGGTAGATCAGCGTCGGCGGGTTGAACTTCGACTCCACGGTCGGGAACTCGGTTTCGTTCTCATACATAGCGTTGGTGGAGGCCTGCACCAGTTGCCGGATGCCGGTGCGGCGGCCTGCCTCCAGCAGGTTCACAAGGCCCAGCGTATTGACCTCGATGGCCTGCACCGGGTCACTCTGGCAGTCCGGCAGGGGGGCGATGCCTGCGATGTTGTACACGACATCGAACTTTTCTTCCTCAAACAGCTGGAGCATCCCCGCCTTGTCGCGGATATCCATCTTCCGCACCTCGGCACCGAAATCATGGTCATCAAACTTCAGGTTGTCCAGATTGCCGTAGGAAAAGTTGTCGATACCCACGACCTCATCGCCGCTCTGCCACAGCCTGTGCCAGAGCTGACCGCCGATAAACCCGGCTGCACCCGTTACCAGAACCTTCATTGCAAAAACCTCCTTACAGGTTGGACGCTACGACCTCGTAGCTGTAATCCTCAATGATGTTGTCGCGCCACTCGCGCTCAACAAACGCCTTCGGCCCGGCCAGATACTTCCCGCAGAGCTTGAGCAGACTGATGCCGAAGCTCGTCAGCTTATTGTTGCTGACCTGATCCTCCTCCCGCCAGCTGATGGGGAAGAACAGCACCCGCTGCTTCATCTGGCAGAGCGCCAGAATCATGCAATCGTTAAAATACAGCGTGTCAGGGAACTTTTTGTAGTATTCGTTTTGCAGCGGGGCCACGGCATACAGGTTCAGTCCGCTGCCCAGATCGGTGATTTTTCTGCGCGCCACCAGACTGAAAAGCCAGTTGAAGCCGTAGTTGCCCACCGTGCGCAGCGCACTGTAGCCGCCGGTCTTGCTGCCGCGCATAAAGCGGGAGCCAAGGCAGCAGTCGTATTTTTTATAGGTATCATCGTTCAGGATCGGCAGCAGGTCGGCGATGGCCCCCTGATCATCGCCGTGCAGCACGACAAGATGCGCATACCCATGGGCGGCCGCATAGCCGAACGCCACCTTATGGCTGCCGCCCAGACCGTAGTTGCAGTCATTGCGCAGCAGACTGACCGGTGCATCGGGGTGGCGGGCCATCCAGTCCTGCACAGCAGCCTCGGTGCCATCGGTGGAACGGTTGTTTACAACGATGCACTCCCCCACCCAAGGGGCGATGCGTTTGTCAAGCAGCTGCGAAAGCACCCGCGTGACCTGCTTTTCACAGTTGTAGGCAGGGATAAAAACCAGTAGTTTTTCCATGAAAGGCTCCTTTTCCGGACATAGTTGTAGATAATAAAAATTATACATCACCGCCGCCCCGTTCGCAAGCCAATCCGCCAATAAAAAACACCTCCCTCAAAAAAAGGAAGGTGCTTCAGCAGTTACCCCTGCGCCTGAAAGCAGACGCGCCCGGGGGTTGGGTTTTTGTACAGGCAGTAGCCCTGCGGGCAGCCGATGCCGGACGGCTGCAGCGTGTCGGTGTCCAGCGGCACGCCCTCGGCGGCCAGCACCCAGTCTGCAGCGGTCAGATCCTCATACGCGCGGCCCGGGTACTCGGGGCCGACCGCCTCGGCGGTCAGATCCAGCACACCGTCCGCCAGCACACCGCTGTGCTGCAGCGTCTCATATTCCACAAGGTACAGATCGCGTGAAATATAGGTCTCGATAAGCTGGCTGTCCCGCTGGCGCACCCCACAGGGCAGGAACAGCACCTTGCCGTCCAGCGCGGCAAGGCTCTCGTTCAGTGCGCTGGCACCGGCCGCGCTCTCAGCGGGTATCGCGTAGGTCCAGCGGTTGATCCGCCACTCGCCCAGATAGCAGGCCGCGCAAAGCACCAGCGCAGCGGTAGCCAGCACCCTGCGGCCGCGGTGCCGCACCAGCACAGCGCCCAGCACAGCCACGCCCAGCACAATGCAGACGCGCCAGACAGCCAGCCACAGGGTCTGGCTGCCGCCGGGCAGGCGGTCGGTGCGGTCGGCCACAAAGTCAAACCACTGCAGCAGGGTATTGTCCCCCGCGCCCGCACCGATGGCCCGGCAGACCACTATAAAGCCGATGCCCCAAAGGGCGGTCAGCGCGGCCAAGAGTCGTTTCCGGGCGGAGGTCAGTGCCTCGTCCAGCGTGTTCATCGTCACGGCCAGCAGCGGAATGAGCAGCGGCTCCAGATACCGCATATGCTGCCGGGGCGAGGGATCGTGCAGATCCTCCCGCACGGTGATGGACCATGCGATGACCGCCACGCCAATGCCGAGACAGAGCAGCAGGAAAAGCGGCAGCTGGGTACGGCGGGCATCGCTGCCCCGGCGGGGTCGGTGCAGCCCGCAGAGGGGCAGCAGCACGGGGTACACCCAGAACGCCAGCACGGTAAACAGCGCATCACAGACCAGTGCAAAGGGCAGGAAGCGCCACTGCTCCCCGGTCAGCCAGCCGGTCTGGTTGTAGGAGTTGCCCAGCCCCCGGAACAGCGTGACCTTGGCCAGCACAAAGCAGGCCAGAAAGCTGCCCAGCAGCGCCGCATTGCAGGCAAGCTCAGCACGCCAGCCTGCCTTATCGTGCCACCAAACCCAGCCGCGCACCAGCACCCAGGCGATCAGGTAATAGAGCGCAACCTCCTTATTCAGATACAGCAGGTAGCAGAACGCCCCCGCCGCCGCGCACCAGCCCACCCGGGCCCGCGGCGCAGCCAGCATAGCCCGCAGGAAAAAGTACACCTGCCACAGGGAAAGCGGCAGAAACACGGTTTCGCTCATAAAGGTAGCCGCTGCCGACATGGTGGGCAGCACCGCCGTGACCCCCACCAGAAACGCCGTGCGGCGCGGGTTCAGCCGCATCGCACGCGCCAGCGCATAGGCCGGAAAGACCGCGCTTGCCATATACACAGCGTTCAGCCAGCCGATGGCCGTGATCTGCGCGGCTGTGGTCCGCAGCAGCAGCGCCGGCAGGATGCACAGCGGATAGAGTATCTTCTGGTAATCGCTGGGCATATTGCGCACCCGCAGCCCGCGCCCCTGCAGCAGGCTGCGCGCCACATCCAGATAGCGCAGCTCATCGCTGTAGACGGCCAGCTCCCGCGGGTAGCTGCTCAGCAGCCCATAGACAACCGCGCACACCAGAAACACCAGCGTCACCGCCGCCCAGCCGTTGATTTTTTTCTTAGAAACCATTCGCAGCCCCGTTTTCCTTACTTCAGCTTCACATAATACACCGGGCACTTCGCCACATCGGTCAGCAATTCCGCGCTTTCTGTGTCCAGCGTGTTCTCGATCATCGTTTTCAGCGCATCCGCGTCATATACATACCCGTACACCACAAATCCGTCCCGCAGATCGCGGCTTTGGGCAGCCGCCTGCAGGCTTGCCGCATCGTCACCGGCGCCTGCCTGATAGACAGCCTCCCGCGCGGCGAACTCTGTGATAAAAAGGTCCGGTGCTACATCGTAGCCGGCGTTGTTCAGCACAACGGCCGGCAGGGCGGCCGTCTTGGCCAGCGCCTCGGTGCGCGGGGTGTACTGCTCGTACAAATACTCGTTGGGATGCACAAAATGTGCCGCCAGCACCGGCACCACAGCCAGCGCCAGCACAGCATCCCGCCATGGGTCCAGCCGCGCCAGAATCACTGCCGCCGCCGTCACAACTGCGCCATAGATCACCACATAGTAGCGGTCGGCCTCAAAGGGCGCCGCCTTGTCGATCAGCACCACATACCCGCAGGCAGCCAGCAGCAGCCCGGCGGCAAACAGGCCGTTGCCCCGCAGCCGCGCACCGCGCCGCCACAGCAGGACCGCCGCAGCCGCCAGCACAACGCCCCACAGCGCCAGCCCGCCGAACTGCGCCGCCAGCAGGCGGAACACCCGGCCCAGACTGGCCGCCCAGTCCGCCAGCGCCGAGACATCGAACACACTGGTAAACGCCTGCTTCCCGCGGGAGCCGGAAAAGATATGCTGCTTCATCGTGGGGAAGGCCAGATACGCCGCCCCCAGCCCGGCCAGCTCAGCCGCCGCATAGCACGCCGCCGTTTTGAACCGCCGCGTGACCAGCAGCCACAGCCCGAACAGCCCGCAGAGGAAAAAGCAGTACACCAAAAAGAAATACTGGGTCAGCACCCCCGCCAGCGTGGCGGCAAACAGCCCGGCCCATACGGCCCGGGGCGGCCGCACCCCCTGCTGCAGCGCCTGCCACAGCACCATATGGCAGTACAACAGCACGATGCCCTCCAGCATCATCAGGCTGTACATACGGGTAAAGACGGCCATACCCTGCACGCCGACACTCAGCAGCCAGCAGGCCGCCGCTGTCCACGCGGGCCAGAACCGCCCGGTCAGACGGCGTACCGTCAGGTACAGCACCGCTGCCCCCGCAAGCAGGCAGACAAAATTCGGCAGCAGCCCGACCCACGGCAGCCCCAGCCCCGGAAAGAGCGATTCCGCCGTGTAGACCAGACAGTAATAGAGCGGCGGGTGGACATCGATCTTCTGGTTGTTCCATGGGATGCCGTAGGCAAAGGGCTGCTGCGCCGACAGCACCGCCTTGTAAAAGCTGCCGTCATGCCAGCTGTCCAGATAGCCGTCCTGCAGCGCATAAAAGCCGCCGGGGTAGTTGGCCAACTCATAGGTGTACAGCTCGTCCACATGGTAGCCCTGCTTGCGCCCGGCATAGAGCAGCATCACCGCAAGCCCCACCGCCAGCAGCGCCGCCACTGCCCAGAAATGTTTTGCTTTCGTGTTTGTCATGATTCCCGCTTTCTCATCCTGCGCCGCACCGGGGCGGCTTGGTCGTTCAGATACCAAAAAGGCCTGCCGCAAAGGGCAGGCCTTCCGTTTGTTGTTACTCCTCGGCGTTTTCTTCCTTATCGCGCACAAAGCGCCACAGCTCACCGATGGTGAGATCCTCGCTCAGCTCGCTCTCGTCGATCTCCACGCCGATCGCCTCGCCCAGCGCCCAGGCCAGCTCGATCATATCCTCATGGTCGGCGTCCAGATCCTCCAGCGCCGTGCTTCTGGTCAGATCGCCGGTGTCACAGCTGAACTGCTCTGCCAGCAGATCCTGCAATTCTTCAAAGGTCACTCTCGTTTTCCCCCTCTCGCCGGGTTGGTTTGTGTACTTATCATACAAGGCTGTGACGGCGGCGTCAAGGGGCAATCGAACGACAACTATACAAAATTACTGCACCGTGTTTGTGGAATCTGCCGAAGTCCCTGCCGGTAATTGCGGCTGCGCGTTCAAAATACGCATAAACTCCTCGCCGCTGATGGTCTCCTTTTCGTACAGGTACTGGGCGATCTCGTCCAGCTTGCGCTTGTTGTCAGCCAGCAGCTTATAGGCCTTTCTATGCTCGGCCTGCACGATCTCCACGACCTTGGCATCCACCTTCGCTGCGGTCTGCTCACTGCAGGCAAGGCTGGCATCGCCGCCCAGATAGGCGTTGTTCACCGTCTCAAGCGCGACCATGTCGAAATCCTCGGTCATGCCGTAGCGGGTGACCAGCGCGCGGGCCAGCTTGGTGGCCTGCTCAATATCGTTGCTGGCGCCTGTCGTGATGGAGTGGAAAATCAGCTCCTCGGCGGCGCGGCCGCCGGTCAGGGTGGCGATCTTGTTCAGGATCTCCTCCTTGGTCATCAGGGTGTGGTCGCCGTCCTCCACCTGCATCGTAAAGCCCAGCGCACCGGAGGTACGCGGCACGATCGTGATCTTCTGCACGGGGGCGCTGTTCGTCTGCAGCGCCGCCACCAGCGCATGGCCGACCTCATGGTAGGAGACGATGCACTTTTCTTTATTGTTCAGGATCTTATTCTTCTTCTGCGCACCGGCCAGAATCGTGTCCACAGCCTCCTGCAGGTCAAACTGGGTCACGGCCTTGCGGCGGTGGCGCACCGCGCAGAGAGCGGCCTCGTTCACAATGTTGGCCAGCTCGGCACCGGAGGCACCGGGCGTCATCCGCGCGACAACGGAAAAATCACAGTCGGGGCCAAGGCGCACCTTTTTGGCGTGCAGGCGCAGGATGCTCTCGCGCCCCTTGAGGTCGGGCAGCTCCACCGGCACGCGCCGGTCAAACCGGCCGGGACGGGTCAGCGCCGGGTCAAGCGACTCCGGCCGGTTCGTGGCGGCCAGAATGACAACGCCCTTGGCGGCATCAAAGCCGTCCATCTCGGTCAGCAGCTGGTTCAGGGTCTGCTCGCGCTCATCGTTGCCGCCAAGGTTCGCCCCGCCGTCACGCTTTTTGCCGATCGTGTCGATCTCATCAATAAAGACGATGCAGGGCGCTTTTTCACCCGCCTGCTTAAACAGGTCGCGCACCTTGCTTGCGCCCATGCCGACAAACATCTCAACAAACTCACTGCCTGCGATCGAGAAGAACGGCACACCGGCCTCACCGGCGACCGCGCGGGCCAGCAGCGTCTTGCCGGTACCCGGAGGGCCGACAAGCAGCACGCCCTTGGGCATCTTGGCACCGATGTCCTCGTATTTCTTGGGGTTGTGCAGGAAGTCTACGATCTCCTGCAGGCTCTCCTTGGCCTCGTCCTCACCGGCGACATCATTGAACTTGATGCCGGTCTCATCATCGACAACATACTGCTTGGCGCCGGACTTGCCGCCGAACAGCATTGCATTGCCGCCGGCACCGCCCATCTGCTCCATCTTTTTGGAGGCCCAGCGGTTGATGAACCAGAACAGCAGGATCATCGGCAGGAAGGAGATGATAAGGTTCAGCAGCGAGTCCCAGATCGTCGGGCTTTGGTAGACGGTGCCGAACTCCACGCCCGCATCCTCCAGCCGCGCCACAAGGTTGTTGTCCTGCGCGATGGCGTTCGTCTTGAAGGAGTTCTCGTTTTTGTCCACAAAATAGATCTGCTGGTCCTCGATCTGGACGGTGGCCAGCTCCTTGCTCTCCAGCATCTGCAGGAAGGTGCTGTAGTTCACGCTCTTGACGCCGGCCTGCATCAGCGCCGGATACAGGAAGATGTTGCTCAAAATCACGATTGCCAGAATGACCGCATAGCCGACCCATAGTTTCTTTTTCGGGTTTTTCGGCGGCTGTGTCGTTTCTTTCATGCCATTGGCCTCCTCTTTTGTCCGGGCAGGCACCGCACCTCCGGCGGTGCTGCCCTTTGTACGAGTATAGCATGCGCCCTAAAAATGAACAGCATGTGACACAACTTTGAACGAATCGCAAAAAATGCCGCCGCGCCGGGCTGTTCGGCGCAGGCTTCGCATTTTGCACAGGTTTTCCACATCATTCCACAGTTGAAATGTGGAAAACCATGTTGAAACTGTGGAAAACCCGGTGTAAACTGTCCAAAACCCACGATATATAGGTTTTGTTGAAATGTGGAAAACGCCCGCCCTATTTTTTTGAAAAAATTTTCAGATTTTTCCGATTCTTGTAACAACTCGGAAACATTCATCGTTATTATAGATAACAGCACCCCTACCCAATCTGAAAGGAGGGCCCCTATCATGACCCCGTATGACCCGTACATTGCCTACAAAGACCTGACCGTTGACCTGCACGCCCACCGTGTGCGCCGCGCAGGCTGCGAGCTTTGCCTGACGCCGCGGGAATTTGCCCTGCTGGCCGTCCTTGTGACCCACTGTGACAAGGCCCTGAGCCGCAGCCAGCTGCTTGAGGCTGCATGGGGCTACGCCTTTATCGGCGAGAGCCGCACCGTTGATGTCCACATCAACCGGCTGCGCCGCAAGCTTGGGCTGGAAAACGACATCCAGACCGTCTACAAGGTCGGCTACCGGCTCAACAGCGCCAGTTGACTTTCCCGCCGGATTTGATACAATAAGGGTATTATGGCGTTATCGCACTGCCACACGGTACGGCAACGCCCTACACTTCCTGCTTACTTAAAGGAGGACCCTGCCATGAAGCGTATCATCACCATCGGCCGCGAGTTCGGCGCAGGCGGCGGCGAGCTGGGCCGCCGTCTGGCCCGGGAGCTGAACATTGCCTACTATGACCGCGACATTATTTTAAAGACCGCCAAGGCCAGCGCCCACCTGACGCCAGAGCAGGTGCGCCGCTGGGACGAGCGTGTCCCCCATGAGTTCGGCTTTACCCAGAGCCTTTTCAACTTCTACAACCGCCCCCTGAGCGAGGAGCTGTGGGATGCCCAGGTCCGCGCCATCCGCGAGATTGCCGACCGGGAAAGCTGCGTTATCGTGGGCCGCAACGCCGACTATATCCTGCGGGAGTTTGACCACTGCCTGCGGGTGTTCGTCCATGCCGACCGCAACTGGCGTCTTTTGCACATGCGCAAGCTGATGCCCGACACCCCGTTTGAGCAGCTGGAGGCCGACATGGACAGTGCCGACCGCGCCCGCCGCAGCTACTGTAAGCAGCACACCGGCCAGATCTACGGCGACAGCCGCAACTATGACCTGACCCTCTGCACCAGCAAACTCGGGCTGGACAAGGCCGAGGAAATTCTGCTGTGCGCGGCGAAGGAGCTATAAGGCAGATTGGGCGGTATCGGGAGCTTTCCCGGAGGGGTCAAGACCCCTCCTTACAGAGCTTTCGCCGCAGGGTTGTAGGGAGCGGTCTTGACCGCTCCGTGCAGCTGTGCCGGTAGCCGGAAACGATAAAACAGAAAATACAAAAGCCGCTGTGCGTTCTGACACAGCGGCTTTTGTGTTACTGCTCCAAAAATTCGCGGATCTCCTTTTCGACCGTGTTGACCTCCTCCTCAAACGCGCGGGCCGAAACGCGCAGCGCGCCGTGGCCCATCACGATGATCTGTTCTGCGCCGTCACTGCTGACCACGCGGGTGCGATGCTCACGCGCCAGCTCATGGGTCGCGCGCTCAATGTACATATCGGCGGTCTCGGCCTCCCGGGTGTAGACGACATAGAGGTTGTGGTATTTTTCCACCTCCCGCGCGCCGCCCCGTACCTTGTAGGCGTCAAACACCAGAATCGGCACACAGCGCTTATAGCCTGCGTAGTTGCACAGAATGTCCATCAGCCTGCGCCGCGCGGCATCAAGGCTGCCGTCCGCCAGCCTGCGCAGGGCGTCCCACGCAAAGATGACATTGTAGCCGTCCACCAGCAGATAGTCCGGCCCGGCGGGCACAGGCGCAGACGGCACGCTCGCCGCCGGGGCGGTGTGCAGCGCCGCGCGGGCGGCCTTTTTGGCATCGTCAACGCCGCCGCGGCGCTTTATCTTGCCGTAGGTGCGTTCAAAAATCGCCAGCAGTTCCTTATCCTGCTCCAGCGTGCCGCAGTAGGCGGAGGCCCGGCGGCGGCGCGCGTTGGCCTCGTCCTCCTCCTGCGTCTGCCCGGCGGCGGGGGCAGCACCCAGCCGCCGCTCCAGCCCGCTGGACACATGGGCGCGGGCGGGGACCTCGTCCCACTTGACAAGATACCCGGCCCCGTGGGAGCAGAACACTGAATCCGCCGGGTTGTCGGTATCGGCATCGGGGTCATAGCCTGCGGCGGCCAGCACCTCATCGGTGTTGTGGCAGGCATCGTACCCGGCGGGCAGCACAGCCCACCGGCCCAGCCCGTGGGTGTAGGCTGCGACCTCCCGCGCATAGCCGCGCGCCGTGGCAACGGGCAGGCGGCCGGTCAGCCGCACCGTGTTTTCGGAATTCGGGAGCGTTTCAGGCGCATTAAAGCTGCCGCACATCCGCTGCACATCGGCCATGGCGCGGCCCAGCGCATCGGCGGGCAGCTCCAGCGTAAAGGCATACCACGGCTCTAACAGCTGCACACCGCCCTTGGCCTGTGCCATCCGCAGGCCCTGCCGCACGGCGCGGTAGGTCGCCTGCCGGAAGTCCCCGCCCTCGGTGTGCTTTTGGTGGGCGCGGCCCGCCGCCAGCGTGATCCTGACATCGGTCAGCGGTGCGCCGATCAGCACACCCGGGTGGGTGCGCTCGGCCAGATGGGTCAAAATCAGCCGCTGCCAGTTTTCGGCCAGCGTGTCGGGCGGGCAGTCTGCCGCCAGCTGGACGCCGCTGCCCCGGGGCGCAGGCTCCAGCAGCAGATGCACCTCGGCATAGTGGCGCAGCGGCTCATAGTGGCCGATGCCCTCGACAGCCGCCGTCAGCGTCTCCTTATACAAAATGCCGCCCTCGCTGAATGTCACATCCAGCCCGAACCGCTCCTGCAGGATATTCTGCAAAATTTCCAGCTGCACCTCGCCCATCAGCTGTACATGCACCTCGCCGAGGTCGTCCCGCCAGTTCACATGCAGCTGGGGGTCCTCGTCCTCCAGCGTCTGCAATGCCTTCAGCAGGGTATGGGGGTCGGCTGCGCTCTCGACACGGTAGTTCAGCACCGGCTCCAGCAGCGGGGTATCGGCGTCAGCCTCTGCCCCAAGGCCCTGCCCGGGGCGGGTGGCGGCCGGCCCCGCCGCCGCCACGACCATGCCGGGGTATGCCTCGCTGATCAGGCGGAACTTTCCGCCGTTGTACAGCCGCAGCGCATCGGCCTTCTCGCCGCCGGGCAGCACAGCCTTGACCGGCAGCACGCCGCCGGTGATCTTGAGCCATGTCAGCCGTGTGCCCGCGTCCTCACTGATCTTGAACACCCGCGCACCGAACTCCGGCCAGCGCGGCGGGGTGCGGGTCAGCGTCTGCAGCCCGCGCAGCAGGCCGTCCAGCCCGTCCAGCCGCAGCGCCGCGCCGAAAAACACCGGGAACACCTGCCGCCGCGCAATGGCCGTCACCACGGTCTCGGACGAGGCCTCGCCGTTTTCCAGCACCTCGTTCATCAGCGGCTCACTGCACAGGGCCAGCGCCTCCGGGTCGGGCACGGCGGAAAAATCCACACACCCGTCCCCGAACCGCCCGCGCAGCTCCCGCAGGCGGACGGCGGCATCGGCACCCGGCAGATCCATCTTGTTCACAAACACAAAGGTGGGCACGCGGTAGCGGGCCAGCAGCTTCCAAAGCGTCTCGGTGTGGGCCTGCACGCCGTCCGTGCCGGAGACCACCAGCACCGCATAATCCAGCACCTGCAGGGCGCGCTCAGCCTCGGCGGAAAAATCCACATGTCCCGGCGTGTCCAGCAGGGTCAGCTCGCACGCCTCGGCTCCATCGGCGGCGGGCAGTGCCAGCACCGCCTGCTTGGCAAAAATCGTAATGCCCCGCGCCCGCTCCCGGCTGTCGGTATCCAGAAATGCGTCCCTGTGGTCCACGCGCCCCAGCTTGCGCAGCACCCCCGCGCGGTAAAGCAGCCCCTCGGCCAATGTGGTTTTGCCGCTGTCCACATGGGCCAGCAGCCCAACGACCAGTCGTTTCATACAAGTTCCCCTCAAAAAATCAAGATCTTATCCCTATTGTACAATTTTTCCTGTCATTTGGCAAACGCTTTGCTGCACCCGCCGCCCTTGCGGCCGCGCACAAAACGCGCTATAATGACCGCGGAGCATAATTACCCGATTTTTGCAGGGGCCGATGCTCGCATCGGCCCGCAACTCAGGAGGCAAAATCCAGATGACCTATAAAGAAGTTCTTGAATCCGCGCGCGGCCAGATGGGCCCCTGCCATGCCTGCCCGGTATGCAACGGCCGCGCCTGCGGCGCCACGATCCCCGGCCCCGGTGCCAAGGGCAGCGGCACGGTGGCGATCCGCAACTTTGACGCCTGGCGCGATGTGCGGCTGAATATGGACACGATCCACGAAAATTTTGAGCCGGACACCGCGCTCCGCATCTTCGGCCGCACCTTTAAGTACCCCTTCTTTGCCGGGCCGGTGGGTGCTCTGGCGCTGCACTACGGCGACAAATACAACGACCTTGACTACAATAACATTCTGGTCCCCGCCTGTGCGGCGGCCGGCATTGCCGCCTTTACCGGTGACGGCACGAACCCCAAGGTCATGGAGGGCGCCGCCGCTGCCATCGCCGCCAGCGGCGGCGCGGGCATCCCGACCGTCAAGCCGTGGGACAACACGACCGTGGCGCAGAAGCTGGCGATGACCCGCCAGTCCGGCTGCTTTGCGCTGGCCATGGATATTGACGCCGCAGGGCTGCCGTTTCTGCAGCATCTTGACCCGCCCGCGGGCAGCAAGACCGTGGAGCAGCTGCAGGAGATTGCCAAAAGCGCAGGTGTGCCGTTCATCTTAAAGGGCATCATGACCGTCAGCGGTGCTGAAAAGGCCGTTGAGGCCGGGGCTGCCGGCATCGTTGTGTCCAACCACGGCGGCCGCGTGCTGGACGACTGCCCTGCCACGGCGGAGGTTCTGGCCGACATCGTGGCCGCAGTGGACGGCCGCGCCAAGATCCTTGTGGACGGCGGCATCCGCACCGGCAACGATGTGTTCAAGGCGCTGGCTCTCGGCGCGGACGGTGTGCTGATCGCACGGCCCTTCGTCACAGCCGTCTACGGCGGCGGGGCGGACGGCGTTGCCGCCTACACCGAAAAGCTCGGCAGCGAGCTGGCCGACACGATGCGCCTGTGCGGCGCGCCGACCCTCGATGCCATCACCCGCGATATGGTGCGGATCATCAAGTAAAAATCGCCATGCTTTAGGATTGGGAAATCCGTCCTTAAAGCATGGCATTTTTATTGCCATGCAGCGGCAAAGGCAAAACTCCCGGGCGGATATGGAATCCGCCCCTACGCTGTAGGGGTCGATGCTCGTCATCGACCCGGGCACATCGCGCCGCCTCTCCCCTTGCATAAATATTCTTTTTTCTGCAAAAATTGCCCAAACCTCTTGCATAACCCGCGGTTTTGCATTACTATTAAAGGACACCGCCGCTTTAAATCGGCAGCGTGAGGGATTTGTGCAAAGTATACGAGTACGAGGAGGAGTTATCATGAAAAAATTCATCAGCACCGTTCTGGCACTTGGCATGGCGGCCGGTCTGGCCGGCTGCGGCAGCAGCGCCGCCGCGACACCCGGCAGCGCGGCGGACGCCGTTTCGACCGAAAACGCCGCAGCTGCCGATGCAGACCTCGCCTACATGCAGGGCAAGGGCAAAATGACCATCGGCTACACCGTCTATGAGCCGATGAACTACACCGATGCCGATGGTAACTTTACCGGCTTTGACACCGAGCTTGCCACCGCCGTCTGCGCCAAGCTCGGCGTTGAGCCTGATTTTGTCGAGATCAACTGGGACACCAAGGTCGTTGAGCTGGACGCCAAGAGCATCGACTGCATCTGGAACGGCATGACCCTGACCGATGACATCATGGCCAACGCCGCCTGCACCAAGCCCTACGCCAAGAACGCGCAGGTCGTCGTCATGAAGGCCGATGCCGCCTATACCTCCACCGCCGATCTGGCGGGCAAGACCGTTGTGGCCGAGGCCGGCTCCGCCGGTGAGATCGCCATCAGCGAGGACGCGGGCCTGTCGCAGGCAGAGTACATCAACAAAAGCGTGCAGACCGACTGCCTGATGGAGGTTGCCGCCGGCACCGCCGATGCCGCCGTGCTGGACCTGACGCTGGCCACCGCCATGATTGGCGAGGGCACCGACTACGCGAACCTTGCCATCAAGGACGAGCTGAACGCTGAGGAATACGGCGTTGCCTTCCGCAAGGGCAGCGATGCCGCCGAGGCCGTGAACGCCGCCTTTGACGAGCTGAAGGCAGACGGCACGATGCAGGCCCTTGCCGACAAATACAGCCTGACGCTGGCCGACTGATGGGCGAGGCAGTTGTCATCTGGGGCCGCCTGACCGAAGCCTTCTGGCTCAACTGCCAGCTGTTCGGCCTTACCTTACTGTTCGCACTGCCGCTGGGGCTGGTGGTGTCGTTCGGCTCCATGAGCAGGCTTGCCCCGCTGCGCGGCGCAGTCAAGACCTTTGTCTGGATCATACGCGGCACGCCGCTGATGCTGCAGATCCTTGTCATCTATCTTGGTCCCGGTCTGATGGGCTTTGCCAGCCCGTGGCCGTCGGGCGGCAGCGGCCGTCTGGTGGCCGCCGTGGTGGCCTTTGCCATCAACTACGCCTGCTATTTTTCCGAGATCTACCGCGGCGGCATCGAGGCTGTGCCCAAGGGCCAGACCGAGGCCGGGCAGGTGTTGGGCATGACCCGGACCCAGATCTTTTTCCGCGTCACGCTGCTGCAGGTCATCAAGCGGATTCTGCCGCCGATGGGCAACGAGATCATCACCCTCGTCAAGGACACCTCGCTTGCGAATGTCATTGCCAACAAGGACATCATTATGATGGCGAAGGAGTACAGCGCCAAGGGCCTGATCTGGCCGCTGTTCTCCACAGCGGTGTTCTTCCTTGTGTTTGTGGGTGCGCTGACGCTGCTGTTTGGCTGGCTGGAAAAGCGGCTGGACTATTTCAGATAAGGGGGTGCAGTCATGGCATTGTTGGAAGTAAACGGCATCGGCAAAAGCTTTGGTGCCACAAGCGTGCTGCGCGGCATCTCCTTTGATCTGGCCGAGGGGGAGGCGCTGGCGATCATCGGCTCCTCCGGCTCAGGCAAGACCACGCTGCTGCGCTGCCTGAACTTTCTTGAGACGGCCGACACCGGCTCGATCACCGTCGCGGGCGAAACGCTGTGGAGCGCTGCCGACACCCGCACCCAGAGCGAGGAGGCCATCCGCAAAAAGCGGCTGCATTTCGGTCTGGTGTTCCAGAACTTCAACCTGTTCCCCCAGTACACCGCGCTGCAAAATGTGATGCTGGCGGGCCAGCTTTTGGCGCAGGAACGCCCGGATTACAAGCAGAACAAGCGCCAGATCCTTGCTGAGATTGAGGAGCAGGCGCGGGCGCTGCTGGCGCAGATGGGCCTCTCCGACCGGGAGAACCACTACCCGCACCAGCTTTCGGGCGGGCAGCAGCAGCGCGTGGCCATCGCCCGCGCCTTGGCGCTGCACCCCGACATCCTCTGCTTTGATGAGCCGACCTCGGCCCTTGACCCCGAGCTGACCGGTGAGGTGCTGCGCGTCCTGCGGGAGCTTGCCGCGCACCGCACCACCATGATCATCGTCACCCATGAGATGAAGTTTGCCCGCGATGCGGCGGACCGCATCCTTTTTATGGACGGCGGCGTTGTGGTAGAGCAGGGCAGCGCAAAGGATCTCATCGACCACCCCAAAGAGGAACGCACCCGCCAATTTTTGGCAAGCTACGGGAAATAAACGAAACCGGCAGACCGTTCAGTTCAACGGCCTGCCGGTTATCTGTTTCTGTAGGGAGGGGTCTTGACCCCTCCGCTGCGCTTTGCGGCCGGCGCTCACAACATGGGGCACGCCGTAGGGGCGCATTCTATATGCGCCCGCGCCGTTTGCGGCGGCGGAAATGTTCCCGGGCGGATATGGAATCCGCCCCTACAATGCGTTTTTACCGCACCGCGATGCACTCGATCTCCACAAGGGCGTTTTTCGGCAGGGCGGCGATCTGCACGCAGCTGCGCGCGGGGAAGCCGCCGTGGAAATAGCTGCCGTAGACCTCGTTCACCGCGCCGAAATCCCCCAGATCCTGCACGAACACCGTTGTCTTGACAACGCTGTCCAGCGTCAGGCCTGCCTCGCCCAGCACGGCCTGCAGGTTCTTCAGGGCCTGATGGGTCTGGGCCTGCACACCCTCCGCCAGTGCGCCGGTCGCAGGGTCAAGGCCCAGCTGGCCGCTGCAGTAGACCGTTGTGCCGGTATCCACCGCCTGGGCATAGGGGCCGAGGGCGGCCGGGGCGTTCTTTGTTGCAATTCGTTTCATAACCTTATACACTCCTCTTATGCTTGTTTATTTTTGTCAGCCTCGGGGTCAGCCTCGGGCGGCCAGACAAAGCCGCGCCGGGTCAGGCAATCCTGTAAAAAGTCAGTGACCTGCGCCGTGTAGGCGGCGTTGTCGTGGTAGTAGCTCACCGCATGCTCGGCACCGTGTACAGTCAGGAAGCGGCTGCCCCTTGCACGGCAGGCCGCATAGTTGCGCCGCCCCATCTCATAGGGCACAAAGCCGTCCGCATCGCCGTGAACAAAAAAGATCGGCACCTTGCTCTGTGCGGCAGCGGCGGTGCAGTCGGCGTCCTCGGGGTCAAAGTGGCCAAAGAGGATCGCCCCCAGCCGCCCGATGGCGTAGGTCAGCCCGACCGGCATACCGGGCAGGTATTCCGGCAGACATTTGCGGGTGATCTCCCGCGGGCTGGTATAGCCGCAGTCCGCCACAACGCCGCACACATTGTCCGGCAGGCTCAGCCCGGCCGCCAGCACCACAGTGGCCGCCCCCATCGAGACGCCCATCAGGAAGATCGGCACCTCCGGCCCGAAATGACTGCGCGCCCAGACGGCCCAGTCCCGGGCATCGTAGCGCTCTTTGACGCCCATCGTAATGGTGTGCCCGCCGCTGTAGCCGTGGGCGCGCTGGTCGGGCAGCAGCACATTGTAGCCCAGCGCCGTGCAGAGCGTGTAGCCGCCCAGCCCGTCCCGCGTGGCATAGCCGCGGTATCCGTGGAAGATGATGGCCAGCGGCGCACCGTCGGCATGGTGGTAGTACCGCGCCGCCAGCGGGGTGCCGTCCTGCGCCGTGATATGCACCGGCTCAAACCGGTCGCGCGCCAGCGCATCGGCATCGGGGCCCATGGCCTTGCGGTAGCACTCGCGGGTGGGCATGTCCGCCGGGGAGGGTACCTGCGTGGTGGGCTTATTGTAAAAGCCCACGCGGTAGACACCGTAGGCGGCGCCCAGCACCGCTGCACCGGCCGCTGCGGCCGCCTTGAGCAGGGGATGCTTTTTCATGGGGGGATCACCTCAGTTTCCATTGCTGTATTTGTTCCGATTATAGCAAATTCCCGCCTGCACCGCAACGCTTTGACAAAAAAGTTCACACTTGCCACCGCGCCGTTTTCGCAGTATAGTATACTTATTCATGATCCACTCCGCAGGGGGGTCAAAGGACACACCGGCCTTTTCATCGGATTTACCGCACCTGCTACAATTCAAGAGGGTTTCTCATGAGTGAACTGACGCAAAGCCTCCAGATCGCTGTTACCCGCTATCCCGGCACGATGGCCGAGCTGGCGCGCCGCACCGCCATCGACCGTTCCACCCTGTACAAGATCATCAACGGCCAGCGCACACCCCGGCAGGAGCAGCTTGAGCGTCTGGCCGAGGCCCTTGCGCTGAATGACGAGCAAAAGGACACCCTGCTGCTGCAGTACAAGCAGCGCGGCCGCTCCACCGACCCGCGAATCCGCACCGAGCTACACAAGCTGCTGACCACGGCCTGCACCGTGCAGGAGTCTATCCGCCATGAGGGCGTAGCCCCCAACACCGCCTTTCCGGAGATTTCCTGCACCGACCGCTATGTCGAGGGGCCGCGCGCTGTGGGCGCACTGGCCGGGGCCCTGATTGCCCGCCACCTTGCATCGGGCGATACCCGGCCGCTGCTGCTCTCCCCCTTCACCAATCCCGTGCTGGACAACGCCCTGATCGAGCGCTTCTCGGTGGCGGACGGAGACCCCGTCACTGTTGCACAGCTGCTGCTTTTTGCGCAGGACCGCGAGATACCGAGGCACCTTGCCTCCGATATTGCCACGCTGACCCAGACGCTGCCGCTGCTTTTTCTGCCCAAGATGCGGTATGACGCCCACATAGCCCCCTGCATCACCGGTGAGCCGATCCCCGGCGCCCTGATGCCGGTCTACCTGCTCCTGCCGGAGAGCGCACTCCTGATGGACCGCCTTGGGCAAAAGGCGCTGCTCATCACCGACCGCAAGGCGGTCGAAAGCCTGCGCCTTTCGTTCAGCCGCCAGTATTTTGACACCTCCTCCACGCTGCGGCTGACCAGCGATAAGCATGATTTTCTCGAGTCTATGGCGCTGTACAGCGGCCTGTTTGCACGCCGCAAGCGGTGCAGCATGATTCGTTACCAGCCGCCCTTTACCCTGTTTGCCGACAAGGAGATGGCACTGCAGGTCCTGCGCCTTGACGATGACCTGCGGGGGCTGCTGCCCCCGATGCTCGACCATCTGGCAAGCTGGAGCCAGCAGACACCGGACATCTTTTTCTGTGAGGAGGGCATCCTGCAGTTCGTGCGCAATGGCCTGCTGTTCGACCTGCCCCCGGCACTCTACGACCCGCCCGCGCCCGAGGTGCGCCGCAGGCTGCTGCAGCGGCTGCGGCAGGCCGTTGCAGCCGACCGGCAGACGCTGCGCATCGTGGATACCACCCAGCTGCCCCTCTCCCCCGCCATGAGCGTGAATGTCTTTCAGGGCGGCGGCATCGTTTTCTGCCAGTCCTCAGCCGCACCCGATGAGCCGTTCTGCCGCGAATATCTGCTGGACGACCCCGTCCTGACCGATGCAATGCTCGGCTATCTGGACCTGTGCCGCGCCGGGGAGCGGGTGCGCAGCAAAAAATATACCCTTGACTTTATTGATTATTGTCTGCGGCTGCTGTAAAATGGTTTTATGTATCACCTGTTTGTAAAAGGAGAAAACGCCATGGCACATACCGAGACCATGCTGGAAAGCAAGGAGATCTTCAACGGCCGCGTCATCCGTGTCACTGTTGACAAGGTGCAGCTGGAGGACGGCTCCACCTCCACCCGCGAGATCGTCCATCACCACGGCGGGGCCTGCATCCTGCCCGTTGATGCAGACGGCAATATTACGCTGGTACGCCAGTTCCGCTACGCCTTTGGGGAGGAGATCTGGGAGCTGCCAGCCGGCAAGCTGGAGGCCGGCGAGGACCCGTTTGAGGCCGCCAAGCGCGAGCTGAGCGAGGAGTGCGGCCTGACCGCCGACCACTTTGTCGATCTGGGCATCGTCTACGCAACCGTCGGCTATGACAGCGAGAAGATCTACCTGTGGGCCGCCACCGGCCTGCATGAGGTCCGCCAGCATCTGGATGCCGGGGAGTTCCTCGATGTCGTCAAAATGCCGTTTGACAAGGCGCTCGGCCTTGTGATGGACGGCACCATCAAAGACAGCAAGACCCAGGTGGCCCTGCTGAAATATGCGCAGCTGCGCGGCAAAGCCTGAATGGGCGTTGAGATACTGGACCACGGCACCCGCGTGCTGACCGCGCCGGGCGCGACCTTCGGCACCGATGCGCTGCTGCTGGGCCGCTTTGCCCTGCCCCGCCGGGGGGAGCGCGCGCTCGATATGTGCAGCGGCTGCGGCATCATCTCGCTGCTGTGGCACGATGCCGGCCACCGCGGCCCCTGCACGGCGCTTGAGCTGGACGCCGCAGCCTCCGCCCTCTGCGCGCAGGCCGCCGCCGACAACGAGGCCGACCACATCACGCCGCTCTGCGCCGACCTGCGGCAGTTCTGCACCGCCGGGCCGGAGCAGGGGCAGTATGATTTTGCCGCCTGCAACCCGCCGTATTTTGCTGCGGGGCCCCGCAGCCCCGACCCGCGCCGGGCCGAGGCCCGCCATACCGACAGCTGCACCACCGCCGATGCTGTGGACTGCGCCCGCCGCGCCCTGCGGGACGGCGGCCGCTTTGTGCTGTGCCAGCGCCCCGAGCAGCTGGCCGAGATCTTAGCCGCCCTGCGCGCCGCCCGCCTTGAGCCGAAGCGGCTGGCCTTTGTCAAAAACCGACCAAACGGCGCACCGTGGCTCTTCCTTGTCGAGGCGCAAAAGGGCCGCCGCACCGGCCTGCGCGTGGAGCCGGATGTGCTGATAACGAGTGGTGCGGCGATGTATGGGCCGAAGGGTTAGGCGTGGCATCTGAAAAATGCAGTAGGGGCGGGGCTCTGCTCCGCCCGGGGCATCTTTCCGGGTGAGCAGCTTTCCCGGAAAGATGCTGTATGGGCAAAGTTGGCGGGCGGAGCAAAGCCCCGCCCCTACATATGTGGCAAGGCAAAATACATACAAAATTTATAGAATCAGGAGAACACTGTCATGGGACTTTTTCATCAGAATTTCAGCAAGCCCGGCCCGGGTATTTCGCCCAACGCCCCCCGCAAAAAGGGCGCCGCCCGCTATTTTGAGGTGCTGGCCCGCGATTTTTCCACCTTCTGGATGGCAGGTCTGCTCGCCATGATCAGCAGCCTGCCCTTTGCGCTGGGGCTGTGGTTTTCCGTCACGACCCACTCGCTGATCCCGATGCTGCTGGCCGGTATTCTGGGCGGCATGCTGGCCGCCCCGCAGATCGTGGGCCTCAACGACACTGTCCTGCGCGCCCTGCGCGATGAGCCGGGCTACTGGTGGGCGACCTACCGCCGCGCATGGAAGCGCAACGCCAAGGCCGCGCTGCTGCCCGGCGCCATCTGCGGCCTGCTGCTGGCGATGGAGATCTTCACCGCATTTCATACCGAGACCGGCAGCATTGCCGTCACGGTAGCGATTTTTGTCGCACTGATCCTGCTGGCGGGCATCGCGCAGTACCTCTACGCCCAGGTCGCGCTGGTCGATCTGCCGTTTTCCGCCCTGCTCAAGAACTCTCTGATGCTCTTTTTGGGGTATCTGCCCCGCAGCGCACTGGGCATCCTGTGGCAGGGCCTTTACTGGGCCGCCATCGCGCTGTTCTGGCCGCTGTCCGGTGCTGTGCTGATCCTGACAAGCCTCTGGCTGCCCTGCTCGCTGAGCCTGCTGGCCATCTACCCCGCCCTGAACAAAAGCTTCGACCTTGAGGCGAAGATCAAGGCGATGCGCGATGCCCAGCTCGACAGCCACGACGAGGACTGACCCCTTGAGGAACGCAAGCCGCGTTCCTCTTTTTTATTGCCGCCTTCTCTTGGGTTCTTTGGGGCGCGGCTTTTGCCATCTTGCACCCTACTGCAAAAAAAGGTATAATAATAAAATAGGTTAATTTTACACCCAAGGAGGCCGCGGCTTGAAAATTCTGCTGATACACTGTCATTACCGGCTGCCCGGCGGCGAGGACGCCGTCTTTGCCGCGGAGCGCGCCCTGCTTGAGCGCCGCGGCCACACCGTGCTGGTGTATGAGCGCAGCAATGAGGAGGCTGCCCACGGCCTTGCCAAAGCGCTGCTGCCGCTGCACGCAGTCTGGAACCGCCGCGCCGCCCGCGAGGTCCGCGACCTCATCCGGCGGGAGGGGGTCGAGGCCGTGCATATCCACAACACGCTCCTGCTGCTCAGCCCCGCCGTGGTCCGCGCCGCCAAGCGCTGCGGCGTGCCGGTCGTGCAGACGCTGCACAATTTCCGGCTGTTCTGCCCCAACGGCATCCTGCTGCGGGACGGCGCCGTCTGCGAGGATTGCCCCCGCCGCGGCCTGCACTGCGCATTGCAGCACCGCTGCTACCGCGGCAGTCTGGCGCAGACCCTTGTGGTCGCCGCGTCCTACCGGCTGCACCGGGCGCTGGGCAGTTGGCGCGGTGTCTGGGTCACGACCCCGACCGAGTTTGACCGCGAAAAGCTGCTGGCCTTCAACAGGCTGCGCCCAACCTTTGACGAAAACCGTCTTGTTGTCAAACCGAACCCCGTCAGCGTGCCCGCCGGGCCGGTCATCCCGTGGGAGGAGCGCGACCGCCGCTTCGTCTTTGCCGGCCGGCTGGAGGAGCTCAAGGGGCTGCGCACCGTCATCGAGGCGTGGCGTCTGCTGGGCGACACCGCGCCCGAGCTGCTCATCGCCGGGGACGGCCCGCTGGCCGACTGGGCGCGCGCACAGGCGCTGCCCCGGGTCCGGTTTCTCGGCCAGCTTGAGCGTGCGGAGCTGCACCGTCTGATCGGCGCAAGCTATGCCGTCATCGCCGCAAGCCTCTGCTATGAGAGCTTTGCCCTTGTCCCTGCCGAGGCCCACGCCCTCGGCACGCCGGTGCTGGCCAGCCGGATCGGCAATGTGGGGGCCTCGGTGCGCCCCGGGTTTGATGGGCTCTGCTTTGCGCCGGGCGATGCCGCCGCGCTGGCGGGGGCCGTGCGCGCCCTGCGGGCCATGCAGTTTGACTGCACGGCCATTGCCGCCGCCACCCGCCGCCGCTTCAGCGAGGAAGAAAACTACAGGACTCTGATGAAATTATACGGCCGCCGCGCCGCTGAGGAATCGCTATGAACCAGTTTTACCGCGCCCTGCAGATGCCGCCCAGACGGCTGCTGCGCAAGCTTTTGGGCGAAAAGGAAGTCTACACCATCGCCGTGCGCCCCCGCCCCACAGCCGAGGGGACCGAGCCGCTGCCCGCGCTGGACGGCGGGGCCTACACCCCCCTGCCCGGGCGTGAGGGCTGGTGGTTTGCCGACCCGCTGCTCTACCGCCGCGGCGGCCGGCGCTGGCTTTTTGCCGAGGCGATGGACCTTTCGACCGGCAAGGGCCGTATCGAGGTCTGCGAGCTGCATGAGGACGGCACGATCGACGGCTGGCAGCCCGCGCTGGAGGAGGACTTTCACCTCTCGTTCCCGACTGTCTTTGACTGGAACGGTGAGATCTGGATGCTGCCCGAGACCGGCAGTGACCACAGCCTGCGGCTCTACCGCTGCCGGGCGTTTCCCACCGGGTGGGAGCTTGTGCAGCGCTTTGCGACCGATGAGGAGCTTTGCGATGCCATTCTGCTGGACCGCCGCGCCGAGGCGCTGACCATCCTGTGCAGCGAGACAAAGCCCGACAACCAGCTCTATGTCCGCTACCGCCGCTATACCCTGCGCCATGCCGTGCAGGAGTCGGCCGCCCTGCCGCCGCAGGGCCCGTTTGAGCTTGTACCCGATGAGGCCTACAATCTGCAGCACCGCGACTTTGATCTGCTCAGCCGCAACGCAGGCCCGCTCTTTGTGCTGGGGGAGCAGATCATCCACCCCACGCAGGTCAGCTCGACCGTGGACTACGGCCTCTATCTGCAGTTTCTGGCCCGGCGCGGCAGCTCCGAGATTCCGCTGTGCGCCGCCACGCCCCAGAATGTCACCATCACCGGCATTGCTCCGTCAGATCTCATCGGCGTACACACCTACTGCCGCGATGACCGGCTGGAGATCCTTGACGCGCGGTATCTGACCCGCCTGCCCAAAATCGAGAAGGCCGCCAAGCCCGCCCCGGCGGACGAGGCGGCCCCCGGGGATACCGCCCCGTAACGCCCCCGCTGCGGGGCGCTGTCTGCTTTTCTCTGTAAAAGAGGTACACCTATCCACATGAAAACCATCGTCATCCCGCAATTTTACCGCGGCCCGTCCGGCCAGCGCGGGCTGTACAACCGGCAGGAGGTCGGCCTTGCCCGCGCCTTTGCCGCGCTGGGCTGCCGCGCCGTTGTCCTCTACCCGGAGCCGGGCGCCAAGGTCCCCCACATCGAAACGCCGGAGCCGAATGTCAAGATCTGCTATATGCCCGCCGCCGCCTTCGGCGTGCAGGCGTTCTATAAAAGCTGGCAGATCCTGCTTGATGAGCAGGCAGACGCCGTGCATGTCATGGGGGACAACTCCCTCGGCGTGCCGGGGCTGTACCGGTTCTGCCAAAAGCACGGCATCCTGTTTTACAGCCAGCTCGGCGCACTGAAAAGCACCTCCGACAATGCCGTTGTGCGCCGCGTCATGGATCTGCTGCTCGGCCGCAACCTTGCGGTTTACCGCAAAACGCCGACCTACGCCAAGACCCCCGCTGTGGCAGCCGAGCTGGAAAGCCTCGGCGTGCCCTGCGCCGGGCTGATGCCCGTGGGGCTGGACACCGCCATCATCCCGGCGATCCCCGGCAGCAAGGCGGAGATCCGCCGCGCCCTCAAGATCGACGAGCAGGCCCGGGTGCTTGCCTTTGTGGGGCGGCTTGATGCCTACAAGCAGCCGCTCGACCTTGTGCCGCTGCTGCAGGCCGCGCCGGACTGGTACGCCGTCATCATCGGTCAGGGCGCGCTGAGCGGCGAGCTGACCCGGCAGTTGGAGGAGGCCGACCTTGCCGCCCGCTGCCGTCTGATCGCCCAGCTGCCGAACGAGCAGGTACACATCTACTACCACGCCTGCGATGCCTTTGTGAACCTCAACGAGAGGGAGATCTTCGGCATGAGCCTGCTTGAGGCAATGTACGCGGGCTGCCCGCCGGTGGCCCGCCACGCCCCCGGCCCCGACCTTATCATTGAGAACGGCGTCAGCGGTCTGCTCTGCAGCACAGTGGCCGAGATGGCCGCCGCGTTGAACAAGGCCGATGCCGCCATGGGCCATGCCGCCCAGACCCGTGTGAACGAGCATTTTCTGTGGCAGAACAGCGCCGAGCTGGCGCTGACCCTGCTGCCCAAAAAGGGAGCCGCCCATGGATAACGATAACCTGCTGGTGCAAAAGGCCGCCGACCTTTACCGCGGCCTGCGCTTCAAAATGAAATACCGCGGCGTGCCTATCCTGTCTGCCGGGGCTGGCAATGACCTTGCGCGCGATCTGCTGGAAAGCGGCCAGCCCTTCCTGTTCGGCCGCTGCGGCGCGACCGAGATGCGCACCGCCGCCGACTACCTGCACAACGGCGGCCGCCCGTTTGCCGACCGCACCCGCGCCGACATCCGCAACCTTTCGGGCGTTTTCCCGACGGATGACGCCGCGCTGGAGCGGTTCTGCAAGCTCTATATCCGCACCGCCCAGAGCGCCGAGCTGCTCGCGCTCTGGAATGTAGGGGCCGAGCGGGAGATCATACGCGGCTGCGATGCCACCCGCTTTACCGAGCTGCGCGCGCTGGAGCCCTACTACCACGCCCGCCCGTGGAGCGCCGCGCTCGCTGGCAAGCGGGTGCTGGTCGTGCATCCCTTCCGCAAGACGATCCTCTCCCAATATGAAAAGCGCGCGCAGCTTTTCCCCGGCAGGGACATCCTGCCGGAGTTTGCCTCGCTAACGGTCATTCAGGCCGTGCAGGGCCTTGCCGGGCAGGACACCGGCTATGACAGCTGGTTCGATGCGCTGGACGCCATGGAGCGCAAGATGGACGCCGCCGACTACGATGTTGCGATCATTGGCGCGGGTGCCTACGGCCTGCCGCTGGCCGCCCACGCGCGGGACACCGGCCATGCCGCCATCCAGATGAGCGGCGCGACACAGCTGCTTTTCGGCATCAAGGGCCGGCGGTGGGATGACCACCCTGTCATTTCCAAGCTCTACAATCCCGCCTGGGTCCGCCCCGATGAGAGCGAGGGCATCACAAACAAGGAAAAAGTGGAAGGCGGAAGCTACTGGTAATCGGAGAACTTTATGCGTATCTTAATGATCAGCAACCACCTCGGCGTGCAGAGCGGCGTCCAGCGGTATGTGCAGAATCTCCTGCTCAACCTTGACACCGGCCGTTATCAGATCGACCTGTTTGTCGGGCAGTGCCCGCCCGACCAGACCAGCACCGCCCCGGCACTGGAGGCACACGGCGTACACATCATTGCCGTGCCGGACCATAAAAAGGACCGCATCCGGGCACTGGTGGCGCACCTGCGCACCCACCGCGACTACGACATCATCCACTACCACACGGCCAGCAAGATCGGCGCGCCGGTCTGCGGCATGATGCGGCTGCTCTGCCCCCGAGCTAAAATCGTGGTACACAGCCACATCGTCTACCCGCCGCTGACGCTGACCTGGCGGGCGGCACATCTGATTTACCAGCTGTTTGCCGATTACTTCCTCGGCTGCGGCGTGGCCGCCGGCCGGTTTGTCTTTGGCAACCATATTGACGAAAAGCCGAACTTTTCCGTTGCCTGCAACGCGGTAGATCAACAGCGGTTCCACCCCGATGCCGCCGCCCGCGCCGCCACCCGGCGCGCATACGGCATCGCCGATACCGACCGGTTGGCCGGGTTTGTGGGGCGGCTCAACCACCAGAAAAACCCGCTGTTTTTGATGGAGGTCTTTGCCGCCATGGCCGTGCAGGATTCCCGCTGGCGGCTGCTGCTGGTCGGCACCGGCGAGATGGAGCCGGACCTGCGCGCAGCCGCCGCCCGCCACAGCCTGACCGACCGGGTCATCTTTGCGGGCGTGCAGAGCGATGTGCCCGCCTTTATGAACGCCTTCGACCTGTTTTTGCTGCCCAGCAATTTTGAGGGCAGCCCCGTCACCCTTGTCGAGGCGCAGGGCTGCGGCGTGCCGTGTCTGGCCTCCACCAATGTGCCGGATGACGGCTCGGTGACTGCGCTGGTACACTTTCTGCCGCTGGCCGCCCCCCTGACCGAGTGGGCGGCCAAGGCTGATGAAATTGCCGTAGGCGGTGACCACGCCGACCACTGGCTTACCCTTGCCGCCGCCGGGTATGAGCTAAAAACCGCTGCCCGCCGCATGGAGCAGCTCTATGATAAGCTGGGAGGGCAGCCATGATCTACGCAGAGCTGGCCGGGGGACTCGGCAACCAGATGTTCATCTACGCCTTTGCCCGGGCGCTGGGCCTGCGCTGCGGCGAGGGCGTGACCCTGCTGGACCGGCAGGACTGGCGGGACGGTGCGCCCGCCCACACGGTCTGTGCGCTGGGGGCGCTGAACATCAGCCCCGAGGTGGAAATTCTGGCCGACTCGGGCTTTGCCAAGGCGCATCTGCCCCGGCAGAACGCCGCCAAGGCGCTGATGATCAAATACGAGCAGCGCCGCGGCCTGCTGGCGCGGGACTGGCACGGCTTTGAGGCTGCCGCCGCACCGCTGCTCAACACGCTGGGCCTGCACTTTGCCACCGACGGCTACACGCCGGCGCGGCGGGGACACGCCCGGGATTTTCTGGCATGGGGCTATTTCCAGAGCGAGCACTATTTTGCCGAATTTGCCGATGTTATAAAACCCGAGCTGCGCTGCAAAACGCCCCCGGCGGGGGAATATGCGGCCAAGCTGCGCGCCGCCGTCTGGCCGGTCTGCGTACATCTGCGGCGCGGCGACTACCAAAAGCCTGAGAATGCCATCCTGCAGGTCTGCACCCCGGCGTACTATGCCCGCGCCATCGCCGCCGTCAAGGCAGCGCACCCCGATGCCTCGCTCTTCGTCTTTTCGGACGACATTGAATGGGCGCAGGCAAACCTGACCACCTCCGGTCTGCCCGCCGTCTTTCTGCCCCGGGGCGAGGCCGCTGCCGACCTTGCGCTTATGCAGCTCTGCCATGGGTTTGTGGTAAGCAACTCCACATACAGCTGGTGGGCGCAGTATCTGGCTGAGGCCCCGGATAAGCAGGTCTGGGCCCCGGACAGGTGGTACGCGCATACGAAAGATAGTGCGCTGTATCTGGATGGGTGGAAACTTATAAATGCTTCCCCCAAGGGGGAAGCATAGAGAAGGAGAACGTTATGCCGCGATTTTCTATTATTGTACCGGTGTATAATGTGCAGAATTACCTCGCGGCGTGCGTCAAGAGCGTGGCGGAGCAGGACGGCCCGCGGGATTGGGAGTGCATCCTTGTCGATGACGGCTCGACCGATCTGTCGGGCCAGCTTTGCGATGCCCTTGCCGCTGAGATCCCCGGCCTGCGGGTCATCCACCGGGAAAACGGCGGTCTGGCCGCCGCGCGCAACACCGGCCTGCAGGCCGCGCAGGGTGACTGGCTGCTGTTTTTGGACAGTGATGACGCCATGGCCCCCGGCCTGCTGGAGGCACTGCGCGCCGCACTGCCCGCCCACCCCGGGTATGACTGGTTCATCGGCCGTCATCTGGAATGGCAGCCGGACGGCAGCCTGACCGAACACACGGGCCTGCATCTGGTGCCCGGCCCCTTTGACAGCACCGACTATGCGGCCCGATTGAAAGCGCTGTACGGCGCCGGGCACTGGTCGGTCTGGAAATACTGCATCCGCCGGTCCTTTTTGCAAAAGACGGGCGTGCAGTTCCTGCCCGACTGCTGCTGGGCCGAGGACTGGCCCTTCGATCTGGAGCTGCTGCTCCACTGCGAGCGGCTGTACTTTTTGGATGTGGTGTTCACCCACTACCGCGTGGGGCGGCAGGGCAGCCTGCTGACTGACGCGAAGAACCTGCCCAAGCGGTTCCGCGGCATGGCGGCGGCCCAGCGGCGGCTGGCGAAGCTTTCGGCCAGCGGCGCGGTGGATGCCGCGACCTATGCCGTCATGGAGGATGCGGCCGCCGATGTGTTCTGGCCGCAGGCCCGCACGGCGGCGGTAAAGGATGCCGCCATCCGCAAAGCGTGTCTGCCCTATCTTGCACAACTGCACCCGCTCTACGCCTGCGGCACCGAGGTCAAGACCCGCCGCGACTGGCGGCTTTTCCAAAAGCTGATGCAGACCTTCGGGCCGAAATTTACCCTGTGGGCGGCGAGCCGCCGCTAAAGGCTTCCCCCAAGGGGCTGCGCCCGCAGGCGCGTGTCGAAGCGTAACCGCCGTAGGCGGCTCTTGACGCGGAGACTGAAGCTGTCGCCGTAGGCGACTGATGAGGGCTAACCTCGCCATCACCGCCCATTAACGGCTTACAACTCATACTCTCCCCTCATCCGGCCCTCCGGGCCACCTTCCCTCTCGGGGGAAGGCTTTTGTGAAAGGAACTGCCTTGCGTACCAAACGTACCTTACTGAATATGGCCTACGCCCTGGGCTCCAGCCTGCTTTTGCTGCTGCTGGGGCTTATCACGCGGCGTCTGCTGGTCGATAACTTCGGCCCGCAGATCACCACCGCGTCTCAGGTCGTCAGCCAGCTTTTCAACTTTTTCTCGATCGCCGAGTTCGGTGTCGGCAGCGTCATCAGCTACCGATTGTATGAGCAGATCGCCGCGAAAAACGAGGAAAAAATCAGCAAGTATATGTCGATGTACAAGTGGGCCTACCGGGTCGTCGGGCTTGTCATTGCGGGGCTGGCGCTCCTCGGCGCGGTAACGCTGCGCTGGATCATGCCCGATGTGCCCCCCGCCACGGCCTACACTGTGTACGGGCTGAACGTGGTTTCAACGCTGTGCAGCTATTTTCTGATCACCCGCCGCCTGATGTACACCTGCACCCAGCAGGGCTACCGCTGCACCCAGATCGACTTTTGCTGCAATGTGCTGACAAGCCTTGCCAAGATTGCCGTCTCGCTCTGGTTCCCGAACTATGTGCTGTATTTCAGCGTGACGATCTTCTTCAATGTCATGGCCAACCTGCTGATCGCGCGGCGGTTCAAAAAGGACTTCCCCTATGTGCATGATGTAAAAGTCACGGTCAACGACTTTAAAGAGCTGGGTATTTTCCACGATCTGCGGTATTTTCTGGTGCATCGCCTCTCCAACACGATCTACGGCTCGTCCGACACCATCGTGACCTCCCGCATGGGCGGCTCGACCCAGACGACCTTTCTGGGCAACTACAATACCATTTCCACCTCTGCCACCGACCTCGGCAACAAGGTCATGGACAGCTTTGCAGCCGCCATCGGCAACATCGTCTATGACAAAGCTGCCGCCGCCAACGACCACGACAAGCAGGTATTCTGGGGCATGGACCTGTTCAGCTACCTGTTTGCCAGCTTTGTGGCCACGGCCTACTTCTGCCTGTTCCAGCCGTTCATGGCGTCCTGGATGGGTGAGCAGTGGCTGCTCCCCCTCGGCTTTGTGCTGGTGTTCTGCCTGAATGAGTATGTCGGCTGGAACCACCGGATGCTCGGCAGCTACCGCGCCGTCCTCGGCCATTTTGAGGATGACCAGTGGTTTATGGTCGCGTCCGCAACGGTGAATCTGGCGCTGAGCTTTCTGCTCTTTCCCCGGTTTGACATCACCGGCGCGCTGATTGCCACCGTGGTGGCCCACTGCATCATGTGGGCCGGGCGCATCCGGGTCGTTTTCCGCCAATATATGCGGGGCGGCCTTGCGCACTACCTTGCGGTGCAGGCGCTGCACCTTGCCACGCTGGCTGCCTGCATGGGCGGCAGCTACGCACTGTGCGCCAAAATGCCCGGCGGCTGGCTCGGCCTTGTGCCCCGCATCCTTATTGTGCTTATCGTGCCCAATGTGCTGAATCTGGCTGTCTACGCATGGGGCAAAGATGCCGCCTACCTGCGCCAGTATGCCGGCAAGGTAGCCAAAAAGCTGCTGAAAAAGTAACGTTCCTGCAAACAGGTGATAGTATGAAAACCCTCGCTGTTCTTTATATCTGCACCGGCGCTTATGTTGCGTTCTGGCGCGATTTTTACCCCAACTTCAAGGCAAACTTCCTGCCGGACTGCGACCGCACCTTCTTTGTCTTTACCGATGCCGACCACATCGCGTATGAGGACGCGCCCGATGTACGCCGCATTCCGCAGCAGGCGCTGCCATGGCCCTACAGCACGATGCAGCGGTTTGATGCCTTCCTCGGGCAGGAGGCTGCGCTTGCAGAATTCGACTATCTGTTTTTTGCCAACGCCAACCTGCACTGCACCCGCGTCATCTCCGCCGCCGAGCTGCTGCCCGACCCCGCTGCCGGGCAGACCCTCACGGCAGTCTGCCACCTGCCCTACTACGGCAGGGACCCGATGTTCCACCCCTACGACCGCAGCGGCAAAAGCCGTGCCTCGATCCCCTACAACTGCGGGCAGTATTATGTGGCGGGCGGGCTGAACGGCGGCACGGCGGCGGCGTTCCTCGCCCTCTGCCGGGAGCTGAAGGCCCGCACCGATGAGGATCTGCAGCACGGCGTCATTGCGCGGTTCCACGATGAAAGCCAGCTCAACCGGCTCGTGGCCGAGGCACCGCAGCACTTCCGCATCCTGCCCCCCGATTACTGCACGCCGGAGGAGACCCCCACCGGGCATGAGGCGATCCTTGTGCTGCAGAAATCGCGCTTTATCCAGATCGATGCCTCGCGCACCGTCAAAAAACCGCAGAGCTTCCCTGCGCGCAAGTGGGAGGCCTTCTGCCTGAACTGGCTGCCCTACCTGTGGCGGGCGCGGGATACCCTGCTGCACCGCCGGGTCGAGCCGCCAAAACATTGAACTGCCATGACAAAAAACGATACCTGTAAACGCCTTCTTGCCGCAGCGGCGGTGCTGCTGGCCGCAGCCGCCATGCTGCACACCCTGTTTGTGGGGCTGGAGATCGACGAGGAATACGCCCTTTCGCTGGGCTTCCGCCTTGTGCGGCGCGACCGGCTGTTCTATTCGATGTGGGAGCCGCACCAGCTTTCGGCCCTGCCCGCCGCGCTGCTGATCGCGGTATACATGGCCGTTACCGGCACCACCACCGGCGTGCTGCTCTTCGTCCGCGTCACCATGCTGGTGGTCAAGGCTGTGCTGTCTGTCTGGTTTTACCGCAGCCTGCGCGCCCCGCTGGGCCGCACCAGCGCCTGTTTGCTGGCACTGGTCCTCTTTGTCTTTACCCCCAAGTGGTTTCTTGGGCCGGACTATGTCAGCCAGCAGTTCCACTTTACGCTGGCAGCTTTTCTGTTTTTTTACGGCTACTACGCCCCCGGCCCGCAGCAGTACCGCGGCCTGTGGCGGGTGGCGGCAGGTGCGGTCTGCGCCTGCTTCAGCTTTTTAGCCTACCCGCAGTCTGCCGCGGCGGCGCCGTTCCTGCTGGTTGGTCTTTGGCTGCTTGACCGTGCAGCGCCCCGCCGCGGCGGCGCGCCGGTCTTTTTGGTGAGCTGCACCGTCTGCGGGGGCGCGTTTGCGCTCTGGCTGCTGCAGGGCATGGGCTTTGATCTGCCCGCCCTGCTGGCCCGCGCCGCGCTGATCCTGCACGACCCGCAGTATAGCTTTACAGCCGGGGAGCGGCTGCACACGCTGGCCGGGCAGGCTGCCGCCGTTTTGCAGACCTGCCGGGTCCCGGCGCTGGCTGCAGCGGCGGCCGTCCTTGCAGGGGTGTTCTCCGGGCGGGGCAGCCGCCCCGCGCCCGCCCGCCTGCTGGAGCAGCTGCTCTGGTATTTCACCTTTTTCCTGACGCTCTGGTGTACGGCGCACAGCCTGATCTCGGTCAGTCTGGATTTCCGCCACCTCTATCTGGCGGCTGCGCTGGCCGGCGGCTGGACGCTCTGCTGCGACCGCAGGGAAGTGCAGCACCGCACACTGCGCCGCCTGCTGTTCTGGCTGGGCTGGCTGCCCGGCATGGCGGCCTACCTTTTTATCCTGCGCTCGACCCTCATCGCGCTCTGCACGACCTTTATGTACCTGTTCTGGCCCGCCCTCTGCGGTGCCGCCGCACTCGCACTGAAAAGCCCCGCTGCGCCGCACCGCCGCAGACAGACGCAGCTGCTTCTGCTCTGTATGCTGCTTGCCGCCGCGCTGCCCCGCCTCTGGCTTGTGCAGCAGACCGGCTGGCGCTGCGGGACTGTGCGGGAGGTGGCGGTGCAGCGCATCACCACCGGCCCCGCCGCCGGGACATGGGCCGACGAAAAAGCCGCCGACATGCAGGAGTGCCTGTATGAGGCGCTGGCCCCCTATGCAGGCCAGCCGGTGCTGCAGGCGATCGGCGAGCAGCACGGCCTCGGCTTTCTGATGGCGGACGGCACCCTGACCGTTGCGCAGGCGTCGGTCATTTCCGGCACCGACAGTGACCCCCGGTTTGAACAGTATTACGCCGAGCTGCCCGAAAAGCAGCCCCGCGTCATCCTCTACGATGATGCCGAGGTCCGCGACATGGCCGCGTTCCACACCTGGCTTGAGCAGCATTTTACCATCACCGACCGCTACACCGTGCAGCACGGCACCGCCAGCCTGCAGGTGCTCATCGTCGGCTGACCGGGCCTGTTCACAATTTACAATTTTCACAGGCGGGGCAGTTGTCACAGCTGCCCCGCCTGTGGTATACTAGGGCAATACCGCATAATTCTAAGTGCCGATACGGCGAGCGAGGCGCGACAGCTGCTAAGCCAAAAGCGCAGATAATACTTTGTGTATTATCGAGCATTTTGGCAACGCAGATGCCGTGCCGCAGCCGCCGGAGCGGTGCTTAAGCCGTAAGGCGGGAATTATGCGGTGTTGCCCTAAGCATATATCGTCAAAATCTGCAAGGAGGCGCCCCCATGGGCCTGATCACCACCATTCAGAACAAAACCGAACAAGTCCGTGCGAAGGAGCGCATCCGTCCGCTGCTGGAAAGCCGCATGATGCGGGACATCCTGCTTGAGATCGGCCAGCGCGGCACCGAAAAGCTGGACCCCCAGAGCGTGCCGCTTGAGCAGCGCCCTTTAGCCACCAAGCGCGCCGCCGAATGCGGCACCGCCGGCCTGCAGCAGAGCGTCATCCGCGAGGTGCTGCTTGACGAGACCGGCATCATCCTCTACGCCGGCACCGGCGAGGTTCGCTTTCTCTACGGCGACTATAACTACGAAAACATCGAGGACACCGACTGTCTGCCCGCTGTGGCGCAGTATCTTGTCCAGCATCTGCTCGGCTACTACAACATTACCCGTACCTTCTGCTCGGTCCCCCGGCACAACGGCCGCACCGTGACGGAAAAGACCCGGCAGGTCTTTGTCCGCCGCCATCATGAGGACACCCCCTTCGACCCTCAGCCCACCCGCAAGCAAAAGCTGTTTTGACCCCGCGCCCCTGCGCTGCGTTTTCCGCGGTGCAGGGGCTTTTTTGTCACCGGCGGCTGAGCGCCAGCACCGCCACCGTGATGTCGTCCCGTTTTTCCCCGGCGCGGCGGGCGGCGGCATCGGCCACCGTCTCGGCGGCCTGCTTCGGGGTATGGCCCAGCCGCGCGCAGAGCTGCAGCTGCTGCATCAGCCAGTCGCTGCCGTCCGCAAGGGCGCCGTCACTGACCAGCACCACCCAATCCCCGGCGTCCAGCGCAAAGGTCGAGGACCGCCCCACCAGACTGTCCAGCACCCCCATCGGCAGGCTGGCGCCGTCCAGCATCCGGGGCACGCCGCCCCGTACCAGAAAGCTCGGTGCCGCCCCCGCCTTAAACAGCCCGGCCCGCCCGGTGTAGAGATCCACCGTCAGCAAATCGAGCGTAGCCCCGGCCTCCTGCTCGGCTCCCTTCAGCCCAAGGGCCACATTTACAAGCCGGGCGGCGCTCTCGGCCGCAAAGCCGGCCCGCAGCAGCTGGGCGGTCAGCTTGGCGGCCATCTGGCCGTCCACCGCTGCCGCCCTTCCGGTGCCCATGCCGTCGCACAGCAGCATCTGGGCGCGGCCGCTCGTATCACAGAACTGATCCAGCGCATCGCCGCTGACGCTCTGCCCCGCCGCCGCGTGGGCCGCCGCACCGAACTGCGCCGCAAACAGCGGCCGCTCACCGAAGGTCAGCATCGTGACGGTGCGGCAGTGGGTGATCTCCGGCAGATCCATATCCCGGCGGCAGAGGCGGCTCATCTCCTCCGTCAGGCCCGCGACCTCCTCCCGGGTAAAATGGGTGCGGCAGATCGTAACGCTGGCGGTCAGCCGCCCGGCAAGGTCGGCGGTCACGCTGCATTCCAGCGCCTCAAGGCCCAGCCCTGCAAACAGCTGGGCGACCCGGCTCTCCCGCCGGGGGTCGGGCAGACCTGCCTGCCCCAGCTTACCGGCCAGCTGGGCCAGCGCCCCGGCCAATGCGCTGTACTGCTCCGTCAGGGCGGTGCGCAGCATCTGCGCCCGGGCGCGGTTTTGGCGGCGGCTGCGCCACAGCCGGTAGCCGTGGTTGGCCGCCGTGCAGAGGTCTGCCGGGTGGATGCAGACCGAAAGCTGCCCCGGCAGGTCCTGCACCTCCACCCGGCCGCGGCTCTCCAGCACCGGCTTCAGGTGGTACAGCCCGTCCATCGCTGTGGCATAGCCGCGCACCCAGCACCGGCTGCGGCGGGTGCAGCTCTGGCAGGTCGTGCGCGCCACCTGCTCGACCACAAAGTCAAAGCACTCTCCCTTCGGCGGCATCTGCCGCTGGCAGACGGCGTTCACCGTGTCTGCAATGTCGCTCAAGGCATCCGCCACACCGGACAGCTTGCGCGCCGCACCGCTCAGCCCCTGCGCCTGCACGGGCGGGGCCGGCGGGGGAAAGACCCGGCGCAGCGCCCCGGCGGGCAGCGCCATCGCCGCGGCCATACCCACCCCGGCACTGACGGCCAGCGGCACGGCATGCACCGCATCGGGGGCCGCCAGCGCGCCCACCGTGCAGCCCACCGCAAAGACCCCGGCACAGCGCCAGCGCTCCCCGGGGCAGAGGCAGGCCGCCGCCAGACTGCCCAGCGCGACCGCCAGCGCCGCAAAGGCAAGCGCCGGGCCGGATGCCGTTATGGCCGCCGCCAGCGCGATGCTCAGCACCGCCGTCTGCTCCAGCGTTCCGGCCATCGCCGCGCACAGCCCCGCCCCGGCGGCCAGCGCCAGGCCCGGAGCCAAAGGCCCGGCGGCACAGCGCTGCAGGCAGGCCGTGGCCACCGCCAGCCACAGGCAGACGCCCCGCGGCTCCCGCGCCGGAAAATGCGCAAACGCCCAGCCGAACCCCGCCGCCAGCAGGGCGGTACACCCCACCGTGACGGTCTGGGAAAAATTTTGGATGCCCCCCACCAGCAGCAGCTGTATGACCTGCGCCGCTGTCAGCGTCAGGCAGCCGGCCAGCACACCGGCTTTTGTGCTGCCATCAACAAGCCGCCGCACCGTGGCGGCCGCCACCGCCGCCACCCCCAGCTTGATCCCCAGCAGCGCCGGCTGAAACGCCAGGCCCGCGGCCAGCGTGCCGAGCGCCGCCGCCACACAGTAGGCGGGCGGGCAGCCGATGACGAGCGCCAGCCCAAACGGCGCCGCACCGCCATAGACCTGCCCGGCCCCCAGTGCCGCACCGCCGAGCAGCGCCGCCCCCTGCCACAGCAGCGCCGCGCTGCGCGCGCCGGGCAGCAGCTTCTCTGTGTTGATAGGTAGATGCTCTCTGCTTGATACAGTCATACAGTCACCCTCCGCAATGTACCGGCAGCCCGTGCGGGCCGCCTACAGTGTATGTCCGGACAGCCATGACTATACCACGCCCGCCCGCCGCTTTTTGCCGCAGAGCGTGGAAACCCGAAAACAACATATAAACAAACAAAAAAGAGCACCGCCGCCCAAAAAAGGGCGCGATGCTCTTACAAAGCTGCCTTACTGTCTCCAGGTCCACCACAAATATTTGGTGTTCGTCACAAAATACCGCTTGAACAGCCGCTTCGGGTCCTGCATAAGGCGGTAGAGCCATTCCAGATTGTGCCGCTGCATCCACATCGGCGCACGGCGGATGTTGCCCGCCTCGTAGTCGAACGCTGCACCGACACCGACCATCAGCGCCTGCACGCGGTCCTCATGCACAGCCATCCAGCGCTCCTGCTTGGGCGCGCCAAGGCCCACCCAGACAAAATCCGGCTTTGCCTCATTGATCCTGCGCACGACCTCCTCGTCCTCCTCAGGGCTCAGCGGGCGGAACGGCGGCGAGTACATCCCGGCGATCACGGCACCGGGGTAGTTTTCCTCGACCTTTTTGCGCAGGATGTCCAGTGTTTTCTGCGTAGAGCCGTAAAAATAGTGGCGGTAGTGCTTTGCAGCGCTCTGCCGGAGCAGCTCCTTCATCAGATCAGGGCCGGTCACGCGGGCGGCATCGGTGTAGCCCTGCTGGCGGCTGTACTTCGACAGCGGGCCGCCGTCGGGCAGCGCCATGACCGCGCCGTTCTGCACTGCCTGATAGTCCGGGTCCTCATGGGCTGTCACCGTTGTGTGGACATTTGCCACGCAGATGTATTTCCCGCGCCAATCCTCAAGCTTTTCCTCGATCAGGCGCAGTGTCTTATCCATGTCGGTGACCACAATGTTCACACCCATAATATCGCAGGTGTCCATCAGGTGCAGGTCGGTGTAGCGCATGCTGCCCACGCTGTCCAGCTCGCTGCGCGCGGTCATAAAATCGTTGTAGACCGGCACCGCTGCGACCCGCAGGTGGTAGCTGTCCGCCAGCAACATGATGCGGCGGATCTCGGCGGCGTCCTGCACATCCTGCGCCAACACCAGCGTTTCGATGCGGTTGTCCCGCACGGCCCGGTACAGATCCTGCACGGTGCCGCGGTAATCGGGCAGGGCCTTGCAGGGGGCGGGGGCCAGATAGCCGCTGTACCGCAGCGACACCGGGCTTTTCCCGCGGAAAGTCTCGGCGTAGAACCGCTGCGCCAGTTCCCCGCTGCCGATCAGCAGCGTGCGGGAGGCAATGTCGTTCCGGCGCACATAGGCATCGGCGGCCTTGTCAAAGGCAAACCGCTTGCCCACAATGACCACGATAGACAAAAGATAATAGTACACCAGCAGCAGGCGGGAGAGCTGATTGACCCGGAAGGTGTAGAACACGGTGGCCATCAGCGCCAGACCGGCGAGGTTTGTAAGCCCGACAAGAAAAAGCTGCTTGCCCCAGTTTTTGACATGCAGCGTGCGGTAAGTCCCCTCGACCGCATAGCAGGCCACATTGGCAAGGGCGTACAGCCCCGCCACCGGCAGGAAGGTCCAGACATCCCACATGCCGAACTGGCTGCCGATGGGGCTGAACGCGCGCAGCACACCCGCCAGAATGAACACAGTGACGAGCAGTATAAATTCAGTTGCTGCGTTCAAGAAGCGCAGCAGCGGTACTTTATGATAATGCATGACGGACCTCCGTATGGGCGAATAGTTACGGTTATTGTACCATATACAAGCATGATTTTCAATACGCAGCATAAGGCAGCCTCCTTTCGGGCTGTTTCAGCATAACATTTCTGTGGTTTTTCTAAAATCAGTCAATGAGATCTCGTGTGGTCGGCCGCTTTTCGTCAGTTTATCCAAAATTCGCATTTTTTCGTATCTACTCTGGAAATTTGCAATTCTTTGTGCTATACTTTTAGTACCGTTACAGTCGGGATGGTCTATCTCCGTTCCGCCGCGCGGTATATGCGGTTTATGCCGCCTATATTTTTCGAGGAAAGGAGGAAACTACCAATGAACAACTTCAAGAAGTTCGTCGCCGTTCTGCTGGGCGTTGTGATGGCTTGCGTTTTCGCAACCTCCGCTTTTGCTGCTTCTGACAGAGATCTGATCAAGAACAAGATGAGTGCTTATGGCTTGAGCGGCTTCGAGAGCGTTATTGACGGTCTGTCCGACAGCGGCGTTGCCGTTTTGATGGCCAACAAGGACACTCTGATTGCTCAGGCAAATCAGGTTCAGGCTTACCTGAACGACAACCACCCGGCTGCCGATCAGGCTGCCAATGTGCAGAATGCCCTGAACAGTGTCAATGGCATCCTGACCAAAGCGGGCATCACCGCTGCTGTCAATGTCAGCGTTTCTGGTGATACGGTTACCGTTAAGGCCACCGCCAATGGCACTTCCAAGGACATCGTCAAGACGGTTAATCCCAGCGAGGAGACCAACAAGTCTACCACTGACACCAGCGCTGCCGTCAAGACCGCTGCCAAGAACAGCGTGGTTGCTTCCAATGCGAATGCCAACCCCATCGCTGCTTCTTCCAGCGCCGTCATCAAGGCTACCGGCGACAACACTGCCGTTGTGTTCGCTGCTGCAGCTCTGGCTGTTGCCGGCATCCTCGGCATGGCCGTCCGCAAGGAGCGTGCACTGTAAGACAGTTGCACACTGGTGAGTCATCATCAGTGACGGGCAGAACTTCGGCTCTGCCCGTTTTCGTTGTCTTTACAGCTTAGGTCCAGTTGAAATCGACCGGCTGTTCATATAAATAGATTCTGTCAAAGGGCACTGTGACCGCAGAGCCTTTCCGGCATCGATCCTTGTAATCAGGAGGGGAAACACACTACTATGCAGGCAAGCAGGAAACATTCTTTCTTCCGCCGCAGTCCGGCAGCCTATGTGGCCGCACCGCTGCTCTTTGTACTGGTATCTGCCGCTTTGCTTTTTGCAGTCGGCCGCACTGTACTGGGGCCTTACGCATCACTGCTCAGCTGGTTCTTTACCACCTCGGAGGCCTCGCAGCCGCAGGATCTTCTGGCAGATGCAGCCACTGTCATCAACGGCGGCGCTGCCAAAGCCGGGGACTCTCAGCCAGAGACCCTGCCCTTCAGCTCCATCGTCTACCCGGCCAAGGGTGACCGCTATGCCACGATCACCGTCTCCGGCACCAATGTGGACGCCCCTGTCTTTTACGGCGATACAAACAAGATCCTAAATCAGGGCGTGGGCACCTACGCAGACAATGGCGGTGTCGGCATCCCCGGTGAGGGCAAGACCATCCTGCTGGCGGGCCACAACAACACCTTCTTCAATGACCTGCAGCACGCCGAGGTCGGCGCGACCGTCACGATCACGACCCACTACGGCGTCTACACCTACGAGGTCACCGAGATGAAGGTCATGGATTATCAGGACGAGACCTCCTATGACTTCTCCCGCACCGATGAAAACCTGATCCTGTACACCTGCTATCCCTTTGATGCGCTCGGCTTTACCCCAAACCGCTATTTCGTCTATGCCAAATATGTATCCGGCCCCGTGCTGGACAAGAACAGCTAAGGGGGTGTTGAATATGCATAAGAATGTCTCCGCGCGCCCCCGTTCCAAGGGCAACACCGTTTGGGCCATGGTGCTTTCCTGGCTGTCCAGCCTGCTGCTCACGCTGCTGGCTCTCTGCCTTGTGCTGCTGACGACCCTGTGCAGTCCTTCCTTTATGAAAGCGCAGGTTGCGCGCAGTGATTTCAGCGAGGCCGCCTACAGCTTTCTCTATGACAACTTTATCAGCTACGGCGCAGCCTCCGGCTTCTCGGCAGAGGTCATGACCTCTGCACTCTCCCGCGATCAGATTTTAGCTGACATGGATGAGTCTGTAGCATGGCTCTATGCGGGTGATACCGCGCAGGACACCCGTAACGGCATCCTGAACACCACCTATGACAGGATGATCGCCGATCTGAACGACCGCGGCATTGAGGTCACCTCCGACATTGAATCCGCCGTCGTCGTTGTAGCTGACGCCTGCCGTCAGGACTACGCCAACTATGTCACCGTGCCGCTGGCCAGCCAACTGTACACCTTTATCGAAAAGCTCAACCGCACCGTGCCGTTTGCCGTCTGTGCCATGGCAGTGCTTTGTGCAGTCAGTCTTTTCTTGACCATCCGCCTTGCAGGCAGCTCCCGCTTCGCCGTGCGCTGCCTGACCTTTGCCTTCACCGCATCGGCCGTTCTGTGCAGCATCGGGGCCACCGCGCTTGTGCCTGCCATGCACCTGAACAATCTGAACCTCAACCCTGCCTCGGTCAAGCAGCTGATCATCACCTATGTCCAGAATCTTTTCGGCCGTTTCGGCCTGTTCGCTCTGGTTTACGGCGCCCTTGCCGTGATCCTGCTGGCGCTGACCTTCACCGCCGGAAGCCGCACCAAACGCCGCCAAAACACTTAATCGGAGGATACGCATGGAAAACGAAGAGTACGAAACCATTGACCTTTTAGAGGTCCTGAATGCCGTCCGCCAGCACCTGCTGGCCGTCATTCTCACAACCCTGATCTTGGCCTGCGCCGGCTTTGGTGTCTCCAAGTTCCTGATGACCCCCAAATATCAGGCGTCCGCGCTTATGATCGTCAACACCCGGCAGGACACCACCAGCAATGTCACCAGCGACCAGATCAACTCCGCCACCAAGCTGGTCTCCACCTACAGCATCATCATCAAGAGCGATACCGTGCTGCAGCAGGTCATCAACAATCTGGGCCTGAATCTGACCTACCCCGAGCTGGCTGAGCGCGTGACCGTCAGCGCCGTGGATGACACTCAGGTCATGAAGGTCACCGTCCTGAGTGACAACCCCGAGTGGGCGCGTCAGGTCTGTGAGCAGATCACCGTGGTTTCCCCCGATGTCATTCTGGAATCTGTCGAAGCCGGCTCGGTCAAGGTCATTTCCAGCGCCTCGATCAACCCCGATCCCGTCTCCCCCAACACGATGCGCAATACCGCCATGGGCGGCGTGGCCGGTCTGGTCATCAGCCTCGGCATCATCTTCCTCACCGTCCTGCTGGACAACAAGATCAACACCGAGGAGGATGTCACAAAGTACCTGGATCTCACCGTTGTCGGTGTCATCCCGGAATATGAGGGAGGCAAAAAGAAATGAGCAAGCCTGCAAAAAAGAGCCATCGCAAACTGTTCACGGTCGGTTCCGACGCCCCGTTCCAGTTTACCGAGGCCTATAAGTCCCTGCGCACCAATCTGGAGTTCCTTTCTGCCTCCGGCAACTGCAAGACCATCCTGATTACCTCCTCTGTCCCGGAGGAGGGCAAGACCAATGTTGCTGTCAACCTCGCCATCACGCTGGCCTCCTCCGGCAAGCGAGTCGTGCTGGTGGACTGCGATATGCGCAAATCCGCGGTCTCCCGCTATCTGCGCATCCCGCGCAGCCGCACGGGCCTGACGAATGTCATCACCTCCCACGAGGAAAACGCACTGTCCTCCGCACTCGTCCGGATGAAGGACACCGGCATCACGGTCCTGCCGGTCGGCACCATCCCGCCGAACCCCGCAGAGCTGCTGGCCTCCTCCGCGACCGAGAAGATCTTCAAGGCGCTGCAGAACGCCTTCGATTATGTGATTGTTGACACACCCCCCGTCTCTGTCGTCACCGATGCCGCCGTCCTCTGCCGCGTGGCGGACGGTGTGCTGCTCGTTGTGCGCCCCGGCGTCACCACGATTCAGGGTGCCCAGCTGAGCAAAAAGAACCTCGAGGCCGTACACGCCCACATTCTGGGCGTCATCATGAACGGCTACAACGCCAAAAAGACCGGCCGCCGCGACGGCTACTCCTACGCCTATTCGTACGGCTACTACGACTCCAAACAGGAAACCGATGAATGAAAAACTCTCTTGTAGAGCTGCACTGCCACATCCTGCCGGGCATTGACGACGGCGCCAGAGATCTGGATATGTCGATGTCGCTTATGCGCCGGGAGGTATCCGACGGCGTTGTCGGCGTTGTCTTTACGCCGCACTTTCATTATGAGCGCATCACAGTAGAAAAGTTTGTCGAACTGCGCAAGGCTGCCTTCCGGCAGGTCGCGGCTGCGGTCCGCACCGAGGGGCTGCGCATAGCCGGCAAGCTTGGGGCGGAGGTGTACTATTCCACGGCTCTGCCCAGCCTTGATCTGAGCAAGCTGGCCTTTGCTGACACAAGCTATATTCTGATCGAATTTCCCACCACCATCCAGCCGCCGGGCATTGATGAAACACTGTTTGCCATCCGTGCTCAGGGCTACACGCCGATCCTCGCCCATGTCGAGCGCTACCCCTTTGTGACCGAGGACCCCACCCTTTTGTACAACTGGGTCAATGCGGGGTGTCTTGCGCAGATCAACGCAACCGGCCTGATCCGCGAGGGGCATACCAGCCGCTGGCTGCACAAGCTGCTGGACTGGAACCTTGTGCATCTGCTCTCCAGCGATTGCCACCACCCCGAAAAACGCCCGCCCAACCTGCGGGAGGGCTTTGACCATCTGCCCCCGGCCGTTGCCCGCCGCCTGCAGAAAAACGCGATCGAGGTCTACCTCGGCAATGAGTTCCGTGTGCCGGACCCGACAGAGCCCAGATACCGCTTCGGGCATTGGGTATAAACAAAAAAACCGTCGATGATACATCGACGGTTTTTCTATTACCCGGCCCTGCCGTGCGGCGGGCATCACGCCTCTGCGACTGCAACCAGATATTTATAGATCTGCGGCTTGTACTCCTCATACAGGCCCAGATGCTCATACAGCTCCTTGTAATAGGCAAACAGCGTGGCACGGGTGGCCACCACATTCACCGGGTTCAGCGCCGTATGCACCGCGCTGCCCGGCGTGTTGAAGTAGTTGTAGATCGGCGTTGACAGCGCGTAGAACTTTTCCGCATAGCGGATATAGCTCAGGTTAAAGTAGAGATCCTCCGACCAGTCCATATCCTCGGCGCAGATGACATCATCGTGGGCGCGCACGATGTCGGCGCGGTAGAGCTTGTTCCACATCACGCCGTAGTAGAAGCTGGCCGGCTCCTGCATCAGTCCGGCGGCAAACTCCTCCTTCGTCATTGCCCCCTCCATCAGGAAGCCGAAGGTCTGCACCCGGGTCGGGCGCTCGGGCCGCTGGCTGCCCTCGGCGCGGGGCTTGGGCGGCGAGATGCGGTTGTAATGGGCAATGACCAGATCTGCCCCGCTCTCCTCGGCATGGCGGACGAGCAGCTCGGTGGCGTAGGGCTGGATCGTATCGTCCGCATCGACAAACTGCAGGTATTTTCCCTTTGCCTCACGCAGTCCCATATTGCGGGTGGCTGCCACACCGCTGTTGGCCTTGTCGATCAGCACAATGCGGGGGTCCACCTTGGCGTACATCCTGCAGACCTCAAGGCTGACATCCTTGCTGCCGTCGTTCAGCAGCAAAATCTCAAGATTCTGGTAGGTCTGGCGGCGGATGCTCTCCACACAGCGCGCAATATGGTCCTGTGCGTTATAAATGGGCACAATAATACTTACAAGCGGCTTTTCCGTCATGGCGGCGGGCCTCCTTTTTTCCGATAGTATAACCACAATACCATAAAATTTCCCGCTTGGCAATGGAAAAAGTGCGCGAGATGTGGTATGATGCTTATAAAGGCTTCCCCATCGGGGGAAGCTGTCCGCGAAGCGGACTGACGAGGGCCAACCTTCCGCCGCAGCCTGTCCACGGGCTGCCCCCGCAGGCCTGCCCCTCATCCGGCCTTCGGCCACCTTCCCCCCAAGGGGGAAGGCATCACTATGAAACGAGGTCACCAACATGAAGCCTTCCATCATCCGCCTGCGTGCGCTGGAAAAGCAGCTTTTTGCCTACCGCTACGCACTCAATGCCGTTGATTTCGACGCCGAGACCGTTGCCCCCGAGGGCGGCGCCGACGGCCGCGCCGAGGCCTGCGAGGTGCTGAGCCGCGCCAGCTTTGAGCTGCTTGTCAACGCAGACACCGCCGCCCTGCTGCAGCAGGCTGCCGCCGAGGCCGAGACCGAGCAGGAGCAGGCCGAGGTCCGCCAGCTGCAGCGCCAGTACGATGAGATTGCAAAGATCCCGGCTGAGGAGTACGCCGCCTTCACCAAGCTTTGCAACCAGAGCATCCCGGTCTGGGTCAAGGCCAAGCGCACGAATGATTTCAGCCTGTTTGCGCCGTATCTGGAAAAGATCGTAGCCGCCCGCCGGGCGCAGGCGCATTATTTTGCCCCCGACCGCGACCCGTATGAGGTCTGGCTTGACCGGTACGAGAAGGGCCTGACCATCGCCCAGTGCGATGCGTTTTTTGCCACGCTGCGCGAAACCATCGTGCCGCTGCTCGCCGACATTCAGGCCCGGGGCAAGGCCGTGCGCACCGATTTTCTCGATCAGGTGTGGCCGCTGGACGGTCAGCGCGCCGTCAGCCAAAAGATCATGGAGCTGTGGGGGCTTGACCCGGCCCACTGCTATCTGGCCGAGAGCGAGCATCCCTTCACCACCGAATTCTGGCGCGGCGATGTGCGCATCACGACCCACTATATGGAGCGCGACATGTTCTCCAACCTCTACAGTGTTGCCCATGAGGGCGGCCATGCGCTGTATGAGCTGAACATCGACCCTGCCTACGACTACACGGCCGTGACCGGCGGCGCCACAATGGGTCTCCACGAGAGCCAGTCCCGCCTGTTTGAAAACCTTGTCGGCCGCAGCCGCGCCTTTGTCAGCTTCCTCTACCCGACCCTGCGGGAAATCTTCCCCGATCAGCTGGCCGATGTCACTGCCGAGGAGGTCTGGCGCGCCGTCAACCGCGCCGAGCCCGGCCTGATCCGCACCGAGGCTGACGAGCTGACCTACGCGCTGCACATTATGGTCCGCTATGAGCTGGAGAAGGCGCTGATGCAGGGCACGCTGGCCGTGGCCGACCTGCCCGCCGCATGGAACGCCAAGTACAAAGAGTACCTCGGCGTTGCTGTGCCCGATGACGCCCACGGCTGCCTGCAGGACATCCACTGGGCGATGGGCGACCTCGGTTATTTCCCGAGCTATGCCCTCGGCAGCGCCTACGGCGCACAGGCGGTCGATGATCTGCGCAAAACGATGGACCTCGATGCCCAGTGGGCCGCCGGTGATCTGGAGCCGCTGAAGGCTGCCCTCAAGGCGCGCGTCTGGCAGTGGGGCTGCATGAAGGAGCCGCAGTGGCTTGTGGAAAGCCTTTGCGGCGGCAAGTTCGACCCGCACCACTTCACCGAGTATCTGAAAAAGAAGTATACCGAGCTGTACGAATTGTAAGCAGACAGCTGCCGCAGCATCCGTCAAATCCCCGCTGCCCCATTACATAACCTCCCCGGCGCCGCAAAGTCATTTAGGCCTTGCGGCGCCGGGGCTTTTTCAGCACAGGACGCTGTCGGGGTAGTGCAGGCAGGTGTACAGGTAGCCCAGCGCCTGCTCCATCGTGTCAAACTCGCCGTTGTCACTGTCGGCGGGGTGGGCGGGCAGGGTGGATTTATCAAAGGATATCCCCTGCTCCTGCCGCCATTCGTCAAGCTGCGCGGCGATGCTGCGGGCGTAGGCCGGGCGGTCGGCACGGCTGGCCTGCGCATCTATGTAGGCGCAGGCGCTGTATCTGCCCGGCGCGGGCAGATAGGCCAGCTCGACCAGTGTGCCGCGGTCACAATCAAGGTAAAACAGCAGCTTGCCGCCGTATGCAGCAAGCTCAGCTGCCTCCGCCTCCCGGTTTGTGATCTGGGGTACAGCGGCCGTCAGCCGCTGCAGCTCGGCCCGCAGGGCATCGCCGTCCTGCGGGTAAGCGCCGGTATCCTTTGCCGCGGCGAGCTCCTCTATGCAGTAATCCTGCCAGCAGGGTGCGCAGTCCCCCTGCTTTGCGCGCTCGACTGCGTACAGGAGATCCGCGCGATAAGCGGCTGCCAGTCTGTTCATCTGCTGATTTTCCATAGCGTATAACCATCCTTTGCATTGAGGCATCCCCACCTAAGACAGCGCCGCTGCCTTGCGTGGGGATGCTATTCTTCTTCGTTCTGCTTTTCTTCGGCTTGCAGGTATATCGTAACACAGCGCGTTGTCGAATCCTGCTGGTTTATAAGACCGAACGCCGGTTTATTTTGGGGATGGTTGTTTTCCGCTGTCGAAAAAGGCCGGTCACACGCCCAGCCCTGCAAAGCGTTTTTCTGCTATGCGGAAGGCCGCAGCACCTCGTCCAGCGCGTCCAGCCTTTGGGGCACTGCGCTCAGGTCGATGGTACCAAAGTCCGTTGTCACGCCGGCAGCCTCCAACAGGCCGCTCCCGTCAGCCGGGTCCTCGCAGATCTGACGGGCGTTGTACAGGATGCCGTCCCAGTTCAAGACAAGCAGCTCCTGCTGCTGCGCGTCCAGCCCGCCCTGCCAGTCGGTCACGGTCTCGGCGCTGATGTCGGCGCGGCTCAGGTATTCTACCAGCACGGCCGCCGCCTGTGCGCTTTTCAGGCTGCAGCCGGCCGTATCCGCTCCATAGCAGACAAAGCCGTCCAGCACCGCCGCTGCGGTGTCTGCGGCAGACGGTGCCCCGGCAGCTGCGCTTTGGGCTGATGAAGGCCCGGTCGGCGGGGCCGCCCCCGCGCCGCACCCCGCCAAAAGAACTGCCGCCGCCAAAAGAACTGCAAGCCTGCGCATCATGATCCCCCCTGTGTGCTACTTTTCCTCTGCCGTATACTATTCGCAGCAGCCCCGCCTTGTATCCGGGGCGCAGCAGCTCTTGCAGGTATTTTTGCGGATATAGTCCTGAATATCATCAAAAATCGGCATCAGCGCCTCGCCGTTCGGGGTCAGCCGGTATTCGACCCGGGGCGGGACCTCGTTGTAGTCGATCCGCTCGACCAGACCGTCTGCGGCCAGCTCCTTGAGCTGGTTGGACAGCATCTTGTGGGTCACACCGTCCAGCAGCCTGCGCAGCTCACCATAGCGCAGGGTGCCGTGCGCGCCCACCATAAATAATATGCGCATCTTCCATTTGCCGCTGATCTGGTCCATGACCTGTTCCATCTTGTCACAGCCCACATCGGCATAGCGGCAGTTGCAGTGTTCGTTCGGGTGCATTGTCACACTCTCCTTTTGGGTAGCGGTTTCCAAAAAGTGCGTACTTGTCAAAAGCGACCATTGGAATATACTGAGTATAGAGCATTTTTCCCGCGTTTGCAACTTGTTTCTGCACCGCTTTTGCGTTAGAATAGTAGCATACATCGAACGATCGCCCCGCCCTTCGCGCCGGGAAATATGCAAGAGGAGAAAATAACCTATGTACGATGATCTCGTAGAATTTTTGCAGGAATCCGTCACCCCGTTCCACGCCGCCGCCACCGCCGAAAGCTGGCTTGCGGCCGCCGGCTTTACCCGTCTGGAGGAGGCTGACTACTGGAACCTTGAGCCCGGCAAGGGCTATTACATCACCCGCAACGGCTCGGCTGTCATTGCATGGCGGGTGCCGCAGCACGCTATCGGCGGCTGGCGCATCGCTGCCAGCCACAGCGACTCCCCCTGCTGGAAGATCAAGGCCGACATGCCCGAGAATGAGGGCTGCCGCCGCCTGAGCGTGGAGGGCTACGGCGGCATGATCATGGCCAGCTGGCTGGACCGCCCACTGACCGTAGGCGGCCGTGTGCTGGTCAAAACGCCGGACGGCGTGCAGAGCCGTCTTGTCTACATCGACCGCGACCTGCTCGTCATTCCGTCACTGGCCATCCACTTCCAGCGGGATGTGAACAAGGGCAAGGTGTTCAATCCCCAGATCGACATGCAGCCGCTGTGGGGGCCCGCGGGCAGCCGCACGCTGACCGACCTTGTCTGTGAGGAGCTTGGCATCACGGCGGAGGATATCCTCGACTGGGATCTGCAGCTTGTCACCCGGCAGGCCCCCGTGCAGATCGGCCCCGACAACGAATATTTCATGGCTCCGCGCATTGATGATCTGGAGTGCGCCGCCACAACGCTGCTCGCGTTTTTGGATGCCTCCGGCGAGGCCGACAGCGCCTGCGCCCCCGTCTGGGCCATGTTTGACAACGAGGAGGTCGGCTCCTCCAGCCGGATGGGTGCCGAGAGCAGCTTCCTGCGGGATGTGCTGGACCGCATCCTTGACGCTGTGCCCCACAGCGGGCAGGCTGCCGCGCGCGCGATGGCGAACAGCTTTATGCTCAGCGCCGACAACGCCCACGCCACCCACCCGAACTTCCCGCAGAAGGCCGACCCCTGCGCCCCCGTGCGGATGGGCGGCGGTGTCGTGCTGAAGTACAACGCCAGCCAGAAGTACACAACCAACGCCGTGAGCGGTGCGGTTTTCCGCGCCGTGTGCGACAAGGCCGGCGTGCCGGTGCAGGTCTTTACCAACCGCGCCGATGAGCCGGGCGGCTCAACGCTGGGCAACCTGCAGAGCCACACCCTGCCCATCCCGATGGCGGACATCGGCTGTGCGCAGCTGGCCATGCACAGTGCCGTTGAGACGGCCTCCGTGGCGGATGCCGAGGCGATGACCAAGGCCGTGGCCGCCTTCTACCGCGTCCACCTGCGTGCCCTCGGCGATGGCACCTACACGCTGGAATGACGACCGGACGCTACGCACCCAGCCCCAGCGGGCGGATGCACCTGGGCAACCTGATGTGCTGCCTGCTCGCCTGGCTGAGCGCCAAAAACAAGGGCGGGCAGGTTTTGCTGCGCATAGAGGATCTGGACGCCCAGCGCTGCCCGCGCCGCTATGCGGACGCCATCATAGACGATCTGGCGTGGCTGGGCCTTGCCGCCGACGGCCCCGAGCCGCCGGTCTACCAGAGCGAGCGCAGCGCCGTCTATGCGCAGTATTTTGAGGAGCTTGCCCGCCGCGGGCTGGTCTACCCCTGCTTTTGCAGCCGCAGCCAGCTTCACGCCGCCAGTGCGCCCCACCGCAGTGACGGTCAGGTTGTCTACGCCGGGACCTGCCGCAGCCTGACGCCTGCTGAGATCACCGAGCGCGCCAAAACCCGTGCACCCGCCTGGCGGGTACGGGTGCCCGATGAAGTCATCGCCTTTGAGGACGGCCACATGGGCCCCTGCGCCGAGAATCTGGCCCGGGACTGCGGGGATTTTTACCTGCGTCGGGCGGACGGCGTGTTTGCCTACCAGCTGGCGGTCGTTGTGGACGATGCCCTGATGGGGGTCAATGAGGTCGTGCGCGGCAGCGATCTTTTGTCCAGCACGGCACGCCAGCTCTGGCTTTACCGCGAGCTGGGCCTGCGCGCCCCGCAGTTTTACCATCTGCCGCTGCTGCTGGCCAGTGACGGCCGCCGCCTCTCCAAGCGGGACGGTGACCAGAGCCTTGAACACCTGCGCGCCCGCTATTCGCCCGAGGAGATCATCGGCAGGCTGGCCTTTGCCTGCGGCCTGCAGGATACCCCCGCCCCCGCGACCCCGCAGGAGCTGGCCCGCACCTTCGACTGGGCCAAGGTGCCGAAAAACGACATTGTTTTGCCGGAAGGGCTGTTTTAATGGAAGCAGCCCCCAAAGGCTTCCCCTGAGGGGGAAGCTGTCGCCGCAGGCGACTGATGAGGGGCAAACTTCCCGCAGCTTTCCTTTCATGGGCAATCACGGCAGCGCCGCCCCTCATCCGGCCTTACGGCCACCTTCCCCCCTAGGGGGAAGGCTTTCTCAGCAACACAAAAAAGGAGTACCCCCCATGCAACGCTACGATATCACCGGCATGAGCTGTGCGGCCTGCGCCGGCCATGTAGAAAAAGCCGTTGCGGCGGTGCCGGGTGTGGCATCGGTCACGGTAAGCCTGCTGACCAACTCGATGCAGGTCGATTACGCCCCCGATGCCGACCCTGACGCCACCGCCAAACGCATCCTCCGCGCTGTGGATGCCGCCGGGTACGGCGCATCCCCCGCCACCGCCGAGAGCGAAAGCGCCGAGCTGGCGGACACCGAGACCCCCCGGCTGAAAAAGCGCCTGACTGCGAGCCTCTGCTTCCTTGTGCCGCTCATGTATATCTCGATGGGCCACATGATCGGCCTGCCGCTCGGCAGCGTATTCCACGGCGGCGGCTGGCATGCCATCCTGTACGCCGGCACACAGCTTGCGCTGACACTGCCGGTCTGCTGGATCAACCGCGCCTTCTTCATTTCTGGCTGGAAGGGCATCCGGACCCGTGCCCCCGGCATGGACACGCTGGTGGCCCTCGGCGCAGGCGCCTCGCTCGCCTACGGCCTGTTTGCCATCGTCATGATCTGCATCGGCCTTTCCTCCGGCAATGACGACCTCGTCATGCAGTACCGCCACGACCTCTACTTTGAGTCGGCGGCGATGATCCTGACGCTGATCACAGTCGGCAAAACGCTGGAGGCCTACAGCAAGGGCAAAACGACCGATGCGCTGAAAAGCCTGATGAAGCTGGCCCCCCAGACCGCCTGCGTACTGCGCGATGGGGAGCAGGTCACCGTCCCTGTCAGCGAGGTCGCTGTCGGCGATTTGTTCTTAGTCCGCCCCGGCGAGAGCATCCCTGTGGACGGCACCGTCACCGAGGGGCTTTCCTCGGTCAATGAGGCGGCCCTCACCGGCGAGAGTATGCCGGTAGACAAGTTCCCCGGCTCCCCGGTCAGCGCCGCCACCATCAACCAGAACGGCGCACTGACCTGCCGGGCCGAGCGTGTCGGGCAGGACACCACCCTGTCGCAGGTCATCCGCCTTGTGCGGGACGCCGCCGCCACCAAGGCCCCGCTGGCCAAGACTGCCGACAAGGTTTCCGGCATCTTTGTACCCACCGTCATCTGCATTGCGGCGGCCACCTTTTTGATCTGGCTGCTGCTCGGCCAGACCTTCACCTTTGCGCTGGCGCGCGGCATCAGCGTGCTGGTCATCAGCTGCCCCTGCGCACTGGGGCTGGCCACGCCGGTAGCCATCATGGTCGGCAGCGGTGTGGGTGCCAAAAACGGCATCCTGTTCAAAACTGCCGCCAGCCTTGAAACCACCGGCTACACCGACACCGTCCTGCTGGACAAGACCGGCACCGTCACCACCGGCGAGCCGAGCGTTGTCCGGATCATCGGTACCCGCAATGTGCCGGAAAAATTCCTGCTCAGCATGGCCGCCGGGCTGGAGCTGCGCAGCGAGCATCCGCTGGCGCGCGCAATTCTGCAGCGCGCCGACACCGACAAGCTCTCCTACGCCACGGTGTCGGACTTTACCGCTGTCCCCGGCAAGGGGCTGCAGGGCAAGGTTGCAGGCAAGGTCATCGCGGGCGGCAACGCCGATTTCATCGGCACGCATTGCACCCTGCCCGATGACCTTATACAGGCCGGTGCCGAGATGAGCCGCGATGGCATTACCCCGCTGTACTTCTCGCTGGCGGGGCGGCCGGCCGGTGTCATCGGCGTGGCCGATGTCGTCAAGCCCACCTCCAAGCCCGCCATCGACCAGATGCGGGCGCTCGGCCTGCAGGTCGTGCTGCTGACCGGTGACAACACGGCCACCGCACGCCACATCGGCGCGATGGTCGGTCTGGACGCCGACCATGTCATTGCCGGGGTCCTGCCCGCCGGGAAGGAGGCTGAGGTCCGCCGCCTGCAGAGGCAGGGCCGCGTGGCCATGGTCGGTGACGGCATCAACGACGCCCCCGCCCTGACCCGCGCCGAGACCGGCATTGCGATCGGTGCCGGTGCCGATGTGGCGCTTGATGCCGCCGATGTTGTGCTGGTGCGCAGTGATCTGGCCGATGTTCCCGCCGCCGTGCGGCTGTCCCGCGCGGTCGTGCGCAACATCCACCAGAACCTGTTCTGGGCGTTCTTCTACAACGCCGTCTGCATTCCGCTGGCGGCGGGTGTTTTCACCGGCCTCGGCATCACCCTCAACCCGATGATCGCTTCGGCCGCAATGAGCCTGTCAAGCGTCTGCGTGGTCACGAATGCGCTGCGCCTCAACACCTTTGACCCGCGCAGCACCGCCCACGATGCCCCGCCGAAGCGCAAGGCCCCGGCGCGCGCACCGGCTGCCGCGCCCACTGCCTGCCCCACCGGCAGCTGCCCTGTGCAGCCCGCCGAAACAAACGATACAACGGAGGAAGTTATTATGAGCAAGACCATTCATATCGAAGGCATGATGTGCGGCCACTGCGAGGCCACCGTCAAAAAGGCACTGGAGGCACTGGACGGCGTGACCGGTGCCGCGGTCAGCCACGAGACCGGCACGGCTGTTGTCACCCTGAGCCGCGATGTAGCCGATGCCGACCTGAAGGCCGCCGTGGAGGCCAAGGACTACACCGTCACGGGCATCGACGCATGAGCGCCATCCGCCGCCGCTGGCGCTTTACCGGCGAGGTGCAGGGGGTTGGCTTCCGCTATTACGCCCGCGCCGCCGCCCAGCATCTGGGCCTGACCGGCTGGGTCGCCAACAACTGGGACGGCAGCGTCACGCTGGAGGCTCAGGGCACCCGCGCCGCGTTGGATGAGCTTATCCCCACGATCGAGCGCGCGAACCGCTGGGCCCGCATCGAGGGCGTTGAGGTCACCGACCTGCCCACCAAGGACCGCGAGTACGGCTTTGCTGTGCGCAGCGGAGAGTGAGCTTTGAGCGTTTAGAGTTGCGATAAGGTGCGGCGCTTCGGCGCCGCATTTTTATTGCGCGCCAAATGCGCGCACACCACACCCAAACTCTTAACGCTAAACTCTGTTGCAGGCTCTTGCGTGTCTTTGCGGTTGCGGGTATAATAGTATATTATATCAAAAGTTAGGGGGTGCCGTTTTGCCCGGCACTTTGTATCTTGTCGCCACGCCGATCGGCAATCTCGATGATATGCCGCCCCGCGTGGCTGCCACCTTCGGCATGGCGGACTTCATCGCCGCCGAGGACACCCGCGTGACCCTGCGTCTGCTGAACCATCTCGGCCTCAAAAAGCCGATGGTCAGCTACTATGAGCATGCCCTCCACCACGGCGAGGCTATCTTAAACCGCATTGAGGCCGGGGAGAACTGCGCGCTCTGCAGCGACGCCGGTATGCCCTGCATCAGCGATCCGGGGGAGCAGATCGTCCGCGAGGCCCATGCGCGCGGCATCCGGGTCGTGCCCATCCCGGCCGCGTCCGCCTGCGTCACGGCGCTGGCTGCCAGCGGTCAGCCCACCGCCCGCTTTGTGTTTGAGGGCTTTCTGCCCGTCCCTAAGCGCGACCGCCGCGAGCGGCTGGCCTTTCTGCAGAACGAAACCCGCACGATGATCTTCTACGAGGCACCGCACAAGCTGCGCGGCACCCTTGAGGATCTTGCCGCCGCGTTCGGCGCAGACCGCCCGGTATCCCTCTGCCGTGAGCTGACCAAGCTGCATGAGGAGATCAAAAAGACCACGCTGGGCGAGGCCGTTGCCTACTATAAGGAAAACGACCCCCGCGGTGAGTATGTGCTGGTGCTGGCCGGTGCCGACCCCGCTGCCGTGGCCGATGCCGCCGCCCCCACGCTGGAGCAGGCCGTAGCCGCCGCCCGCGCCCTGCAGGCAGGCGGCCTGCCCCCCGCCGCCGCCGCCAAGCAGGCTGCCGCCGGGACACCGTTCAGTAAAGGTGAGGTGTACCGCCAACTCATCAATGGGTGATTTTTTAGAGAATAGATAAAAGATAATAGATAATAAAAAGTGTGGAGTTTTTGCCCCGCGGGGCAAAAACAAATTTTAAGCGCCGCGCAAGCGGTGCGATCCACCAATTTTATTATCTTTTATCTATTATCTTTTATCTTTTTAGGAGTATTTCTATGTGTAAAATCCTCGTCGTCTCCGATGTCCACGGCCGCCTGCGGGATCTGCGCTGGCTGCTGGCGAACGAAACCGCCGATGCCATGTTCTATCTGGGCGATGGTCTGTATGACCTGAACGCCGCCCTTGAGATGTGCAGACAGCCGATCCCCTATCCCATCTACCGGGTGGCCGGCAACTGCGATGTCAACTACAGCGAGCCGTCTGAGGGGCTGGCCCCCTTCGGCGAGGTGCTTTTCTTCTACACCCACGGCCACCACTACGGCGTCAAGATGGGCAGCGAGCGTCTGGCTGAATCCGCCGGTGAGCGCGGGGCCGATGTTGCGCTTTTCGGCCATACCCACCGCCGGGAGCTGGTGCGCGGCGTCGGCACGGCGGCCACCGTCTTTAACCCCGGCAGCCTGCGGGATGGCGGCAGCTACGGCGTCATCACCATCAGGGACGGCCATTGTGAATTCAGCTGGAAGAGGGTGCCCTCACTATGAAGGAAAGCGTCATCTATCTGCCGGAGGTAGACAGCACCAACCTCTGGGCCAAGCAGAACCTTGACAAATTCGGCCCGGTCGGCGCGGTCTACTCGACCCACCAGACCGCCGGGCGCGGCCGTCTGGGCCGCAGCTGGACCGATGCCCCGGGTCTGGGGCTTTATTACACGGCAGTCATCCGGGTGGACCTTGTGCAGCCCGCCACCCTGCCGCTCTTTGCCAGCCTTGCCGTCTGCGATGCCCTGCGTGCCCGCTACGGCGTGGAATGTCAGATCAAATGGCCCAACGACCTGCTGCTGAACGGCAAAAAGATCGTCGGCATCCTCTGCGAGGGCGCGCCGGACGGCCACAGCATCGTGGTGGGCATCGGCATCAACCTTGCCCAGCCGCAGTCCTATTTCGATGCCGCCTGCCTGCCCCACGGCACCAGCCTTGCCCTGCAGGGTGTGCCGGTCGATACCGCCGCCGACCCCGAGTGGCTGGCGCAGTATCTGACGGATTTCGGCTTTGACCGCGCGCTCTACGCCTATGAGGCCGAGGGCTTTGCCCCCTATCGGGAGCGCTACAAGGCCCTCTGCGTCAATCTGGGCCGCCGCGTGACCTATGACGGCGGTGCCGGTGTTGCAACCGATGTCGATACCGATGGCCGCCTGATCGTCCATGATGAGCGCGGCGACACCCGCGTTTTCACCGGCGAGGTCAGCGTCAGGGGAATCTACGGGGCAGTATGACCCTATAAAAAAAGAGCGTCCTGCGAAAGGACGCTCTTTTGTCATTTTTAGTTCAGCTTGAGGTATTTGCGCACCGGCAGCGAGACAGCGCCTGCCACAAGGCAGCAGATGACCCACTCAAAAATTGCCTGCACACCGACCAGCAGCACGATAAACATGAACGCATTCGTAGCGCCCAGCGTACCGGCCAGGTTCTGCACATACTCACAGTTATAGAAGATCAGTACCAGAAAACCCATAAAGAATGCGGTGTTCAGCGCGGGGGCTGCCAGACCGCCCAGAAAGCAGCAGAGCTTTTCCTTTTTGGGCAGTGCCTTGCACAGCGCCTTAAAGATCAGTCCGGCACACAGGCCCACCAGCACGCGGGCCACAAAGCAGACCACAAAGGTGCCGAACGGGCTGACCTGAAACAGGGCGCTGCCCATTGCGGACTTGCCCTCCAGCGCCTGAATAAAGCTCGTTGCGCCGAACACGCCGCCGAGGATCGCGCCCGCCGTGGGGCCCATCGTCATGGCGCCGATCGCCACCGGCACCGTCAGCAGCGAGGCCGACAGCGGGCCGACCTGCAGGTAGCCCAGCGGGGTGTAGTTCAGCACAAGCAGAATGGCGACCAGCAGTGCAAGCTGGGTCAGCCAACGGATGTTGGTACGGTTTTTCATATTCAATTTTCCTCCTGCTGCCGTCTCCTACAATTCGGGAGTACAGCGCAAATGTACGGCCCGGGCGGGCCGCCAACGCTTAGTATAGCGCAATATCCGTCAAAACGCAAGAGGGAAATTGGCGGTCACAGCTTTCCTTCAATCAGCAGATCCCGCACCTGCAGCAGATCGTCACATTTCCGGTCGTACAGCCGCGTGATTTCCTCGGTCGGCTGCATAAGATCCGGCACCATCACGGTCACGCAGCCGGCGGCGCGGCCGGCGCGGATACCGTTGAAGCTGTCCTCCAGCACAAGGCAGTCCTCAGGGTCAAGCCGAAGCTTTTGCGCCGCCAGCAGAAAGGTGTCGGGCGCGGGCTTGCTGTGCGCAACCTCGGTGCCGGAGACGACATCATGGAAATACCGCGCCGTGCCGGTGGTCTGCAGGTTCATCTCGATCATATTGCGCGGGCTGGAGCTTGCCACGATGCGCGGCATGCCGAGATCCTCCAGCGCCATCAGCAGTTCCCTGAGGCCCTTTTTGCAGGGTACGCCCTCGGCAAAGCGGGTGTCGGCCAGCTGCCAGATCTTGGCCAGCAGCTTCTTCGGGTCGCCGGGTATGTAGGACGCCACATGGCGGCAGAGGTTTTCCCCCGCCAGCCCGCGCCCACCGGCCGTAAACTTTTGCATATCCGGCGGCAGGGGCAGTCCCAGCTCCCGGCAGGCCGGCTCCCACAGGGTATCCCACAGCCGCTCGGTGTCAAACATCAGCCCGTCCATATCAAAAATAACGCCTTTAACCATCGGGGTCATCCTTTCACGGTGTTGTTTTGTCTGTTCAAGGCTATTGTACCGCAGTTTTGGCGTTCACGCAACACCCCGGCCCACAGCGTTTCAGCTTTCTTTTGCGGGGGTATCCCGGCAGGCTTCGCCGGTTCACCCCTGCAGGGCAGCCCCTGCGAGATACGCCTGCAGGCCCGCCAGCGCCTGCCGCCCCTCGCGGTGGCCGCGGGCGTACAGCTCGGTCAGTGTATCGACATTGCCCTCAAACCGGCTGATCGTGATCGGCTCCTGCGGGCGCAGGCAGTAGATGCGGCCGTTCTGCTCCAGCTCGTCCAGCTCATCCATCAGGGCGTTGTAGCGCAGCTCCTGCGTCAGCATCGTGGCCAGAAACAGCGGCTTATCGCCGTAAAAATCATCGTAGAGGTCCACCATCCGCTGGCCGGGCTGACTCTTGCGGAAGCCCTTCTGCCGCGTGGTCACAACAACGATCTTGTTAAACCCCTGCTTGAGCGCCCAGTTCAGCGCAATGGGGCAGGAGCAGCCGCCGTCCAGATAGGGCTGGCCGTCCAGCATGACCGGCGTGGACGCCAGCGGCAGGCTGGCCGATGCGCGCACCGCCTCGTTGAAATCAAAATCCGTCTTGCCCTTCTCAAAGTAGGCAGGCTTGCCGGTCTCAACATTCGTTGCCACGGCGATCATCCGCATACCGCCGTGCCGGTAGGTGTCCTCATCGTAGGGAACCTCTTTTTTTACATCGTACAGCATGAATTTCAGGCCGAACAGGCTGCCGCCCCGCAGCGCCGCCTTAGGCCCGAAGTAGCGCGGGTCATGCCGGTAGCGCAGGTTGATGCTGGCCGCCCGCCCCGGCTGGTGCGAGAGATAGTTCAGCGCGTTGAGCGCCCCTGCCGACACGCCCGCCACTGCCGGGAAATACAGGCTGTTCTCCATAAATGTATCCAGCACACCGGCCGTGTACAGCCCCCGCAGTGAGCCGCCCTCCAGCAGCAGGATCGAATTATCCGGTATCGTGATTTTGCTCATAAAATTCACCTCATATTCAGCATTTTACCGTATTGACAAACGGGTTTCAAGCGAAAATGCGGGACTGTTTTACACTTCGGCCAAATTGTGCTAAAATGGGAAAAACGCCCCGAGAGGATGATCTTTATGCTGACCCTTCGCGGTCTTACCCTCACCGCCGCTGCGCCGCGCATCATCGTGCCGCTGTTCGCCCGCAGCCTTGACGCCCTGCGTCCTCTGGCCGCCGCCGCCCAGGCCGACCCCGCCGCCGAGCTGGTGGAACTGCGCCTTGACCCGCTGCCCGCCGCCGACCATACCGCCGCGCTGGCGCTGGTGCGCAGCCTTACCGATAAGCCGCTTATCGTCACGATCCGCACCCGGGCCGAGGGCGGTGAGCTTGCCCTGACGCCCGATGCCTACGCAGCCTGCTGCCGCGCCCTGCTGGCCTGCGGCGGCGTGGATGTGCTGGACATTGAGTGGCGCGCCTGCGGCCCCCACCGCGATGCCCTGTGCAGCGCTGCCCGCACCGCCGGGGCCTCCGCGCTTTTCAGCGAGCATCACTTTGACGGCACCCCCGCCACCGAGGCGATGACCGCCGCCCTGACCGGCATGGCGGACGCCGGGGCCGACATCGCCAAGCTGGCCGTCATGCCCCACACCGCCGCCGATGCCGCCCGCCTGCTGGAGGCCACCGCCTGCGCCATGGCCGCGCGCCCCGGCACACCGCTTATCACGATGAGCATGGGTCCACTGGGCGCCGTCACCCGCTTTTGCGGCGGGGCCTTCGGCAGCTGCGCCACCTTCGGCGTGACCTCCGGCACAGCCGCCAGCGCCCCCGGCCAGCCGCCCGCGGATCTGCTGAAGGCGAAGCTAATAACCGCGCACCTGTAACGCACCTGTAGGGGCCGGGCATGCCCGGCCCGCAGCCTTCCCGCAAGCGCCCGTCTACCGTACACCGCCGGGCCGGGCATGCCCGGCCCCTACGGCACTGCTACAATAAAAAACGCCTGTTCTCAAAATAAAAAAGCGCGTTCTCTCTTTGCCGGAGAGAACGCGCTGAATTTGTGCTAATGTAGCTTACTCAGCCTGGATAGCACCGGTGGGGCAGACGCCCTCGCAAGCGCCGCAATCGATGCAGGTGTCTGCATTGACAACAGCCTTGTCCTCCATAGTGATTGCGCCAACAGGGCAGGTGTCAACACATGCACCGCAAGCAACGCAGGACTCGTTAACGGAATGAGCCATCATGTACTCCTTATCTCCGTGCTAATTGTATATTTTGTACCCATCCGGCCCTGCACGGCTGCTCCCCGGATCGGCACACAGTCGGTTTGCTCTGCCTACTGCGTTATACATAGTGTATCATATCCGTTTGATTTTGGCAAGTGCCATATCTTGATTTTTTTCACGGGTAAGACACAAGCAACTCCCACAGCCGCGGGTTGTCAATCCTTCGGGTCAGCGGGCTGCGGCGCGCGCTTGCCGCCGCGGATATAGACACATTCCTCCCGCTTGTAAATGCGCGGTGCCAGAATCTCGACATTGGAGCGCACCTTCAGCGTACCGGCAACCACATTCGTTTCAATCACGGTCCCCTCGCCGTCCGGCGTGCGGACGATGCTGCCCACCTGCGGGGTGATGGCATTCAGGTATTCGTAGCTTTTCTGCTCATAGGCAAGGCAGCACATCAGCCGCCCGCAGGAGCCGCTGATCTTGGCAGGGTTCAGGCTCAGGCCCTGTTCCTTGGCCATCTTGATGGACACCGGCTGGAAGTTCTTCAGGAACCGGCTGCAGCAGAACGGCTGGCCGCACAGGCCCAGACCGCCAAGCATCTTGCTCTCATCGCGCACGCCGATCTGGCGCAGCTCGATGCGGGTGTGGAACTGCGATGCCAGATCCTTGACCAGCTCACGGAAATCGACCCGGTTGTCAGCAGTGAAATAAAACACCAGCTTGCTGCGGTCCAGCGTGTACTCGGCATCGACCAGCTTCATCTTGAGGCCGTGGGCGGCGATGCGCTGCTCACAGATCTGGTAGGCCTGCTGCACATCGGCGCGGTTCTGGCGCATACGGCGCACATCCACGGCGTCCGCGATCCGAAGCACCGGCTTTACCTCGCGGGAGAAGCCCGGCACCTCATGTGCCGCGCGCACGACCTCGCCGCATTCGGTGCCGCGGGCCGTTGTGACGACCACAAAGTCGCCCTCCTTGATCTTGAAGTCACCCGGGTCAAAATAGTACGCCCGGCCATTTTCTTTAAATTTAACGGAAACTACTTTCATGGGTTGGTCCTTTTATTGTTGGTATATCAGAAAATAATTGCAGGGGCGGGCATCGCCCGCCCGGAAGTGCGGTGGCGGATGTTTATGTCAATTCCCCCGCCAGCACGGCCACATTCAACCGCAGGTTGCCGTTGCCCTGCAGGCTGCGGCGCGCCCCGGCGTCGGCCCGCAATATCTTGGCGGCCCCCTCGGGCGTCAGGCCGCCGCACTGCTCCTGCCCGTAGGCGGGGCGGCGCAGCACCGCACTGCACAGCTGATCCAGCTGCCACAGCAGTGCGGCAAAGCCCTCCCTGTCGCGCTCGTACTTTGTCAGCAGCGCCAGTGCCCGGTAGGTATCCCCCTGCGCCGCATAGCCACACAGCGTTTTTGCCATGCCCAGCGCCGCCTTTGTCGGCGGGTCGTTCCAGCTTTTCAGCGCCGTGCCGATATGCCCCTCATACAGAAAGGCCAGCTCCCCGGCCGCAGCGGCAGGCAGCCGTTCGGCGCGCAGGTGGGCGGCACAGTCCGCCACCGGCACCGGCGCGATCGTATAGGCCGCACACCGGCTGCGAATGGTCGGCAGCACCACCGCTGCGCTGGGTGCCGTCAGCAAGAACAGCACCCCCTCGGGCGGCTCCTCAATGATTTTGAGCAGCGCATTGGCAGACGAGCCCTGCGTTCCGTTCAGGTTCTGCGCACCGTAGATGAACAGCACACGGCCCGCCGCATCGGTGGACAGCGCCGAGCGCTGGATCGCCTCGCGGGCCTCGCGGACCCTTTTGACGGGGATCTGCCCGCTGGCGCCCTCGCCCCGCAGGGCCAGACACTCGGTATCCTCCCCCTTCAGCACGGCCTCGGCATGGGGGCCGCCCGCCGGGTAGAGGTAATCTGCCGCAAGGCAGCGCGCGGCAAAGCCCGCACCGCAGCCCGGCTCCCCCACCAGCAAAACCGCATGGGGCAGCCGCCCGCTGTGCAGCGCCGTGCCAAGCTCACGCTTGAGCGCGTCATTGCCGGCCAGGCGTTCGAGCATCACAGCTTCTCGAAACGCTCGACGTTCGTAACCATCACGGTAGCGCCGCCGACCGTGACCTCCATCGGCATGGCGCTCTCGATGCCCAGACCCATCGTGGCGGTGCCGGGCACGATCTCGGTGCGCTGCTTGCAGCACTTCGAGATCACATTGATGCAGTCATCGACACGCTCATCCTCGGTGCAGATCAGCAGCGTCATGTTGCCCGCCATCAAAAAGCCGCCGGTCGTGGCCAGACGGGTGACATAGAACTTGCTTTTCAGCAGCTCATTGCAGACATTTCTCGAATCCTCTTTATTGACGATCGCAGTGATCAGTTTCATAATACATTCGCCCTTTCTGTCGGTAGTTTGGTATCCATGCAAAATCAGCGGTTGCGGTTTTCCCAGTCGCGGCGGCGCTTCCAGCTTGTCAGGGCATCGCGGCACCAGTCAAAGACCTCGCGGCCGTAGAACGCCAGAAAACCGGACAGCCCCAGCACCAGACTGATCTTGGTCGCAAAATCGCCCATCACAAAGCTGACGGCCCACAAGGCAAGCTCAAACCAGCCCAGATACTTCATTTTAAAGGGGATGATGCCGAACAGCAGCACCATCTGGTCCGGCCAAAGCCAAGTGTAGGCAAACAGCATGCTCTGGAAGATGGCGCTCGGCCCAGCCGAGCCGGTCAGGAAGCAGCCCACCCAGGCACCCAGCACGCCCAACGCCATAAACAGCGTCATCCGGAAATCGCCCCAGACGCGGGTCAGCGCGTTGCCGATCCAGAAGTAAAACACGAGGTTCAGCACGCCCAGTACGCCGCCCAGCCAGATGGGCTGAAACAAAAATGTGATGAGACGCCAAATCTGCCCCTGCAGCACCGAGATGCGGCTGAGCGAGATCATCGAGGCAAATTTCCAGTCGAACAGCAGCACGATCAGACCCGCTGCCAGCTGACCGATCATCAGCCCGTTGATAAGGTACGGTATGCCAAGATTGCCATAACGGCGCTCCAGTTTGTCGATCCAATTCATGGGAGTGACCCTCCGTGATTTATGGCATCGCCGCAGACTGCCGTGCGCTGCAGAAATGCCTTATAATAGTACAGTTTATATTATAGCAATTCTGCAGCCAAAGTGCAACAAATTCCCTGTCGAATCCCTTGCGGCAAACCGCAAAATGTGCTAGGCTTGTGGTACAGATTATAAAAGGGAGTCAGCCATGGGACGCACATCGACAAAAGAGAATAAGAACAGCTATCAGCTTGCCCGCGAGGAGTTGGGCCTCACCCGGGAAAAGGCCAGCGAACTGCTGGAGACCATCGCCCCCGAGCGCATTGAAAAAATTGAGAACGAACGCACCGTCCCCCGCCCCGATGAGGTGCTGACCATGGCCGAAAAATACAAGCGGCCCGCGCTGTGCAACTACTATTGCTCGCGCCAGTGCCCCATCGGCCGGGAGTATGTGCCGCAGGTCTCGGTGCGGGAGCTGTCCGCCATCGTGCTCGAGATGCTGGCCTCCCTGAACGCAATGGACAAGAAAAAGGAGCGCCTGATCGAGATCACCGCCGATGGCCAGATCTCCAGCGATGAGATCGATGACTTCATCCGCATCCGTCAGGAGCTTGAGCGCATCTCGGTCACCGTCGAAACGCTGCAGCTCTGGACCGAGCGGATGCTCGCCAACGGCCAGATCGATGCCGAGGCCTACAAGGCCAAGCTGTCGCAGCCGTAAAACGCCGCCGCGCAGCCGCTATTTTCTCTGTCAGGAGAGAATAAAGCCCTCTATTTTTCTTTTTTCTTCCTGTTTTTGCAATAAGCCGCATGCTAGAATCGTATTACACAGTAAGGCAGCCCCGATCGTCCCGACATCTCGAAGGTGGCTTGCCTGTCTGCAGCTTGTATCGACACGCAGAAAAAAGGAGATAGATCGTATGTTTACCCTGTTTGTCATTTTTGTTTTTGTCTGGCTTTTCGTCAAATCGGTCGGCTTGGCGTTTCATGTCACCTGGGGCCTTGCCAAAATCGCCGCCACGCTGCTCTTCGTCATCGCACTGCCGCTGCTGGTGGTTTTCGCCATTCTGGGCAGCCTGCTGCCGCTGCTGCTGCCTCTGGCTCTGGTAGCCGCCGCCTTCGGCATCCTGAAAAACTGCGCCTGATCGCGCAGGGCCTTTGCCGCATCCATCCAATATAGCGCCGCACGGCGTCTCCCACCCCGGGAACCCCGCGCGGCGTTTTTGTGACGGTTTTCCCCGCCTATGCACACAAACACACCGGCCGCGCTTTGGTGGCACCACCACCCCGCACAGCGCCCGCCAAATTTTCCAACTTCCCGCCCCCGAAGAATTGACAATCCCCACCGCAGCTGGTATAATACTATATGCGCAATTTGCTTTGCACAGCAGCTCGCCGAATAAGCAGATGTACTCAAGCGGTCGTAAGAGGGAGCACTCGAAAGTTTGCATCCAGCAGGTCACCTTGTCCGCAGGAAATCCCATAACGGCGGGCTTTATCGGGTGTCGCGTACCCAACCTTTCATCGTTATCTTGCATCGAAATCTCGCATTTTTCCAAGCGACGTGCGGGGCGATGCTAGAATATATAGGCAGGCGTATCGAAGCGGTCATAACGGGACTGACTCGAAAGTTTGCATCCGGCAGGTCACCTTGTCCGCAGGAAATCCCATAACGGCGGGCTTTATCGGGTGTCGCGTACCCAACTTTTCATCGTTATCTTGCATCGAAATCTCGCATTTTTCCAAACGCTGTGCGGGGCGGTGCGATAAAAACTAAATAAGCAGACGTATCGAAGCGGTCGTAACGAGATTGACTCGAAAGTTTGCATCCAGCAGGTCACCTTGTCCGCAGGAAATCCCATAACGGCGGGCTTTATCGGGTGTCGCGTACCCAACCTTTCATCGTTATCTTGCATCGAAATCTCGCATTTTTCCAAGCGACGTGCGGGGCGATGCTAGAATATATAGGCAGGCGTATCGAAGCGGTCATAACGGGACTGACTCGAAATCAGTTGAACTCGAAAGAGTTCCGTGGGTTCGAATCCCACCGCCTGCGCCAAGTATCACTACTCAATTCTACATTGAGTAGTGACTTTTTATTGCTGCTTTGTAAAATTCCCGTACTTTTCTTATAAACATCTCCCCTTTATTTTCAAGTAGTGATTTTCGGGTTCGGTACAAATCATACCATTAATTTCAGTAGATAGCTATTCATGAAACTGCACAAGAACCAGCTGTTTGGGTTGGGCACAAATTAGCACCGACCGCTGAACTTTCTATGCATTCTGTTTACTGTTTGACAAAATATATCTTATACGATATAATTTTATCAGACAGTTTTATTGATTTAGTATGATGAGGTCTTTCCGATGAACTATAATAGCATCAAAAACAAAATTTTTTCTGAAAATCCCGCAGTCAAAGCCGAGTATGAGCAGCTTGGTCCTCAGTATGAAGCTATCCGCGCTGCAATCGAAAGTCGGAAGTCTGCCGGCTTAACCCAAAAACAGTTGGCCGAGAAAATGGGAACTGCGCAGGCAAACATTTCGCGTTTTGAAAGCGGCAATACAAACCCCTCATTAGATTTTCTACAAAAAATGGCTTCCTGCATGGGCAAGACACTTCATGTTTCATTTGAATAACTTAGAATAAAACAGTACATACAAAAGAAAGGAGTGCTTTGATTGATGGAGCCGTTAAAAAAGATCTTGTTATGCCTTCGCAATGTCTTCACTAAAAAAGACGATTCTGTAATTCCGACAGACTTCTCTGATTTAGCTCCGCTTGACAGCATCGATAACACGAGTGAATATCTTAATGCCTTGGATTGGGCTCTGAAAAATAGACGGATTCGAAATGTTGCTCTTTGTGGTCCTTACGGTGCAGGTAAAAGTAGCATTATTAATTCATATCTGAAAAGTCATGCTGATGCTCAGCAGAAAAGCCTACGTATTTCCATGGCTACTTTCATCGAGAGCAAAACCGAGGGAAGTGACTCATCCCACAGTGTTGCTTTAAAGCCAGATGAAATTGAAACAGGAATTTTGAAGCAACTTTTCTACAAAGTTCCCCATACAAAAATTCCACAAAGCCGGTATCGTAAGCTACACAAAGGTGGAAAACTTGTTGCATGGCGTAATTTAGTGCTGATTTCAATTTTTTTGTTACTATTGGGTTTTATTTTTGCGCCTGACCATGTAATCAATGTGACCAACATCCTTTATGAAACATGGCCTTTTTCGACGCCACCCGCAAAAGTTGCCATAGTTGCTTTTGCCATTCTATTTACAGGAGTACTGGGTTCTATTGCGTGGTGTTTCTATCCCGCGTTTTCGCGAATGAAGATTTCCTCTATCTCCATCTCTGCAAAAGCAAACGTAGAAGGCGATGAAGAATCCAAGGAATCTATTTTCAACAAAAACATGGATGAAATCGTATATTTCTTTGAAGAAACTAGGTATAGATATGTTTTCTTCGAGGATTTGGATCGGCTAAACGATGCTGCAATTTTTGTCCGTTTGCGTGAATTGAACACTTTGCTGAATAATGATGATGAAATCAAAGATCCTGTAGTGTTCATTTATGCAGTAAGGGACGATATCTTTTCAAATGAAGATCGAACGAAATTTTTTGACTTCCTCATTCCGATTGTACCATTCATTAACTCAACAAATTCTGGCGAAGAATTGTCAAAACGCTTGGAGGCATCTAAGAAGAAAGAATTCTTGTACAATATATCTTCGTCCTTTATTGACGACGTGTCTCCCTTCATTTCGGACATGCGCATTTTGAAGAATATATATAATGAGTTCATCATTTATAAAAACACATTGCAGGCGGAGCCAAATCTTGAACTTTCCGATGAGTCTATGATGGCGTTGATGGTGTTCAAGAACTTGTACCCTAAAGAATTTGCTGAACTTCAAAAAGAGCAAGGCATTGTAAAGCAAGCATTTAGAGATAAGGTACGGTTTGTCAACATCGAAACGACATCGCTGAATAAGGAAATTGCTAATTCAAGTGAAATTTTAGAAAAAATCCAGCAAGATAATCTTCAAAACGTCAAAGAGCTAAAGGTTGCCATGCTTTATGCAGCCGTTGGAAACGCACAAATAACGGAGATTGGACAGTATCCATATGACTCCTTTATGCAAGATGATTTTGATTTTTCGGTTTTAACAAAAGCAGACCGACAGAATATCTATTTTCATAATAGGTCATATAGTTCTATATATGAATGGAAAGATTCTAGCTTTTTTCAACCATACTACGAACGTTGGCAATACCTTCAATACGCGGGAGAAAATAGGATATCCGAACAAAAAGCTAATGTCGAAAATGCCAAAAAGCAAATCCATGATATTTCGAAGCTCTCTTTGTGTGAATTGATTGAAAAGTATGGTGCATCTGCGGTACTTTCAGAAGATGTCCGCAAGAACAAGTTGCTGGTATTCCTGCTCCGGAGAGGCTATATTGATGAGAAGTATATATATTACATCAATTATTTTAAGGGAAGTAGTATCACTAATGATGATATGAATTTTATTTTGGCTGTCAAAACCCACACACCTTTTGAACCGAGTTATCATTTGGAAAAGACCTCAAATGTTGTCAATAAATTGCAACCATATGAGTTTGAACAGAAAGAAATTTATAATTATAATCTTTTAGAATATCTGCTATCGTCTGATTTGAATACGGATAAACGTGACACTTTTATTAACCAACTTTCCGATGAAACAAAACAAAGCTGGGAGTTTATTGACACATTTTTTAACACGACAAAATATAAAGACCTTTTTATTCAGTTGCTATCCACGAGCTGGCCTAAAATGTGGAAATTTATCGCGGAAAATCCGGTGTTGACATACGAACGACAAATCGAGTATCTTTCAACGATGCTTTCTTGTCTGTCAAGTGACCAACTTGTTTTAATGAATTCAGACACCGAAGTAACTGAATTTTTCAATAAGCATAAAGATATTCTTCAAAAACTGAGTGGATTGGATTCTGATACGTTAATCCAAGCTATCAGTATTTTCGATGTTCATTTTGAAGACCTCGCAACCGAAAATGTATCCGGAAGTGTATTAGCGTACACATTTGAGCATAATCATTATAAAATCAATGTAGCAATGATTTCTAATGTGGTCCGGTTTGTTGACGCTGACCGTGTAGCCCACCTAAAAACTCAAAATTACACAACAGTCTGTTCTCTGGGATATCATCCTCTTTTACTTTATATCCAAGAGAATTGTACCTTCTATGTGGAAAATGTGATTCTTAGAGAGGAAAACAATTTGGAGAACGAGAACGCTGTTGTTGATTTAATCGACAGAATCTTCCCCAACATTGCACTCTGTCAGAAGTTAATTGAACATGAAAATATGTGTATCAGTAATCTGGAATCTTGCTGTAGTGATCGGTTGCAAGAATCGTCTGATTCAGTTCGCCAAATTTGGGATTTCATCCTTGGGAATCAAAAGCTTAAGCCAATATGGGAAAATATTCTTATTTACAAGAATGCATTTAACTTTACGCCTAAGTTAATTTCTTTCATGGTAAGCGCGAGCGCAGAATTAGGAAAAGCGAATACTGATAATGTTCCTCATAGCTTTATCCAAGATTTTATTAAGACCAGTGATAATGAAGCATTTCCTATTCTCATTCCACATTTGAGACTTGATCCCTTTGATGTTCCTCTAAGCCAAATTGCAGAAGAAAATGTTTCTATCTTGATTGATTATCGCCACATTCCTTTTACGCCTAATCAAATGAAAGAACTAAAGAAACAATATCCGTCTTTACAAGCAAAGTTTATTTTGCAAAACCAAGCCGATGCATTTGCGGAGTTGGATTCTGTTCCAATGGATCAGAATCTTTTCCAAGAACTTTTGTTAGATCCACGTCTTGAATCGCAATATCGGCAAACCTTGTTTGATTCTTATTATCAAATGTATTTAAATACCCAAATTGCCGACAAGGTAGACGAACTGGGACTTTCTGTAAATCACGATGAATTTGAAGAGGTATGGCAACTTCTAAGTGATGGTGAGCGTGAGAACTTCTTACTCTCGCATCTCGAAATATTAAATAGGGATGATTTCGAGAAGTGCTTTGCAAATATGGAGCCCCCCTTTAATCTTCTGTCTAATCGAACTCAACGAAATCAGGTGACCGTGCCTTGGAAGGACGGCATAAAACAACTACTGGATAGGTTGAAAGCAGTCAAATACATAACAAGCTACACCGAAAAAGCAGCCGCACAACAAAATGATGGTTCTAGACAAGACGAGAAATCGAATAGCAGCGTATATATTGTTAGAATCAAAGTATTAAAGTAAGCCTTGTTAACGTATTCGATTTTACACCCCAAAACTAAAACCAAACAAAATCACCCCGTCATCCGTCCTTACTCGGACAGATGACGGGGTGTATCTTTTTACCTTACCATTCTTTTACGCTCGGCGCTTTCGGCAATGTCAGCGTGTTTGCCATCGTTCGGGCACTTAAGTTCTTGGACTGCGAATCCAGATGTGCGTAAATGTTGGCCGTGGTGGAAATATCGCTGTGGCCCAGCCACTCTTGGATCTGCTTCATCGGTACTCCCTCTTTCAGCAACAGGCTGGCGCAGGAGTGGCGCAAATCGTGGAATCGGATCCTGCGCAGACCGTTCTCTTTCAACAACTGCGGAAAGCCTGTCGTCACGGAATCCGGCTGGATCAAGTTTCCCATTGCATCCACAAATACATAGCCAAGGTACTCTTGATTATAGCAGTTGCCGCAGATTTTTTGGTTGTATTCCTGCTGCTCTTTGACGGCTTTTAAGCGCTCCGCAATCGGGTCTACCAGCGGCAAGGTGCGCAGACTGGATTTTGTTTTGGCTCGGTCAGCTTCTACCAAAATCTTCTTGCCATCAATGCGGGTGCTGGTCACGATGTGGCGAATGGTCAGCGTCTTGGCTTCAAAGTCGATGGCCTCCCACCGCAAGCCCATCACCTCGGCTCGGCGCAAGCCGTAAAAGGCTGCAAGCTGGATAATCAGTTCCAGCTTATGGCCTTGAGCGGCTTCAAAGAGCTTTTCCATTTCCTCGGCGCTGTAATAGCTTGCCATAAACGCCTGCGGCTTTGGGCGGTCCACCTTGTCCACCGGATTGCTGGCAATCAGGTCAATCCGCACGGCGTATTTCAGCGCCTTGTGCAGATTGGCATGGAATCGCAGGATAGAGGTGTTTTTCAGCGTTTCCGCTTCGTGCAGATAAAAGCTCTGAATCTGGCGCGGCTGTAACCCTGCCAACGTTACGCCCAGCGGTTCAAAGTAGGGAATAATGTGTTTCTCTACATTGAAGCAATAGGACGAGTAAGTAGTTTCCGTTACGGCTGTGCGCATCATTTTCAGCCAGTACCGCATATAGTCGCTGAATGCCATATCCGGGCTGAGTTCGGACACCTGCCCCTTGGGAATCGTGAAGTCCTTTCGCGTTTCTGCCAGCATTTTTTCGGCGCGCTTCTTGTTGCCCTTGACGGGCAGCCCTGTGCCGATCCAAGGCTGGCGGCGTTTCCCCGCCGAGTCTGTGTAACTCAGCACGATGTAATAAAATCCGTTTTTCTCCTGTAGGCGTCCTGCTACCATAGGCATCTCTCCTTTTTTCAAGTTGCTGCATTTTGGGTTCGGTACAACGATACCAGCAATCCCGCCGGAAAGCTATTCACAGAATTGCACAAGAACTGTCCTGCACATTGGGTGCAAACTGACATCATTCTCGCTCCTGTTCCCGTCTGCGTCGGCGCGATCTGGGATGTTGCGGCATTCTGTTTTCCCGGTCAATACGGTTGGATTCTCTCGTTCGCTGGATGCGTTTGATGGCACCCTCCGCAATCTTGTCCTCTTTGCGGAGTTTGGCAATCTTGCAGGTCAATGCCATGCGTTGGTCAGCCAACTCCGGCGGAGCATCCTTACGGCGCATCTGCTTAACGACTTCCGCCCGCTGCGCGGCAAGGGTTTCCATCCGCTGGGACAAGCCCTTGCGGTAGTCCACGATTGCTTGCAAAGAGGGAAACTTGCGGTCGTGGACAAAGGCGTGTTCTGCAAGGATTTTCTCGGTATCTTTCCAGATGCGCTCCAACTCCGGACGGTTGATGCGGGGCTGTTGCTTCTTGGGCAGGATGCCCAGCTGATAGCAGTAGTACAGATACAAGCGGTGCATCTGGGATTCCCCGAAGAATACCTCAAAGAAAATTTGGAGGATGCCTTTTCCTGCATAGGTATCCTTGGGGCGATACCGTTTCGGCGTATACTGCCGGGGCGGGTGTTTCAACTCATACAACCTTGGTCCATACAACAGGTAATTTCCGCGCAGTCGGTCATCTATGGCAGATAAATCGTATTCTTCTCCCAGCCTATAAAGCCGCACGGCTCGACCACCATCCCGTGCCCGGATGGTTGCGTACCTACGGTTAGGGTCACTGCCGAAAATATACCCTTGCCGATACAGCGCTCTGTGGAAGTCCTCGGCGGTGCTGGCGTCCTCACAGGCTTGGTCGATGGCTTCCCGCATCCGGGCATACCTCGCCGGTTCCTTTTTCTTAGGCTGTTCCACCACCGACAAGCCGTACTCCCGGCACAGCTTGTCGGATGCCGCCCGGAACTCAGTGTATTGGCTGCGGCGCTGCTCGTATTTCTTGCCGTCCACATAGGACACGGAATTGATAACGAAGTGGTTGTGCAGATTATCCGTATTCATATGGGTGGCAACCAGCACTTGGAAACGCTTGCCCCAGACCTTGCGGGCCAGTGCCACGCCGATCTCATGGCATTGCTCCGGGGTGACCTCTCCTTCGCGGAAGCTTTGGTAGGCGTGGAGCGCCACCACGCCGTCTGTTTTACCAAAGCGCTCCTGCACAGCCCGCATATCTTCCCACGCGTTGTCTGCCCTACAATGGATGCCGGTGACGAGCTGGGCGCTCTCATTCAGCTTGGTCTTGGCATCATTCTCCGCATAGTGGAGAGTCTTGGCAAGGGCATCGTATTCGGTTTTATCCGGGTTGGCCGCATAGTCAAGGACGCGCTGTAAGCTGTCCTTAATCGTCCAGATCTTAGTTACCGCCAATGAGCAGGTCCCTTATTTCATCTGCACAGGCTGTAATTTTAGCACCTGCACTCGGTTGACAGTTTTCTGCAATGTCATCCAATTTATCCAACACATCAAATGCCTCCTTGGGCGGGTGTCCACCCGGTTCATATCCCAGCGCCCGCTGGCGTAAATACTCTGAAAGTGACAAGCCACACTTCTTAGCCAACATCGTCACCTTTTTCTTTTCAGTGACGGTCACCCGGATGTTGATTCCAACAGTTCTGTTTCTCATGCGCCAGCAGCCTCACAGGGGTTCGGGGCTGTCCCCGTAGGCTTTTCGGCGGGTTGCCCTGTGGCAACACTTCGCCCATGCTTGCTCTCCTCAAGCGCTCCGAGTGACGATGGTGACGATGGTGACGGTCTTTCTGGGATACCCCACCCCGATAATTGAGTTATGTCAATATCATCGTCACCACCGTCACCATCGTCACCATAGAAGCTCAAAAGGCGAACCTTGTTTTTTCGATGGGTTTTATATCGGATGTTTTTCGGTTCAAATACTTTATCAAAATACTTGGCCATATTGTAAGTGAACTGGTTCGGTTTGGCATTTTCAATACCTGCCGCTGAAAGCAACTCGGAGGCTGTTCCCTTCCAGTTTCCGACACTTTCGATGTACTTCGCCGCTTTCCACAAGTAGTTCGGCACAGCCTTGATCTCTCGTTCCTCTGCGGTTTCTTCATCTTCCAAAGTCCAGATGCAATTTTCTTCCCGCAAATGCAGCGTTCTATCGTCCATATCGCGTCCGGTAAGCAAAATGTCAGCAGTTTGGCTCATTCGCTTGCGCTGCATAACCCAGCTGGTATCTGCCACACCCATAAGACCTGTGGAGCCTGAAATCTGGTCAAATGGGTCGGATGCAGTTTGCTTGCGCAAGTGGTGAATCAGCAATATGCAGATGCCATACTTGTCGGCAATCTTTTTCAATGCCCCCGCTTCTTTATAGTCGTTTGCATACATCCCGCCGTTTCCATCGCTCACACGCACTTTTTGAAGTGTATCGATGACAATCAAGCCAACATCGCAGTATGTATGAATCAAAGATTCTACCTGTTCCTCTAAGCCCTGCCCAATACTCGGACATTCCGTTTGGAGAATCAGACGCTCCGGAGCATCTCCGCCGTCGATCAGCTGGAAGATGCGACTTTGCAGACGGTTAAATGTATCTTCCAACGAAAAATAAATCACGGTGCGTGGTTCTATTTCTCGATTCCAGACAGGATTACCCTGCGCGATCTGCAAACACAGCCACAAGGTCAACCAGCTTTTGCCTGCCTTGCTTGGGCCAGCAAACAGTGCAAGACCGGCTGGGAGCAGGCCGGGGATAATCCACTTTACGGGTGGCAGCGGCGTGGAGAGCAGTTCTTCTGCGGAGATTGCCTTTGGAAGTTTGGTAAAAGTCATTTGCATCATCCTTTCTTGTTTGGTATAGGTCTATTATCTGATACTATCGTCGTTTTGTGTGTAGTAAGTTTTACTCTCTAGTGTTAAGTTGTACGGCTCACGCCGCCCCACAGCCCCACAAACGCGCCAAACGGCGGGTTTGCGGGTGATGTCGCGTCCGTGTGCGACGCGGGGCATCCGCCCCACACCGGGCGGATTTGGGCGGTTACTGCGAGTGAATCAGAACTGATTCACTTTTACGCCCTTGTCCTCTGAATAGTGAATCAAATCTGATTCACTTCCAATAAATTTCCCGAAAGTATACGGTTCTGATTCCCTACTTTTATTAGACTGGAAAACGTGAATCGGTTCCGCATACTTTCGGGATAACTTTTCGATTTGCAGCTGCATTTGTCCACTTTGCCCCAGCTGCGGGGACGACTTGCAAGGCTGCCGTTCGGCTGCAACGGCATCATGGGTATTTTTACCCCAGCCAGGTTCTCTGCCTGCCGCCCTCATTGTTTGAACTATGACTGGACGGAAGTATCTTTACGACCACATCTGTCATTGCGCTCCACTCCGCCACGGGGTGTTTACCAGAGACTGAATCGCTCGTGCCCGGTGGCAGTCATGGCGCGTACTCTGTCTGCGCTGCCGTACTCGTAAGTTGACGGCAATGTGGTGAATGTACCTTGCTTGTCGGATATGCAGTTTTCAAGGTGCCGAATCTAGCCGAATCTATTTGAGACGGGGAGGTGCTCTTGCCAGAATCAAGGCAGCTCCTACGCGCTCACGCGCTTCTGACCGCACGGACTTTTCAGAACGTAATTGATCACATTGATTTTGGGGATTTTGTAAGCGTTTGCCAGCCGGATGCAGCTGATTTCGCCCTCCCCCAGCAGGTCATAGGCCGCGTGGCGGCTGATGCCCAGCATGGCTTGCAGATCCTTGACCGTTACAATGTCCGGGTACTCCGCAAACATGAGCTTGTACATTTCTCTGATTTCTTTACAATCCATTCGATCACCATCCTTATATCAGTATTTCTCCTTCGCCTGCAAGCGAAGTATACATATAAGATACTTCGCCCACGAGCGAATGTCAATAGAAGTCACAAAAAATTCATTTTTCGATTTTTTACTTGCGCTTTCATGTTATAGTGTGTTACAATAGAGAAAATTTATGGGAGGACTTTTTTATGGAAGTAGGTCAAAAAATCAAACTAGTACGACTTCATAGAGGTCTGACGCAAAAACAACTGGGTGACCTTCTCAATCTTGGGGACGGCGGCGCAAATCGAATCGCACAATATGAAATAGGATACCGTGTTCCCAAGCCATCTCTACTAAAAGAAATCGCAAAAGTTTTGGATGTCAAAGAAGAAACATTTTTCGTGAGCGACAAGTTTCTTCCGGATATTCTGCGGACAATTATGTGGTATGATTTTGAACATAGAAGATCTTTCAAACTGGCTGAAACCACGCTTGATGCTTCGATTGCGCCGATAGAAAGTAAAACAATCGAACTGCGCGGCAACGCCTGCACCACATGGGGCGACTCAATCGCACCCGCAACCGTACTGTGGGTGAATGTACCACTCTTTAATGACCTCATGAAGGAGTGGCTTACCCGAAAGCAGGAACTTGCCTCCGGCACTATCACAAAATCCGAGTATCTCGAATGGTTGCTCCAATGGCCCGCTTCCTCCGATATGGCCGGGAAGCGCGAACCGAAAAGAAAATGGAGAAAAGCCAAATAAAAGGTATCACCGCGTTCCATAACCATCCATAAAATCATATACCAAGAAAAGCACACACGACCAAATCCGCTGAAAAAATCAGATGGATTAGTATCGCGTGTGCTTTCCTTAGTTTTAGATGATTTTGTGTGAGGATCCTATTTGCGGCTGTTATTCATTTTCCGTTTTATAATATGTCTGCTGTTCCAACAGAACATCCAACATTTTATTTACGCTTACCAGAGGATATTCTTAAGTGAAACCCTCAAATTGCCAGACGGTGTCTGGCAATTTGAGATGTCGCACCACGGTGGAATGCTGTTAACTTTTGATAAGAATTATGGAATTGAATTATCTTATTAGAAAAGCGGTATAATTATTGCAGAACGATAGCGTTCGGATTACACGCCGTGAAAAGACTTTGTCGCAATCATATCTTAACTATTAGATTTTCCAGTCAGTGTCTGGAAAATTGAGTTTGATGCCACATTCTATTTTGTGAGGGCATGCATTCAACATTACCGATTGTGGAAATTCTACATTGCTGATACAGTGACCTGTAAATTCTAGGCGGCGCTAATTATCAATTAAGTCTTAATCTTGTCGTTTCTTGCCTAATGGCTCGCTCTGCCCCGCATTCAATCTATCTAACAAGATATCCGTAATGCAGCATCTGGCGGCGTATAAGAGCTTCGCAGCGGTCACATATCTCTTGGCTGTATGCGATTCGATAGCTGTCGATGAGCACCTTTACATCGTTTGTGTTAAAGTTGAAGTGAAGCTGTATACCGTATAATTCCTCTGCCGCATCAAGCTGATCATCAAAATATCTCGATAAAGACTTGACTTCAACGGCCTTTAGACAATCCTCTAAGCTGCGTTCAAGGGGAAAATCCATATTGGTATTCAACGGTACGATCACCGGCACCCCCGCGCTTGCCACCGGCAGCGGCACGGAGAACGACCCCTATCAGATTTCCACCGCCGAGGGGCTGAAATGGTTCCGGGATAAGGTGAATAATGCCAAAACCCCAGATGAAACCAAAATCTGCGCTGTGCTGACTGCGGACATTGATTTGAATAATGAGGAATGGACGCCCATCGGCCCGAGTGAATCCAGTGCCTATACCGGTACCTTTGACGGGCAGGGACACACCGTCAGGAATCTGAGCATAACCGGCGATGTCAAGCGCGCCGGTCTGTTCGGCTGCGTAATAGGCGGTGCCATCCGGAAACTGACGGTGGCAGGCTCGGTGTCATGTACTGTTGACCAGGGGTGGTGCGGCGGCATTGCGGGCTACGCTGAGAGAGAAACCATTGAAAACTGCGCCAGCCTCTGCACGGTCTCCTACACAGGCAAAGATGCCAGAGTCGGCGGAATTGTCGGATATGTCCCCAGTTCAAGTTCTATGACAATAATCTGCGATTGCTATAACATCGGCAACATCACCGGCAGTAGCGACACCGGCGGTATCTGCGGTTATAATCTTTCCGGACGAATTTTCAACTGCTATAATGTCGGCGAAATCACTGGTGGCAATTATGTTAGTAAAATCGTAGGCTACGGCCAAGCTAATAACAACCCCACCAACTGCTACTATCTGAGCGACACAGATACAGATCCCGCAGCCAAAACCGCCGCGGAATTTGCTGACAGGACAGTAGTGCTGAAGCTGCTCAAGGCTGGCCGCAACGATTCTCCATGGGACAGCTGCCAGTATGTGGCTACGGCAGGAATAACCCTGCCCGTGTTCAATGGACAGGGCGATGCCCATAATGCCAATGGGGGTCGGCAAGAACAGCTCCGGGTCACGAAACAGCTTTTCGTAGTGTCGGAGCTGCTTGTCGGTCAGGCTGCAAAATTTCTCCCCGGAAAAACCGCAAATAAAGAAATTGCCCGCGATAATATCATAATCCTCAAGGGAACGGTTCAGCGGCAGACCATCCACTTTGCCCGAATCGTTGCAGATAAGCGCCACATCGTCCTTTGACCATGGGTATACGGCTTGCATATCCCCACCGACAAGCTGCTGAAGAGTGCGCAGCTTATTCATAGCGAACCGTTTTTCCGGATGCTTGCCCGGCTGAACATACAGAATACGGATTTTGTTCTCGTTTATCAGGTAGAAAACTCCTTTTTGATAAAAAAATACCGCTGTATCGGGTGATACAGCGGGGGTGACAAAGAATTTGGGGAATTGTACCGTAATCTCCTATGATATATATCAAAATGCTCATTTTTGAATAGTTGTATTCACTGATAATGCGCTGACAATTGATATAGTCCCCTTAGAGTAGACATCTAAAAAAGCAAAAATTTTCAAGTCTACACTAAGGGGGCTTTATTATGTCAAGAAGAAGGAACAAGTACTACGACAGGAAACTAAAGCTGCAAGCAGTGCAAGATTATCTTGGAGGCGGTGGCAGTTTACGGACTATTTGCAAAAAACACGGGATTAAAGACAAAAAGCAGCTGCGGAACTGGATAAAGTGGTATAATGGTCATAAAGAAATCAAGGAGAGGCGAGCAGCCGGAACGGAGATTTATATGACCAAGGGCAGAAAGACAACAGAAAAGGTCCGCGCGAACTCCCGTTTTTCCTCTGCGCTGGCATTTTTGAGCAGCATTATGCTTCATTGCTCTGTGGTTGCTGCGTTGCTTCCGTAATAAATCCCGGCATTCCGATGCCGATTGGATTTTCTGGTGGATGGCGTGTAAGAAAAAGTGTTTGGGGGTGTCATTTTGTGGAGACACCCTGTTCAATCGCCAGAGTTATTTCATCGACTTCTTTTTTTCCAAGAGGGTACAAGGTCCCAAAAACCAGCCCGGCAGCAGCGCACAGAATCAGCGGAAGCATGATGGAACAGAAGATGATGCCGCCTTCGACGCTCTGCGGTTGTTGCGCTGCTCCTCCAATAAATCCTGTTGCCGCCAACATATATCCAGGGATTGCCCCCGCAACGCCTTGGGCGGCTTTGGAGACAAAAGAGGACAGGGATGCGACGGCGGCTTCGGCTCGTTTGCCGGTTTTATATTGCACATACATCGTGTTGTCGGCCTGAATGCCGTAGGCAAGGGGTCCGATAAACCCCCCACCGATCCCGGCGAAAACAGCGCCCAAATAGATCAGCAGCAGAGACCGGACATCTATAAACCGGATCAGTGACCCACCTACGGCAACGATGATCCCCGCGAGAAAAACGTTTTTCTTTCCGACTTTGTTTGCCAAAACAGGTGCCACAGCCATGCCGAGCAGAGTAATCACAAGGGAAACAACCGAAACACCTGACATCAGTTTGAGATCCTTCATAATATAAGTGTAGAAAAAGGTGCCGGTGCCACTGCTAAGGGAGGTGCCGACCGTGGATAGCAGAATCGTGAGGAAGTGCGTCCAGACTGGCTTGAAGCGAAGGAACTGAAACAATTCCCGCAGGCTATACCGTTCGTCGTCGGTGCCTTTGGGCGTTATCCATTCATGTGTTGCAGCTTGCCTCCAAAGTTTAGCAAAACAAATGATTTTATGCTGTTCTCCCGTACAAACGAGAAACAGCCGATCAGATCGTCCAACGGGATCATGCGGCAAAATCCCCCCCAAAAAATCCGGGATTCTGATACCGATTGGATTTTTGGGAGGGATGCAGGAAAAAGTGCTTCTCAGCCGCAAGTGATTGACGTAGAGATGACTTAGTACCGATTGATCATCTGTGCTTCCGCTTCCTCGCGGGTGATCTCACCATTGTTGCACTTGGACATGAGCTGAACATCATGGTCGTTGAGTTTGTACAGGCGCAGGATGAGCAGCGTGCAGATCCCCCCAATGATGCTGCCAAGGCAGCTGAAGGTCCACAATTTATCGGCAAATCCTGCCGCCTGAATGACGCCCTCACCTTCTTTGAAACCGATCAGAGTCAGGGCAAAAACGCTGACGGCGGCTGCGACCGCACCGTTCAGTTTGGTAAAGAACGTCTGCGCCGCAAAAGTAACGCCACGCATTTTCAGTCCGGTTTTGTACTGCCCATACTCATAACAATCGGGGGTGAATTGGTATTGCAGGATCGCGGCGATGCCCAGCGGAAATCCACCCAGTGCGTTTAGGATCACATAGACCATCATGTTCTCATATCCGGCTATGTAGCGAACGATGCCCAAAATCAAAGCAAACATATAGGAGAAATAGAAAATTTTGAATTTGTCATATTTCTTGCATAGTTGTACAGCAATCGCCGCACCGATCAGTGTTGGAACGATCACCGCCATCGAGACAAAGGAAGCAATTTCTTCGCCGCCGAGGCAATACCGGGCAATGTATAACCCCCAGGTGGCACCAACATTGAGCAGACCGCTGATAAGAGGAGCAGCAAAGAAAATCAACAGGTATTTATTGGAACGCAGGCATTCAACCATATCGCGCAGCGTATAGTTTTCCTCGGCTCCTCCATCCCGTGCTTTTTCTCTTTCGATCACGCGCTCTTTTGCAAACAGACACATCGGGATCATCATGGCAGCGGACAAAATGGACAACACGATCACAGTCGTAGCCCAGCCGCCCAAACTCTGCCGGACCAGTGGCAAAAGGATGCCGGTCACAATGCCGGCAAAAATTGCAAAAATTCTTCCGATGCTGTTCAGGGACACGCGCTCTTTCTGATCAAGCGTCATTGTAGTGACAATGCCAAAAATCGGCACATCGCAAAGCGTATAGGCTGTATCCCACAGCATATAGGCAAGGGTCGCCCAGACGAGCTTGGCCACCAACGGGATGCCCGTAGGGATCACGAAAAGAAGAATGGTAGAGACCGGGATCGCGATGACAGAAATTCGGAGCCAGGGGAGAAATTTTCCTTTCTTAAAATGCACCTTATCCATGATCATGCCGAAGATGGGATCGTTGATGGCATCCCATACTTTTGTGATCAGTGCCACGACCGCAACCAAAGCCGCCGTGATGCCGATATCCGTGAAATAAGTGGTCATGTATCCAATCAGGCCGTAGAATACGTTCTGGCCCATAAAATACATACCGTAGCTGAATTTTTCCCTTTTGGTAACAGTGTTTTCCATTATGTTATCCTTCCTTTCCGTGTGTTGGAAAATGGGGCGTTCCATCGCGGCGCCGCCCGCTGATCTGACGTTTTTGCCCGGAATTACTGCTTTACATCGCAATCAAACGTATAGGAACCACTTCCGATCTTGTACGAACTTCCGTCTGGCAGGTTTACCACTGCCGTAGTGTTGCAGGGGATATCCACTTCTATATCTTCATGGTCTGTATTGACTGTTTGCTTTAAGTCTTGTAAGCTCCATAATGGTCTCCTGCGCTTGTAGAAATTAGCGTTCCTTCGTCGGGAACGTGTTCCTGAAACGTTCAAAATTCTTCCAGCAATGCGTTGAGACGTTGTGCTTGCTCCGCGCTCACCCCGCCCGCGAAAGCTTCTGCGGCCTGCCGCAGCGTAAGCCCATACGCAAGATCCGGGATCATATCCACCTCCATCATATTGGAAAGGAACGCCCTGATCGCCGGCTCAGCCAACAAGTCTTCCAGCGTGGAGTCTACGCTGTAGCTTTTTTTCAAGGGGCTTGCGGCCTTGTAGGTGACCGTATATTGCCCGGCCTTTACGCAGCAGATCCCGTTTTCCACCGTTTCAAACAAAGGGTTATCCGTATCGTGGTATACGGAGTCTGGCGCATACGGAAGGATCACCTGCGCCTTTGCACCGAACGGAACGGTGACGGTGACTGTGATTTGGTCGCCGTTTTCGATCTGCCACCCACAGCGATAGCACCCGCTGGCCGAATCGTAAACCGCGCTTGCCGAGCCCAACTTGTGATCCACCTTGGGGCTGATGCGCATCATCTTGCCGCCCGGGCCTTGCTCCGTCACATCGATCCCGGCTACATGGCGGAAGATCCACTCCAATACAGCGCCATAGGAATAATGATTCAGGCTGTTCATCCCGGTGCTGGAAATGCGACCGTTTTCATCCAGCGAGTTCCAGCGCTCCCACACCGTTGTGGCCCCCAACTTTACTTCGTGGAGCCAGCCCGGGTACTCCTCGTTCAGGAGCAGCCGATAAGCCAAATCCGTCATGCCATGCTCGGTCAGGACGTTACACAGCAGCGGGGTCCCCACAAAGCCGGTGTTCAGCTTATTTTTGTTGTCCCGAAGGAGTTTTCGGAGCATCTGCTCCGTCAGACGTTCATTGTCCGACAAATGGTATTTCAGTGCAAGGACGAGCCCTGTCTGCGTTTTCACGGCACATCTGCCGGTAGCGGTAAAATATTCTTCCTTCACCACCTGCCACTGGCGGTCGGCGATGGCCTGGTAGTTCTGTCTTGTTTCTTCCAGACCGAGAACTGCGGCCGCTTTGGCAACGATCTGGGCACTTGCCGCATAGTAGATGTCAGCGATGTAGGCTTCGTCCGTCGCCCCGTAAACGCTGTTTGCAACGGCCCCGGCACGGTCAAGCGCCAGCCAGTCTCCGTAATGAAAAACCTGTCTCCATCCATGGTGATTGCCGTCGATCTTGCGGATATAATCGACCCATGCTTTCATGCTCTCGATCTGGTTTTCAAGGATCGTTTTGTCACCGCTGAACAAATATACATTCCACGGAATGATACACGCAGCATCGCCCCATGCGCAGGAACACTTGCTCGGTCCGAATGTGGGGACGACCTCGGGGACCATACCGCCAGCCAAGAGCTGTTCCTGATACAGATCGTATAAATATTTCCGATAGAAGGCAAACGAATCGGCCAGATAGCTTGCCGTTGCGGAAAAGACCTGCGTATCGCCGGTCCAGCCCATTCGCTCATCGCGTTGCGGGCAATCGGTTGGCACATCGAGAAAGTTTCCCCTCATGCCCCATTCTACATTAGAGATCAGTTGATTTACCAGCGCATTGCCCGTTTTCACGTTGCCGATGCTCTCGTAATCGCTGTGCAGCACGATGGCTGTAAAATCCTCGCATGACAGGTTGGAAACACCGCTGACCTTTACATAACGGTAGCCGTAGTATGTAAAATGGGGAACAATGGTTTTTTCTTTTCCATCTGAGACATAGATATATTCCGAAAGTGCCGTTCTCAGGTTTTCGTTATAGAAACACCCATCTTGAAGCACCTCGCCGGTTTGAATGCGAATCGTTGTCCCCGCCGGTTCCCGCACACGCAGTTGGAAAATTCCTGTGATTTCCTGCCCCAAATCGAATACTTCTTCACCGCGCGGCGTATGGATCAACGCCACCGGCTTCCGCAGCATTTGTGCCTTGACCGGGATAGACAGCCGTTCCATAAGCCGCCCCTTCGGTGCCTGTGCGATCCGTGCGCAGCATTCCGGGGTAGGCGGCAAGGTATCATCCCGCCGTTCGCCGTCATAAATGTTGGAGAACCACAGGTTGCTTCGTTTTACCGACCAAGTCTCATCGGTGCCGACCACCTCGTTTGTGCCATCTTGGTACGCAATGTGAATCTCCGCGATCAGCTTCCATTCACTTCCATAGTATTCTTTCCGCTCAGGATCGCTGAATCCGAACCGCCCTTTGTACCAGCCGTTTCCCAGCAGGATCGACAGCATACCACCTTCTGATACCTGCTCCGTAACATCATAAGTCTGGTACTGAATCCACTGTGCATAATTGTTACAGTACGGCGTTAAATACTCGTCGCCGATTTTGCTCGATACTTTGCTGGTTTCCCCCAGAAAATATGCTTCGTACAATCCCAGACCGCAAATATACAGCCTTGCGCGTGCAACTGCCCGGGTCGGGCTGATCCGCTTGGAAAAAATCGGATGACGTTGCTGGCTGCTGTCACAGGTGATCCACTGGGCTGTCCATGGCTCCTCCATTTTGGCGGTCTCAAAAAACTGCACGTCGGACTCGATCGTTTCTGCGGCATCCGTTGCCACAAGGACTTTCCAGTAATATCTTGTGCAGGGTTGTGGATCAAATTCTACCCTTGCGGCGCGGCTGTCAAGTGCGGCCTCTCCCGTATCGAAGCAAAGCGTGGTAAAGGTCGGCTCTTTGCTGATCATGATCCTTGCGTGGCGCTGTTCCTGCCCTTTGCACCCTTTTACCTTCCACGAAAACACCAGCGGCTTCAGAGCATAGCCTACAGGGTTTGTGATGTGATTGGTTTTTGCAGCATAAATCTCGCCCATACGGTTTTCCTCGCTTCTCTGTTATCTGTGCGCTTCCCAAAAGACAACTGCTTCCTGAAGCCAGTTTTTCACTTTGGTTTCTGACCCAATGCCAAAGCCATGCCCCAGACCATCAATGATTTTGACGCTCACATTTTCTCTGCCCAGTGTTTTTTCCAACGCCGGAAGCTGTGCTTCTACGTTGGCAAAGCCGAACTCATCCTGACGCCCTGCGATGGAAAACACGGCCAAACCTTGATCCTCCGGGAGTGCTTTGATATTCCAATCCAGTCCGTACATAGGAAAAATCGCCTTCGGCCTTGGCAGGTGATGATTGTGGCAGCAATCGGCATAGCTTGCAAAAGAATAGGCTGTCGTCATAAGTCCCCCGGCCGAGAACCCGAAGATGGCATAATCATCCATACAGATCGCAAGTTCCTTTTGATGGTTCGTCAGATAACGGATCGCCTGTGTCAGTTCCTTAGCAGCTGCCTGCCCCTGCTTCAACGGCTCTGTTTCGCCCAGTTGCTTGCCGATCGGATAGCTGAGGACAAAGACGGAATATCCCATTTTATGCAGTTCCATCGCGATGGGGTATCCCTCGCAATCCGTCACATTAGAAATGAAACCGCCCCCGGGAACCACAATGGCAAATGGCTTGCCCGGCTGCCCGTAGTAAAACATTCCCGTCAGATGGCTTCGATCGGGATGGTCCTTCATGGCTTCCTGCGGGTACAGGCCGGACACCAATTTGGCTTGTCCCTTCTCCACAAGGCCCGTCAGATAATTGAACGCATCCAGCGAGGTGTCGGTCTGTTCCGCACGGCCCTGTGCCTGCATGAAATCCTTGTACTTTGCAGGGGCAATGGCTTTTAGCGCGTTATCCTCCAGATTGAAGAACATATGATAAAAGCCGCCAAAGATTGGATGCTGCATAAAAAAACCGACCTTGTCCTCCTTGGTTGCCGGTCGGAAGTGTCCGCTTCCATCATAATAACAGCTTTCCTTTATCTTGGGGAAGCCGCATAAGCCGAAAAGTGCTGGCAGAAACACCGCCTTTTTTTGATACACATACCAAATCGCGCCTGCCACACAGAACAAAAGAGCGGCCAATGCCCCACAAACGATTTTCATACTCGTTTCGTCCTCCCTTTTACGAATATCTTACGGGAAATCTGCTTTACCCCCAACGGAAACCAAAGAGCGTGCCGTCCATGGTCAGTCATCGGTTTTGATGCCGACTTTTTTACGCTGTTGGGTTGGTTCTCGCCATTATTATAGCACGCTCCACGTGCTGCCACCATACGGAAACAACTAATCCTGTATGATTTCAACGGCTTTCTCCGCAGTTCCGGGAAAGCGGAGTACATCCCGCAAGGGAACACCAACGGCTTGTATCCGGGTAGGCGTGGAACTGCGCCGCACGATCGGGAGAGGAACGTCCATTTCATATAGATTTCGTCTATAACGTATAGAGCCTGCCTATCTCAAACTGTATAATAAAGTAAGGGAACGAAACGGAGACGACCATCATATAAAGTCGCTTCCCGCCCCAAACAGCAAGGACGTTTACAGGAGGTTGCTTATGAACAAACAATTCGAGCCCTTGTTTACTCCGTACGATGCGTGGCTCTGGGCGCACCCGCCGGTGTATGCCATAGCAAACGGTGGTCTTGGTGCGATCCGCGCCAAGACCACCGTTTTTATAGTTTCAAAATGCAACAGGAGGCACCCATTTCGGGTGCCTCCTGTTGTGTCAAGAAGGAAAACGCGGCCCTTTATTGGCCCAGATAATCGTACAGGTACGCCTCCATCTTGGGGGTCCACCAGTTCAGGTAGCCAGCCTGCGTGGGATGGATGCCGTCGAACATATAGAGCTTGTAATCTTCCTCAGAAACTTGATTCATCTCGGCATCATTCCACAGGTCGATGACCCCGATCTCATACTTTTCCTGCAACTTCAGCAGCTGCTCCACCATCTTGCCGTAGGCGGGGCTGTCGTACTGGGTGCCCGTATAGAACACCACCGGGCAATGCCATGTGGTGTCGGCATATACGATGATGTATTCGAGCGCGCCAAGGACGGTTTTGGTGTCAAAGTCCTCCAAATTGCGGGAACTGCTGATTTCCCCCAGCGGGATCGCGTTGCTTGCATCGTTGGTGGAAAGCTGGCAGATGAACGCATCAAACTGTGCGTTGGGGTCGATATTGTGCAGCATCCGCTGGATGTAGGAGGTCTTGTCGTTGTCGGCCAATGTGGTGCCGCCGACAGCCTCTTTGACATAGGTGCAGTTGTTGCGAACGGCAATGTACTCCGCAAAGGAGGTTTCCAGCGAGGCAGCCCCCTCGGTCACCGAGGACCCCAAAAAGCACAGGTTCATACCGCTCAACGGGCTGTTCTCCACCGGCGCCACGTTTTCGGGGCGGTAGATCTCGGCGTTGCCGGGCAAGCCTTTGAGGTACATCGTGTTCAGGAAGCGGAACGGCCCATGGCCCAAAAGACCTTGCAGAGCACCATAAGCCAGCGCTAATAGCAGAACCAGGATCAGAGCAATGATCAAAAGGACTTTTCCTACTTTTTTCATACAAACTATCTTCTTTCTTCACTTGAGTTTCCGGATGTCCCGCGCCGTGTAACAGGGGATCACGAGAGAACTTCAGATACAAAGCCCTTTACTGCGCCAGCAGCAGGTTCATCTGCTGGATCAGCAGCTCGACCTGATCACCGGGGATCACGCTGACCAGAGATTTCAGCGGCATTTCCATGATCATCTTTTTCATCATGTTCATCGACCCTTCATCCAACCCGTCGGTACCGGCGCTTTGCGCAAGCGGGGCCAACAACTGCATGATGGTCGGCGCGGTCTTGGGGCAGGTCAGCAACTCGCCTAGTGTGGTGGTCAGTGTTACGACAAAGGGGATTTGTTTTTCGGTGGTAAAGGACAACTCGGCCGTCAGGCGGATGTCGTCGCTGGCGCGACCCACCATGACCTCATACACGCCGCTGGGGGCAAACCAGTCGTGCAGGCGTTCCTCATAGTAGCTCAAGTCGCGTGCCGCCAGCGTCAGGGTCACCGTCTTGCACTCGCCCGGTTCCAGCAGTACCTTGGCAAAGCCGCGCAGCTCTTTGCTGGGACGCTCCGGCGTGCCGTTTTTGTCGCGGACGTAAAGCTGGACGACCTCGCGCCCGGCCACCTTGCCGGTGTTGGTCACATCCATACTGACGGTGACGGTCTGGCCATCCTGCAATGCGGGCGCGGAAAGCTGCAAATTGCTGTAAGCGAACTCGGTGTAGGACAAGCCGTGACCGAACGCAAAGCGGACAGGGACCTGCTTGGTATCGTAGTAGCGGTAGCCGACAAAGACATCCTCGCCATAGGCAACACGCTCGTCATTGCCCGGAAAGTGCAAATAGCTGGGGTTGTCCTGCAAACGGAGCGGGAAGGTCTCAGCCAGATGTCCGCTGGGGTTGGCCTCGCCGTACAGCAGTTGGTCGGCGGCCTCACCGACGCCCTCGCCGCCGAGATACAGTTCCAGAATGGCCGAGACGCGGTCGGCCCACGGCAGCTCGACCGCGCTGCCGTTGTGCAGGACCACGACCACATGGGGCTGGACCTTTGCGATCTCGTCGATCAGGCGATTCTGGCAGGCGGGCAGTTCCATCGAAGTGCGGTCATACCCTTCAGACTCAAACGATTCGGGCAAACCGGCAAAGACAACGGCGACATCGGCGTTTTGTGCCGCCTGAATGGCCTCGGCCAACTCTGCGTCGGTCATCTCGTCCCGCATCGCCGAGAAGCCCTTGGCGTAGCAGACGTTGCGGCCCTTTTGCTGCGCAACTTCCCACGCGGAGGTCACGCGGCTGGGATGGATGTGGCTGGAGCCGCCGCCCTGATAGCGCGGTGCCGCGGCAAACTCGCCGATGTAGGCGATCTTCTGATCCGTGCCCAACGGCAAAACACCCTGATTGGTCAGCAGTACCGCGCACTGCGTCTCGACGGCAACGGCCTCGGCGTGGTCTTTGGCGCGGTCGAACACGGTGTCGGGGCGGCGGGCATCCACATAGGAGAACACGACCTTCAGGATGCGCTCCACCGCGCGGTCCAGTACCGCCTCGTCCAGCGAGCCGTTCTGCACAGCCGCGACGATCTTGGCATCGTTGTAACCGTTGGAGGAAGGCATCTCCAGGTCAAGACCCGCTTCCAAGCCTTTCACACGGTCATTGGCGGCACCCCAGTCACTGACGACGTACCCCTCAAAGCCCCATTGGTCCCGCAGGATGTCGGTGAGCAGCATCTTGTTTTCGGAAGCATACACGCCGTTGATCTTGTTGTAGCTGCACATCACCGTTTTGGGCTGGGCGGTCTTGACGGCTTCCTCAAAGGCGGGCAGGTAGATCTCATGCAGCGCACGCTCCGAGAGGTCCGAGGAGATGGTCAGGCGGCGGGTCTCCTGATTGTTGGCGGCAAAGTGCTTGATGGAGGTCCCCACGCCCCGGCTTTGTACGCCGCGAATGTACGCAGCGGACAGCTTACCGGCCAGATACGGGTCCTCAGAAATGTACTCGAAATTGCGGCCGCACAGCGGGCTGCGCTTGATGTTGACGGCGGGTCCCAACAGGATGCTGACATCCTCGGCCTGGCACTCGTCGCCCAAAACCTGACCCATGTGCTCCAAAAGGTCGGGGTCAAAGCTGGAACCGGTGGCGCACCCGGCCGGGAAGCAGACAGCCTCGACGCTGTCGTTCAGGCCGAGGTGGTCCGCTTCACCTGCCTGCTTGCGCAGACCGTGCGGGCCGTCGGTCACCATCACGGCCGGGATGCCCAGCCGCTCGATCCCCTGCGTGTGCCAGAAATCCGAGCCGGAGCAAAGGCTGGCTTTTTCTTCCAATGTCATTTGGCCGATCAATGCTTTCAAATCGCGCTTCATATTCTATTCTCCTTGTCTGTTATTTGGCAACGGCATTGTACCGCGCATTCCTTACTTGCTATTTTACACAGCAAGACGTATAATGACTATATGGTATAAACTATCTCAACACGATTTCAACGAAAAGGTGATTTTTTATGCGGCCCGGTATCTTTGAGGAAAAATCCAACAACCACTTGAAGGAAGTCACGGTCAAGATTCGTGAGCGTTATCGGGCGAGCACCTACGCACAGTTGGAGGAAACGGCAAGTGGAGACTCGAATCGCGTCAAGGAAAAACGCTTTCTGTCGTTCATCGCACTGGGCAACGCCGTGCTGGCCGATGAGTTTCTGGCTCGTGCTTACAACAAGCAGGAATCGTTTCGCTTTGGGGTGATGAGCACCTCGTCGATCCAGCAGGCGCGATACGCCACCGTGGCTTCGGTCACGCTGTTTTGCCGCACGGCCATCGACAACGGCTTGCCGGAGAATCTCGCCTACAGCATCAGCGATTCCTATTTGCTGCACTTAGACGAGACCGAAAGCATTGAGGAGATCCGGTTCTTATCCCTCAGCGCGTTCCGGGAATACTGCCAGGTCATGCAGGACTGGCGGCTGCAATCCTGCCGCAAGGAGATCAAGCAGTGCTGCGAGTATATCCTGATGCACATCCACGAGCCCATCAGCCTGACGGAACTGGCCGAGCTGGTCAATCTTTCTCCCAATCATCTGTCCGCACTGTTTCTTAAGGAAACCAGCTTTCGCCCCACCGAGTACATCCGCGCACAAAAACTGAACTACGCCCGCTATATTTTGGACAACTATTCTCCGACCATCGCCACGCTGGCCAATCTGTTGGCGTTCCCCAGCCCGAGCGCCTTCGCCCGGCAGTTCAAGCAGCAGTACGGCCTGACCCCTACGGAGTATCAGCGACGAAAAGAATGAACAACGTCCCGGCAGTTCAAAGGATGAACTGATATAGTTCCCTTAGAGTAGACATCTAAAGAAGCAAAAATTTTCAAGTCTACACTAAGGGGGCTTTATTATGTCAAGAAGAAGGAACAAGTACTACGACAGGAAACTAAAGCTGCAAGCAGTGCAAGATTATCTTGGAGGCGGTGGCAGTTTACGGACTATTTGCAAAAAACACGGGATTAAAGACAAAAAGCAGCTGCGGAACTGGATAAAGTGGTATAATGGTCATAAAGAAATCAAGGAGAGGCGAGCAGCCGGAACGGAGATTTATATGACCAAGGGCAGAAAGACAACAGAAAAGGAACGCGCGGAGATCGTAGCGTTTTGTATTGAACATGGCAAGAACTATCCGCTGACGATAAAGACTTATGGCGTATCGTATCAACAGATTTACGCATGGGTACGAAAGTACGAAGAAAAAGGCGTTGCAGGTCTGGTGGATGGCAGAGGCAGGAACAAGCCGGAGAGTGAAATGACCGAAGTCGAGAAACTTCGTGTGCAAAACAAGCTGCTTCAAGCACAGATCAAAGACAAGGAGATGGAGATTGCTCTGTTAAAAAAATTGAAAGAATTGGAGAGGTGGGATGTCTGAGCGGAGTAAGGCAAGAGAAGAAGCATCTTGCAGTCCGCAGTGTACATGAGGAGAAGCACTATTCGGTCAACCGATTATGCGATATTCTTAATCTTAATCGATCTTCCTATTACAAGTGGTTACGGCGAAAGGAAAGCCAAGTCGAAACAGAGAACAGACGAATCATCGAATGGGTCAAGGAATTGTATGAAGAGCAGAATGGAATCCTTGGCTATCGGCAAATGACGATAACCATTAACCGTGACAAAAATACTCAATACAATGTCAAGCGGATTCGCCGGCTGATGAGATACCTTCGCTTAAAAGTCTGTTTGCCGCAGAAAACGGGCAAGCTATATTCCGTCCACACCGGAAACAACAGCAGAAAACATTTTGAATCGTGAATTTTACGCAGACAGACCCAATGAAAAGTGGCTGACCGATGTCACAGCGTTTAAGTACTATGACGGTCCCGTGATAAAGAAGCTGTATCTGAGCGCTTTTCTTGATTTGTATGACCGCAGGATCGTTGCATATAAGCCTGTTGTATTGGGCTATCTAATTTACCAGACAGTGTCTGGCAAATTGAGTTCTGCATAAAAGCTGAATATGCCTTGGGAGATCTGTCTAACTAGATTTTTGGGCTTGCATATCTTAGACATCCAATTTTCCAGTCAGTGACTGGAAAATTGAAATGGGAACCATATCAGACTGATGGAAGCAGTCTTAAAGTGTTAGCGTTCACATGAGGTCGGATAGTCATCTTATCTGGCTTTGCGTGAGCTGCTGATTTCCTTGATTGCGGCATAGTGTTTTCCACATTTTCGGCTGATCTCGTTGAAAAAATCGGACGCCACAAATTCCAGCAGCCATACCTTGGGAATCATATACTTGGGTGTCTGCAAGATGGTTTTCAGCAAGCCCTTGCTGCACCATTTCAGAATTGTGTGGCGTTGGTAGCCTGTCACCTCGCAGACTTGCGCAACGGTCAGTACATCCGGGTAATTTGCTAACTGTTGCTCGTACCATTCCTTGGCCAGTAGCCGTTCTTCGCCCTTATAGTTCAGCTTGCGCTCCAACGACGAGGCGGGTTTCTTGTGCTTGGGGTAGTTGTAATACCATCCGCTGGGCGGAGTGTAGCGCATCGGGTCGGACTCTCGGCGGTAGAGATACTCGGCAACATCTTTCTTAGCAATTTTATAGCAGCGGGTTTTCTTTCCGTTGTTTTTGCAGGGAACAAGTCCGCTTTGCAGGAGATAAAGCGAGGTTCGTGTTCCGATATGGCAAACGATGCGGAAATCGTTGCGGCTCATCGGGTCCGAATAGGGTGTTAGGATTTCTTCAATTTTTTCTTTCAAAGAGTCGTTGCTTACAGTTTTTTTCTTCATTTCGGGTTCTCCTTGTTTGTAAAGTGGAACCCTAAAAATCACCACTTCATTTTTTGTTTCTTGCATTTTTCTCATTCGTGTCCGCAAACCTGCACCATTATCCGGCTTTTTGGGCAGGGCTTATCTTGCATCTTATCTTGCATTTTTCCCAAAAAGTCGCCATTTTTGCCCCAAAACAGGCGATTTTGTTTTTTTCGTACCTACATTGTTTTTTGCTTGTTTAGCCGCATCTTCTCTCCACACATCGCCCAAAATCAGCGGACAAACCAGCCTGCACTGACCTTAGTTGCAGCTATAACGCCCTTTCAAGGATTAACTCGAAATGCGATAGGGCGTTTGTAGCGCCGCCAGAGTTCAAATCTCTGACGCTCCGCCAATCAACGGTACAACGCGCTTTTTTAAGCGCGTTGTACCGTTTTTTTATGCAAAAAACGGTATTTTTGAGTTTGACAATTTCATAACAGGAGAGAAAACGCCCTGTTTTGGAGAGAAATCACACTTTTTTAAGTGTCATTTTCCGGATTTGAACCCATTCCAAGCCCGTTCAGCATCGTTTCTGCCGAAGAAACCTTGGAAGCATATGTTCGACACTGTGGGAACTGAAAATCAGCTTGTATTCGCAGAAAAGTTACATTTTAGGGCGATAACCGCCGGGTGATTGTAAAGCGCTATTCAATACCACCCGGCTCGCTCGATGCAGAAAGCCACGCATCGGATATATTCTGTACCGAGGAGCATACTATAGCAAAACAGGCAGCTTTCGTCAACCGTTGCGCAGAAATGCGGTTTCGGTGGAAAGCTGCCTGTTTTTTTGCCAGATACGATTTCTTACTCGGTCATCTCTGCATCGGCCAGATGGTAGTCCCTATATCCGTTTTCTTCGTAGGTCTGGAATGTGCCAACGACCGTGATTTCTGTTCCCGGTTCGGGATAGTCGGCAGGATAGCTATGCTCGCCCGCGAGGACGAATTCCAGCCCCTGCGAGCAGCAGGCAGTCGCGTCCATGATGATGCAGGCCGTGTACACCGCGCCGGTGTTCGGGTTCTCATAGACCGCAAACTGCCCATTCATTTTGATGCGCTTTCCGAGATACCGATCCGGCTCGTACATCATGTTATAGACCTCGGAGTAGACCATCGTGCTACTGAGCGTAGTCAGATCGACATCCGGTTCGCCGGAGGTCTGTGCCGGTTCATAGTCCGGAAGCGCTTCGGCGGGCTGCATCTGCTCCGGTTCCGGAACGGATGTTTCCGCTGTAGTTTCATCCGAAGCAGGCTGCTGCTCCGGAATTGCAGTCGGCGGAACGGTCGTTTCGCTTGTGGCATTCGCCATCTGCTCCTGAACGACCTGCCGGGTCGCACTGCCCTGCTTCGATTTGGACTGGATCTTCTGATCGCCGCAGGCGCAGAGGGAAACCAGATAAAGCGCGGCGGCGAGAATAAACAAAGCCTGTTTCATCTGCGGATACCTCCCAAACGGGATATTCCCGATAAAATCAGAAATGCAAAAATGTCCACGGCCACAATGGTCGAGCCGACCGGCGTTCCAGCTAGGATGGAGATCAGAATGCCCAGTGTGGCGCAGCAGACGGAAAGGACGGCCGCACAAATCGTCACCGCACGGAAGTTTTTGCAGACCCGCATGGCAGACAGCGCCGGGAAAACAACAAGGGCGGATATGAGCAGTGAGCCGACAAGGTTCATTGCCAACACGATCACAACGGCGATCGTTATGGCAATCAGTAAATTATACAAATCAGCCTTTGTCCCCACAGCCTTTGCAAAGTTTTCATCAAAGGTCACAGCGAAAATTTTGTTGTAGCAAAGAACAAATACCGCCACGACCGCCACCGACAGCACCGCGCACAGCCAGACCTCGCTTTTCGTCAGCGTCAGAATAGAGGTCGAGCCGAACAGCGTACTGCACACATCGCCGGACAAGTTAGTGGATGTGGAGAACAAATTCATCAGCAGATAGCCGATAGCAAGTGCCCCCACCGAGATCATGGCGATGGCGGCGTCGCCCTTGATCTTTGTGTTCTGCCCGGTACGCAGAAGCAGCACGGCGCTGATGATTGTAATGACCATGACCAGCGGCATTTCGTTGGTGATTTGCAGCACAGCGGCAATCGCCATGGCTCCGAACGCCACATGAGAAAGTCCGTCACCGATGAAGGAAAACCGTTTCAGCACCAGCGTTACGCCCAGCAGAGAGGAACAGAGCGCAATCAGCACACCGACCACCAGCGCATAGCGGACAAAGGGGTACGCCCAATAGAGGGTCAGTTTTTCCAAGATTGCGGTCATTGTTCATCACCGCCTTTCTCTGCGGCAAACAGCCGCCCTTGCGGGCTTTGGAGATACTCTGCCTTTGTTCCGAAGAAAACAGTGCTGCCAATATGCAGAATATGGCTGGCGTATTTGACTGCGGCGGCAATATCGTGAGAAATCATAATAATGGTGATACCGTCCCGATGGTTCAGTTCGTCGATCAGACGATACATTTCCGCTGTCACTTTGGGATCAAGCCCGGAAACAGGCTCGTCCAAGAGCAGCATTTTTTGTGTGGCGCACAGCGCACGGGCAAGCAATACCCGCTGTTGCTGCCCGCCGGACAACTCTCGATAACACCGCTTTGAGAGCTTATCAATCTGCATTTTCCGAAGGTTTTCTTCGGCAAGCTGTTTTTCTTCTTTGTTATAAAAGGGGCGGCTGCCGCAGCGCCCCTGACACCCGGAGAGAACGATCTCTCTCACGGATGCAGGGAAATCCTTTTGTACGACGGTCTGCTGCGGCAGGTAGCCGATCTCATTTTTCCTCAGCCCGTCGCCTGTCAAAATTCTGCCGCTGATGGGCGGCTGCAAGCCAAGGATCGTTTTCATAAGTGTACTCTTACCAGAGCCGTTTTCCCCTACGATGCAGAGGTAGTCGCCTGCAAAGACCTCAAAGCTGAGATCTTGCAGAACGGACTTTCCATCATAGCCGACGCGGAGATTTTGACAAGTGAGCTGAGCCATAAACCTACCTCCTTACCCCAATGCTTCTTTCAGCACGGACAGGTTCTTCTCCATCACGGAGAGGTAGGTCGTACCGTTTGCCACATCTTTAGAAGAGGTGGACTGCAAGGAATCCATGGTCAGCACCTTTTGATTTTTCTCAGCGGTGTTCTGGACAATGGTTTCGGCAATTTTATGCTGTGCGCCCTCAATGGTCAGAACGCAGGGCAGTTTCAATTCATCCACCTTCTTGGCAAGGAAGGAAACGGTCTCAAAGCTGGCTTCCGTTTCGGCGGAGCAGCCCACAAAAGCGGCATAGTAGCGCAGACCGTAATCGTCCACCAGATAGCGGAACGGGAAACGGTCGCCGAACACAACGGTCTTATAGGTCGCAGCATCCACGGCAGCCTGATATTCGCCGTCCAGCGCAGAGAGCTTTTCAATATAGGCAGCGGCGTTGGCAGCATAGGTTTCCTTATTGTCGGGGTCCAGCTCCTGCAAAGACTTGGAAATGGCATTTACAAGAACCTCCGCGTTTTTCAGAGAAAGCCAAACGTGCTCGTCCTTTTCTTCCTCATGCTCGTGCTCTTCGCCTTCTTCATGCTCGTGGTCTTCGTCCTCGTCGTGGTCATGCCCTTCCATGTGTTCGCAGATCTCTTCGCCGGTCATATCAGCCGGGAAGAAGGTAGGCCAGGAGTTTTCTGGATCGACGATCGCGTCGAAGCTCTCGTTGCTCATCCGGATGTGGAAGTGTTCGGCGGCGGCCGGTTCGATCATGTGGTCGTTGAACTCAATGTAGACCGGCGCGCCGGAATCCTTGTCCTCCGCCTCAAAGCGATACATGGCCGCCTTCGTGCCGGTAGACCAGTTCTGAATGTAATAGCCGACATACTTGTAGTCAGAGCCGACCTTCTTGCCATCTTCGTAGGTGAACTCGATGTGGTCACCCTCAATATCGATGTTGGTAATGTCCGTTTTGTAGCCGTTCTGATAGTAGGTCTTGTATTCTTCGGCGGTCATTTCGCCCTTCTCTGCCATCGCTGCAAACGCATCATCCAGCGTTCCGTCCAGCACAAAGGGATAGGCAGACTGCCAGTCGCCCGCCCAATCAGACAGGCTTCTGTCCTGAACCTCGTCATCTTCAAAGGTGGAGACTTCCTTGCTGTGGTCATGGTCGTGATCGTGCTCTGTTTCCTGCATACCCTCGACCACTTCTTCGGTCTTGACGCTGTCGCCAAGGACATCCAGCAGATTGATGACCTTCATATTCTTGTTGGTGGCATTTTTCAGAGCATCGTCCACCCAGCCGTCGGACTCGCCGCCCACATAGAGGAACAGGTCGCAGTCGGAGATTTTGACAATGTCATCGGCAGTGGGCTGATAGCTGTGCAGGTCAACGCCGTTATCAAGCAGCATCGTGACTTCGGCATTATCGGCTTTGTCACCTAAAACCGCACGCACCCAGTCATATTCGGGGAAAATGGTGGTGACAATGCTCAGTTTGTCGGTTTTGTTGGTATCGTTCTGCTTTCCGCAGCCGGCAAGAGCGCCGACGAGCATCAAAAGCGCAAGCAGCGCAGTTATTTTTTTCATAGGGTTTGTTACCTCCAGATCATGATAAGAACTTAAAAATGGGCGCAAAAATACAAGGGTAACAGCAACGCCGCAAAAGTCTATCCGAAAACAGATAGACTACACCCTTGTAAAAAGTTCTTATGGCAATACCGCATAATTCTAAGTGCCGATACGGCGAGCGAGGTGCGGCAGCTGCTAAGCCAAAAGCGCAGATAATACTTTGTGTATTATCGAGCATTTTGGCAACGCAGATGCCGTGCCGCAGCCGCCGAAGCGGTGCTTAAGCCGTCAGGCGGGAATTGTGCGGTGTTGCCTTATGTTTAATCTGAAAGTTTGACCTTGAGAGAAACCAGCGTAAAGGTACGGGCAACCTCTGTGCAGGAGGGAATGATCCGGCACAGAATATATAGGATCGCCGCTGCGGTAGCTGCGGCGGAGCCGGCAAGCCCAATGCTTTTGAGCAGGTTTTCGCAGACGTTGATCTGATGGCAGATGGCGCAGTCCACGCCGGTACAGTCATGGTCGGATTCCGCTGCGATATAGGCAACAGAGGACAGCATAACAAAGGCCAGCACTACGGCCAGCAAGCCCGTCATAAAACGAAATTTCTTTGTCATGGTCTGTCCTCCTTTCCAATCGTTATTTTCCCTTGCAGTCCGAACAAGTTCCATAGAGGATCGTGTCAGTCGTGTCCAACATAAAATGTTCGCTCTGCGCCAAATGCTTTGCGAGCAAAGCTGCGTTACCATCTGCCATGTGAAAGGTCTTGCCGCATTTGATACAGCTCATGTGCAGCGCACCTTTGCAGCTTTCGGCATCAAGGTATTGATAGTAGACCTCGCGCGTGCCGCTCTTGCTGCTCCGACGCACTTTTTCCTCTGTCTCTAACTGTGCAAGGTTTCGATATACGGCGCTCAGGCTGATTTTTTTATCTGCCAAAGCGTCCTCAATTTGCCGTGCGGACAACAGCTCGTCCGGGTGCTGGCTCAAATAGGAAAGCAGAACCTTTCGCTGCCGCGTGCTGTAGCTATGCAAGTCACCGCACCTCCAATTTGCATTTCATTCGCAAATAGTATAATCCAAGAAAGCAAGAAAGTCAATATGCGAGTTGTTCGCAAATTGCAAGCTTTCCATGAACACAGCTGCTCCAACACATCTGGGGATTTCTGACCGCGCTGCTGTAAAAAAGCAACAAGAAATAGGTTTATAACAAACAGGAGGCTATCATTATGAGCGAGTAAAGCAAAAGACCGAAGCTGCAAAGCCCCTTCCGGCTTTTTACTTCGGTCTTTGTTTTTTAGGGCGGTGCAAACAGCCCCTTTTTTCAGCTCATCTTTTACAGTACGATACGGAAGCGCACGCTGCGGTCGCACTCGCCGCTCAGGCGGTAGGGCTCCTCCACATCGGTACCCCAGCTGTCAATGCCGCCGACACCGCGCGCGGCACCCAGCACCGTAATGCTGGTGCGGCCGGTTTCGGGCAGCTCACAGGGGTGCTGCGCGGCCTCGATCTGCTGCGCCGTGTTGGGCAGCGCGCTGAAGGCGAACGCCTCGCCGGTCTGCTCGATCGTCAGGGTCTTGCCGTTGGCCAGCTGCAGGCACACCTGCTGGGTGTCCATGTGCAGGCCGCAATCCTGCGGCACCAGCGCCGGCTCAATGTGCGGGGTCTCCGCATGGCAGCCGAACACACCGCCCTTGCGGCGGTCAGGGTAGGTCTCGCCCGAAAGGCCCGTCCAGCAGGTGCGGACCACGGGGGCGGTCGTCTCAAACTTGACGCCGAAGCAGGGCAGCTCGGGGGCGCCGGGCACTGCATGGTAGACGGCCTCGACCTGCAAAGCCCCCTGTGCCTCGACCGTGTAGGTTATCTCGACAAGAGCGCCGGGCACGCCGGGCACGCCGAAGCGGTACTGCACCCGCACACGCTGCTCGGATTTTTCCTGCACGGTAAAGCCCATTCTTTGCACAAAGACATCGGCGCCCATCCAGACAGAGGCCCGCTGCGGGAAGCTGCAGCCGCGGTCATTGTCGGTGGAGGCACGCCAGAACGCCGGGCGCGGGGCGCGCCACAGCCATTCGGTCCCGTCCCTGCGCAGCGAGATCGGGCCTTGCTCCGCAATGGAGAACAGCACCTCAAACCCGCTGCCCTTGACGCCGATGTTGCCGTCGCCCTCGACCACCGTCAGGGGGTGTGCGGGGCGCTTTTGCCATGCGGCGGCCAGCGCGGCGGCGCTGCGCTCTGCCGCCAGCTTGTTTCGCGCATCGTGCGCGGCGCGGCGCTCGGGGGTGTCGTACCAGTAGCGGACCTCCTGCATGGCAGGCTTTTCGGTGCCGTCCGCATAGACGATGCCGTTGCCGCTGAAGTTGTAATCGGTCGTGCGCTCGTTAAAATCTCCGCCGTAGCCCAGCACGCGGCGGCCCATTGCATCGGTATGCCAGAGCGCCTGATCCATGTAATCCCAGATGAAACCGCCCTGATACTTTTCGTACCGGTCGATCAGCGCAATGTAGCTTTCCATCCCGCCGAGCGAGTTGCCCATGTCGTGCATATACTCACAGAGGATAAACGGCTTCTGCGGGTCGGCGTCCAGATACTCCCTGATGGAGGTGGGGCTGGCGTACATCCGGCTTTCCATATCGCTGATGTCGTCAAACGCACGGCACTGGAACACGCCCTCGTAATGCACAAGGCGGCCGGGATCATTTTCCCGGAAAAACGCCGCCATCGCGCGGATATCCTCGCCGGCATAGCTTTCGTTGCCGCAGGACCAGATCAGCACTGCCGCGTGGTTTTTGTCGCGCTCAAACATGCTGCGCGCGCGATCGACCACGCAGTCCCGCCATTCAGGCAGGCTGCCGGGGACATTCCAGCTCGGCTCCACCACACCCAGCTTCTGCCAGCTGCCGTGGCTTTCAAGGTTCGTCTCGTCAATCATATAGATGCCGTTTTTATCGCAGAGGTCATACCACCGGCTCTGGTTGGGGTAGTGGCAGGTACGCACAGCGTTGATGTTGTTGCGCTTAAAGACGGCCATCGCGGCGTGCATATCGTTCTCGTCAATGGCGCGGCCCTTCTCGGCATTCCACTCATGGCGGTTGACACCGTTGAAGATGATACGGCTGCCGTTTAAGCACATGATGCCGTCCTTCATCTCAAAGCGGCGGAAGCCGATGTCGTAGGGCACGACCTCCTGCACGGCGCCGTCGGCATCATACAGGGTCAGCACGGCATGGTACAGCACCGGCGTCTCATGGCTCCACGGGTGGATGGCACTCAGCTCGATGGTGCTGCCGTCAATGTCCTCATCAAAGAGGGCGAACTCCTCGCCATCCGTCAGGCGCAGGTGTACCCGCGCGCCGTCCGTCTCGCCGTCCAGCTTGACGATGGGGGTCAGAAGGCCGGTGGTGTTGCCCTCGGCCAACTCCGCCTTGAGCCAGATATCACGGATATGTACCTTGGGCTTGGCGTAGAGATAGACCGAGCGGAACAGGCCCGAGAAGCGGAAAAAGTCCTGATCCTCCAGCCACGAGGCACTGCTGTGCTTGTACACCTCAACGCACAGGCGGTTGCCGGTCTGCCTGATATACGGCGTCAGGTCAAATTCCGAGGGGGTAAAGCTGTCCTCGGCATAGCCGACAAAGTGGCCGTTGCACCAGACATACAGTGCCTGCTCGGCCCCCTGAAAGCTGACGCAGACGCGCTGCCCGCGCAGCCCCTCGTCCAAGTCAAATTCCCGCACATAGCTGCCGACAGGGGTGTCGTCCCAGTCGATCTGCGGCGGGCGCAGATAGCTGCGGCCGTCCCACGGGTAGATGGTGTTGGTGTACTGGATCTGGCCGTAGCCCTGCAGCTCGATATGCCCGGGCACGCAGATCGTGCCGAAGGCCGAGAGATCCGCGTCCTCGCGGTAGAAATCCGCCGGGCGGGCGGCGGGGCAGGCGCTGTAGGCAAAGCGCCATCTGCCGTCCAGACTTTGGCGCAGCGAGCTGCCGCCCAGTCGGATCTCCGCCTCGCTGCGGTAGCAAACATGGTCTGAGTGTGCATCCAGCCGGTTTACGGCAAAAACGGTCGGGTCAGTCAGCCATTTCAGGTCGGGTGTCATAGTTCAGATACCTCACTTTTCAGTCGTTGTTTTTCCGCCCGGCGCGGCTTGGGGGCCTGCTGCGGGCGGCAAGCATCGGCATTGCGTTAAGGCCATTGTCCCACAACCGGCAGGTATTGTCAAGGCATCTGCAGAGAGATTTACAATATCGTAGGTAAATAATTTTTTGCTGCTTTCGGCAGTCTGCGGGCGCTGTGAATCACAGGTCGGCAGCCATCGCCTGCAGATAGTGCAGATCGGCCGTATCGGCAGTCAGGATCACCTCATCGCGGATGAGCGGCGCGGCGGGGGCGCACGCAGCCAAAAAGGCGCGGATGGCCGTATAGTCCATATCCCCCTCGCCCAGCGGCAGCAGCGTCTTGCTGCCGCCGGCCCCGATGCGGCAGTCCTTGACATGCACGGCGCCAAGCTGATTGCCGATGACCTCCAGCCAGCGGCTCCAGTGGGCAGCCTGATACGCCCTGTCCTGCCCATCCCTTGCACAGAACAGGTTGACAGGGTCAAAAATGACCCTGCAGTGAGTTTCGTCCGCGGCGGCGTCCAGCACCTCGCGCAGCAGCTCCGGCGTGCAGAGCGGGTGTACATCCACCGATTCCACCGCAAACACGGCGTCAAGACGGGCGGCCTCCTCGGTGATGCGGGCGATGCTGTCGAGCATCAGCGGGCGGCGGGCAGCCTTTTCCTCGTCCGTGCAGGGGCCCCACGCAGTCTCGCTGCCCACCATTTTGGCACCCAGCACCTTGGCATAGCCCAGCGTGCGCTTTACGGCATCCACAGCGGCGCGGCGGGCGTCCGCATCAGGGGCAGACAGGTCCTGATAGCAGCTCAGCACCGAAATTTCCACATCCTGCGCGGCAAAGGCCGTGCGGATCTCTGCAAGCTGTTCCTCGGTGATATGGGCAAAATCCGCAATGCCCGCAATGCCGCGGGGCATGGCCAGCTGGGCGCCGGTGTAGCCCTTGGCGTGCAGCACAGCGGCCAGTTCGGCGGCGGGCAGTTTGCCGTAATCATGGGCGCGGCATCCGATCCTTGTCATGGTTCAGTCCTCCGTTCCCGCAATGCGGGGCAAAAATACAAAGTTGTGGCCGCTGTCCGGGTGGGCCTTCTGCTCCGGCGTAAAGCGTGCAAAGTGGCTTTCGGGGTCTGCGGCGATCCATGCGTCCAGCTCGGGGCTGTGCGCGCCCGGCTGGTGCCTGATGTTCACATTGGTGCGCGGCTCCTCAAGGTAGGAGAAAAGAACCCCCTCCTGCACGCAGATGAGATGCCAGCGGTCCCCCTCGACCAACCCCTCGGTCACAATGCGCAGGTGATGCTCCATATAGCTGCACCAGCTGTCGGGCGGCAGCAGCGCAATGCGGCCGCGGCGGCGCTGCGGGCAGCGGCCCTGCTGCCAGTCGGCGGCGGTGGTGGGTACATCGTGGTAAAAATACGGCTGCATGGCGGCCCACGGGCGGGGTGCTGCCTCGCCCAGGGCGGGCGGCCACGGCAGCAGCGCCGCGTCCAGTGCGGGGCAAAGTCCCTGCGGCGTGAACGGGCGGTTCAGCCCCTCGGCATAAAAAAACAGGTGGTTTTCATACCGGAAAAGGCTTGCGGTCAGAATCCGGCCCTCCGCCTGTGCTTTTTGCAGCGCGGCGGAAAAGCCGGCAAAAACGGTATCCTCAACCTCCCCGCCCAAAACGGCATGAAAGGAGCCGCGGCAGACGGCGGCATCGGCCAGCGATGCAGGCAGCGTACAGGGCATAACATTCCTCTCCTTTATCTTGTGATTATTCTTTATTGTACAATGCCGGGGCAGCAAAAGATATGCGGCATAGTGCAGTATCCTTTGTGATAATTGCACTTTACATACCCCGGCTTCTGTGCTATGCTGAAGAAAGAATACAGACAAAAAATAAGGAGCAGGAGCGATGGACTACAGTATCTTACGCTACGGCGCTGTGGCAGACGGTGTGACCAACTGCGCGGCAGCCATCCAACAGGCGGTCGATGCGGCCGCAGCGGCGGGCGGCGGGCGCGTTATCGTGCCGGCCGGGCGCTTTTTGAGCGGCTCCGTGCTGCTGAAGGACAATGTGGAGCTGCATCTGGAGAGCGGCGCGGTGCTTATCAGCAGCCTGAACCCCGCAGATATTACCCCCTTCCCGCAGGGCGGGGACGGCACCGACCCTGACGACACCGCCGACGGCTGGGAGGGCGGCTTCTTTTTGGGGGCCAGCCACGCCAAAAATGTGACCATCAGCGGCATGGGCACGATCTACGGTCAGGGCGACAAGGTGTTTTTGGACAAGAATGTGGACAACGGCTTCCACGAATGCCCGAAATTCTGCGAGGCGTTCCGCCCGCGCATGATGCTGTTTGAGGCAGTCGAAAACTTTACCGTGCGCGATGTGACCCTGCAGGACGCGGCGTTCTGGACGCTGCACATGGCGGGCTGCCGGCATGTGCGCATCCAGAACATCATGATTTTAAACGATGACCGCGGCGCGAACAATGACGGCATCGACCCCGATTGCTGCCAGGATGTCGTCATCTCCAACTGCATCGTGCGCACCGGCGATGACGCCATCGTGGTCAAATCCACCGGGCCGATGTCCCGCCGCTACGGCGCAAGCGAGAATGTGGCCATCACGGGCTGCATCTTACATTCCCGCGATTCTGCGCTGAAAATCGGAACCGAGACCCACGGTGTGATCCGCAATGTGACGCTGAGCGACTGCGTCATTGACGACTGCTCCCGCGCGGTGGGCGTCTGGGTGCGGGACGGCGGCACGGTGGAGGACATCCATGTCCACCATCTGACCGGCTGCACCCGCCGCTACGCCGACTCCTACCAGCTGCCCGGTGCGCCGGGCTGGTGGGGCAAGGGCGAGCCGGTGTTTGTCAGCGCCACGCCGCGCAAGGGCAAGACCGGCCCGGCAGGTGTGATCCGCCGCGTCAGCTTTGACCATCTGTACCTGACAAGTGAAAGCTGCGCCTTTGCGGCCGGTGAGCCGGACAGCGAGATTCAGGACCTGCGCATCAGCGAGATGCACCTGACGCTGCAGCACCGCGGCACCCAGCCCGGCGGCCTGTTTGACGAGCAGCCCTCGGCCCGGCACATCTACCCGCACGCCATCCCGGCGCTGTACGCCCGCTGCGTGGACGGCCTGACCGTCAAGGACAGCACCGTGCGCTTTGTCGGTGAGAACGAGGCGTGGGACGGCAGCGTAGCCGAGCTGGAGCACTGCCGCCGCGCAAAGCTGGAACTAGAAAAGCTTGTATAACAAAAGGAGCGTATACAAATGGAGCATATGGCATGGAAGGGCCGCATCAAGCCCGGCTGCAAGGCAGAATATCAGCGCCGCCACGCGGAAATCTGGCCCGAGATGGTCAAGGTGCTGAAGGATGCAGGCATCTGCAATTACAGCATTTTCTACTGCAATGATGAGCTGTTCGGCTATTATGAGTGCGAAAAGGGCGTTGCCTACGCCGAAAAGGTGCAGGCCGAAAGCCCGGTCGTTGACCGCTGGAACGACTACATGAAGGACATTCTGGAGCTGGAGATGGACCCCGTCACCGGCGCCCAGCCCAAGCTGGAGCAGGTGTTCCGGCTGGATTAAAACAAATACAAAACGCCCCCGCTGACCCATGCAGCGGGGGCGTTTTTGTGTGCCGGGACGCTTTACTCTGTATAATACTGCGCCTGTGCGTTCCAGAGGGCGCAGTATTTGCCGCCGCTGTCGGCAAGCAGCGCGGCATGGCTGCCCTGCTGGATGACAGCCCCCTTGTCAAACACGGCGATCTCATCGCAGAACTTGCAGGAGGACAGCCGGTGAGAGATGAAAATTGCCGTCCTGTCCCCTGCGATCTCATCAAACTTGCTGTAGATCTCCGCCTCGGCAATGGGGTCGAGCGCCGCCGTCGGCTCGTCAAGGATAAGGAAGGGCGCGTCCTTGTAGAGCGCCCGGGCAATGGCGATCTTCTGCGCCTCGCCGCCGGAAAGTTCCACACCGTCCTCCGTCAGCTCCCTGTAAAGCATGGTGTCCAGCCCCTTTTCCATCGCGGCCAGCCGCTCGCCAAAGCCTGCGTCCGCCAAGGCCCTTTCCGCCCGCACGCGGTCGTAGGCAGCACAGCCCGCCACATTGGCGCCCAGAGGCTGGTCAAGCAGCTGAAAATCCTGAAACACCACGGCGAATATCCCCATGTAGTCGTCATAGCGATACTTGCGTATGTCGATGCCGTTGAGCAAAATCTGCCCCTCCTGCGGGTCGTACAGGCGGCACAGCAGCTTGATGAAGGTGGTCTTGCCGCTGCCGTTTTCGCCCACAATGGCAAGGCGCTTACCGACCTTGAACCTCATATTCACATGGCGCAGCGCCCAGATGTCCGAGCCGGGATAACGGAAGGAAACATCCCGAAACTCCACATCATACTGACGATCCGACCGCTTTTCGGTGGTGAGGCTCCCCTGATACATGGAATTGGGAATGTCGAGAAATGTATAGATGGTCTTGAGAAATTCAGCATTGGCCTGCATATGACTGACGGTGCTCAGCAGCAGGGCGGCGTTGCCGGAAAATGTGGTCACAGCGCTGACATACTGGGTCACGCTGCCGATGCCGAAGGCACCGCCCAGCGCCTTCAGGCATACGAACAGATACACAACGCCGGAAAGAACGGCGGATAGTGAGGCGGCCAGCGCCTTGCTCAGTCCCACCGTGGTATAAGATGCCTTTGCCACGGGAGAGCCAAATCCGAAGATATTCACCGTGCGGACATAATGCTCCGCCAGTTCACTCTGGCGGTACATCCTGCGATCCATATCCTCTTCCTTTTTTCCCGGCTGCATGAAAGCGAAGTGGCCGAACACCCGATTGCCGAAGCGTACCTCCTCCGCAAGCGTATTCCAGATGTAATTGGCTCTGCCGACCAGCACCGGGCCAAGGCAGGTAAAGGCGGCGATCAGCAAAAGGACGCCCACAAGGAAAAGCGGGTGATTGAGAACGGTCAGTTTTCCCGCCGTGGCCGGGACTTGCCGGGTGAACAAGCTCACTGTCAGGGCGGCTGCCCCTAAAATGCCGGTAACGCCTTGGACTGCCTGCGTATAGTACAGCTTGAGGTGGGTAAAGCCCCAACCGGACCAGTTGGCATTCTGCCGGATCTGCGAGAACAGATCCCGTGTTTCCTGCCTGTCACAGTCGGCATAATCCATCCGCAGAAATTTCTCGGTATACAAAGCGTCATCCTGTCTGTCAAGCAGTTCGCTCCGGACATTTTTCCACCGCTCCAGCACGGCCTTGAGCAGCTCTGCCGCAGCACTGACGGCCACGATCCATAAGACCCATCTGCCCAGAATCTCCGGTCTGCGAAGGCCGGACAGTTCATCAATAAGCCGGGCAGACAGCCAGATGACTGCGTAGGGGGCCGCCGCCTTCACTGCGGCGCAGAGGATAAACGGCGCAAAGCAGCCCGGTGCGGCCCGGCGCATATCCCGTGCCGCCCGCCGGTGGATAGCAAAGGTCTCCCGCAGGCCCATGCCCTCAGCCTTCTTCTTCATCCTGTGCGCCTCCTTCCTGATAATAGCGGCTCTGTACGGCAAACAGCTGCGCGTAAGCGCCGCCCTTGGCCAGCAGCTCCTGATGCGTCCCCTCCTCGGCGATGCCGCCGTCCGCTATAAAGAGGATGCGGTCACAGAAGCGGGTGGACGCCAGCCGGTGGGAGATGAACACCGAGGTTTTCCCCGCCGTCATATCGCTGTACTTTTGGTAAATATCGTTTTCCGCAATAGGGTCCAGCGCCGCCGTCGGCTCGTCCAGAATCAGGATAGGCCCGTCCTTATAAAGCGCTCTTGCCAGCATCAGCCGCTGGGTCTGCCCGCCGGAAAGCTGCACCCCGTCCAGATACACATCCCGCCCAAAGTGGGTGTTTACCCCCTGCGGGAATTGCGCAATGGCCTGCGTCAGGCCGGCCTGCGCAAGGCAGCGCTCCACCTTTTCCCGGTCAATATTCTCTGCGGTCTGGGCAACACATTCCGCAATCGTGGTATCCAAAATGGAAAACCCCTGAAACACGGCGGAAAACAGGCGGTAATACGCGCTGCGGTCAAACGCCCGAATGTCCTGCCCGTTCAGCAGCACGCGCCCCTCAGTGGGGTCGTAAAAGCCGCACAGCAGCATGACCATGGTGGTCTTGCCCGCGCCGTTCAGCCCCACCACCGCCAGCCTTTCGCCGGGGCGGATGGTCAGATTCATCTGCTTTATAATGTCCTTCTCCGTACCCGGATAGCGGAAGGACACATTCTCCAGCCGCAGCTCGTACCCGTCGGCTGTGGGCGGCTGCGCGCCGCCCGCAAACTGAAACGGCTCCGGAATATGCAGATATTCCTGTATTTTGGACAGGTCGATGCTCTCCTTGTGCAGCTGGCTGCACTGGGTCAGGATGCCGGTCACCCATGCTGCCGCGCCGCTGACGGCGGTAAAGTAGAGCAAAAAGGTCGATGCGGGCCAGCCGTGTACCAGCGTTTGGCGGATCAGGTACGCATACGCGATGCCGTTGCGCATTAGGGTCAGCACAACATCGGCGGCATTGGCCCATAGGCAGGTTTTTTCCCGGCGGGTGATGAAGGCGGCGAGCGCCCGCAGGGATTTTTCCCGCAGCTCCCGCAGCCATGGGGCTAAGCCAAAGACGCGGATCTCCTTGGCAAGCTGCACCTGCCGGGGCTTATCCAGAAAATAGTACAGCTCCTTGTCATACTGTTCCCGTTCACCCCGGTGGCGGTACTCCCACTCGCTGATGTAGTGGGAAACGAAGAAGTCCGCTGCGGCGGTCAGCACCACCAGCAGGATCAAAAAGCGGCTCAGGCGGCAGAGCAGCAGCAGATATACGGCAAAGCCGCCGAGATTTGCCAGCAGTTCGGTCAGCGTTCGCCAAATATGCTCTGCCGCATCGTCGTTGCCGCTGGCGGCCCGCTGCGCCTGCTCCTCCAGCTTGAGAATTTTGGAGTCGTGTACATTTGGATAGGAGGTCTCGCTGCTTTTGCGGGACATCATGCGGATGATGGCGCAGCGCACATCAATCTCGCCGGGCATACGGACGGCCTCGCAGTACGCCGCCGCCCCCTGCAAAAGGAACAGCACCGCCGTAAAGAACCCGATGGTCTGCACAAGTTCCCGCACGGGCGCGCCCTGCTCCACCTTTACCAGAATTTCCGGCGCGATATACAGCTGCGCCAGATTCAGCGCCACCTGAACGGCCGCAAGCACAACGCAAAGCAGCAGCACCTGTCTGCGCTTTTCCCATGCGGTGCGCACCATAAAGCAGACATTCTGCCGGATGCCGTACTTCGGTTTCTCTGTGTGTTTCATGTCGTTTCACCTCACAAGCCTAGCATAGCAGAAAAAATCGTCCCCGGTTGATTCCGGGGACGAATCGCTTTTTCTGGGGGATGAATTGCAGCTTTCACGCCTGCGGAAGCAGTATCTCGGTGGTGAAGGCGCCGTCCTCGCTGTTGCGGCTGATGTAGCCTTCGAGCCGCTCCACAATGGCGTCGATGCGGACAAGACCAAAGCCATGCCCCTCGCCCTTGGTGCTGCGGAACAGCCTGCCCTCCTTCTGCATTTTCTTCCCGGCGGTAAAATTCGTGAAGGAGATGTAGAGCTGGGTGTTTTTCATATCCATATAGACCCGGATCAGGCGCTCGTCCTCCGGCAGCCGCATACTGGCCTCGATGGCATTGTCAAAGAGATTGCCGAGGATGCAGCAGAGGTCGATCTCCGAGGAGCGCAGCCGGACGGGAATGTGCGCATCGGCCACGACCCGTATCCCCTTCGCCTTCGCCAGCGAAATTTTGGAATTGAGGATGGCATCGGTCATGGGGTTGCCTGTCTTGATGACCGTGTCCACGGTTTGCAGGTCAGTGTCCAGCAGGTCAAGGTAGTTTTGGATGGCCTCCCAGTCCTGCGCGGCGGCGTAGGCCTTCATCGCCTGGATATGGTTGCGGTAATCGTGCCGCCAGCCGCGGATCTGGCGGTACATATTGTCTACCTCCCGGTAATGGGTCTCGATCAGCTCCTGCTGGTAGGAGGCGATCTGCTTTTCAATTTTTTTGGAAAACAAGCCCATACCCGTCACCTCATGTTGATAATCGCGCGGTTGACGCCCTCATACGCGCCCCGCGGCAGGGGCAGGGCCGTTCCATCGCTGAGGCGTATCTCTGTTCTGGTGACCCGGCTGATCTGGGTCAGATTCACAAGCGCGGAGCGCCCCACGCGGTAAAAACGCTCGTCCAGCTGCTTTTCCAGCTCGCCCAGCGGCATTTTTACCGTAACCTCGGTTTGCGCATGCACCGTCACATAGTTGCCGCATACATCCGCATAGCGGATCTGATAAATGGGCACGCGCACCATTTCGCCGCCGGCCTCCAGCTTCAACACCGTCTCATTCTTTGCCAGCTTTTCCGCGGCGCGCCCCAGCACCGACCAGAGCTTTTCCTCCCGCACGGGCTTCACCAGATAGTGGAGCGCCGCCACCTCGTACCCCTCGGAAATATAGTCCGAGTAGCCGGTGATGAAGATGATCTGCACCGTATCGTTATCTTTACGCAGCTCCTTTGCCATCGTGACGCCGTCCATCGCGCCCATCTCGATGTCCAGAAGCAGAATATCATAGTCGCCTTCTTCGGCATAGCGGAACAGAAAGCTTTCAGCGGAGGGAAAGTCATCGATCTGCACCGCATGACCGGCGCACGCAGCCCAGCCGCGCACCATAGACAAAACATAGCTTCTATCCGCATCTGAGTCATCACAGACCGCGATTTTGTACTTCACACCTGCCCACCGCCTATCCGGTAAAATTCTGACAATCATTATAGCACAAAAAGACAAGCTGTTCCATCCACTCGCCCGCGCTGCGGTTTTTTCCGCAAAAAGCGCCCGGACGGTTGAAAGCCTCAGCCGTCCGGGCGCGCTGTTTTAAATAAATACGGTATAGGGCACTTGCTGAACGCCTGCCTTTATTTCACCAGATATGCGGCAAAGCGCTTTCGCAGTTCGTCCTCGCTTACGGCGTTGGATTCCACCGTCAAATCACGACCCAGATTCAGGGAAAATATCCCCATGATGGACTTGGCGTCCACACAATAGCGCCCGCTGCGCAGATCCACATCGCCCGGGATCTGTGCGGCAGCAGCGTTAAATTCCTTGACCTCAGTCAATGTGTTCAGGCGGATCATGATCTGCGCCATGGCTCGATTTCTCCTTTTGTTCTCAGAATTTTACAGCAAAAGCGGCAATATCCGCCATGTCGGCTTCCGTGCCGCCGCGTGCATACACACCCAGCCGCGCGCCGGTCCAGGTGGCGCGGGTAATCGGCTGTGCTGCGCCCAGAGGGGTATTCTCGCCGCCCGCGGCAACCCCATACTGCACCTGTCTGGCATCGGTCACTTTTATTGTAACCGCAATTTCAGTCGTGTCAAGTTTTTTCTCAGCAAGTATGACCTCCTCCGCCTCACTCAGTGCGCCGGAGACGGGCACGACCTGCCCGCGCTGCACGCTTTCCTTCACATCGCCGCGCAGCACGCGCAGAAGGCAGCCATTTTCGCTGCGGCACAGCTCTATCGCAGAGTAGGTATGCCCCTCGATCACCACGCCCGTTTTAGCACCGGCTCCCGCGTTTGTCAGGCTCAGCTTGACCTCAGCCGTAAAGTCCGCGGCGGGCAGCATCTGGCTGAGCATATTCGGCATGCGCCAGATCGTGGCCGCGCTGCCGCACACAAGGTGCAGGCCGTCCGCCCCCCTGCGCAGCCACTTTTCCGGCTGCGGGTTGGCCTGCCACTGCCACTGCAGACCCGGCACCCCGCCGGGGAAGGTATCGCTGACCGTCAGCCCGCCGACGGCCTCGCCCTGCGGGCAGCGCCATGCGTCCACCGGCTCGCCGATGCCGTCCCCGTTCTGCTCAAGTCCGATAAAGGGCCAGCCGTTGTGCCAGCACATCGGCTGCAGATGAACAACACGCCCCAGCTCAAACCGGTCCTGAAAATGCAGGAACCAGTCGTTGCCCTGCGGATCATCGACCCACGCGCCCTGATGGGGGCCGTTGGTTTTGGCATTGCCCTGATGCATAACGATGCGGTCCTCATACGGGCCAAGAACGTTGCGGCTGCGCAGCACGGTCTGCCAGCCGTATTCCACGCCGCCCGCCGGAATAAAGATATAGTACCAGCCGTCCCGCTTGTACATTTTGGGGCCCTCGGCGGTGGGCTGGGTCAGCGTGCCGTCAAAGACGATGGGGCCGTCCTCCACCACGGCAAGCGTCTCGGGGTCAAGGCGGGACAGCTGGATCTTGTGCTTGATGCCGCAGCGGCTGTTGGCAAAGGCGTGCGCCATATAGACGCTGCCGTCATCGTCCCAGAGCGGGCAGGGGTCGATCCAGCCGCTGGCCGCCTTTACACAATGCAGCTCGCTCCACGGGCCGCGAGGGTCTGTGGCGGTGGTGTAGAAGATGCCCTCGTCCGGCAGCGGGATAAAGGCGTAGAACCGCCCGTCATGCCAGCGCAGCGCCGGTGCCCATGTGCCGCAGCCGTGGGCAGGCTCCGCATAGCGGTCAAAGGGCAGCCTTTCAACGCAGTTGCCGATGCGCTCCCAGTGGACGAGGTCGCGGCTGTGCAGCACCGGCACGCCGGGCAGGTAGGTAAAGCTTGAGGAAATCAGGTAGTAATCCTCCCCCACGCGCACAGCATCGGGGTCGCTGAAATCCATCGGCAGAACAGGGTTCTGGTAGTTGCCGTTGACAACGGCAGCGGACAGCTTATCCATGATCGTCTCCTTTTATTTCTGCTGAAAAGCGGGCCGGGCGTTCCCGGCCCGCTTTGGGTCATTATTCCAGAGATGTGTAGCGGAAATAGTCAAAGTCGGCACAGCGGCGCTGCCCTGTCAAATCCTGACAGCAGATGCCGACAAAAGCACCGGTAAAGCGGTTTTCGTGCAAAATGCGCTCCGGCGCATCGTCGGACAGCACGGTGGCGTCCAACTCCGGGCCGATGGCGGCAAACTTCTCGCCGTCAGCGGACCAGTAGAATTGTGCGGTCGCACCGTTTGTTTCCAGCCGCAGCGTCAGCGCGCCATCCGGCACAGGGACGCCCGCGCCGATGGGCATGTCGAACTGCTTTAAGCGGCGGCGCATCAGCGTCAGCACGCGGCCAAGCCGCTCATCACGGGTCAGGGCCAGATAATAGTGACTGTTGTTGTCGTAGTAGTAGACAAGCCCGGCCGTATGATGGTAGTCCACAGGGTCAAAGTCGATACGGGTTTCGACGCGGCAGTTGAAATGCTGCTGCCGTGCTGCCAGCAGGCTCTGCCGGAAGCGGGACTCAAGGCTCTGCGCACCGTACAGCCGCAGCCAGCCGGGGCGTGCCGTCAGGCTGGCGCGGTCACCCAGCGGCTGCCGCAGGCTTTGCAGCCGGTCATCCCAAACAGCGGCGTCAAATTCCTCCGCCCAATCCACCCCCTCGGCGCTGTCCGCAGGTACGGGACAGTCCGGGTAGGGGGTCTCTACGGTCAGGCGCGGCTCATCGGTGCCGCCCTGCAGGCAGGGCCAGCCATCGCGCCATTCAAGCGGTTGAATCGCAGTTTCGCGCCCAAGGATACAATCCTTCTCCGGCCCCACGGGGCGGCCACAGAGATGTGCCAAAAACCAGCTGCCGTCCGCCCCCTGCGCCATGCTGGCGTGGCCGGCTTTCTGCAGCGGGTTGGCAGGGTACGGCCATGCCGTGATCAACGGCTCATAGGGGCCGCGCTCATAGGGGCCGTCGATATGGCGGCTGCGCAGCACTACCTCGCAGTGGCGCACGCCGGTGCCGCCCTCGGCACAGAAAAGGTAATACCAGCCGTCCTTATAGTAGAGCGCCGGGCCCTCGGTCGTGCGGCTGGAGCTGCCGCGCCAGAGCATCCTCGGCTCTCCGATGAGCTTACCTTCGGCCTCGGAGTATTCCTGCATCATGATGCCCGCAAAGCGGACCTTCCATGTGCGGTACTCAGCTGTCATGTTCAGCAGGTATTTGCGGCCGTCCGGCGCGTGGAACAGGGACGGATCAAACCCGCTGCTGTTCAGAAATACCGGCTCGCTCCACGGTCCGCGGATATCCTCTGCCGTAACCAGAAAGTTGTCCACATCGTAGAATGTGCCGCCGAAGTTGTGGACATTGGAATAGATCAGGTAGAATTTTCCATCGCACCAGCTCAGGTGGGGCGCCCAGGCACCGCCGGAATCGGCCACGCCGGTCAGATCCAGCTGGCTTTTGCGGGTCAGCGGCGATGGCAGACGCTCCCAATGGGCAAGATCGCGGGAGTGAAAGAGCCTGACGCCGGGCCACCACTCAAAGGTGGAGGTTGCCAGATACCAGTCCTGCCCGACACAGAGGAAGGACGGATCGGGGTGAAACCCCTTCAGAACAGGATTTATCAGCTCTGCCATCCTTTTACCCCTTCAGGCCGGAGGTCGCAATGCCCTCGACAAAGTATTTCTGTGCGGCGAAGAAGAGCAGCACCAGCGGCAGCACGGCCACGCAGGCCATGGCCATGACACGGCCCCAGACGACCACACTCTCAGCATCGACAGACAGACGCAGCGCCAACGAGACGGTGTACTTCTTGACCGAGTTGATAAAAATCAGGGAGTTGAAGTAGTCATTGTAGGTCCACAGGAACTGGAACAGGCCGGCGGAGAAGAGGCTCGACTTCATCAGCGGCAGCAGGATCTGCCAGAACACGCGGAAGGTGCTGCAGCCGTCAATGTAGGCGGACTCGTCCAGATCGCGGGGGATGCTGCGCATAAACTGAATCAGCTGGTAGATGAAGAAGGGGTAGCAGGCCAGAATGGCAGGCACCCACCACGGCATATAGGAGTCAACCCAGCCGAACTTGTTGAACAGAACATAGCGGGGGATGATGACGACCGAGTTGGGCAGCATCAGGGTCGCAAGAAGCAGCGCAAACAGCTGCTTCTTGAAGGGAAACTCAAACCGGGCGAAGCCGTAGGCCACCAGTGCGCTGGACGCGATGGTCAGCACGGTGGTGGGCACGACCAGTGCGAAGGAGTTCAGAAAGTAGGTCAGGTAGGTGTAGGAGCCGGCGCTCTTCCAGCCGTCCACAAAGTTCTGGATGCTGAAGGATTTCGGCAGCAGGGCGATCGAGCCGAAGATTTCCTCGTTCGTCTTGAATGCGCAGGAGATCATCCATGCGATGGGGAACAGCAGCAGGCAGCCGATCAGTACGATCACCAGATAGCCGAGCGCCATTTTGAGGGTCTTTTTCTGTTGTCTTGTCATAATGTTCACTTACCCTTTCTCAGCGCTCATCGCCGTAAAATACCCAGAATTTGGAGGTGCCGAAAACCACCAGTGAGATCAGCATGATCACAAGGAAGATGACCCAGGAGATTGCGCTGGCGTAGCCCATCTTGAAGTAGGAGAAGCCTTCCTTGTACAGCTTCATACCCAGCACATAGGTGGACTTCATCGGGCCGCCGTCGGTGATGACAAAGGCGGAGGTGAAGTTCTGCAGCGCCTGAATGGTCTGCATGATAAGGTTGAAGAAGATGATCGGGGTGATCTGCGGCACCGTGATGCTGAAGAACATCTTCGGCTTGGAGGCACCGTCGATCTCAGCGGCCTCATACAGGTCGGAGGGGACATTTTTCAGCGCCGCAAGGAACATGACCATCGAGGAGCCGAACTGCCAGATCTCCATCATGCAGATGGTGCGCAGCGCCTGACCGGGGTCGCCCAGCCACTGTACACTGGGCAGGTGCAGGGTGGTCAGGATCGAGTTGATGACGCCGGTATCCATGAACATGATCTTCCACAGCAGGGCAACCGCCACGCTGCCGCCGAAAAGGGACGGGATGTAGTACAGGGTGCGGATCAGGTTGATGCCCTTGATGTTGCGGTTCAGGAACACCGCCACAGCCAGCGCCATGACCAGCTTGCCGGGTACGGTATACAGCGTGTAGGCAAGCGTGACCTTGAGGGAGTTCCAGAACTCATTGTCCAGCGTGAAGAGCTGAATGTAATTGTTTAGACCGCAGAACTGCGGGGTGCCGGTAATCTTGTAATTGCAGAAAGAATATACCAGCGAGGAGAGGAACGGATACAGCTGGAGAACCAGCATACCGATAATCCACGGGGCCAGATAGGCGAACGCCGCGTAATCACGCTTTGTATAGTGCTTGGCTTTGGGTTGTTTTGTCTTTGCCATAGGTTCACACCTCTTCGGAAAATCCGCTTGTAGTTGCTCTTCTTATAAAAAGCGGGTGCCTCCCCATGAGGCACCCGCTTTTGGATAACATTGGATTACTGGGCGCTGATGTAGTTGTTCAACTGGTTGAACATATCGGCGGCTGCGGTAGCGGGGTCAGTCGTGCCGTAGCCGACAGCCTCGATGGTATCGACCATGATCTGCTTGGACTCGGGGGCGGAGGAGTACTTGTCGTTGCTGACGCCGTTCATCGCGCTGACGATGTTGGCAGCCTCCATCATGCCGGCATCCAGAGTGCCGTCCTTCTCGCAGATGGTGCGGGCCTTCTCTGTCGGGGGCACGCTGCGCACGCAGGCCAGAGTGCTCTCGGCTTCATCGCTGTTAAAGAAGTAGTCCATGAACTTCATGGCTGCCTCGGGGTTCTTGCAGGTGGAGGTAACTGCCAGAACCTGCGGGCAGTTGCAGGACCAACCGTCATTCTTGGCGCCATCCATGATGGGCAGGGTGCCGGTGGTGTAGGTGGCGTTGGTGTTGGCGGCGGTCATAACATTCATCGTGGAGATGTAGGCGAAGGAGCAGACATACTTGCCGGCGATCCAGTTGGGATCGGACTGCAGGTCGTCATTGCTGTAGGCGGAGGAGTAGGAGGCCGGTGCGCAGACATTGTTGTCATACAGCGCCTTGACGATCTCAAGGGACTTCTCGATGTCCTCCTGCGTGAAGTTGGCGGCCTTGGTGTCGGCATCGAACAGCGTCTTGCCGGTCATCTGCTTCATCGTATTGAAGAACACCAGATTGGTGACGTACTCTTTGTTGGTGCAGAGCAGGTAGGTGTCAGGGTCAGCCTCATGGACCTGCTTGCCCCACTCAATGAACTGATCCCATGTGTAGGGCTGGGAGAAGTCGATGCCGTACTTGTCGGCCAGTTCCTTGTTCACGACCAGAGCGGGACCGGCGATACCGGTGGGCAGGCCGAGCTGCTTGCCGTCAAAGCGGCCGTTGACGCGCTGGCTGATGTAGCTTTCCTCAAAGTTGGAGAGGTCAAAGTCGTAGTCCATGTAGTTGAGGAAGTAGTCGCCGGTGGCAACAAAGGCGGGCATCGTCTCGGGGTCGATCTGGACGATGTCAGCAGCGGTGCCGGAGGCCAGCTGGGTGGCCAGCTTGTCGTGGTAGCCGTCGGAGGAGCCGTACTCGGCCTCAATGTGGATGTTCGGGTTGGCAGCCTCAAACTGCTTGATGACCTCGAGGGTGGCGTTGGCGCGCTCATCGCCGCCCCACCATGCAAAGCGCAGGGTGATGTCACCCTCGGCAGCGGAAGCAGCGCTGGTAGAGGCAGCGGTGCTTTCCGTTGCGGAAGCAGCGGTGCTGGTGGAGCCGCCGCAGGCGGCGAGAGACATGGCCATGCCTGCAGCCATGACGCCGGCCATCAGTTGCTTTTTCTTCATAGTGTTTTCCTCCTTGATTTTGACCCTTGTGTTGGGGTCTTGCGTTGATTCTATTATACTTCCCCGGCCCAAAATACAAAAGGATGGGCAGATGCGAAAATTCTTCATTTTTTGTGCAGTAAAAGCAAACAGGTATCACCTCTTGCTTCCATGTGCAAAAAATGATACCTGTTTTACAAAAGTATATCAAAATCGACCGGTTTCTGTGCTGTCCTGTGTACATTTTTTGTAGGGAATCTGAAACGACACGCTGGTACCGAAGTTCTTGATCGAGCATATGCGCAGCCCGCCCATGCCGGGATAGCGCAGCCGCAGGCGGCGGTCCAGATTCGTCAGGCCGATGCTGCGGCTGTTGCGGTCGGTGATCCGCCTGCGCAAAGCCAGCAGCTCCTCGCGGGTCATGCCGTCGCCGTTGTCGATGATGCGGATGTCCACGCAGTCACCGATGCGGCGGGCGCGAACCTTCATATAGCCGCGCGTATTGCCGCGCAGGGCGTGCAGCAGGCTGTTTTCAACCACCGGCTGCAGCATCATGCGGAACACCTCGCTGTCCAGCACCTCGTCCTCGACCTCATAATAGATAATAAAGCGGTCACCGAAACGGTAGTGCTGGACCTCGATGTATTTTTTCAGGTAGTCCAGTTCCTCCCGCAGGGTCACGCTCTTCTGGGGGTTGGTCAGGCAGTATTTCAAAATGTCCGACACATACCCCACCACAGCGCTGATGCGCCCGTCATCGTTGAGCTTGCGGGCCTCCATATCCAGCGTCTGCAGTGTGTTGTACAAAAAGTGCGGGTTGATCTGCAGCTGCAGCGCCGTCAGCTCGGCATTCTGCTGGCGGTACTGCTTTTCCTTGAGCTGGATATTCAGGTAGGTATTGTTCAAAAACATCATCAGGATGTTGTTCATGATGACATCGTACTCATCGTTCACCTTGCGGCGCGGCCGCTCAATGGTGTGGCCGGCCTCGGCATCCTCAAACATCTTGAGCATGAGGTCGATTTCATCAAAGCTGCGCCGGGTGTTCGTATAGGCGAGGAAGATGATGGCCGCCAGCACAACGACCGTCATCATCAGCAGCGGGGTCAGCCGCTCACCCAGACCCTCCAGGATCATGCTGCGGTCAACCGTTGCCACGATGTAAAAGTCCGGCGCGCTGTAGGGCTGCCAGCTCAGCAGGCAGTCCCGCCCGCCCAGCTTAGCCCATGTCTCGCGCTCGCCGCCCTGCGCAATGCTGCGCGCCACGACCGCCTGCACATCGTCTGCGGCATCGGTGCGGCCGGCGGCAGCCAGCAGGCTGCCCTCGCTGTCCACCAGATACATCGACTGGTCCTCATTCTGCTGCAGGGCCGCGAACATCCGCTGCAGATGCTCCACATTCAGCCGGACTGCCACACAGCCCTGCATCGTCACCATCCGGCTGCATACCACCAGCTGGCGGCGCTCACTGGCCATGCCCTCGTTCACAACGAGCGGCGCGATGCAGATGCGCTCCTTCTCGGGCATCTGGCGGTAGATGCTGTACCAGCCGTCATAGTCATCAGCCGTCAGGTTGGTCAGCCCTGTGGAGGTCAGCGCCCGGTCAAAGCCGTCCATATAGATCAGCACCGACTCCACATAGTCGTAGGCGCTCGTCATGCTGTTGAGCGAGGCCACAACATTGCGCAGATAGATTGCATCCGTGTAGGACAGCGCCTCCCGCCGCAGCGCCTTCTGCATGACCATATTCGTGCGGGTCATGCCGGTCAGGTAGGCGTTCTGGGTCACAACGCTGTTCAGCACCAGCGAGATATTGGTCTGCACGGCGTCAATGTCGCGGGCGTTGCTCTCGCTCATGCGGCGCATCTGGGTTGTAAGTGTCATGTAGGTCGTCACTGCCACAAGCAGCAGCGCCGGGATCAGCATGACCATGACAAAGCTCCACATTCTTTTTAAAAAGAATTTCCGTTTCATGCCCTTCATTGCGCTGCACCGTCCATGCTGGATTTGCGGTACTCCGACGGGCTGACGCCGTAGTAGCTTTTGAACGCGCGGGAAAAGTTTTTCGGGTTATCGTAGCCCACATAGTAGGCGATGTCGTAGCTTTTGTACTGGATGTCAGCCAGCAGCTCGCAGGCCTTTTCCATCCGGGTGCGCAGCAGCAGCTCCGAGAAGCCCTCGCCGCTCTTGTCCTTGAACACGCGGGAGAGATACGCCGGACTCAGGCTGACCTTGGCGGCAGCCTCCTCCAGCGTGGCGGTGCGGTAGTTCTCTTTGAGATACTGCTGCACATCGTAGACGATCTGGTCGTAGTAGGCCTTGGGCTTTTCCTCGCTGTGATGGCTGCGGGCGTCCAGCCGGGCACGCACCTTTTCAAAGCATTCCAGCAGGGCGCTGTAGGCCACCGGCTTCATCAGATAATCGGCCACGCCGTTCTGCAATGCCGTGCGGAAATATTCGTAATTGCTGTAGCTGCTGAAAAAGACCTTCTCGATCTGCGGGCAATCCATCAGGCGGCGGCTCAGCTCCAGTCCGTTCATGTCGGGCATCTCAATATCGGTCAGCACAACATCGACCGGGTCATGCGCGATGTATTCCAGCGCCTCGCGCGCGCTGGTAAAGACCGCCGCCACCTCAAAGCCGATACTCTGCCACGGGAACAGCTGCGCCATGCCCCCCGCGATCTTCTCCTCATCATCCACGATAATCAGCTTGTACAAGTCTGCCGCCTCCCCCTGCCGGGTTTTGTTTGCATATACCACAACAGGCCCGGTTGGGCCTGTTGTTAGTATAGCGTGTTTTTTTCACCGGGGCAAGACGCCGTATCTCAAAAACCGGCTATTTTTTCGCATGGCATCTCCGCATCGGTTCAAGAATTTTCCGCCGCAAACAGCTGCAGCTTGGCATACATATCCTCAAGGATCAGCCGGCTGTCGATCGAGCGGTAGACACGGATGGGCCGGTACAGCCCGGTGTGGACATAGGCCTGCTCCTGCGTAATGTAGGGCGCGGGCCTCCAGTCGTAGGAAAAACGGTCCTCATACAGGATCAGCCCGACCGCCGGGCTGTCGCCCAGCACCCATGTTTCGCCTGTGCGGAAATCGCTCCTGCGCGGGCCGTCCTCCTGACTGTGGGCCACCAGCTGGTCAAACAGGTAACGGCCGATCTCTCCGCAGGGACGAACCCGCACCTGCAGCTCTGCCAGCGACACAGGCATCATCTCATAGACATTCTTCGGCACCTGCCACAGCTCGATCTTGGAGGAAAACACGACATTGGCAGCGTTCACATCGTTGCCGAGGTTGAATTCCGGGCTGCCGGTCGGGTAGACGCCGCCGCCGATCCATATAGCCGTCAGACGCCCCGCAATGCGCGGCTCCATCAGGTAAGCGCTGGCCAAATCAGTCAAGGGGCCAAGGAAGATAACAAACAGCCTGCGCATGTCCTCCTTCATCGCCTCGCGGACGATCAGCTCGGCCCCCTCGCTGACGACCGGTGTTGTCTTATCCGGCAGCGCGTGCGGCGCGCCATGGTAGAGCAGTCCCTCCTTCGGGAAGTGCATCTTGTCCAGCACGGTCTCCAGCTCACGGTAGCTGGCCTCCATCGCATCGGGCACGCGGTCCGTGCCAAAGTGCGCCGCAATCAGTCCCACATTGTCCATCTTGGGGCTGAGCAGCGCCTGCACAACGGCAAACTGATCATCCGCCTCATTCTTTGCATCGGTGTCGGTGATAAGCCGCACCTGTTTTTCCGGGGGAACCAGGAATGCGTAGTGATCATAAACCATACAGAATCATCCTTTCACAGTGCCGTTCGTCAAATCGGCAGGTCATGGTTTTCTTTTGGCATTGCCGGGGCGCTTGCACGCACAACCAATGCCGTCCGCACTTCAATTTTCACGCAGGGAATATCCGGCGCCTCCATTCGCACCGCCAGACGGTCTACCGCTGCGCGTCCGATATACTCTTTTTCGACCCGCACCGTGGTAAGCGGCGGCGCGGAAAGCACACTCATCGGAACATCGTCAAAGCCGATGACTGCTATATCCTCCGGCACCTTCTTTCCCGCCTCGGTCAGCGCCCGCAGCGCCCCCAGTGCAATGCAGTCATTATCGGCAAAAAAGGCCTGCGGCAGCTCTGCACCGCTGCGCAGCAGTTCCTTCATATCGTTGTAAGCCTTTTCCGGCGTGGAGCCGACGGTAAAGGCATCATCCGGATACGCCGGCAGTCCAAGCTCCTGCATGGCCTGCTTATATCCGATATGCCGCTCCGTAAAGTTCCGGATCGCAGCCTTGCTTTGCAGATGACCGATCTTCCGGCAGCCGGATTGCGCCAGCCAGCAGACTGCCTGACAGGCGCCCTCAGCATTGCTCATCACAACGGTATCGACATTGCATCCGCGCATACTGTTATCGACCACAACGATCGGTACACCGCCTGCCTGAAACGGCTTGAGATCCTCCTCCACCATCTCGGTGGCCAAAAGCAGAATCCCCTTGCAGCCGCTGTTCACAATGCTTTCAATTTGCTGCTGCACCGCGCCTTTCCCTGCCCGCTCATCTATATAAGAGATAAGCACATTGAACCCATACTTGTGCGCCTGCGCCTGAACGCCCTCCAGCACATAGGCAAAAAACGGTGTATCAGCCACCACCATACCGTGCTTTTTATAAATCACAAACTGCACATTCTGCAGCGCCGCCGACTGCGCACGGCGCGCCTTGGGCTTGGTATATCCCAGGCTCTCCGCCACACGCAGAACAGTATTTCTCGTTTCTTCCCCAATGCCGGGTTTATGATTCAGGACAAGGGAAACGGTTGCCGGGGAAACCCCTGCCTTTGCCGCTATATCCTTGATTTGAGCCATTCAGTCCGCCTCCTCCGCACGCCATATTTTCAGGCAAACATTTTTGCCTGATGAATCCGGCCTTGTTTATACACCTTGCCTCTTGAAGTATTGTTCTTTTAATGCTATTATTTTATCAGATATTTTACTAAAATTCAATACACACTTTAGTAAAACGGCCCAATAGCCACCCGCAGCCCCGTACATCTGATCCAATACAACAAACAGCAAGGAGAATCTTTTATGAATTCCTCTGTCTCTTCTGCGGCCAATACACTCCTGTGCCAGCTGTCCGACCCCGAGCCGGACTACCGCCCCCTGCCGTTCTGGAGCTGGAATGACAAGCTCGACCCGGATGAGCTGCGCCGCCAGATCCATCTGATGAAGCAGAGCGGCGTGGGCGGCTACTTTATGCACGCCCGCAGCGGTTTGAAAACCGACTATCTCTCCCCCGACTGGTTCGACTGCATCCGCACCGGCATCGAGGCCGGTGATGCCGCGGGCCTGCAGCCGTGGGTCTACGATGAGGAGGGCTGGCCAAGCGGCTTTGCCGGCGGCAAGGTCAACGCCCGCGGCGGCTGGACCTACGCCCGCGGCCTGCGGCTGCGCTTTCTTGACGACCCTGCCGAGGCTGTGCAGGACGATACCCTGCTGGGCGTCTACCCGCTGCCGCAGGGCAGCGCCGCCCCCTATGCCGAATGTACCCAGTCTGCCTGCCCGTACTACATCGACATTTTAAACAAAGAAGTTGTACGGGTCTTTCTGGAAACGACCCATGAGGAGTACGCCCGCCGCTTTGTGCTGGACAATACGGCGGGTCTGCGCGGCTTCTTCACCGATGAGCCGCGCCTGTCGGAGGGGCCTGTCCCATGGTCGCCGATTTTACCTGACGAGTTCAAGGCGCGGTACGGCTATGACATCCTGCCCGTTTTGCCCGCGCTGTATCTTCCGTATGGTGAGTACCGCGCTGTGCGCCACGATTTCTGGGCGCTGGTCAACGAGCTGTTCGTCCATGCCTACATGGAGCAGATCTTCCACTGGTGCGAGGCCCACCACTGCCGCCTGACCGGCCACATGATGATGGAGGAAAGCCTTTACGCCCAGATGACCGGCACAGGCGGCGTCATGCCGTTCTATGAGTACATGCACCAGCCCGGCGTGGACAGCCTGCGCCGAGCCATCAACGACCCGCGCATCCCCAAGCAGGTGGGCAGCGTGGCCGAGCAGCTCGGCAAGCCTCACGTCTTGAGCGAGAGCTTCGCCATGACGGGCTGGGACATGCACTTTAACGAGATGCAGTGGATCGCAGGCTGGCAGTTCGTCAACGGCGTCAACCGCATCTGCCAGCATTTGCAGGGCTACACGCTGGCCGGCATGCGCAAGCGCGATTACCCGCCGTCCTTGTTCTATCAGCAGTCGTGGTACGGTGAATATCATCGTTTCAACGACAGCTTGGCGCGGCTGGGCAAGCTGCTCTCCACGGGGCACAAAATTGTAGATGTGCTGCTCATCCACCCGATGCACAGCGCGTGGGTCAGCTATGACGGCACAAACAATGACGAGCTGCAGCAGTTGGACGCGCAGTTTGTCCGCGCCTGTGAGCTGTTGGGCGGCGCGCATATCGACTACCATCTCGGCGATGAAACGCTTCTGGCGCGCCACGGCAGCCTGAACGCAGACGGCACGCTGCAGGTCGGGCAGTGCCGCTATACGGCGGTCGTCGTGCCCGACTGTCTGACGCTGGAGCGCAAGACTGTGGAATTGCTGGCGGGCTTTGCTGCGGCGGGGCATCCACTTGTAAAACTGGGCCACTGGCCGCAGCTCTGCGCGGGCCGCGCGGATGAGGCTGTGACCGCGCTGGGTGCACAGGCCGTAGCGGCGGACAATATTCCCTCTTTGCGTAAAATTCTGGTTCCCGTGCTGAAGGCCCCCGTAAGCATTGCCGAAAGCGGCGCGGAGGCTGCCGACATTGCCTGCTGCACCATCGACACGGCGGCGGTCGTCCGCGCACTGTACCTTGTGAACCTGAACAAAAACGACGGACATTCGTTGTGCATTACGCTGCCCGGGCAGATGCGCGTCAGCCGCCTGCCGATGGACACCCTCTCCCCTGCCCCGCTGCCCTGCGTGCAGACAGACAGCACAACTCAGTGCAATTTGGACGTACTTCCGATGGAAAATGTCGTGCTGTTGGTGGAGCGCGGCGAATGCGGCGAACAGCCCGACACCGCCGCCAACGTCATCCCTGTGGGGAGTGACGGCTGGCATGTGCGCGAGGCAGACGGCAACCTGCTGACGCTGGACAGCTGTGAATACCGCTTGGACGGCGGCGAATGGCAGGGTCCGAAGAACATCCTGCACCTGATGAAGGAGCTGCTGGCCCTGCAGCGCCCCTGCGATATTGCGCTGCGCTACCGGTTTATCTGCGGCGATCTGTCTGCATGCAAGCGGCTGGCCCTTGTAATGGAACAGCCTGATTTGTTCCAGATGGAACTGAACGGCGAACCGCTGAATTTTGTGGACGAAGGGTACTACAAAGATATTGCGTTCCGCAAGTGCGATATCCACGCCCACCTGTGCGCGGGTGAAAATGTGCTGACCCTGACAACGCGATTTTTCCAGCGGCAAAAGGTCTACGATGTGCTGTTCGGCAAAAATGTTTATGAGACCGAGTTGAACAAGCTAACCTACGACATGGAGTTGGAGGCTCTCTACCTGATGGGTGATTTCGGCGTCTACAGCGACACACCGTTTACAAACGGACCCAACGGTAGCCTGCACACCGACGGCCCGTTCACATTGGGTGCGCCTACGGCCGACCCGCGTCCCGGCTGCCTGACAACGCAGGGTTACCCGTTCTTTGCCGGGAAGATCGTACTGGAAAAGACGCTGGTCTGCAGCGAGAATGCTGCGGGAGCCACACTCGATTTCGGGCAGCCCCATGTCGGCATGATGCAGGTGCAGGTCAACGACAGGGTAACGCATACCTTCCTCTGGCCGCCCTACCGCCTGCATGATGCCGGGCTGCACCCCGGCGAGAACACGCTGACCGTGACGCTCTACGCAAGCAATCGCAACATGCTCGGCCCCCACCACCACAGCAAGAGTGAGCCGCTGTCGGTCGGACCGTCCAGCTGGACCGGTGAGTTCAGCTGGGTAGAGCGCGAAAGCGAGGCTGTTGTCATCACCCCCGAGATGCGCAGACAAAATTTCTGGCAGGACGGCTGGAATTTCGTGCCGTTCGGACTATAACCAGCGCCCGGGCGGCTGAGATTTTCAACCGCCCGGGCGCTTTTTGTTAATAACTTTTTGCAGAGTTGGCAGGGAACACCGGTGCGGGCAGCGTTGGTTTGCAAAGTACGGCTATCCATGCCGCCCCAAAGGAAAAAGGCTGCGGCACGAGGAAAAAATCCTCATGCCGCAGCCCTTTTTATGCTTTTTTCACCTCATTGCAGCCATTGCTTCAGAACATCGTTGAGTTTGTCAAACTCCAGCGGCTTTGCGATATGCTCGTTCATGCCGGTGTTCTTTGCCAGCTGTACATCCTCGGCAAAGGCGTTCGCCGTCATGGCAATGATCGGCACCGTTCCGCGCCCGCCGGGAAGAGAGCGGATCGCCGCAGTAGCCTCGTACCCATTCATGATCGGCATCTGGATGTCCATAAAGATCAGGTCATACCATTTTTCCGGGGCTGCCACAACCTTTTCGACCGCTATTTTTCCGTTTTCGGCAATGTCAACGGCCACGCCTGTCATACCCAGAATCTCGGCAGCGATCTCCCGGTTCAGCTCGTTGTCCTCCACCAGAAGGATTCTCTTGTGTGTGTAATCGGTTTTGGCAAAATCCTCCAAAAGGTTTCGGGCGCTTTTCTCTTTTTTGCCGGATGTAAACTGCCGCAGCGTTGCCGTCAGGCGGGAACGGAACAGCGGCTTTGCGATAAAAGCATCCACGCCTGCCGCCCGGGCCTCCTCCTCGATCTCACTGAATTCAAAGGAGGTCAGGATGATGATGGTCACATCCTTGCCTACCCGCTCGCGTATTTTTCTGGCCGTCTCGATGCCGTCCATCTCCGGCATCTTCCAATCCAGAATCACCGCAAAGTAGTCGCGCCCGGTTTCATGGCGCGCATAGCAGCGCTCCACGGCCTGTCTGCCTGTAAGCACCCATTCGCCTGCTATGCCAATGTCTTTAAGGGTTGCAACCGTGCTTTCGCAGCAGGTTTTGTCATCGTCCACAACCAGCACCGGCAGGTCGAGCAGTTCCTTTTCCTGCTCCCTTTTTCTCTCCTGCAGCTTCAGATAAATCGTCACCGTGATCTTTGTGCCTTTGCCCGGCGCACTGTCAACCTTGATGCTGCCGTTCATCAGGTTGACGATGTTTTGGGTGATCGCCATACCCAGACCCGTGCCCTGCACCTTGGTCGTCCGGTGATCGTCCGCCCGGCTGAACGGCTCAAACATGATCTTCTGGAATTCGGGCGTCATGCCGATCCCGTTATCTGCAATCGAAAACTCGTAGCAGCCAAGCTCCGAGAAACCGTTCGGCTTTTCTTTAATGGAGAATATGATATTGCCGCCATCCGGGGTGTACTTGACGGCGTTGCTCATCAGGTTTACAAAGACCTGCTGGATCCTCAGGCTGTCTCCGCAGACGGCCTCGTGTTCAATATGGTCCACATGGACCTCAAAATTATGCCGGTGCTCATCAATAACAGGCTTTGTAAGGGTAATCAGGTTATCGACCAGCTCCGGCAGATTGAAATCCTCCTCGGCAAGGGACATCTTTCCGCTTTCGATGCGCGCCATGTCCAGCACTTCATTGATCAGTCCCAGCAAATGGCGGCTCGACTTTGTCATTTTGCCAAGGCACTCGATCACCTTATCCTGATTCTCGATATTCGCACCTGCAATGGCTGTCAGGCCGACGATTGCATTCATCGGCGTCCGGATGTCATGGGACATATTGGAGAGGAAGTCTGTCTTGGCCCGGCTTGCATTCTCCGCCGCGCGGTAGGCATCCTTCAGCGCCCTGTGGGATTCGATCTCGGCCTTTTTCTCCTGCGACACATCCATGGAGGCCAGCAGAGCCTTTACCAGTCTTGTGCCCTCCCACTCCAGCGGAATGAACGAGGCGATTTTATAGGTGTTCTCGTCCAGAGAGCAGTATTCAAATTTATAGATATCACTTTCTGCCGTCAGGTTCTTTCGGATATTGTCCGGGGACATCAATGCCTGTATGGCTTCCAGCGGCTCAAGCGTTTTATACTTTGCCATCACCTGCTCCACAAAAGCATGGTAGGTGCCGGTCGGCTCGTATATCATTTCCCCCTGCAGATTGTAGAATCTGTATCGGTCATTCTCTAAATCGCAGACAACAAAGCGATCCAGCAGCCGCACCATGCTCTGGATCAGAAGCTCCATGGATGCGTTGTCCGATGCCATCTGCGTCCGCCGTGCCGTTTCGGCCTTTGACTCAGTGATGTCCCGCAGGAAGATCATCGCGTATTCGGAATCTTCTATCTCACCGCGCATAACGACATTGCGGACCCACCGCTCCTCGCCGTTCAGCACGATGCGGCATTCCTGACACAGCTCTGTGTCCAGTCCCTTTAATTTTTCTGCGATGTAGGCGCGGTTATAGAAATCCGTTACAGCCTGTTTGTCCTGTGCAACGACATAGTTGTCCACAAAGAACCTGACCAGCTCATCCCATGTATGGCTCTGCTCAAAGGCCGTCATCAGGGAGGCTTCCACCTTGAAGGTGTCAAATGTGTTTTTTTCAAGGTTCACATAGTATTCGCAGAGGTTTGCGCTGGTGAACGCGCGGTGAAAGGCGGCTGCCCGCTGCGCCTGCATCTGGCTTCTTTTTTCTGCGTCAATGTTGCTGAGGATTCCGGCGATTCGCTTGGCCGAGCCATCCAGACGGCGTATCACCTCCGCAGACGCCCGGAACCACAGGTATCGGCCACCCTTTGTCTTCAGTCGGTACTCTACCTTATACTTTGTCTGATTGGTTTTGTCCGCAATCGTGTCCTGCAGCAGCTTCAGGACACGGTCCTTATCCTCCGGATGCAGAAGCTCCGACCATGCAGCCAGCTCGCTCGGGAAATCCAGACTATCACGATACCCAAGGAGGCGCCGAAACGCATGGCTCCAATACACATTAACGATCTCACTGTTTTCATTGCAGTCAAAATACCAGAGCGCCGAGCGTATGGATTCATTGACCAGAGCGAGATTCTCATACGCCCAGTTGATCTGCACGGACATGACCCAGACCGGCTTTCCGGCGGCATCCGTTGTATTTTCTTTGTAGAGGCACACATAGACGGGGGCGCCGTCCGCTGTGAGGATCTGCCCTTCTCCCGCACCATGAATCTGACGAAAGCGGTCATTCTCAAGGAAAGTGACATTCTCCCCGTAAAAAAGCTTTTTCAGCGAGCCCTTTGTCTGCGCCATAAGGGATTCGTAGCTGTACCCCAGATTGTGCAGCAGCAAATCACCGATCGACAAAATCGACAGATCCGCGTCAAAGTACCCGGTAATGGTCCCGACACCGCCGTTTTTTTGAATCGTTTCCTGCATCGACTGAAGCACACTGTCTCCCAGCTTTGTCATGTCAGAAGAATAGATTCCGTCCTCATAGCTGTTTTTGAAATTCATTTTCCTTCCCCTGCGCCTTATCTTAAAAAAATTGCCGGCTGATACCGCATCGCCGCGCCGTTAATTCATGTAATATGGTCGGATACAGCATATCATTTTTTCAAGCTCTTGAAAAGTAGCGTTTTGTATTTTTTTGAAAAGATTCCTGCGCAGCCCGGTATTTTCCTTCCCATTGTACAGACTGTCAAAAAGCTCCTGCAGGGGTGCGCATTGCCCGCCCACAAACCCGGCTGCAAGCGCATCCCTGCTTGTGTTGAAAAACAGGCCGGTTGGCGGTATAATATTCTCCGGCCGGAACAGGCCGGATGAGGAGAAAATCAAGATGACAAACAAAAAACACACTTCCCCGCTTGCCGCCGTGCAGGAGCTTGCCATTCTGACCGGGGCGGTTGCGATCATTGCGGCGGCGGTCTACTTCTTTCTGGTGCCGAGCCACGCCTCGGTCAGCAGCATCTCGGGCCTTGGCATTGTGCTGGCAAACTTTGTGCCGCTGCCGCTGTCGGCCATCACGATGATCCTGAATGTCGTGCTGCTCATCATCGGCTTTTTGACCTGCGGGCGGGAGTTTGGCGCCAAGACCGTCTACACCAGCATCCTGCTGCCGCTCTTTCTCGCCCTGCTGGAGCGGCTTTTCCCCGGCATCGGCTCACTGACCGACAGTCAGGAGCTGGATGTGCTGTGCTACATTCTGGTGGTCAGCGTGGGGCTGAGCATCCTGTTCAACCGCAACGCCTCATCCGGCGGGCTGGACATCGTGGCGAAGATCCTGAACAAATACCTGCATATTGAGCTGGGCCGCGCAATGTCGCTGTCCGGCATCTGCGTAGCGCTCTCAGCCGCGCTGGTCTATGACAAAAAGACCGTAGTGCTGAGTGTGCTGGGCACCTACTTTAACGGTCTGGTGCTGGACCACTTTATCTTTGACCACAACATCAAGCGGCGGGTCTGCATCATCACCAAAAAGGAGGAGGTGCTGCGCCGCTTCATTCTGGACGATCTGCACAGCGGTGCAACGGTGTATGAATCCTACGGCGCATACAACATGGAAAAGCGCCGCGAGATCATCACCATTGTGGATAAGGTCGAGTACCAGCGGCTGATGAACTTTATGAACCGCGAGGACCCGCAGGCGTTCATCACCGTCTACACCGTGTCGGACATGCGGTATCAGCCCAAAGCATAAACCCGCACAGCGCCCCCGCATCGTGAGGATGCGGGGGCGCTGTTTTTTCTTTTGCTTTATTTTATGTTTACAAACCACCTATAAGCCTGATATAATTAAACAGTAAAGGTTCCAACACTATGTTTTGTAAAGGAGTGCGCCTATGAAACACCCCAAAAGACCCGCTGCCTTCAACCTTTTGATGCTTACCCTAGCCGGCATGATCAACGCCGTCGGCATCACGCTTTTTCTTTCCCCGGTCAAGCTGTACGACAGCGGCATCTCCGGCACCTCGATGCTGCTGGAGCAGATCACACCGCCTTATCTCTCGCTGTCAGTCTTTCTGCTGCTGCTGAACATCCCGCTTTTTCTCTTTGGGCTGAAAAAGCAGGGCCGCCTTTTTACCGTCTATGCGATTTATACGGTGTTGATCTACTCGCTGTTTGCGTGGCTCATCACCGATGTTTTCCCGGTCGATGTCAGCATTGCCTCGCCCCTTGCGGGGACGGATCTTCTGCTCTGCGCGCTGTTCGGCGGCGTTATCTCCGGCATCGGCAGCGGCCTTGCGATCCGCTACGGCGGCGCGATGGACGGCATCGAGGTCATGGCCGTCATCTTTGCCAAGCGCCTCGGCCTTACGGTCGGCACCTTCGTGATGATCTACAATATCCTGCTCTACATCGTATGCGGCTTTGTGCTGAACAGCTGGGTGCTGCCGCTGTACTCGATCGTAACCTACGCGGCGGCCCTCAAAACGATCGACTTTGTTGTCGAGGGTATCGACCGCGCCAAGTGCGCCGTCATCGTCACCGATCACCCTGACGAGGTCTGCATGGCCCTGATGGATACCTTTGAGAGCGGCGTGACCTGCCTTGACGCCAAGGGCGGCTATTCCCGCCGCAGCAAGACGATGCTCTACTTTATTATAAACCGCTATCAGGTCATCCGCATGACGGAGCTTGTACACAGCCTTGACCCGGGCGCCTACATTGCGATCAGCGAGGTCGCGGATGTTTTTTCCAGCAACAACAGCAGCGACTGACCGGGCCTGCCGCCGGGCAAACGGATTTATTCCAAAAAACAGGTGACAAACCCTGTCCGGGTGTGGTATACTAAATATTACAATTTGGTTAAAACGAATTTGCCGGGGCGCGGGCTGCAGACCTTGACGCCCCGGTGTTGTCGTGTGTTACCGGAGGTGCTTGACTACGAATTCCACATCGAACCGTATGCCCCGCCTGCTGGCTATGCTGTTTTTGCTGCTGGGGCTTTTTTGTGCGGCAGCACTGCCCGCCCATGCGGAGGACGACTACAATACCACGCTGGACCGTCTTTCCCGCCTGCAGGCGCTGGCGCGGGAGTTTTCCTCGTCCCGGGACGATGCGCCCGACCCCATTGTGCTGACCCTCTCCTACACCCGCACGGGTGACTACAACACCACGATCTGGCAGCTGACCGCCGGCGTGCGCGATACCGAGTTTGAGAGCTATGTCAACAGCAGCGATGCCGAGCTGGCCTCGCTGCAATCCCTGCACACCGTCACCCTGCCCACCGGCGAGAAGATCGACTTCGGTCATCTGCTGGCCTCGATGAACCTTGTCTACAACGGTATCCCCATCACCGGCAGCTGGGGCGGCGACTGCCAGCAGCTGGCGCAGCAGTATTACGGGCAGGCGCAGGACGCTGCCGGGTACGCCGCCGCCATGCGCGCCACCTTTAATATGGACGATGACGGCTCGCTGAGCAAATTCGGCGATCAGGATCTGCGCGCCGACATGGATTCGGTGATTGTCGGCTCCAAGGTCACGCAGGACACCGATCTGGCCGATGCCCTGCGCAGCTACTATGAGAATCTGACCGAGTACGACCGCGCCAAGGAGTTTATCTCGCTGAGCTTCGGCACGCAGGACACCTCCAACAGAAGCTTTGCGGACGCTGTCTACCGCGCCCTGCTGGATGATTCCGGCATGCAGCTGCTGTTTTACATGAACGGCATGTGGTCGGTCAACGGCTGGCAGATCAAGGAGGACTACGCCCCCGCTGTGCGCGGTGCGGCCGACCTGTTTGCCGAATATCTGGCCGGGGCCGTCAACCATGAAAAGGTCAAGAGCGAGACGAACGACCGCCTTGTCGCCATGGGCGGGCAGGCTCTGTCCGATGCGCTGGCCGCGCTGGGGGACAGCGATGCCGCGGCAGCCGCGCTGGCTGCCGCCAGCGAGCTGGCCGACAGCACCCAGTCCGCCGTCTCCTCGGGGTCGGATGCGATCTCCGCCGCGCGGGACACCCTGCAGACCAAATTTGATGTAAAGATCTTCCAGCTGATTCTGCTGATCGCCGCCGCAGCGGCCGCGTTTATGCTGGTGTTCAGCCTTGCCATGTTTGTTTTGCACCGCAAAGACTCCTGACTACGGGGTGAACGCACCTTTTTTTGACAGCCTGACGGCCCTCCTCTTTATATGGGGAGGGCCGTTTTTCTGTTCATATACCGTTCACATTCCGTATATTCGCCGCAAGTTATCCACCGTGTATAACGGTTATCCACCGTGGAAATGTTGAAAACTCCGTTGAAAGCGTGGAAAACTCCCCGCTCTTTTCCCGTTAAAAAGCGGAAAACCGGAAAATTCCACGGTGCGCAAGGGATTATTTTCAACATTTTCCACCGCCTGCCTGTGGAAAGCTGTGGAAACCTGTGAAATGTGTATTTTGCGTTTTACGCAACACAAAATACACATTTTGTAAATAAGGGGTTGTATTTACCGATTCAGAGCGCTATAATAGCAGTAACCATCACCCGCACCTGCTGTGCGGCGGTGCGCTTGAATAGATAAGGGAGAGTGTACATCATGTTGGACATCAAAATCACCAAAACGACCCATCCGAAGGAAAAGCCGCAGGACGAGACAAAGCTCGGCTTCGGCAAGAAGTTCAGCGACCATATGTTCCTGATGGACTATACCGCAGGCGAGGGCTGGCATGACGCCCGCATCGTTCCCTACGGCCCGTGGGAGATGGACCCCGCCACCACCGTTTTTCACTACGCGCAGGAAATTTTTGAGGGCATGAAGGCCTACCGCACCGCCGAGGGCAAGGTACAGCTGTTCCGCCCCGAGTGCAACGCGAACCGCTTCAATGATTCGGCCGACCGTCTGGGCATGCCCGCCATCCCGCCGGAGGATTTTGTGCAGGCCGTCAAGGCGCTGGTCGATGTTGACCGCGACTGGGTGCCCCACTCTGACGGTGCATCGCTGTATATCCGCCCGTTCTGCATTGCCACCGATGTGGGCCTCGGCGTGCATGCCGCCAAGCACTACCGCTTTGCGATCATCTGCGCCCCCTCCGGCGCTTACTACGCCGAGGGTCTTGACCCCGTGCGCATCTATGTCGAGGATCAGTACATCCGCGCCGCCCCGGGCCTGACCGGCTTTACCAAGTGCGGCGGCAACTACGCAGCCTCCATCAAGGCTGGTGAGCTGGCCGAGGAGCGCGGCTTCTCTCAGGTGCTGTGGCTGGACGGCGTTGAGAAGAAGTATGTCGAGGAAGTCGGTTCCATGAACATCATGTTCAAGATCGACGGCGAAATCTACACCGCCCCCTGCGTGGGCACCGTTCTGCCCGGCGTCACCCGCCGCTCCATCATTGAGCTGCTGAAGGACTGGGGCTACCCCGTGCATGAGGAGCGCGTTGCCATTGCCGACATCATGAAGGCTGCCGATGAGGGCAAGCTGGAGGAGGTCTTTGGCACCGGCACCGCTGCGGTCGTTTCCCCCGTCAAGGAGCTTGACTGGGAGGGTAAGGTTGCCCACATCAGCGGCGGCAAGATCGGAGAGCTGACCCAGAAGCTGTACGACACCCTGACCGGCATCCAGTGGGGCAAGCTGCCCGACACCAAGGGCTGGATCGTCCCGGTCGAATAATCCATATTCAGAAACAAAGTAAAGAACCTTTCTTGCGCTTGCGGTTTTCGAGGCCGCAAGCGCTTTTTCTATGACATTTCTATGAACACTTGTGCAACCTGCACAAAACAGTCACAGCGCTTTACAGCACATTGTACAAGCACGCATCTTGCAAATTCGACAAAAATGATGTAGTATAAGTACATCGAAAGCGAAACGCTTTCAAACAAAAGTGAAGAGGAAGAATACCAGAGCGCCCTGCCGAATCCGTAGGGAGGGTATCACTTGTAGAGGGGTGGTTCCGTTCGTATTCAGGCGCCGGCGAGACGTTCTGTTTTTCTCCTTCTTTTTAAAAAAAACGAGACGGGGCAGTGGCCGTCTCGTTTTTTTGTTTTTTCGGGGGGGCTGGCCGCCCTACAACCATTGCCGCAAACCTTCCGGCCATATCCCTTTTACGGTCAATCCGTAGGGGAGGGATTCATCCCTCCCGGACACCTTCCGCCGCCGCAAGCGGCCACGGCGGCCAGAGGACTGGCCGCCCTACGACCCCACTTAAAAATCCGTGTAGGGCGGGGTGCCCTCACCCCGCCGAAAAACCTGCCGACATATCCCGTTCCCCTTTTGCCGCCCCCTCCCTCTCCCCTTATTTTCCTGTTTGTTCGTCTTAACTTTCTTCTTTACATTCCCTGGGAAATACGCTACAATATAAGCACCTACTTTATAGAATAACAAGGAGAAGGAGAGATCGCTTTGTTTACTATCATCAAACGGCGGGAGCTCAACCCCACCGTGACCGAGCTCTGGATCCATGCGCCGCTCATCGCCAAAAAGGCGAAGGCCGGCCAGTTCATCATTGTCCGTGCGAAGGAGGATTCCGAGCGCATCCCCCTGACCATCGCCGGGTTTGACCGCGAGGCGGGCACTGTCTCCATCATCTTTCAGGTCGTCGGCGCCGGTACGATGCAGCTCAACTCCCTCAAGGAGAGCGAGGCTGTGCATGACTTTGTCGGCCCGCTGGGCAAGGCCACCGAGATCGAGGGCCTGAAAAATGTCTGCGTGGTCGGCGGCGGCGTTGGCTGCGCCATTGCGCTGCCCGTGGCTCAGGCACTGCACGAGCAGGGCACCAAGGTCACCGGCATTGTCGGCTTCCGCAACAAGGATCTGGTCATTCTGGAGGACGAGTTCCGCGCCTGCTGTGATGAGTTCATCATCATGACCGATGACGGCTCCTACGGCGAGAAGGGCGTTGTCACCGCGCCGCTGGACAAGAAAATCGTCGAGGGTGCGAACTTTGACGAGGTCATCACGATCGGACCGCTGATCATGATGAAATTTGTCGTCAAGACGACCAAGCCCCACAATGTCAAGACCGTTGTGTCGATGAACCCCATCATGGTCGATGGCACCGGCATGTGCGGCGGCTGCCGCCTGACCGTGGGCGGCCAGACGAAGTTCGCCTGCGTGGACGGCCCCGACTTTGACGGCTTTGAGGTCGATTTTGACGAGGCTATGCACCGCGGCACGATGTACAAGCCCTTTGAGGCACACGCCCGCGAGGCCGAGTGCAACTTGCTGAAACAGGAGGTGCAGTGATCATGCCGAATATGGACCCGAAAAAGTGCCCCATGCCCAGCCAGGAGCCGAATGTCCGCAACAAAAACTTCAAGGAGGTCGCCCTCGGCTACACCGAGGAGATGGCCGTGAACGAGGCCAAGCGCTGCCTGCAGTGCAAGAACCACCCCTGCCGCAGCGGCTGCCCCGTGGAAATTGATATTCCCGGCTTCATCAAGCATGTGGCCGAGGGTGATTTTGAGGCTGCTTACCATGTGATCGCGCAGTCCAGCGCGCTGCCCGCCGTCTGCGGCCGTGTCTGCCCGCAGGAGCATCAGTGCGAGGGCAAGTGCGTCCGCGGCATCAAGGGCGAATCCGTCGGCATCGGCCGTCTTGAGCGCTTTGTTGCCGACTGGTACCGCAACAATGTCCACACCAAGCCCGTTGCCCCCGCGCCCAACGGCCACAAGGTCGCTGTCATCGGCACCGGCCCCTCCGGCCTGACCGTTGCGGGTGATCTGGCCAAGCTGGGCTACAAGGTCACCGTCTACGAGGCCCTGCATGTTGCGGGCGGCGTGTTGATGTACGGCATCCCCGAGTTCCGTCTGCCCAAGGACATCGTCCAGCACGAGGTCGAGGGCCTGAAGGAGCTGGGTGTTGACATCGAGACCAATATGGTCATCGGCAAGGTGCTGACGATCGACGAGCTGATGAATGACTACGGCTTCGAGGCCGTCTATGTTGCCTCCGGCGCCGGTCTGCCCCGCTTTATGGGCATCCCCGGCGAGAGCCTGAACGGCGTTTACTCCGCCAACGAGTACCTGACCCGCGTGAACCTGATGAAGGCGTACAAGGAGGATTCCCGCACGCCCATCATGAAGAGCAAGTCCGTTGCCGTTGTCGGCGGCGGCAACGTCGCCATGGACGCTGCCCGCTGCGCCAAGCGTCTGGGTGCCGAGAATGTCTACATCGTCTACCGCCGCGGCATGGCGGAGCTGCCTGCCCGTAAAGAGGAGGTCGAGCACGCCGAGGAGGAGGGCATCGTCTTTAAGACGCTGACGAACCCCACCGAGGTGCTGGGCGACGAGAACGGCTGGGTCAAGGGTATGACCTGCGTGGAGATGGAGCTGGGTGAGCCCGATGCTTCCGGCCGCCGCCGCCCCATCGTCAAGGAGGGCAGCGAGTTCGTTCTGGACGTTGATACGATGATCATGGCGCTGGGTACCAGCCCCAACCCGCTGATCCGCTCCACCACGCCAGGTCTGGACGCCGACAAGCACGGCTGCCTGATCACCAACGGCCCTGACGGCCTGACCACCCGCCCGATGGTCTACGCCGGCGGTGACGCTGTCACTGGTGCGGCCACCGTCATTCTGGCGATGGGCGCCGGTAAAGAGGCCGCCCGCGCGATTGACGCCGCGATTAAGGCAAAGAAACAGTAAAACAGTTTTTCGGCCCTGCACCGAATTTGGTGCAGGGCTTTTTTGCAAAAAAGGCTTCCCCCCTCGGGGGAAGCTGGCCGCGAAGCGGACTGATGAGGGGCGACCTTGCCATACTATCCCGTATACGGGCGGCATCCACACGCCTTCCCCTCATCCGTCTGCGGGCGGGGCCGCAGACACCTTCCCCCTTGGGGGAAGGCACTCTCACGAAACAAAGGCTGACACCATGTATCATCCATTCTTCCAATTTGTTCTTCCCCGTCTGGGGCAGGCGGCGCTGGACATTTTGCTGTATCTCAACTTTTTACAGCTGCCGCCGCTGCAGCTTGCGGCACAGTGGCCGGTTTTGTACTACGGCCTGCCGCTGGTGCTGATGGCACTGCTGGCCTATATCAGCCGGGACCCGCTGGGCCTTGGCATCGTCTTTGTCGGGCATCTGGTGACCTTTTACTGCATCGGCACCGGCATTGGGCTGGTGCTGCGGCGTGTCGGCGGCGCGCCGCTGACCGTTTGGCGTATTTTTTGGCTGGGCGGCATAACGCCGTGGCTGCTGACGGCGCTGATTATGTGGTGGGGCAGGCGCAAGGCGCTGCACCTCTGTACGACCCGCTACCGCCTTACGACCCGCAAAAAGCTGCCGGGCGGCCAGCTGCGCATCGTGCAGATCAGCGATATTCACCCCCGAAGCTGCGCCGCGATGGACCACACCCGCATCCCTGAGCTGCGCGAGAAGATCGAGGCCTGCCACCCCGACCTGCTGGTGCTGACCGGCGATATTTTTGACGAATTTACCGAGCCGGAGGAGCTGGAAGCCTTCTGCAAGCTGTTTGGCGAGCTGGACGCGCCGCTGGGCAAGTATTACGTCCTCGGCAACCATGACCTGTTCCACCACTGGCGGGAGCCAAGCTTTGGCCGCGCCGAGCTGGAGCGCAGCTTTGCTGCCGCCGGGGTGCGCATTCTCGAGGATACCTCCGTCCTGCTGCCCTGCGGGGTGCGCATCGTGGGCCGCAAGGACTACCTGTACACCAACGGCAGCCGCTTTACGGCTGCGCAGCTGATGCCCGGCGGCCCGGACGACCGCTACACGGTCTGGCTTGACCATGAGCCGCGGGATTTCAAGGCTGCGGCCGCGGCAGGGGCCGATCTGATCCTGAGCGGCCACACCCACGGCGGGCAGGTATGGCCTGCGGGCGCCGTGGGCATGGTTGCCAAAAACGAGCGCAACTACGGCAAAAAGGTCATTAACGACCATTGCGCCGCCATTGTCAGCGGCGGAACCGGCACCTGGGGCTACAAATTCCGCACCCAGGGCCGCACAGAGATCGTCTGTGTTGAAATCACTACCGAAAAGGAAATGTAAAAACTATGCAGGAACGCGAACGCCTTGGCAGCCGCCTTGGCTTTATCATGCTGTCCGCCGGGTGCGCCATCGGCTGCGGCAATGTCTGGAAATTCCCTTGGATGTGCGGCCAGAACGGCGGCGGCAGCTTTATGCTGCTCTACATCCTCTGTCTTTTGGTGCTGGGCCTGCCCGTTATGGTCATGGAATTTGCCGTGGGCCGCGCAGCGCAGGCCAGCCCCATCTATATGTACCAGCGCCTTGAAAAGCCGGGCCAGCGGTGGGGGCTTTTCGGCGTATTCAGCCTCATCGGCAACATTGCGCTGATGGCCTTTTACACCGTTGTCACAGGCTGGATTCTCTACTATTTCGTCAAGTTCCTCACCGGGCAGAACGCCGACTTCGGCTTTGCGCAGATGCTGGCCGACCCGAAGGTGAATGTGACCTACCTGTTTGTCACGGTGGCGGCGGCGTTCGTACTGCTCAGCTTCAACTTGCAGGGCGGATTGGAGCGCGTGACCAAGTACATGATGACCGCCCTGCTGGTGCTGATGCTGGTGCTGGCGCTGCACAGCCTGACCTTTTCCGGCGCGGCGGAGGGGCTGCGGTTCTATCTGGTGCCGGACTTCTCCAAGATCAACGGCACAGTCATCGTGGCGGCCATGAATCAGGCATTCTTCTCTTTGTCGGTCGGCATGGGCGGCATGGCAATCTTCGGCAGCTATATCGGCAAGGACCGCGCGCTGATGGGCGAATCGGTCCATGTCATCCTGCTGGACACCTTTGTGGCGGTGCTGGCCGGCATCATCATCTTCCCGGCCTGCTTCACCTACGGGCTGGAGGTCACTGCCGGGCCGAGCCTGCTGTTTGACACGATGGCCGGCGTATTCAACCACATGGCAGGCGGCCGCTGGTGGGGCACCCTTTTCTTCCTGTTCATGGTGTTTGCCGCGCTCTCCACCGTGCTGGGCGTCTGCGAGAACATCCTTGCCATGATTCGGGAGCTGACCGGCTGGAGCCGCCCCAAGGGCTGCCTTGTCTGCGGTGTCGGCATCTTTCTGCTGGCGCTGACCACGGCGCTGGGCTACAGCGTGCTGCACTTTCAGCCGTTTGCGCCGGGCAGCGCGTGGCTGGACTTCTGGGATTTCATCGTCAGCAACAATGTGCTGCCGCTCGGCTCTCTGGTGCTGGCGCTCTTCTGCTGCAGCCGCTTTGGCTGGGGCTGGGACTGCTTTGTGGCCGAGGCCAACACCGGCAGGGGGCTTAAGATCCGGCCATGGATGAAGCCCGTCTTTCAATTTTTTGTTCCCTGCGCCATCGCCTTTATCTATGTGTACGGCATGGTGACCTTTACCTGGCGGTAACACCGCCCAAAAAGCCCCGCCGCCCGATTTCCCGGGTGACGGGGCTTTGCGCTTTATTTTGCCAGCCGGCGGTATTCCATCGGCATCAGGCGGAACTGGTCGTAAAACGCCTTGGCAAATTTGCCCTGACTCTCATAGCCGACACCGGCCGCTATGTCCTGCACCCGCAGCGTTGTCGTGCGCAGCAGCTCGGCGGCCTTTTCCAGCCTGCGGCGGCGGAAATAGGCAAGATACCCCTCGCCCAGCACATTCTGGCAGTACAGCTTGAAGCCGCTCTCGCTCAGGCCGAAGCCATCGGCCAGCGCCTTGGCCGTATGCCGCACCGAGAGATCGCGCAGCACAAGCGTTTCGGTTTCGCGCACCAGCTCGACCTGCCGCGAGGGGCAGCGGGCGGCCTCGGCGTCATCGGGCAGGCGCAGCAGCTCATACAGCAGCCGCACCGCCGTGTAGCGCAGCTCGCCCGGGGTGGCGTACTCGGCATCGCTCCACTGCTCGTCCAGAATGTCGGTGATGGCCTCGCTGACCGGGCAGCAGTGGACACCGTCCCGGCAGAAGTAGTCCGCAATACCGCCGATCTCAAGGCCCATCACGGTCAAAAAGCTGTCCGCCTGCACGGCGTCCGGGTCGATGAAAAGCTGCAGCCCCTCATACTGGCCGCCCGGCAGGTAGAACGGCTCATCCGGCGCAGCAAAGCTGACGGCGGCGTGTGCCTCTGTCACGATGGCGTATTCCTCCGGCCCGTCGGGGATGGCCCGCCGCCCGGCGCGGCAGAAGTCAAAGACCAGCAGCCGCGCAGCCTGCACGGGCAACGGCGCAAGGTGGCTGTCCAGCCGGGTAAAGCTGAGCCAGATTCCCCCGGCCAGCGTATGCAGCCCCTGCGGGGCTGCCTTTTGTTGTGTTTCCATAGTTATATTATAACAAATAATTTAAAATTCCGAAAAATCTGCTTTCTAAAGCACAATGTCAAAAAGAACAATTTAGCTTATATTTAAAGAATTATCCGCTTTATATATTGCTAAAAAGGCAAAATGTGCGAAATCGGAAAATTGGCATTTTCTGACATTTTACGCCGCAAGCTCTGTTTTTTAGTCCGCAACCGGCACATCAAGGCCGAACTCCAGCGGGCGGAAGCGCGGGCAGACATTCTCCGATATGCAGATGACCGAGGCCGCCAGCCGACTGCCGATCTCACAGGCCTGCGCCAGCGTCTTGCCGTAGGTCAGGCCGATGACCGTGCCGGCAAAAAAGGCATCGCCCGCGCCGGTCGTGTCGATGACATCGACCTTTTTGGCCGGGACCGTGCCGCACTCGCCGCCGCTGCGGGCGTAGACGGCGCCCTTGTCCCCCATCGTGACCACCATGCAGGGGATGTTGGCGCTGTGTACATTGCCAGCCAGCGTGCGGCACATCTCGTCCGCGTCCAGCTCCTCATAATTGTCTGAGAACATCAGCCCGGCCTCCTGCTGGTTGCAGACAAAGCAGTCGATCTGCTGCAAAAAGTCGCGGCGCTCCATCGCAATGCTCATGTTGGACACTGCCGCATAGACCTTTTTGCGGTACTTTTTGGCAAAGTGCAGCACCTGCTTGACGGTCTCCTTCTCAAGGTCCAGCTCAATGGCGATGCCGTCACAGTCCGCAAAGATCTCATCGCCCTGCTCCTGCAGCAGCCGGGTCAGCGGCGTGGTGTCGGGCCGCTTGGAGATGGCGGCGCAGACATCGCCGTCATTGTCAAACACGGCCAGCCATGTACCCATGCCGTCCGGCACGCGCCGGATGTACCGGGTATTGACCTTGTGTCTGGCCAGCTTGTCGATGACATCCTGCCCGGAGCCGGTTTCATCCACAAGGCTGACAAAGGTGGGGCGCAGCTCCACATTGGCAATATCCTCGGCCACATTGCGGCAGACGCCGCCGTGTACCTGCTCGACCCGGCCTGCGTTGCGCCCGCCCGGTATGTAGGTGGACAGCGGATACCCCTTAATATCCACAAAAACAGCGCCGATCACAACAATACCCATGGTAAAGTTCCTCACTTATAGAATTTTACCTGTATTTTACCATAAGTCCGACAAATACGCAAACACAGGCGGCGGCCGTCCCACATTTTGTATCCCCAAAAGCCCCCTTGACATCTGTGTGCGCATACGGTTTAATAGGAGCAAACGGAGGTGCTTGCCCATGAAAAATCAAACGAAGAAACGCGCGTTTTATGTATTGACCGGCTGCATTGCCGCGCTGGCGCTCTGCATTGCGGCGGCGCTGGCGCTGCTGTGCCGCACCCCTGCCGCGCAGGATGTCAGCATCCCCGGCGTGCGGGGCGCCATCTGCGCCACGGTGCAGCTGCCGGGCAAGCTGGCCCGCAGCGGGGATATGCCGCTGGCCGTGCTTTGCCACGGCTTTACGGGCAGCCGCGCGGGTGACGGCCACTTTGCCCCGCTGGCGCAGGATCTGGCCGCGCAGGGCATCGCCACGGTGCGGCTGGATTTCCCCGGCTGCGGCGACAGCACGGAGCCGTTCACCGCGTATACGCTTTCCCACATGGCCGATGATGTTGAAAGTGCGATCCTGTACATGCAAAGCACCTACGGCACCGGCCCGACCGCGCTGGTCGGCCACAGCATGGGCGGGCGGCTGGCCAGCCTGTACCCGCAGCAAAAGGGCGGCATCGCCGCGCTCGTGCTTTGGAGCCCCGCCAACGGTGCCGGGCTGAACGGCCTTGAATTTTTGAACATCGACGATTTCTCCGCAGTGGAGGCCATGGCCGCCGAGGCGGAGGCCAACGGCAGCGTTACTGCCTGGGGGGTCGAGCTGAGCGCGGCCTATATGGACGAGATGCGCACCTCTGACCCGAACGCCGCCCTGCGGGAAAGCGCCCTGCCCACCCTGCTGACCTACAGCGGCAGCGAGGGCATTTTAAGCAGCACCACCCAGGCCGAAACGATCGCCGCCGTGCAGAGCCTGCCGGACGGTCAGGTCGTGCTGGACCCCTTTGCGGCCGGCAACCACAACTATCTCAGCGATGACCCCGCCACGGCCGCCGCCCTTGACAAGGCCCTGCGGCAGACCACCGTCCGGTTTTTAACACAGTACCTCGGGTAAGGCAGCGTTTGCCGAGCCTTTTGTTAAATCGCACAACTTTGGCCTTGACGCAGTTTTACTGCAGTGCTACAATTATATAGTATGTCTTATAACACAGTAGCTTTGAGAACGAGGGGCCGCCCTATGAACCACCCGCGCAAGCATCTTCTCTGTCTGCTTCTGGCTCTCTGGCTTACCGGCGTGCTGCTGGCAGGCTGTGCCGCAGACACCGCCGACACAAATGCTGACCTGCCGGTCATCACCGTCGGCTGCGATAACTACCCGCCCTTTAACTATGTGAACGGTAACGGCCAGCCCGCCGGCATTGATGTAGAGCTGGCCGCCGAGGCGTTCCGCCGCATGGGCTACCGCCCCGAATATATCACGATCAACTGGACTGAAAAAAACGCGCTGCTTGAAAGCGGCGCGATCGATTGCATCTGGGGCTGCTTTTCGATGAACGGCCGCGAGGACGAATACACTTGGGCCGGGCCGTATATGTACAGCCATCAGGTCGTAGCCGTCATGCCGGACAGCGACATTCAGACGCTTGCCGATCTGGCGGGCAAGACGGTGGTCGTGCAGGCCACCACCAAGCCCGAGAGCCTGTTTCTTGATGGCAATGACCCCCGCATCCCCGAGATCCGCGCGCTCCACTCGCTGCAGAAGCAGGAGCTGATCTACAGCCACCTTGCCAAGGGCTACGCCGATGCCGTGGCCACGCACGAGATCTCGCTGCTGCAGTATATGGCGGACTACGGCGCCGAGTTCCGCATTCTGGAGGAGCCGCTGGAGGTCGTTGGTTTGGGCGTTGCCTTTTCCCGCAGCGATGACCGCGGCATTGCGCAGGCGCTCTGCGCCACGCTGGAGCAGATGCGCACCGACGGCACCACCCGCAGCATTCTGGCAAGCTACCTTGCGGACCCCGACAAATATCTGGAGGCAGACGGCTATGCAGACTAAACCTCGCCGCACCGTCCCCGGCTTTCGCCCGCTGACCATCGTGATCGGCCTGCTGCTTCTGCTGGTCGTTGGCCTGTATTCGATCCGGACTGACAACTTTGAGGGCGAACAGAATTTTGCCAGCCGCGTGAACTATATAAAGGACCAGTGCTATGACTACGCCAGCCTGTCGCTGGCCGTCGAGTCCAAGAGCCTGCTGCGCATTGCCGAGGCCTGTGAGCAGTGTGCGCGCGATATTCAGACCGGCACCGCTGCGGTTGAGGCGGAGGTGCTGTCCGGCTGTGTGGAAAACCACTACCTGACCGGCGTGGCTGTGCTGGACCGGGACGGCAATGTGGTGCAGTGCTACAGCAAGGAGGGGGCACTGCCGCAGCAGCTGCTGCAGGAGCTGACCACCGCGCCGCTGCTGGATGTGGCCGACCACCCGAAAAAGACCTACTCCGTCCGGCTGGTCTGTGACGATGACTCCTTCCTTGACCTTGCCGCAGCAGCCCGGACCGATGCAGACGGCATCGTGGCGGTGTTCTACCACACCCCGGCCGACTATGTACACAGCTATAACCTCAACTGCCAGCATCTTTTGGCGGGCTTTACGACCCCCGGCGACGGCACCCTTGCTGTGGTCAGCGGCGATTCGATCATCGCCTCCAACGACACAAGCCTGCTCGGGCTTGCCCCCGATGCTGTGCTGCCGCTGCGGCTCCTGCGTGAGCACGGCCGCTTTAACCGGATGGTCTATGTGCGGGATTCCAACACACACTTCCGGGGATATTTCGGCTATACCACGCAGGGGCGCGACTTCTATGTCTACGCCTACCTGCCCGAGGGCACGATCTACACCACGACCGTCAAAAACCTGATGTTTACCTCGGTGGCTTATCTGCTCATCGTGCTGATGATCGAGCTGGTGCGCCACCGCACACTGCAGAACTATCAGGAGGAAAAAGCCCGGCAGGAGCACGCCTATCAGGCCTCGCTCGAGCAGGCCGCCCACCGGGCCGAGGCTGCCAACATCGCCAAGACCGAGTTTCTGCAGCGGATGAGCCATGACATCCGCACCCCCATCAACGGCATACGCGGCATGATCGAGATCGGCAACCACTACAGCACCGACATGACCAAGCAGGCCGAATGCCGTGAAAAGATCTGGGAGGCCTCCGGCCTGCTGCTTGAGCTGGTCAATGAGGTACTGGACATGGGCAAGCTGGAGTCCGGCGAGGTCGTGCTGGAGCACCGCCCCTTCAATATGGTCACGCTGCTGACCGGCCTGTGCGATGTGCTGGAAAAGCCAGCTGCCGAGCGCGGCATCACCATCCGCTGCGAGGACATCACGCTGCCCCACCCCGACCTTATCGGCAGCCCGCTGCATGTAAAGCGGCTTGTGATGAACATCATCTCCAACGCCATCAAGTACAATACGGACAACGGCAGCATCACCCTGACCCTGCATGAGCTGCGCAGCGAGGGCGAGAAAGCATGGATTCGCTTTACCTGCGCCGATACCGGCATCGGCATGAGTGAGGAATACCAGAAGCATCTGTTTGAGCCGTTCACGCAGGAGCTGCTGGACGCCCGCTCCACCTACGCCGGCACAGGGCTGGGCATGCCGATTGCCAAGGGCCTTATTGATGCAATGGGCGGCACCATCGACTTCACCAGCCGTCAGGGCGAAGGCACGACCTTCTATATCACGCTGCCCTTTGAGGTCGACCGCGCAGCGGCGCCGCAGCCGCTGCCCGGCGCACCGGCCGACCTTTCGGCGCTGCAGGGCAAGCATATCCTGCTGGCCGAGGACAACGACCTGAACCTTGAGATTGCCGAGTTCCTGCTGCAAAACGCCGGTCTGCGCACGACCGCCGCCCGCAACGGGCAGGAGGCGGTAACGCTTTTTGCCGCGTCCGCCCCCGGCACCTTCGATGCCATTTTGATGGATGTCATGATGCCGCAGCTGGACGGCTACGAGGCGACCCGCGCCATCCGCGCCCTTGACCGGCCCGATGCCGCAGCGATCCCCATTTTTGCGATGACGGCCAACGCCTTTACCGAGGACCGCCGCCGCGCCTATGAGTCCGGCATGAATGAGCATCTGACCAAGCCGCTCGAGCCGGACACCCTCCTGCGCACCCTTGCAAAATACCTGCAGCGGTGACCCGCCTGCAGCACCAAGGCCCTCCCCGGGTGGGGAGGGCCTTTCAGGCTGTCGATAAACCTAACGGGACGATTGCGAACTTTCGGCGGGTTTGTAGGGAACGGTCTTGACCGTTCCGTGCAGTCTAGCCAATAGTACGATATATCGGGAAATAGCGCGCCGTTCGGCGCGATTTTATGCGCTGCGCGCGGCCAGCGGTGCGGATGGGTCAAGACCCATCCCTACATTTCTACCCAAAAAAGGACTTTTTCTACAAACTGCAAGGCCCTCCCCGGGTGGGGAGGGCCTTTTTCATCGGTTCTGCTTGCGGAAGGCGCTTGGCGACATGCCCAACGACTTTAAAAATACGCGGTTGAAGCTGCGGATCGTGCCAAAGCCGCATTGCTCCGCCACCTGGGTGACCGGGATGCTGCTGCCCTGCAGCAGCATGGCCGCATGGCTGACCCGGTACTGGTTTACAAAGTCCTGAAAGCCCGTGTGCAGCCGCTGGTTGAAATACGCCGACAGATAGGTATAATTATAACCAAGGTCGCGCGCCATCTGCTCCAGCGTCAGGCTGCCGGTATAGTTCTGCTGCACATAGTTGATGATGCGGGCCGACAGATGGGCGTCCGCATCCTGCTGGGGGCGCGGGCGCAGGGGGCACTGCTCCAGCGCAGCACCGCAGATCATGTACAGCCCCGCGAGCTTTTTGCACCGGTTGTTGCCCTGCCAAAGCAGCTCCATCAGGGGCGCAGCCTCGATGCGGAACACCGGGTTTGCAAAGGCCCGCTGCCCCAGCTGGGCCGAAAATTCCGGCACCCAATCGTCAGAAAATATCCACAGCACACTTTGGGAGGCCCCGTTTGTGTGGTAGCTGTGGATCTGGTCCGGCAGCACCAGCAGGGCCTCGCCGGGGTGGATCTCAAAGGTATCCGTCTCCAGCGTACAGGTCAGCGTCCCGGCCTGCACGGTCAAAAATTCATAGCTGTGGTGCAGATGCGCGGGGAAACTGAAATTGTGGTCACGCTGGCAGTAGAGATACCCCCGCCGGTCTGAGCGCTCGGCCTCGTAGATCAGCATTGTATGCACTCCTTTTCGACGCAAAATCCAAACTTATGTCTATTATTTTATACACTCTTTCTTGCCAGTGCAAGGGGGTAACAGGTAAAATAGTCTTAAAAAGGAATTCTGTTTCCAAGAAGGAGCAACCGCTATGTATTACATCGGCATTGATCTGGGCACCTCCGCCGTCAAGCTGCTGCTGATGGACGAGACCGGCCGGATCGACAACATTGTCAGCCGTGAGTACGGTATCGCGTTCCCCCACCCCGGCTGGAGCGAGCAGGAGCCTGCCGATTGGTGGGACGCCGTCTGTGACGGTATCCCCGCGCTGCTGCAGGGCTTCGATGCCTCTCTGGTCAGGGGCATCGGCGCAGGCGGCCAGATGCACGGCCTTGTCGTGCTGGATAAGGCCGACAAGGTCATCCGCCCCTGCATCCTGTGGAATGACGGCCGCACCCAGAAGCAGGTCGATTACCTGAACAACGAGATCGGCAAGGATAAGCTGAGCCGTTACACCGCCAACATCGCGTTTGCCGGCTTCACCGCACCCAAGCTGCTCTGGCTGCGCGACAACGAGCCGGAGAACTTCGCCCGCATCGAGAAGATCATGCTGCCGAAGGACTACATCAACTACAGGCTGACCGGTGTCCACTGCACCGACTACTCCGATGCCTCCGGCATGCTGCTGCTCGATGTCGAGCATAAATGCTGGAGCCGCGAGATGCTAAACCTCTGCGGCGTGCGCGAGGCGCAGCTGCCCAAGCTGTTTGAGAGCTGGCAGCCTGTCGGCACCCTGACCGCCGAGGCCGCCGCCGGGCTCGGTCTGCCGGCCGATGTCATCGTCTGCGCCGGCGCGGGCGACAACGCCGCTGCGGCAGTCGGCTGCGGCGCGGTGGGCGGCGGCAGGTGCAATATCTCGCTGGGCACCTCCGGCACCGTCTTTATCACAAGCGGCACCTTCGGCGTTGACAGCCGCAACGCCCTGCACAGCTTTGCCCACGCGGACGGCGGCTACCACCTGATGGGCTGCATCCTCTCCGCCGCAAGCTGCAACAAGTGGTGGAATGAGGAGATCCTGCACACGCAGGACTTTGCCGCCGAGCAGGCCCCCATCACCCCCGACAAGCTGGGCGCGAATGATGTCTACTTCCTGCCCTATCTGATGGGTGAGCGCAGCCCCCACAACGACCCCGCCGCCCGCGGCGCCTTCCTCGGCCTGCGGATGGACACCCCGCGCGCTGCCCTGACACAGGCCGTGCTGGAGGGCGTGGCCTTTGCGATCCGCGACTGTGTGGAGATCGCCCGCGCGCAGGGCGTTGAGATCGCCGCCAGCACCCTCTGCGGCGGCGGTGCCAAAAGCCCGCTCTGGCGCGAGATTCTGGCCAATGTGCTGGGCATCCCCCTGACGCTGCCCCAGACCGAGCAAGGCCCCGGCTACGGCGGCGCCATGCTGGCAGCCGTTGCCTGCGGGGCGTATCCCAGCGTGCAGGCCTGTGCCGATGCACTGGTACGCGCCAAAAGCACGACCGAGCCTGACCCCGCAATCGTAGAAAAATACAACGCGCGCTATGCCCTGTGGCATACGCTTTATCCCGCACTGAAGGCGTCCTACGCCGCAATGGAGGCACTGCAATGAAGATCTATTCGGTAAATGACCCGGAATTCAAGCCCTACGGCCGTGTTGTGACCGGTCTGGAGACCGCCAAGGCCGAGATCCTGGCCGCGCTGGCTTCCACCCCGCTGCCCGCCGCAACGGATTATGTCCCAGAGGACGAGCGCCTGCAGGAGCTGCCCGCCGCCGTGGAGGTGTCGGAGCATCTGTTCGGCGGCATGCCTTGCCAACTGGGCTGGTGCAACGGCCACAACAACGCGCTCAACTGTCTGGAATATCACCGCGACAGCGAATTCAACCTCGGCACCGAGGATTTCATCCTGCTGCTGGCCCGGATGGAGGACATCGAGGACGGCAAGCTTGACACCGCCAAGGTCAAAGCCTTCCGCGCCCCGGCCGGCACGCTGGTCGAGGTCTACGCCACGACCCTGCACTACGCGCCCTGCCATGTCGATGCCGACAAGGGCTTCCGCGTGCTGGTCGCGCTGCCCAAGGGCACAAACACCGCCAAGCCGGGCATCCAGAACAACGGCGGCGATGACCCTCTGCTGTGGGCCTGCAACAAGTGGCTGCTCGCCCACGCCGAAAGCACCGAGGCCAAAGCCGGTGCCTATGTCGGGCTGGTCGGGGAGAATATCCATATCTGATTCTTGCCGCGCCGCAAAGGCCGGATATGTCCGGCCCGGTACATACAAACCGCAACCCATTCACGGGCAGCAAACGCAATGTTGCGGGGCGGGCATGCCCGCCCCCTACAGCGCATTACATAAAAGGGAGGAAACCACCATGAAATCCACCAACATTCCTGAGGTCAAGCTCGGCATTATCGCCGTCAGCCGTGACTGCTTTCCTATCGCACTGAGCGAAAAGCGCCGCGCTGCCATTGCGGCCGCCTGCCAGACCAAGGGCGTTGCCCTCTACGAGTGCAAGACCACCGTGGAAAACGAGCATGACATGCAGAAGGCCGTTGCCGAGGTGACCGAGGCCGGCTGCAACGCGCTGACCGTCTTTTTGGGCAACTTCGGCCCCGAGACCCCCGAAACTCTGATTGCCAAGTTCTTCGACGGCCCCTGCATGTTCGTGGCCGCCGCCGAGGGTGACGGCGATATGATCAACGGCCGCGGCGATGCCTACTGCGGTATGCTGAACTGCTCCTACAACCTCGGCATGCGCCACCTCAAGGGCTATATTCCCGAGTATCCCGTCGGCACCGCCGAGGAGATCGCCGACAAGATGGCCGAGTTCGTCCCCATCGCCCGCACCATTCTGGGCGTCCGCGACCTGAAGATCATCACCTTCGGCCCCCGCCCGCAGGACTTCTTTGCCTGCAACGCCCCCATCAAGGGCCTGTATGAGCTGGGTGTTGAGATCGAGGAAAACTCCGAGCTGGACCTGCTCGTTTCCTACAAAGAGCACGCGGGCGACCCCCGCATCGAGGAGGTCTGCAAGGACATGGCCGCCGAGATGGGCGAGGGCCATTACTACCCCGACCTGCTGGCCCGCATGGCGCAGTTTGAGCTGACCCTGCTCGACTGGGCCGAGAACCACAAGGGCAGCAAAAAGTATGTTGCCTTTGCCGACAAGTGCTGGCCCGCCTTCCCCTCCCAGTTCGGCTTTGAGCCCTGCTATGTCAACTCCCGCCTTGCCAGCCGCGGCATCCCCGTCTCCTGCGAGGTCGATATCTACGGCGCTCTGTCCGAGTACATCGGCATCTGCGCCTCCGGTGACACCGTCACCCTGCTGGACATCAACAACAGCGTGCCGAAGTACATCTATGACGAGGACATCAGCGGCAAGTTTGACTATAAGCTGACCGACACCTTCATGGGCTTCCACTGCGGCAACACCCCCGCCTGCAAGATGTGCGGTGACCGCGCCGTCAAGTACCAGCTGATCCAGCACCGCCTGCTGGAGCCGGTCGGCAGCGATCCCGACTTCACCCGCGGCACCCTTGAGGGTGACATTGCCCCCTCTGACATCACCTTCTATCGCCTGCAGTGCGACAGTGAGGGCCAGCTCCGCGCCTACATTGCCGAGGGCGAGATCCTGCCCGTGGCTACCCGCTCCTTCGGCGGCATCGCCATCTTTGCGATCCCCGAGATGGGCCGTTTCTACCGCCATGTGCTCATCCAGAAGCGCTACCCGCACCACGGCGCGGTTGCCTTCGGCCATTATGGCAAGACCCTGTTTGAGGTGCTGAAGTTCTTCGGCGTCGCGGACATTGCCTACAACCAGCCCAAGAGCCTGCCCTACCCCACCGAGAATCCGTTTGCCTGATTCCCGCGAAGCCAAAGCTATTTCCTAATGCCATAAAGAACCCCCGACCGCTTGTAAAACAGGCAGTCGGGGGTTTACTGTTTGTTAAGGCTTCCCCCTGGGGGGAAGGCGCTCTTTTTATCTTTCGTGCATCTCCCTAAAATAATACACCGCGCCGACCAGACCGGCGTCATTCTGCAGGGCGGCAGCCTTGACCTCCAGCCCCTCGGCAAAAGCAGGCATGATGCTGGCGCGTACTTTTTCAGCCAGCGGGTCGATCAGCAGCGCCTGCTGCGCGCTGACACCGCCGCCGATCAAAATCAGCTGCGGGTTGAAGATATGCACCAGCCCGGCAAGCCCCTGTGCGATCTCGTTGATCCAGTGATTCAGCACGGCCTGTGTGCGGGCGTCACCGGCGGCAGCCGCCTCAAAGATGGTGCGGCCGTCCGGGGCGTCCAGCCCCATCCGCTGCGCATCGCGCACCAGCGCGGTCGTGGCGGCGTATCGCTCATAGCAGCCGATAGCGCCGCAGGTGCAGGCCACGCCGTCCAGCGCGTGCAACCGGAAATGCCCCAGCTCACCGCCAAGGCCCCGCGCACCCTCCAGCAGACGGCCGCCGGTCAGGATTCCCCCGCCGACACCCGTGCCCAGCGTCACACCGACAACATCGGTGCAGCCCTTGGCCGCACCGGCCCATACCTCGCCCAGCAGCATACAGTTGGCATCGTTGGCCACCGTCACCGGCAGGCCGAAGGCACGCTCCAGCGTGCCCTTTATGTCAACGCCGATCCACCCCGGGAAATTGCCGCAGGTCCCCGCGACCACGCCGCGGCGGCTGTCGATCTGCCCGGTGGCAGACACGCCGATACCCGCAAGCTTCGGTGCGTCCTCGGCCAGAAAATCACGGATCGCACGCTGCACCGTGTCAAGGATCGGCGTCCTGTAGCCGTCAAAGCTGACACTGCGCTCGGCGCGGCGCAGCACGCCGCCGGTCTCATCGACAAGGCCCAGCTTGACCGCCGTGCCGCCGATGTCAACGCCCAGATAGATTGTACTCATAGCGCACCTGCTTATTTGTGGTTTTTGATGGCGGCGGTGTAGCGGGCCGTGATCTCGGCAGGGCGGGTGATTGCACCGCCCACGACCAGCGCAAACGCACCGGCGTAGAGCGCCTGCACGGCCTGCTCCGGCGTGTGGATATGCCCCTCGGCGATGATTCTGGCCGGGCATTCGCGCGCCAGCTGCGCAATGAAGCCGAAGTCCACATCATTAATGCCCTTCGTCTCAGGGGTGTAGCCGCGCATCGTCGTGCCGATGAAGTCCGCACCGGCCGCCGCGCAGGCCATGGCATTCTCAATGTTGTCGCAGTCGGCCATGACAAGCTGGCCGGGGTATTTTTCCTTGATGGCGCGGATAAAGTCCGCGCTCGTCTGCCCGTCCGGGCGCAATGCACCGGTGCCCTGCACGGCCAGAATATCCACGCCGCAGGCAACCAGCTCATCGACCTCCTTCATCGTGACGGTGATGTACATCGGCGTGCCGGGGTAATCCTTTTTGATGATGCCGATGACCGGCAGGTCAACGACCGCCTTGATCTGGGTGATGTCACGCACGGTGTTGGCGCGGATACCCACCGCGCCGGACTGGGCGGCGGCCTTTGCCATCAGCGGCATAATGCCGCCCTCCTTCGTGTACAGCGGCTCATGCTCCAGCGCCTGACAGGACACGATAAGACCGCCCTTGATTTGGTTGAAAATTTGTTCGTGGGTCATGAGAAAGACTCCTTTTTTGTGAGGTCGCAGGGGTCGATGCTTGTCATCCGCCCCTGCAAATGGGAACGCAAAAAGGCTTCCCCCTCGGGGGAAAGCTGTCACCGAAGGTGACTGATGAGGGCGTAGCTTACGGCGGCAACCCGTTTACGGGCAACCATCGATAGCTTACCCCTCATCCGGCCCTGCGGGGCCACCTTCCCCCAAGGGGGAAGGCTTGGGGAATGCAAATTATTTCATTAAAATTTTGACCACGGCTTTTCTTACATGGTCACAGCCTTCGCTTTTGCAGCTGGGCTTGTGCAGCTCGCCGGGGAAGAAGATGGCAAACCGCCCGCCGCCCAAAACGCCGCCGGCGTGCTCGGCACCGGACTTGAAGCCGCAGTCGGCGGCTTCGTCGAACGCGCCCTCGGGCCTGCCCTCGGACGCCCAGCCCCAATGCTCGCTGCCGGAAAGGTCGATCTGCAGGTCAGCATAGCGGCGGTGGTACTCAAAGGCTGCGCCCTCGGCATCGCGCAGGTCGGCGTCCATCACATTGACAAAGACATTCTCGCCGTCAATGATCGTGCGGCCGTTCTCCAGCGCATCCAGCGTGTGGCTGTTCAGCCAGTCGATGGCCGTGTCCAGATTGGGGTGCAGCCCCTTGTAGCACGCAATATAATCAAACGAATCTACGAGCATCCTGCACTCCTTTACAGCTCTGCAACGGCAGCCTCGATCATACGCTGCGCCTCGGCCACAACGGCCTCGTCCTCGGGGATGAGGTTCGGCAGCGGGGCGCGCACGCCGCCCAGCTCCAGACCGTACATGCGGCGCAGGATCTCCTTCTGCACGGCGTACAGGTTGCCGTGGGCCTCGCACATCTTGTAGATGATGCGGTCCGCCTTGTACTGGATCTCGCGGGCAGCGGGGATGTCGCCCTGCTCGACCAGCTCATTCATCCGGATGAACAGCTCCGGCATGACGGCGTAGGTGCCGCCGATGCCGCCGTCGGCACCCATGGCGCGGCCCGAGACAAACTGCTCATCGGGACCGTTAAAGACGGCAAAGCCATCCTCGCCGCGGGCGGCGATGCCGGCGTCCTTGAACATCTGAATGTCCTGCGTGGGCATCGAGGAGTTCTTGACGGCAATGACGTTGGGGTTCTTGAGCATCTCCTGCAGCAGCGGCATCGTCAGGGCGGTACCGGCCAGCTGCGGAATGTTGTAGATGACGAACTCGGTGTTGGGGGCGGCGGCGCTCATCGCGTTCCAGTAGTCGGCAATGGCGTAGTTGGGCAGGTGGAAGTAGATCGGCGGGATGGCGGCGATCGCATCTACGCCGCACTTCTCGGCGTGGGCGGCCAGCTCGACCGAGTCTGCCGTGTTGTTGCAGGCGACATGGGCGATGACGGTGATCTTGCCCTTCGCCTCGCTCATGACGGCCTCCAGTACGGCCTTGCGCTCATCGGGGTGCTGGTAGATGCACTCGCCGGAGGAGCCGCCGACATAGACGCCCTTGACGCCCTTGGCGATCAGGTGGCGGGTCAGCGCCTTGACGCCCTCGATCGAGATCGAGCCGTCCGGTGCATAGCAGGCATAAAATGCGGGGATAATGCCGCGGTATTTGTTGATGTCTTTCATTATACAAACACTCCCTGTTCGTAAATACAGCTTTTATATAAAGGCTTCCCCCTCGGGGGAAGCTGTCACCGAAGGTGACTGATGAGGGCGGAGCCTGCTGACACAGCCCGTTTGCGGGCAATCCCCGGCAGGCTGCCCCTCATCCGTCTGTGGTCGGGGCCACAGACACCTTCCCCCCAAGGGGGGAGGCTCTTTTAGCCCTTGACGGCACCCATTGTGATGCCCTTGGTGAAATACTTCTGGAACGCCAGAAACACGATGATGATGGGCACGGCAGCCAGCGCGGCGCCGGCCATGATCAGACCGTAGTCGGTCGAGTTCTCGGCCTGCAGCTTGGCAATGCCCAGAGAGATCGTCAGCTTGCTGGTGCTGGACAGCATGATCAACTGCATGAAGTAGTCGTTCCAAGAGTTGATGAAGGTGAAGATCGCCAGCGCACCGATGCCCGGCTTGATGATGGGCAGCGCAATGCGGGTAAAGGTGGTCAGCTCGCTGGCGCCGTCAATGCGGGCAGCCTCGAGCATCTCGCCGGGGATACCCTCGCTGAACTGCTTCATCAGGAAGATGCCGAACGGCCAGCCCACGATCGGGAAGATGACCGCCCAGATCGTGTTGTACAGCTGCAGGCTGCTCATCTCACGCAGCAGGGGGATCAGGATGACCTGCTTGGGCAGGGCCATGGCGCAGACGATCAGCGTAAACAGCACGCCGCGGCCGATGAAGCGCTTTTTGGCCAGCGCATAGCCCGCCATGGCGGAGGTGACGCAGGTCAAAATCATCGAGGCAACGGCCATAAAGACCGTGTTGACCAGCCAGCGGATAGCGGCGGGCACCTGCGGGCCTGCCCACCAGATGACATCCTTGCCATCGGCGCTGAAGTGGCTGCTGAACGGCACGGCGAACTCCCACAGGGGGGCCTTCTGGCGGCTGAACAGCTTGGCATAGTTGGTGCCGACCCACTCACTGGGGAACCACTCGGGCGTGGTGGCGTTGATGGACACCTGCGTCTTGAAGGAGCCGGTGATGATCCAGTACAGCGGGAACGCAAACGCGATGGCCAGCACAACGATGACCACGGTGCTGAACACCATGTAGGGGGAAATCTTCTTCTTTTTCTTTTTGGTCTGCTCGGCTGCAGCAGGGGCAGCGGTTTTCGTTGCTTCCATTTCGATTTCCCTCCTTACTCGTTAGACTGTGTGACCTTGAACTGCACAGCGGACAGCACGGCGATCATAATGGCGAGGATAACACCCATCGCGTTGCCGTAGCCGTAGCGGTACAGCTTGAAGGCGGTGTAGTAGATGTAGTACATAATGGTGTCGGTGGCATGCTTCGGGCCGCCGGAGGTCAACAGCTGGATCAGTGCGAAGCACTGGAAGGAGTTGATCGTGGTGATGACCAGAATGTACAGCGTGGTGGGCATGACCTGCGGCCACTTGATCTTCCAGAAGGCCTGCAGCTTGGTGGCACCGTCAACCTCCGCAGCCTCCACAAGGGACTGGTCCACATTGCCGAGGGCCGAGACATACAGCACGATGGGCTGGCCGACCGAGGTCGTGAGCAGGATCAGGATAATGCAGCTCAGCGCATAGCGGGGATCACCCAGCCAGTTGATGTTCTGGTCGAGGAGGCCCATCGACTTGCCCAGATAGTTAAAAATGCCGTAGTAGTTGTTGAACATCCACTTCCACACGACCGTGACGGCAACGGAGCCGGTGACAACGGGCAGGTAGAAGATCACGCGGAACAGCGAGGTTGCCCACGGGGGCATGTTGACGATGGCGGAGGCCACCCACAGCGAGAAGATGCAGGTGATGGGCACCGACACGATAACAATGATGAGGGTGTTGCGCAATGCGCCCAGAAACACCTTGTCGTGGAAAAGCTCCACATAGTTAGCCAGACCGACAAAGACATCGGCACGGTTCATCGTCGAGTCGAAGAAGCTGGTGAACACGCACATGAACATCGGGTAGATAACAAAGCCGATGAAGAAGATCAGGCTGGGCAGCAGGAACAGATAACCGGCGATGGTCTCTTGCCGGACAAGCGCACGGCTCATCTTGGGCTCGCTCTTTTTGGCAGCTGCAGAAAATGCCAAGAGGATCTCTCCTTTCCGTTTTTCATAAAAAGCGGCGTCCCACCGCTGCGTTTCATGTCAGAGGTCGGACGCCGTAGGTTGGTTGCAGATCTTACGATTTACAGTTTGGTTCAGGATGCACTGGCGGCTGCGTTGGCAGTGGTGCAGAATTCGTTGACGGCGGTGGTGACATCCTCGTCAGCGCCGACCTGCTGCAGCATGTTCCACCAAGCGGTACGAGCCTCGGCCCAGCCGGGGGTGACCTGATAGTAGTCGCCCAGGTAAGGCATCAGCTTCTGGTACTCGTTCATGATCTCGTCGTCGGCATACAGGTCAGACAGAGAGTTCTTGACGGAGAAGTAGCTGGAGGTCTTAACGGCCTTGGCAGTCTCCTCAGAGTTGGCCATGAAGTTGATGAAGGTCTTGGCGGCAGCGATCTTGTTTTCATCGCCGTTGTTGAAGATGCCGAAGCCCCAGATGCCGCCCTGCAGCGCAGGCTTGCCGCTCTCAGAGGGGAAGCCCATGAACAGGATCTCATCGCCGCTGTTGGTGGTACCGGCAGGGCCGTTGTCCTCATTCTTCTGCTGGGCAATGTTCCAGCAGAAAGCCATCTGCAGGGTGCCGTTGCGGAAGAGGGTGATCTCCTCGCCGCCGTTGATGGAGGCGTCAAAGTTGATGCCGTCCTGTGCCTTCAGGGCCTCAAGGGCCTTGACATTCTCGGCAGAGTCGGCGGTGTACTTGCTGTGCGCATCGTCGGTGAAGGTGCCGCCGTAGAGGTTGTTGACGAGAGCACGGGTGCCCTGATCGCCGCCCTGACCGCTGCAGTAGATAGCGCCCACATCGGTCTTGCCGGAGTCGTAGACGGCCTGAACAGCCTTCAGGAAGTTCTCGGTGGTCCAGGTGTGGTTCTCGGCATCGACATACTGCATCGCGCCGGCAGCCTCAAACACGGTCTTGTTGATGGCCATGCAGTGGGCGGTCATGCAGAGGGGGAACTCGTAGTAAGCACCGGAGGAATCCTTGCAGGCGGCCTCCACGCTGGCGCTGATGTCAGCCTTCTGGTCATCGGTCCACAAATCGCTCAGATCGACCATCAGACCCTTGGCGCCCCAGTTGGCAACCAGACGCTCGGGACCTTCCATAACGAGGTCAGGGGCAGAGCCGCCCTCGATGGCGGTGTTGACCTGATCGTCACCGTTGGTGTAGTCCAGATACTCAACAGTCACATGGATGTCGGGATACTTGGCGTTGAAGTCCGCCAGCAGAGTGTCAACAGACTCGGAATCGCCCCACTTGCCGATGGGGTAGGTCCACAGGGTGATGTCAGCAGCCTGACCGGCCTCCATGGAAGCGGCAGCCTCGCTGGAAGCGGCAGTAGAGGTGCTTTCAGCGGCAGAGGACGCTGCGCTGGAGGCAGCGCCGCCGCAGCCAACCAGCAGGCTGGCAGCCATACCGGCAGCCAGGATCGCGGATACTTGCTTCTTCATAGTGGTTCTCCTTCTTTTGCCTTTCGGCATTTGTAAGGGGTCGCTGCGTCTGCGCCCCTTGTGATGACTCTATTTTAGAAAATCTTTTTCATTTTGTCCAGATGTGAAATCACCAAGAATCAGGCCATTTTGTGTACAGGTTGCACAAATTTGGTTCCATTTTGTGCAAAACGCAGCGTTTTGTGCAAGAAATGTCCGCCCGCAGCGGTGAAAAGCCGCCTTTGGCCGCACCACCGCAATGGTTACAAAAAGAAAACAATTTCCAGACAAAGTCTGTTTTTGCCGGTTTTTTGCCATCACAGGCCGCTGTGAAACGGATTTTTCCTTATAGAAAAACCCTTGCACACACTGCGCGCTGTCCGCAGTCTGCGGGCAGTTTTTTCCCTTGAAAGGGCAATGTTGTACAAAAAGGGATGGTTGGAAATAGCGCTTTTGCCTATTGTCAGTCCATTTTAGAATCGTTATAATAAGAGAAAAGAAATATCTTTTCATTTTTGCTGACAAAAGGAGCCTTTGCTATGACCTATGAAAATATCACAGCGCGTCAGGTCCTCTGCTTCGGTGATTCCAACACCTACGGCTACGACCCGGTGCGTGACGGCCGCTATGGCCCTGATGAGCGCTACCCGATGGTGCTGCAGTCCCTGCTGGGTCCCGGCTGGGCCGTTGCGGAGGAGGGCCTGCCCGGCCGCACCGCCGTGTTTGATGACCCCATCACTGAGGGGATGAACGGCCTGCGCCTGATAAACCCGATCCTGATGAGCCATGCGCCGCTTGACACCGTGACGATCATGCTGGGCACAAACGACTGCAAGGCGCGGTTTGCCTGTGACGCCTACCAGATCGCGCAGGGCATTGCGCGGCTGACCAAAAAGGCACTGCAGACCGAGTGCTGGCGCGACAACGCCCACCCCGATGTGCTGGTCATTGTGCCGCCGGTCATTACACCGGACTATGACAGGCTGATCTTCCGCGAGGAGATGGGCCCCGGCTGCCACGAGCGCTGCGCCGGTATTGCCGCCCGCCTTGCGCCGATGCTGCAGGGCCTGCCCGGCGTGCGCTTTCTGGACGCCAACACCCTGCCCGGCGCGGTATGCTCGCCGGTGGACGGCATGCACATGACAAAGGAAGCCCACCGGGCGCTGGCGCAGGGGCTGTACAATCTGCTGACCGGCAGCGTCCCCGCCGCCCATTGACCGCATTATTTGCTTGAGAAAGGACCCCGAACCATGGTAGAACAGAGCTTTTGGGAGATGCTGCGCACCAAGCGCGACAGCCTGACAAAATCAGGCGGCATCGTGGCCGATTATCTTGTCCAGCACGCCGAGGACGCCCAGTATCTTTCCATCTCCTCGCTGGCAAATGCCTGCGGCGTGGCCGAGGCAACGATTTTCCGGTTCTGCCGCTCACTGGGCTTTGATGGCTACAACGAAATGAAAATCGCATTGGCGAAGGCTACCGCGACCGCAATGCCGGTCGCGCTCAAGCTGGAGCCGGGCGTAGACACCCAGACGCTGGTCACCCACGCCTACAACACCGCCGTGGAGGCGCTGAACGGTACCCGCAGCGTGCTGGACCCCGATGCCATCGACCGCGCCGCCACGCTGCTGCAGCGCGCGCGTCAGGTATATTGCCTTGGTCAGGGCGGCAGTCAGGTGCTGGCGGAGGACATCTGGGCGCGCTTCTCGATGATCTCGACCAAATTCCGCACAGCGGGCGACAGCCACATGCAGGCCATCACGGCCAGCCTGATGGGCCCCGAGGATGTGCTGCTCTTCGTCTCCTACTCCGGCTCGACCCGCGACATGATGGACACGCTGCGCCTCGCCAAGGAGAACGGTGCCAAGGTCATCCTGATCACCCACTATGATGACGCCCCCGGCGCCGCACTGGCCGATGTCGTGCTGCTCTGCGGCGCGCAGGAGAACCCGCTCGACTCGGGCAGCATCCCCGCCAAGCTGGCGATGCTCTTTGTCGCAAATGTGCTGGTCCTGCGCTACACCCTTGACAATCAGGAGCTTGCCAACCTCTCGCTCTCCCGCACCAGTCAGGCGCTGGGCAGCAAGCTGCTTTGACCGATCCCTTTCCTCCAATAAAAAATTGCAAGCCGACAATCTGCCGGCTTGCAATTTTTTATTTTCTCGCCTTGCCCTGCCCTTTACTGCCCGGCCAGCGCGATCTGCTCGCGGGTGATGGGCAGCTCATAGAACCGCTTGTGGGTGGCGTGGTAGATCGCATCGGCCACGGCGGGCAGCGGGGTATTGATGACCACCTCGCCGATGCTCTTGGCACCGAAGGGGCCGGTGCCCTCGTAGCTGCTCTCAAATACGACATGGATATGCCCGATGTCGTTGCGCGCCGGGATCTTGTACTGCATCAGCGAGTTTTCCTGCGGCATGCCGCGGTCATCGTAGGTGACATTCTCGGTCAGCGCCATGCCGATGCCCTGCAGGATGCCGCCCTCGGCCTGCACCCGCGCAAGGTTCGGGTTGACCGGTGTGCCGCAGTCAACGGCCGCCTCATAGCGGATGACCTGCGCCTCGCCGGTCTCCAGATCGACCTCAACCTCGGCCGCGCCCACCATGAACGGCGGGGGCGAGATCTCCGAGCTGTGGGTCACGACTGCCTCCAGCGCCGTATTGCTGCCGCACTGGGAGGCTGCGGCGATCTGCGCCAGCGTGGCGCGCTGCGTGCCGTCCTCACTCGTCACGGCATCGCCCGCAAAGATGACCGCGCGCTCGTCAAGGCCCAGCAGCCCCGCGCCGACCTGACAGAGCTTCTGCTTGAGCTGCTCGGCGCACTGCTCAACCGCCTTGCCGGTGACATAGGTCGTGCTGGATGCGTAGGAGCCGGAATCGTAGGGCGAGGAATCGGTGTCCGCGCCGAGGACCGTCACATTGTCGAGCGGGCACTCCAGAACCTCGGCGGCGATCTGCGCCAGAATCGTGTCGCAGCCGGTGCCCATGTCGGCCGCACCGATCGAGAGGGTGTAGAACCCGTCATCGTTGATCTTCAGGCTGGCGCTGCCCACATCCACACTCGTGATGCCGGAGCCTTGCATCGCCATGCCCATGCCCACAGCGCGCACCTTGCCGTTGCCCATGTCGCGCACGGGGTATTTTTCGTCCCAGCCGATGTTGTCATGCACGGCCTGCAGGCAGCGGTCCAGCGCACAGCTGGTGTTGACCTGCCCGTAGTAGGCGGGCATCACATCGCCCTCATGGACGATGTTGCGCTGGCGGATCACAAACGGGTCGATGCCCAGCCTGTCGGCCAGCTCATTGACGGCGGACTCCACCGCAAACAGGCCTTGGGTCGCGCCGTAGCCACGGTAAGCGCCCGAGGACATGTGGTTCGTGTAGACGACATCACTGACAAAGCGGAACGCCTCGGCCTTGCCGTAGAGCGGGATGGATTTGTGGCCGGACAGGCCCACCGTTGTGGGGCCATGCTCGCCGTAAGCACCGGTGTTGGACAGGGTGTAGAGGTCGATGCCCCTGACGATGCCGTCCTTTGTCGCGCCAAGGCGGACATGCAGCTCCATCTCATGGCGCGGGGTGGAGGCGATCTGGCTCTCATACCGGCTGAAGATGATCTTGCTGGGCTTTTTGGTTTTCCATGTCACAAAGGCGGGGTAGACCTCGCAGACCGAGGTCTGCTTGGCGCCGAAGCCGCCGCCGATGCGGGGCTTGGCCACCCGGATCATCGACTTGGGGATGTGCAGTGCATTGGCCAGAATCCGGCGGCAGTGGAAAACGATCTGGGTCGAGCTGAGGACATTCAGCCGCCCGTAGGCATCTATGCTGCAGTAGGTGCGGAAGGTCTCCATCATGGCCTGCTGGCAGGCGCGGGTATGATATGTATGGTCGATGACGACATCACACCCCGCCAGCACCGCCTCAATATCGCCCGCCCCGCTCTCATCGTGGGCGCAGAGGTTGCGCTTGTTGTCGGCCCCGACCGGTGCCAGCGACTCCCAGTTTTCCTCCGGGTGGACAAGAACGGGGTTGTCCAGCGCCGTGTGGTAGTCCAGCACGGCGGGCAGGACCTCATACCTGACCTTGATGAGCTTCATCGCCTTATCGACGCATTTTTCATCCTTGCCGGCCAAAATTGCGACAACATCCCCCGCAAAGCGGACATGGCGGTCAATGACAAGCCGGTCATAGGGGCTCGGCTCGGGGTAGGTCTGGCCAGCCTGCGTGTAGCGGCGGCCCTGCTGATCCACATCCTTCCATGTGTAGATCGCCTCGATGCCCGGCACCAGCAGGGCGCGGCTTGTGTCGATCTCCTGCACGATGGCGTTGGCATGGGGGGAGCGCAGCAGCTTGACGATCAGGCAGTCCTGCGGGATGACATCATCCATGTAGACGGGCTGACCGGTCACAAGCTGCATGGCGTCCTTTTTGCGCATGGGCTGGTTCACGGTTTTCATTGGGCGGCCTCCTTCCCCTTTTTCCACGCTAAAAAGTTCAAAATACCCCGCAGCTGGCCCTCATAGCCGGAGCAGCGGCAGAGGTTTCCGGCCAGATACTCCTTGATTTCATCCTCGCCGGGGTCGGGGTTTTCCCGGAAAAGCGCCAGCGCGTTCATAATAAAGCCCGGGTTGCAGAAGCCGCACTGCTCCGCACCCTGATCGGCGATGAAGGCGCCGAACTCGGCAGCCTCCTCCTGCAGCCCCTCCAGCGTGGTGACGCTGCGGCCGTTGACCCGCGCCGCCAGCACCGAGCAGGACAGCACCGGCTTTTCATCAAGAAAGACCGTGCAAAGGCCGCAGTTGGCGGTCTCGCAGCCGCGCTTGACGCTCTTGCAGCCGAGGCTGCGCACAAGGTCCAGCAGCACGGTGTCGGCTGCGGCCTCGGCGGTTACTTTTTTATGATTTAAGGTAAATGTGATCTGCATGGTATACCTCCGTCAATTTTCCAGCGCGGCCACGGCACGCCGGACCAGCACGCCGGTCAGGTGGGTGCGGTACTCGGCACTGCCGCGCAGGTTGCTGCCGGTCTTGACGGCTGCCTGCACGGCGGCGGGCAGCTGCGCCGGGTCGCAGTCCGGCGTGACAAGCACGGCCTTCATCGGGCGCGCGCCGATGGCAAAGCGGTACTGCCCCTGCGCCGTGCGGGCGGCCGCACAGGTCAGGATCGGAAAATCGGTCTGGGTCGCGCGCACCGACTGATACTGCACCCTCAGCCCCGGCGTCTTGCGCAGGCAGATGCGGGTCAGAATATCGCGGTCATAGGGCATCGCGGCAAACTGCGCCAGCGGCATCCGGCCCGCCTTATACAGCTCAACCTCGCAGTCCAGCGCCAAAAACAGCGTCAGCACATCGGAAAAGCCGAACCGGCCATAGATGCTGCCGCCCACCGTGGCGCAGTTGCGGAACTGCACGCCGACAATGTGGCGCACAGCCTCCCGCACAGCCCCCGCAGTGTAAGCGTTCAGGGCGGCGTTCGTTTCCAGATCGCGCAGCGTTGCCATCGCGCCGATGAGGATCTCGGTGTCAGTCTCCTCGATCGTATCCAGCCCTAAGGCCGACAGGTCGATGGCCGTGCCGACATTGATCTTTTCCATCTTGAGCCAGAGCATACCGCCCAGCACGCGGTTGGGCTTTTTCTGGTTCAGCTGCCATGCCTCCTCCAGCGTGGCGGGGCGGGCATATTCGCGTATCGTCATCATGGGTCAATCTCCGTTTTTTCTGTTTTGGGCGAAAAAATCACACTTTTCGTGGATAGGTACTTTTATTCTACCATAAAATCTGGTATAATACCGTTGTTGTTTCAAAAATACAACGATATTTTTTATTGTGTGAGGGAAAAAGATTCATGAAAATGACCAAAATGACCGCCCTGCTGCTGGCCGCCGCCATGGCGCTGACCGCCTGCGGCAGCACCGCCGCCGTAAGCAGCGAGGCCTCCGCCACCGCTGCACCCGAGGTCACCGCCAGCCCCGAGGAGGCTGCCGCTGCACCCGCTGCCGCCGATACCGCCGTCACCTACCCGCTGACCGTCACCGACCAGCTGGGCCGCGAGGTCACCATCGAGACCGAGCCCAAGACGCTGGCCAGCGGCTACTACATCTCCACCAGCCTGCTCATCGCCCTCGGCGTGCAGGACGAGCTGGTCGGCGTCGAGGCCAAGGCCGACAAGCGCACGATCTACAGCCTCTCCGCCCCCGAGCTGCAGAGCCTGCCCAGCATCGGCACCGCCAAGGAGTTTGACCTTGAGGGCTGCGCCGCGCTGACCCCCGACCTTGTCATCGTGCCCGCCAAACTGAAGGATTCCATCCCCCAGATGGAGGAGCTGGGCCTGACCGTGCTGGCCGTCAAGCCGGAGGATCAGGACAAGCTGTACGGCGCCATCGACCTGCTGGCACAGGCCACCAACACCGTTGCCCGCGGTGAGGCGCTGAAGTCCGCGATCGAGGACAACCTGCTCAGCCTGCGCGAGGCCATCGGCGATGCCGAGGCCCCCACCGTCTACATGGCCGGCAACAGCTCTGTGCTGCAGACCGCCGGCCCCGCCATGTACCAGAACTATATGATCGAGAACGCCGGCGGTCTCAACGCCGCCGCCAGTGTCGAGGACACCTACTGGGCCGAGGTCTCCTATGAGCAGGTGCTGGACTGGGACCCCGACTACATCATTCTGGCGTCCGATGCCGACTATGATGTCGATTCCGTCCTGAACGATGCCGCACTGGCCGACTGCACCGCCGTCAAGGAGGGCCATGTCTACCAGCTGCCCCACGCCGTCGAGGCTGTGGACTCCCCCGTGCCCGGCAGCTTCCTGGGCAGCGTCTATCTGGGCAGCGTGCTGCACCCTGAGCAGGTGAGTGAGCAGTTCTACCACGACTGCGCCGATGCCTTCTACACGACCTACTACGGCTTCACCCCTGCCTCCTATGAATAACCGCAAGCGCACGGCGCTGTGCCTTCTGGGCGCAGCGCTCTGCGTTTTTATGGCCTTTGGTGCGGCCCTTGCGCTGGGCCGCTACCCCATAACACCGGCGGCGCTGCTGGCCGGCGATGCCATGGCGGTGCGCACCTTCACCGTGCTGCGGCTGCCCCGCGCCGTCATGGCTCTGGTCGGCGGCTTTGGGCTGGGGGCGGCCGGCTTTGTCTACCAGACCGTATTCCGCAACCCGCTGGCAAGCCCCGACATCATCGGCGTATCCTCGGGGGCCAGTGTCGGCGCGGCGTTCGCCATTCTGTTCGTATCGTCAGGGGCGCTGTCCACCACGGTCTGTGCCTTTGCGGGCGGGCTGGCGGCGGTGTTCCTCTCGCTGGGGCTGGCCGCCGCCGCGCCGGGGCGCAGCAAAATGTCGCTGGTGCTGGCGGGCATCGCCGTCCACGCGCTGGCCCAGACGCTGCTGATGCTGCTAAAGCTGACCGCCGACCCGGAGAAGGAGCTGGCCAGCATCGAGTATTGGATCATGGGCAGTCTGGCCGCCGTGACCCGCAGCCGGGTGTGGTTCCCGGTGCCGGTCGTGCTGGTCTGCTGCGCGGCGATCTTTGCGCTGCACCGGCAGGCGCTGCTGCTCTCGATTGAGGAGGGCGAGGCCCGGCTGCTCGGCGTGCGGGTGGGTGCGATGCGCCTGCTGCTGCTGACGCTTGCCACCATGACGGTCGCCGCCGTTGTCAGCGTGACAGGGCTTATCAGCTTTGTCGGGCTGCTGGCCCCCCACAGCGCCCGCCTGCTGGCGGGGCACAACCGGCGCTCGGCCTGCCTGCTGAGCGGGCTGCTGGGCAGCGCCCTGCTGCTGGCGGCCGACACGCTTGCCAAGACGGCTGCCTCCACTGAGCTGCCGGTCAGCATCTTTACCTCGCTGCTGGGCGTGCCGTTTCTGCTTTATCTGATTCTGCGGCCGGGGAGGGATGCGTCATGATGCCACAAGCCACGCCCGCGGGGCTTTGCGTGCAGGACCTCACCGTACGGTACGGCACAGCGGCTGTGCTGCAAGGGGTCAGCTTTTCGGTCCCGGTGCCCGGGCAGCTGATCGGTCTGCTGGGGGTGAACGGCAGCGGCAAGACCACACTGCTCAAGGCCGCCGCCGGGCTGCTGCCCCACACCGGGCAGTGCCTTCTGAACGGCGTCCCGCTGGAGAGCCTGTCCACCCGCAGGCTGGCGCAGACCGTCAGCTACATCCCGCAGCAGAGCGGCATCTCGGTCTCGCTCTCGGCGCGGGAGGTCGTGCTTATGGGCTTCAACCCGCGGCTGGGGGTCCTGCAAAGCCCCACCGCCGCCATGCGCGCCGCTGCGGACGAGGCCCTGCACACCGTAGGTCTGGCCGACAAGGCCGGGCAGGACTACCTGACCCTGAGCGGCGGCGAGAGGCAGCTCTGTATTCTGGCGCGCACGATTGCCGAGGATGCGCCGCTGCTCTTGCTGGACGAGCCGGACAGTGCGCTTGACCTTGCGAACCGCAGCCGGATGACCGCGCTGCTGGCGCAGCTGGCCCACACCGGCGGCAAGACCGCGCTGGTCTGCCTGCATGACCCCGCGCTGGCGCTGGACAGCTGTGATATACTGGTGGTATTGCAGGGCGGCGGGGTCGCGGCGGTGCTGCACCCCAAAACCGACCCGCCCGCCGTGCTGCAGGCAGCCCTTGCCGCCGTGTACGGCCCGCTGGAGCTGCTGCCCGTTACCGACTGCCGGGGCCGGCGCCGTCTGGCCCTGCTGCCGCTGTGAGGTGATACCATGAAACCTGCTTTGCGCGTGATGCTCTGCGATGACGCAGGCGAGCGCTTTTTTGGCGAGGGGCCCTGCCGCCTGCTCCATCTGATTGAGGAGACTGGCTCGCTGCGCAGCGCAGCGGCGCAGATGGGGCTTTCCTACTCCAAGGCGCTGCGGCTTGTGCAGCACGCCGAAAAAGAACTGGGCTTTGCCCTGACCTGCAAGACCATCGGCGGGCGGGGCGGCGGCGGCAGCACCCTGACCGCCGAGGCCCGCCAATTTTTAGAAAGGTATGAGGCCTACCGTGATGCCTGTGTACAGACCAGCCGCGAGCTCTATTCTGCGTTCTTTTCTGGCCAGCGGTAAGCGCCATCTGCTGCTGACCGGCGGGCGCGGTAGCGGAAAAACAACGCTGCTGCGCGTACTTATGCCGTCCCTCTGCCCCGATGCCCCGATGCTTCTCACCACCGCCGTACCGGGCAGATGGGTCGAGATGCGCGATGCCGCCGGGGCAGCGGCGGTCATCGGCCGGTTTGATGCCGCCCTGCCCCCCGGAGAAAACCGGATGCGCCCCGTACCGGCCGGCTTTGCCGCCGTGGGACTGCCCGCCCTGCAGCAGATGGCGGCGGCCGGCGGCTGGGCCGTGCTGGACGAGCTTGGCTATCTGGAGAGCGGCTGCGCGGATTTTCAACAAAGCGTGCTGGATCTGTTGAAAGTCTGCCGCGTTCTCGCGGTGGTCCGCAAGCAGGACACCCCGTTCCTGCGCGCACTCTGCGCCGACCCGGACGCCTTTGTGTACGATCTGGACTGTCCTGTGCCGCCGCTGGGCTGCATCGTCATGGCCTCGGGGCTGGGGCGGCGGTTCGGCGGCAACAAGCTGATGGCCGAGCTGAACGGCCGGCCGCTGGCTGCCCATGCGCTGGCGCTGGCCGCCGCGCCGATGTTTGCCGGGCGCATTGCCGTGACCCGCTCAGCCGAGGTCGAGGCCCTCTGCCGCGCAGAGGGTTTCCCCGTGCTGCGCCATGCCGAGCCACGCCGCAGCGATACGGTGCGCCTTGGCCTGACCGCGCTGCTGGCGCAGCAGCCCGGCCTGCAGGGGTGTGTGTTTCTGCCGGGGGACCAGCCCTGCCTGACCCGGCAGACGCTGGAGGCGCTGGCGATCGGTGCCGCGCCGGACACGATTTGGCGGCCTGCCGCACCTGACGGCACACCGGGCAGCCCTGTGCTGTTCGGTCGGGATTACTTTGCAGCCCTTCTTCACCTGCCGGAGGGCTGCGGCGGCAGCGCCGTGCTGCGCGCCCACCCGCAGGCGATCCGCCTGCTGCCCACCCCCGCCGCCGAGCTGCAGGACATCGACACCCGCAGCGACCTTGAGGCGCTGCGAGGGGGCAAGGGGCAAATGCCGCATTTTTGATTTATTATCCGCCGTTTTTCCACAAAGGAGCGCCCCGGATGTTGAAAGCTTCAGCATCCGGGGCGCATCTTTTTTCTTATTCTTTTTCCGGCAGGGGGATCACCGTGTTGTCCCGCTCGGTATAGCTGCCGCCGCCCATGTGGGGGCGGACAAAGGGGACGCCGTCACGGACATAGAAGGTGTTCTCCTCTATCCGTGCGTCCGGGTTTTCGGAGGGGCTGATCGTGCCGCCCAGATCGTCATAGCTGACATTGCGGCGGAAGGTGTTGTGAATGGCCTCCTGCAGGCAGAACATCACACAGCCGCCCTCGTTCATGCGGCTGTAATTGTGCTCATACACCGTGCCGTCGCCGGAGTCCGCATCGTAGGCCATGCCGTCCTGATTGAGGCGGGTGTCCACGGCCTCATTATAACGGAACAACGCGTCCTTGCACTTCCACGGCCAGATGGCTGCCGCCACCTTGCCCAGACGGTTGCCCGGCTCGCTGTAGATGCGGTCGTTCATCTCGCAGGCAACGGAATCCGCCGTGTTGTGCTCGACCAGCGGGCGCAGCGCATACATGACGGTGATGCCGTCACCGCCGGCCGCCTTGACATAGTTGTCGCGGATGACGATGTTCTCATGCCCGTATGCGGCAAAGGGCTTCTCGTCCAGCGCCGCGCCCTGAAACTGTGCATGCGCATAGGTATAGCCCACGGCGATGCCCCAGCGGCTGACATGCGCGACATAGCAGCCCTCGACCAGAATATCCCCAAAGCGTGCCGCACCGGTGGCGGCCTCGTTCTCCGGGCGCAGGGCGGTCATATAGATACCGCCGTTGTTCATGTGTTTATCGTACACATTGCCGTTTACATCATGCACCAGCAGGTTTTGCAGCGTGATGCCGCGGCGGATGCCCTTGTCCTTAGCCACCACAGCCACGCCGGTGCGCTGCATCTTGTCAGCCTGAGAGTAACGCTCCCCGATCACAGCCTCGGCGCGGTTGGTGATCTCCAGCTCGCGCACCGTGACATAGGCGGCATCATACAGCAGCACGGCGGAGGAAACATAGCCGTGATGCAGATGGGTGGGCGAGTCCAGCGCACACCCATAGTCCTGATACCAGATGCCCTGTCCGTCGGCGGCGATGCAGGGGGCACAGCCTTCACCATAAGCGCCGATGGTGATGGGGCTGCCCGCGGTACCGCTGCACTGCAGCTGCAAAAACTGCTTTTCAAAGCGGCAGCCGCGCCGCAGCAGGACGGTGTCGCCCGGTGCCAGCGCAAGGCGGTTCACCGCAAACAGCGTGGCAAAGGCACGATCCTCATGCAGGCCGTCATTCTCGTCCTTGCCGGTCAGCGGATTCACATAATATGTCTTGCACAAGGTTGTCGTACACCTCCTCCCGCATACGCTTTTCAATGATCTGGCGCGATTCCTCGTAGGAGAAGCTGTCCCCGAAATAGCGGGTGAACAGATCGCGGTTCGCGTCATACCACGCGCGGGTCTGCGCCTCGGTAAAATCGGGGCAGACGCCGAGCGCGCGGATTTTCCCGCACGGCTCGGCAAAGTCCAGCTTAAAGCGGGTCAGCTCAAATTGCAGGTAGGCCGGGGCGGAAAAGTACCGTGTGCCGTATACCGGCGCGCCCTCTGCCTCGCGGAGGGATATTTCGGCATTTTTGGCGGCGCGGCGCTTTTCCAGCGCGGCAGGGGTGTCGTCCTCGATCAGCCCCCAGCGCTTGGCCAGCGTCAGGCAGCCCTGCGCATAGCGCCACTCCGCCGGGGTCAAACAGTAGGTCTGCTCCATCACTTGACGGCACCCGTAATGCCGTTGGCAAAGCTCTTCTGCAGGCAGAGGAAGATGATGGCGGTGGGCAGCGTGCAGATCAGGACGCCCAGCATCAGCATACCGTAGTCAACGCTGTAGCCGCTCTTGAGGTTGGCGACCAGCATCGGCATCGTGATAGAGCTGTTGTTCTGGAATACGATCTTCGGCCAGAGGTAGCTGTTCCATGCGTTCATGAAGGTAACAGTCATGGCAGCGCCGTAGGTCGAGCGCATGATGGGGATGAACATCCGGAAGAAGATGCCGATCTCGCTCAGACCCTCCAGCCGCGCGGCCTCGATGATGTCATTGGGAAAGCTGCGCGCGGCCTGACGGAACAGCATGATCATGAACGGGGTCGAGATGGACGGCAGTACAAAGGCCGCCCAGCTGTTGACAAGGCCCCAGCCGGAGATCATCTTGAACAGCGGGATCATGATGGCGACAAACGGCAGCATCATGGCCAGCAGCAGAACACTCATGAGAATATCCTTCGCCTTGTCGTGATAGATCTCAAAGCCGTAGCCTGCGATGGAGCAGACCAGCAGCGTGATGAGGGTCATCAGGATCGCATTGCGGAAGGAGTTTGTCATGGCAAGCGCCAGATTCTGGTTGGCGACCAGCGCCTTGAAGTTCTCAACCAGATAGGTGCCGGGGATCAGCTTGCCGCGGATAACATCAATGCTGGGGTTCGTAGCGCCGCACAGCATGTAGTACAGCGGGAACACCGACAGGAAGCTTGCCAAAATCAGGATGGCGTGGGTCAGAATCTTTTTGCCCTTAGTCACGCTTGTCACCTACTTTCATCTGGATCGCGGACAGCACGGCCACTACAATCAGGATAAACACCGACAGGGCCGCCGCATAGTTGAACTTGGGCGTCTCCACAAAGGAGATATTGTAGATATAATGCGTCAGCGTCATGGTCGCCTTGCCGGGGCCGCCCGCCGTCAGGTTGACCGACTCGTCAAACAGCTGCAGCGTGCCGGAGGTGGACATGATGGCGGTCAGCAGGATCGTCGGTTTGAGCAGGGGGATCGTCAGGTGGATGAACTGCTGCAGCGGGGAGGCGCCGTCAATACGGGCCGCCTCATAGATCGAGTAATCAATGTTCTGCAGGCCGGCCAGATAGAACACCATGTTGTAGCCCGTCCAGCGCCAGACCAGCGCAATGACGATGACCCAGCGCGCGGCCCATGCGTCCTGAAACCAGCTTATCGCCGGGATGCCGAAGGTCATCAGGATGCGGTTGACAAGGCCATCGTTGGCAAACAGCGACTTGAAGATCATGGAGTAGGAAACCAGCGAGGTTGCACACGGCAGGAAGATCATGGTGCGGTAGATGCCCTTGCCCTTCAGATCAGGGCTGTTGAGCAGCTGCGCAAGGATCAGCGCCAGAATCAGCATGATAGGCACCTGAATCACAAAGTAAAAAACCGTGTTGAACAGGCACTGCTGGAAGGTGGCGTCCTTCAAAATGCGCGCGTAGTTTGCAAAGCCCGCGGACTGTACATTGCTGCCCATACCCTTCTGGAACGAGAGGATCAGCGCCTGTACCATGGGGTAAAAGCAGAATATAAATATCAGGATCGTAGCAGGCAGCAGAAACGCCCAGCCGATCAGGCTGCGTTTTTGCTCCATATCAAGTCCTTTTTTCTTCATGGTGATGTTCTCCTATTGTGCCCGGCTTTATCAGAAAACCAAGGGCACGGCTTGCAGAAACACTATCGGATGCAAACCATGCCCTTGGCAGATTTCAGTTGTTATCGGTATTGCCCAAAATCAGGCTTAGCCGGCGATGTTGAATTCAACGGTGTCCTGCGCGGTCTTCATCTCAGCCTCAACATCGGCATTTTTCTGCACAACATTGGTGATGGCATCGGTCAGAGCGCTGCGAACATCAGAGTAGTAAGCGCCGCAGTCGAAGGCGGGAACCTGACCGGCGAACTCAACGATGTCCTTGTAAACGGTCTGGCCGCCGTAGAACTCGGAGGGCTGGTTGTAAATGTCGGACTTAGAGGCGGGCAGGTAGCTGGCGATGGCACCGGCATTGGGCAGCAGGTCATCGTACAGCTCGACGCTGGCGCCGAAGGTGCTGTTCAGGAAGTCGTAAGCCAGCTCAACATTCTTGCAGTTGGAGGAAACGGCCCAGCTTGCGCCGCCGCAGTTGGCGTAGTTGGTAGCACCCTCAACGGTCTCGAGCTTAGGCATGTTGACGATGGCCCACTTGCCGGCCTGATCCTCAGCAGCCTGAATGCTGGACATGATCCAGCAGCCCTGAATGACGCCGGCGGCCTTGCCGTCGTTCATAGAGGCAATGTACTGATCCCAGTCGGTGTACTCGGCCAGGATGCCCTTGTCGACCATTTCCTTGTAGACGGTCATGGATTCCTTCAGGGCAGCGTTGTCGGCAATGTTGACCTTGCCGTCCACAACGGGGGAAGCACCGGCAGACTGCAGCATCTCGATGATCAGCTCAGAGCCGCCGCTGGAGGTCAGCATCGGAACACCGTTGGCGTCCACGACCTTCTGTGCCTTGTCCATGAACTCGGTCCAGGTCAGATCCTTGAAGTCCGCAACGGTCAGACCGGCGTTCTCGACCATGTCGGAACGGATGGCCATGATGGAGGCACCGTTGTCGAAGGGGATGCCGTAGTGGTGGCCGTCCACAGTGGAGTCAGCCAGCTTGCCGCCGGAGAAGTCGTCCCAGTTGAAGCCGCCGTTGTCCAACTCAGTGTAGATGCCGGGGAAGTTGGCGACCATCTTGTGGAAGGAGTAGTCCTGCATCAGGAAGATGTCGGGCAGGGTGCTGTAATCCTCGCTGGTGGCAGCGGTGATCAGCTTGGTCTCGATGTCGCTGTAGACATTCTCCTCAATGTTCAGCTTGAAGTTGGGGTGATCCTTCTGGTAGATGGCCTCAGCCTGCTTCAGCGCATAGATGTTGAAGTTCGGGTCCCATGCCCAGACGGTCAGGGTCTCATCGGCCTCGGTGGCTTCGCTGCTGGCGGCCGTGGACTCGGCGGGCTTGCTCTCAGCGGCAGAGGTGGCTTCGCTGCTGGCGGCACCGCCGCAGCCGGCCAGCATGGATGCGGCCATAGCGGCGGCCAAAAGGGCTGCTGCATTCTTCTTTTTCATAGTGGTTTCCTCCTTGGAATTTCTCCATTCTTTATAACGATGTCCCGCACGGTGCGGCACATAATTATCGGTTGTTATTCGGCATCCGCGACCCAGCGCATCTCACGCGGGGCCAAGGTCAGCTGTTCAACCAGCCTGCCCTTGATGTAGAGGTCGGTCTTTTGCGCCTGCTCGGAGTTGTTGATGACCGCAATGCGCTTCGTTTCGGGGAATACGGTGACCTCCGTGTCCACATTGGTCACATAGTAGTGCTTCATCTCCTCCGGCATACCGGCGGCGTAGTAGATGGCGCGCAGCAAAATGCGGCAGTTCTGCGGGGAGTAGGGCAGCCCGGCAAAGTAGACGCTGTGGCCCTTGCCGTACTCGTTCACAACAAGCTGGCTGTACTCGCCGTCCTGCGCCAGAATCTGGTAGTGCTTGCCCTGCGCGTAGATGCGGCTCGTGCCCTCGCCGAAATCAACGGCGGTGTCGATATCCTCAAGGATAAAGTGGTGCGCATCGCAGGTGTTGTATTTGTCGGTACTTAACGAGAAGCCCATCTCGCGGTCCACGCCCATCACATCAGACAGCTGGAAGAACCGCCCCTGATGCTGGCAGGCGGTAGGCTCGCCCACGCCGATGAAGCCGCCGCCCTCGTCCACGAATCTGCGGATGGCGGTCACGACCTGCTCATCGATCCAGTTCTCGGCGCCGCTGAAGGCGGTGTAGGCATCGCCCACATTGATGATGACGCCGATGTCCTTGGGGATACCGTTGCGGATATCGTCAAAGTCGATGAACTCAACATCGAACGGCATACCGCTCAGGCATTCCAGAACACCCTCGGCGGAGTAGGTCTCGCGGTGGTAGATAGAGTGGTGGACCTGATTGCTCATCCACTTGCGCAGGCCGCCCCAGCAGTTGAGGATGGCCACTTTGAACGGCGCTACATAGGACTTTGTGCCCTGCATATTTTCGTGGATCTGGCGGAACTCGCCGACCACATTCTGAATTTCGTCAATAAAGCCGGGCCAGTTGTTGGCAAGCTTGAGGTAGCCGCCGTAGCCGATGCGATCCAAGGGACTGCGCAGGATCGCGCGGCGGGCCTTCAACCAGTTGGTGCGGGCCTCACCGATCGGGTCGCCGCCCTCGGTGAACACATCGGGGAAGAAGTAGGGCAGCAGACGGCCCTCGGTGTAGCGGACGCCCTTGATGTCGGAGATCATCCGCAGCGTAACGCCGCTGCCGACCGAGCCGACCACGGCGTCCAAGCCGATCGAGGCAAAATACTTGCCGTAGGGCTCGGTGCCAATCCAGTGATCGCCGAGGAACATCATCGCCTCTTTGCCGTAGGAGTGGACGATATCGACCATCTCCTTGGCCAGCTTGCAGACTTCCTGCTGCTGGAACTCGATAAAGTCGCGGAATTCCTTGCTCGGCACGCGGAACATCGTGTTGTGGTAGCCCTGATCCACAATGAACTCAGGGCGGAACTTGTAGCCGGCCCACTTCTCGAACTTTTCCAGAATGTAGGGGCTGACGCTGGCGCTGTAGCCGAACCACTCAACGAATTTTTCGCGTTTCTGGTCGTCAAAGGTCAGCGTGAACTGGTGGAAGAAGGTCGTAAATCGCACCACATCAATGTGGGGGTTGGCCTCGCACCAGCGGCGCAGCTTTTCTTTTACATACGCCTGCGTCTTGGGCTGGCGCACATCGTAGGTCAGCTGGTGCGGCGTGTCCTTCCAGTCGTTGGTCAGGAAGTTGTACATGTGTACGGGGTCCCAGATCAAAAACGCCAGAAAGCTGACGGTATACTCGTGGTAGGGAATCGTCTCAATTTCAACCTCACCGGTCGGCTCGTCAAAGAACCATTTGTCGGTGGGTACGACCTCGCCGGTCGTGCGGTCGATGACCTCCCACCAGCGCTTGGGGTCGTCCAGCGTGTTGACCTTGAGCTGCTGGGTGTGGAAGCCGTCCATCAGATGAATGCGCAGCTTTGTGCCGCGCGCCGTGTGGCGGTCGCTGATGAGATACTCCTGCTGGACCTCATCGGGGTTTGCCTCGGCCCAGGCGTTGTCCTTGCGGGTCGTATAATAGGTAGCGTATTTCTTTGCAGGGTCCTGCAAAAGCTCTGCGGGCATCTCGGTGCCGTCGCAGTCGCGCAGGGCGTCAGCCCCCAGCAGGTTCTTCAGGCGCAGGGTCTCCTCCACCACATCTGCGTCTGTGGGAAGTGTCAATCTTCCAAGCTGCTCCATGTTCCCGTCCCTTTCCGGTCCGCCGTAGGCAGACAATGTTTCATTGACAACATCATACCGGTTTCTTGCGGACTTGAACAGACCATTTCTTGTTGCGCATTTGCACTATCTTGCTATACTTGTCTGTTTTGCGGGCAACATTCTGCCACGGCAAAAATATTGTACAAAAGCCTGACCTTTTTCTTGTGCAATCTGCTGTTTTTGCCGTCCGTTTAGTGTGCTAAAGCGCAAAATTGAGCAACAACGCTGTTTTTTTGGCAAAACAGCGTTGCAACATTGCGCCATCTGCGCTATAATAGCAGAAAATTCATTCCCCTGCCGTCGCTTTTGTTTATCTTATCTTGCTTTATACTTGTTATATCTTGCGCGCGTGACTTTTACCATTTTGTCATCATTTCAGAAAAGGCGGTATTCCCCATGAACACACGGTATGAGCTGAACATGGATGTTCCCCCGCGGGAGGCCATCCGGCTGATGTATGTCAGCAAAAGCCGCTTCGGCGGCGACTGGAACTCGGTGCCGCACACCCACTCCTGCACCGAGGTTTTCTACTGCGTGAACGGGCGCGGCCAGTTCAATGTCGAGGGCAAGATGCTCGATGTCGCCCCTGATGACATGGTCATCGTAAACCCCCGCACGCTGCACACCGAGTTAAGCTATCAGGCCAGTCCGCTCGAGTATATCGTGCTGGGCATCGAGGGGGTCGAGATCCTTTTCAACCAGCGGGATCAGGGCTACACGATGGTCAAGTGCGGCGCCATGCGCGAGGATATGCTCGGCCTGACCAAGATGCTGCTGCGTAAGATCGACGCGCGCGAGGACGGCTGCGAGATGGTCTGTCAGGACCTGACCGAGGTGCTGCTTGTCAAGCTCGTGCGCACGGCCTCGCTCTCGCTGCGGGTCAGCACCCCGCCGGCCGAAAGCAAGGAGTGCGCCGCCGCCAAGCGCTACCTTGACGAAAACTACAGCCGCGCCATCACGCTCGACTCGCTGGCTGAGATCGCGCATGTCAACAAATATTACCTCTCCCACTCCTTCAAGCGGGAGTACGGCGCCTCCCCCATCGACTACCTGATGAAGCGCCGCATCACCGAGGCAAAAGCCCTGCTGACCAGCACCGATTTCAGCCTGACCCAGATTGCCGAGCAGATCGGCTTCCGCTCGCTGGCCTACTTCTCCAAATGTTTCCGCAAGGTTGAGGACATCAGCCCCAACGAATACCGCAAGACCGCCGCCCGCAAAGCCCCGCCGGGCAATCTGTAAAGGCGCGCCGTCTGCGGGCGCAGCCTGCGAGAGAGAAAGCCGCCTGCCATTGTTGCAAAATTGATACGATAAAACATCTGCGGTACCTAAAACAAAAAGTGAGCAGAAACCCGGTATTGTCGGGTTTCTGCTCGTTTGTTTTATAGTGCTGTAATTTGCCCTGCAGGAAGGCGAACTGTGGCACCGTCCACATACAGCCAGCAGTCGGCAGCGCTGCGGTTGTATACACGGTCTGCATCGGCGGTAAATTCAAGCTGGCTTACAGCCTGCATGTAGTCATAGATCGCTATATTGGTTGCGTACCAAATATCGTCACGACCGCCCACCTGCTTACAGAATTGTTCCATCATCGTCCAGCCATCGTTGCTGTTTAGCTCCCAGCTGTGACCCCAGACATAGAACAAAAGCGGCTTGCGCAGGTTCGTGCGCTCCACAAAGCGCTGACCATATTCCAGCAGATGGTTAAAAATGTGGCAGGTCGGATTCCAGCGCAACCAGTCCTGCGGAAAATTATACTTGCCGGTATCCGCCACCGTGCGGGCGTAGCGGATACCCACAGCGGGCAGCATGGCGGCCACGGCGTCATTGTTCTCTCCAAAGGGGTAGGCGAAGCCGCGCACCGGGTATTGCGTCAGGTGTTCCAGCGCACGGCGGTCTTCCAGTGCCTGCTGTGCAGCCAGCGGCAGCGGGGTCATCGTCATTCCGGGGTGCAGCACGCCGTGCGATGCAATCTCATGCCCCGCATACAAAGCGGCGTAGTCGCTCTGCGGGATGCGATCCGCCCCGCTGATGCCAGAATTCAAATTGAAGGTTGCGTGCAGTCCGTATTGGTTAAAAAGCTCTGTCAGGCGGCGGTCCTCTATGTGACCGTCATCAAAGCTCAGCGTCAGTGCCTTGAAACGGCCTTCAGGCAATATCGGGTAAATCAGCTTCATAGGAAAAATGCCCCTCGCTTACAACGCGCCGTCCGAGCGGACATTGTCGTAGTTCAGCACACCGGCGAAGAATGCCAGCGCCAAGCCCTGACCCCAGCCCTGAATCCAGTTGCGGCTGATGCTGCGGTAGCCGTCGGCGTCCTTCATGACCGCCGTGCCGCCCGAGACATTCAGCACACGGCCGTCCGGGCTGACATTGGCCAGCATACCGGGGATTGCCTTGTTGATGTACTTGATGTGCAGGGGGTTGCCCTTGGTGATCATAGCGGCAGCGATGCCGGCGCTTGCGCTGACCTCCTCATAGGAGGCGGCATCGTCCACGATCGTGCGCCACAGGCCGTTCTCGGTCTGGTAAAGCTTGAGCGCGGCCAGCTGGTCGTTCAGGCTGCCGACCACATCCAAGAACTTGGGGTAGAGGTAGCACTGCGGCAGCCGCACGCCGACCTGCGCCATCGTGTAGGCCGCCCATGCATTGGCGCGGCCCCACTTGATGCCCGACATGTGGTCGCCTGTAATATTATTGTAGCCATGGTAGTACAGCCCGCTCTCGGGGTCCTGCAGGTACTTGATGTGCCAGTAATACTGGTTCAGCGCATCATCGATCAGGGCCTCGTCCTTCAAAAGCACGCCCATCCGCAGCAGGAAGAAGCCCGCCATAAAGAGCGTATCCGCCCACGCCTGCTCGGGGAAGTCGTTGTTGACCGAGACGGTGTGCTGCAGAACATGATCCCCGAAGCGTAGCGCTTCTTTTTCCAGATACTCGACCTTGCTTTTGGCGATGTCCAGATACTTTTCATCGCCGGTATGCTCATACAGGGTGATTAGGCAGTGCCCCATTGAGCAGGTGTTGACCGTCCAGCTCGGCAGACCCAGCTCAATATACTCGTCCACGCGGTCCTTGACCAGCTGCAGGTAGCGCTCGTTTTTGGTGACCTCATACGCCTCGCAGATGCCGTAGTAGGCCACGCCGCAGGGCCAGTCCCATGTCATGTCCATCCGCATCGTGCGGTCCACGATCTTGTCGATCGCAGTCTCGATTTGGGCCTTGTCAAAAATCAGGTTTGCCATTGCTCTCTCCTTTTTAAATTGCGAATCCGCTTATACCAGCGCCACTGTCTTTCCGGCGGGGATCTCATAGTGGCGGCCGTCCACCTCGACCCAGATGGACTGGGCGTTGGGGTTGCAGACCTTATCGCCCGCGGCGGTGTACTGCAGGCGGGCGGCATCGGCCATGTAGTCCACGATCTCGATGTTGGTGGCGTACCAGGTGTCCTCGCGCCCGCCGGCCAGCTGGCAGAACTGCTCCATCAGGGCCCATTCCTCCTCAGTGCGGAACTCAAAGCTGTGGCCCCAGACATACATCATATAAAGGTACTGTGTCTTGTACAGCTCAACAAAGCGCTTGCCGTCCTCCAGCAGGTTGTGGGTGTGGTGGCAGGTGGCCTTCCATGTCATAAAATCGTGGGGCATCGCAAAGTCATGGGTATCGCCCACCACGCGGGCGTAGCGGATGCCCAGCGCAGGCAACAGGGCGGCGATTTCCGGTGTCCAGCTGCCGTTGGGGTAGGCAAGGCCGCGCACGGGGTAGCCCATGACACCCTCAAGCTGCATACGGTCGGCCAGCACCTGCCGGGCGGTCTGGTCCAGCGGGCTGCGGGAGATGGTGGGATGGTGGTAGGTATGGCAGGCGACCTCATGGCCCTTGTACAGCTCAGCCCACTCGCTCTCCGGGATGCGCTCGGGGCGGGGCAGGCCGCCGTTCAGGTTGAAGGTGCCCCGGATGCCGTAGCGGTTGAACAGCTCGACAAGGCGGCGGTCCTCCAAACGGCCATCATCATAGCTCATCGTCAGTACTTTATGCTTGCCGCCGGGGAAGCAGGTGTAAATAACCTTCGGTTCGGTGTAGTTCATAAACAAAACCTTCTTTTTTGTCAAAATTTATTTGAAATTTGCCCGCAGCACATCCAGTGCCGGGGTGGTATCCTGCAAAAGCTGCTGCACAAAGGCCTGTGCCGTGCGGCAGGCGCCGGCGTTTTGCTGGTGGGCGTTGTCCCGCTTTGCGCCCACCCACATATAGCGGGCCTTGCAGCGCTCAGCGCCAAAGGCGGTGTTGGCGGCGGCGGTAGCGGCGCCAAGGTCGATAAACGGCGCGCCGACCTCAGCGGCAAAGGCGCGCATTGCCTCGCGGTAGGCAGCAAACGAGGGGTGGCAGACGCCGGCCCCATCAAACTCGCGCATCGCCACGGGGGAGGCAAAGAGGCACACCGCACCGTGGCTGCGGGCAGCGTCCCAGAAGGGGCGCAGGCTTTCGCCGAAGGCATCCGCCGATACATAGCGCTCGGCCTTTGTGCGGTTGGCATCGTTGTGGCCGAAGCTGACCACCAGCAGATCACCGGGGCGGATATGCGCGGCAATGTCGTCCAGCCGCCCCTCCTCGCGGAAGGTCTTGCTGCTGCGGCCCGCCATGGCGCAGTTGTCAATGACAAGGCCCGGCAGCTCGTAGCGCATCTCCTGCGGGAAGGGGCAGTCCGCGCGGTGGGCAGCGCGGCATACAGCATCCCCCTGCGCCAGCGTGTGGAGCATCTCGCCCCAGCCCGTCACCGGCTTATCGCCGGGGGCGTAGCTCTGCATAATGGAATCGCCCGCCATCCACAGGGTAGGCTTGGCGTTCAGCTGCGGCAGCACATTGGCAAAATCCATGTCGCCTGCATAGTAGAAGGACGGGTAGCACGGCTGGTTGTAGCAGTTGTTCTGCCATGCCACGCCGCAGCGGTACTGTGCATCGTGCATCAGGGTAAACAGCTTGTGGGGGGTAAGATCGGTGGTGGTGTAGATGCGGATGGCGGTGTCGTCCGCCGTGCGCACCAGCAGCTCCTCACGGAAATCACCCAGCACATCGGCCACCAGACAGGGGTTGCCCTTGGTGCCGTTGTTGGTGGCAGTGCCCGCGGGCTGCAGCATGACGCCGTGGGTCAGATCGTTAATGACGCCGTATTGATCGCCGTGCAGATAGTCCGCACCATCGGTGATCTGGGTCGAAAGGTCGCCTGCCCAGTAGATCTTCATGTTGGTGCCGGGGGTTGGCAGCTCCAGCGTGCGGCCGTTTACATCGTACACATCCTTGACCCAGACCTGCAGGCCGCGGGTGTTCGGGTCGATCTTGCCGATCATGCAGCGGCCCAGATCCTCCTCAGCGTATTCGCCAAAGCGGACATCACCGGTCTCGGCATCGCGCAGTGCCCAGCCGTAGGGGGCGCGCTCGCCCTCCTCGTAGACATTAAAAATCTCCAGACCGGGGCTGTCGGGGTCGATGTCAGCCACATGCATCGCATCGCCGTGGCCGAATTTGGCGCGGGTCCTGCCGTCCGGCAGGGTGCCGTATTTGGAGTAGAGCAGGCTTCCGTCATGGTCGATGGCTGCTGCGCCGTACACAATTTCCATGCAGCCGTCCCCATCAATGTCAGCAGTCGAAATACTGTGGTTGCCCTGCCCGGCCAGAACGCCGTACACAGGGTCGGTGCCGACAGCGAGATGGCAGCCGCTGTCGTTGAAGGGGTTCGCCATCGGCACAAAGCCGGAGTCGATGCCCCACACCTTGTGAAAGCGGTTCTCAAAAAAGTCGTAGGCCGCCAGCGTGGCGCGGGTGTAGTAACCGCGGCAGGCAATCAGATAGGGGCGCTCGCCGTCCAGATAGGCCACCCCGGCGTTAAAGCGGTCCACGCGGTTGCACGGCTCGATGCGGGGCATTGCATAATCGCCCCACAAAAGGCCGTCATCCACGCGGGGGTAAGGGTAGTCGATCGTGTCCAGCTCGGCGCCGTCCCCGCCGAACATCGTCAGGTACTCGGGGCCGTCATAGACAAAGCCCTCGAACTTGCGCAGCTCGTTTTTGGGGCTGCGGCTCGGCGCGTACACATCAAGGAAATAGTCGGCCAGCGCAAGGGCATCAGCCTCGCACAGGGGGTAGGCGTACTGCGGCGCAAGGCCGAAGCACTGCTCCACCGTGGCGGGCCAGCGGCCGTTTACGACCTCGGGGTGGGTGTGCCAGCGGCGGAACACCTCGGCCATATGCAGGCGGTAATCCTGCGCCGTGCAGACATAGTTATCCGCGTGGCTGTACCCGGCGTCCAGATCCTTCTGCGGCATCGTGATATACCGGCGGGACAGCACGGTGCCGTCCGGCGCAAAACGGGTCATCACGGTGCCGGGCGCGGTCTTGACAGCCATCTCGGCCCTGCCGTCCCCGTTAAAGTCGTACACCATAAACTGGGTGTAGTGCGCTCCGGCGCGGATGTTTTGCCCCATGTCCAGCCGCCAGACCAGCGTGCCGTCCAGCTTATAGCAGTCGATAAAGCACCGCCCGGTGTAGCCCTTGATCGACACATCGTGGGAGTTGTCAGGGTCCCATTTTACAAAATACTCGTACTCGCCATCGTTATCAATATCACCCACACTCATATCGTTGGCATGGTAGGCAAAGGGCTCCCCCGCCGGGGTCACACCGTCGGCGGGCTTTTGCAGGGGCAGCTCATAGTACCCCTTCTGCCACGGCTTTACGCCCCTGCAGGCGGGCCCTTCTACACCGTTTACCAGCGGGGCCACGGCGTAGGTATCCCCGCTTGTGCCCTGCGCGTCAAGATAGTTTGTGCTGTCGGTCACGGTAGCCAGCCTGACCCCGTTTTTATAGAGCACAAAGTCGGTGCCGGTCAGGCCGGTGGCGTTGTGGCCGGTGACCTCGCTTTTGAAGAGCCGCCAGCTGATAAACACACCGGTGTTTGCCGTGACAGCTACCAAACCGCGGGACAGCGCCTCCAGCTGCTGCTGCAGCACGCGGCCCACGGGGGTCTGCACGGGTGTGCTTTCCTCCAGCAGGGCCCCGTTTTCTGCCAGCGCCTGCACCTTGATGTAATAGGGGATATGCGTCGAGCGGCAGAAGGTGAAAAGGCTTTCCCCGCTCTCGCCCGCCGTTTTGAACCGCACGGTCTCGCCGGGGCGGTCGCTCCACAAAATGCGGTAGCGGGCGGCCCCGGCCACCGGCTGCCAGCTAAGGGTGGTTTGGGCAGCCGTCTGGCTGCGCACAGAGATTTGCATGGACTTTCCCTCCATCATAAAAGAGCGCCGCAACATCCGCTGCGGCGCTCACATTCAATTAGGCTTTATCTGCTGCGTACAGGGCGTTGACTTCCTCAATGACCTGCGTGCCGCCGCGGGCATTCCACTGGTCAAAGGCAGCCTGCAGACCGGCCTCATCGATCTGGCCGCAGATATACTGGGTGCGGGCATCGTCCAGAATCTGGACAAGGTCGCTGCCGCACTCGGCGTAGGTGTCGGACTGGGTCAGGTAGCCCAGCGCGGGGTTAAACACGGCATACTGCACATTGTTGGCGATGCTCTCCTCGTAAGCCAGCTGATAGTCAGCCTTTTCCAGCTGGTAGTCGGGGTTCTGCTCGGTCAGGTAGGGGACATAGGGCACAGCCTGATTCAGACCTGCGTGCGGGCAGTTGGTGGTGTCGTACTTGCCGTTGGGAACAATCTTGCCGTCGGCGTTGATGTCATAGCAGATGTCCTTCAGGCCGTAGTCGGCCAGGGCCATCATCTCGGGGTCACACATCTTGTCAAGGAAGTGCAGGCAGGCCTTGACATCCTCCTCGGTCTTGGCACCGGACTTGGTGATGAGGTAGAAGCCGTTGTAGCCGGTGGTGGCAAGGGTGTGGCCGTTGATGGGGCCGACAGAGGTCATCGTTGCAATCTTGGAGGCATCGTTCACATCGGCAATGCTGTTATCCTCAAAGTATTTCCAGATGCGCTTGGTGCCGTCCATCGTGTCGACAAAGACACCGGTGACGCCCTTCTGGCTGTCGACCTGGAAGTTGGCAGTGTCTACGGTTGCCCAGTCGGGGCGGACCAGACCGTCGGCGTAGATTTTGCGCATCCAGTCAAGAGCCTCCTTGTACTCTGCCGTCTGGTGGACAGGGACAAGCTTGCCGTCCTGCTCAACCCAGCCGTTGCCGCAGCCGAACCAGGTCTGGATAATATCCCACGGGCCGGTGTATTTGCACATTTCCAGACCGTAGGTGTCGTTGGCACCGTTGCCGTCCGGATCGTCATAGGTGAACTTATAGAGCATGTCATAGACATCCTCGACCGTCTTGGGGGCCTCGGTGATGCCCACGGCCTCGGCCCAGTCGGTGCGGTAGCCCAGACCGTTGCGGCCGATGGCGCGGGAGCGGGGGATACCGATGATCTGGCCGTCCACAGTCAGGCCCTTCAGAACATCGGGGCTGATCTGAGACAGGTTGGGGTATGCCTCGCTGTCCTGCAGGTACTCGGTCAGATCCCAGAAGGCGCCGCGCTTGGCAGCATCGGCTGCATTGGCGTTCTGGTCCAGCGTCTTGGTTGCGGTCAGGATCATCGGCATGTTGTCCTTGTCCATCAGGGTCAGGCCGAACTTCTCGCTGTAGGTGTCGTTGGCCTCGGTGCGCCACTCGACATGGGTGCCGGTGTAGGCCTCGTACTTGGCGATGACCTCATCGGAATGTTCATTGCTCAGCACATGGCCGGTGAAGTCAGGGATCATAAAGCTGACGGTGGGGGTGCCGGAGGCAGCGCTGTCCGCAGAGGAAGCAGCGCTGGAAGCGGAGGTGCTGTCGGAGGCGGAGCCGCCGCAGCCTGCGAGCATGGCGGCGGACATTGCCAGCGCCATAGAGAGGGAAAGTGCCTTTTTCATTTTCGTTTTTCTCCTTTTTGTATAAAAGTGGTTGTATAGCTTGGTATCAGCCCTTGACCGAGCCGACCATGACACCTTGGGTAAAGAACTTCTGCACAAACGGATAGATGCAGAGGATCGGCAGGGTAGACAGCACCGTGGTGGCCATCTTGACAGCCTTGATGGGCGGCATACCGGCTGCGCCCCAGTCAAAGGTGGAATCCTCGGCCACCTGCGTGGTCAGGAACACCAGACGCCGCAGCACGATGGTGATGACCTCCATGTCGGAGTTGTTGATGTACAGCATCGCATTGAAGTAGCTGTTCCAGTGGCTGACCGCGTAGAACAGGCTGACCGAGGCCAGCACCGGCGCGGACAGCGGCAGGATGATGCGCACAAAGGTGATCAGGTCGTTGGAGCCGTCAATGATGGCGGCCTCCTCCAGCTCCATGGGGATGCCCTGGAAGTAGTTCTTGATGATGATCATGTTGAAGGCGCTCATCGCCGTGGGCAGCCAGAGCGCCCAGTAGGTGTTGCCCAGATGCAGCACATTGACCACCATAATGTAGGAGGGGACCATGCCGCCGGTGAACAGCATCGTGACGATGACCATGTTGATAAAGCCGTTGCGGCCCTTGAGGTAGGGGCGGGACAGCGGGTAGGCGATCGTGCAGGAGACGAACATATTGATCAGCGTGCCGATCACGGTGACAATCACCGAATTTTTCAGTCCGCGGAACACATCGCCCTGCTTGAGGATGTACTGGTAGGCGTTCAGCGATACATCCTGCGGGATCAGGAAGAAGGGACGCTCGGTCAGCTCGCGCTCGGTCGCAAAGGAGCCGGCCACCACATAGATGAAGGGCAGCACGCAGGCCAGCGCCACCAGCGCAATGATGACATACAAAAGAACCTGTACAGCCTGATCGCCGGGGGTGCGGGCTTCCAGCGTACCGGTGGCGCGCACCTCGTCTTTCTTATGGGTAAAGGGCATTGTCATTGTAGCACAGCTCCCTTCTTTAGTACAGGCCGGACTCGCCGCACAGCTTGGCGATCTTATTGGCGGTAACGACCATCAGCATACTGATGGTGGACTTGAACAGGCCGGTGGCGGTCGCCAGCGAGTACTGGCCGCCCGTGATGCCCTTGGTGTAGACATAGGTGTCAAACACATCGGAGGCTGCGCGGTTCATCGAGTTCTGCATCAGGAAGATCTGCTCATAGCTGGTGTTCAAAAGCTGGCCGACCTTCATGATCAGCATCAGGACGATGGTGCCGCGGATGGCGGGCAGCGTGACATGCCACATCAGCTGCCAACGGCCTGCGCCGTCGATCTTGGCAGCCTCATACAGCTGCACATCCACGCTGGACAGCGCCGCCAGATAGATGATGGTGCCGTAGCCGGTCTCCTTCCAGATATTCTGGCCGACGATCAGCGCGGGAAAGAGCTTGGGGTCGCTGAGCAGGTCGGGCGCCTTGGAGCCAAAAATCTGTGTCAGAATGTGGTAAATGGCGCCGTCCGTGGTGGAGAACATCTGGAAGGTCAGCGCCGCCACAATGACGATGGAGACAAAGTGGGGGATATAGACCAGCGTCTGCGCTGTGCGCTTGAACCATTTGCAGCGCAGCTCATTTAAGATCAGCGCCAGAATGATGGGGGCCGGGAAGGCGAAGAAAAGGTTGGCCAGTGAGATGGAGAGCGTGTTGCGGAACAGCGTCCAGAAGTCCGGGCCGGTGAAGAGCTTTTTGAAGTACTTCAGCCCGGCAAAGGGGCTGCCGAACACACATTCCAGAATCGTGTCGCCGTTAAAGGGGCTGAAATCGGTAAATGCCATATACAGGCCCGTCATCGGCAGGTAATTAAAGATGATCATGTAGAGCAGCGCCGGCAGCATCATGATATATAACCAGTAATGCTGCATGAACGCCTTGCGCCATGTGTTGTGGCCCAGCTGTTTCTGGGCGCGGGCATTGGCCTTGCTCTGCTTGACCGCAGTGGTTTGTGCCATAAGCGTTTCCTCCTTGCTTTGTGTTCTCATCAGCCGGCGGCCACGGTGCTTTGGTCGGGATCGCGGGCCCTCGTCATCCGGCGGCGGCTGTTTCATTGCTTCCATTGTATCCCCTGCTCTGCGGATTTGGCTACAATCAAAAACACGCGAAAATTTTCATTATATTTCACGGTACAGCGCAATTATGTATGCAGATGAGACACAAAACAATCATTGTATCTACCGGCACTATCGTTTGCTGTTTCGGGTTGAAATTGTGAATATTTTATACACGATGCCTGTCTGTTTTGTGCATTTTGACAAAGAGCGTTTTTGAAGCTGCTGCAGCCTTACGGACTGCGGAGACTTTACCGCACAGCCTTGCCCTGACTGCCCCGCTTTGCCGGCGGGGTTTGCTCACGCCGCCCTGCTGCCAGCAAACAGGCTCTGTTTCCATATCCTGATATTCATCGCTGCACCGCGCCTTCAAAACCTTCTGTCCATCAAATGACACTTGTTTTTCGCCGTGGCAGCGCGTATGATAAAGATAAGATCGCGGGCCTGCAACTGTATACAGCACATCCAACAAGGAGAAAAACGCTATGTCTACACTGCAAGGCGAAAGCTTTTATTTCCACCACGGCTGGCACTTTTTGCGGGCAGATGCCTTCCCCATGGCAAAGGCCATTGACGCGCACCGGGACGCCGAGGGGCACGCCTTTTACGAGGCCGACTACCGGGAAACCGGCTGGCAGCCCGTCACGCTGCCCCACACCTTCAATGACGAGGATCTGTTCCGTGACCGCATTCAGGACGGCGGCAGCGGCCAGCGTCGCACGGCGGCCTTCTACCGCAACACGCTCACCATTCCGGCGCGGCACAAAAATCACAAGGTGCTGCTTGCGTTTGAGGGGCTGCGCCAGACCTGCTACCTCTATGTAAACGGCACGCTGGCCGGTTACTATGAGGCCGGCGTTGCGCCGTTCGGCTTTGACATCACCCCCTATGTGCGGTACGATGCGCCGAACCTCATCGCCATTGCGACCGACAACACCGCCACCCGCAATGCGCCGTTCTGCATTGCCGAGACCCCCAACAAGCCCGATGCTGTCCCCGGCAGCTATCTCTTTCCGCAGGAGCAGGCCGTCCCCGCCGACCGCGTGGGCGTCCCCTTTTTCTGGAACTGCAACGACTTCAATCCCTCGGTCGGCGGCATCACCCGCCCCGTGCAGGTGTTTTTCAAGCCCGATGTCTATCTCACGCTGCCGCTCTACTCCAATTTGCAGACCAAGGGCCTCTATGTCTACGGCCGGAATTTTGATTTAGACAACGCCACGGCGGATATCCGGGTCGAGGCCGAGATCCGCAACGAGGGCAAGGTCCCTGTTTCCGCCCAGCTGCGCATCACGCTGCGCCGCCCGGACGGCAGCGTTGCCGCCATCTTTGACGGTGCCCCAGCCACCGCAGCACCCACAGGCCGCGCCGTACCGCCGCTGAGCATCACCCCGGCAGACGCCTACATCCCCGATGAGGCTGTGCCCGGGCATTACTGCCCCATGGAAGACGAAAGCCTGCCCGCGCCGACCGCCACGGATTCCATGGCGGTCACCGTGCTGCACGCCGGGGCCGACACCCTGCCGCTGCGCTTCTGGAGCATTGATGACCCCTACCTCTACACCGTGGAGGCCGAGCTGTTTGTAAACGGCGAAAAGGCCGACACCCAGCAGCTGACGACCGGCTTCCGCGCCGTAAGCTACGACAAGGACCGGGGCCTGCGCATCAACGGCGCGGTGCAGTGGCTGCGCGGCTACGCCCAGCGCGCCGCCAACGAGTGGGCGGCCATCGGCATTGCGCCCGAGTGGCTGCACGATGAGGACGCCGCCCTCATCCGCGAGAGCAACGCCAACCACATCCGCTTTATGCATGTAGCGGGCAGCCCCGCCGATGTCCGCGCGTTTGACCGCTGCGGCATCGTCTGCACCCAGCCTGCCGGTGATAAGGAGAAGGAGAGCTTCGGCCGCCAGTGGGACCAGCGCGTAGAGCTGATGCGCGATGTCATCATCGCCTTCCGCAACCACCCGTCCATTGTGTTCTGGGAGGCTGGCAACAACTCGATCTCCTGCGAGCACATGCGGGAGATGCGGTTGCTCAAGCAGCGGCTGGACCCCCACGGCGGGCGTTTTATGGGCTGCCGCACCCTGAACACCGAGGAGGTCGTCAACGAGAGCGAGTATGTCGGCACGATGCTGAACCGCCACGCCGCCCGCTTTTTGTCGCAGCACGGCCCCGTCACCGAGACCGAGTACAGCCGCGAGGAGGCCCCCCGCCGCATCTGGGACGACTTCACCCCGCCGGATTTCGACTACCGCAACCGCTGGGTCGGCAAGGGCGGCAAAAAAGCCCTTGGGTACGACTTCTACGACCTGACCAGTGAAGATCTCGTGCTTGAAAACGCGCGCGGCTACGCCGAGTTTTTCAACGATCGGATGGGCGGTGCCTCCGGCAAGAACTACTACAGCGCCTGTGCGGCGCTCTGCTGGACGGACTCTGCCCAGCACGGCCGCCAGTCCTACAGCGAAAATGCCCGCATGAGCGGCCGCGTCGATCCCTGCCGCACCAAAAAGCAGAGCTTTGACTGCTTCCGCGTTATGCAGAGCGAGGTCCCCACCGTCAAGATCATCGGCCACTGGAACTACCCCGCCCCCACCGCTGCCAACTATCGCTATGAAGAAAAGCGCTTTAACGGCACCTATTGGGAGGGCACCGGCGTCTGGCACACCCGCGACCCGCACCATAAGACGGTGTATGTGGTGGCAAGCTACCCTGTTGCCGCGGTCGAGCTGCTCGTCAACGGGCGCCGTGTCGGGCGGTGCGACAAGCCGCAAAACACCTTTGTGTTCGCCTTCCCCGGTGTGGATGTGACTCAATCCGGCTGGGTCGAGGCCGTGGGCTACGGCTATGACGGCACACCCTCCGCGTCCGACCGGCTGGAAACCGCCGACAGCCCCGCCGCCCTGCAGTTGACGCTGCACACCGCACCGGGCGGCCTTGCCGCTGACGGAGCCGACATCGCCTATGTCGATATTGTCGTGCAGGACAGCGCCGGGCGGGTCTGCCCGCTCTGCGATGCGCGCATTGACTTCACACTGGACGGCCCCGCGCAGTTTTTGGGCGGCTACAACAGCGGCCGCTTCGCGGGCCACGGCCATGACGACAGCGTCATCCACCAAAACCATGTCTATGCTGAGTGCGGCACCAACCGCGTATTTCTGCGCGCGGGCACAGCGCCCGGCACCATCCGCCTGACCGCCGTGATGGGCAGTCTCCGCAATGTCATCACGCTGCAGAGCAACCCCGCCGACCTCTCACCGCTGACAGCCGCACCGCTGCCCTGCCGCCTGCCGGACTATGCCGCCTGTGCGCCGCAGCACCGCGATGCGTTCGTCCCCATCCCGCAGGCCGATGCAGCAAAATACCAGCCGGAGGACAAGTGCTACACAAAGATCCTCGTCAACGGGCAGGAGCCTGACACCCGCGGCGTGCGCAGCGTCAACGAGAACGGCCGCGTCTGGGGCGCGGTGCTCTGCATTTTGGAGCGGCTGCAGACGGTTATCCCCGATGCCTTTTGCTATGATTGGAACGCCGCCGGGGGCTGCCTGACGCTGCACAGCGGCGGGCACACCGTGACAGCGCAGGTCGGCGTCACCCACCTGCTGGTTGACGGCAAGGAAAACCTGATGGACGGCCAGCCCTATCTGACCGCCGAGGGCGCGCTGGTCATGGAGGTCAACGCCCTGATCCCCCACATCACCGGCACCCGCACCCAGTACGATGACAAGGTCAATGTACTGCGCATAGAAACCGAATAACAAGCAAAGACCGTGCCCGAACACATCGGACACGGTCTTTGCTGTAGGTGAGGGCAATTACCCTCACTTCTTCTCGTTCTGGTAATCCTTGCGGTATTTGCCGGGGGTCATGCCGACCTTTTTGCTGAAAAACCGGATAAAATTCTGCACATTGGAATAGTTCAGCGTCTCGGCGATCTGCACGACCGTCATGTCGCTGGTCAGCAGCAGCTCCTTGGCCATCTCCAGCTTTTCATTGTTGGCCAGATCGCTGAAGCTGGTATCCTTCTCGGTGCGCAGCACCTTCCAGATATAACTCGGGTTATAGTTCAGCCGGTCGGCGCACTCATTCAGCGTAATATCGCCGCGCGTCTGCTTGATCAGCGCCAGCACATTCTTGACCAGCTCGCTTGAGCTGCTCTGGCGGAACTCGGTCAGCAGATCCATGACCGGCACGGCCACCTCGTCCATCAGGAAATTCTGCATCTGGTCGGCGGTGTATATCCTGCTGATCGTCTCAAACAGGTTGGCCTGCCGGTCGGCCAGCACCTGGTTGACCGAAAGCCCGGCGTTTTCCGCCACGGCCAGCATGGCCGCCACCAGCCGCTGGATGTAAAACTGCCGCTCATAGCCGCGAATGTCCTTTTCCAGCATTTTGGTGGTAAAGCGCTCCAGCAGGTGGCGCACCTCCTTGGTCTTGCAGGCGGTTACAGCGGCTGTGATCTCATGCTCCAGCAGCGTATCATAGCCGTTGCGGGCGCACTGCTCATCGGGCGGCTGGTAGTACAGCATCTGCCCGCTTGCCTCGGGGGCATCGGCCTCCGGCAGGCGCAGGGCCTCCCATGCCTCCTGCGCGGCCAGCTGCATGTGGTGCAGCTTGTGGAAGGGGCGGCTGACGCCCGCGCGGCAGCTGACCCCCAGCGCGGTGCGGATGCTGCGCGCCGCCGCCGTATATACCACGCGGCAGGCCTCGTTCAGATCAGCCTCCTCGCCGCCCACGACCAGCAGCAGGGTAAAGTTCAGCATTACGGGCTGGAACGCGCAGCGGCGCAGCAGCTCGGTGGGCATCGTCTGTATGGCGGTCAGCAGCATCGTCTCCCGCACCGGGCCGGAGGTGCCCGCCGGGGTATCCAGCGCCAGCGCGATCAGCCGATACGCGGGGCAGACTGCCAGCCCCAGCTCCTGCATCGTGTGGCCGGCGGCCTCATCGGTGACCTCGCTGCGGATCAGATTTTCCACAAAGCTCTGCTGCAGGCGGCGGTTTTGCTGCTGCATCAGGCTTTGCATCGCCTGCTTGTCCCTGGCCACCTGCTTGACACCGGCGGCCAGATAGGCAAACTCCTCCTCATCGCTGCCGGGCTGGCCGAACACACCGCTGGCCGCGTGCATCAGATCATCCACAGGGGCGTACAGCACACTGGTCGATCGGCGGCAGATCAGCAGCACCGCCACCAGTCCCCCGGCCAGCACAAAAGCGATCAGAATCACCATGCCGGCGGTAGCCGCCAGCGTGCGCTGCGGCAGCGCCGCATAGTAGGTCAGCCCGTTCACGCCCATCTTGCCGCTGTTCAGCCGCCAGCCGTCCTGCACACAGCCGCCCTCGGCAGGGGTGTCGGCGTCCAGCAGGGCGGTCAGCGCGTCAGAGGTGCTCAGCACGGTCTTGCCGGTGAAATCCCGCGCGGCAATGCTGTAGCCGCCGGTCTGCCAGCTCTCGGTCATCTCATACAGCGGCGAAAGATCCAGCTTGACGATCAGCACCGCATAACTGCCCGTACGGTAGGAGCTGCTGCGCAGCACGAGCAGCTCGCCGGTCAGATCCACCGTGTTCAGCGGTGTGTCCGCCCGCGCGGGGGTGGGCTGGTCGGTACGGTTGACCCACATCATGGCGGCGTGCTGCTCTGCCCACTCGCCCAGCAGGTGGGCGACTTCATCCCGGTTGGCGGCATCAGCCAGCCGGTACATGCCGTTGTTGCTTAAAATCCATCCATTGCGCAGGTTGATGTAGGTATACCCCTCGACATATTTGTCCACGAGATTGCCGCCGCGCATGGCGGTTTGCATATCGCGCACAAGGGTGTACTCACTGTACGGCGGCACAGTTTTTTCGCACAGGGTCTGGTAATTGTCCACGCTGACGACCGCGCTGTAGTAGGCACGCAGGTTGCTCAGCGCAATTTCCATCTGCGCCTCGACATTCTTCCGCGCCGAGGCCAGCAGGGCATCGCTGCGCGTGACGGTCTGCCGGTAGTACACCACGCTGGACAGCACGCCCAGCAGCAGCAGCGGGGCGGTGACAAGAGTCACGAGATAGACAAAAATACGGTTCTGATAAGCAGAGTATCTGCGCTTGACGCGCGTGCTGTTCTGTCTTGTCAGAGGCTGCCGCATACAAATTTTACTTCCTTTTTACTGAATTTGATTTTAACGATAGCACATTTTGCACCGCCGTGGCAAGTCCTTTTGCGGCAAATCTTGCTGTCAATGTTACCGATTTTGTCCATCTTTGTTTGTGGAACCTGCACAAAGCAGCGGGAAATCACGCCCTCCCGCCGCCGCAAAGGGCGTGATTGTTTTTTACACCGCACCGCAAAAATTGCTCGCATCATCGTTTATATCTATCCAAAAATCAAAGGATAATGATTGTTGCAGCCGGCGCGGTTTCCTCGTACAATATAGATAAGAAAATCTGTCATACTGGGAGGTAGGGCTATGTCGGCTTACCGAAAATCCGCACAAGTTGATATGACCCACGGCTCCGTGCTGGGGCGTGCGGCGCTGTTTGCGCTGCCCATCTGTGCCGGCAATATCCTGCAGCTTTTGTACAGCACGGTGGACACGCTGGTCATCGGCAATTTCTGCGACACTACGGCGCTGGCATCGGTGGCGACCAGCTCCCAGCCGCTCGAAATTCTGCTCTGTGTCTTTGTGGGTATCGGCTCGGGCATCTCCATCCTCGTGTCGCAGGCGGTCGGCCGCGGCGACCATGACCAGCTGCAAAAGCTTGTGCGCACCTCGGTCTGGCTGCTGTTTGCAGCGTCGCTGCCGCTGACCGTCATCGGGTTCCTGCTGGGGCCGTGGATGCTGCAGCTGATGCAGGTCCCTGCGGACGCCATGCCGGGGGCGGTGCTGTATCTGCGCATCACGATGCTGGGGATTCTGGGCAACATGGGCTATAACTTCAACGCCGGTCTTTTGCGCGGCATAGGCAACAGCTCGTCCTCCCTGCTGCTGCTGTTTATCAGCTGCGCCGCCAACATCGTACTGGATCTTGTGCTTACCGGCGCGCTCGGCCTTGGCATAGGCGGCGTGGCGGCAGCCACGGCGATTGCACTGTTTTTGTCGTGGATATGCAGCATTTTTTACATTCGCCGCCGCTACACAGAGCTTGCGCTGCCTGTTTTGCCCTGCGGCTTTGATGCCGGCACCCTGCGTCAGATCGTGCGCATCGGTCTGCCGCTGGGGCTGAACTCAGCACTCTACTCCATCGGTCATGTCTTTTTACAGGCGCTGTACAACCTGCAGGGGTCGGTTTTTGTGGCAGGCTGCTCGGTGGCGGGCAAGGTCGGCGGGCTGGCCAACATCACGGTCACCTCGCTGTCGCAGGCAACCTCGGTGTTTGCGGGGCAAAATCTCGGCGCTCAGGACTACCGCCGCCTGCGCAAGGGCGGGTGGATGATTCCGGCGGCATCGGGGCTGCTCTCGCTGGCGGGCGGGCTGCTTATGGCAGCGTGCTGCCGCCCGCTGCTGCTGCTTTTTACGCAGGATGAAGCCGTACTGACCTTTGCTGTGCGGTATATCCGCGTTGTGCTGCCGTTCCAATGGTGCTATGCAGCCTTCAACGCGATTATGAGCTTTGCCAACGGCATGGGCGAGATCCGCTATTCTACCATCGTCAACATCATTCTGCTGTGGGGTGTGCGCATCCCGGCGTCCTACCTGCTGGCGTGGCTGGGCTACGGCGGCTACGCCATGGCGGGTGTTTCGTTCAGCTTTGTTGTCGGGCTGCTGGCGATGCTGTTCTACTATAAATCCCACGCATGGGCGGACATCTGCGCCCACGCCGAGGCACAGGAGAGCGCAAAATGAAATTTCTTGATCAACTGCAAAACCCGCCCAGAGAATTTACCGCCATCCCGTTTTGGTTTTTGAACGGCGATCTGACCGCTGAGGAGCTGCGCCGCCAGCTGGCGGACTTTGCCGCCCACGGCATTTACGGCGTGGTGCTGCACCCGCGCATGGGGCTTAGCCCAGACATCACCTATCTGGGTGAACGCTACTTTGCCCATATCCGCACGGCGGTGCAGACTGCCGCCGCGCTGGATATGAAAATCGTTTTGTACGACGAGGGGATGTACCCCTCCGGCTCGGCGAGCGGGCTGGTCGTAAAGGATCACCCTGAGCTTGCCAGCGAGGGCATCACGCTGACCCAAACCGTTTTGCCGGGGGACGAGCTGCTGGCGCAGGCGGAAAACGGCGCGCTGGTCGTGCGTAAAAGCGGCGGCACAATGCGCGGGCTGCACTGGGACGAGGATGACGGCGAGAAAAACGCCCCCAAAACTGCTGATATTCTGAACCCTGCGGCCGTCAGCCGCTTTATTGAACTGACCCACGAAGCCTACTATCGGGAACTGAAAGAGTATTTCGGAGCCGCGATCATCGGCTTTTTCACCGATGAGCCGAGTATTTTGGGGCGTAATGTCAGCGGTATGTTCCCGTGGACGCACGGCTTTGCCGAGATCTTCCGCCGTGCGGGCGGCAACGCCGCCAACCTCACCGCCCTGTTTGACGGCAGGGAAAACGACGATACAAGGCTGTATCACAAGCTGCTTTTGCAGCGCGAGGGTGAGGTCTACTACGGCACACTCTCCCGCTGGTGCAAGGCGCACGGCATCGGCCTGATGGGGCACCCCCACCAAAGCGATGATATAGAAGTAGAAAAATACTTTGCCGTGCCGGGGCAGGATCTGGTGCTGCGCTGGCTCGCCCCCGAAAAGGACGGCTTGGCGGGCATCGACTCCACGATGGCAAAGTGCAGTGCTGATGCTGCGCGTTTGATGGGGCGCCGCCGCAACGCCAACGAGTGCTTTGGCGCCTGCAACAAGAACGACAACCCGTGGCAGCTTTCGGGCGGGGACATCAAATGGTACACCGACTGGCTGGCAGTGCGCGGGGTCAACCTGTTTATCCCGCACGCCTTTTATTACAGCATCTGCGGCAAGCGCAAGGACGAGCGCCCGCCCGATGTCGGTCCCCACAGCATCTGGTGGGCGCATTACGAGGCGTGGAGCACCTACTGGCGGCGGCTGTCCTGGCTGATGACCGACATCGACCTGCACGCGGAGGTTGCTGTGCTTTGCCGCAACCGCGACCTTCGCCCTGACACCGTGCGCCCTCTGTTTGAACGGCAGATCGGTTTTCAGTACATTCCCGAAAGCTACTTTCCCGCCTGTACGGTCGAGGACGGCGCGCTTTGGTTACACGGACACCGCTACACCGCCGTGCTGGGGGACAAGGCGCTGTTCCCGGACGCTGCGCACCCGGAGGTTTCGGCGCTGGAGCCGGACTGCCGCTGCGACCCGCCGCAGCCCATGCTGCGCTGTGCCTATTTTAATAAGGAAGGTCGCGCCTGCTGGCTGCTGGTCAACGAGGGCAACACCCCCATCAAGACCCGGCTGACCCTGCCGGTGGATGCTCCGCTTTGCCGGTACGATCTGTGGAACGGCCAGCCCTGTGCCTGCCCGGCCGAGCGCACCGCCAAGGGGGCCTGCCTGCCGCTGGAGCTGCCCGCGCGCGGCAGCCTGCTGCTGTTCACCTGCACTGCGCAGGAAAGCGAGGCCCTTCCCCTGCCGCCTACCTATCTGTCGCTGGCCGCACCGGCCTTTGCCCTTGCGGACGAGGACGCGGCCCATCTCACCAAGACCTACCGCGCCACGCTGCAGATCACAGCAACGGAGCTGCAGACCGCCACGCCGCTGCTGACCCTGCCCGGGCAGGAGATGGCCGAGCTGACTGTCAACGGCCAGCCGGCGGGCGTCTCCTTCTGGCCGCCGCACAAATTCCCGCTGGCGGGGCTTTTGACCCCCGGCGAAAACACCCTGACGCTGACCCTGACCGGCAGCCCCGCCAACCGCTACGGCAAGCACCCGGTGCCCTACGGACTGGATACATAAGGCAACACCGCACAATTCCCGCCTAACGGCAAAAACAAAGTGGACGCATCCGACTTTTTTCCCCTACCCCGCAAAAAGTCGGATGCGTCTATTGGCATTTGAAAGAAGGATTGCTATACTCCTTCTATAGAATATCACGAGGGAGCAATCTCACAATGGAATGTACACAGCTGGTCGATCTAATCTTCTTTATGGGGCAAAGCAACATGGCCGGGCGCGGGGATGCCGCCCTTGCCCCCGCCGTGACCCCCGGCATGGGGTTTGAGTACCGCGCCGTCACCGACCTGGCGCATCTCCACCCGCTGGCCGAGCCGTTCGGCGTGAATGAGAATGACCCCGCCGGTGTCAATGAGCCGGGCATGAAAACAGGCAGCATGGTCTCCGCTTTCGTCAATGCCTGCACTGCGCAGACCGGCATTGCCGTTGTGGGTGTGTCCTGCGCCAAGGGCGGCTCTGCCATTGCCGAGTGGCTGCCCGGCACGCCGTATTTTGAGGATGCCGTCCGCCGCGCACGCAGGGCCCGCCAGTTTTTGGCCGAGAACGGCTACACGATCCGCCACAGCGCGATGGTCTGGTGCCAGGGCTGCACCGACGGCGACCTGCACACCCTCAAGGCCGTCTATAAGCTGAACACCGACCGTGTCATCCACGAGTTTATGCTTGATGCCGGGCTGGAGACCTGCTTTTTAATTCAAATCGGCAACCAGCGCGATGAGCCGGAGCTGTATGTGCCGATCCAGCAGGCGCAGGAGGAGTTGGCCGCCGCCTGCGAGGATATTGTCATGGTCAGCCGCCAGTTCAAGACCTTTGCCGCCAAGGGGCTGATGAAGGACCGGTTCCACTACCTGCAGCCCGCCTACAATGCCGTTGGCACCGAGGCCGGGCAGCAGGCAGGCAGCCTCTGGGGCCGTTGATACACTGCTGTACCGCCTGCCCCGCACCGTTCCACCCGGCGTCAGGCGGCTTTTCAACGGTTCCAGCAGGGCCAGCATCTGGGCTGCCCACTGTATGTGCTCGTTATCCATTGTTTTGCCCCTTAAAGCTCTTGCGGTAGGCCGCAGGGGTCTTGCCGTGCGCTGGGCAGTATTTCCCCGTTTGCGACCGGCCTTGCCCCCTACCTTTAAGACGCTGCGCACCCTGCTTGCGCCCGAAACCGATTACAGCCTGACCGCGCGCCCCGGCTGGCTGCGCCTCTACGGCGGGCAGACGCTCTCCAGCCACCACAGGCAGACGCTGTTTGCCCGCCGCTGGCAGCATTTTGCATTTACAGCAAAGACGAAAATCGACTTTGCACCGCAAAACTTCCAGCAGGTGGCAGGGCTGGTGCTGTTCTACGACACCTGCAACTGGATCTACGCCTATATCACATGGGACGAGCGCATCAACGCCCGCACGCTGCAAATTCTGCGGTGTGACTACAAGGATTTCACCTACGGCAGCAAGGCGTTCCCCCTGCCGGACGGCGAAATTTCGCTGAAAGTGTGCGTAAACGGCGCGGAGGCGCAGTTTTATTACAAGGCGGACGGCGGCTGGCAGCCCTTGGGCGAGGTTCAGCCCGCCGACCACCTCAGTGATGACTATGTCGAAACCCGCCGCGGGCGGTGCGCCTTCACCGGCGCGATGGTCGGCATCTGTGCGCAGGATATGGATGCCCACCAAAGCCATGCGGATTTTGCCTTTTTTGACTATGCGGAACAGCGATAAACGAGGAGGAAAACTATGCTGTACTTGGGTGTAGATTTGGGCGGCACCAACATCAAGGCCGCCCTTGTAAGCGAAAACGGCGAAATTGTAAAGAAAGCCGCCGTCCCCACCAACCTGCCCCGCACGGCGCAGGACGTCTGTGACGATATTGCCGCGCTGTGTCTGCAGCTTGGCGCGGGGGAGCCGGTCGCCAGCATCGGTGTGGGCTGCCCCGGCACAGTGTGTGACGGCGTGGTGCTCTATTCCAACAATCTCGACTGGCACGATTTTGCTATGGCGGACTACCTGCAAGCCAAAACCAGGCTGCCGGTCTGCCTCGGCAACGATGCCAATGTGGCTGCCCTCGGCGAAGCACTGGCGGGCTGCGCCAAGGGGGCGCAGAGCGCGGTGATTCTGACGCTCGGCACCGGCGTCGGTGCGGGCGTTGTGCTGGGCGGAAAGCTGCTGACCGGCTACACCGGCGCAGCATCCGAGGCCGGACACATGGTGATTGCCGACGCGCCCGATGCCCCGCTGTGTACCTGCGGGCGGCACGGCTGTCTGGAATCCCTTGCCAGCGCCACGGCACTGATCCGCATGACGCGCGCGGCGCGCCGCACCCACCCGGAAAGCCTGCTAAACACACTGGCCCCCACCGAAGCGGATGTCAACGGACGCACCGTTTTTGATGCCGCCGCGCAGGGGGATGCCGCCGCCAAGGCTGTTGCGGACAACTACATTCACCATCTGGCAGTCGGCGTGGCAAACCTTATCAATATCTTTTTCCCGGAGGTCATTGGGCTGTCGGGCGGCGTGGCCAATCAGGGCGAAAACCTCTTAAAGCCGCTGCGCGCCGCCGCAGCGCCGATGGTGTTCGGCAGCGCCTTTGCCAAAAAGCATACCCGCATCACGACCTGCACGCTGGGCTACCGGGCAGGTGTCATCGGCGCAGCGCTGCTGGCAAAGCAGGAGGTGTGAAGCATGGCAGAAATCAAGCTGAAGGTCATCGGTGCAGCGGGGGATACGCTGTCCGTCAGCCGCGCGGGGGAGCGCATCTCGCTGGTGCATACAGCCCCCTACGCGGACGGCGATTGGATCGCGCTGGAATGCGACAAGCCGGGCCTGTACTGTGTGGTGCAGCTCGAGGACACGATGCCCCGCAGACCTTTGCGATCACCCCGCGCACGATACAGAGCCTGAAGCTGTTTGAGCTAAAAAAAGCGGAGGACCCGTCCCCGTTCCCCGCGCTGACCCAGCTTGAGGCATGGGGCACCGAGGCCCCATAACCCCCGCCAAGCCGTAAAAAAGCCGCACACACAGCCCCGGCTGCAGTGGAATTTACCGTAACCGCCCATGCCGGGCAGAGGATCAAGCTGCGCTTCGGCGAGCTGCTGGATGAAAACGGCGAGTTTACCCACAATCGAAGAATCCGGCATTTCCCCGGTAACAATGTTCGCGGAGTTATTACAAAACATTTATAATCAGAATCCGTTCACCCTCATCAAGATTGCTGTCATAGTTCCCTAATAGCTCTTGGTATGGTATAATCGGCGCTGGAAAAAAGCCCGGAGCTTGCGCGTCATAGTTCCCTAATAGCTCTTGGTATGGTATAATAGGCTATGCAAAAAGCGCATCGGATTGCGGTCCGATGCGCTTTTTGTTTAGAAAAAACTCAGCTGCTCACAGGCAAAGGGGGCGTCCTCCGGCTGATAATTTCCCAAAAGAATTTGAATGGACTGGTATTGCTTTTCCGTAACGACAAGCAGACGTATAGAGCCGTTCGGCGGCAGGGAAGCCCGCAGGCGTCCCTCGTGCTTTTTCACGGCGTCGTTTCCGTTGCACACCCGCGCATAAACAGAAAATTGCAGCATATGGTAACCGTCCTTCAGCAAAAAGTTCCGAAAGACGGTTGCGTGCCGCCGATCAGCTTTCGTTTGCACCGGCAGATCAAAAAATACGATCATTCGCATAAACTTACTCATAGCTGTGCTGCTTGTATTCCAACAGCTTCGGCAACTGCAGCGGTTGGCTGCGCAGGCTTTGCACAAGCCGTTCCATCGCATAGGCAACACTGTGGTGCTGCCCGCCGGAAAGAATATCAACATTCAGTAGGTTGACAAGGCTGCCTTTCAGCCCGGAGGTCAGGGCGGCATCCTCTGCCACATTGGCAGCTGCATACAAATCCGCTGCCGGGCGAAAAGGCTCCATCAGATCGTCCGCCAGATTAAACTGGTTCAGTTCGTTGTCGTGATGCAGCCCCAGCCATGGCAAAAAGCCGTATACTGCCAAGCAGCGCGCCATATACCCGCAAGGCATCGGTAGGACATGCGTCACCTCCGTTGGGCGGGAAAAAGCTGGCGCTTTTCTTTTTTTACACGGGTATAATTGCCCAGAACATCGACCTGGTATTTTTCAATCTTTTGCAGAGTCTTGAAGCCCAGACCTCTGACAATATAAGCGTTATCGTGCGTGGTTACGGAAACGGCGCCGGTAGAGATGTCACCGCCCTCAAAATAGGCAAGCACCCGCTGGACGGGCAGCTCTTTTTCCAGCGTGCTGTCCTTGTTGGCTGCCTTCAGCTTTATGGGACGCTTGCTCTCTATACAAACCAGATCGTTTTTGCACAGAGAAAACAGGAAATTCTCCTCGGACATTTCCTTCCACCCGGAACAGCTTTTATGAGCAACAACAGCACGGTTCGGCAAAATCGGCTTTACGGTATCTGCCACATAAATCGGCACCCAATAGTAGCCATCTCCGTGGGTATAATACACATCGACCCGCACCATGGTATCGTTGTCAGCCACGCCGTTTCCGCCGTGAACCGCCACCGTGCTGGTGACCTTGCTGTAAAGCTTGACCTTGCGTACCTGCGCACCCGGCGTGCCGTCTGCGCGGGGCTTGAAGAATGGCTCGGCAAATGCCTTTTTCCCGTTTCCGCCAAAGGCGACCAGCCGACCTTTCAAGGCATTGTAGAGCAGGGTGTCACTGCTGGGATTAAAGTAGCCGTCAATTTCGCCGTCCTTGTTCAGCTTTAAGTCGGTGATGCTGCGGCGCTGGGTCACATAGGTGTCGTCCAAGTGCCCCTTGATGGTTTCCTTGTGGGCGGGTCCGGTTGCCTTGTGACGCGGCATACGGGAAACAAACACCGGCTTGATGCCTGCTATGTCCACGGTTGTATAATAAACCGGATTGATCGTCAGCAGGTTTTCCTGCGGGCAGGACGACAGGCGCTGCATCAATTCATCCCGAAAACTCGGCCACGGTTCGGGGAAACGCTCTCCCCGTGCGTGGGAGAGTTCCTCCCGCTGATAAAACCGCGACACCCGTTGGATCATACCGTCCGTCGTGCAGGCGATGACCGCTGCATCCACCGCGTGGTGTAAATCGCCGTCTGCGCGCACCTTGGCAATACCCCAGCGCTTGCGCAGAAACGAAGTGACAGCACCATTTACGGCGATAACCCGCTTTTTGCCTGCCATAGGATGCGCAGCAAAAGCAAGATGACCGCGGATATAGTTCAGCATAAAGCTGGCGATATACTGGGTAAGCAGCGGGCAGGGGACAAGTACCTTGACAACGGCTTTGTAGTGACCAACAAGTTCGGCCACTACATTGAGCAAAAGACGTTCAAAGACTACTATGACCGTATGCTGAAAGACGCCGACATTGGCCACTTTACCTTCCACGCTTTGCGCCACACCTTCGCCACCCGCGCACTGGAGCGCGGTATGGACTACAAAACACTGCCGGCAATTCTGGGGCACTATTCTGTAGCCTTTACTATGGATACCTATGTCCACAGCATGGATGAACACAAGCGCAACGAAATGGACAAGATGAACGATATGTTCGGTGTACAGTATAATATCTCGGTAGAGAACCAGCCTTACCCTGTGCTGTGTACAATCGCAGCAGACGGCTGCACTGCCCACACCCCGGATTTTCCAAAAATCGCAATCCATGCCGCCACATTGGACGCTGCCTTACTTGAAGTCAAGCAGCAGATTCAAAAGGTCCAGCACCAGTACAAATACCCACCGATTCCCACCAGACAGGAGCAGATTGTCGTACCGGACAACAGTGTGTTGGTACTGGTGAAAGCGGGGTAGGGTAGCCACACCGCACCTATATTTACCTGCCAGCTGCGCAAAATTCATCCACAAAAAGCGCCCTAGCTGTTGAAAAATTCAGAAGCCGGGGCGCCGTCATTTTAGCGTTTTGGGGTCAAAGCGACCGAAAAGTGACCACTTTTTCCCCAGACAAAGAAAAAGTGCGTTGAAACTCATCGTTTCAACGCACTTTTGTTGGTTGCGGAGACAGGACTTGAACCTGCGACCTCCGGGTTATGAGCCCGACGAGCTACCATCTGCTCTACTCCGCGATATATGACACACGCGCTTGTTTCGCGGTGCTTGATTATAATACCACAGCACGGCGCGTGTGTCAATAGGTTTTTCTAAAAAAGTTTACCGCACATCACAGGGGGGCTGTCTGCGCCTATATCAGACAATGCCCTGGCTCATCATGGCGGAGGCGATCTTCTCAAAGCCGGCGATGTTGGCACCGGCCACAAGGTTGCCCTTCATGCCGTACTTCTCGGCGGTGGTGGCGGCAGCCTTGTAGATGTTGACCATGATGTTGTGCAGGCGCTCATCGACCTCCTCGAAGGTCCAGGACAGGCGCAGGCTGTTCTGGCTCATCTCCAAGCCGGAGGTGGCAACACCGCCGGCGTTGGATGCCTTAGCCGGGGCAAACAGGATGCCGTTCTGCTGCAGGTAAGCGATGGCCTCGGGGGTGGAAGGCATGTTGGCGCCCTCGGCTACGCAGTAGCAGCCATTGGCAACCAGAGCCTTGGCACCGTCCAGACGCAGCTCGTTCTGGGTGGCGCAGGGCAGGGCGATGTCGCAGGGGACGGTCCAGATGCCCTGACTGCCCTCGACGTACTTGGCGGTGGGAACATACTCCAGATAGGTCTTGATGCGGGCGCGCTTGACCTCTTTGATCTCCTTGATGACCTTGTAGTCAATGCCGTTCTCGTCCACAATGTAGCCGTTGGAGTCGGACATGGCGATGACCTTGCCGCCCAGCTGGGTGGCCTTCTGGTTGGCGTAGGTGGCCACATTGCCGGAGCCGGAGATCACAACGCGCTGACCCTCAAAGCTCTTGCCGGCGTCGGCCAGCATCTCCTTGGTGAAGTAGCACAGGCCGTAGCCGGTAGCCTCGGTACGGGCGAGAGAGCCGCCGAAGGGGATGCCCTTACCGGTCAGGACGCCGGTGTACTCGTTCTGCAGGCGCTTGTACTGGCCAAACAGGTAGCCGACCTCGCGGCCGCCGACGCCGATGTCACCGGCGGGCACATCGGTATCCGGGCCGATATGGCGGTACAGCTCGGTCATAAAGCTCTGGCAGAAGCGCATGACCTCGGCGTCAGACTTGCCGTGGGGGTCAAAGTCAGCGCCGCCCTTGCCGCCGCCCATGGGCAGGCCGGTCAGGCTGTTCTTGAAGCACTGCTCAAAGCCGAGGAACTTCAGGATAGACAGGTTGACGGAGGGGTGGAACCGCAGACCGCCCTTGTAGGGGCCGATGGCGGAGTTGAACTGGACGCGGTAGCCGCGGTTGACCTGCACCTTACCGGCATCGTCCACCCAAGGCACGCGGAACAGAATGACGCGCTCAGGCTCGACCATGCGCTCGATCAGGCCGGCCTTCTCATATTCGGGGTGAGCCTCAACAACAGGCTCCAGACTCTCAAGGACTTCCTCGACCGCCTGCAAAAACTCCTTCTGCTCGGGGTTGCGCTTTGCAAGGCCCTCATATACACCCTGCAGGTAAGCATTCTGAATTGCCATAAAACGACACTCCTTTATATAAATTCAAACACCGCCTTCATGTTACCACCATAAAAGAAATTTTTCAAGAGTTTTTTGTTTACTTTTCAAAATTTTGTTTGCAGCATGCGTGCCACTGTATTTTACTCAAGGACAATTTCAACTCTCTGCAGCCGCTCCTGCGGGGTCAGGCTGCCGTCTTACCCCTGCCACATTGTCACCGGCTGCCAGTCCGTGCTGCCGGCGGCCAACTCCTCTGGCGTTATCAGACCCATTCCGTTGCAGTAGCCTCCGGGATTGCTTTGCGTCCAGATGAGCAACCGGCCATCGTTCGTCTGGGCCAGAGCGGAGATGTATCTTTCATCGTTATGTACTTCCTGTTTCAGCGGGGAAATCTTCCATGTCTTGGTGTTTACTAAGGCGCGATACTCGGGCATCTGCTCCGCAGTGTTATTGTACCGCAGCCAAAGCCACTGCGTGGATTTGTCACCGTGGGCGGGCTGGATATTAGGCATCGACATTCCGGCGCGCTCATCCGGCCAGGTATCCCAGATGGTTTCGGTTGTATTTACTGCGGGGTCAATGGCGGTCAGGCCCAGCCTCTCATACACACCTTCGCCCAGATCTTTCTCTTCCACAAAGTACAGGCGGCTGCCATCGGTGGCGGCGTAGCCGGATGTCAACACATCCGCGCCATTGTAAGGGCGCTCAGCCAGTTTGGTGCGCTCGTTCGTGCGGGGGTCCCAGCAATCAAATTCCACGGTGGCGGCCTGGATAGCGGCGCAGAACATCTCCCAATCTGTGGGCAGAGGTGCGTCGGCCACATAGCGAGCCGTCATGATGCCGCCATCGTAAAGGTCAATTATCCGCTCCGATGGCAGCAGGGTAAACTCCTCGGCCTGAGCGGTGGTCAGGTCAAGGCGGCATGCCGCCGTTGCATCTGGCTGCAGCCCCATGTCTATCTGCCCATACAAAGCAGTACCATCACTGTATATAAACCCATAGCGGTCGTTGACCCGTTCCACCTCGGTGCAGGTTTTGCCTGTGGCAGGATCAACAGCATAGACGCTCGTGGGAGTATTCGCTTCTTCCCAAGCGGCCCGCCAGAATACTTCGATTTCGTCTGGGGTGAAGTCTGCCACAATACCGTCAGGATGTTCCAGCCAGAATTTTACATTGGTTTCGTAGTATTCATCCCATGTCATGCTGCCCATATCCCTAGAGATATGGCAAACATAACAAGGGTTGCCTCCTGCGATAATGTAGTCACTATAATATCCCGGGAAATAGGCCGGGCAGGCATTGGTATCATGGGTACAGCCGGGCACTTCACAGAATACTGTTTGTGTTGCGGTGGCGTAGTCAGTTTTGAGCAGAAGGGCATAACCCGGTTTTTGGCCGAAGCTGTAATAGGCGTCACCTGTGTTGAGGGTGTCTGAGACATGGTAGAATGGAGCTATTTCAGTTGTGGGAGCTGGTGTCGCGGTGGAGGATTCCGTGGCAGTAGCAGGGTAAGGGGTGGCGAGAGGCACGGTAGTTGGTGTAGATGCGCAGGCGGTCAGGGTCGCAATGAGAATGAGTGGGATGGTTCTTTTCATGAGGTTGCCTCCTTTTCGTGAGAAGTCGGAAAGTTGTAAAAAGCGCGTGTGACAGCCGTGTTTTCTTACCCCTGCCACATTGTCACCGGCTGCCAGTCCGTGCTGCCGGCGGCGAACTGATCGGCGTCGATCAGGCCGTAGTCCGTGGTCCTGCCGACACTGTCTGCGCCGATGACGACCAGCCAACGGCCATCGTGCGCTTTGCCGCGCAGGCTGACGGCACCGCTGCCGGTCTGCAGCGCCTGCGTCACCGGCGTGATCTGCCCGGTCTCGGTGTCCAGCAGGGCGCGGGCGGCGTAGTTTGTGTTGTAGTTATCTCTGTACAGCCAGATATACCGGCCGCCGTCATCACCCAGCACCCATTCCGCCTGCGGCCACGGGTCCCAGACCGTTTCGGCGCGGCCTGCGGCGTCCACCGTTGTCAGGACCGTGCGGCGGAAGCCGCTTCCTGGTATGATCTCGCGCTCCTCAAAGTACGCCTTGCCGTTGTACACACCGATAAAGCAGCCGTTCTTCTCATAGTCGGCATCGCTGTAGGGGCGCTCGGTCAGGTTGGTGCGTGCGCCCGTGCGGGGGTCAAGGCGGTCGATCTCCACCGTGGCGCTCTGGATGGCGGCGGCATACTGCTCCGCATCGGTGGGCAGCGGCGCATCGGTCACATAGCGGCAGGTCAGCAGTGCGCCGTCAAAGCCCGTAAGGTAATGCTCGGTGGGCTCCAGCACAAAGGTCTCCGCCTGCCCGGTGGCAAGGTCGATGCGGCAGGCGGGTGTTGGCCCGACTCTTACGGGAGACACCTGCGTTCTGTACGGTATTGTCACCCGCTCACCGTAGAGCGTGCTGCCATCGCAGACATCCACGTTGTAGTCACAGTAGGTCAGCGGCAGGTCGGTGCGGGTCTTGCCCGCAGCGGGGTCAATGGCGTAAAGGCAGGGCGGCGTGCTCTGCTCGGTCCAGATGCCGCGGTACTCGGCTTCAAATTCCGCATCGGTCAGGGTATCAAAGGGTTCCCTATCCCTGACGCCGCTTGCCAGTTTTTCCGCCCAGTAGTCATCCCAGCTCTGGTCGTCATAAAAAAATGAGATGTGCCAGACATACACGGTGTCCCCCGCCGCGACCACCTCGTAGCGGCCGGCCCGCCCCGGGAAATAAGCCGGGCAGGCGTCGGTATCGTGGGCACAGCCGGGGACGGCGCAGCAGACGGACTGAACCGCCGCGGCGTAGTCGGTTTTCAGCAGCAGCGCGTAGCCGAGCCGCTGCGTGAACTCATAGTAGGCGGTGCCGTCATCAAAGGAGCCGTCGTAGCTTTTCAGGGTGTAGAAATCGGCAGCAGCGGGGGCAGGCGTGGGGGCTGCGGGCGCTGCCGTTGGCTCCGGCGTGGGGGTGGCGAGGGGTGCCGGGTCGGGGGCAGCGGTGCAGGCCGCGAGAGTCAGGGTCATTGCAGCGGTCAGGATGATGGAGATGCAGTTTTTCATGTGGGCCTCCTTTTTTGATTTTTCAGCTAAATGGTAAAGGGAAGCGGGCAAAGCCCCTCCGGCCTCACAGGCTCGGCCACCTCCCCGCTGCGTGGGGCGGCTTTTGCGCGGGCTTCGCCCGCGTGACAGCCGCACCGCATGGCGTGGGCGGAGGGGTGTTTGGAGACACTGCCGCTCTTTACATTTTCTGCAGGCTCAGGCTGTAATACCACCGGTCGCCTGCTGCGCCGGTGTAGCTGCCGTAGGTATAGGGGTGGGTGGAGGCCGTGATGAGCGCCCGGCCGTTCTCGCTGCAGAGGGCGCAGCGGTAAGTGCTGTCGGCGGGTACGGCCCAATCGCCGAGGCTTTCCAGCCCGGCCTGCGCTGCAAAGGCGCGCAGGGCGGTCTCATCGGGCAGGGGCAGCGCCTCGGCGTCCTCGGCCGGCAGCGAGAGCCAGACCTCCACCACTGCGCCGGTGCGGCTGTCCATGGTGACGCTGCTCCGCGTCAGCAGCAGATCCCCCTGCAGGGTATAGCGCCGCACCGTTACAAAACCGAGGCTGTCGGTCGCGCAGAAGGCTGCGCTCAGGTCATACCAGCGGCCGTCATAATCCGTGTAGCTGTCCTCCTCGGCGGCGGTGTCCTGCTGCGCGGCCCAGACGCCGGGCAGCACACCGCAGTCGGCCAGACGCTGCAGTGCCTGCTCTGCCGCATCGGCGGTGGCGGCATCGGCGTAGCTCATCGACTGCAGGCTTGCGGACGCCCCTATGTACATTTTTGGGGTGCCGGGCGCAGTCGGTTCCTCAGCCCGCGGCAGCATGGCGCTGTCCTGACGGCGGGCGGCCAGCTGGCGCAGGATATAGTAGTCGTCCGCCGTCGGCGTGGGCGCCGTGTAGGGGTCGGCCACCGGCATTACGCGCCCGATATACGCGGCGTCCGTCACTGCCAGAAAGGCGGCGGGCATTGCGGCGCAGGCCAGCACAGCCGCCGCGCAGAGCGCCCCCATCAGGCGCGGATGCTCCCACAGCTTCATGACTGCACCTCCCTCCAGACGGGCAGCGTCACGCTGACCCGTGTGCCCTTGCCGGGCTCGCTTTCGATCTGCAGCGCACTGCCGTGGGCCGCCGCGATGCGCTGGCAAAGCGCCAGCCCCAGCCCGCTGCCGCCCTGACGGCGCGCGCGGGATTTATCCACCATATAAAACGGCTCCGTGATGCGGGGCAGCTCCTCCGGGGGGATGCCGCAGCCGGTATCGGCCACCGTCAGGGTGACGGCGTCCCCGCTTTGGCTGCAGTACAGCGCAACGGGGCTGCCGGGCGCAGCGGCCCGCACGGCGTTCTGCACCAGATTGCAGAGCAGATCCAGCAGCAGGTCGGCGTCCCCGGCCACGATGGGCGCAGGGGGCGGCGGGGTCTGCAGCACCGTGGTCGGGCAGGCTGCCCGCAGCCGTGGCCACAGGCTGTCCAGCGGGACCGCCGTCAGGGTCAGCGCCTCCTCGCTCAGGCCAAGCAGCGCCAGCAGCTTATGGCTCAGCGCCTCAAGCCGCCGCCCCTCATGGGCGATGGCTGCCGCGGCCTCGCGCTGCTCTGCAGGGTCGGTCTGCATTGTGGCCAGAATATCCGCATAGCCGATGATGCTCGTCATCGGGGTCTTCAGCTCATGGGTGAACGCCCCGACAAAATCCTCCCGCCGTTGGACATCGGCCTGCAGGTCGGCGATCTTCTCCTGCACGGCGTCCGCCATTGCATCAAAGCTGCGGCTCAGCGTCTCGATTTCGTCCCCGGTGTGCAGCGCGGTGCGGCGGGCATAGTCACCGGCGGCGATCTGCGCCCCGGCCTCGGTCAGCACAGCCAGCGGGCGGGTCAGCCGCGCGGCCAGCAGCGCCGTGACGAGTGCTGCCGCCCCCAGCACCACGACCTCAAGCGCAAGGAACCGCGTCAGCGCTGCGCGGCGGCCGCGGTACAGCTCGGTGCGGTCGTAGGCAGTGACGAGCCGCAGCCCGCCCTGCAGGTCGCTGGCGTAGACGGTGTAGACTGCGCCCTCGGTGCGGACGGTGACGGCGGCGGCATTCTCCAGCGGGAAGTCTGCCAGCCCCGGCAGGGTGGCGCAGACAAGGGTATCCCCCCGCCAGAGTGCAGCCGGGCGCTGCTGCGCCTCGACCCGGGCAGTGAGGGCGGCGTCCCCGATGGAGACACCGCGGCGCTGCAGGTCGATGATCTCCGTCTGCAGCAGGGTGCAGGCCTGCGCATGGGCGGCGGCGTCGGAGGCGGCGGCGCGGCTGCGCTGCACGGCGAAATCACTGTACAGCAGCACGCACCCGCCGATGCCGAAGGACGCCGCCAGCACCAGCACCAGCAGGCAGACCATTTTTTGTGCGTAACGCATGAGAGCTCTCCTTTATAAATAGTAGGGCCTAAGGGTGTCGAAAACCCACAGCCTCCCATCGCAGAGAATGTAGGGACGAGCAATGCTCGCCCGTGCCCATTTGCCTGTGAAAAAACCTTCCCGGAAAACACATCGCTGCGTCAGGTTGGCGGGCGACCAATGGTCGCCCCTACACATGCAATAGACCAAGAATGTGTTTTTTTCCCGCACCTGCCTTATTCTTTTTTAAGGCGGTAGCCGACTCGGTAGATCGTCTCGAGCTGCTCGGTCGTCCAGCCCAGCTTTTTGCGCAGCCGGGCAATGTGGGTATCCACGGTGCGCAGACATTCGCTGTCCGGCTCCCCGCCCCATACCCGCGAAAAGATCACATCGCGGTAGAGCGCCGCGCCCCGGTTGCGCATCAGCAGCTCCAGCAGGTCAAACTCCCGCCGCCGCAGATCCAGCGGCTCCTCACCGCGCCATGCGGTGCGGTCCTGGGTGTCCAGCCGTATGTCAAAGGCGCGCAGCTCCCGCCCGCCGCGCCCGGTGCGGCGCAGCACAGTCTCCATCCGGGCCACCAGCTCCTCGGCGGCAAAGGGCTTGGTGATATAATCGTCCGCCCCCAGCCGCAGGCCCAGCACCCTGTCCTTCACAGCGCTCTTCGCCGTCAGGAAGATGACCGGCACGCCCTGCGGCTTCAGGCTGGCCAGCAGTTCATAGCCGTCCAACCCGGGCAGCATAATATCAAGTATCGCCATATCAAAATCCGTCTTTTCGATCAGATCTGCCGCTGTGCGGCCGTCCTCGGCCACGGTGCAGCGGTAGCCGGCGCGGGTCAGCGTCATCTCAACAAGCCGCGCGATCAGATGCTCATCCTCTGCGATCAGTATGTGATTCATCGCTTTTTCTCTCCTTTGGGGGTAGTATACCGCAGGATTGTGTCCCGGTTGTGTCCCCACAGCTATAATTTTACACTTTTTTCTTTTATTTTCCACACCATGCGTGTTATAATGTGGAAAACAGCACATGCTATTTTTCAAAGGAGAACCAACATGAACCCTACTGTGCAAGAGCTTGTCGCTGCACTGACGCTGGAGGAGAAGGCCGGGCTTTGCTCCGGCGCGGATTTCTGGCATACCAAGGCGGTCGCGCGGCTGGGCATCCCGGCCATCAAGGTCAGCGACGGCCCCCACGGCCTGCGCACCCAGCGGGAGGGCAGCACCGACCCCAACGACAGCATCGAGGCGGTCTGCTTCCCGGCAGGGTGTGCGGCAGCCGCATCCTTTGACCCGGCGCTGACCCGCCGCATGGGCGCCGCCCTCGGGCGGGAGGCCCGCGCCAACGGCGTGCAGATCCTGCTGGGGCCTGCCGTCAACATCAAGCGCAGCCCCCTGTGCGGCCGCAATTTTGAATACTACTCCGAGGACCCCTACCTTGCCGGTGAGCTGGCCGCAGGGTTCATCAACGGTGTGCAGAGCGAGGGCGTAGGCACAAGCATCAAGCATTTTGCCGCCAACGATCAGGAGACGCGCCGCCTGTCGGTAAACAGCCGTGTGGATGAGCGCACCCTGCAGGAGATCTATCTGCCCGCCTTTGAGACCGCCGTGAAAAAGGCCCGCCCATGGACCGTGATGTGCAGCTACAACCGGCTCAACGGTGCCTATGCGAGCGAGAACAAGCCGCTGCTGACCGACATTCTGCGCGGGGCATGGGGCTTTGACGGCTTTGTCATGTCCGACTGGGGCGCGGTGAACGACCGTGTCAAGGGCATTGCCGCCGGCCTTGAGCTGGAGATGCCCGGCTCGCAGGGGGTCAACGACCGCAGGCTCATCGACGCCGTGCGCAGCGGCGCGCTGGACGAGGCCGTGCTGGACCGCGCCGTGACCCGCATCCTGAACATCGTCTTGCTGGCGGCGGATCTGGCGCAGCGGCCCGCCGCGTTTGACCGCGCCGCGCACCACCGGCTGGCCGCCGAGCTGGCCGCCCAGAGCGGCGTGCTGCTGCGCAACCTTGGCGCGCTGCCGCTGCACCGCGGGCAGAAGGTCGTCTACATCGGCGCCTATGCCGACCGGCCGCGCTATCAGGGCGGCGGCTCAAGCCATGTGAACACGACCGCCGTCAGCGCACTGGACGCCGCACTGCTGCATGACCGGATGGTCCAGTATGTCGAGGGCTTCCCCGCCGACCGCGACCAGCGGGACGAGACCGAGTTCCTGCGGGCAGTCACCGCCGCCGAGGCTGCCGATGTGGCGGTCATCTTTGCGGGCCTGCCTGACAGCTTTGAGAGCGAGGGCGGCGACCGCCGCCACATGCGCCTGCCCGACTGCCAGAACAACCTGATCGCCCGGGTGGCCGCCGTGCAGAAGAACACCGTGGTCGTGCTGCACACCGGTGCGCCGGTGGAATGTCCGTGGGCGGACGATGTATCGTCCGTTCTCTGCATGTACCTTGCGGGCGAGGGTGTCGGCGAGGCCGAGGACGCCCTGCTGTGGGGCGATGCCGACCCCTGCGGCCGCCTGCCCGAAACCTGGCCCCTGCGGCTGGAGGACACGCCCTGCTATCTGGATTTCCCGGGTGACGGCGTGACGGCCGACTACCGCGAGGGTGTCTATGTGGGCTACCGCTGGTACGATGCCCGCCGTATGCCGGTGCGCTGGCCCTTCGGCCACGGGCTGAGCTACACGGGCTATGTCTACCGCAACGCCGTGCTGAGCGCCGACACGCTGGCGGAGCAGGGCCTTGTGACGGTGCAGGTCACCGTGAAAAACAGCGGCGCCATGCAGGGTGCCGAGGTCGTGCAGCTCTATGTAGCCGATGCGACCGGCGCGCCGGTGGCCGGCGGGCGGGTGCCGCAGGTGCTGCGCGGCTTCCAAAAGATCGCGCTGCAGCCCGGCGAGGAGCAGGTCGTCACCTTTACCCTGACGCCCCGCGACCTGAGCCATTACGATGCCGCGCTGCATGACTGGTACGCCGCGCCCGGCCGGTATGAGATCCGGATCGGCCATTCCAGCCGGGACATCCGCGTCACGCTGCCGCTGCACTACGCGGGCACCCGCCTGCCGCCGCTGCAGGTGGACGAGACCACGCCGCTGGGCATCCTGCTGGCGGACCCGCGCACCGCGCCCGTGGTGCAGCATGCCCTGCGCGCAGAGACCGCAGCAATGACCAACGGCGGCGGGGACGGCCTGATGCCGCCCGAAGCCATGGCCCAGATGTTTGACGCGCTGACCCTGCGCAATATGATCAACTTCGGCGGCCCGCAGGCCGAGGAAAAGCTGACGAAGCTGCTGGAAACGCTGCAGGATGCCGTACAATAACCGCAGGGGCGCATTGCCTGCCCCTGCACCGGACAAAAGGAGAATGACTATGTCTATCAAGCTGACTGAACAGAATTTTGATGCCGAGGTGCTGCAGAGCGCCCTGCCGGTCGTGGTCGATTTTTGGGCAGACTGGTGCGGCCCCTGCAAGATGATGGGCCCCGTGCTGGAGGAGCTGGCCGCCGCCCACCCCACCGTGAAGGTGGGCAAGGTCAACACCGATGAAAACCTGCAACTGGCAATGGCCCGCAAGATCGACGCCATCCCGGCGCTGCTGCTCTTCAAAAACGGGCAGGAGGTCAGCCGCTCGGTCGGCTACCGCCCCGCCGCCGAGCTGGAGGCCTGGCTGCGCGAGAACGGCGCAATCTGACAGCTATATAACATCTGTATAAAAAAAGCCGCACCTGCCTTTTTTGACAAAAGGCAGGTGCGGTTTGCTGCAGGGGGGCGGGCGCTTGCGGGAAGGCTGCAAAGCCCCTCCGGTCATCGCTTCGCTCGACCACCTCCCCGCTATGCGAGGAGGCTTTCACGCGGGCAAAGCCCGCGCAAAAAGGCTCCCCACAAGGTGGGGAGCTGGCCGAGCCTGCAAGGCCTGAGGGGCTTTGCCCGGCTGGCGTCACCCTGTCACTTCCGCAATTTCCTCTGCGGTCAGCTGCTTTCTCACCGGCTGGGGTTCGCCCTCACCATCCTGCAGGGGCAGGCGCCAGTAGTCAAGGTCCAGCCACTGGCCAAACTTATACCCGGTGCGCCGCTCAGTGGCCATCTTTTGAAAGCCCAGCGCGCGGTGAAAGTCGTTGCTCTGCCGGTTGCTGCCCGTGACCAGCGCAAAGGCGGTGTAGTAGCCCTGCTTTTTCAGCAGCGCCAGCAGGGCGCGGTAGAGCCGGCCGCCCACGCCCTGACCGATGCAGTCGGGCGCACAGTAGACGGTCGTTTCAACATCCCATGCATAGGCCTCCCGCGTGTGCCACAGGTGGGCGCAGGCAAAGCCGCGCAGGCGGCCGTCAGCGCTTTCCGCCAGCAGAAAGGGCGCATGCTGCAGCACCTCCTCGATGTTGGCGCGGTAGTCCTCGACCGTGGATGGCGTGTACTGAAAGGTCTGCACGCCGTGGCGGACATACCAGTTGTACAGCGCACAGACGGCGGCGGCATCGTCGGGCGTTGCCATCCGCAGGGTGATTTTGTTGTCGGCGTGCCACTTTGCGGCCAGCGCCTCCTTTTCAACCTTCGGCAGCTTTTTGATCGCTGCTTCGCGCTTTAAGGCTGCGCTTTTGTCGGCGCATTTTTCGGCGTAGGCAAGCTGAACAGACGCACGGCCATGGCTTTTTGTGTACCGCGCGCCGCCCTTGCCGCTGCGGTGCGCCTTAAGGCGGCGGGCAAGATCATTCGTCCAGCCGCCGTACAGGCTGCCGTCCGCGCAGCGCAGCAGGTAGACCCACGCCGGGGCGGGGGTCGGCTCGCGGTCGGCGGCGGTGCTGGGGGCGGGGCCGTACATTGCCGTGCCGGTCATTCGCTGACCGGGCGGCCGGCGGCCCGCAGGGTGCGGCGGCAGGCCTCGATGGCGGTTGCCTTATCATCGGCAGTGATCAGGAACCGGCTGGGGTGGCAGAAGCGCAGGCCAAGGCCGCTGATCTTGCGCAGCTGCTCCTCCGGCTTGCCGGCCCACGCGACCGGGAAGGGCTGCTTGCTGCGCTTGGTGCGGTGGTCATTGACGCACTGGGCGCTGTAGCCGCCGCGCTGGCTGGGGTAGACCACAAAGATCGCATCGGTCTTGTAGAGGCCGTTTTTCCACGGCATATAGGCGGGCAGCACAACAATGCCGTCCCGCATGTTGGCATAGGCCTGACGGACCGTGTCATCAGCGCGGTTGACGGCGTTGGCGGCGGCGATCTCGTTTTCAAGGATCTGCCTTGCCACCGGCACAGCGCGCCAGAAGCAGGCATCGGGGTCATCCTTTGAGTCCCACAGCGGGTTAAAGCTGCCGATGGCATCGGCCAGCGAGTTCTGCTCGCCGGTGTTGTCGTTCAGGTCAAGGGGCTGGATAAAGTTCTCATCCAGCAGGCGGGCCTGATGCTCGCCCACAAGCTGGGCGCCCAGCACCCGCCACAGCAGGCCGAACGCCGCGTAGGGCACGCCGTTGGGGCGGCACTCGCGCGGCTCGGAGTGGTGGTCGAACATACCGCCGCCGACATCGTAGACGATGCCATCAAAGTCATCGGGCACGGTAAAGCCGCGCGTGATCTGGATGTCGGGGCGCAGGATCTGCAGCAGTGCAGTCGAAAAAACATCATCGGCATGGAATTTTCCGCCGTGGGTAAAGCCTTTTGCAGGGATTTTCATGGGTTTCTCCTATTTATCAGGTTTCGTGTATTACAAATGCAGGGTATGATACGCTGTCCCGTCCAAAGCCTTCCACGCAAGCACGCCGTCCTGCAGCGTCATATAGCTGCGGGGGCTGTTTTCCTTGGGGATCGAGACCGAGCCGGGGTTGAGGTACAGGTTGTCACGGCCGAACTGCTCCCACGCGGGGATATGGGTGTGGCCGTGCAGCAGAATATCCCCCGGCTGCAGCGGCGGCAGGTGGGCCGTGTTGTACCGGTGGCCGTGGGTGGCGTAGATGAGCCGCTCCCCCGCTGTGAGCACGGCATAGTCGGCCAGAATGGGGAATTCCAGCACCATCTGGTCCACCTCGGTATCGCAGTTGCCGCGCACGCAGAAAATACGGTCCCTGCGCGCATTGAGCAGGGCCAGCACCTGCTTGGGGGCATACGCCGGCGGCAGGTCGTTGCGCGGGCCGTGGTACAGAATATCGCCCAGCAAAAGCAGCCTGTCCGCACCCTCGCGGTCCCATGCGTCCAGCAGGCTGCGGCAGCAGTCCGCCGCGCCGTGGATGTCCGATGCAATGAGCAGCTTCATCGTAGTTCACCTCGGATACTATTGTACCCGCTGAAAAGCGATTTTGCAAGAAAAATAAAAAGGGGCACCCCCGCAAAAGCGGAAAGCGCCCCAAGCAATCTGCTGAAAGCCCGCCCGCAGCGTGGGGCGTATCAGCCGCCCAGCTCAACCATGCGGCGGATGCAGCGGCCCGCACCGGCCATAATGTCGTCCGGCAGGGTGATCTGCTCGCCGCCGGTGCCCAGCAGGCAGCGGTAGATGTCGGGCAGGGTGGTCAGCTTCATGTTCATGCAGGTCAGCTGCACGGCCAGCGGGTAGAAGCTCTTGTCCGGGCAGTCGAAGGAGAGATGCTCCACAATGCTGTTCTCGGTGCCGATGATGAACTCCCGCGCAGCGGATTTTTTCGCATACGCCATGATGCCGGTCGTTGAGCCGACATAGTCGGCCTGCGCCACGACCTCAGCGCGGCACTCGGGGTGGACGAGCAGCTCCGCGCCCGGGTGGGCGGCGCGCGCCCGGGCTACATCGGCCGCCGAAACGACCCTATGCCGCGGGCAGCCGCCGTGGTAGAACGCAAACTGCTTTTCGGGCAGCTGCGCAGCCACATAGCTGCCAAGGTTCGGGTCCGGAATGAACAGGATCTTATCGGCATCGAGCGCACGGCAGATGTTGACGGCGCTGGAGGAGGTCACGCAGACATCGCACTCGGTTTTCAGCGCCGAGGTCGTGTTGATGTAGGCCACTGTGGCGTAGCCGGGGTACTGCGCCTTCAGCGCCCGCAGCGCGGGCAGGTCCAGCTGCTCGGCCATCGGGCAGCCGGCCATCGGGTTTGCCAGCCAGACGGTCTTTTCCGGACTGAGGATCTTGCAGGTCTCGGCCATAAACCGCACGCCGCACATGATGACGCCCGCCGCATCGGTCTTGGCGGCCTGCACGCTCAGCCCGTAGGAGTCGCCGGTGTAGTCGGCAACCTCCAGCACGGCCTGGCTCTGGTAGGCGTGGGCCAGGATACAGACATTCTTCTCTTTCTTCAGGCGCAGGATCTCCTGCTGCAGCTCATGCGTTGTCATACTGTTCAACCTCTATCTTTATATACGGCCTGTTATTTTTCCCACGGCTGCAGCGGCGCCAGAAAGCCGTGCTCCTGCAGCTCCTTTTCGATCAGATCAAGCCGCTCGGGGGTGGCCGCCTCCACCAGATGGTAGTGGTAGCCGTCCGTAGCGGTGGACAGCACGGTCGAGGCGCTGTCCTCAAACGCCTGCAGAAACTCGAGCACATCCTGACGGGAGCGTATATCCAGCTCGACCGTGATGCGCCCGTAGACGCGGTGGCTGATGCTGGTGCTGCACACCCGGCCGCCGCAGTCAACGATCAGATTCAGCTCCAGTCCGGTCTGGGCGGGGGTGTGGCGCACCTTGAACTCGCGGGTGCAGGCGCTCTCCGCCTGCTGGCGCAGATAACCGCGCGCGGTCGAGATCACATTCGGGTGCGCGGCCCGCAGCACCGCCAGATCCTGCACGATGACCTGACGGCTGACGCCGTACTTGGCAGCCAATGTCCGGGCTGCAATGGGCTTGCGGCCCAGCTGGGCCAGAATGGCCTCCCGGCGCTCGGCGGTGGTCATCAGGCTTCCTCCTTATCCAGCGGGCGCAGATGCTTCATCGAGAGGTCAAGGATCGGGGCCGAGTGGGTCAGCGCACCGCTTGAGACAAAGTCCACGCCGATATCCTTGAGGCGGGCGATGTTTTCCTTCGTGACATTGCCGCTGCACTCGGTCTGGGCGCGGCCTGCGATCAGCTGCACGGCGGCGCGCATGTCGGCATCGCTCATATTATCCAGCATGATGATGTCGGCGCCGGCCTCGACTGCCTCGCGGGTCTGGTCAAGGTTCTCGACCTCGATCTCGATTTTGCGCACAAAGGGCGCGTAGGCCCTGGCCATGGCAACCGCCTTGGCCACGCCGCCCGCGGCGCCGATGTGGTTATCCTTGAGCAGCACGCCGTCAGACAGGCCGGTGCGGTGGTTGCAGCCGCCGCCCACGCGGACGGCGTACTTCTCAAACACGCGGTTGTTCGGGCTGGTCTTGCGGGTATCCAGCAGGGTGATGCCGGTGCCCTCCAGCAGAGCCGCGACCTCATGGGTGTAGGTGGCAATGCCGCTCATCCGCTGCAGGTAGTTCAGCGCCACGCGCTCGCCGGAGAGCAGGACGCGGATATCGCCGTTGACAACGCCGAGCTTCTCGCCGTTTTTGACCGCATCGCCGTCCTTGCAGAAGAACTCGACCTCGGTGGCGGGGTCCAGCAGGGTAAAGACGCGCGCAAAGACATCCAGACCGGCAACAATGCCGTCCTGCTTGGCGATCAGGTCAACGGTGCCGGGGCAGGCGCAGGGCATAACGGCGTTGGTGGACACATCCTCGCCGGGCATATCCTCCCGCAGGGCCTGCAGCAGCAGCGGGTCCACATTCAAAAGACGCATGATCTCATTCATGATTTTTGCTCCTCTCGATCGCATTCAAAACTTCGGTTCGGTAGGCCGCAAACAGCGGCTCGGTCTCCCGGTAGGGGGCAAGGTCGGGCGCATCGCCCGTAAAGGCGGGCGGCTCCCCAAACAGTATATCATCTGCGGCGCGCTGTGCAAAGACCAGAGATTCCAGCAGGGAATTGCTGGCCAGCCGGTTGCGGCCGTGGACGCCGTTGCAGCAGGTCTCGCCGCAGGCATACAGCCGGGGCAGGGCCGTGCGGCTGCTTAAGTCCGCCTGAATGCCGCCCATAAAATAGTGCTGGGCCGGCACAACGGGGATCGGCTCATGCAGGGGGTCATAGCCCTCCTCCTCGCACCGCTCAAGAATGTTGGGGAAATGCTCGCGGATGACTGCCTCGCCGATGGGGCGCATATCCTCCCACACATGCTCGGTGCCGTCCTTCTCCATCTGGACGCGGATCGCCGCGCTGACGACATCGCGGGGCTGCAGCTCATTCGTAAAGCGGTTTCCGTTTTTGTCCAGCAGCAGTGCGCCTTCGCCGCGCACCGACTCCGAGATGAGGAACCGGCGGCCCTTTTTGCGGCTGAACAGCGTTGTGGGGTGGATCTGGATATAATCAAGATGGCGGCAGGCCACGCCGTGGCGCAGCGCCATGGCAATGGCATCGCCGGTGATGTGGGGGTAGTTGGTCGAGTTTTTGTACAGCCCGCCGATGCCGCCGCAGGCCAGTACGACCGCCCCCGCGCCGATGGCCCGCACCGCGCCGTCCGGGCCCATCGCAACAACGCCGCCGCAGGCTGCCGCATCGGCAAAGAAGTCGAGCATCACGGTATTCTCGCGCAGCTCGATGTTTTCGCACCGCAGGACCTCCGCAAGGAGGGTCTGGGTGATCTCACGCCCGGTGACGTCCTCATGAAAGAGGATCCGCGCGCGGGAGTGCGCGCCCTCGCGGGTAAAGCGCAGCGCGCCGTTTTCGTCCCGGGCAAACCGCACGCCGCGGCGCACCAGATCGCGGATGATCGAGTTGGAGGACCGGATCATCAGGTCCACCGTGGCGGCATCGTTCTCATAGTGGCCGGCCCGCATCGTATCCTCAAAAAAGGAGCGGTAGTCCGCCTCGCCGTGCTGCATGCAGATGCCGCCCTGCGCCAGAAAGGAATCGCACTCGTCCGCCTTCTGCTTGGTCAGCAGCAGCACTTTATAACGATTTGGAAAGTTCAACGCGCAGTATAACCCCGCTGCGCCGGTGCCGACAATGACAACATCGTAGTATTCATCAAATCTCATCATAGTTTCCCTGATTTCCTGTCCCTCTGTATTGGATGATCGTGTTGCCCAGTATAGCACCGTTCATGTCATGTGTCAAGACACCTGTAAAAGAGAAACTGTACATACACCACAAAAAAAGAGGAGCCGAAGCTCCTCTCAGGCTGTCGATAAACCTAACGGGACGATTGCGAACTTTCGGCGGGTTTGTAGGGAACGGTCTTGACCGTTCCGTGCAGTCTAGCCAATAGTACGATATATCGGGAAATAGCGCGCCGTTCGGCGCGATTTTATGCGCTGCGCGCGGCCAGCGGTGCGGATGGGTCAAGACCCATCCCTACATTTCTACCCAAAAAAGGGTTTTTTCGATGTCACACCGTCACATCGCCGACGATCATCCTGCCGTCGGTTTCGATGGCGTAGACCGTGTATTTGCGGGCGGTGTCGCCATGCTCCAGCACGATGCCGCCATCGGTCGGCTCGGTGTAGACAAAGCGGCGGTGGGCGGTGGTCGCGTGGGGGCAGGCATCGGGCAGGCTGTAGGCCAGCACCCCGCCCTGCGCACAGAAATCCTCCGGCAGGGGATGCTCCTCGCCGTTGATGTAAAGCCGGTAAAGACCGGGGGCATCGGTGCCCACCGGGCGCAGCCATGCACTGCACCGGGTACGGCCGAGCGGGGGCGTATTGTCGGTGCGCTGGCGCATCAGCAGCGCCACATTGTCCCACGCCACCATAAAATCATCCAGCGGCATCGCCGTCTCGCAGTCAAAGTCGTTCTCGCCGGCCCATGGGTCACAGAGCAGCACCTGCGGGTCTCCGTCTATGGCGGCAAAACCGCGCACCGCCACATAGCGGGTTTCCGGCATACCGGCGGCGGTCTGCGCCGGGGCCGCCTGCAGGCGCACGACCGCACCGTACCCGGCGCGGGCCTCGGCGCGCAGCAGCGCCAGATTCCCATAGGCTACCCACGCGGGGAAGCCCCACCGCGCGGCAGCCGCAGCGGCAAAGCTCAGGCTGCGCGGGTCGTGGTCATCGGGTGTGCGCCAGTCCCGCAGCACCTGGGCAAACTCCTCGGGCAGCAGGTCCGCACCCCAGCGGTTGGTCAGGCTTGCCAACGCAATGGCCAGATCCATCCATGGGCGCAGCGCCGGGGCGCGGTGCGCCACCGCGTAGGGCATCAGATGCAGCCGCGCATTGACGGGCCGCCCGCGCGCGGGGATCACATCCACCACATGCGTGCTTGCGCCCAGCAGGGTAACGAGGGGGCTGGTCTTCTCGTCCCGGGTGTACAGGTAGATGCGCAGCTGCACCATTGTGGCGCATTTGCTGTCCAGCTGCAGGTGGTCATGCCAGCGCTGCACGGGGCCGCGCTCCTGATAGGGCACGCCCTCCCGGTGCAGGCAGGGGCTCCACTTGCCAAAGCCGACCCACTGCGTCCAGTTGCCGTCCACCAGCACGCGGCACTGTGCCTCGACCGCCGTGCCGTCGGGGCTGGCGGCGTTCCAGCTGACGCGCAGCGCGTCAAACAGCGGCATCGGCAGCGGGGCGCTGGTGTAGCAGCCGTAGGGCACATAGCTGCCCTGCACCAGATCCAGCACAATGCTGTTCTGCGCAACGGTCACATTGTCCAGCTCACCGCGCATGAATGCCTCGGTATCCCGCAGCAGTACGGTATTTTTATCCATACCGGGTCCCCCCTGTTAATGGTCGAAGTTGGGGCGGTTCTGCTCCATCCGTTCCTCGATTTCGGCATCGCGGCGGGCCGCGAGCGTTTCCTCCAGCCTGAACACCTTGTCAAGGCCGGGGTAGAGGATCATACCGGCCACCGTGACCGGCAGCCAGAAGCCGAACACCACGATCACAAGGATGGTCGCAGGCAGGTACAGCAGCGTCAGCCCCCAGTAGACGGCCAGCACCAGTGCAGCCGCCAAGGTGCGCGGGAAGAAGCCGAAGAACATCAGCCCGGCGTTTTTGGCAAGCTGGGGCAGCGGCAGATCCACCAGCGGCACCTGCGCCAGCAGCCAGCTGAAAAAGCCGGTGCAGACAAAGATACCTGCCAGCGAGGCCACCCACAGCGCAGTGCTGGTGTTGCCGGCCATCGCCTGTGCGCGGAGCATCCAACCCCAGCTGCCCACAAACAGCCCCAGCAGCGCACCGGGCAGCAGGCTCTGTTTCCAATTCTGCCTCCACGCGCGCTTGTAGGTGTGCCACCAGTAGCCCGGCTCGTCCCGCAGTGCGCGCAGCACCGTGTCGATCATGCCGGACAAAAACGGCCCGCCCAGCACGCCGCCCAGCACGCCGCCAGCCACGGTCAGCAGGGCGGAGCCGCCCATCATGCCGAGAATGGCCAGCGCGGTGCCGGGCAGAAAGCCCGCCACGCAGAGTATGCTGGACTTATACAGCGGCCAGAAGTCGCGGCCGAGCAGCTCAAAAAAACGGGGCAGCCCGACCTTGCGCGGCGCAGGCGTATAGCCGGTGGCCGGTGTTTCGTTTGTTTCAGGTTGGTTGGACATGGTGGTTCTCCCTGTTGTTATTTTTTGCCTTCCCCTTTGGGGGAAGGTGGCGCCGCAGCGCCGGATGAGGGGCAGGTTTACCGGACAACCCGGCAATGGGCAGCAATGGGCGGACCGCCCCTCATCAGTCTGCTTCGCAGACAGCTTCCCCCAAGGGGGGAGGCCTTTTTTCCCTCTTTATCATACCCTCTTTCCCTTCCTCTTGCAAGGCGTGGTCAAAATAAGTTTACAATTATCCCTGATGAAATATGGTATAATAGATAAGATATTATAAAAGGAGTGTATCCACACTATGGCATGGGTCACGAAGGACAGCACCGAAACCTACAACCAGACGCCAGAGCCGCCGCGCGAATATACAAAGGCCGAAAAGGCCGCCAACTGGTGGCACTACCATTGGGTTGCCGTTGTGCTCGGCGTTGCCGCCGTTTTCTTCGGCGGTTGGATCATCAAGGACACCGTCTTTCAGACCCGGCCCGATGTGCAGATCGCCTATGTGGGCACCCATGAGCTGCCGGTCGATACCGTCAACGCCCTGCAGGACGCGCTGACCCCCTTCTGCCATGACGAGAACGGGGACGGCAAAGTCGTGGTGCAGGTTGCGACCTACAATGTCGATTTTGACGCCGAGAACGAAAGCACCGATGCCTACTACCAGATGGCCGGCGTCACCCGGCTGAGCGCCGAGCTGGCCAGCGGCGGCAAGACCTACATCTTCCTGCTGGAGGACCCCGAGGGCTTTGAGAAAAACACCGGTGTGCTGCAATATCTGGACGGCACAGTGGACGATGACCCCGAGACTGCCGACCCCGATTGGCGCGAGATGGTCTACCGCTGGACGGACTGCCCTGTGCTGACCGGGCTGGAGCTGGGCAGCTATGACGGCTACACCCTGATGGACGATGCGACCGGCACGAACCAGAGCGTGCTGGAGCACCTGTATGTGGGCCGCCGCGGCGTCTGGGATGAAAAGCAGGCCGAGAACTACGCCCACTGCGCCGAGCTGTGGAACACCCTGACCGCCGGTGCCGTTTCCACCGCCGCCGAATGAGCCGCCCGCTGCCGCCGCTGAAGGGGCATCTGCGGCGTAAAATTGAGCCGCCCAAGCCGAAATCGCCGCCGCTGCCCGACAACCCATACCGCCGGTTTTTCACGCAGCAGCGCAGCTTTGAGGATCTGATCGAAGAAAAACGGCAGAAAAAGCACACTTAAAAAATGTCGCATCTCACCCCGGGATGCGACATTTTTTATGCCTGCCCCTCCTTACAATAAGTCCTGTAATGACTTTTTACGGAGGGATCTTTACTTATGCTGCAAACACTGGAACGCACCCACACCTTTGATGCCCGCGTACTGACGGCCGACAACGCCGCCGCGCTGCGCACCCTGACCGGCCCGGGCGGACTGCCGCTGCTGCCCTGCCTGCACCCCGCGCTGGAGGAGGGGCAGATCGTTGGTGACTACGCCGGCCAAAACGAGCTGCAGGCCGCCGCCGCACTGCTGCCGCTCTATGCCGAGGACCCGCTGCCCACTAGCCTGCGCGCCGCCGGTTACGGGGCAGACGGGCAGGGCGCGGTGCTGACGCCGCCCGTGCTTAGCGCAGATTACACGCAGCTGCGCCATTTTCTGCGTCTGGCGCTGCGCTGGGCTACCGAGCGCTACGCCAGCTACCATGTCTGGGCCGTGCTGCCGCTGGATATTGAACACCCGGATATGTGTGATGACCTCTGCGCACAGTATCTCTCGGCCGGGCTGACGCTGCGCGGCATGCGCCCGATGGCAGGTGCCGCACAGATGCTGATTTTCTCGGCGCGCGGGCTGGCCAAATGGCGCGACCCGCTGCGCCGCTGCAGCCTGACTGACCCCGCCCTGTCCCGCGTGCTGGAGCGCGGCTACGCCGCCGCCGACTTCGGCTGGGGAAAGGACGGGCTGGAGCTGGTGCTGCGCCCGGTGTGAGGTAAGGGGACGGCGGGCGCGAGGTGCAAAAAGCCCCTCCGACTTCGCTTCGCTCGTCACCTTACCACTGCGTGAGGAGGCTTTCTCGCGGGCAAAGCCCGCGCAAAAGGCGCCCCACGCAGTGGGGAGCTGGCCGAGCCTACGAGGCCTGAGGGGCTTTGCAGCGCTGTCCATCAGCAGCCGCCTCACCCCGCGCCCCGCCCAACAAAAAAGCGCCCCACGCTTTGCAGCGTGGGGCGCAATTTTTATGCTACCTTACAAATTACTTGTACAGGTCAACCAGCTTGGTCAGATGCTCGTAACGGGCATCGGCGGCAGCCTGGTTCTTCTCGAACAGAGCCTTGGCGCGATCCGGGAAGGCGCGGGCCAGACGGCTGTAACGAGTCTCGTTGGCCAGGAAGTCCTGATACTTGGACATATCGCCGGCCTTGGAGGTCAGGGTGAAGGGGTTCTTGCCCTCTGCCTTGGCAGCGGGGTTGAAGCTGAACAGGTTCCAGTAACCGGCAGCAACAGCCTTCTTCATCTCGTTCTGGCAGTTGGTCATGCCGCCCTTGACACCGTGCAGCT